>JAESFN010000031.1_pt1 | contig 618217 bp, 558 predicted proteins | sample 9269411 | NCBI WGS metagenome assembly JAESFN01 (sample SAMN14505399, study PRJNA617100) | algae metagenome | isolation source: Iphinoe sp. HA4291-MV1 and co-occurring heterotrophs from trail next to... | place: USA: Maunawili Falls, Hawaii | collected 2009-07-25
CCTAACCGCTTGCCAACGTGAGCGCGCGCAAGACAACGTGCGCCGGACTAATAGGCGGTCCGCATCGGCCCCAAGCGCCACCAACTGCGAGCACACAGGGCTATGGCCAACTTGGCCTTTATGATATATCACTTGTCTATTAGATCAGGTGCTGCGTGCACCCGCCTGCGGGAGAACCGAGGAACGCGAGGCCGGCCGTACGAAGTGGTCGGCTGCCGCAATGCTACGAGAGGAAGAAACTATGATTACAGAACGCCAGAAAGAGTTTCGGGCGCAATATCGCGACCGGATCATGGGGTTCTACGACGGCTACCTGCACATCGCGATCATCTACGCGATGGGCGCTGCGGCCTTCTACATCTACCTCCAACACATTCACGCGCCGACCTGGCTCGAGCTCCTCACGATCCCCATCACGTTCCTCTTCACGAACATCTTCGAGTGGTTCGTGCACAAGTACATCATGCACCGGCCGATCCCCATCAAGGGTTTGCGCTCGGTCTATGAGCGCCACACGCTCAACCATCACCAATTCTTCACCGACGAGGAAATGCGCTTCCGCGATCACAAGGACTGGCGCGTCACCGTCTTCCCGCCCTACGCCCTCGTCGTCTTCATCCTGATGTCGATCCCGGGCGGGCTGATCCTCGGGCACCTGTTCTCGCCGAATGTCGGCTGGCTCTTCATGTGCACGACGACGGGCATGTATCTCATCTACGAGTTCATGCACTTCTGCTGCCACGTCGACGAGAACTGGTTCGTGCGCAATTGCCCCTTCGTCAACACGCTCCGCCGCCATCACACCGCCCACCACAATGCGCGGCTGATGATGGAGGTGAACATGAACCTCACCTTCCCGATTGCGGACTGGTTCTTCGGGACATCTGACCTTAAGCGCGGCCTCCTTGGCCATATCTTCAATGGCTACGACACATCGCACCTCAAGAAGGATCTGAGGGGCACGCCGAAGCGGCCCGATGAGGCGGCAGCGGCGACCATGGGCAACTACTGAGCCAGCCATGCCAAACGACGTCAAAGCAATCGTCTCGGTTGTCACGCTGCTGGCCGCGCTCGCATTCGCTTATTGGGAATCGACCGTCGCCAAGGCGGTACCGGCATGGTTCGTCATCAGCTTCGCCGTATTCGCCGTCGTCGCGATGTGGATCTTCCCGGAGGCCGGTGTGAAGAAGGGCGACATGCCTCCCAAGAAGCCGCGCTGACCAGTTCGGCGCTCCACGGCGGCATCCCCTCAAGTTGCGGCTGGCCCTTTTGCGGGGCCGGCCGTATTCATGGCTCGGCGGACAAACCGAACGCGGTGCCCGGAGGCCTGAGCCCATACCATGACGAGCGCATTGCTGAAGAAGAAGCCGGACCGGGTTGCAGCAGCCAAGTCGGAGACGCTCACGGAGCAGGCCTACAACCGGCTCGAGGAGATGATCGTCACCTTGGTGCTTCCCCCCGGCGCAGTGCTCTCGGAGCAGGTACTCGCCACCGAGCTCGGAATCGGCCGCACGCCCGTCCGCGAAGCGTTGCAGCGCCTAGCGCACGAGGGTCTCGTGCTGGTGTTGCCGCGCAAGGCCATCATCGTCACGGATACGGACCCGCGCCGTCAGCTTCTTGTGCTCGAAGTCCGCCGCGAACTCGAGCGACTGCTAGCGCGAACCAGCGCCGAACGCGCGACCGCCGCCGAGCGCGCCAGCTTCCTCGCCATCGCCGAGGGCATGGGCGCGGCGGCACGCGCCAATGACGACATCACCTTCATGCGGCTCGACCGCGAGATGAATGCGCTGCTGATCCAGGCCGCGCATAACGAATATGCTTCGCGCTCGATGCGCTTCCTCAACGGCCATTCGCGACGCTTCTGGTACCTGCACTACAAGGAAGCCGCTGACCTCCCGAAGTGCGCCCGACTGCACGCCGACGAAGCGCGCGCGATTGCCAAGGGCCAGGAGGATCGCGCCATGGCCGCCTCCGACAAGCTGCTCGACTATGTCGAGAGCTTTACCCGCGCGACCGTCGGCATTCGCCGCTAGAATATGCGAGCGCGATCGCGTTGGCGGCGAGGCCACATTACCTAATTAATTCATTATATTAATGCGCCCAGGAGCCCTGCGCGCCCCTCGCCCTTTCGGGGACCTTACGCCTTCGTGACTTGACGGTCCCGCGGGCTCCACATAAATAACCGACCGGTCGGAAATAAATCTGAGGCCTCTGATGGCGCGTACCCGAACTATTGATCGCACCGCAGTGCTCGAGGCTGCGCAGCGGGTCGTCGCCCGCGATGGCGCCACGCGCTTGACGCTCGATGCCGTCGCCGCCGAAGCGGGGATCAGCAAGGCAAGCGTCCTCTATGACTACAAGACCAAGCAGGCGCTCATAAAAGCCGTGATCGAGCATCTCTCGGCAGCCGAGGTCGCGCGGCTCCGCTCGTTCGTCGAGCGCGAAGGCGACAAGCCGGATGCCGCAATACTTGGGATGATCGCAGCCGCCAAAAGCGGGGACACGGCATTCCATCGCAACGTCGCATTAGACCTTGCCGTCGCACTCAATCAGCACAATGATCTACGACGCGCGATCCAGGAGAATATCGGCAGCTTCATCGACGCCGTACAGACGAGCTCCACTTATCCGCGCCGTGCGCAGGTGGCGTTTTTGGCCGTAGAGGGGCTGAAGCTCATCGAGTCCTTCGGGCTGTACACGTGGTCGCCGCAGGAGCGCGATCAGTTGCTCAAGGATATTCGGGCGCTTCTGCGTCCTGAAGAGCCAAATGAAGTGCAAAGGCTGGCGCAACACGGCTAGAGCGCTCGGACCGCCACCGCACCGAGCTTCTTCTCAATTCGGGAAATACTCCATGTTCACGAACTTCAGTAAGACGGGCGCTGCATTGGGGACCGCGGCAATACTCGCCGGCGCGAGCCTCCTCGGCCCCGTTGCGGCGCAGATGCCGCCGAACATGCCGGTTCCGGTGAGCGTGCTCACGGTTGCGCCGGAGGACGTGCCGATCATGAACGAGCTGCCGGGGCGCATTGCGCCGACGCGGATCGCCGAGGTCCGCCCGCGGGTCTCAGGCATCGTCGTCGAGCGGGTGTTCGAGCAGGGCAGCCTCGTCAAGCAGGGCGACGTGCTCTATCGAATCGACCCCGCGCAATTCAAGGTGCAAGTCGACAGTGCGCGCGCCACGCTCCAGCGCGCCGAGGCGACGCAGCTTCAGGCGCGCCAGAATGCCGAGCGGCAGACGACGCTCCGCCAGCGCGATATTGCGAGCGCACAGCAGTTCGAGACAGCAACTGCAGTCCTCGCCCAAGCCGATGCCGATGTCGCGGCAGCAAAAGCCAATCTCGCTGCGGCGGAGCTGAATCTGCAATACACCGAGGTTCGCGCACCCATCAGCGGCCGCATCGGACGCGCGCACATTACAGAGGGCGCGCTGGTCGGCACGGCTGCCACGGACATCCTGGCGACCATCCTGCAACTAAATCCCGTCTATGCCGACTTCACGCAGTCGGCGAACGAGCTGCTCCACCTGCGACGTGCGCTCAAAGCCGGCGAGCTTGGAAGCAACGAGGCGGGCGAAGCGACCGTGCGGCTCCTGCTGGATGACGGCACACCATACCAGCACCCGGGCCGGCTGCTGTTCTCGGAAGCGGCTGTCGACGCGCTTACCGGGCAGATTACGCTTCGCGGTGAGTTCCCGAATCCTGAGAACGATCTTCTGCCCGGCATGTATGTGCGCGTGGTCATCCAGCAGGGCATCCAGCGTAACGCGATCGTCGTGCCACAGCAGGCCGTGCAGCGTGATGCAGGCGGTCGCTCGCAAGTCTATGTCGTGAAGGACGGCAAGACCGCTGAGCTCCGCATGATCACGACGGGGCGCATCGTCGGCGATCGCTGGATCATCGAGAGCGGCCTGCAGTCGGGCGAGCAAGTCATCGTCGAAGGCTTCCAAAAACTGCGCCCTGGCGCCACGGTCGCCCCTCAGCCGTGGAAAGCCGCATCGAGCAACGGCAGCAACGGCGCCAAGAACAAGAAGTAGCCGAAGCGGTCGCAGCGCCCATCAGCGAGCAAGAAGTCCAGAGCCATGCCGAGTTTTTTCATCAGCCGGCCCATCTTCGCCTGGGTCGTCGCGATCTTCATCATGATCGCCGGCGCGATCGCCATTCCACTCCTGCCGGTCGCCCAGTATCCAACGGTCGCGCCACCGCAAATCTCGGTGCAGACAACCTTCCCAGGCGCTTCGCCGGAGGACATGTACCAGAGCGTGACGCGGCCCATTGAGGAAGAGCTCAATGGCGTTCCGGGGCTCCTCTATTTCGAGTCCACCTCCGACAACTCCGGCCGCATCCAGCTCACGGTGACTTTCACGCCGGGCACGCGCATTGGCGAAGCGCTGGTCGAGGTGCAGAACCGCATTCGCCGCGTCGAGCCGCGCCTGCCTCAGGCTGTCGTCCAGCAGGGCATGCGCGTCGAACAGGCCGGCACTGGCTTCCTTCTCGTCGTCGCCCTGAGGTCGACCGACGGTCACCTCGATGCCGTGGGCCTCGGCGACTATCTCAATCGCAATGTGATGGGTGAGATCCGGCGCGTTTCCGGCGTCGGCAGCGCCCAGCTCTTTGCCACACAGCGGTCCATGCGCATCTGGATGGACCCGGACAAGATGCTCGGGTTGCGCCTTACGGCAAACGACATCCTGACCGCGATCAGGGCGCAGAACGCGCAGGTGGCCGCCGGCTCCATCGGCGCCCAACCCAATCCGATCACGCAGCAGATCTCCGCGACGGTCCTTGTTCAGGGACAGCTCACCTCCACCGACGAGTTCGGCGCCATTGTCCTGCGCGCCAACCCTGATGGATCCTCGGTTCGGCTGCGCGATGTTGCGAGAATAGAGATCGGCGGCGAAAGCTACGCGATCTCCTCGCGCCTCAACCGCCAGCCGACGGCCGCCATTGCGGTCCAGCTCTCGCCGACGGGCAATGCGCTCGCGACCTCCAACGCAATCCATAAGAAGATGGAAGAGCTCGCCCGCTTCTTCCCGCCGGGCGTCGAGTACTCCATTCCCTATGACACGGCCCCCTTCGTGAAGGTGTCTATCGAGAAGGTGCTGCACACACTCGCGGAAGCGATGGTGCTCGTCTTCCTCGTGATGTTCCTGTTCCTGCAGAGCTTCCGATACACGATCATTCCAACGATCGTTGTGCCGATTGCCCTGCTCGGCACGTGCGCGGTGCTCTTTGCGGCCGGTTTCTCGATCAACGTGCTCACCATGTTCGCGATGGTGCTCGCCATCGGCATTCTCGTCGACGATGCCATCGTCGTCATCGAGAACGTCGAACGCATCATGGCGGAGGAGGGTCTCTCGCCGGCCGCTGCGACGCGCAAGGCCATGAGCCAAATCACGGGCGCTATCGTCGGCATTACGCTGGTGCTCACGGCTGTGTTCGTACCAATGGCATTCTTTCCGGGTGCAGTGGGGATCATCTACCAGCAGTTCAGCCTGACCATGGTCGTCTCGATCCTGTTCTCGGGCTTCCTGGCGCTCTCGCTCACGCCCGCACTCTGCGCGACCTTCCTCAAGCCCATTCCTCAGGGACATCACGAGAAGGGTGGCTTCTTCGGCTGGTTCAATCGCGGCTTCAACCGCACGTCACACCGCTACAGCGGCGCTGTGAGCGGTATTCTGCGGCGCCCCGCGCGCTTCATGGTCATCTACCTTGCGCTGCTGGTCGGTCTCGGATGGGCCTATGTTCGCCTGCCGACGGCATTCCTTCCGAATGAGGATCAAGGCTACCTGATCGTCGACATCCAGGCACCGCCCGAAGCAAGCGCGAACCGCACGCTCGACGTCATCCGCCAGATCGAGGACGCTTTCCTCGAGGAAAAGGCTGTCAATCGCGTGTTCGCCGTCTCGGGATTCAGCTTCTCGGGCGCCGGGCAGAATGCTGCGCTGGCATTCGTCACCCTGAAGGACTGGAGCGAGCGCGGCCCGCAGGACTCAGCCCAGGCCATTGCCATGCGCGCCAACGGCAAGCTCATGCAGATACGCGATGCGCTCACCTTCGCGCTATCGCCACCGCCGATCCAGGGGCTCGGCACGAGCAGTGGTTTCTCTTTCCGCCTGCAGGATCGTGGCGGCCTCGGACAGACCCAGCTTGCCGCGGCACGCGATCAGCTCATGGCTGCAGCCTCGAAAAACCCGAAGCTCGCCGGCGTGCGCGTGGAGGGGCTACCCGACGCGGCACAGGTCACGCTCATCATCGATCGCGAGAAGGCGAATACGTTCGGCGTCACATTCGCCGACATCAACTCGACGATCAGCGCCAATCTCGGTTCAAGCTACGTCAACGACTTTCCCAATGCGGGCCGCATGCAACGCGTGACCGTCCAGGCCGAGGCCGGCCAACGCATGCAGACGCCGGATCTGCTTCAGTTGAACGTCCGCAACGCGGCCGGTGGCATGGTGCCGCTCTCGGCCTTCGCGCGTGTCGAATGGGCTAAGGGCCCCGCACAGGTCGTCGGCTACAACGGCTATCCTGCCGTCCGAATTGGTGGTCAGGCTGCGGCCGGCTACTCGTCGGGCGATGCGATCGCCGAAATGGAGCGGCTCGCAGCGACCCTGCCGCCGGGCTTCGGTTACGAGTGGACCGGGCAGTCGCTGCAGGAAATCCAGTCTGGATCGCAGGCTCCCTACCTGATCGGCCTCAGCATCCTGTTCGTCTTCCTGCTGCTTGCAGCACTCTATGAAAGCTGGTCGATCCCCCTGGCAGTCATGCTCGTCGTTCCGTTGGGCGTTATCGGCTCTGTGCTTGCGGTCACGCTTCGCGGCATGCCGAACGACGTCTACTTCATGGTCGGCCTGATCGCGATCATCGGCCTCTCGGCAAAGAACGCCATTCTCATCGTCGAGTTCGCCAAGGATCTGCACGCCGAAGGCAAATCGGTGCTGGAAGCCACGATCGAGGCGGCACATCTGCGTTTCCGGCCGATTCTCATGACCTCGCTCGCCTTCACGCTCGGCGTCGTGCCGCTCGCCCGCGCAGTCGGCGCAAGCGCGGCGAGCCAGAACGCGATCGGCACGGGTGTGCTTGGCGGCATGATTACGGCGACGGTTCTGGCAATCTTCTTCGTGCCTGTGTTCTACGTGGTCGTGATGCGCCTCTTTAGCCGCGAAGCGCCAGAAGCTATCGCGGAGGCACCGGCCTCGGAAAGCGAGAGCACCAAGGCTTAGAGGGCGCGGGGCCCCCGCGCACTCCCAACCAGCAATCGCATTCTTCTGCGATTGCTATTCAGCGGCCTTGGCCGGCGGGCGCAGCCGCGGGATCACCTCGCCTGCAAACAACTCCAGCGACGCCTTGGCCCTGTCGGATCCATACCATGGCGGATAGTGCAGCATGAGCGAGGTGAGGCCCGTCTTCGCCTTGAGCTCCTCGATGCGCGCGATGACCGTCTGCGGCGATCCGTGGATGATCGTGGAGCGCGCGAGCGCATCATATTCGAGGGCATCGGAGATTGAGTCCTTGCCCTGCGATACCTGCCCGAGATACCCGGACTGGTGACCGCCCGAGAAGTGCCTGAGGTGCTTGAGCAAGCCCTCCTCGCTGTCCTTCTTGGCCTGTGCGTCGCTCTCGGCGACATAAACCCAGCGCGCGATATCGATCTGACCGAAAGCAGGATTGGCGCGGGCCTCCGCGCTGGCCTCGGCGAGATTTGCACGATAGTGCGCCGTCTGCTTGGCCAAGGTCTCGAAGGGCGTCAACGTCGAGAGCATGAGACCAAATCCGAACTTGCCGGCGGCCCCAATCGAGCGGTCAGTGCCGCCAGCGAGAAAGAGCGGCGGGTAGGGCCTCTGCAGCGGCTGCGGCAGCAGCTCATAGTCGCCGTCGACGATGGCCGTGAAGTACTTGCCTCTGCGATTGGTCTTGCCAGTACGGAAGAGGTCCTGCAGCATCGCCAGGGCCTCGTCTTGCATATCTCGGCGCGCCTCGAATTCGAGGCCGAAGCCGTCGAACTCATACTTGCGATAGCCGGAGCCGAGGCCAAGCGCGACGCGGCCGCCGCTCAGGATGTCCACGAAATTGGCGTTCTCGACGACGCGCACCGGATTTGCGAGCGGCAGCGTGACGACGGCCATGCCGAGCCGAATGCGCTTCGTAAGCGCGGCGAGGTGCGCGGCATAGACCCACACATCCGGCATGATTCCGTATTCGGTCGAGAAGTGATGCTCAGCGAGCCACGCGTAGTCGAAACCGAGGCGGTCTGCGGTCACGATCTCATCGGTGACGCGGGCATGGACGGCCTGATGCGGATAGGGCTCGCGGTCCTTGTGCGGATGAGAAGTGAAAAGAATCCCAAATTCCATAAGTTCGTTCCTCGTGAGTTTCTTGCCATTCTTGCGGCATCTCTCGCTGATGCCACTGCACAGTGCCACCCATCCCGTGTACTCTTCCAGGGACGGCCGAAACTAGCTGCCATGCCGCTCCAAGGGGCTGAAAGCCCCGCAGCGAGGGGGGAACGAACGTGCAAGCACACGACGTGGATGTAGCCATCATCGGCGCGGGCCTTGCCGGAATCTCAGCCGCTTACTATCTCGCGACGGAGCACAAGCGCACGCGGCTGCTGATCCTCGACATGGGCCAGCCCATGGCGCTGACCTCGGCGGCATCGGGAGAGAACTATCGCAACTGGTGGCCGCATCCCACCATGACGGCGCTTACCGACCACAGCATCAGCCTCATGGAGGACATTGCCCGGCGAACGGGCAATCGCTTCAACATGACCCGACGCGGTTATGTGCTGGCGACGCGCAGGAGCAGGCCTGAGGACCTGATCCGCCAGCTCGATGCGAGTTATGGTACCGCGCCCGAAGGCACGATTCGCATTCATGAGCAGAGGGGCGCGACTACATACCAGCCGCCCGTTTCCGCCGAATGGGAGCAGGCGCCCGGCGGCGTCGACGTGCTTCTCGATCGCGACATAATCCGGCAGCACTTCCCGGCCTTCGATCCCGAGATCGCAAGTATCCTGCACGTACGACGCGCCGGCGACCTCAGCGGCCAGCAGCTCGGGCAATACATGCTCGAGAAGATCCGCGCGGCCGGAGGTCGCTTCCGTCAGGCGCGCGTTACATCTATTGCATCCGGCAGCCGGTTTACTCTCGAAGCCGAGACGAATGGCACTCGCGAGATCGTCCGCGCCGATGTGATCATCAACGCCGCGGGCCCCTTTGCCGCTCACGTCGCGGCGCTGCATGGCGAGGACCTGCCGATCATCAATGTGCTTCAGCAGAAGATCGCCTTTCCCGATCAGCTTAGCGCCATCTCGCGACAGATGCCGTTTTCCATCGACCTGGACGGCCAAACCATCGACTGGACGCCGGAGGAGCGCGAAGCGCTCTCGGCAGATCCGAGCCTCGCGCGCTTCCTCCAGCCCATGCCTGGAAACATTCACTGTCGGCCCGACGGCGGCGAGCGCGGCACGTGGATCAAGCTCGGCTGGGCGTACAACAGCACGCCGAGTGCGCCGCTGCTCGAACCCCCACTCGATCCCAATTTCCCGGAGATCGTCCTGCGCGGCGCGAGCCGAACGCATCCGAAGCTGAAGCCCTACATCGCAGCCATGCCGCGCGACCGCGTCCACTATGGCGGCTACTATCCGATGACGGTCGAGAACTGGCCTCTCATCGGACCCGCAAAAACGCCCGGCGTCTTCCTCATCACAGCCTTATCGGGTTACGGCACCATGGCTGCCTGTGCTGCCGGCGATATGTGCGCCCGCTGGCTTGCCGGCGCGGCGCCTTCCGCACTGGCGAGGCAGATGTCCTTCGAGAGATACAAGGATCCGGAGCTCATGGCGGGCGCCGCGGGTACGGCGCACCGCGGACATCTGTAGATCAGGCCGCTGCTGCCTGATCGGCACGTACTACATGTTGCGCGATGGCCTCCGCTACCTCGGCAGCGTGCGTCGCAATCATGAAGTGTGCGGCTCCCGAGATGGTGCGCCGTTTCGCATCTGGTACATGTTCCGCCAGCAGCTCGTTGGCGCGCTGCACACCGCGAGGACTGGCGCTGCCCCACAGCACGAGCATCGGCACATCGAGCGCCATGAGCTGCGCTGCGGACTCTGGAACGCCGTCACTGGTGACCCAGTCGGTGATATTTACGTGCGTCGTCTCGATCGCATAGGCACGCATTTTGGACGGCCACGATCCGAACGTGCCCACGCCACCGTAAAAGTCGATCATCTGCGCCACGGCTTCCGGCTCGCCACGATGAAAGGCGCTGAAGTATATGTCCTTCATCCGGCCGAACTCGGCGCAGCCGGCCTCCTCTCCGCATTGGCGGAGCAACGGCACGAGTGGTGCCTCGACGATACTGAGACTTGCGACCGGCACGCGCCCGGCGATCGCCGTCGCCAACGCGACCGATCCGCCGAACGAATGCCCGACTAGATGGACCGGGCCGCCCGCGCGACGGATGACGGATTCCATCATCTCGACCTCGCGATCGATAGATGGTGCCGCGGGGTCGCGCCGTTCTGCTGTGCCGCCATAGCCGAGCAGGCTCGTGGTCACGCAACGGAAGCGCCCGTTCCATTGAGCCATCATCGGTCGCCAGGCCGCGCCTGTGCTGCACGAGCCCGGCACCAGAACGATCGTCGGACCGGTGCCGGTTTCCTCATAGTCGATGCGCCCGCGGGGATCCTCGATCATTGTCGCAGCTCCATTGCGGGCGCAGTACTTTTGCTCAAGCAGGAAACTGCGCACTCGGCGTCGAGCGCGAAATCTCTGCCTCTTCGGGCGTCATGTCCGCCGGCACATTCCCAAATAGCGGCGTGCTGAGATAGCGCTCGCCGGTATCCGGCAGCATGCACAGGATCGTCGAGCCCTTCGGCGCCTCGGCCGCGATCTTCAACGCGCCTGCGAAGGTCGCGCCCGAAGTAATGCCGACGAAGATGCCCTCTTTCTGCGCGAGCTCGAGACTGAGGCGAAGTGCGTCGGCACCGGGAATGCGGATGATGCGATCGATCACCTTCATGGTGACGACGTCACCGGTGAGCTTCGGAATGAAGTCCGGCGTCCAGCCCTGCATGGGATGCGGCTTGAATGCTGGATGGGGTGCTGCCGCCGAACCGTCGGGATTGCGCTCCTGCGCGACGCCGCTCGTCAGGAGGGAGGCATCCTCCGGCTCGCAGACGATAACTTTCGTGTTCGGCATTTCCTTTGCCAGCACGCGCGCGACGCCTTTCAACGTGCCGCCCGTGCCGTAGCCGGTCACCCAGTAGTCGAGCTTGCCGCCCTTGAAATCCTCGACGATCTCGCGCGCCGTCGTGCGCGAGTGCATGTCTGCATTGGCCTCGTTCTCGAACTGGCGCGTGAGGTACCAGCCGTGCGTCTTGGCGAGCTCGACGGCCTTGGTCACCATCGCGACCGCGCGTCCTGCTGCCGGCGTCAGTACGACCTTCGCGCCGAGGAAACGCATCAGCTTGCGCCGCTCGACACTGAACTGCTCGGCCATGGTGACGACCAGCGGATAGCCCTTCTGCGCACACACCATGGCGAGACCGATCCCGGTGTTGCCACTCGTCGCCTCGATGACGGTCTGGCCGGGCTTCAGCTCGCCCGACTTTTCCGCCGCCTCGATGACGCCGAGTGCCAGGCGATCCTTCACCGAGCCGAGCGGATTGAAGGCCTCGACTTTCACGTAGAGATTCACGCCTGGGGGCGCGAGCTTGTTGATGCGCACGACGGGCGTGTTGCCGATTGTTCCGAGGATGCTTTCAAAGCGGGCCATCGGTGTGTCCTCTTTGGTGAAGTGTTTTGTGATGGATGCATTGGGTGAGTAGCCGTGAGACTAGGCTATCACTACCGATTGATTTCCGACACGACCTGAAAGCAGGGCTGCTCGGACACCGGCCTGCCCGCTTGGCGGGCAGGCCGGCATTGCTCATGACCTCATTTCTTGCGCGGGTCATCGGCCGGGTTGACGTAGGTGACACCCCACGGCCCGACACTGTGGATCTGGACGATCGTTTCTTCTGCCGTCCAGGCAAAGTGCTGTGTCCCCGGCTGCATGATCGCGAAGGAGCCCGGTGTCAGCGCCTTCGTCTTACCCATATCGAGCTTGTCGCCGGTACCCATGTTGAATGTACCGGAGAGAACAGTGACATGCTCGATGACCGGATGCGTATGCGCCGGGAGGCGATAGTTTGCAGGAAACTTGATCCGCGCTGTGATCGGACCCGCCTTGTCGAGCGGCCCCTCGATAACCGAAATCTGCGCTCCCGCCGGCAACGAAGGCACCGGCCCCCACTTGATCTCCGAGGGAACGATCATCACGTGATCGCCATGGTGTTGCGCAGTTGCAGCCTGACCGAACGGCAGCGACAGCAGGGCAGCGAGCAGAATCGAGCGCGCGGCATGTTTCATCGATGGTTCCCTTTCCCTATCAGAATATGGCCGGTTGTCGGATCGCTACCGGCATCAGCGTTTAGTGATGACGACTTCGAGGTACTCGCTCGGAACGATCATCGTGCTGTCGCCGGAGCGGTTGAAACGGGCGATGAGGCTCATGACATCGGCGTGGAGCGCGGCCTGCTTGGATGGCTCGAGAGCGTCGAAGGCCTTGAGAAGCGGCCCGTAGTAGTTCCTGAAGACATCGAGGAAGTGCAGGGGCGAGCGATAGCGGAACGAGAAGACGCGCGGCTCGGCCTTGATCGCGCTGGCAGACGAACCAAAGAGCTCGGTGAGGTGTTCGCGCTTTCCCCACATTGCCGGGGACTTCACGCCGGCCGGCGGCGGCATGTGCTGGCCGAGTGTCTTGAAGAGCTGGCCGATGAAGCCCTCGGGCGTCCAATTGGCGAGGCCGATCTTACCGCCGGAGCGGCACACACGCGCCAATTCGGCCGCGGCCTTCTCCTGGTCCGGCGTGAACATGACCCCAAAGGTCGAGACAACGGCGTCGAAGGTGTTGTCGGCAAAGGGGAGGGCCTCGGCATCGGCCTCGCGGAACTCGATCTTGAGGCGTTCAGCGACGGCCCGCTGGCGACCCCGTTCGAGCAGCGCCGGCACGTAGTCGGTCGAGGTGACGTCGCACCAGCGGCGGGCGGCCGCGAGCGATACGTTGCCATTACCGGCCGCAACGTCGAGCACCATCTGCCCGGCCCTCAGATCCATCGCCTCGCAAAGATCTTCGCCCACGATCTGCAGGGTTGTGCCAACAACGGCATAGTCGCCCGATGACCAGGCGCCCTGCTGGCGGGCCTTGACTGCGGAGAGATCCGGGCGGGGGGCCTGAGAATTTTGACTGTTCGCGGAAGGGGCTGTTACCATGGCTTGTTCCCTTTTCGATTAACCGGATGGTGCATTCGCCTTTGATTTCCGCCGTGTACGGCCCTGACATTAAGAGGGCCGTCGGCTGATCCCAGGAATAGGCGCCCGCCATGGGCGTGAGCGTTGGAGGCGGCGTGGGAAAGCCCGTGGAAACGCATGACGCGTCGTCGGCCGATGGCGCCGTCGGCCTCGACGTGCGTCTTCTGGGTCCAATCACGATCCGTCGAGAGGGCGTGGCGCAGTCGCTGCCGTCCTCACGCAAAGTCCGAGCGCTCTTCGCCTACCTCGCGATGGCTCCTCATCCGGTGCCACGCGGCCGGCTCTGTGAGCTTCTGTGGGACGTCCCCAATGATCCCCGCGGCGAGCTGCGCTGGTGCCTCAGCAAGCTCCGTCGCCTCGTCGATGCGCCCGGCCGGCGCCGCATCGAGACAGATGGAGACACCATCCGGCTGGACCTTTCGGACTGCTTCGTCGATGTCGCTGAAATAACCCGAGCGACCCAGATCGGCATCGAGACGCTCGATGCGCCGCGACTCGGTGAGTTGTCCGCGATGTTCGGCGGCGACCTCCTCGACGGTTTGGAGATGGACCGCAGCCCGCACTTCAATGCCTGGCTGACCGCTGAGCGCCGCCGCTTCCGCGCCCGTCACACGGCCGTGCTCGAGCATCTCGCCCGGCGCGCGCCTGAGCAGGAAGTGCTCGGCCACCTGGAGAAGTGGCTTGAGCTCGCCCCGTTCGACCAAAGCGTCCATGAGCTGATGCTTCGCGCCCTCGCACGGCGCGGCCGGATTCCCGATGCAGAGACCCACCTCGCGGCAACGGTCCGCCTCTTCGAGGCCGAGGGGCTAGACTCTTCTCCGCTGCGTCACGCATGGCGGGCAGCACGAGCGCAGCCGGCCAGGGTAGCCGCCACGCCATCGACGCCACCGCCCATACCGTTGGCTGAGCCGACAGCAATGGGTGAGACTGCTGCAGTCACAACATCATCTTCGCGCCGCGCCTCGCTTGCAGTGATGCCGTTCGCCGATCGGACGCAGGATCGCGGCGCTTTTGCCGCCGGCCTCGTCCACGACGTCATCACGCGACTCGCCAAGCTGCGAAGCCTGTTCGTCATTGCCCAGGGCACGGTGTTCGCGCTGCACGAACGACGCGTGGATCCCGAGACGGCCGGTCGAACCTTGAACGTCGACTATATAGTCACCGGCTCCGTGCAGATCGAAGGGCCTAACATCACAGTCGCAGTAGAGCTCTCCGAGACACGCACTGCACGCATTGTTTGGTCGGACGTCTTCAGTCGCAAGCTCGATGATGCCTTTCTTGCATTCGAGGAGGTCGGCAATCGCATTGTCGCCTCGATCGCGAGCGAGATCGAGGCAACCGAGCGCAACCGTGCCATCCTGAAGCCACCGACGTCGCTCGATGCCTGGGAAGCGTACCACCGCGGCCTATGGCACATGTACCGTTTCAACAAAGCCGACAATGAACAGGCTCGCCACTTCTTCGAAATGGCCGTGCGCCTCGATCCGACATTTGCTCGTGCCTACTCCGGCCTGTCGTTCACGCACTGGCAAAATGCTTTTCAAGGATGGGCACCCCGCGCGCTCCATGCTGACTTGGCCTTCGACGCGGCCGGACGGAGCCTGATGGCAGATGATCGCGACCCCGCCGCGCATTGGGCCATGGGCCGCGCGATGTGGTTGAGGAACCAGCACGATCAATCCGTAGCTGAGCTGGCGACAGCCGTGGACCTCAGTCCGAACTTCGCACCCGCTCACTATGCGCTGGCTTTCGTGCAATCTCAGGCCGGCGACGCGAGTGCTGCGGTCGGTGCGTCCGAACACTCCCGCCAGCTCAGTCCATTTGATCCGATGCTGTTCGCAATATTCGGCGCGCGTGCTATGGCGCTCGTGCGGCTTGAGGAAGTCGATGCAGCCGCCGATTGGGGCGGCAAGGCGGCCTTCCGACCTAATGCGCACCCCCACGTGGTGGCCATAGGGGCCTACACGCAGGCGCTGGCCGGGCGCATGGACGCCGCGCAGATGAACGCGGCAGCTATTCGCAAGGTGCTGCCCAACTATTCGATCGACGACTTCTTCCGTGCATTCCGCTTCGACGAGACCGGCATGAAGCTGTTCCGCAAGGGTGCCAAACTCCTCGATATGGAGTAGCGCTGCTTTCCGCGACGCAAAGCGGTGGCCGAGCGAGCCGATGGGACGCTATAATCGCCGCTGATGACCACCGGACGGACGCGCGACCGGACCGGGGCAATCAATATTGCACGCGCCGTCAGGAGGTTCGCCCATGGCCGTTGCCGAGACCGAGATCAAAAAGCCCATCCCGTTCGACACCAAGCATCTTGACAAGTTGATGGACGACGCCGGCATCGACGTCCTCGTCGCCACCTCGAAGCACAATGTCCAGTACATGCTCGGGGGCTACCGCTTCTTCTTCTTCGATACCATGGAGGCGGCTGGCACGACGCGCTACCTGCCGGCCATCGTCTACCAGAAGGGCAAACCCGAGAACGCCGCCTACGTCGGCTGCACCATGGAGAACTTCGAGCGCGAGCTCGGCAAGTTCTGGCAGCCAACCTTGAAGCTCGGCACGACGGGCACGCAGGCAACCATGAGCGAGGTGGTGAGCCACATCGCCAAGCTCGGCCCCGTGCGTCGCATCGGTGTCGAGTCCGCATTTCTTCCGGCCGACGGCGAGGCCGTGCTGCGCCGCGGCATCGCCAATGCCGATGTTGTCGATGCCGTGTTCCCGCTCGAGCGGCTGCGCGCGAAGAAGACACCGGAAGAGATCGGCTATCTGCGCCAAGCTTCCGAGCGCGTCGTCGATTCCATGATGACGACATTCCGCAAGCACTGCGTGCCCGGCGCGACGAAGCTCGAAGTCGTCGAGGCCCTACGTCGCGAAGAGGTCAATCGCGGGCTCGTCTTCGACTACTGCCTGATGACGGTCGGCACCAGCCTCAACCGTGCGCCCTCCGAGCAGCGGCTCACCAACGGCGACATCATCTCGATCGACTCCGGCGGCAACTACAAGGGCTACATCGGCGACCTCTGCCGCATGGGCGTCGTCGGCGGCAAGGTAGACGCGGAGTATGAAGACCTGCTTGCCTTCGTAGAAGACGTGCAGCAGGCCGTGCGCAAGCCGATCCGAGCAGGCGCGCGCGGTGGCGATATCGCGGCAATTGCCGACAAGATGCTCGACGCTTCACCGCATCGTAAATACACGCACTTCATGGCCCACGGCATGGGCCTCGTGACCCACGAGGCCCCCCGCCTGCAAGACCACCTGCGCATGTCTTACGAGGGCTATGACAAGGAGCGTCCGCTGGAATCTGGATACGTGATCTCCATAGAGACCACGATCGGCCATCCGACGCGCGGCTTCGTCAAACTCGAGGACACGATCCTCGTGACCGACAACGGCTATGAGGCGCTCGGCGACGGCGGCCGGGGCTACAATGCGGCGGGCGGTGGCTGAGGCCGCTTATCCGAGCACGACCGGCGAATCGGGCGGTAGGCCGAGTAATACCCGCCCGATCGTGATGAAGTTCGCGGGCCGACCCTGGAGCTGCTGCGATGCGGAATAGGCATCGCGCAGCCGCCGCTCGAACGGGTTCACCGGAAAGATCGCGGTCTGCCCTGCGGCGCGGTAGGCATCCGTCGCGATCTCGACGCCCTGATTGATGACATACGTCGTCGCGAGCTTGAGGTTCGCGCGCTCGATCAGTGGAAACTCGCGCGTCGCGCGCGTCCTCTCCCAGATTTCATCGAGGGTCGTGTGGAGGTAGGCACGTGCCGCCCGGAGGCGAGCCTCGAGCTGTGCGAACTCGGACTGAAAAACCTGGCTCTCCATCAGCGATGATGGCGCACCACGCGGCGTCTTCGTATTCGCAAGCGCTGCGAGGTCGGTGACCATGCTCTGCGCAATGCCGAGCATCAACGCACTGAACGCCGACGCATAGGCCGCCGTACCGTTGAATACATAGAGAGTACCGGCCTCGGTCCGCTCCGCCGGCTCGTCACGATCAATGGTCTCATCGTGAGGCACGAACAGGTCCTTGACCTCGAACGTGTAGCTCGCCGTGCCGCGCAGGCCGAGCGTGTACCACATGTCGTCGGCGCGCGCCTTCGACACGTCAAAGAGCGCCGTTCTATCGAGCTGGCGCCCATCGGCGCGACGACGCGGCGTGCCGTCGGCTTCGAAGACATAGCTGTGACCGCCCAGCAGCGTCGCATTTGCGCAACCGCTTGCGAATGTCCACTTGCCACTGACGCTATAGCCGCCGTCCACAGCGATCGCCCTGCCCTGGATGCCAGCGCCCCACGCGAGCACGGCGTTCCCAGGACCGAACAAGCGTCGTGCGGCATCTGGCTTCAGGTACGCCGCCGACATCGCGCAGCCCGCCGCCTGCCCGAGGCACCACGCCGTGCTGGCATCGGCGCGCGCGATGATCTCGATCACCTCTGCCAGCGTCTTCAAATGCACTTCGTCGCCATCGATCGACTTTGGCAGAAGGAGGCGAAACAGGCGGGCTTCGTGCAGTGCAGCAACGACATCTGGAGGCAGCGCGCGGGCGTCCTCGATCCGATTGGCAGCGGCGCGCAGCATCTCGACTAGGCTACGCGCGCGCGCAACCGCGTCTGCCGGGGGCAACTCAAACGCCGTCACCTCGCTCCTGTCCCTGCGACTTGCCATTGGCCACAGTCCTCCCGAGCGCTTGTGCTTTTACCATTTTGTACTGCAGGCGACCGACCTTGTCTCTTGTTTGAAGCCAGCTTTGAGTTCGTGCGCCAATCGATCCTTGCAAGGATGAGATCGTGCAGGCATTCTGAAGGGAATAGGGAGGAAGAAAAGTATAATGAAGACGTATGTCGCCCGGCGCCTTCTGGCGCTGGTGCCGACGTTGTTCTTCGCGAGCCTGATCGTGTTCGTGACAGTGCGGTTGATCCCGGGTGACGTGATCGACCTCATGCTGAGCCAGAACGACGTCAGTGCCAGCAAGCTCACCCGCGATCAGCTGATCGCGGCCCTTGGGCTCGACAAGCCCATGTGGGAGCAGTACGCGCTCTGGATGGGCGGCATTCTCTTTCGCGGCGATTTCGGACAATCCCTTTGGCAGAATGTGCCGGTTAGCGAGCTCCTCCTGGCTCGAATGCCGATCACGCTCGAGCTCGGCCTGCTTGCGCTCATCGTTGCACTCTCCGTCGCCATTCCCATTGGCGTCTACTCGGCCATTCGCCAGGACACGCCCGGCGACTACATCGCGCGCTCATTCTCTATTCTGATGCTGGCGGTGCCGAGCTTCTGGACCGGCACGATGGTGATGGTGTTTCCGTCGATCTGGTGGGGCTGGTCGCCGGAAGTGCGCTTCGTGCCGTTCTTGGATGACCCCATCCAGAACCTCAAGCAGATGATCATTCCTGCGATCATCCTCGGCACGGCACTCTCGGCCGTTTCCATGCGGCTCACGCGGACCATGATGCTCGAGGTTCTGCGGCAGGACTACATCCGCACGGCCTGGGCCAAGGGCCTGAGCGAGCGCCGCGTCGTTGCCCGACACGCGTTGCGCAATGCCTTGATACCGGTCGTGACGCTCATCGGTGTGCAAGCGCCGTTGCTGATCGGCGGTGCCGTGATCATGGAGCAGATCTTCGTCATTCCGGGCATGGGGCTCCTGCTGCTCGATGCCGTCAACCAGCGCGACTATCCGATCATCACCGGCGTGTTCCTCGTCGTCGGCGTCGCGATCATGCTGCTCAATCTCCTCATCGACCTGAGCTACGGCCTTCTTGATCCCAAGGTGAGGTATCGCTGATGGCGAGCGCGTCGGAGGCAGGAGAAATTCGACGTCGCGGTCCGCTCGCCACCTTTGTCGTTCGCCTGTTCAAGGAGAAGCCGCTCGGCGCGGCGGGCGCTATCATCTTCCTGCTCTTCTTGTTCTGCGGGATCTTTGCGGACCTTCTCGCGCCCTATGGGATGAACCAGATCTCGCCGCTGAACCGCCTGAAGCCACCTTCCTGGCAGCACCCGTTCGGCACGGACAACCTTGGCCGCGACATGCTCTCGCGGTGCCTGTACGGCGCTCAATTGTCGGTGATTATCGGCTTCTGCGCGGCAGGCCTCGCAACGATTATTTCGGTCTTCCTCGGTATCCTGACAGGCTACCTCGGCGGCCGGTTCGACATGATTACGCAGCGCTTCGTCGATGCTTGGATGAGCTTTCCTGATTTGATCATCCTGATCGTTGTGGTGTCGGTATTGGGCCCGGGAATGCCGCAGATCATCGGCACGCTCGGATTGCTGCTCGGGATCGCTGGATCCCGCATCATCCGCAGCGCCGTCATCAGCGTGCGCGAGAATATGTATGTCCATGCGGCCCAATCGGTCGGCGCGCGCACACCGCGCATTCTCTGGCGGCACATCCTGCCGAATGTGATGCCGCCGATCATTGTGCTCTTCACGACGCGTGTCGGCACCGTCATCCTCGCCGAGTCGGGCCTATCCTTTCTTGGGCTCGGCGTACCTCCGCCAGCACCGACCTGGGGCGGAATGCTCTCGGGGGCTGGCCGCACGTTCATGTTCCAAGGCCCATGGCTCGCGCTCGCACCGGGCCTCTGCCTGACACTCGTCGTCTATTCGACGAACATGTTCGGCGATGCCCTGCGCGATCTCCTCGACCCACGCATGAGAGGATCAAGATAGCCCGCGCACGAGCGGGTACGAACTCGACCAATAGAAGCCGAAACGGCCAACGTCTGAAACGACACTGGGAGGATTGAATGCGACACAACTTTGCAAAGCCGCTTTGGCTCAGCGCCGCGGTGGCGCTGTCACTTGCCACTTCCATCGGCAATGCCGCAGCCGAAAAACCCAAACCCGGGGGCACGCTGACTGTCGGTACGGTCTATCCCACGCTATCTGCCCTATCGTTCGATCCGGCCGACTGGAACTGGAAGCAGAACCACGACATCGGGCATTACTGTGAACAGCTCTTCGCCGCCGACCTCACTAAGTCAGTGAAGAGTGGAGGCCCCCATCCTTTCTATGCCGACGCCTGGCTGCCTTCTGACGCGATCCGCGGCGAGCTTGCCGAAAGCTGGGAATGGAAACAGAACCCTCTGCGCGTCGAGATCAAGCTGCGCAAGGGCATCATGTTTCCCGAGAAGGAAGGGGTCATGAAGTCTCGCGAGTTCACGTCGGAGGATGTGCTCTTCTCCTACAACCGCCTTGACGCGAGCCCGAAGCGCATTCGCGGTTACTTCGATCACGTCGACAAGGTCGAGACGCCCGACAAGCACACAATCGTCTTCAATATGAAGCATCACTTCGCCGAGTGGGACTATCGCTTCGGTTGGGGCTATTTCTCCTGCATCTACCCCAAGGAAGTGGTCGATGCGGGCATTGCCAACTGGAAGAATGGCAATGGCACAGGCCCCTTCTCGCTGACGGATTTCGTCTCCGGCAGCTCGAACACCTACACGAAGAACCCAAACTACTGGGACACGGACACGATCGGCGGAGAGAAGGTCAAGCTTCCGCTCATCGACAGCGTGATCTACCGCACGATCAAGGATGAGGCGACGCAACACGCTTCGCTCCGCACTGGCAAACTCGACGTTCTTGAGATGATCCGCTGGCAGGCCGTGGACAATCTCAAGAAGACCACACCGGACCTGAAGTGGTCGCGCTGGCTCAACATGTCCGGCACGTTCCTCGCCTTCCAGGTTGCGGATAAGCCCTTCGACGACATTCGGGTCCGCCGTGCGCTCAACTACGCCGTCAATAAGGAAGAGATCGTCAAGGCCTACTACAACGGCCATGCCGAGATGTTCGCCTATCCGATGCATCCCGACTACAAGGGCTACTTCCAGCCACTTTCGGAGATGCCGGCGTCGGTGCAGGAGCTCTTCAAATACGATCCCGCCAAGGCCAAGAAGCTGCTGGCGGAAGCGGGGCATCCGAAGGGCTTCACCTTCAAGGTACAGGTCTGCTCGTGCAATGCCGACCATATGGAGCTGCTTCCACTGATCTCGGCCTACCTCGAGCAGGTCGGGGTGAAGATCGAGATACAGCCCATGGAGTACGGGGCATTCCTCTCGGCGATGACCGCGCGGAAGATGACGGCCGGCTATTTCATGAACAACGGCCACACGAACCCGACCACGACGATCCGCAAGTCCTTCACCACCGGTCAGACATGGAACCCCTCCGGCTGGTCCGATCCTGCGTACGACAAGAAGATGGACGACGTCTATCAGGAGCCGGATGAGGCCAAGCGCCAGAAGATGCTGAAGGAGCTGACGATCGAGATTCTCGACAAAGCGCCGTACATCTGGCTCCCGACTCCGTACCTCTATACGGCGTGGTGGCCGTGGCTGAAGAACTACAACGGCGAGCTTCGTGCCGGCGCCGTCCGTCCTGGCCCGATCTACGCACGCATGTGGATCGACCAAGAGATGAAGAAGAAGATGGGTTACTGAAGCCGCAGCCGGGCCGCCGAATTCTCGACGGCCCGCGCTCACTTTGAGGAGCCATCTGCGGCATGAGCACACCGATCCTCCAGGTCCGTGGCCTCACGACGCGCTTCCGCACGGATCGTGGCGAGCTGACCGCCGTGGACGACGTGTCCTTCGACGTCGGCCACGGCGAGACGGTCGCGATCGTCGGCGAGTCGGGTTCGGGTAAGAGCGTGACCGCGCTCTCGATCCTGCGCCTGATCCCGTCTCCGCCAGGACGAATTTCCGCCGACGGCGTCATCTTCGAAGGACGCAATCTGCTGGAGCTGGACAACACGAGCATCCGCGAGATTCGCGGCAACAAAATCGCGATGATCTTCCAGGAGCCAATGTCCTCGCTAAATCCGTCGCTCACTGTCGGGCTCCAGGTTGCGGAGCCTATCAACGAGCATCGCCGCACACCCTGGGCTGCTGCGCTCGAGAAGGCCGCGGAACTCATCTCGCGCGTGCGCATCCCGGACGCCCAGAGCCGGCTCGCCTCCTTCCCGCATCAATATTCGGGCGGAATGCGCCAGCGGATCATGATCGCCATGTCGCTCGGCTGCGCGCCGAGCCTGATCATTGCCGACGAGCCGACCACCGCGCTCGATGTCACCGTGCAGGCCCAGATCCTCGATCTTCTGAAGCAGATCACGCAGGAGACTGGCACCGCACTCATGCTCATCACGCATGATCTCGGCGTCGTCGCGCGTTATGCCGACCGCGTCATCGTGATGTACGGCGGCCGCATCGTCGAGACGGCGCCAGCCCGCGAGCTGTATAGGAACCCGCGCCATCCCTACACCGTCGGACTGCTCACCTCCGTGCCGCGGCTCGATGGCGATACGCGCCGACGCCTCATCCCGATCGATGGCCAGCCGCCTGACCTTGCGCGGCTTCCTGCGGGCTGCGCCTTCGCGCCGCGCTGTCGCGCTGCGATAGATCGCTGCCATCACGAGCGGCCGAAACTCGAGCCCGTCTCACCGACCCACCAGAAAGCGTGCTTCGCCGATGCAGAACTTGTTGTCCAGTGAGGCGCGAACGATCGCTCGGGCAGGCGCAGCCGATGAGGTTCTCCGCGTCAGCGATCTCAAAGTGCACTTCCCGATCATGAGCGGCGTGCTATTCAAGCGCGAAATCGCGACCGTGAAGGCTGTCGACGGCGTGTCCTTCGCGCTCAATCGCGGCGAGACACTCGGACTTGTCGGCGAGTCGGGCTGCGGCAAGTCGACGACCGGTCTTGCTGTCCTTCGTATGCTCACCCCGACGGCGGGCCACATCCACTTCGAGGGTGCTGACATCGCCAAGCACGATGCAGCGGCCATGCACAGCGTCCGTCGGCGCATGCAAATGGTCTATCAAGATCCATATGGCTCGCTTAATCCGCGCATGACGGTGCGCGACATCATTCTGGAACCCCTCGAGGTGCATGGCCTCGCGGGTGACCGAGCCGCGGCCCGCGCGCGTGTCGACGAGTTGCTTCGCCTCGTCGGGCTACTGCCCGACATGGCCGATCGATACCCGCACGAATTCTCCGGCGGTCAGCGCCAGCGCATTGGTATTGCGCGGGCACTCGCGCTGGAGCCGACGCTGATCGTGTGTGACGAGCCAGTCTCTGCCCTCGACGTCTCGATTCAGGCGCAAGTCGTCAATCTGTTCATGGACCTGCAGGAGCGCCTCGGGCTCACATACCTTTTCATTGCCCACGATCTTGCCGTCGTCCGCCACATCTCGGATCGCATCGCCGTGATGTACCTTGGCCGAATTGTCGAGGTTGCGCGACGCGACGAGCTGTATTCAAGCCCGCTGCACCCGTACACGCAAGCCCTGCTCGCCGCTGTGCCCGTGGCGGATCCGGAGGTTGAGGCCGCACGTCCGCGCATGATCGTCACCGGCGAGGTACCCAGCGCGCTGAGGCCACCACCGGGCTGCCGCTTCCACACGCGCTGCCCGTCTGCGATGCCGGTGTGCAAGACGGTTGATCCAGAGCTTACAGATCTGAGCCAGGGACGCGCCGTCGCCTGCCACCTTCATGTGCCGCCGCGCGGATGACATGCCGCCAGCGCACCCGCTCATCGATCAGTGGTCTGAAACCGCTTGCGTTTCGAGCACCATGCCTGGACTATATGCTTATCTCGTGATGCGCGGGCCGCCTATACTTTGAGCACCAAACGGAGTGCCTGCGGCGCACCGACGAGATTGCCCGTCACATGAAGTCGGTTGAAAGGGAGACTAGCATGATCAGGCGAGATCTGACGCGGCACTGCCTCGTCGCTCTGACGAGCGCGGCGTGGCTTGGCGCTGCCGCAACCGTCACTCCGTCCCTCGCTCAAGGCACGCTTCGAATTGCCATGACGGCGACCGACGTACCGACCACGACGGGCGCTCCCAACAACGGATTCGAAGGCGTTCGCTTCATGGGCTTCACGGCCTTCGACGCGCTCGTCAACTGGGACCTCAGCAGTGCCGACAAGCCAGCCGACATTACGCCTGGGCTTGCAGAGAGCTGGGAGCAGAGCAAAACCGACCTCACGAAGTGGATCTTCAAGCTGCGCCAGGGCGTCAAATTCCACGACGGCACGCCATTCAATGCGGATGCTGCGATCTGGAACCTCGATAGGAGCTTCAATAAGGACGCGAAGCAGTTCGATCCCCAGGCCTCTGCCATCAATCGCGGACGCCCCACCTACATAGCCGAAGGCGGCTACAAGAAGATCGACGACTATACGATCGAGCTCACGACGACACGTCCGATCTCCTACTTCCCATATGTGCTGACGACGATCTTCTATGTGAGCCCGGCGGCCTTCGAGAAAGCGGGGAGCTGGGCAGAGTTCGCCAAGGCGCCGGTCGGCACCGGTCCCTTTATCGCGCGCAACTTCAAGCCCCGGATCAGTATCGATCTCGACAAGAACAAGGACTACTGGGACAAGAACCGCATTCCCAAGGTCGACAAGGTCGTGCTCTTCCCCATGCCGGAGGCGAACACGCGCCTCGCAGCGCTGCGTTCCGGCCAAGTCGACTGGATCGAAGTGCCACCGCCGGACGCCATTGCCGGCCTCAAGGGTGCGGGCTTCTCAGTCGTCACTAATAGCTATCCGCACGTGTGGCCGTGGGTGCTCAACACACTCAAAGAGGAGTCTCCTTTCCGCGACGTCAAAGTCCGTCAGGCGCTCAACTACTGCGTCGATCGCGATGGCCTCGTGACGCTACTTGCTGGTACGGCCGAACCATCCGTCGGCTTCTTCAAGAAGACCGACCCGCGCTTCGGCAATCCCAAGAACGCCTACAAATTCGATCCAGCCACATCCAAGAAGCTGCTGGCTGAAGCAGGCTACGGGCCCAACAAGCCAGTCAAAGCCAAGATCATGATCTCGACCTCGGGCTCGGGCCAGATGCTGCCGCTCCCGATGAACGAGTTCCTGCAGCAATCGATGAAGCAATGCGGCTTCGATATCTCGTTCGAAGTCGTCGAATGGGGCACGGTGCTGGTCAATCTCCGCTCCGTGCCGACCGCACCCGTCGCAGCGAATTCGGACGCGCTGAACATCAGCCTCGTCTCGTCGGACGTCTCGATGATTGTGCGCTGGTTCTACGGTGCAAACAGCACGCCGGCCGGCTCGAACTGGGGCCACTGGAAGAACCCCGAGTTCGATGCGACCATCGCCAAGATGGAGAGCGCGGCCAACAAGGATGAGTTCGACAAGTCGGTCGTGAAGCTGCATGAAATGCTGGTAGACGAAGCCCCTTGGCTCTGGGTCGTACATGACGCCAACCCGCGCGCCATGACAAAGGGCGTCCAGGGCTTCGTCAGCGCGCAGAGCTGGTTTCAGGATTTGACGCGCGTATCTATCAGCAAGTGAAGCGCGTCCCCGACTGATAGCTGGCTGGCTTGGAGGCACGGCCCGATCCACGATCATGCATGATCGTGGATCGGGCGTGCAGTCCGCCGGCCGGTAAGCGAGGTTTCCTGAGGATGTGGTACTTCGTTTTACGCCGACTGCTCTATGCCGTCCCGATCCTGCTCGGCGTATCACTCGTCGTCTTTCTGCTCATGCAGATGGTGCCCGGCGACATCATCGACATCATGATTCCGCCGGAGGCGCCGAAAGAGGTCGCGGATATGATCCGCATCCAGTTCGGCCTCGATCAGCCTGTCCACATTCAGTACCTGCGGTGGTTGAAGTCCATCCTGAGCGGTGATCTCGGCATCTCGATCTTCACCAACCAGCCCGTCGCCGACGAACTCTTCAGCGCTCTCTTGAACACCCTCAAGATCGCCATACCGGCCGCGATCCTCGGCTTCACACTTGGCGTCCTGCTGGGCTCGCTCGCCGCCTTCTACGGGGGATCGTGGCTCGACAAGCTGTTCTCGGGCGTCGCAATTGCCGGCGTGAGCCTGCCGCACTACTGGGTCGGCATGGTGCTCGTCGCCATCTTCGCCGTTTCCCTAAACGTACTTCCCGGCCAGGGCATGGGACCTGAAGGCTTTCCCTCGACGTGGGAGCACATCAAGCACCTCATTCTGCCGGTGATCACGCTCTCGCTTATTCCGATGGGTGTCATCAGCCGGCTCGTGCGCGCGAACGTGCTCGAGATCCGCTCCATGGAATTCGTCTCGGCGCTGCAGGCCAAGGGTCTCAAGGGCCCGCGCGTGCTGCTCCACATCATGAAGAATGCCGCGCCATCTGCGCTCGCGCTCATGGGCCTGCAGTTCGGCTATCTGCTCGGCGGCTCCATTCTCGTCGAAACCGTCTTCAACTGGCCGGGCTCCGGGAGCCTGCTGAACCTTGCGATCTTCCGACGCGATATCCCCGTCCTTTCCGCCACGATCCTGGTGCTCGCCACCATCTTCGTCGTCATCAACATCCTGGTCGATGTGCTGCAGGCACTGATCGACCCGCGCATACGGCGTTGATCCAATGAGCGCTGACGACACCATTGTCGTTCCCACATCCGACGCCGTGCGACGCGCCGAAGCTGGGAAAGGCTACTGGGCGCGCGTGCGCGAGCGCCTTCTTGCCGACCGCGTCACACTCTCGGTCATGGTTCTGCTCGCGTGCATCATCATTATGGCCGTCGCGGCGCCGCTGTTCGCCACTCACGACCCCATGGCGAGCTCCGTCCTCGCCCGCCTCAAGTCGCCCGGATACAACGGTCACTGGCTCGGCACGGACGAGGTCGGCCGCGACCTCTACAGCCGCATTCTCTACGGCGGTCGCCTCTCACTTCTTTGCGGCGTGGCGCCGGTCGCCTTCGCGCTCCTGATAGGCGGCAGCCTGGGTCTGCTCGCAGGCTACAGCGGCGGCATCGTCAACAGCCTGATCATGCGCAGCATGGACGTTCTCTATGCTTTCCCATCGATCCTGCTTGCGATCGCCATCTGCGGAATGCTCGGCTCGGGACTCGGCAACACCATTCTCGCGCTCACCGTCACCTTCATTCCGCCAATCGTACGCATCTCCGAGACCGTGACCACCCAGGTGCGCTCGGCCGAATTCGTCGAGGCGGCACGAGCGAGCGGCGCGCGACCGGCATCCATCATCCGCTTCCACATCCTCAACAATGTCCTGGGTCCCATTCTCGTCTACGCGACGTCGCTGATCTCGATCTCGATCATCCTCGCAGCGGGCCTGAGTTTCCTCGGCCTCGGCGTCACGCCGCCCGATGCCGAATGGGGCTTGATGTTGAACAATCTCCGCCAGGCCATCTGGGTCAATCCGCTGGTCGCTGCGCTCCCCGGTGCCATGATCTTCATCACGTCCATGTGCTTCAACCTGATGAGCGACGGACTGCGCACGGCCATGGATGTACGCATATGAGGATCCTCGCATGAGCGCCGACATCCTGCTTGAGGTGAACGCGCTTCGGCGCTTCTTTCCAATCCGTGGCGGCCTGCTGCAGCGCCAAGTCGCAACCGTCCAAGCCGTCGACGACATCTCGTTCTCAGTGCGCCGCGGCGAGACACTCGGCATTGTCGGCGAATCCGGCTGCGGGAAGTCCACGACGGCGCGCCTGCTCATCCGTCTGCTCGAGCCCGATGCAGGCACCATCACGCTCGAGGGCCGCGCGATCGGCGATGCGAGCGGCCTCACCGCGCGCGAGTTTCGCCGTCAAGTGCAGATGGTCTTTCAGGACAGCTACTCATCGCTAAATCCGCGCTGCACCATCGAGGATACGATCGCCTATGGCCCGACAGTGCACGGCACCTCATGGACAGAGGCTCGCAAGCGCGCACGCGACTTGCTCAGTAAGGTTGGGCTGGATCCAGAACTCTTCGCCATGCGCTATCCGCACGAGCTGTCCGGCGGCCAGCGCCAGCGCGTCAATATCGCCCGGGCACTCGCGCTCGAACCACGCCTCGTCGTGCTCGACGAGCCCGTATCTGCACTGGACAAGTCGGTCGAGGCTCAGGTGCTCAATCTGCTCGTCGATCTCAAGCGCGATCTCGCGCTCACCTACGTCTTCATCTCGCACGACCTCAACGTCGTGCAGTACATCAGCGATCGCGTGCTCGTGATGTACCTTGGGAAGATCGTCGAGGTCGGCCCCGTCGAGAGCATCTACGGCAATCCGCGCCACCCCTACACGCGCGCACTTCTTGGCGCGATGCCGTCCATGGACCCGGACAACCGCGGCACGCAGGCGATCCTGACCGGCGACCCCCCCAATCCGATCAATCCGCCATCCGGCTGTCGCTTTCACACGCGCTGCGCCCACGCCGAGGCCTGTTGCGCGGCGCGCGAGCCCAAGCTCTCGGCGGGGAGCGCAGCCGTCGATCATCTCGCGGCCTGCCACATGCTGATCCCAGGCTCGGGTCACAGCGCCGCCCCCGCCATCGCGGCCTGAAGGAGAGCTCAGGCATGAACCTCGGCGAGATCGAGACGGGAAACCCGACCGCAAAGCAGAGCGCCAAGCCTCTCGTGCGCGTCGAGAACCTGACCGTACGCTTCACGAGTCGCGATGCGACGATCGAGGCCGTGAACGGCGTGAGTTTCACGCTCGATGCGGGCGAGGTTCTCTGCATTCTCGGCGAGTCGGGCTCCGGCAAAAGCGTCACGCTGCGCGCGATGATGCGCCTCCTGCCGGCCAGCCGCGCCAAGATGGCGGGGAAGGTGACGATCGACGGCAAGGACGTCCTCGGCCTCGACGACAATGCGCTCGGCGATCTGCGCGGCGGTGAGGTCGCGATGATCTTCCAGGAGCCGATGACCTCGTTCGATCCGGTCTTCACGATCGGCACCCAAATCATGGAAACGGTGAAGCGCCACGATGGGCTTTCCGATGCGGACGCGAAGAAGCGAGCCCTCGAATTGCTCGAAATGGTGCAGATCCCCTCGCCTGCGCGCCGTCTCGACAATTACCCGCATGAGATGTCTGGTGGCATGCGCCAGCGCGCTATGATTGCGCTCGCGCTTTCATGCCGGCCGCGACTGCTGCTCGCGGATGAGCCGACCACGGCACTCGACGCCACAGTGCAGATCCAGATCCTGCAACTCCTGCATCGTCTCCAGCGGGAGCTCGGCATGGCCGTCCTGTTCGTGACGCACGATGTCGGCGTAGCCGTCGAGATCTCCGACCGGATTGCGGTGATGTACGCCGGCCGTTTCGTCGAGACAGGTCCCGTGCGCGCCGTCATTCGCGAACCGCAGCACCCCTATACGCAAGGCCTGCTGGCCTCGACCGTCAACGGCGGTATGCGCGGCAAGCGCCTCGAGGCTATCCCAGGCTCGCCGGTGAATCTTGCAGCGCTGCCGCCGGGATGTGCCTTCGCACCCCGCTGCCGCTACGCCGAGCCAGCCTGCACGGCCGCGCCGCCCACCGAGACCTGGATCGAACCGACGCGCATGGTCCGCTGCATCAGGGCGACGCCGCGCTGAGTGGTTCTCCCTTAAGCAGAGCGAAGCGATGGCCGCTGCTGGTGCCAGTTCGTATCGCGCTGATAGGCGTCCGCTGCCTTCAGTATCCTTCCTTCGCCGAATGGGCGTCCCTGGATCTGGAATCCGATCGGAAGCCCGTCGCTATCGAAGCCACATGGCACGCTGACGGACGGCAGTCCCATGTAGTTGATCGCCCGCGTGTTCGCCGCGATGACGTTGAAGGTCTCGACAGCGCCCGGCGTACCTGCATCAATATCGGTCGCGGCGAGCGTCGGCACCTTAATGCGCAGCGTCGGCGTAGCAAACACATCGACCTTGCCGAACACCTCCCGTCCGATCGCGCGCAGAATAGGTCCACGCCGCGACAGAGCCTCCAGGTAGTACGCCGCAGGAAGGGCAAGGGAGGCATAGAAGCGCGCGCCGAGCGCGATCGAGTAATCCTGCGGGCGCTCGCGCATCCATTGCACATGGATGGTCGAGCCCTCGACACGCGAGATGATCGCACCATAGGTGCTCACGGCATCCATGTGCGGGATCGTGATCCGCTCCAACGTTGCGCCGCGCGCCTTGAGAACCTCCATCGCAGCATAGAAGGTCCGCTCCACATCCGCGTCGACATCATCGAAGAAGAAGTTGGTCGGAATACCGATGCGCAATCCCCGGATATCACCGTCAAGCACGGCTTCGTAGTCGGGCACGAGCTCCGTGGCCGAAGTCGGATCTGCGGGATCATGTCCGGCAATGACCTTGAGCAGGCGCGCGCAGTCCCGTGCCGTACGCGCGAGCGGGCCCACGTTATCAGCCGTAAAGGAGAGCGGCATGGCGCCGTGCCGGGAGACGCGCGTCTGCGTTCCCTTGATGCCCGTGATGCCGCACATGGTCGCCGGCAGGCGGATCGAGCCGCCCGTGTCCGAGCCGAGAGCGCCATAGACGAAGCGCGCGGCCACCGCGGCGCCAGAGCCCGATGATGAGCCGCCGGGGCAATAGTCGGTGTGCCACGGATTGCGGCAATGACCGAAGTGCGCGTTATGGCCCGTCGGATTCTGTGCAAATTCGGCCATGCTGAGCGTGCCGAGCGTTACCGAGCCCGCAGCTTCCAGCCGCGCGATCGCCGTCGCCGTGGTGGTCGGCTTGAACGTCCGCCGCACCTCGGACCCGCATGTGCAGATCTTGCCGGCACGGTAGTACATGTCCTTGTGCGCGAGCGGCACGCCGTGCAGGAGGCCGCGGCTGCGACCGACCTTGCGCTCCGCATCGAGAGCCGCGGCAGCCTCCAGCGCTTCAGTCTCTTCGAGTCCAATCACGGCGTTGAGAGCTTCGTTGCCGGCCTTGAAAGCCGTGAAGGCGGCCGTGGCGAGATCGACCGCGCTGAATGCGCCCGTGCGCACGCCCTCCGCAGCCTCGACCAGTGTCAGACGGGTCAGCGACTCGACCTGCGCCTCTACCGCATTCATGGCACGCGCTCCTTGGTCTCCTGGAGCGCTGCCTCGAAGCTAGACGGCTCCTCCTCGAACTGGAGGTTCCCACGCAGCTTCTCGAAGCTGGCGATCAGGCCCGCCATGCTCTTCGCGACCTCGCGGCCCGTCGGGCTCGGCGGCTCAACACCGAGCCAGCGCGCGACCTGAATCTCGACCAGGTCCTCGATCTTGTCTGCCATGAGCGTCAACCTCCACCTTGTCCGGGAGGCGAATGTGCACCCCAATGCGAATGCCAGACAAGAGCATCGTTTGGTGGAATATTATGCTCGTCGCATAAGAAGCGGGGCGTAGATCACGACAAAGCCTAGAAACGCCGCCACCCAAGCTGTCGCCGAGAGGTGCAGCATCGGCTCACGCAGCACATCAAAGGCCGCCAATATCCGCGCCAGCGCGGAGGCGACCACCGCCGCGTAGATGAGCTGGATGGGCCGCGTTGCCACTAGTGGCCGCCCTGTATGCCCAAGGCTCGCGCGCGTCATGACGGCAAGGGTCATTGTCCCGATCGCGCCGGTCGTCCAGCCGTGCAGCGCACCGCTCGGCATGACGATATCCGGTCGCAGGATGCTCAGTGCGAGCAGGATGAACCCCGCGGGCACGAAGGCATAGGCAATATGCAGGATGAGTACGAGAGGCTCCGCTCCCGTGCGCTCGCCCGCCCAGCGTAGCAGGCGTGCAATGTTGGAGGCGCCCGCGACCACGGCAAGGATGGCGGTCACTTTCGCGTGCGGCAGCACCACCCAGCTCGCGAGTGCGAGGGCGCTTGCTCCCATGATGACGACATCGACCCGATCGAAGGGCGCCGGCAGACGCCCAACTCCGCGCGGCGCCAGCCAATTGCGCGTGAAGCTCGGGATGATGCGACCACCAATCAGCATGATCAGTATCACGGTGGCTGCGATCCCGAGCCGCGTTCCGTGACCATCACCAATGCCGGTCGCCGCCTCGAGGTGGAAGAGACCGTTGGCCGCGAGCAGCAGCGCGACACCCACAAGCACCTTCAGATTGTGCGTATTGCCGTTCGCGACAATCTCGCGGCCAACAACGCCAGCGAGCGCGATGAGAAAGGCAAGATCCACAGCTGCTGCGACACCAGCCCCGATCCAGAGGGAAACAAGCACCGCAATCCGACCGGCGCACCACGCGAGGACCAGCATGAGCAGGCGCACGCCAACGACGGGTGGGCGACCTGTCCAGTTCGGAACCGCCGTGAGCAGAAAGCCGGCGACGATCGCAGGTACATAACCAAAGATCAGCTCATGAATGTGCCATTCGACGGGAGTGAATGCGCTCGGGACCACAAGATGGCCGCTCAGCATGGGAAGCCAAAGCGCGACCGCGACGGCCGCCCAGAGAGCGCCGAACAGAAAGAATGGCCGAAAGCCATAGCTCAGCAGCGCCGATCCCCCAAAGCCGCTGATCTGCGCGGAACTCGTGGCCATGAGAACCTCCTGTGACTACCCGCGGGCCGGCAAGCGATCACCCTTGGCGAGCATCAGGCCGCGAGCCGTGCCGATGCCAAGTTCCAGGCTCTCAGCGATCAAACGCGCCCGCTCGACGAAGTAGTCGGCCGCCGCACGCGGGCAGACGTCGATTGCAGTCTCGGCGAAGAGGGCGAGCCAGCGGTCGAAATGCGAAGCGTCGATCGGCAGCGGGGCATGAGCCTGCATCGGCCGGCCGTGGTAGCGCCCCGTCATCAGCGTCACGGATGACCAGAAGGCGCACATGCGCTCGAGATGCGGCGCCCAATTTGTAATCCGTGCGGCAAAGATCGGGCCCAGCACCTCATCGGTCCGGATGCGATCGTAAAACGAGTGCACGAGCTGCTTGATCATGCCTTCGTCGATGCCAGTGCGCGCCTTGACGTCTGCCGCAAACGCAGCACGTCGAGCCGCGGCTTCGCGGGCGTGATTCTGTTCTTCGCTCATGTCTTCCTCGAAGTGCTGAGATAAGTACGGAGTGCAGCGCGAGCTCGCTTTCCTTTAGGCAGCCGGCCACTCGATGGCTGCGCAGGTGAGCGAGCTACGACCGTTCCGCATTGCAAACCCGAGCTGATCGACAAGGCGTGCAGCATCCTCCGGCAGATCGCAGAGTTGGTGCTCAACAGCGAGCTCTCCCGCAAAGGCACGCCAACCACCCAGATTTCCCCGCGGCACGGCGACGAGAACGGGCACCTCACGCTCGATTGCCGTGACGATCAGAGGCCTGAGGCCACCGCCCTCGCTCTCAGTCTTGCCGAACTTGTTGACGAGCAGCAGATCAGGCCCGTCAAGGAGCGCACTCCGCGCACGCGCCATCGCCTTTAGCAGCGCGTCGACATCGAGACGGCATCCCCGTGCGCCGGCTCCGCGATCCTCGGAGATGGCAACGGTATCGCCACTCGCCAGATCCTCCAGGATCATGTCGCAACGAGACTGGCCGGCTTGCGGCAGATTGATCTGCCTGAGACCGGCGAGTTCGCAGCCCGCAGCCCGAAGTTGTGTCACGACACTGTCGATGAGCGGAGCAATGCGCTGACCTTCGTCGTAGATGATGGCAACGATCGGCGCAGGTGGCTTCAGAGTATGCATTTCTTGTCCTGGCATGTTGATAGAACCGTCGCAGCAAAGACATCCATCGCCTGGCGGCGCATGGCACTCACTGGCTCGGCAGGATCGATCACGCGCTGATCGATGGACGGAAGCGCATCCCGCTCGGCTATCGAAGAGAGGTGGGGGCCGAGATCGCGCAGTAGGCCATCATGGATGGCATAGATCCAGCCGTGCACGTTTAGCGGCTGCCCGCGCGCCCAGGCATTCTCGACGGTCGGCGTTGCCGCAACGCGCCGAACCTGCATCTCGATATTGATCTCGCAGAGCCGGTCGAGGCGCGCGGCTTCGCTCGGAACGGCGTCGATCAGTTTGCGATGCTTGTGGTACATCATGGTCAGTGGCTGCAGCCAGTGATCGAGCATGGAACCGCGCTCGTTGGCCAGCGCCTGCTGAACGCCGCCACATCCGTAGTGACCGCAGACGATGACATGCTCCACCTTGAGATGATCGACAGCGAACTCGAGCACCGAAAGGATATTCATGTCGCTGGTGTGGACCATATTGGCGATATTGCGGTGAACGAACACCTCCCCCGGGTCCATGCCGAGCACATCGTTTGCCGGCACGCGGCTGTCGGAGCAGCCGAGCCATAGATAGCGTGGCGCCTGCTGCTCGGCCATGCGGCGAAAGAAGCCTGGGTCATCGCGGGTCTTACGGTTCGACCAGGCGACGTTCTGATCGAAAAGATAGTCGAGCGTCCGGGACATGGGGTAGAAGTCTCTTATCTCAAGCGATCTACTCGTGGCACGCTCCGCTGCCGCATGAGCAGCCGCCATGTGAGACCGGCGGCGGATCCGCGGAATCGATCTTCAAAGCCCAGCGAAGCATTCGCTCGAGAGCCGCACGCGCTGGATCGCTGCTGCGCTCCATCGCAGCCATAAGGCCGAGCCAGTCCTCATCGCTGCCGAGAGCAGCGAAACGACGCGACGCATTCGCGACGTACTCGCCCGGCGTTTCCTCAAAGCGCTCGCCCATGGCTTGCACGTTGGCGAACATCACGATGTCACCAAGCGCCTCCAGCGCAGAGGCCGCGTCATCCTCGAAGGCCAGATGATCCATCAGCGTTCCGAGTTGCATGGATAGCTCCCTACTGTACGAGAGGCGTTGCGCTGGCATCGAGCACGATACCGGCGATATCGGCACGTCCAGCAATGATGGCAATGTACTGGCGGATCGCGACCCGCCGCACTTTCTCGTCGAGCCATGCGGCTATTCGATCCCGCACCATCTCGAATGGCAATTCGCGTCCTGAAATCCGATGATCCAATGTGACAACGTGAAAGCCGTACCGGCTTTCGATCGGCGTCGGGGCAACCTCTCCGACCGGCAACGACGATAGCGCCCGCTCGAATTCCGGCACGGTCTGCCCGGGGCCGACTTGTCCGAGATTGCCGCCGGTCTTGCCCGATGGACATGCGGACTCCGCTCGTGCGATCTCGCCGAATGCGGAAGGCTCGTGGCGAAGCGCCGCGATGACCGCCTCGGCGTGCCCGCGAGCTCGTTGCCGTGCCTCGCGATCGCCCGGTGGTGCGGCCAGCAGAATGTGGCGCGCTTCGTAGAGATCCGGCGTGCGGAAGCGTACGCGGTTCATATCGTAGTAGCGCTGACATGCGGCCTGATCGGCGCGCGGCGTCACCACCTCGCGCACAACGAGTGCGCGGATCAGCGCCTCGTCGTCGGTCTCGCGCCTACCCTCGGCATCCTCGAGCGGCTCAGGCGCGACACCTATCCGGCGGGCCTCCTGTAGCAGCAGCTCGCGTACGACGAGCGCGCGCGCCGCCGCCAGCCACGCCTCAATCGGCTTTCCTGCCGGATGGTTCTGCGTTTCTCGCGCAATGGCGGCCCGCGAAATGACGGTGCCATTGACGCTGACGGCCTTCTGCTTGGTGTTTATGACTGGCTTTACTGTGCAGCCATGAAGTGCAGTTTCGGTACTCATAGTCGTCACTCCGCTGGCTCGGCTCGACGGCGCGCACCGCTTGTGGCCAGCGGCCTGCGCGTGCGCACGACCTGATAGCCACGCCGACCGAGATACCAGACGGGGGCCGACCAGATGTGCACGAGACGCGAGAATGGGAAGACCAGGAAGATCGTCATCCCGAGCACAAGATGCATGAGAAATGGCCACTCCAGACTCTGCATCGTGCGCGCATCAACCGGCTGCAGCGTAACGATGCCCTGAGCCCAGTGCGAGAGCGTCAACATCGCCGAGCCGTCACGATGCCCCAGTGAGAACGGCAGCGTGATCAGCCCCAGCGTAAGCTGAACCCAGAGGATAACCAGCACCACAAGATCCATCACCGTGGATGTCAGGCGAATGCGCGCATCGGAGAGGCGCCGATGCAGCAGCAGCGTCAGGCCGATAAAGCAGATCACACCCGCGATCCCGCCGGCAGTGACGGCCAGCAACTGCTTCTGCTCGACGGTCATCACGAGCGTGTAGACCGATGTCGGCGTCAGAAGACCGACGGCGTGGCCGAAGAACAGGAACAAGATGCCGAAGTGGAAGAGGTTGGAGCCCCAGTAGAGCTGGCGCTTGCGCAGCATCTGGCTGGAGCTGGCCTTCCAGCTGTACTGATCTCGGTCGAAGCGGATCAGGCTTCCGATAATGAAGGCCGTCAGGCAGAAGTAGGGGTACCAGACGAAGAGGATGTGGAAGATGATGTCGCGCATGGCCACTCTCCTCAGGCGCGTGATGTCGGCGAGGTGGTGATGACAGTGCGAGGGCCGACTCTGGGCGCGGGCTCAAGGCCCGGCGCCGGGCGACGTGCCTGACGCAGCTTCGCGGCGAGACTGTCGACACCGCAATCGCCTTTGGCCGCACCAGGCCCGAATGTCACCTCCTCCTCTTCCCACGCCGCATCGAGCGCTTCGAGGTCGTCGGGTTCAGGGTCGGGCTCGGCGCGCAACGCGGCCAACGCAGCCTCGTCCAGCTTGGCCTTCGAGAGAGCCACCAGGGCTGCAAACACCGCCGCATAGGGCGAGCTCCGCTTGGCGAGGCGCTCCTTCAGAGCTGCGAGCACGTGACCGGGCTGGCCAATCAGCTCGATGGCCTCTTCCGGCGGGCGCGTCGCCGCATACTCGAGGAACAGCGGCAGGAAGTCGGGAAGCTCGCTCGTCGTCGGCGTATAGCCGCCATCCTCGTAGAGCTTGATGAGGTCGACCATGGCTTGTCCACGGTCGCGGCTCTCGCCGTGCACGTGCTCGAATAGGTGCAGCGACAGCGAGCGCGTGCGGTCGAACAGCAGGATGTAGCGTTCCTGCGCGTCGAACAGATCATGCCCGGCGATCTCGTCGATCAACGCCACGACCGCGGCCAGATCACGTCGTGATAGAATGCCCTCCTTGGCGAGAAGCGCCTTCATCTCCGGCGCAGCGGCCAAGAACTCGTCGCTCGGGTAGGTGAGCAAGGCCGAAAGGACCTTCAGCGTCTTCATGGATCAGGCCTCCACCTTCGTGCGGTCGTTCTTGAGCTTCACGCCGCCAAACAGATTGGCTTTATTGTCGCTTGGCAGGCAGCCATCTCCGAAGCTGAAGCCGCATTGGCCGCGCAGCTCGTAGGCATCCTCCGTTACCTCTCGATGGGTCGTCGGAATGACAAAGCGATCCTCGTAATTGGCGATCGCCATCACGTGGTACATCTCCTCGATCTGCAGGCCGGTTAGTCCGACTTTCTTCGCGATGGCCTCGTCGATAACGCCATCGATCGTCTTCGCGCGCATGTAAGCGCGCATCGCAAGCATCCGCTCGAGGCCAGTGGCGACCGGCCTCTCGTCCCCTGCCGTCAGCAGGTTGGCGAGATACCTGAGCGGAATGCGCAGCGAGCGGACATCGGGCATCGCGCCGTCCGTACCCATCTTGCCGGCCTCGGCAGCCGCCGTGATCGGGGAGAGTGGTGGCACGTACCAGACCATGGGCAGCGTGCGGTACTCGGGATGGAGCGGAAAGGCGACCTTCCACTCCATGGCCATCTTCCAGATCGGCGACTTGCGCGCGGCCTCGAGCCAGGCATCGGGCACTCCATCGGCGCGCGCCTGCTCGATCACAGCAGGATCATTTGGGTTGAGGAACAACTTGAGCTGCGCCTCGTAGAGATCCTGCTCCTCAGGTACGCTGGCTGCTTCCTCGATGCGATCCGCATCGTAGAGGACCACACCGAGATAGCGGATGCGGCCGACGCAAGTCTCCGAGCATACTGTTGGCTGTCCGGCCTCGATGCGCGGATAGCAGAAGATGCACTTCTCGCTCTTGCCGCTCGACCAATTGAAATAGATCTTCTTGTACGGGCAGCCCGAGACGCACATGCGCCAGCCGCGGCACTTGTCCTGATCGATGAGGACAATGCCGTCCTCCTCGCGCTTGTAGATGGCCCCGGACGGGCAGGCCGCGACACAGGCCGGATTGAGACAGTGCTCGCAGAGCCGCGGCAGGTACATCATGAAGGTATTTTCGAATTGGCCGTAGATCTCCTTCTGCACGCCCTCGAAATTCACATCCGCTGAACGCTTCGAGAACTCCCCGCCGAGGATCTCTTCCCAGTTCGGCCCCCACTCGATCTTTTCCATGCGCTCACCTGAGATGAGCGATCGCGGGCGCGCCGTCGGAAAGGCCTCGAGCTCCGGCGCTTTCTGCAGGTGCTCGTAGTCGAAGGTGAAAGGCTCGTAATAGTCGTCGATCTCGGGAAGGTCAGGATTGGCAAAGATGTTCGCGAGAACCCGCCACTTGCCCCCGATCTTCGGCTCGATGCGGCCATTGCGCTTGCGTACCCAGCCGCCCTTCCAGCGCTCCTGGTTCTCCCACTCCTTGGGATAGCCGATACCAGGCTTGGTCTCGACGTTGTTGAACCACGCGTATTCCATGCCTTCGCGATTGGTCCACACGTTCTTACACGTGACTGAACAGGTGTGGCAGCCGATGCACTTGTCGAGATTGAGCACCATCGCGATTTGCGCGCGAATTTTCATTTCTTGGCTTCCTTATTCTGCAGCTACGACGGTCGATGCGGCGCCTTTGAACGGACGCTCCAGCCAGTCGACATTGCGGAGTTTGCGGACGACGACGAACTCGTCGCGGTTGGTGCCGATCGTGCCGTAGTAGTTGAAGCCATAGGCGAGCTGAACGTAGCCGCCGATCATGTGTGTCGGCTTCAGCACCGCGCGCGTCACCGAGTTGTGGATGCCGCCGCGCTGCCCCGTCATCTCGGACCCCGGCACATTCACGATCTTCTCCTGCGCGTGGTACATGAAGAGCGTGCCTTCCTTCATGCGCTGCGAGACGACCGCGCGGGCGACGAGCGCGCCATTGGCGTTGTATGCCTCGACCCAATCGTTATCGACGATGCCAGCATTCCGCGCGTCCACCTCGGAGAGCCACACGATCGGACCGCCGCGCGAGAGCGTCAGCATCAGGAGGTTGTCGGTGTACGTGGAGTGGATGCCCCACTTCTGGTGCGGCGTGATGAAGTTGAGGACGATCTCCCGCTCGCCGTTGGGCTTGATGCCCTTCACAGGTTTAATTGCGCGGAGGTCGATCGGCGGGCGATAGACGCAGAATCCTTCGCCGAATGCCCGCATCCAGAGATGGTCCTGGTAGAGCTGCTGTCGGCCGGTCAGCGTACGCCAGGGAATGAGTTCATGCACGTTGGTGTAGCCAGCGTTGTAGCAAACCTTCTCGCTCTCGAGCCCCGACCAGGTCGGCGCCGATATGATCTTGCGCGGCTGCGCAACCACATCGCGAAAACGGATCTTCTCATCCTCCTTCGGAAGCGCAAGATGGGCGTGCGCGCGTCCCGTCATCTTCGAGAGCGCCTCCCAGGACTTCACGGCGACTTCACCGTTGGTCTCCGGTGCCAGCATCAGAAGCACTTCCGCTGCATCGATGTCCGTGTCGATGCGCGCCATGCCTTTGGTCGGCCCTTCATCCGTCACAACGCCATTGAGATGCTTGAGGTGCTCGACCTCGTGCCCGGTACTCCAGGAAATGCCTTTGATGCCATTACCGACCTTCTCCATAAGCGGGCCGAGCGCAGTGAACCGCTTGTAGAGATTTGGATAGTCGCGCTCGACTACCGAAATCATCGGCATGGTCTTGCCCGGAATGGGCTGACACTCGTCCTTCTTCCAATCCTTGGGCTCGAAGGCTTGCGCGATCTCCCCAGGACTATCGTGCATGATCGGCGTGAGGACGACGTCCTTCTCGACGCCGAGCACCTCAGGCGCGACCTCCGAAAACGACTTGGCGATAGCCTTGTAGATTTCCCAGTCCGACTTCGCTTCCCATGCAGGGTCCACCGCGCCGGTCAGCGGATGGATGAAGGGATGCATGTCCGATGTGTTGAGATCGTTCTTCTCGTACCAGGTGGCCGTCGGCAGGACGATGTCGGAGTAGACGCATGTCGTCGACATGCGGAAATCGAGTGTCACGAGAAGATCGAGCTTTCCGCGCGGGGCCTCATCGTGCCAGCGCACTTCCTTGGGCTTCTCGCGCCCTTCCTCACCGAGATCCTTACCGAGCACCCCGTGCGACGTGCCGAGCAGGTGCTTCAGGAAATACTCGTGCCCCTTACCCGACGAACCGAGAAGGTTCGAACGCCACACGAACAGATTGCGCGGGAAATTCTTCGGACTGTCGGGATCCTCCCACGCAAAGGAGAGCTCGCCCGATTTCAGTGCGCGCGCCACGTAGTCCTTGGGCTCGAGTGAGGCTTCGGCCGATCGCTTGGCGATCTCAAGCGAATTCTGCGTGAGTGTCGGATAGGCCGGCAGCCAGCCCATGCGGGTCGCACGAATGTTGTAGTCGATGATCGCGCCGTTCCATGGGCCAGGAGGTGCGGTCGGCGAGATAATATCCGACGTGTGCATCGTCTCGTAGCGCCACTGATTCGTGTGCGTGTAGAAGAACGACGTCGAATTCTGCTGGCGCGGCGGTCGCCCCCAATCGAGGGCAAAGGCGAGCGGTGCCCAGCCGGCCTGCGGCCGCAGCTTTTCTTGACCGACATAATGCGACCACCCACCCCCCGACTGACCGATGCATCCACACATCGCAAGCATGTTGATCACGCCGCGGTAGTTCATATCAGCGTGGTACCAGTGGTTCATGGCGGCGCCGATGATGACCATCGAGCGGCCGTTGGTCTTCTCGGCGTTGGTTGCGAACTCGCGCGCAACCTGGATGATCTTGTCGCGTGAGACGCCGGTGATCCGCTCCGCCCAGGCGGGCGTGTAGGGCGTGTTCTCGTCGTAGGACTTCGCGACGTTCTCGCCGCCGAAACCGCGATCAACGCCATAGTTGGCAATGAAGAGGTCATGCACGGTGGCGACCAGCGTCTCACCTTCGGCCAGCGCAAGATTCTTCACGGGAACGCGGCGGTTCAGCACGCTCGCATGGTCGGAATGCGTGAAGTGCTCGTTCTCGATGTTGCCGAAGTAGGGAAATGCGACGTCGGCGAGCTCATCCTTGATATCTGCAAGCGAGAGACGCAGTGTTGTCGCCCCGCCTCCGGCTTCCTTCTCCTCGATATTCCACTTTCCTGTCTCGCCCCAGCGGAAGCCGACCGAGCCGTTCGGCACGACGACCTTGCCGGAGACCTCGTCGAGGGCGACTGTCTTCCACTCGGGGTTATTGGCTTCTCCGAGGCCCTGCGCGAAATCGCTCGCGCGCAGGAAGCGGTCGGGCACCAAGCGTCCATCCTGGCGGACGAGCTTCACCAGCATGGGCATGTCGGTGTACCGGCGGACGTAGTCGCGGAAGTACCTCGCCTGCCGGTCGACGTGGTACTCCTTCAGGATGACGTGGCCCATGGCCATAGCGAGCGCTGCATCCGTGCCCTGCTTCACCGAGAGCCAGATATCGCCGAACTTCGAGGCTTCCGAATAGTCGGGGCAAATCACCGCACTCTTCGTCCCGCGATATCGCGCTTCCGTATAGAAGTGCGCGTCGGGCGTACGCGTCTGCGGGACATTGGAGCCCCAGAGGATGATGAAGCCTGCGTTGTACCAGTCAGCACTTTCGGGAACGTCGGTCTGCTCGCCCCAGGTTTGCGGCGAGGCCGGCGGGAGATCGCAATACCAGTCGTAGAACGACATGCAGACGCCACCGAGCAGCGACAGATAACGAGAGCCCGCCGCGTAGGACACCATCGACATCGCGGGGATCGGCGAGAAGCCGATCACGCGGTCGGGTCCGTAGGTCTTGGCCGTATAGGCATTCGCGGCGGCGATGATCTCGGTGATCTCGTCCCACTTGGCGCGCACGAAGCCACCGTGGCCGCGCACGGAGATGTAGTCGTTCCGCTTAGTCGGATCTTCGACGATGCTCTTCCAGGCGGCGACGGGCGCCATGGTTTTGCGCGCCGCACGCCAGTGCCGAAGCAGCCGCGAACGGATCAGCGGGTACTTAACGCGGTTCCCCGAATAGAGATACCAACTGTAGCTCGCGCCTCGCGAGCAGCCGCGCGGCTCATGGTTCGGCAGATCGGGCCGCGTGCGCGGGTAGTCCGTCTGCTGCGTCTCCCAGGTGACGATTCCACCCTTGACGTAGATCTTCCAGGAGCAGGAGCCGGTGCAGTTCGCGCCATGTGTCGACCGCACAATCTTGTCGTGCTGCCAGCGCCCGCGATATCCTTCTTCCCAGCCGCGATCCTCGTCGGTCGTGATGCCGTGGCCGTTCGAGAACGGCTCCTTGACCTTGTTGAAGAATGTGAGTCGGTCGAGAAATTGGCTCATGGTCTCTTGCCTCGGATTCGATTGCCAGATCGGTGGTAACGATCACTGTGCGGGTGTCAGCGCGGAGCTTGGCGCCTGCGGACCGCCGCCACGCTCGATGTCGAAGAGCAGGCCGCCGCGCCGCGTGTAGACCCACCAAGTGATCGCGATGCAGCTCAGGTAGAAGATCAGGAAGGCGTAGAGCGCGGCTTCTGCGCCCCCCGTCAGGCTGATCGATGAACCGAAGCTCTTCGGGATGAAGAACGCGCCATAGGCTGCGATCGCTGAGCTGAAGCCGATGATGGCCGCGGCTTCCTTGTCGGACTGGCGCGTCCGCGCTTCACCGGTGAGGCCCGGTTCCAGCCGTGCCACTTCCTTGCGCATGATCGCAGGGATCATCTGAAAGGTGGACGCATTGCCGACGCCACTCGCCGCGAAGAGAAAGAGGAAGCTCGAGAAGAAGACCGGAAAGGCTGTCGGATCACCTTTCATGCTGATCGCATAGAGGATGCCGAGCACGCCGAAGCTCATGGCGACGAACACCCAGAGCGTGATCCGACCCCCGCCGATCCGGTCGCAAGCCTTCCCAGCGAGGGCCCGAGAGACTGCACCGACGAGTGGGCCGAGGAATGCGTACTGAAGCGCATTGACCTCCGGAAAGAGTATCTTCGCGAGCAATGGGAAGGCTGCGGAGAAGCCGATGAAAGATCCGAAAGTGCCGGTATAAAGCCAGCACATGATCCAATTGTGCGTGCGCCGAAAGATGACAGCCTGATCGGCAAAGCTCGCCTTCATGGACGCGATGTCGTCCATGCCGAACCAGGCCGCGAACGCCGAGGCGATGATGAATGGTACGAACACGAAGCCGGCATTCTGCAACCACAGCGTCGAGGTAACGCCATTGACGGTCGCCGTCTGCGGATCTCCGCCAAACCAGCCGAACACGCCGGCAGTTATGGCGAGCGGCACGATAAACTGCACGACGCTGACGCCGAGATTGCCAAGGCCCGCATTGATGGCGAGCGCGTTGCCCTTCTCCGACTTCGGAAAGAAGAAAGAAATGTTCGCCATGGAGGATGCGAAGTTGCCGCCGCCGAAGCCGCAGAGCAGGGCGAGCCCAAGGAAGATCCAGTAGGGAGTGTTGGGATTCTGGACGGCAAAGCCCATGCCCACTGCCGGAATCAAAAGCGACCATGTCGCGAGCGTCGTCCAGAGACGGCCGCCGAATATGGCCGGCATGAAGCTGTAGAAGATGCGGAGCGTCGCTCCCGATAGGCCCGGCAAGGCCGCCAGCCAGAAGAGCTGGTCGTTCGTGAAGTCGAAGCCGACGCTCGGCAGCTTGGCGACGACCACCGACCACACCATCCAGACCGCGAAGGCGAGCAGCAGGCACGGAACGGAGATCCAGAGATTGCGCCGGGCGATCGCGCGTCCGCGACTCTCCCAGAACTCCCGATCCTCGGGTCGCCAATCCTGTATAGCGCCCTTTGCGGCGAGCGCTCCTTCGAGCTCCGGCCCGTGCACGGGCTGCATCTCAGGAAGTTCAGGGAGCTTGCGCACTGAAACGCCGGCCTCGGCCGCGCTCCTCTCCATCTCGCGAATGGCGAAATGCATCCAGACGAGCGACACGCTGACGATCAGGAAGAGCAGCCAGAAGCAGCTCTGCCAAATGCCAGTCAGGTCATTGAGAGCACCGAAGGCGATCGGGAGAACGAAGCCGCCGAGACCACCGACGAGACCGACGACACCGCCGACCGCGCCCACGCGATCCGGGTAGTAGACAGGGATGTGCTTGTAGACCGCCGCCTTTCCGAGGCTCATGAAGAACCCGAGCACGAAGGCAGTGACGACGAAGCCGACGATCCCCATGCGCGTCGAGAAGGTCAGTGGGCCACGGATGCCTTCGACGACGTACTGAGTCGGTGGATAGGACAAGATGAACGTGCAAACGACAGAGACGAGGAAAGTCCAGTACATGATCCTTCTAGCGCCGTACTTGTCGGAAAGATGCCCGCCATAGGCACGAAAGATCGACGCTGGAATGGAGTACAGGGCGCCGATTGCACCGGCCGTCTTGATGTCGAGGCCGTAGACACCAATCAGGTAGCGCGGCAGCCAAAGTGCTAGTGCGACGAACGCACCGAACACGAAGAAGTAGTAGAGGGAAAAGCGCCAGACTTGGACGTTCGTGAGCGGCTCCAGCATGGCCGACAGCGGTTCGGGCTTCTGACCAGAGGCACGCCGTCGCGCGAGGTCAGGGTCATCCTTCGTGAAGAGGAAGAACACGACTGCCATGACGGCGAGCACTGCCGCCCACACTAGCGCCACGGTCTTCCAGCCATAGGCGACCATGATCACGGGCGCAGCGAACTTGGTGACAGCCGCGCCGACATTGCCGGCGCCGAAAATGCCGAGCGCCGTGCCCTGCTTCTCCTTTGGGTACCACTTGGCAACGTAGGCGACACCGACCGAGAAGGAGCCGCCGGCGATTCCGACGCCAAGCGCCGCAAGGAGGAAAGTCGGGTAGTCGTAGGCGAACGTCAGCAGGGCGGTCATGACCGCCGCACTGAGCATCGTCAGCGTATAGACGAGGCGACCGCCGTACTGGTCCGACCAGATGCCGAGGATCAGACGGATTAGCGAACCGGTCAGGATAGGCGTCCCGACGAGAAGGCCGAACTGGGTGTCCGTCAGACCAAGATCAGCTTTGATTTGGATGCCGATGATGGCGAATATCGTCCAGACGGCAAAGCAGACGGTGAAGGCGATGGTGGAAAGCCAAAGTGCCCGGCTCTGGTCCGACGGGCTAACGGCACCAAACGACATGCTCTCCCCCTGCTGCTCAATCGCAAGCAATCTGCTGAGAGACGATGCGCGGGGGCGGCGCTCAGGCTTTTGACCTTCGTCAACGGCCGCTGCAGTGCGCAAATTTGCAAGAGGGAACGAGAGACACGTCAAAGCCGCGGCTTGCGGCAATCATGCGTAAGGCTGCGCAAAATCCATTCCGAGCATGACAAATATCAAATTCGACCTTGAGCCAGGTTGCTAGCCTCCTTGTGGGAGGAGCAAAATCATGCGCACGGAAGAGATCGAGGAAATGCGGCATCTGCCGCTCTTTGCTGATGTCAATCCAGCACACACCGACGCCATTCTGCGCGCATCATTCCTCCAGCGCTTTCCAGCAGCCGTGGAGCTCGCGCGCGAGGGCGACCCGGCGGACTTCTTGCACGTTGTCGTCGATGGTCAAGTGGAGATCTACTCTGCTTACCGGGATCGAGAGACAACCGTATCGGTGCTCGGACCGGGGCACAGCTTCATTGTTGCCGCCGTGATCCTCGACCGGGTCTATCTCAAATCGGCGCGGACGCTTTCGCCGGCGCGCGTGCTGCTGATCCCTGCCACCGCCGTGCGCAGCACCTTTGCTTCCGACGCCGCATTCGCTCGTGCGCTGGCGCAGGAGCTTGCCTGCGCCTACCGCGGCATCGTCAAAGAACTCAAAAACCAGAAGCTCAGGTCGAGTCTCGAGCGCCTTGCAAACTGGCTTCTGGCCCATGATGCCGAGACCGGCGCAAGTGGACGATTTCAGCTCCCCTTCGAGAAGAAGGTGCTCGCCTCGCGCCTCGGCATGGCGCCGGAGGTCCTCTCGCGCTCATTCGCGTCGCTTATACCGTACAACGTCGCCGTGAACGGCCCGATGGTCGAGATCAAGGACATCGAAGCGCTCCGCAAGCTCGCCAAACCTGCGGCAACGATCGACGACCCGAGGCTCTGAGCGACCTCGCTCACATCTTGCGGTTCTGGGCGCCCCAGTTGCGCTCGAGATTGGCGATGAGCGCCGGGCTGAAGTGGCAGAATGCCTGCTCGCGCGCATAGAGCGAGACATAACGCCGGAAGAGGTCGATCGGCTCCTGGCCGACGCGCAGCCCGCGCCGATTGCCGATCGCGCCGACAGAGCCGGAACTTGTGAGACCATCGACCACGCGCGCAATGGCCGCCGCCATATCCCGAGGCGCGACGATCTCATCGCAAATGAGCCGACCTTCTGGCGAGTCGCAGGCAAGTCGACGCTCGTACTGGATTGCCTGGCGCGCAATGCGATCGCCAACGAAGCGCGGCAGCCGCAGGTTGGCAAGGCCCGGGATGATGCCCTCCTTGCGCGCCGGCAATGTCATGAAGGCATCAGCAGCGGCGATGACGTAGTCCATGGCCAGCAGCATCTGGCAATGGCCGCCGATGGCGAACGTGTCCACAGCCGCGACCCATGGCTTTTCGATGCCGAAGCCGTTGACGTCGTCGGGAAGAGCATCGGGCCGGGCCACGCCGCGGAAAATCTTGTGCACGAAGCCGAGATCACGACGTGCAAACCAGAGGTAGGGGATAGCACCGCGATAGAGGTGCGTGAGGTTGATGCCGGCGCCGAAGATCGGGCGGTTGCGATACTTCGGATGCTCGACCTGACCGCCGCGCATGACGACAATGTCGCTGCCTGGATCGAGGATGGCAACGTCGGTCGCGATCTCCATGGCGTCGATGGTCGTGTCGTCCTCCGCATTGAGAAAACGCGGGTTGGTCGAAACAAGGTGAATTGCCCGGCCGTGCCGCTCGAGCCGCGCCGCACCGAGATCGAGCGCGCCATTTCTGGCGAGGCGCGCCGCGGGCTCAGCGCTATCCTCACGCGGCAGCAGCATTGCGTGACAGAGATGCAAGCCTGAACGCTCATCCGCGAGCACGCGTGAGATGAAGAGCCCCTGATCGATCTCGACGCCGTCTTTGTCGCGCTGGTCCAGCACTGCCTCGGCGGCGACCTCCTGACGCGTCGGAACGAGGCCTGGCACAGCCTCGGCGGCCAGATAGACGAGTTCCTCCACGCGAACGAAGCGCGTGCGGACACCAGTTAATTCGTCATAGATTACGCGTGCATGAGCCGCGAGAAAGCGGTCGCGCGCACCGCGCGTGGCCGAGAGAATGGCTTCGGCGGCTGCGCTTTCGGTCGAGCTACGTGCAGGCTTCTTCGGTAAGGCCGCGAGCAGACGGGCGCTCGCTGCCCAGTACGCGCCGTAGTCGCGACGGTCGGTTGCGAGGTCAGAGATGGCGGGAGGTTCTGCAGCAATCCAGTCCGCACTCGCACGCGAGGGCAAGCCGGCTGTGACGAGGATATCGCGATTGCTCGGCTTGCTCATGCTCAGCCTTTCGGACGTTTGTCGATGACGCGCCGCGCCTTGCCCTGCGAGCGCTCAATGCCCCCAGGTGGCATGGCGCGAACGGTACTGGTCACCCCAACGAGGGCCTTGATCAAATGCTCTGCCTGCCGCGCTAAGGCAGCTTCGGCATGCGGCGCGGCTGGCGTGCGCGTCTCGACCAGCACATCGAGCTCGTCGAGCTGTCCAGGGCGCGTAACCTCAAGAATATAGTGAGGCGCGAACTCGGGAATGTTCGCCAGAACACCCTCGATCTGCGAGGGGAAGACGTTCACGCCGCGAATGATCAGCATGTCATCGCTGCGGCCCTTGATGCGCTCGATGCGGCGCATGGCGCGTCCTGTGCCGGGCAGCAAACGCGTGAGGTCACGCGTGCGGTAACGAATGATCGGCATGGCCTCCTTGGTGAGCGACGTGAAGACCAGCTCACCTTCTTCGCCGTCGGGCAGAGACTTTCCGGTCTCGGGATCGATGATCTCGGGCAGGAAGTGATCCTCCCAGATCGTCAGGCCGTCTTTGCTCGCAACATACTCCTGCGCGACGCCGGGGCCGATCACCTCGGAGAGGCCGTAGATATTGACGGCATGAAGCCCCATGCGCCGCTCGATCTCGGTGCGCATCGCCTCGGTCCATGGCTCGGCGCCGCAAATCGCAATGCGCAGGCTCGAATCGCACGCACTGATCCCCTGGCGATCGAACTCGTCGGCGATCGCGAGCAGATAGGATGGCGTCACGGCAATGATGTCGGGCTTGAAGTCGGTGATGAGCTGCACCTGACGCTCGGTGAAGCCGCCGCCAATCGGTATCACCGTACAGCCAAGCTCTTCGGCGCCGTAATGCAAGCCGAGCCCACCTGTAAAGAGACCGTAGCCGTATGCGACGTGGATCTTGTCTCCCGGCTTACCGCCGGCTGCTCGGATCGAGCGTGAAACGAGACGCGCCCACGTGTCGAGATCACCCTGCGTGTAACCGACGACAGTTGGCTGGCCAGTCGTGCCGCTCGATGCGTGAATTCGAACGATCTGATCCATGGGCACTGCGAACATGCCGAACGGGTAGTTCTGGCGCAGGTCCTCTTTGGCGGTGAGCGGAAACTTCGAGAGATCTGCAAGTGACGTCAGGTCGCCCGGACGAACGCCCGCGGCATCGAACTTGCGGCGATAGTGAGGGACCCGCTCGTACGTGCGAGAGATAGTGACCTTGAGGCGGTCGAGCTGCAAAGCGCGCAGCTCGTCAATGCTGGCAACTTCTGCGGAATCGAATGAGCGAGTGTCGGAGCGCAGCGACATGGCATCGTCTCCATTGAAATAAGGAGAGTGGCCTGTTCTCGATGCCGTAGAAAGGGAGCCGGACAATCCGGCGCACGCGGCAAGGTCGGCTTAGCGCACAGAATTTAGCTCAAGCCCTGAAACCGCGCGACGGAAATCAGGTGGGTTAGCGGGGCCAGGAAGCGAGTGCCATCTCTGCGACGTCGAGAAGTTGTTCCCGCGTAGCACCGCCAGCAGCCTGCACAGACATGCCTTGCAGGACAGTCGCGATAAAGCGCGCGAGAGCAGCGGGGTTGCTCGCAGTGGGAAGATCGCCCTCTGACTTCGCGCGTTCGAAACGCTGCCTCAACTCTGCCTCGCCGTTGCAGCGCAGAGTGGACAGCGCTTCCTTGATCGATTGTGCCCCCTCGCTGCACGAAAGCGCCCCCTGAACCGAAAGGCATCCGGCCGGATGGCACGGATCGGTCAGGCAATCGGCCGCTCCGCGTAGCAACTGCTCGACGGCAGCGCGCGCCGTTGGCGCCTGAAGAGCTGCGCGATGGACGGCACCCGGTCCTGCCTCCGCATAGCGCTCGAGCGCCCGACGAAACAGCTCCTCCTTATTGCCGTACGCGGCATAGAGGCTCGGCCTGCTTATGCCCATGGCCTCCGTAAGGTCGCTCAGGGAGGTGCCTTCGAACCCGCGCTCCCAGAAAACGATCATGGCCTTGTCCAATGCCTCGTCGGCATCGAATTCTCGTGGACGGCCCTTGGCCACGGCACACTCTCCTTCACATTCCTGCGATCGCCATTTATTTCCGTACTTATCGGTATAGATAGTCGTTGACAGCGCCATTGTCACCCATTACTTACCGGTCAGTACATAATATACGGGGCGCATCACGACAAGCCTCCCTCACAACACCTGACAGGAAGCATGCAAACCAGCCGGCCTTCGCAGGTGACGGGATCATAACGCGGCGGGTAATTGAGATGCCGTCAGGCCACGGAAATAAAAGTGACCAGCCGGTGTCGGCCAACGGGACGATCCAACGTCCTAGGTGACGGGGGCCGGAAGTCCACTCGAAGAGGTGGGGATGAGCATGAGCACAGACCACAACATTGCGTGGAAAGCGCAGCACGCTGCACGGAAGATTTAGCAGCCCTTTGGACTGCTTGACTGGGCAAGCCGGCCCTGGCGGCCAAGTCAAGGACCGAGATCGAAACGACGAGCGTACCGCCTGAGCAACGGGCGCTCGAGCGACAAAAGCCTGAAACAGGCAGGAAGTAGGAGATGATCATGAGCACACTCAGCAACGATGGAGCGCAAGCGCCCGATCGCCAGCCCAAGAGCAGACGCAAATGGGTCTTGGGCTCTGCCGTTCTCCTGGCGGCCGCTGCCGCAACCGGTGCCGTCCTCTACACGACCGCGCCAGGCCATTCGGAAGGCGCAGCACCTATGCTGCCGCCCGCGCCCGCAGTCTCCGTCATAACCATCGAGCCGCGTCAGGCGACCGTGTGGGATGAGTTCTCAGGCCGTCTCGAAGCCGTCGAACGGGTCGATGTGCGTTCGCGCGTCGCCGGCACCGTCCAACAAGTACACTTCCGCGAGGGCGCACTTGTCGACAAGGGAGCGCCGCTGGTGACGATCGACCCAGCACCCTACGCAGCCGAAGTCGAGCGCCTCGATGCGCAAGTTGCCGCCGCCGAGGCGCGTGTCGTCTTCACGCGAACCGAGGTCGAACGCAGCCGGCGATTGCTCGGCAGCCCCGCGATTTCCGAGCGCGACGTCGATCAACGCACAAATGCCTTCAATGAAGCTAACGCGACACTGCGAGCCGCCAAGGCCGCCTTGCAGGCTGCGCGCCTCAATCTCGAGTACACCGAGGTCCGCGCCCCAGTTGCGGGCCGGGTCGGGCGGCTCGAGATAACGGTCGGCAATCTGGTTGCCGCCGGACCGGGTGCACCGGTGCTGACCACGCTCGTCTCGGTCGACCCAATCTACGCAAGCTTCAATGCCGACGAGACGACGGTGTCGCGTGTCCTTGCAGCGCTGAGCCCCGCGGCAAATGCGGCCGCGGACGTGGGCGCGATCACGGTCGAAATGTCGAACCCGACGGCGAACGGAAACTGGACGCACGGCAAGCTTCAGCTCATCGACAACCAGGTCAATGCCGCGAGCGGCACAGTGAGGCTGCGCGCCGTGTTCCCGAATGCAGATGGACGCCTGATCCCCGGCCAGTTCGTGCGCGTGCGCATGGCCCAGCCAAGCAGTGCTCCTGTGGTCGCAGTGAGCGAACGGGCGATCGGCACGGATCAGAGCAAGCGGTTCGTGATCGTGGTTGGCGGCGACAACAAGGCCGCCTATCGCGAGGTCACACTCGGCGCTATGGCCGATGGCGAGCGCATCGTCACGAGTGGTCTCGATGCCGGCGAGCGGATCGTCGTCAGCGGCCTGCAGCGGGTTCGTCCCGGAGCTGTGGTCGCGCCCGAGCCGGCACGCAAGGATCGCGTGACCTCCGTCGATCCAGGCGCCGAGGCCAAGCCCACGCAGCAGTAGCGCTGCCAGCCGTGCCCCATCAATTGAGCAACAAAGCCTGACCGGCCCTGCGGGGAGCGGTCTAAGCCTTCCTGCGAGCCTGTCATGAACATCTCCAGATTTTTCATCGATCGTCCGATCTTCGCCGGTGTGCTGTCGGTGCTGATCTTTCTTGGTGGCCTGCTGTCGCTGCGCGTGATGCCGATCTCGGAATATCCCGAGGTGGCGCCGCCCTCGATCGTAGTGCGCGCGGTCTATCCCGGCGCCAACCCGAAGGTTATTGCCGAAACCGTCGCGACACCGCTCGAGGAACAGATCAACGGCGTCGAAGGAATGCTCTACATGGGCAGCCAGGCGACCGCCGACGGCGTGATGACGTTGACTGTCACCTTCCGGCTCGGCACGGATGTCGACAAGGCCCAGCAGCTCGTCCAGAACCGTGTCGCCCAGGCCGAGCCCAGACTTCCTGAAGAAGTGCGTCGTCTTGGCGTCACGACCGTGAAGAGCGCGCCCGACCTGACGATGGTCGTGCACCTGCTCTCGCCGAACGGCCGCTACGACATGACGTACTTGCGCAACTACGCCGTACTCAACGTCAAGGACCGGCTCGCGCGCATCGAGGGTGTCGGCCAGGTCCAGATCTTCGGTGGCGGCGACTACGCCATGCGTATCTGGCTCGATCCAGCTAAGACGGCGGAGGTCGGCCTTTCCGCGGCCGACGTGGTGAGAGAGATCCGCGCACAAAATGTGCAGGCAGCCGTCGGCGTCATCGGTGCGTCACCCGCTCCAGCCCATATCGACCTCCAGCTTCCGATAAATGCCCAGGGACGACTGCAGAAGGAAGAGGACTTCGGCGAGATTGTCGTGAAGGCCGGCGACAACGGACAGATTGTGCACCTCCGCGACATCGCACGCATAGAGCTCGGCGCCTCCGAGTACTCGCTGCGCGCACTCCTCGACAACAAGCCGGCTGTCGGCCTGGGCGTTTTCCAGGCGCCCGGCTCCAATGCCTTGCAGATATCCGAGGATGTACGGGCCACCATGGCCGCGCTCAAGCAGAACATGCCTGAAGGCGTAGACTTCGGCATTGTCTACGACCCGACGCAGTTCGTCCGCGCCTCGATTCAGGCCGTCGTCATGACGCTGCTCGAAGCGGTAGCACTCGTCGTCGTTGTTGTTGTGCTGTTCCTGCAGACCTGGCGCGCTTCGATTATTCCGCTCGTCGCGGTGCCGGTTTCCATCGTTGGCACCTTCGCTGTGATGTACGCGCTCGGCTTCTCGATCAACGCACTGACGCTTTTCGGTCTTGTGCTTGCGATCGGCATCGTCGTCGATGACGCAATCGTCGTCGTAGAAAACGTCGAACGCAACATCGAGGAAGGGCTGCCCCCGCGCGAGGCCACCTACAAGGCCATGCAGGAAGTTTCGGGGCCGATCATCGCGATCGGGCTCGTGCTCGTCGCCGTGTTCGTGCCGCTCGCGTTCATCACCGGGCTGACCGGGCAGTTCTATCGCCAGTTCGCGCTCACGATCGCCATCTCGACGATCATCTCGACGATCAACTCCCTGACGCTGTCGCCGGCGCTCTCGGCACTTCTTCTCAAGGGCCACGACGCACCCAAGGACCGGCTGACGCGCTTCCTCGATGTGACGCTCGGCTGGCTATTCCGCGGCTTCAACGCCGTGTTCCACCGCGGCACGAATGCCTACACGGGTGGGGTCAAGGGCGTCCTTTCGCGCAAGGCTGCGGGCTTCGGCATTTATCTCGTGCTCATCGCGGCGGCCTTCGGCGTGCTCAAGGCCGTTCCCTCGGGCTTCGTTCCGGCACAGGACAAGCAATACCTGATCGGGTTCGCGCAGCTTCCTGATGGCGCCACGCTCGACCGCACGGAAGACGTCATCCGCCGCATGAGCGAGATCGCCATGAAGCACCCAGGCGTCGAGAATGCCGTTGCCTTCCCGGGTCTGTCGATCGCCGGCTTCACCAACAGCGCGAGCGCCGGCATCGTCTTCGCGACTTTGAAACCTTTCCACGAGCGCCGCTCGCCGGAGCTTGCCGGTCCGGCCATCGCGATGGCGCTCAACATGCAATACGCCGGCATCAAGGACGCCTTCATCGCCATGTTCCCGCCACCGCCGGTCTCGGGGCTCGGCACGGTCGGCGGCTTCAAGCTGCAGATCGAGGATCGCGCCGGCCTCGGCTACGACACGCTGGACGCCGCAACCAAGGCCTTCCTCGCGCGTGCGATGCAGGCGCCCGAGATAACTGGACTCTTCACGAGCTTCCAGATCAACGTGCCGCAACTCTACGCCGAGATCGACCGCACACGCGCGCGCCAGCTCGGCGTCGCCGTGACCGACGTCTTCGAGACCATGCAGATCTATCTCGGCTCGCTCTACGTGAACGACTTCAACCGGTTCGGCCGCACGTACTCCGTGCGCGTGCAGGCGGATGCCCCGTTCCGCGCGCGCGCCGATGACATCGGCCAGCTCAAGGTGCGATCGAAGTCAGGTGACATGATCCCGCTCGCGGCGCTGCTTAAGGTCCAGCAGGCGGCCGGACCCGAGCGTGCCATGCGCTACAACGGCTTCCTCTCCGCCGACATCACGGGCGGACCCGCACACGGTTTCTCATCCGGTCAGGCACAAGCAGCTGCCGAACGCATTGCGGCAGAGACACTCCCCGCGGGCATTGCCTTCGAGTGGACGGAGCTAACCTACCAGGAGATCCTGGCGGGCAACTCGGCGATCCTGATCTTCCCGCTCTCGGTACTGCTCGTGTTTCTAGTGCTCGCCGCGCTGTACGAAAGTCTGACGCTGCCGCTCTCGATCATCATGATCGTGCCCATGGGTCTGCTTGCGGCATTGACGGGCGTGTGGATCAGCGGCGGCGACAACAACGTCTTCACGCAGATCGGCCTCATCGTGCTGGTCGGGCTTTCCGCGAAGAACGCGATCCTGATGGTCGAGTTCGCGCGCGAGCTGGAGTTCGCGGGACGCACGCCGCTGCAGGCCGCGATCGAGGCGAGCCGCTTGCGGCTCCGTCCGATCCTCATGACGTCGCTTGCCTTCATCATGGGCGTGGTGCCGCTCGTCCTCTCGGTCGGCGCCGGCGCGGAGATGCGGCAGGCCATGGGCATAGCGGTGTTCTCGGGCATGATCGGCGTGACGATCTTCGGCATCTTCCTGACGCCGCTCTTCTACGTGATGCTGCGTGCGCTCACCGGCAATCGCCCGCTCAAGCAGACGGGCGGGCCGCCGGCCATTGCTGAAACTCATGTGCCGCGGCAAGCGCCAGCCGAATGATGACGGCCTGACGCGCAATGCTTTCCCGGGTGGCGCGGCACGCCGCCCGGAACATTCTCCTCCCAACGCCACTCCACACGCACGTGCGGCCATGCAGGTTGCACATGCTGCCTTTCAGGAGGATGCTGGCACCGCCGGCCGCAAACTCAGGCAAATCCGGCGTAGTCTCGCCCTGTCTCGCTGGCCGCGTGAGCCAGAGCTCCGCGCGTGCTTCCTCCAGGACGCCCCGCCCCTCTTGCAAATCGTTCGCAATTGCCTTATCTGGACATCTTGCAAATCGTTCGCACTTGCGCCTGAAGGGTCGGGCGCACGGAGGTGGTGCGTGCGGAACCCAGGCGGCGAGGTCAAATGATGCGGGCAGTGCGGGGGTGGCGCAAATTGGCGATGGTGGCGTCAGGCATCATTGCTTTGGCTGTCGGGGCTGTTTCGGCAGGATCGACTGCTCAGGCGCAGCAGAAGCTCAATGTGGTCGCCACGACCGGTATGATCGCGGACGCGCTGAAGCAGGTCGGAGGCGATCGCGTACAGGTCACCGCACTCATGGGCGCCGGCGTCGACCCTCATACCTATCGCCAGACACGATCGGATATCGCGGCCATGACCAAGGCCGATGCCGTGTTCTGGCATGGCTTGTATCTGGAAGCGCAGCTCGAGGATTTTTTCCGGAATCTCTCCAGTCGCAAGCCGGTGTTTGCGCTCGCCGAGACGCTTCCCAAGGACAAGCTGCTCGGGAACAGCGACTATCCGGGCCGATATGATCCGCACGTCTGGATGGATCCGCGCCTGTGGAAGGGCGTCGTCACGGCGGCCCGCGACGCGCTGATCAAGCTCGATCCCAAAGGCACCGAAGCCTTCAATTCGAACGCACAGCGCCATCTTGCCGAGATCGACAATCTGGCGGCTTATGCTGAGAAGGCATTCGCGACGGTTCCACAGGCATCCCGCGTGCTCATCACGGCGCACGATGCCTTCAACTACTTCGGACGCGCGAACGCCTACGAGGTGCTCGGCATCCAGGGTATCTCCACCGAGAGCGAGGCCGGGCTCAAGCAGATCGAGGATCTCGTCAACGTGATCGTCACAAAGAAGATCGGTGCGATCTTCGTCGAGTCGTCGGTGTCGGACCGCAACGTCAAGGCGCTCATCGAAGGCGCGGCCGCCAAAGGCCACAAGGTCGTCATCGGCGGCGAACTCTTTTCCGACGCCATGGGCACGCCCGGTACTTACGAGGGTACTTACATCGGCATGATCGATCACAACACGACTGTGATCACTCGAGCGCTCGGCGGGGCAGCTCCGGTGAAGGGCCTCAACAATCGGCTGGCGGCTATGTAGGAAGATCCCATGACTGACGCCGCGCCCCAACTCGTCGTTCGGAATGGCCGCACTCTCGCGCCCGCACATCCGGATAGCCCACTCGCAATCTCCGGGCTGACGGTTTCCTACGGCGAGAAGCCGGTGCTTTTCTCGGTCGACTTCGTGACGCCGCAAGGCAGCATGGTCGCGATCGTCGGGCCGAACGGCGCCGGCAAGTCGACCCTCATCAAGGCTGCACTCGGCATCGTGCCGCGGATCAGCGGCGAGGTTGCGGCGTTCGGTCGTCCCTATGCCGAGGTGCGACATCGCATTGCCTACGTCCCGCAGCGCGCGAGCGTCGACTGGGAATTCCCGGCAACGGCACTCGACGTCGTGATCATGGGCCTTTATCGCGACATCGGCTTCCTGCGCTTCGCCGGGCGGCGACACCGCCAGAAGGCGCTGGAGTGCCTCGAGCGGGTCGGCATGGCTTCCTTCGCCCACCGCCAGATCGGGCAGCTCTCCGGCGGCCAGCAGCAGCGCGTATTCCTTGCGCGTGCGCTCGCTCAGGATGCCGAGCTCTATGTCATGGACGAGCCGTTTGCCGGTGTCGACGCTGCGACTGAGCGGGCAATCGTCACGGTGCTCAAGGAGCTGAACGTCCAAGGCCGCACGGTTATCTGCGTCCATCACGACCTTTCGACCGTCCGCGACTACTTCGACCACGTGCTCCTGCTCAATGTCCGCCGGATCGCGGCAGGCCCGGTCGCGACGACGTTCACGGCCGAGAACTTGCAGGCGACGTATGGCGGCCGTCTGGCGGCCACTCAGGTCGAAGCCCTGGCCGCTACTGTGTCATCGGCATCCGTCCGCCCATGAACGCCTTTCTTTCCGCGCTCTTCCTGCAGGCCGGCTACAACACCGCGCTGGTCACGATTGGCGCGGCGTTGCTCGGCGCAAGCGCCGGTGCCATCGGTACGTTCGTCCTGCTCCGCAAGCGCTCGCTGGTCAGTGACGCCATCAGCCACGCGACGCTCCCCGGCCTCGGGCTTGCGTTCATCATCATGGCGCTCCTCACCGGGGATGGACGCTGGATTGCCGGCCTTATGATCGGCGCGGCAGCGAGCGCCGGATTGGGTCTCGTGCTTGTCGAATGGATCGTCCGGCGGACGCGGCTGACGGAAGACGCGGCAATCGGTTCCGTGCTCGCCGTCTTCTTCGGCTTCGGCATCGTGCTTCTCACCGTCATTCAATCACTGGAGACCGGTCGGCAGGCGGGCATCTCCGGCTATCTTGTCGGCTCGACGGCCGGAATGCTGCGCAGTGAGGCCGAGACGATCGCGATCGCAGCTCTCATCTCAGGCGCTGCCATCTTCGCGCTGCGTCGACCATTCACGCTCATCTGCTTCGATCAGGAATATGCGGCAGTTCGCGGCATCAGCGTGCGCGCAACGGACCTCGCGATGATGGGGCTTCTGCTGACGATCACGGTCATCGGACTCAAGGTTGCCGGCCTCGTTCTGATCGTCGCGTTGACGATCATTCCACCGGTTGCGGCGCGCTTCTGGACGGACCGCCCGGAACCCATGGTGATCATCGCCGCGGGGCTCGGCGCGGCCGCCGCCTATCTCGGCGCTGTCATATCATCACTCGATCGCGGGCTGCCAACGGGCGCTCTGATCGTCCTCGTCGCGTTCGCGCTGTTCCTAGTTTCCATGCTGCTTTCGCCACGTCGCGGGCTGCTCGCAAGCGCGCTGAAGCGTCTCTCATTCCAGAGGGAGGTACATGAACGGCAGGGGTTGATGGCACTGGCGCGTGGCGAACACATCTATGATGCCTTCACTCTCAGAGTACTGAAGCGCAAGGGGCTCATCCGCGCCGATGGGGTTGCTACGCTCGCCGGGCGCGGTGCAGCTGCCGCAGTCATGTTGGACGAGGCGCGCTGGTCGCTTTACCGCAAGCTCTTCCCCGATGACGCCGCCAATGCCGCCCATCATGGCGTGACACCAATTGCCGAGGCACTGCCGGCAGACATCATTGCCGAGCTCGATCGGCATCTTGCACCACAAGAGGTGGTGGCATGAGCAGTGAATTCGTTCAGCTCTCGCTCGCGCCATTGCTCATCGGCACACTCGCTTCTGTGACATGCGCGCTCGTCGGCAACTTCCTCGTCCTGCGCCGTCAGAGCCTGATCGGCGACGCCGTGGCGCATGTGGCTCTTCCCGGCATCGTCGTCGCGTTTCTTGTCACGGGCACCGTATCGGCCGGTCCAATGCTGGTCGGCGCCGCAGTCTCCGCTGTCGTTGCGGCATTGCTCATCGAGCTCATCCGCAAGATCGGCAAGATCGAGCCCGGCGCGGCCATGGGCGTCGTCTTTACGACCCTGTTCGCGGCCGGCGTGCTGCTACTCGAGCGATCCGACACGAGCAAGGTGCACCTCGACGTCGAGCACGCACTCTACGGTAACCTCGAAAGCCTCATCTGGCTTGCCGGCGATAGCTGGGGTTCGCTGGTCGATCTGGCGGCGCTCGCCGAGCTTCCGCCGCAGCTCCCGCGCCTCGCTCTGGTGCTGCTCGTCGTCGCCAGTTTCATCACGATCTTCTGGAAGGAGCTGGTGATCAGCACATTCGATGCTGCCTTCGCCGAGAGCATCGGCGCGAGACCGACGGCCACCAGCTACGCGCTCATTGTGATGGTCGCAATCGCCGCCGTCGCGGCCTTCGACGCCGTCGGGTCGATCATCGTCATCGCCATGTTCATCTGCCCACCCGCCGCAGCACGGCTGATGACTGACCGCATGGGCCCGCAGATCACATGGAGCGTCGTCTTTGCAGTACTCTCCGCCGTCCTCGGCTACATCCTCGCGGGCTATGGACCGCTCTGGTTCGGCGCACGGTCGAGCGTCAGCGCCGCCGGCATGATTGCCACGGTGTCGGGCCTCGTTCTCTTCCTCTGCTGCCTGTTCGGCCCCAGGCGACGCGGTGTAAAGGTCGCCGCGAACCGCGCGTAAGGCACATTTCTCAAGATCGCTTGGGATCTCCCGTCGCCGGCGGGTCGCGCTCGAGCGCAGCTTTGATGCGATCGGCATCTACAGCGATCTCGACGCCGGCGCGCTCGTTTTGCAGTTTCATGGCTGCGCGCGAATCCTGCCCCTCCCAGCCGCGGCCCATGGCCTCTACCATGTCAGCATAAGCGAGATTGGAGAGGCGCATCGGCACGCCGAGTTCGCGCCCGAGGTCTGTTGCAAGCGTCATGTCCTTCAAGGCGAGCTTGAGCGCGAAAGCCGGTGGCTCGTACTTGTTCTGCAGGAACTGATCGACGAGGCGATCGAATGTGCGGCTGCGCCCAGCGGCACCCGTACGCACAGCCTCCCAGAGCGCCAGCGGCTCGACGCCGCCCTTGACGCCCATGGTGAAGACCTCGGCGAGCGCCGTCTGGATGGCATAACCGGCACAATTGTGCACGAGCTTGGCGACCGACCCCGCGCCGATGGCGCCGATGTGGCGTGCCTGATCGGCAAAGGCATCGAGTAGAACCTGGTGCTCGTCGAAGCTCGCCTTATCGCCGCCGACCCAAATGGCGAGCCGGCCCGAGCGCGCGCCCGTTGGACCACCGCTCACCGGCGCATCCAGGAAGTGACAACCCTTCTCAGCAAATTGCGCGGCGATCTTCCGCACCATGCTCGGCGCATTCGTCGAGAGGTCGAACACAGCAGCGCCTGCCTTGAGACCGCCGAGCAGGCCACTGTCGGCAGCCGTCGCGACGGCTTCCACCTCCTTGGGACCGGGGAGCGACAAGAAGACGACATCGCAGGATAAGGCGAGCTCGCGAGGACTCGCGGCCCAAGCCGCTCCTTTGGCCAGAAACGGCTCAGCCGCTTCGCGCCGCACATCGTGTACAACGAGGCCGTGGTTCGAGCTCACGAGATACTTCGACAGATTGGCGGCCATATAGGCGCCCATCGTGCCAAGGCCGATGAATCCGACTTTCATTGATTGTCCTCCCGGAATGCTGCCGCTACAGCAGCCTCCAGCTAAGCACGTCCGCTGAGCTTGAGCGACAGGCGGCTCGCTGCCTGCATGGCGCAATCGCGCAGATCGCGTAGCTTCGCCGGCGTGAAACGCGTGCTCGGTCCCGAAAGGCTGATACCGCCGATGGGGCGCTTGCCCTGCTCGTCGAAAACCGCCACCGCGACGCAGCGCATATCGTCGGCAAACTCGAAGTCGTCGTAGGCATAGCCCTGAGCGCGAACCTTCCGCAGCTCGACGCGGAAGCGCTCCGGATCGGTGATCGTATTGTGCGCGCGCTTGGGCAGGCCGCGTCGGATGGTATCCTCGACTGCCGCAGCATCCTCGTAGGCAAGCAGCACCTTACCGATCGAGGTGCAGTGCAAGGTCGCTCGGTCGCCGATATGAAAATCGATGGCAACGAGCTGCGTCCCCTTCGCGCGCTGCACGAGGATCGCGCAATCGCGATCGAGCACGGAGTAGTGCGCGGCCTCACCCGTCTGCGCCGAAATCTCGCGCAGGCATTCCTGAATGAGTTCCGATCTCTCGTCGTCACTTAGGAGGCCGCGGCTCAGCGTCAGGATCTTGTAGCCGAGCCGATAGCCCCGCGTGCGCGGGTCTCGCACGACGTAGCCCGCCTCCATGAGCGTCATCAGCATCCGGTATGCCGTGCTGCGCTCGGTCTCGATGATGCCGGCGACCTGAGCTGCCGAGAGCGGCGTGCGCGCCTCTGCCAGCACTTCGACCACGCGAAGTGCGCGCAGGGCCGTCGCGCTCTTGTTCGGATCGACGGTCCTGATCGCTGCAGGGTCTCGTCCCAAGTGACGCTCTCCATCGGACACTAAGCAATATTTGTACGATTGGTGGCGCACTATTGCAATATTCGTATTCACTGTGCAATCCTCGTTCGTCGCTACCGAATGATGTTGGCGACGCCACAGCGGCGGGGGAGCGGATGAAGCGGAGGGGAACAGAAGCCCGCAAGCGGACCGACCGACGGCCGCACACCTACGGCAGGGGGCGACGCGCATGACGGCCGCGATCAGCACGCCTGCGCGCCCGGAAGGGGCATCGCGGCCGCCCTTCCTCGCCATGAGCGGCGTCAGCAAGCGCTACGGCGCGACCCAGGCGCTGCGCGAGGTCGCCTTTTCCGCCGAGAGTGGCGTGGTGCACGCACTCGTCGGCGAGAACGGTGCCGGCAAAAGCACGCTCGTGAAGGTCATCACCGGGGCCACGCAAGCGGATAACGGACGCATCCTGGTCGACGGCGCGCCAACGCCGATAGCGAACCCCCTCGCTGCGCAGCGCCTCGGCATCCGCGTCGTGCATCAGCATGTCAGCCTCGTTCCGCACCTCTCCGTGAGCGAGAATATCCATCTCGGCAACATCCCCACGCGTTTCGGGGGCCTCTGGATCGATTGGAGCGCCGCCCACGTGCAGGCGGAAGCTGCCCTAGACGCCATCGGCTTCGGCGGCATCGACGTGCGTTTGCCGGTCGCGCGACTTAGTCTCGGGCAGCGGAAGCTTGTCGAAATCGCCAAGGCTTGCGCTATCAGACCGCGTCTTCTGATCATGGACGAACCCTCGGCGGCGCTGTCGCACGAAGAGCGCAAGCGCCTCTTCGACCTGATACGCCGGCTCAAGGCGAACTCGACTTCGGTCATCTATATCTCGCACGATCTCGATGAAGTGCTCGAAATTGCCGATCGTGTGACCGTACTGCGCGATGGCATGCTCATCGCAACAACGCCTGCGGCGGAGACCGACAAGCAACGGATCGTCGAGATGATGGTCGGTCGCATCGTCAATGACATCTTCCCGGATCGAGGGACGCGTCCCGGTCCCGAGGTCCTCCGGCTCGAGAGCCTGAGCGGCGGCACGCGCTTCCAGGATGTGTCACTCACCGTCGCCGCCGGCGAGATCGTCGGACTTTATGGCCTGATCGGAAGCGGCCGTACGGAGGTCGCCCGCTGTATCTTCGGTGCCGATCAGCCAACTGCGGGCGAAATCCGCGTGAATGGCCGCCTTGCACGGCCGCGATCGCCGCGCGACGCGCTCAAAGCCGGCATCGCCATGCTGACGGAGGATCGCACGCGTGACGGCCTCGTCCTGTTTCTCTCGACATCCGACAACATTACGCTCGCCAACTTCGCCCGCGCGAGCCGCTATGGTCTCATTCAGCGGCGACGCCAACGCGCAATGGTGAGCGAGAAGGTCACCGAGCTCGGCATTCGCCCGAGGAACATCGACCAGCCCGTGCACACGCTCAGCGGCGGCAATCAGCAGAAGGTGGTGCTGGCGAAGTGGCTACTCGCCCATGCAGACGTGCTCATACTCGACGAACCGACGTGGGGCGTAGACATCGCCGCCAAACAGGACATCTACGACGTCATCCGTCGCGTCGCGGCCGATGGTATGGCGATCCTTCTGATCTCGTCCGAGCTTCCCGAGGTCATCGGGATGAGCAACCGCATTCTCGTGATGCGCAAGGGCCGGCTTGTCGGCGAGGCATCACGGCATGAAGCAACAGAACGCAAACTGGTGGCGATCGCTACCGGCAGCATGGGATAGGCGCGGTGGTATCGACGACACAGAAATGGTGGCCGACGCGCGGGGAGCTGAGGCTTTCCTGGCTGGATCTCGGCTTGATCCTCGCCTTGGTGGTGCTCATTACTGCCGGAGCATGGTTTGCCGAGGCCTTCCTGACGCAGCGCAATTTCTCGAACCTGCTCCGCCAGATCGTGGCCAATGGCCTCGTCAGCCTCGGGATGCTGATCGTCATCCTGACCGGCGGCATCGATCTCAGCGTCGGCTCGATCGTCGCGCTTGGCGGCGTCCTTTTCGCCGGCCTGACCGACAAGATCGGCATCGGACCGGCGATCCTCGTCGCAATGGCCGCGGGGGCCATGGTCGGCATCGTCAACGGCACGGCGATCGCGCGCTTCAAGCTGCAGCCCTTCATCGTCACGCTCGCGACGATGGGTATCGTGCGCGGCGTTGTCTTCATCTACACGGAGACACCGATCGTGCCTGCGCATGCGGGCTTCCGCGACCTCGGCTCTTCGGTCGTCGGCCTCGTCTCGGTCGGCATGATCATCATGCTGCTCTGCTACGCGCTCGGCTGGATCTTCCTCAATCGCACACCGGCCGGCCGCGCGACCGTCGCAATCGGCGGCAATGAGGAGGCCGTGCGCCTCGCCGGCATCAACGTCAATCGCACGATCGTGCTCGCCTACACCTTGTGCGGCGTGCTCGCTGCGCTCTCCGGCGCCATTCTTGTATCGCGCCTTGGGATCGCGCAGCCGAGCCTTGGCGTCGCCTACGAGCTCGATGCAATTGCCGCCTGCGTCATCGGTGGCGCCGTGCTCGGCGGCGGCGGCGGCAGCGTCATCGGCACATTCCTCGGCGTCCTTACGCTCGGCCTGATCAACAACCTACTCAACCTGATGGGCGTCAAAAGCTTCTACCAGGAGATCGTCAAGGGATCCCTGATCCTGCTGGCGGTGCTGATCGCCAGCAGAAAGGCGCGATGAGCACCGCAGACCGGGACTCAAGGAGAAAGGAGGCAAAGCGAGACCCGCAGCAAAGCCTGTCACTCGACAAGAAGAATGGTGCGGCCGCCGGAGGTACTCACGCGAACCGCGCTGAACCCAATGAGGAGGAAAGAGGATGAAACAGATACTGGCCGCGGGCCTTTGCGCGCTCGCCTTCGCGGGATTTTCTGTCCCGAGCCATGCCCAGGCGAAGAAGGAGCTCAAGATTGGCGTCGTCACGCTGCAGATGAAGGCGCCGTTCTTCATTGCAGTCGTACGGGCCCTCGAGGCCGAGGCGCCACAGTACAAGAACGTCAAGATCATCGTCGCCGACGGCAACGGCGACGTGGCCAAAGTCAGCTCTGACATTGAGGACCTGCTCGCCCAGAACGTCGATGGGTTCATCATGAACATCAGCCCGCTCGAGGCCCTTCCAGGGCCACTCGAGTCTATCAAGAAAGCGGGCAAGCCGATCGTGCTGTTGAACCGCAAGCTCAAGGGCGGCGAGTACGACACGTGGATCGGCGCGGACAATCTTGCGATCGGCGCGGGCGTTGGAGACGCCATCGCCAAGAGCATGGGCGGCAAGGGCACGCTCCTCATGATCCGCGGAGGCCCGGCCGACAACAGCACCGGCAATGCGCGGCGTGATGGCGTCCTCTCCAAGGTCAAGGGCACGTCGATCAATGTGATCACTGCGCCGGAATTCGGTCGCTGGTCGGAGGACGGCGGCATCCGAATCATGGAGGACATGCTCGCCAAGCACAAAGAGATCGACGCGGTGTTCTGCGAGAACGACGCCATGTGCCTCGGCGCGCAGAAGGCGGTCGCTGATGCCAAGCGCTCGGGCGGGATCAAGGTCTTCGGCATCGACGGGCAGAAGGCTGCGCTCGACCAGATCCAGAAGGGCACGAACTACACGGCGAGCGGCCTCAACTCGGCGGAGATCCTCGCCCGCATGGGTTTCCAGCGCATGATGGCGATCCTCGCCGGTGCCGTGCCTGAGAAGGACACGACGACCCCGGTGATCGTCATCAACAAGGACAACGTCGGTTCGTACTTCAACCCGAACTCGATCTTCTGATTGCCCAGCCCTAGAACGCAAAGCGCAGGGCGCCGCCGTCCACTGGGATGGTGGCGCCCGTGATGTAAGAAGCCTGCTGCGACGCGAGGAACGCAATGAGCGGCGCCACTTCCTCGGGCTCGCCGAAGCGACCCGCAGGGATGTTGCGCTCGATGAATGTTCGACGGGATTCCTCGGTCGGATGGAGGCGATTGAGGATCTGCACGCTATTGATGCGTCCGGGCGCAATGCAGTTGACTGTTATGCCATGTGAAGCGAGATCGGAAGCCAGCGCCTTGGACCAGCTCTCGAGCGCCGCCTTTGCAGGCGAGGCTGCATTGAGCGCCTTGGCAACGATCGCGCCCGTCACGTTCACGATGCGGCCCCACTTCGCAGCCTTCATGCCCGGAACCAGCGCCTCAGTCAGCTTTCGCGCGGAGCGGAAATTGAGGCCGAAGGATTCCTCCCAGACGTCGTCACCCGCGTCTGGCGGCAGAGGACGCGAGCCGCCGGCGTTGTTCACGAGAACGTCGACGCCGCCGAGCGCGGCAAGGGCCGATGCAGCAAGGGCCCGCGGCCCCTCCGGCACGGCAAGATCGGCAGTCAGGATCGCAGGCGCCGCACCGCCCTTCGCGACAATTTCCTGAGACAGTGCGGCCAGGGCAGCCGGGTCGCGCGCCGCAATCGCAACGCGCGCGCCCTCGGCAGCAAGCTGCATCGCCACCGTGCGGCCGATGCCGGCACTGGCGCCCGTCACGAGACAGCGGCGACCGGCGAGATGCAAATCCATGTTGGGAACTCCAGGCGATGAATGGGCTTCGCCCGGAGTTAGCCCAACATGTCGGATGGGCACAAGCTGCTCACATCCACCAGGGAGAAAGAGCAAGACGAGCGCGCTCCTCCTCCCAGGCCTCGCGATCGGAATCAGCGTCACCTTCCGCCTCGATGGGCGCAGCGGGCCAACCATAAGCCTGCACCATCTGACTGCCGATATTCGTCAACCCTTCCTGCCACCAGGCCGCAAAGCATCGTAGCGCATTGAGCAGCGTGCTCATGTGATCGCCTCCATTGCACGTTGATTAGAGCTCGAATTGGCGCGCCAACCGCGCTTTCCGATCCGTTCGATGTCCCTCGCCGCGCGCTGAGCTGCCTCGGCGCTGGCGAAGATGTGGCCGTCGAGCGCATCGAAAGCGCGCGCCGACGAGAAGAAGCGAAAGCCGCGGCCACTCTCCTTGCGCACTACGATGCCTATGGTTTCACCTTGCGTGTCTTCGACTGTGTAGCCTTCGGACATAGTTGATCCGTTCGCCGCGAAAGCGCGGCGCCTCTGCTGTTCGGGTTGTCGATGGAATGTTGCAGTCCGTGCACCGCGCCGCGCGCGGGCGAACACGAATGTCAGCAACAACAACAGCAGTGGTCGCAGCACATGCCGCGGACGGGAGAATTCAGGGGGTCGATCGCACCGGGCAGATTGGTCATGACAGAGCTCCTCAAATCAGGAGTTCGCAAGCGGCGCTCGCGAAACCTTAGCGTTTGATCACGCGGCGCAAGTCTCTTTGCCCAAATCACCGCGGCCCCACCTCAACGGGTGGCGACACTGCCAATGTAAGGTGATCCTGTCGCGAACCAACGAAGTGTTTCTGCGATGCTTATGATGCGAATTGCGCATTGGCCGGGCGGCAGGCGGAAGGGCGCCCTCTCATCTCCAGGCCGCAGGGACGGTCGGAGCTGCCTTCGCGCCGCGCGTGGCTTGAGCTGGTCTCAAACTTTAGTCTAATGAAGATTGGCGAACACTGACGAATGTCGTCGTGTGCGTGGGATATCGGCGCTCGGCATTTCGCGGAATACATCAAGCATGACGCCTCATTTAGACGCCCACCTGTGCGCTCGCCGGGAATGGTCCGAACGATGACTTTCGACCGGCGCGAATTGATTGCATTGCACCATCGGCTCATGTCGAAATTTGACTGAGGATGACGCGCCACAACGGCAAGTCCGGACTATTGCATATGGCATACCATGCGTGCCATGGTTCGCTCCAATAACGAGCGTCGGCAACGACCGACCAATTTTGGAGGAAGGCCCATGACGAAAACTAAGGATTCCACGCCCGTAAACCGACGCCGCTTTCTCAAGGGCGGCGCACTGGCCGCCGCAGCAGCGGCCGGCACGGTCGCCATGCCGAACGTCTCGCGCGCCCAGACCGTTACCCTCAAGATGCAGGGTTCCTGGGGCGCCAAAGACGTGTTCAACGAGATGGCGCAAGACTACGTCGAGCGCGTCAACAAGATGGCGGGCGGCCGACTGAAGATCGACTTTCTCGTCGGCGGCGCCGTCGTCCACCCATTCCAGGTGTTCGATGGTGTCCATGGCGGCCAGATCGACGGCGCGCATACGGTCACCGTGTACTGGTACGGCAAGCACAAGGCGGCGTCGCTGTTCGGCACCGGCCCGGTGTTCGGCTTCAACGCCAACGAGGGTCTCGGCTGGATCCACAACGGCGGCGGACGCGAGCTCTTCCATGAGCTGCAGCAGCAGATCATGAAGGTCAACATCGTCAGCTTCTTCGCGATGCCGATGCCGACCCAGCCGCTCGGCTGGTTCAAGAAGCCGATCACCTCGGCCTCGCAGATCAAGGGCCTGAAGTATCGCACCGTCGGCCTCGCTGCCGATCTCTTCCAAGCGATGGGCGCTTCGGTCGCTCAGCTCCCGGGCGGTGAGATCGTGCCCGCCATGGAGCGCGGCGTCATCGACGGCTTCGAGTTCAACAACCCGACCTCGGATCGCCGCTTCGGCGCGCAGGACGTTGCCAAGAACTACATGATGGGCAGCCACCATCAGGCGACCGAATATTTCGAGATCATGTTCAACAAGGGCAAGTTCGACGCTCTGCCGGCCGAGCACAAGGCCATCTTGCAGTATGCCGCCGAGGCCGTCTCCTCCGCCAACGAGTGGAAGGCGATGGACTACTACTCCAAGGACCTGCAGGAGCTGATGGCGAAGGACAAGGTCAACGTGGTGCGCACGCCAAAGGACGTCTTCGACGCCCAGATCAAGGCGTGGGACGGCCTGATTGCTGGTCTCGAGAAAGATCCCTTCATGAAGAAGGTGATGGACTCGCAGAAGGCCTGGGTCCGTCGCGTGGTGTACTACAACATGTACAACGCCACCGACTATCGCGGCGCTTTCGAGCACCACTTCCCGGGCGTGCTGAAGATCTAGTTGCCCCTCGGCATTCCATAGCGAAGTATCGGGCGGCGTATGCTTGCGCCGCCCGATATTTTGACGGCAGCACTCTGGGCGGCATTCGCCGCGGATCGGTGCGCGAATGAAAAGCTTCCTCTTCTTCATCGACTCCCTGAGCACATGGACGGGCAAGGCCTTTGCCTGGCTCATCATGGTCCTCACGCTCGGAGTGAGTTACGAGGTCCTCGTACGCTACGCGTTCCGCGCGCCGACCACCTGGGCCTTCGATTTCAGCTACATCAACTATGGCGCCATGTTCCTTATGGCCGGCGCCTACACTCTTTCGCGCGGCGGCCACGTTCGCGCTGACGTCGTGTACCGCTTCTTCAAGCCGCGGACGCAGGCGAGCATCGATCTGGTGCTGTACATTATCTTCTTCCTGCCAGCCGTAGCGGCGCTGATTTATTCGGGCTGGAAGTATGCGGCCACCTCGATCCGCTTCAAGGAAGTGAGCATCTTCAGCCCGGCGGGCATTCCAATCTTTCCGCTGAAGACCCTTATCCCGATCACCGGCGTCCTCTTGCTGCTGCAGGGTATTGCCGAGATCATCCGGTGCATCATCTGCATCCGCGAGGAGAACTGGCCGCAACGCCTGCACGACGTGGAGGAGACCGAGAGCGTCGTCGTTCGAGAAAAACAACAGGAGCAAACGCTCCAAGATCCTTCGAAGGGGGGCTAAGCATGTCCGACCCAGCCGTTGGCATGCTGATGTTGGGATTGTTCATCTTCATCATCATGCTGGGTTTCCCGATCGCCTTCACGCTCATCGCGATGGGTGTTGGATTCGGCTTCTACGCCTACTTCGATCCCACACAGGCCTTCTTCGAGAATCGTGTCTTTACTCTGCTCGTGCAAAAGACGTTCGAGGTGACATCGAACGACACGCTGATTGCCGTGCCTCTATTCCTGTTCATGGGCTACCTCATAGAACGGGCAAATATCCTCGACCGCCTCTTCCATGCGTTGCAGCTTTCGATGTCGCGCGTGCCCGGCGCGCTCGCAGTCGCGACGATGATAACTTGTGCAATGTTCGCCACGGCAACCGGCATCGTCGGCGCGGTCGTGACGCTCATGGGGTTGCTGGCGCTGCCCGCCATGTTGCGCGCCGGCTATGACATCAAGCTGTCTACCGGCGTCGTGTGCGCCGGCGGTTGCCTTGGCATTCTCATCCCTCCGAGCATCCTCCTGATCGTGTACGCGGCCACTGCTGGCGTGTCCGCGGTCAAGCTCTATGCGGCGGCCTTCTTCCCGGGCTTCCTGCTCGCGGGGCTATACATCGCCTACATCATCATCAGAGCGATCATTAATCCGGCATTGTGTCCGAAGCTCCCCAAGGAGCAGACCGACGTGCCGAGGAGAGAGGTGATGTGGGCGCTCCTCACATCATTCCTGCCGCTCGCAATCCTCATCTTTTGCGTGCTCGGCGCGATCCTGCTTGGTCTCGCGACGCCGTCCGAGGCAGCAGCCGCCGGTGCGCTTGCGAGCCTCGCGCTCGCCGCAGCGTATCGGGCACTCAACTACGAGATGCTGAGAGAGTCTGTCTATCTGACGGTCCGCGCCACAGCGATGGTTTGCTACCTCTTCATCGGGTCCTGGACTTTCGCATCGGTTTTCGCGCTGCTTGGCGGTCAACAGCTCGTCGAGGACTTCATCCTCGGTCTGAACCTGTCGCCGATCCAGTTCCTGCTCCTCACCCAGACCATCATCTTCCTGCTCGGGTGGCCGCTGGAATGGACCGAGATCATCGTGATCTTCGTCCCGATCTTCTTGCCATTGCTCGACAACTTCGGGATCGATCCGATCTTCTTCGGCATCCTCGTGGCACTGAACACGCAGACGGCCTTCAATACGCCACCCGTGGCGATGGCGGCCTTCTACTTGAAAGGCGTCGCACCTCCGCAGGTGGAGCTTACGCACATCTTCCGTGGCGCCCTGCCATTCGTCGGCATGGTGTTCCTGACGATGTTCCTGGTCTACGTCTTCCCAGGTATTGCGCTGTGGTTGCCGGACTACCTCTACACGGCGCGATAGGGAAAGCAGGATGATGAGGTTCGAACGATGACGCGCCTGGCAGATCTCGGCGTGGCAGACGCGGCAGCGGCGGTCCGTGAAGGGCACGCCACTGCCGTCGAGCTGACTGCCGACTGCCTCGGGCGCGTGCGCGAGGCCGAGGAGAAGGTGCAGGCCTGGGCCTTCCTCGACAGCGAGCACGCGCTGCGCCAGGCGCAGGCTGCAGACGAGCACCGCATGGCCGGACGGACGCTCGGGCCGCTGCACGGTGTGCCGATCGGCATCAAGGACATCTTCGACACGTCCGACTACCCGACCGAGTTCGGCTCTGCACTCTGGAAGGGCCGGACGCCTCGGCACGATGCAGCCGCTGTCGCGCGCTTGCGTGCGGCCGGCGCCATCATTCTCGGCAAGACCGTGACGACCGAGTACGCCTACTACCATCCGGGGAAGACGCGGAACCCGCACGATCCCGCACGGACGCCGGGCGGCTCGTCGAGCGGATCGGCGGCGGCCGTCGCCGCAGGCATGGTGCCAGCCGCGATCGGTTCGCAGACCAATGGCTCCGTCATTCGCCCGGCAGCCTTCTGCGGCATCGTCGGGTACAAGCCGACGCATGGCCTCATTCCGCGCACGGGCGCGCTGCTCCTGTCGCGCGCGCTCGATCATGTCGGCGTCTTCGCCCGCTCGGTCGTCGACGCGGCCCTGATCGCCGATGTCCTGGCCGGCCATGACGAGGAAGACCCCGACACACGGCCAATTGCGGCGCCGCAGCTTGCAGCAACCGCCGCCGGCGAGCCACCGCTGCCGCCGCGCCTCGCCTTCGTCAAAGGGCCCGCATGGAAGGCAGCGGAGCCCGTGCTCGATGAGGCTTTTGCCGAGCTCGTCGCCGCGCTCGGAGAGAACGTCCAAGCTGTCGACGTCGGTTCTGCATTCGACCGCGGCATCGACTTACACGGTATCGTCATGGCCACCGACATGGCTCACAACTTCCGCCGTGATCTCACGAAGGGCGGCGACGTGCTGAGCACCCAGCTCCGTGAGCTGCTCGCGCGCGGCCAGCAGCACACGGCATTCGACTATCTCGAGGCCACGACGGCGGCCGAAAGCCTCAATGGGATGCTCGACGAGCTATTCAACGAGTACGACGCGATCCTGACCGCCTCGGCGCCTGGCGAGGCCCCGATCGGAACCGCAACGGGCAATCCGATCTTTTGTTCGCTCTGGACATACCTCGGCACACCGGCCGTCTCGTTGCCGCTGCTCGAAGGACCAAACGGGATGCCGATCGGAGTCCAACTCGTCGGGCGGCGCGGCAATGATGCGCGCCTTCTCAGAACGGCGCGCTGGCTTTCCAGCACCCTCGCCGAGGGCAGCCAGCGCCGCAGCAGAGCCTCATCTTCATCGAAAAGCTCCGGCCGCAAGGCCAGCCAAAGGAGGTCCAAGTGACCAACTTCATCACCGGCATCATCGGCATCGTGCTGGTCGCGGGGTTTCTCGCCTTCATGCTCATCTGGGTGCCGGCGCCACCGCTGATCATCATCGTCCTCGCCGTCATGGCGATGTTGCTCAAAGACTTTGTGCAGTCGCTTCGCTCGGGTGGCAACGGTCGCTGAGCAAACGATCGCCGAACGAATTAGGGAGCCCCGGCGATGCCGAGGGCTCCCTGTTTTTGTGTCCGGGATCGCGCTAGCGGTCGCTGAACTCGCCGAGCAAGGGCGTGATGCGGCGGAAAGCGCTACGCCGGTTCTGCCGCTCGGGTGCTTGCGTGTTTATCTTCAGGAACTGCTCGCCATAGCCCTGCGTGACGAGGTTCTCGACCGGTATGCCGAACTCATTGACGAGAATGTCGGCAACGGCCTCGGCACGACGATCGGACAAGGTCAGGTTGTCCTCGTCGGATCCGACGGCATCGGTGTGCCCCTCAATGAGGAACACCTCGGCCTCATTGCGCTCGAGCATCCTTTGAACGATGCGCGCGAGGCGAGCGAGCTTCGGATACTGATCGCGCGCAACTTCGAACGAACCGAACTCGAAGTTGACCGTGTCGAGGTCGATGCGGCGCATATAGTCGCGCAAGGGCCCGCTGTAGCGGATCTCATCGAGCGAGTAGCCGCGCTCAAGGCGACCGACCGGAGGCGCAGACAGCGCCTCATAGAGATCATCGTCGGACGCGTCCTCGTAGTCGACGATGTAGCGATCGCGCGGGATGCTGATCGCCGGCGGGGCAAGAGCGAGGCCGACGCCGATCCCGAGCGCACCTACGCCGATGCCAATACCAACATTGCGATAGAAGCGGCGATTGTCGATGAGAACGACCTCGCGACCTCCGCGATCACGCCGCCAGCGCCGCAAGACGCGGCCGTTGCGGTCCACTTCCGAGTAGACGCGCGTGCCATCGGGACGCTCGAACCACGTCTCGCGCCGTCCCTCGCCGAGGTCCCGCGTGCGGGCATTCGGGCTGAAGCGCTCGAAGGCTCGGCCTTCGTCACGCCGAATGACGATCCGGTCCTTCTCGCGAATAATGACGCGATTGCCCGGCTCCTCGATGACGCGACGACCACCTTCGTTGCGCTCGACGCGGCCCTTCTTGACCTCGTCGAGGCGCACCGGACCACGATCGGGACGATCAGCCCATCTTCCATCCCGCGCTCCAGGGCCGCGCGGCCCTTCGGCAGGGCGCATACCATCCGGACGGCCGCCGTCGGGACGTCCACCATCAGGACGTCCATCAGGTCGTCCTTCGCGCTGAGGCGGCTGCCCTATAGGCGGCTGGCCCACGCGACCGCGATCGACATCGCCCCGATCGCGCTGTGAAGGCTCAGGCTGCGTCGGCCGGGCCTGATCCGGGCCGCGCCCACGGCGACCGTCATCGCTTCCTGGTTGCCGATCGCGTTGCGGGATGCCCTGGCGCTGCTGCGGCTCGCCACCTGGCGCACCCGAAGGCGGCGCGCGACCGAAGTCGGGGCGCTGCGGTTGCTGCTGCTGAGGCTGCGGCGTCACCTGTTGAGGTGCCCGCGGCGGCTGCGGCGGCTGGATTTGCTGCGGCTGTGGCGCGACCTGCTGCGGTGGCCGCTGCTGCTGTTGCGGCTGAATCTGCTGTGGCTGAGGTGCTGCGCGCTCGCGACGTTCCTCGCGGCCTGGCCTCTCGCCACGATCCCGCGGCTGCTCCTGGCGCTGCGGCGCCGCCCTGTCTCCCTGACGACCCGGCTCTCCCCGCTCGCCACGTCCCTGGCCACCGCGATCATCCCGTCGCTCTTGAGGCTTATCGGGCGCGCGCTCCTGGCGCTGTTCGCGCTTGCGACGATCCTGGTCTTCCTGATCTCTGTCCTGCGAGCGCTGAGCCTGCGCTCCCGGAGCGGCCGGCCCACCCGCAAGCCCGATCCAGCTGGTCCCTGCCAGCGCAACCGTCATCGCCAGCGGCAGTATTTTCGATCCCTTGGTACGTCGAGTCATGGCCTGTTCGCTCTCTGAATGCGCGGACCGTTGCGGCACGGAACGTTCCATGCGACCGGCATCCGTCGATCCGCGGCTACGGGCAAAAAGTGTCGGAGACATGGCTTCTTCGGTTTGAAAGCCCCGTTTCCCCCGCGCGTGCCCAGGACAAAACGCCCTCACCATTAGGAGGGTTCCCCCGTTTCATGCAGGCGCCGAAGGTTGTCCGGGCGTGATTGCCGTTTGACGCCCGACGCTTCCAAGAACACGATTACTGCTGAACAAATATTCAGGGGAGCGCGACAATGACCAAAACGAAGTTCGGCATTTTCAGCCTCAGCCAAGTTCCCGACCTCTCGCGCGTCGTCGAGGCCTTCGACGAGGACCTCGCCTACTTCGAGCTCGCGGAGCATCTCGGCTTCGACAGCGTCTGGATCGCCGAGCACCTCTTCTCCACGTACGGCCTCGTCACCTCGACACAGGTCTATGCGGCCGCGATCGCACAGCGAACGAAGCGCCTGCGCATCGGCATGGCCGTCTGCGCGATCCCCTTCAATCATCCACTGAGGACGGCCTCGGACTACGCGCTGGTCGATGTCCTCTCGCATGGGCGGCTCGACTTCGGCGTTGGTCGCGCCTATCAGCCGCACGAGTTTGTGGGCCTCGGCTTACCCATGGATGAGAGCCGCGCGATGCTCGCCGAAGGACTCGACATCGTGCTGAAGTCGTGGACGCAGGAGAACGTCTCGTACAAGGGAAAGTACTGGACGATCCCGGAGCCGGTCGAGGTCCTGCCGAAGCCTGTGCAGAAGCCGCATCCCCCGGTCTACCAGGCGACGATCAGCCCGGAAAGCTTTGAGCAGGCGGCGCAGGGCGGGCTCAATCTCCAAATGGCGTCGCCATTCACGTACCGCACCTATCGCGAGACCTGGATGGACGAGCTCGAGAAGAGCTGCCGGCACTACGACGACGTTTGCCGCAAGCTCGGCAGGGATCCGAAGAAGGCCGAGCGCATGATCCTGCTGCCGTTCTTCGTACACGAGGATGCAGCCAAGGCGCGCGAGATCTACAAAACGCATGTCGAATGGTTTTACGCAAAGGTAACCGCGAACCAACTTGCCGGCGCACCTCAGTCTGGTGAGGTCAAAGGCTACGAGCTCACCATGCGCGAAGGCAAGCGCACGCGCGAGATGGGTTACCTCTCATTCGAGAAACTGCACGAGCACGGCGCCTGCATTGCCGACGATCCCGCGACGTGCATCGCAAAGCTGAAGGACATGAAACGCCGCTTCGGCATCACCGAGTTCGCGCTCTGGCTCAACATTGGCGGCATCGACAAGGCACACGTCGAGCGCGCGATGCAGCTTCTCGCCAAAGAGGTCATGCCACACGTTTAGGCCGCATCCAGGCCTACTGACCGGCGATGCTCATCCCGTAGACGTAGAAGGCGGCAACCACGACGAGCGCCGGCACGACAGCGACGTGCGTGAACTCGAGGACGCTGAGGAGCCAGCGCCGGCTGGCGACAAATGGATTCACCCTGAGCACCGTGATCGCGATCATGAGGCTCACCATCATGTAGTCGAAGACGAATATGCGGTCCGATAGAGTTGCAGTGTCGGAATCGAGCTTCGGCAAGGAGATGTAGAGCGCGACCGCCGAGAGCAGAGCCGTCACCTGGATCGCCACGATCGAATCGAAGCGCCCCATGGGGATGAAGATCGAGAGATATGCGATGCCGAGTATGAAACCCAACGGCACCACTACGCGGAGGAAGTAGTCGGTCGTCTCGCGGCGCATCTGCCAGACGAAACTCGCCTTGTAGAAGGGGGCGACGCTCAACTCATGAGTAAATGAATCGACGACGGGCACGAAGTCCTCGTCATAGCCGACGTAGTGTACGATCGGCGTCCAGCTCTCTGTGATCACGCGCGCATCCCGCAGCGAGAAAGGCGGCGGCTGAACTATGAAGGCGGCATCGCTGCGCTTCGGCTGCACCTCGATGGAGAAACTCTGCGTGTCGAAGGGAAAGGTCTCGAGCCGAGGCTCGAACTGGAAACGCCCGACAACCTTGTAGACCTTCATGGAAGAGGGATAGATGCGGTCGCTTGCACCGCCATGCAGAGGCTCGATCGTGATCTGACGCCCGTGCGTGCGTGGATCTATATAGGCGTTGGCAAATTCGATCTCGCCGATGTCGATCGTCGGATTGGCGTGCAGCGACACATAGAACTCTGCAAAGAATGCCTTCTCGTTGTCGTCAACGCGATGCGACTTGACGAGATCGATGTCCATGTAGAGCGTTTCGACCCGTCGAAACGTGCCGTCGCGCGCGCGGCGAAACTGGATGGGCGCGAGTTGCAGCCGACCGAGGCCGCGCGGCAATATGATGATGAAAGGCGTGCGCGTTGCAGTTCGCGTCGTTGGATCGAACGACCAGTTCTCGAAAGTCCCGCGGAAGGCGCCGCGCCCTGCAGCGTAGGCCGACGTGATGCGAGATACCGCCCCAACGCGCAGCGTCTCGACATCGGCGCTTCGATCGGCGCTGCGCAAAACGTCGGCGATGAGCGAGATCATATCGGCATAGCGCGCGCCCGTCGCAATTGCGCGCATGTTGGCGGCCTCGAAGGGATCGCGCACGCCGCGGATCTCGGGTCGATCGACACATTCGCCCTTCGCCCACCCAGGCGCGCGCGAATTCTTGCGACCTTCGAATATCCAGGGATTCGAGGGTGCGAGCACAGCAAGCTTGCGCAGACGCCCATTGTAGAGCTCGGGCAGGTTGTCCCACGCGAGCTGATAAAGCGGGCTCGGATAGGACATCGCTACGGCCGGAGGAAGCGCGTCGATGCGCCCGCCGATAAAGATCGCGGGCGTGACGCCGGCCGCCTTGAGCGCCGCCATCACATCGCCGCCTGCCCGCGAGCCGACCGCGAGATAGATGACATCGGGCTGACGCTGCGCGAGATCGGCAACCGCCGCGGCCAGCTCTCGCGCATCGGGCTTGCCGTCGACCACGCGAATGCGATGGTCACCGCTGAGATTGCCGTCGCCGATGAGATTGATGAGGCTCTCACGCAGAGCCTCGCTGAAGATGGCACCGGACGCGCCAATGAAAGCGGGTCGCTTGAAGCCCATACTCCGCGTGAAGGCAGCCATGATAGGCGCCCGTTCCTCATCCTGTGAGGCGCGCGTCGTGAAAACGTTCGAATGGCTCGTGAAGATGCTGCTGACGCCGATGTCAGAGAGGAGTGGGATATTGCTTCGGCGAATGTCCTCGCCGAGCGCATCAAAAATCGCCTTGGCCCGGCTCGCGTTACCCAGCCCGACCATGCCGATCATATTGCGATCGGCCAACGCCGTACGCATGTTGGCGATGGCCTTCGCGTCGTCGCGACCGTCATCGAAGATCCTGATCGCGATCGGCCGGCCTGCGACACCGCCCCGCTGATTTATGCGCGCCACTTCCTCGGCAGCGAGCCGACGAACGGCCGCGAGATCGCCGGGATCGTGGCAGAGGTCCTCGCGCGGCGCGCTCACGAACAGCGCGACGTGGTACGGCGGGCCCTGGGCAGCTTCGGCTTCCTTGATGGCCGCGGCGGGATCGACCGAACAGACAGTCCAAAGGATGGTCGCGAGCATCAACAATGCCCGACGCCAGAACTCCCCCCCACGCCGTGCTGTCGCACAGTCGCCGTCAGCAGCCACGCTCATGTCGCCACTCACTTCTCACGGCACAATCGGCGGTCAGCGCTCGCCGCCATCGCCCCCGACCGCCAGGCGCGGACAAGAACTGAATCAAGTAACTGCTTGGACCCCTCGCTCGCCGGATGGCGAACGCCCCGGCTGTCGCGTCGTCGATGCGGCCTGATCTTACGCCAACGTTGGTGGCGCACTCCAGAGGGAGTCTGGACTCCCCGCAGCGTGGCCGCGCAGACGCAGGTCAGCGCGGCGGGGCACCCGGTACTTGCGATGTGTTGCAGCAGCGCCACTTAGGTGTCGAGATCAGCAAGTGCGCCTGCCTGACGACGCCTTGCGCCTCGATGTCCTGCTAGGATCAAGAGGTCGAATTGTTCGGAGTCCGACATGTCGTTCACGGTTTGGAAGCGCGCATTTGCAGCGCTGTCACTCATTGCCTTGAGCGTAACGGGCGCTCATGCCGGAGGCGGGTCGCTCAAGGGCGGCCCCTCCCAACCATCGACCTGGACTGGCGCCTATGTGGGCATCGTGGCGGGGCGAGCCTGGGGTGAGAGCCGGTTCGATGATGGCTTAACGTCAAATCCATTCGACATCGACGGCCACACCATCGGTGGCACCGCTGGTTACAATTTGCATATCCAGCGCGGTCTTGTCGCCGGCATCGAAGCGGATCTGTCTTATTCCTCCATTTCGGGCAAGTTCGGCCCTGGGAATCTCGGCCAGCCCAACGGTAACTCTTGGGACTGCTACACCGGAGCGTGCGTCACCGACGTGAACTGGTTCGGCACGCTTCGCGGCCGCCTTGGCTTCGCTGCCGATCGCTTCTTGGTCTACGCCACAGGCGGGCTTGCCTTGGGGGGCGTGGACTCGAAGATCCGCAACGATGCCGATTGGGTGACCGGCGGCATCAATTTGGGTTGGACAGCAGGTGGCGGCATCGAGGTTGCATTTGCGCCGGGATGGTCGGCAAAGATCGAGTACCTGCACGTGGACCTCGGCTGGACCCAGCGCAATTCGACATACGCTCAGCTAAAATCTGACGCGGAGATCGACATCGTCAGACTTGGCGTCAACTATCACATCGGCACGGGAAACTGAGCCATATAGACCTGATTGACCGGCGCGATTGTGCCGGCCATTTCTATTGTCCAGCCGTCGCGCCAGCGCATACCGCCCCGTGCCATCGCTAGTTTGAACCCTCAGGCGCTTCAGCCTAATGTCGCCCGGATGCCTGTCGGCCTATCGGCGCGCGGGGCTTTTTCACGCAATGGGAGCGATATAGTCTGATGTCGAGCGAGATGAACGGGGCGGAAAGCCTAGTACGGACACTGATTGCAGGCGACGTGACTGTCTGCTTCACCAATCCGGGCACTTCGGAAATGCACTTCGTCGCCGCGCTCGACAAGGTGCCGGGAATGCGCTGCGTGCTGGGCCTCTTCGAAGGGGTCGTGACGGGCGCGGCCGATGGCTACTACCGGATGCTTGACAAGCCGGCATCGACGCTTCTGCATCTCGGGCCGGGCCTCGCCAATGGCCTCGCCAACCTGCACAACGCCAAGAAGGCGAGCTCCGGCATCGTCAATATCGTCGGCGAGCACGCGACCTACCACATAACTTATGACGCCCCGCTCACCTCCGACATCGAGGGCGTTGCGCGGCCCATGTCGCATTGGGTGAAGACCTCGCCGACCTCGGCGGGCATCGCTGCGGATGGCGCACTCGCCATCGAAGCCGCGCGACAGACGCCCGGCCAGATCGCGACGCTGATCCTTCCCGCCGACACGGCTTGGGGGCCCGCCAACGGCATTGCCGAAACCGCGCCACGTACCGCACCGCCAAAAGTATCGAGCGATGCCGTGAAGGCAGCCGCCGAGATGTTGCGCAAGAGCCCCAAGGCGACGCTCCTCATGGGTGGCGCAGCGCTGCGCGAACGCCCGTTGGAACTTGCCGGCCGCATCGCCGCCAAGACCGGCTGCGGCATTCTTACGGAAGGCGCCAACACGCGCCTCGAGCGCGGTGCTGGGCGCGTCCAGGTCAACCGCATTCCCTACGTCGTCGATCAGGCGCTCAAGGTCATGGAAGCCGCCGGCAACCTCGTGCTCGTCGGCGCGCGCGCGCCGGTGGCGTTCTTCGCCTATCCGAATAAGCCAAGCCTGCTCACGCCAAAGGAGACGCAAACAACGCTGCTCGCGGGCATCGAAGAGGACATGGAGGCAGCGCTCGAGGCGCTGGCCATTGAGCTCGACGCGCTCAACACGCCACCTGCTGGCATTGCTCAACCGCGGCGCCCCGCGCTGCCGACCGGCCCCATTGGTCCGGCGGGTATCGCCTCGATCCTCGGCGCAAAGATCCCCGAGAATGCCATCGTGGTCGACGAGAGTGTGACGACGGGCCGCGAGTTCTTCCCGGAAACCGCAGGCGCGCCACCCCATAGCTGGATCAACAATCGGGGCGGCTCGATTGGTTACGCCTTGCCTGTCGCCATTGGCGCGGCCGTTGCCTGCCCGGACCGCAAGGTGATGGCGCTCGTTGGCGACGGCAGCGCCATGTACACGATCCAGGCGCTGTGGACGATGGCACGCGAAGGCCTCGACGTGACGGTGCTCATCTTCGCGAACGGCACCTACAATATCCTGCGCGGCGAGCTGACGAATGTTGGCGTCCGCAATCCGGGCCCGCGCGCCGTGAACATGCTGACGATCGGCAATCCCGCCATCGATTGGGTTCACATGGCTAAGAGCATGGGCGTCGAGGCATCCCGCGCCACCGACTGCGCGCAGCTCGCAAAGTCACTCGATGCTGGATTGGCCTCAAAGGGTCCGTATCTCATCGAGGTAGCGCTCTGAAATAGAAATGAGCCGCGACCATAGTCGCGGCTCACGAATTCGCTTCAGATAGAGAGCTTAAAGGAGCCGGTCGACAAGGACCGGCTCTTCTGCATTTCACTTGCGATAGGTCGCGACGACACCCTTGCCGTCGTCGGTCGCCTTCTTCAACCAATCGTCGGTGAGCTGGTCGCCGATCTTCTTGAGACCGTCTTTGAGCGCGGCACCCGGCGGGAGAACCTTCATTCCGTTCTTCGTCAGCTGCTCATTGTACCAAGTGGCCTTTTCAGGAGCGAGTTTCCAACCGCGCTCTTCAGCAGCCTTGGCAAGCTTGAGGATTGCCTCCTGCTGGTCCTTCGGCAGGGCGTTGAAAGCGGCCTTGTTGACGAAGGTCACATTCTTCGGAATCCAACCCTGCACGTCATAGAAGTGGCTCATGGTCTCCCAGGCCTTGCTGTCGAAGCCCGTGGAACCCGACGTCATGAAGGCGTTGACGGTTCCCGTCGCGAGCGCCTGCGGCAGCTCCGCAGCCTGCACCGTAACTGGCTGACCGCCGACGAGCTCTGCAATGCGCGTCGTGCCGACATTGTAGGCGCGGAACTTGAGGCCCTTCATGTCACCGACTGTGTTCAGATCCTTCTTCGCGTAGATGCCCTGCGGCCCCCACGGGACTGCGAACAGCACCAATATGTTCTGGCTGTCGAGTTTCTTGGCGACCGCGGCCCGCTGCGCTTCCCACAGCTTCTTCGCTTCAGGATAGCTCGAGGCAAGGAACGGGATCGTATCGAGACCGAAGATATTGTCCTCGTTCTCGTGGATCGAGATCAGCACCTCGCCCATCTGCGCCTGGCCAGTCGCGACGGCGCGCTTGATCTCCGGTGCCTTGAAAAGTGATGCACCGGGATGGACGGTGATCTCGAGCTTTCCGCCGGTCGCCTTCTTCACTTCCTCGGCGAACCAAACCAGGTTCTCGGTGTGATAGTTCGTTGGCGGGTAGGCAGCCGGCAGATTCCACTTGGTCTGGGCTGTCGCCGTCGTTGCCGTGGCGGCAATGACCGCAGTGGCAACCAGCATCCTTTTGAAATTCGTCATCCATTCACTCCGTTTGGTTCTTCAGCGAGTGCGTGCGCGCCATCAAGCCGGAAACACCAGTCTCGGCAAGAATAGCGCTATTTGTGGGAAGGCGTAGATTATTGCCACGGCAGCGATCAGCAATAGAAAGAATGGAAGCGCCGCATAGGCGACCGTCCAGCTGTCCCTCCCACTCATTGATTGCAGGACGAACAGATTGAAGCCGACGGGGGGCGAAACCTGCGCCATCTCGACGACAAGCACGACAAAAATGCCGAACCAGATGAGATCGAACCCGGCCTTCTGCACGAGTGGCAGTACGATGGCCATCGTGAGGACGATCATCGAGATACCGTCCAAGAACATGCCGAGCACAATGTAGAACAGCGTCAGGCAGCTGATCAGCATACCCGGACTTAGGTTCATCCTGGCCACGGCTTCAGCGATTGCAGCCGGGATTTGCGTATACGCCATCGCCGCAGACATGAATGCGGCGCCAGCGAGAATGAGCATGATCATGGCCGTCGTGCGCGTGGCCCCCATGACGCTCGCCCAGAAGGACTGCATAGTCAGCGAGCCTTGCAGCCATGCAATAATCAGCGCACCCGCGACGCCCCAGGCGGCGCATTCCGTCGCCGTCGCCGTACCGGATATGAGCGCGGCGAACACGAACAGAATGAGAAGGAGAGTCGGGAAGAGGTTTGCCGTTTCCTTGACGGCGCGGCGAAAGCCCATCCAGGGCTCGGCCGGCGGCTGCTTGGATGGATTGAGCAGAGAAGCAATCGCGATGTAACCGCAGTAGAGAAGCATGACCACTGCGCCCGGCAGAAAGCCTGCCAGGAACATCTGAAGAAGCGACACCTCCGCCTGTACCGCATACACAATCATGATGATCGAAGGCGGGATGAGCAGTCCGAGCGTGCCCGACCCCGCGAGCGAGCCAATCGTTATTTTTTCGTCGTACCCACGCTTCGTGAGCTCGGGCAATGCGATCTTACCGATCGTTGCGCATGTCGCTGCAGATGAGCCGGAGACCATTCCGAAGATGCCGCACGCGAGAACGTTGACGTGTAAGAGACCGCCAGGAAGTCGCCCCACCCAAGGCGAGAGACCTCGGAAAAGCTCTTCTGAAAGGCGCGTTCGGAATAGGATTTCGCCCATCCACACGAAGAGCGGCAAGGCGGCCAGCGTCCACGAGGCGCTCGCGCTCCAGATCGTCGTGGCCATGACGGCAGTCATCGGCACATTGGGGACGAAATACATCGCCGCGATACCGCTGAGGATGAGCGCCAATCCCACCCACACGCCAAGGATCAGCGCCGTGCCGAGAACCAGCAGCAGCACGAAAGCGACTTGAACGAGTTCTAACTGCATTATTACAGGTTCCCCGACGCGGCCCGTTCGACGATCTCTTCTTTGGTCGTCGGCGGCGGCTTCGAATAGCGGGGATAGCCGCCAGTAGCCACGTTGTAGAACTCATCGATGATGGCGATCAGAAGAATGGCCGAACCCACGGAGAAACCGAGTTGAGGGATCCAGAGGGGCACGGAGATCACGCCGCTCGAAAGGTCGTTCAAGAGCCAACTGTCGTACGTCATCGTGACCGCGGCCCAGGTTAGCGTACCAACGATCGCCGTGCCGATGGTCAGCGCAATAATCTCCATGACCTGCCGCGCCCCACCTCGCAGACGCTCGATGACAAGCCCCATCCGGATCAGCTCGGATGACTTGAAGGTATGAGCGAGGGCAAGAAATGACATGGCGACGAGCGACCAAGCCGTGAAGTCGTCACCTGATTGCACATTGATGCCCACCTGCCGACCTAGCGACAGCGCCATCATCAGTAGGAAGATCGCGATCAGGAAGAGGCCGGCAAGATAACCGGCAGCGAGGTAGAGACCGTCAAGGGCGCGCCGTAGCATCGGTCAACCCTTTACCGTGACGGGGCGCGAAGCCCTGTCACGCGTGCACGCGCAATATGTCAACGTCGAGCTCCCCGGTCCTTCGCACTGCGGCTTGCAGGCTTATTGAAGGCCACGACGAATGTCGCGCTCAAATTGGCATCGGCCTGCCTAAGTGTCTATCAGTTTGAAGGCCGTATGCACGACAGCCTGACGCCGCCGGCGCTCCGACCGCGGCCATCTCTTGGCGCGTGTCTGATGCCTCGACCCACGCCCTATCCACGGCACGATTTCCCATCGATCACGGGAAGTGGGTAATCAAATTGCGCGCGACGTAGGGAGGCGAAACAACCGCGGCCTAATCGCAGCAGTAAGGAATGATTTTCTATTCTTATTTCAACAGCAGGCTATTTCTAGATTATTTTTCCATTATGCTGCATCGCACGATCAACGGAGCGCGTGATGCAGACAATCGCAGTGGCCCGCATTGAGCCGGCCCCCGTCGAAGACGGCGACAAGATCCTGAAATTACACATTTATCTGGCTGATGGGAGCCACTTCCAAAGAGAGGCGATCGCCGGCCTTCGCCTCCTGGACCTCCTCCGCATGTATGGCTTCCCCGTGAAGGCCGAGTGCGGCGGCGCGTGCGTCTGCGGCACCTGCCACATCCGCATTCCCGAGCGCTGGCAGCACGTTCTTCCCCCGCCCACGGACGAAGAACTCGCCAAGCTCGACGACATCCCGACGGCCGACGAGACTTCGCGCCTCGCCTGCCAGATCGAGACCACGAACGAGATGGACGGCCTGGAGTTCGTGATCCAGCCCGACAGCCTCGTTCCGCAAACCTATTGGGTATCAGGGTGAGGTCATGGCGACATTTCCGATCTTTCTGGAGGTCGGCGGGACCGCGCCTCTCGTTGTCGGCGGCGGTCATCTGGCTCTGAGCAAGGTGCGCCTGTTGCTGAAACGCGCCGATCGCGTATCGGTCGCGGCCAGCGCGCTGATCGCGGGCTTCCGGCCCCTGATCGGGGAGGGGCGTGTCGAGCGTCTCGACCCTGCTGCGATGTGGGAATCGCTTCCCGGGCGCCCCCTCATGATTTCAGCGACGCAAGACGACATCGAGGACGCGCGCCTGTCGGAGCTGGCGCGATCGTTCGGTGTTCCAGTCAACGTGCCGGACCGGCCGCATCTTTCGACATTTGCGCTCGGCGCGATCGTCGATCGCGGCACGGTCACGGTCGCGATCGGCACCGAAGGCGCCGCGCCGGTGCTCGCAACGCGGCTTCGTTCGTCAATCGAGCAGGACCTGCATCCGCGTTTGGGTCGCCTCGCGGATATCGCGCGCGAGTATCGCGATGACGTTGCGGATGCGATACCACCCGGCGCAGGCCGCCGCGCATTCTGGGACGAAGTATTTGGCGGTGAAGCCGCGCGCGCCATCCTCGACGGTGACGAGTCCGGTGGACGCGAGGCCATCGCGGGCCTTCTTTCGAGCGAGCGCACGCGATCAGCGCCAGCCGGTCGCGTGATTCTCGTCGGCGCCGGCCCTGGCGACCCCGATCTGCTGACGCTGAAAGCTGTGCGCGCGCTCAAATCAGCGGACGTGATCATCCACGACGGCCTCATGGGCGATGGCGTGCTCGATCACGCACGCCGCGAGGCTGAACTCATCTCCGTCGCCAAGGCCAAGGGCCGCCACTCCAAGACACAGGCCGAGATCGACGCACTCCTCGTCGCGCTCGCGCGCGAAGGGAAGACGGTCGTGCGGCTCAAGGGCGGCGATCCTTCAATCTTCGGTCGCGGCGGCGAGGAAATCGAGTTAATGCGCGCATCCGGCATCGCTGTCGAGGTGATCCCTGGCATCACGGCAGCAACAGCCGCCGCTGCTTCACTGCAGGTCCCCCTGACTCATCGCGCGCTCTCTCACTCCGTGACGTTCATCTCCGGTCATGCCGCTGGAGACGGCGATCCCGACTTCGGCCAGGTCGATCTCGCGGCGCTCGCAAACCGGGGCGCGACCCTCGCCGTCTACATGGGGCTTTCGACCTCCGGCGCCCTTGCGCGGACATTGATCGACGCAGGTTGGTCTCCGGCCATGCCGTTGATCATCGCATCTCGCATCTCCCAGGCTGGAGAACGGCGGATCTTGACGACGCTGGATGTGCTCGCTGAGCCCTCGACGACGATCGACCTGACGGGGCCGGCACTCCTGATCATTGGCGAGGTCGCGGGCCTCGATGCAGCAGGCGCGATCGAGCGCCTTACGCAGCAGATTTCCCATTCCGAGCACCTCGAGGTCACTCATGCCTAGCGTGGTCACCGCTAACGTCCTGCGCACGGGCGCCGTCACCTATCTCAAGGACGACGGCACATGGGTCGAAAAGCTCGCCGACGCTACACCCGCCGCCGATGACGAAGCGCGCGCGCGGCTAGAGACGCTGGCGCTCGCCGCCGTCAAGCGGAGCGAGGTCACAGCCGTTTATGCATTCGATGTCGTCATCATCGACGGCCGACCAACGCCAACATCCGTGCGCGAACAAATCCGCGCCGCCGGCGCCCCAACTGTCTGAAGGATTTCCGACGATGTACCGCTACGACGAGTTCGACCACGGCTTCGTCGCCGAACGGGCGAAGCAATTCCGCGATCAGGTGACGCGCCGTCTCGCTGGTGACCTGACCGAGGAGCAGTTCAAGCCACTCAGGCTGCAGAACGGTCTATACCTGCAGCTCCACGCCTACATGCTCCGTATCGCCATTCCCTACGGCGTGCTCTCGTCGCGCCAACTCCGCCAGCTCGCCATGATCGCGCGACGGTGGGATCGCGGCTTCGGGCACTTCACCACACGTCAGAATATCCAGTTCAACTGGATCAAGCTCGAAGACGCGCCAGACATTCTGGATGCGCTTGCCGAAGTCGAGATGCATGCGATTCAGACGAGCGGGAATTGCATCCGCAATGTCACTGCAGATCCGTATGCCGGCGTCGCCATCGACGAGATCGAGGACCCGCGCGTGTGGGCCGAAGCCCTACGGCAATGGTCGACCATCCACCCTGAGTTCACGTTCCTGCCGAGAAAATTCAAGATCGCCATCACTGGCGCGGCCGAGGATCGCGCCGCAATTCTCTTCCACGACATCGGCCTCAGAATCGTGAAGGGGCCGGAGGGCGTGACCGGCTTTCGCGTGTACGTCGGCGGTGGGCAGGGCCGCACACCCTATGTCGCACATGAGATCGCACGCTTCGTGCCGCGCCCGCGCTTGCTCTCCTATCTCGAGGCGGTCATGCGCGTCTACAATCTGCACGGCCGGCGCGACAACATCTACAAGGCGCGCATCAAGATCCTTGTGAATGCTCTCGGCATCGACGAATTCCGCCGCCAGGTCGAGGCCGAGTGGAAGCAGCTCGACGCCCCATCGATTGATCTTCCCGAGGAGGAACTCGCGCGCATTGCGACCTACTTCGCGCCGCGCAAGCTCAAGTCGCGTCCGCACAGGGATCCCGACATCGAGGCGCGCCGCGCCAGTGATCCGGCCTTCGCGCGCTGGCTCCGCCTGAACGTGCTGCCACATCGCACTCCGGGCTACGCTGTGGTCAACATCTCCTTCAAAGAGCCGGGCACAGTACCGGGCGACGCGACAGCAGAGCAGATGGGCGTCGTCGCTGATCTGGCCGCGCAGTATGGTCACGACGAAGCTCGCGTCAGCTATCAGCAAAACCTCGTGCTGCCGACGGTCGCAATCACCGATCTAGCGCGCGTATACGATGGGCTGGTCGCGCAGCGCCTCGAGACGGCGAACACAGAGCTGATCACCGACATCATCGCTTGCCCCGGGCTCGACTACTGCAATCTTGCAAACGCGCGCTCGATCCCGATCGCGCAGGAAATTGCCAAGCGCTTCGCCGATCCCGCCCGCGCCGAGATCATCGGACCGCTGCGCCTCAATATCTCGGGCTGCATCAATGCCTGTGGGCATCACCATGCGGGCAACATTGGGATTCTCGGCGTCGACAAGAAGGGTACCGAGCACTATCAAATCACACTCGGCGGCAGCCCGAAGGATGATGCCGAAGTCGGCGACATCATCGGCCCAAGCTTCACGGCCGAAGCCGTCCCCGACGCTATCGAGAAGATCGTCGATACGTATCTTTCGCTTCGACGTGACTTCTCCGAAACGTTCGTTGCAGCTTATCGCCGCCTCGGCAAAGTGCCGTTTCGCTCAGCGCTCTATGGCCCCGAGACTGCCCGTCGCGGCGGCGACAAGGAGGCTGCTCATGTCTGAGCCGGCACCACTTCTGAGCCCGCTCGCGCCGGACACTGCCGAGCCGCGCCTGTGGACGGGAACGAGCTTTGTCACCGATCCCTGGCGTGTGATCAGCGACGATGAGCCCTTCCCGATCGGTGGCCACGCCCTTGTCACGATTGCTCGTTGGCGCTCCGAACAGGCAACGCTTGCCGCCCTCGGCGTGGCAGTCGGCGCCACCGTGCAGTCGTCCGAGACGCTCGACTTCGCCACGGATGACATTCCCCGCCTCGCAGTGATTGCGCTCCGCTTCCCAAAGTTCACCGATGGCCGCCCCTACTCGACGGCACGGCGGCTTCGTGAAGGCGGGTACACGGGCGAGATCCGCGCAATCGGCGATGTCCTGCTCGATCAACTTCCGCTCATGCTGCGCGCAGGCTTTACGGCCTTCGAGATCACCAGCGCGGCATCCATTAGAGCGCTCGAAAACGCACCGCTGCCAGCAGTTTCGCGCGTGTATCAGGGCGCCACCGAAACTGCGAACCGTGACTGGTGCTCGCGTCGCGCTGCTGGCGGATCGGCACAGCGATGATCTCATTCCACAGAGTGGATTGGCGAACGGGATGGGAGTCTTGACGTGAACTTCCAGCAACTACGCATCATCCGCGAGACCGTGCGGCAGAACTACAATCTGACAGATGTCGCCGGCGCGCTCTACACATCGCAGTCGGGCGTGAGCAAGCACATTCGCGATCTCGAGGGCGAGCTCGGCGTCGAGCTGTTCATTCGTCGCGGCAAGCGACTTCTGGGGCTAACCGAGCCCGGCAAGGAGCTCGCCGTGATCGTGGATCGCATGCTCGTCGATGCGTCCAACATCAAGAAGCTCAGCCAGCAGTACGCCGACCAGGACGAAGGGAAACTGACCATCGCCACGACGCACACCCAGGCACGCTATGCGCTGACTGACGTGGTCAAGGAGTTCGTGAAGGCTTTTCCGAAGGTGCATCTCGCGCTGCATCAGGGCAGCCCGCCGGAAATCGCCGACATGCTGCTGAGCGGTCAGGCCGAGATCGGCATTGCAACAGAAACGCTCGCCATCACGCCGCAGCTCGCGAGCTTCCCCTACTACACTTGGCATCACGGGGTGGTCGTTCCCAAGGGGCACGAGCTGGAGCGCGCTGGCTCGCTGACGCTTGAGACCCTCGCCGAGTATCCAATCATCACCTACCACGAGGGCTTCACTGGTCGCGGCAATATCGACAAGGCTTTCCAGGAGGCCGGCCTATCGCCCGATGTGGTGATGTCCGCGATGGACACGGATGTGCTCAAGACCTACGTCGGCCTTGGCCTCGGCGTCGGCATCATCGCGTCGGTGGCCTTCGACGTGAAGCGCGATGCGCCACTCAGGCTACTCCCTGCGGACAACCTCTTCCGGGCGAATACGACCTGGATCGCCGTGCGTCGCGGCAGCTATCTGCGCCGCTACGCTTATCGCTTCATCGAACTTTGCTCGCCGACGCTCACGGAATCAATAATTCGAAAGGGCTCGGCGCCGCCGGCTGAGGTGGTTACCGCCAAGTGAATTAATGGATCAACCGGACGCCATCGAGTTGCAGGCAGGCGCACGGCGAACGAAACGCCCAGAAATCGCGGCAGCAGCTCGGTAAATAAGCGATAGTTTTTATTCAATATTAGCACCTCGGCACATAGCCTCCAGTCTCGAGCCGCAGTGCCTTCAAGGGAGTGGGCGGGCTCGGTGATGTTGGGGCACCGGTATGAGCGTCATTTCCTTTATTCTTACCGAGCATGACCTGCGGCTCGTTCTTCTTGCCGCATTTGTTGCGGTCAGCGGAAGCTGGGTTGCGTTTGGACTTTTCCACCGCGCCGGCGAGAAGCTCGGCACGCAGCGCCATGGCTGGACATTTCTTGCCGCGGTGGCAGCGGGCGCCTCTGTGTGGTGCGCACACTTCATTAACATCCTGGCATTCGACGTGCGGGTGCCGATCTCGCTCGATCCGCTGATGACGATGTTTTCCCTCGTGATCGCGATCGCCGGCTGCGGGACAGGTTTCCTTATCGCGCTTCAATACAAGAACGGGCAGCGTCCCGAAGCGGGCGGCGCATTCATTGGCCTCGCCGTCGCCGGCATGCACTACACGGGCATGATGGCATACCGCATCGACGGCATCGTCGAGTGGAGCACCGGATACGTCGTCGCGTCGATTGCGATGGCCATCTTGCTCACTGCAATGGCCGTTCGCCGATCCGTACGCCAGCCATGGCCGCAAGCACATCACGGCGCGCTCGGGCTGTTCGTCCTCGCTGTACTTTCACTGCACTTCACCGGCATGGCTGCGCTGACTGTGAAGCCTCTCGCCACTGGCACGCCACCGGCCGATCCCGAGATCCTCGTGACGATGGCGATCGCAGTCGCTGGCGTCAGTCTCATCATTGCTGGCACCGGAATCGCCGCCCATATCATAGATACCAAGGCAACCGAGGATATGGCCGAGCGCCTCCAGCATCTGGCGCACAATGATGCCTTGACCGGCCTTCCGAACCGCGCCGGATTCTCGGAGCATCTCGGTCACCAACTCCAGCGCGCAAGAGCCGATGGCAGCAGGGTGGCCGTGGTCAGCATCGATCTCGATCGCTTCAAGGAGATAAACGATCTGCGCGGCCTCGAGGCAGGTGACGCCGCACTGCGGCTTGTCGGCCAGAGACTAACCGAGCTCCTCAAGGAAGGGGAGTTCGTCGCGCGCGCCGGTGGCGACGAGTTCGCGACTGTCAAGCGCTTCATCGAGCAAGGCGACCTCATCGACTTTGTCGCCCGTCTCGAAGGCGCGCTTTTCACGCCGATCAACATCGGTGACTTCCAGACCGTCACGGGCGCCAGCCTCGGCGTCGCCGTCTATCCAGAGGACGGCGATACGCAGGAGCGACTCGTCAACAATTCCGAGCTCGCGATGTATCGGGCCATCGCCGACGTCACGCGGGCCACTTGCTTCTATGAAGCACGAATGGACGAGGCCTCCCGCGCCCGCCACACGCTCGCTCAGGACCTTCGCCACGCGATCGAGCGTGATCAGCTCGAAGTCCACTATCAGGTGCAGACCTCCATCGCGACGGGCGAGATTTGTGGCTACGAGGCGCTGCTTCGCTGGCGCCATCCTGTGCATGGCATGGTGTCGCCCGTGGAGTTCATTCCCATTGCGGAAGAGACTGGCGCCATTCTCCCGATCGGCGAGTGGGTACTGCGAACGGCCTGCCGCGAAGCCGCGAGCTGGAGCGTGCCGCATAAGATTGCCGTCAATCTTTCGCCAGTCCAGTTCTCGAATGCAGATCTCGCGCGTGTTGTGCACGAGGTGCTGTTGCAAACGGATCTTTCGCCGAGCCGACTCGAGCTGGAGCTCACGGAATCGACGATCTTCGCCGACAAGGCACGCACGCTACACATCTTGCGTCAGATCAAGGCGCTCGGCGTCACGATCGCAATCGACGATTTCGGCACGGGCTATTCTTCTCTCTCTACCCTGCGCGAGTTCCCCTTCGACAAGATCAAGCTCGACCGCTCGTTCATGAACGAAGTGGAGCACAACCAGCAGGCCAAGGCCGTCGTGCGCGCCGTGCTCAGCCTCGGCAAGACGCTCGAGATAAAAGTACTTGCCGAGGGCGTGGAGACAGATCAGCAGCTCGTCATTCTTCGCAGTGAAGGCTGTGACGAGGCCCAGGGCTATCTGCTCGGCAAGCCGCAACCAATGGTTCAGCTCGTCCACAGCGCGAAAGAGGCGGGCAGACGCAAGGTCGCAGAGATGCATGCTGCGCAGCCCACGCCGAAGCAGGCAAAAAAGCGCCGCGCTGGCTGAAAGCCGGCCTGTCAGGCGGAAGCGGCGCCGCTGACGTAGTCGTCCAGGGGCCGGACGACACGACCCTTGATCATGGGAACGCAGCTCGCCGGGAAGTCCTGGCGAAAGACAGCGCCCCGATCGCTCGCGGCACCGATGAAGCGATCGAGATGATTCATAGCGCCGGTCGGAAGGTCGTGTAGGACGATCAGCGTCTCCTCCTGAGCAAAGCATTGCTCGAGCGCGTGCGCCATCCATCCCTCGGGATCGCGCCAGTCCTCGGGAATGGCATTCCACAGCACGATCGTGTAACCGCGCTCAGCGAGATGATCGCACGCATCGGAATTGAGCAGGCGATTGTCGAGGACACCGCCGCCGCCATAGGGCCGGAAGAAGCGGCGCTCATCAGCGAGGTCACCGATCAGCGCCTCCGTGCGCGCGATCTCGTCCGCTGCGGCACCCTTCTCGGTCATCAAGCCCAGCGGCACGGCATGATTGTATGTGTGATTGCCAATCCAGTGCCCTTCGGAATGAGCACGCTCGGCAAGTGCGCGATTGTCGACGAGCTTCCTGCCGAGCACGAAGAATGTCGCCTTGACGTCGCGACGGCGCAGCGTTTCCAGCACATTCGGCGTGACGTCCGGCTCGGGCCCATTATCGAAAGTGAGCGTGATCGTCGCCATTCTTGATCTTCAGTGCCTCAAACGCTCGTCTCTTCGCCGAGCCTGCCTCTTCTCGCTGTAGGCTGATCCAGCGCCAGCGTCAAACCGACTGCGAGACTCTGCACGAGACACATCGGCGCAACCATCGTCCGCAGCGCGGCCTCTGGCATATCCGGGATCTCGAAGACCACGTCGGCGCCGCTCACGATCGGGCTCAGCAGGCTGTCGGTCACCGCAACGATCGGTACGCCGCGGGCGTGAAACTCCGGGGTAAGCTGAACCGTCTCGGGGTTGTAGGGGCGAAAACTGATTGCGACCACCACATCTCTGCGAGTCGCAGTCAGAACGTGATCCGCGAGCACGTTACCGAGCCCGTCGAGCATCACGGCCCGCCGACCGAGCCGGCGCAGGACATAGGTCAAGTGCGCCGCGACGGGAAACGATCCCCCGAGGCCGAGCACATAGATGGTGGACGCATTCGCCATGAACGCGATGGCGCGCGTGAGATCAGCTTCGCGCACGCTTTCCTGGAGATTCTCGAGGGACACGGTCCCTTCGGAGGCAAATCGCGACAGCAGCTCGTGCGGGCTGTTGCTGTCTCGAAAGCCGCCATCACGGCGCAAGCCGTCGATGCGCTCGCGATAACTCGGCACCGCGCCAGCGACGAGACGCGAGCGAAAGACCTGCTGCAGCTCGGTGAAGCCACCGTAACCCATAGCATGCGCGAAACGGACGATTGCAGAGGGCTGAACCTTTGCCCTCGCCGCCACCTCGGCGACGGTACCGAGCGCCATGTCGGTCGGATGGTCGAGCGCGAACTCGGCAATCAGCCGGAGACGATCGGAAAGGCCCGGATAGCGCTGCGCTATCTTCTCGCGCAACGCATCGTATGCGCTGAGCTGCGCTGATTTCCCGCGCGATCCCGTACCCTTGGCCGGCTTCCTCACATGAGCTCCCAGATTCTCGCCCGAGGTTCGTTTATTTCACTTCACAAGATGCATGGAATGATTATTCTATGCCTCAAGGAAGAGCTGCCGTCAAACGCGCGAGCAGCCATATCTCAGTGGAGGAAACCATGAAGAAGAACGGCAAGCCCGGGCTTGGCCCGTCCCGGCGTTCGGTTCTGAAGGGCAGCCTCATGACGGCGTCCCTCGCGGGCGTGGGCGCCTTTTACGGCCCGTGGGAGCACAATCGCGCCTTCGCACAGGGCAAGAAGCCGATCAAGCTCGGCCTGACCAACGACGCGAGCGGCCAGTTTGGCAACAGCGGCCAGGATGAGCACCGCGCCATCCGGATGGTCATCGACGAGTGGAACGCCAAGGGTGGCGTGCTCGGTCGCAAGATCGAATGGGTCACGGCCGACACGGAGTCGAGCCCCGCTGCCGGCACGCGCGTCGCAGAGCGCTTCATCACGCGCGAGGATTGCCCGATCCTGATTGGCGCCCTTCACTCCGGCGTTGCCAACGCCATCACGCAGGTCGCCAACAAGTACGGCACCATTTTCTTCAACACGAACTCCTCCGCACCGAGCGAGGCGGGCGAAAACTGCAGTCGCATCAAGTTCGTGTGGGACGGCAACGGCACGAACTTCTCGAAGGCCGCCGTCGCCAACGCCGTGAAGTCGATCGGCAAGAACTGGCTCCTGCTGACGAACGACTACGTGTGGGGCCATTCGACCGCAGCAGCGACGAAGAAGCTCGTCGAGGATGCCGGCGGCAAGATCATCGACAATCTCCTGGTGCCGCAGAACACGCGCGATTTCACCTCTTACCTACTCAAGATCCAGCAGATCAAGCCGCAGGTCGTCGGCACAGCCATCGCCGGCGACGACAACAAGGCACTCCGCGAGCAGATCACGCAGCTCAAGCTCGATGCTGCGGGCGGACCGGCGTGGATCAACAATCAGCAGGACTGGCCGGACGTGTGGGGCGCACCTCAGAGCCTGTTCGGCGTATTCGGCACGACTTTCTATCACAAGCTCGATCTGCCGGGCGTCCCTGAGCTCGTGAAGAAGTGGCAGGACGCCAACAAGGGTGGGCCGATCCCGGTGCCGGGCAACGTGTCGTACAATGGTTACGTGGCCATGCAGGAGCTCTTCAAGGCCATGGAACGGACCGGCTCGACCAATAACATTGCGCTCATCAAAGCGCTCGAAGGCCACAAGATGTCGGCCAAGGATCGCATGCAGCACTTCGATGCCTATATCGACGCCGACACGCATCAAGTGCAGCAGACGATCTACCTCGCGCGCAAGAATGAGAAGCCGCGCGACAACACGGATCACTTCGAGATCCTGAGCTGGGCCGAGCCGAAGGACGTTATGGACGACGCCGCGCCGACGAAGTGCAAGCTTGTACCCCACGACAAGGTCCCGTCGGTGGACGCCTGAGTCGGAACCGGCGGGGTGGTGCGCCACCCCGCCGATTCACCAGCACGACATGCGCGACGCGCACAACGACAATTCCGCGACACCTCTGCGCGGGGCGCCGTTTTCACATTGATCACAAAACGAGAAGCGGCCACTACGTGTTCGATCTCCTCCCTCACCTGCTGAATGGCCTGGTGCTCGGGCTGCTTCTCGCGCTGATCGCTCTCGGCTTCATGCTGATCATCGGCCTCATGGAGCAGATCAACCTTGCGCACGGCTCCCTCTTCGCGCTCGGCGCCTATTTCGCGTTGATGCTGACAGGTCCGAAACCGCCGCTCCCGGCCGATCTCGCCGCGCTCTGGCTGCAGGTTCCGCTCGGCTGGCGTTATGCGATTTCGCTGATTGTCGCGCCGTGTCTCGCTGGGATCGTCGGAATTGCCGTCGAGTTCTGTATGCGGCGCACCTACGGCAAGGATCCGCTCTATGGTCTGCTTCTGACCTTCGGCGTCGCGCTGGTTCTCGAAGAGATCATCCGCCTCACTTGGGGCACGCGCGATCACGTGCTGCCCGTACCTTCAGGCATGAGCGGGGCCTTCATCTTTCAGGATCTGATCTGGTCGACGTATCGCTTCTACGCCGCCGGCATGGCCGCGATCGCCATCGGTCTCGTGTGGCTGCTCATCGAGAAGACGCCCTACGGCGCTATGATCAAGGCCGGCGCACACGACAGCGAGATGGTGCGCGCACTCGGCGTGAATCTCACCAAGCTACGTCTCGGCGTGTTCATGCTCGGCACCATGCTCGCAGCTTTCGCCGGCATCGTCGTCGCTCCCATCTGGGGAATCCGGCCGCACATGGGCGTCGATGCCGTCGTGCCGGCCTTCCTCATCATCGTGCTCGGCGGCGTCGGAAGTTTCTGGGGCGCCGTGATCGCGAGTCTGCTGGTCGGCCTCGTCGTGGGTGTCTCCGGGGCCTACGCCTCCGAGTGGTCGCTGCTTTCGATGTACCTGCTGCTGGTCGCGGTCGTGTCGTTCAGGGCGCGCGGCCTCTTTGGCAAGAAGAGCATGCTGGAGGCTTGATAGGATTCATGACCGGTTCCTCCAGCGATGCCCGCCTGATCACGCCGACCATGCTCGGCGCCTGGCTCGTGCTCGCTACCGTTCCGCTGTGGATCAACGCGATCGGGCTATATCCGTATATCGGCGTCGAGATCCTTATCTGGTCGATCTACGCGCTCGCCTTCAATCTCGTCCTTGGAACATCGGGCCTACCGTCGTTCGGCCATGGCGCATTCTTCGGCATTGGCGCCTATGCGTTCGGCCTCACGCAGCTCAACGTCGCCGCCAATCTGTGGGTCTGCCTTGCGGGCGCCCTGCTCGCCGGCGCGCTCGCGGGCCTCCTCGTCGGCTTGTTCATCGCCCATCGGCGCGGCATCTACTTCGCCTTGATGACAATCGCCTTAGGCCAGATCTTCTGGACGATCTCGGTAAAGTGGCACAGCGTCACCGGCGGAGAGGACGGTCTCCTCAATATATTGCGGCTGCCCGTGAACTTTGGGCTCGTCTCTTTCGACATCTCGGACAACGAGACCTTCTACTATTTCGTCCTCGCCGCATTCGTTGTTGTCGTCGCGCTGCTATGGCGGCTCGTGAACTCGCCCTATGGACGCATCCTCGCAGCGATCCGTCAGAGCGAAACGAGGACAGCGCACCTCGGCTACAACGTCTGGCTCTATAAGCTCAGCATCATCGTCATCTCCGCTGCATTCTCCGGCTTCGCGGGCGGTCTCTTCGCGATGGCGCAGAGATCGGCATTCCCCGACGTCATGAACCTCGCGCAATCGGGCCTCGTCGTGATGATGACGCTGATCGGCGGCGGCCTCGTGAGCTTCTGGGGGCCGGTCATCGGCGTGATCGTCTTCCTCATTGCGCGTGATGTGATCGGCGCGGCGACGAACGCCTGGATGCTCTACTTCGGCACGATGTTCGTATTGCTGGTGCTCTTCCGGCCTGAAGGCATCGCCGGCGGGTTCAAGTTGCTCATGGAGCGTTGGAGGTCGCGCAGCGCAGCGCCGTCCGATGCCCTAAGCTCTGCACCTCGGAGCGGATGATGGCACTCATTGAAGCCGAGGGCGTGCATGTGCGCTTCGGGGACCGAGTCGTCCTCGAGGAGATAAATCTCTCCGTGAGAGAAGGCGAGCTGCATGGCATCATGGGCCCGAATGGCGCCGGCAAGACGACTTTTTTCAACACGCTCACAGGAAGTGTAAAGCCGAGCCGGGGTCGCATCCGCCTAGATGGTGCGGACATTGCAGGCCTCGACCCGCACGCCATCGCGCGCAAGGGCGTCGCACGCTCCTTCCAGATCATGACGCTCTTCAATGATTTCACGGCGCAAGAGAACGTCATGGTGGCGCTCCCGGCCTTTCGGGCGCGCGGCTTCGACGTTCGCCGGGCCGTTGCTGGCGATGCCTCCCTCGCCGATGAAGCCAATGAGGTTCTGGCCTCCGTCGGCCTCGACGGGAAAGCCGCGATCTCGGCAAAGCTTCTCTCCTATGGCGAGCGGCGCGCGCTCGAAATCGCCGTGGCTCTGGCCCAACGCCCGCGCGTGCTGTGCCTTGACGAACCGACATCGGGCCTAGGCACGGATGGCACGCTTCGCCTCGCTGAGCTGATCGGCAGCCTCAAAGGCAAGCTCACGATCGTTGCCGTCGAGCACGACATGCGTTTCCTGTTCTCGCTCGCCGATCGCATCTCAGTCATTCACTGGGGTCAGGTCGTCGCGCGCGGCACGCCGCGCGAGCTCCAGGAGAACCCGTGGGTAAAGCGCTCGAACCTCGGGAGCTTCGGATGATCCTCGAGGTCCACGGCATTGACACGTTCTACGGCGAGACGCAGGCCCTCTATGGCGTATCGCTCGGCGTGGCGAAGGGTGAAGTGCTGGCACTGCTCGGGGCCAATGGCGCCGGCAAGACGACGACCATTCGATCGATCCTCGGCCTGACCCGGCCGCGCCGCGGCTCAATTCGCTTCGACGGCGGCGACATCACCCGCGCGCCGACGCACATGATCGCACGCGCCGGCATCTGCTGGGTGCCCGACGACCGGCGGCTCTGCCCTACGCTTACCGTCGCCAAGAATCTCAGGATTGCCGTCAAGAAAACGCCATTCCGCGCCTGGACGATCAACGAGACGTTCTCGATCTTCTCGCCGCTTGAATACCTCATGCACCGCGAGGCGGAGAATCTCTCGGGCGGCGAGATGCAGATGGTGTCCATCGCGCGCGCGCTGCTCGGCTCGCCCGGGCTCGTGCTGTTCGATGAGCCGAGCCAGGGCCTTGCACCAAAGATCGTCTCGGATGTACTCGCGACCGTGCGCCGCCTCAAGCAGGAGGGCATCGCCTCCGTCGTCGTCGAGCAGAATGCAGAGATCGCCCTCTCGGTTGCAGATCGCGCCGTCGTCCTCGATCGGGGCACGGTTGCATGGTCGGGCGATGCAGCGACGCTGCGTGACGACGGCGCACTTCGCCAACGGCTGCTGGGAGTCTGATCATGACGACGATCACTGGCACGCCGCTGATCTCGCTGCAGAGCCTGCGCAAGGTCTACACGCGCGGCCTCGTCGTGCGCCAGCCGACCTTCAAGCTCGAAGCGGACCTTACGATCGACGGTCCCGGCATTGTCGGCGTCGTGGGCCCGAACGGCGCCGGAAAGACGACGCTCTTCGAGATGATGACAGGCTCGAACGTGCCGACGAGCGGGCGCGTCCTCGTCGCCGGCACTGACATCCACCGCGTCAAGTACGCCGAGCGCGACCGCCTCGCCATCCACTATCACCAGTCCTACCAGGTGCGCCGCTTCCGCAAGCTCGTGCCTTCCGCGTTCCTCGCGCCCTCTCCCGTCGAGCGGCCGGTCGTGCACCTCTTTGACGAGCCGCAGTTCAACACGCAGGACGGCTACATCGGCTTCATGCTCGACTTCTTCCGCAAGCTGCGCGCGGAAGGCCGTCTCGTCTTCCTGTGCCTGCACCCGACGGCGAGCTACCACCTGGAGATTCTCAACGAGATTGCCGAGCGCTTCCTGTTCGTCGCAGGCGGCACGGTGACGCAAATGCCGGACTTCGGGTCGCTGATTGCGGAAGAGCGTATGCGCGCCTACCTCGGCCCCGAGATGACGCGCTCGGCGGAAGCCCTCATTTGAGGCGGGCTCTCGCGCCGCATCGAAAGGCGGCCTCCTACTTCGCCGTAGCGAAGGCCCTAAGCTGCTCGATCGTGAAAACGTAGTGCGTGGACGTCAACGGCTTGTGGCAGGCGAGGCAACCTGCTGTGTTGGTGGAGCGGAGCGCGCCGTCAGCACTCATGACCGCATAGTTCCAATCGGCGTTGCGAAGCAGCTCCGGAATGTCCTTGCCCCAGTCCGGCCCGACAGCCATTGCAGTAAAAAACAGGAGCTTGTCCCTGATCAGCGCCCCATCAGAGCCTTTGACCAGTCCCGCGCCATCGGCCTTCGCCGCATACACCTCGACCAGTAGATAGCTGCCGTTGCCGAATTCGTTGCCCGCTGCCGCAGCATTCAGTGCCTCGGTGTTGGCGTAGTAGACGCGGACCTGCTTGCGGTCGGCCATATCGATGGTGGTGTAGACCTTGAAGGTCGACTGGTGGTCTTTGGGGAAGGTGACGTTCGTCGCGACGAGGTTGGGCAACGGCTTCGATTTCGCCTTTCCGGCCGCGCCGGGCAGGCTCTCGAAGTAGGCAGCGAGATTGGCGATCTCGCCCTCGCCGAGCTGCGCGGCGATCGCGTTCATCAACTCGTCCTTACGCTTTCCGGCCTTGAACGCCTTGAGCTGTGCGTCGATGTACTTGGCGTGCTGGCCTGCGAGGTTGGGCCAGCGGTCGTCCACGCTCACGCCGTTGACGCCGTGACATGCAGCACAGACCTCGGTCGCGAGCTCCTTGCCCTTGTCGATATCGGCGGCGAGTGCTGACAGCGCGCACAGGATCGAAGCCACCGCGACGGCGCCACGGATCATGGTTTTCCTCCCTAGGGTGAAGCTTCTGATTTTTCTCGACGGAGTATCTTGAGATGACGAAGCTGCACGGCCACCGGGACCGACTCAACTCACAGTGCCGTGAGAGCGGCCCGGCGCTCAGCTCGCCTTCGGTGCCGCTTCGTGCATCATCCCGCTGCGCGCCTCGGCCATCAGCGCGGCCATCGCAGGCTGCAGCGGATAGCGCTTCGACACCACGAGGCCGATGGGGCTCACGATCTCCGGATCGACGATCGGCACCGCGCGCAGGGGACCGGAGAGATCGATTTCGCTGAGAACCAGGCTCGAAACAACGCTGACCCAATGCCCCGTGCGCACGTGGGTCGTCAAAGCCAGAATGGAATCGGTCTCAATGGCTGGGCGCACCTCCACGCCCCGGCGGCGTAGCGCGTCGTCGATGATCCGCCGCTGCTGGAGGCTGGGCGCAAACAGACAGAGCGGCAATGCCGCAAGTTCCGCCCACGCGATCTCGTCGCTATCGCCGATGCGGCCGTCCCTCGTGGTAAGCAGCAGATAGCGCTCTTCGCAGAGTGGCAGCTCGTCGACATCGGCGCCGGGCATAGCGCCGATGTAGCGGACACCGGCATCTATCTCGCGCTCGTGCAGAAGATTGATGATCTCGTCGGAGGTGCGGGTGAGCAGGGTGAACCGCACTGTCGGATTGCGGAGCTGGAAGGGCGCCGTCAGGGAAGCAACGAGCGGCATTGCGGCGGGCATCACAGCAATGCGCAGCTGGGCGCCGTGCCCATGCTGCATCGCGACGATCTCCTTGCGCATGGCCTGCACGTCGCCGACGAGGCGGCGCGCCCAGATAAGAACCCGCTCGCCTTCCGGCGTGAAGCCGAGAAAGCGCGACGAACGCTTCACGAGCGGGACGTTCAGCATTTCCTCGAGCTGCTGGATGCCCTGGGAGAGCGTCGGCTGAGCGACGCCACAGCTCTCCGCGGCGCGCCCGAAGTGCTTCTCGCGAGCCAGCGCGATCATGAACTCCAGCTTATCCAGCACCGGAACCTCCCGAGCACTGCGCGCACGGCACCGCGCATTTCATTCCACCTTAGCGCCCGCCGAGCCGCTTTCAGAACCGTGCGCCGCGATTGTAGCTGCTCACGAGCTGGTTGTAGTCCCTCGCGAGCCGGGCGGGCGAGCCTTCCACCATCCACGCCCCGCCGCCCGTATCCAGGATCATCTTCTCACCCTGGCTGTAGGGCACCTTGTCGCGAACGCGGCGCATGAGCTGCTTCGCCGTAGTCAGGTAGGTCTTCCCCGAGCTGACGAAGCTCGATCCGATCTTGGCATCCTTGTTCGCGTCGGCATACGCCTCCGTTGCCTTGAGAATAGCCTCGTAGTCATCGAGCGCCTTCTCGATGGCCTTGAGATCCTGTCGGGAAGCCGTCTGGGCACGCATGAGCCGCTTGGCACTCAGCATCACCGCCTCGACATGATAGCGGGCGTTGACACCCTCGGTCCGCTCGATCTCGGCAATACGCTGCGCAGCCATGGCGTCCTGCAGCTCGTCGATCCCCGTGCGCAGCTTCTGGTCCGCGGCCGCGAAGGCATCCCAGGCAGCAACGAGACGCGGGTGGAGCGCTCGCCCCTTGGCCATCTTGTCGTCTTTGTAGTTCTCCTGGGTGTAGTAGTCGTCGGCCTCCTTCAGCAGCACTTCGAGCGCGCCCACGGCTTCGGAGTAGTTGGATGCGGCCGTCTCGAGCTCCACGTCGCGCGGCTCGAGCTCATTGGCCTTCTCGACATTACGTTTGCAATCTGTCGTGTCGTAAATGGTGTAAAGACCGTAGATGATCCGCTCTTTGCCGGTCGGGCCGTTCTTGCCGACCCAGCTGAAGTAGCGCTGGCGCGACGAGTGCGAGCGCTCGGAGAGACGGTTGATGCATCCGATATAGGCGTTGATTTTCTCGTTCAGCGAAGCTTGTGCTGCGGCCGGGGCCGCACCAGGTGGCCCCAGCAGGACGGTTGCGCATACGGCCACGATGAGCGCGTGGAAGAATTTCATAGCCCTCTCCAGTACCGAAATGTTCCGACCACATTATTGGATCATCAGGCGCAAGGCACGAGCCTCGATAGCGGGGGGCGGCGCGGTAGGAGCCGGATTGGCTTGGATATACCTGATGCGTCAAAAGCACACGTCCGCCTCAACTGTCACTGAGACCATCTTGTTTCCTCAAACCCGAGGCCTAATGCACGAGTGCGATTCGCTCTGGGTCGCCGCCAGCAGTGAACCTTCCAGGAAAGGTGCTCCATGAGGATCTCATCGCTCCTTCGCACGGCGCTGATTGCGCTGGTTGCCATCTTCGCCATGTCGCGCGACAGCCATGCCGACAGCGGCTCAGTCACGCTCACGATCTACAAGGCGGGCTGGATCATCGGCGGCTCGGGCGGCGGTGGCACGCTCTATTTCCAGGGTCGGCGCTATTCGCTGTCGGTCGGTGGGATCGACTATGGTCTCGTCTTTGGAGGCTCCAAGACTGTGCTGCGGGGGCGTGTGAGCAACATCAGGCGCCCGTCGGACGTTGCCGGCGTCTACGGCGCCGCGGGCGCGGGGCTCGCAGTGGGCCGCGGGGCTCGCGCAATTATCCTGACCAACCAGAAGGGCGCCGTGCTGGAGCTGTCCGGGCGACAGGTCGGGCTCATGGCGAATGCCGATCTGAGCGGGCTTGCCATTTCATTGAAATAGAGACCCGCTCGCCAGCCCAAGTACGTCAGGCAGCGCGCCAAACCGTGTGCCAAGCCACCCCGCGGGTGTCGCTTTCGTTGCGAGCGGCATCTGTGGGATTGGCCTTGGGGCTCTAAGCGACGCCGGCGCCCGAGCCCTCAATCGCCACGACCGAGATCTCTGGGATTCGCGGCCCAATGCAAGTTGGGATCTGGAACCCTATCAGCGTCTGATGCATCTCTAGTCGTTCATCCTCGGATATCGACCAAGGCCGCACATTCACCTGCTTCGCCGACTGTCTATCTGTGGATGCAGCAGAGGCGCGCTTTCACCGACCGCGTAGAATGCCCTGCACGGCTTGCTCGAGCGCCTGCAGGAATCGCGAGCGATCGCCCTTGGCAAAGGCCGGCGGACCACCTCGCATGTCGCCGGTTTCGCGGAGATGGGCCTTCAAGTCGCGCATCGCCCGTGACATGCCTATATTGTCGGGAGTGAACGGCCGACCGGTAGGAGTCAGCGCTCGGCCTCCCTTCTTCAGGCATCGTTCGGCCAGAGGAATATCCTGGGTCACGCAGATATCGGTCGCCACTATTTCGTCGGCAATCCAATCGTCGGCCGCGTCCGGGCCCTCGGCAACGATGCGGCGCTCCACCAGGTGACTTGCAGGCAGTCGCATCCAAGCATTCGAAACGAAGATAGCGGAGAGCCCATGGCGCTCGGCCACCCGCACGATCTCGTCCTTGACCGGGCAAGCGTCGGCATCGACGAGGATGCGAATGTTCGGTGGCGCGCTCAACGTTGGCAGGCTTTCAGCAATCGCGCGTGCTCCTCGGCGCAGTGAATGAAGAAGGTTGTCTTGCGGCGGGTCATTGCCGTCGGCACCTTAGACTGAAAGTCCGCCAGTGCCGAGATTGCGATGGGGCCCGCTTGTCATGTGACTTACGTCCGCTTGGCGCGCTATGCGTGTGATGGGATCATATCCCGATCGTCAGCCAGCCACTAAGCTACAGGGCGCTCCGCACACTGGACGCCCCATCGGTGCTGACGTTGCGTTTCCTTTGTAGGACGCGCCCTGAAAGAACCTGGCCCCGCATCCCGGTGACGCCCAAAGGCGCAAGGGCCGGGCATTCACTCGCTTTGCAGTCGACCTCAGCGCATCGTGGTATGACTAAACTGCGCCCGCCCCGGCGACCTCGTCAAACATGGCATCGAAATCTGTCCGGGACATCGTCTTAGCGGGGCCGATGATGACCAGCGCGCAGCCTTTGCTTGAACTGCTGTCCGGCTCCGATGTCCAGCTTTCCCGCTGTCCGACGCGGTGATAGATCGTGCGCGTGCCAGTTTGATCAGGCAGCCTGAAGATGCCCTTAGCCCTAAGCACGTCGGCGGGCAACGTGCGCAGGCGAGCACGCAACTGATCTACATTGACTGGGCCTTGCCAGGATCGGCTCCAAGTTGACAGGCCGATATCATGGGGCGCCTCGCAATCAATCTCCGGAAGATCCGGCGACCTCAGACCGAGAATCAGATCGGCCGACACGTCGACATTGGCTGTCTCCACGATCGGAGCTGACGTCATCCCTTCGAGTATGCCGCGCACCTTCAGCCGTGCGGGCGGATCAACGAGATCACATTTGTTGAGCAGAAGTAGATCTGCTGCCTTGATCTGCTGCTCAATTGTCGCGCGAGGGAGCGTCTCTGCCAGGCGATTCTCGATGCTATCAGCATCGACTACCGTGATAATTCCGTCGAAGCGTACGCTCGGATTGGAAAGTGCGACGAGCAGAATGCCGCGCGGATCGGCGGCGCCGCTTGCCTCAAGCACGATGCAGTCCGGCGTCTCGTCGCGTTGAGCGATTTGAAGAAGCGTACGCGTGAGGTCGCCCGCGACCGTGCAGCACGCGCATCCGTTGGTCAGCTCGATCGTATCCGAGGATATTCCTCTGACGAGCTCGGCATCGATGTTGATAGCGCCGAAATCGTTGACGATAACCGCGATCTTCCGCCCATGCGGCTGTGTCAGGAGCCGGTTCAATAGTGTGGTCTTACCGGCACCAAGAAAGCCGCTGATCACTGTCAGCGGCAGAGTACCGTTCCCGGCGCGCAGTGTCGGCGGAATGATCTGAGCCGCCTGGATCAGACCAGTAAGCATGGACAGCGTCGCGAAATTGTCGGCCGCTGTGCGCGCTTGCTGCAGGGGATCACCCGCGCTCGAATCCGTCATGCCTTCTGCACCTTACCCGAGAGAACGGTGCCCCAGATACCGATATCCTTGATCGCCATCGGATCCACATCGTAAGGGCTGTCTTCGAGGATGGCAAAGTCGGCGAACTTGCCCGGTTCGAGGCTGCCAACCTTATTCTCGAGCCCCAGCACGTACGCGGCATCGATTGTAATTGCGCGCATCGCACGATCCACACTTATCCGCTCGCCGGGAGCGACCACGGTCTTACCATCGAGTGCGACGCGATTGACCGCGATCCACGCTGCCGTAAGCGGATGGAGGGGGACGACGACGAGCGAATAGTCCGAGTGGATAGTGAAAGTCACACCTGCACGCTCGAGCGAACCGAGCCGCGCCACCGCTTCGGAGCGATCCGGTCCATAGCCTTCGTTGCTGTGGATCTGGCTGCGATAGTGGGTGAAATAGTTGTTCACGCTGGCGAGCCCGCCAAGCGCCTTCAGTCGGCGCGCCTGTTCCGGCGTACTGATGCAATAGTGCTCAAGAGTGAAGCGGTGGTCGAACTTTGGCTTGATGGTTTGAAGTTTGGCAAGCGCATTGAGCGAAGCATCGATGGCCTCGTCACCATTGGCATGGCAATGGATCGGAATCCCGGCCTCCCAGAATGGGAGCATCCTTTCATGAAGCTCGTCCCAGGGGATGTCGTTGCGCAGGCCGTTGCCACCATCGAGATAGCCTGGATAGTTCAGGCGCAGCGACATCGCCGGAAACGAGCCATCGGAGAAGAACTTCACGCCATGGAAGAAGAGCTTGTCGGTATTGCGCTTCTCCATCATCGACAGCATGAAATCAGCACGCTTGGCGCCGTGCGTGCGGTGAAGGCCATTCTCCTGCGGGACCAGCCCCATCCGTAAAGGGAAGTCCGGATCGTTGACGACTGTGTTGTGGAGCTGCCATTCGAGCTCGAAGTCATATGCTCCGAATATCAACTCAGCGGTCGTTGTCATGCCGGCCTTGTGTGCCACGGCGGCCATGCGCCGGATGCCATCCGCGCCGCCGCGCTTCGCGACCTCTGCCCGGATACCGCCGAGCGCAAGTATCCTGGCCTCGATCTCCACAAATTGCCCATTGAGGCGGCCATCCTCATACCGCTGCACACCGTGAACATTTGTGCTCTCGGGAACGTTGGCGCTCTTGATGGCAGCCGAGTTGAGATAAATGAAGTGCGGTGCATACGAAACGGCCCAGATCGGCCTATCGCCAAGCAGCTGATCGAGCTCGTCGCGATGGAAATGCGCACCCTGAATTGCCGGGTCGAGCCCCCAACAGATGATGGGCTCTTGCGGATTGCTCAAGGATTCATGGATGGATCGCAGCTTTGCTTTCACAGCATCCATGTTTGGCAGGCCGCGATAGAAGCTGCCGTCCGGTGCAGGCGAATCTATGGGCCCGATGTAGTGGAGGCTCATATAGCCGGAGCTCACCAGGAAGTGCGTGTGAGGGTCAATAAGACCCGGCATGATGACCTTGGACTTGAAGGTGTCGTCGATGACGTGAGGATAGCGAGAAAGCCACGGCCGCATGCTCTCGATCGTGCCGGTCGAAAGAACACGACCGTCTCTGACCGCCACGGCTTCCGCGAAGGGGCGCCCGGGATCCATGGTGATGACTTTGCGTGCCGGATAGACGACGATCTCGCTCATGATGGGCTCCTCCCGCAGGCCGATCGTCAAGAGTACGCTCGGCTAAGCCGCTGGATCCATTATCCGCGCGACAAATGGCTTGTAGGTTCTCGCAGCTGAATACGCGGCAGACTTGCTCGGGAATAAGGGCGATGTGAAGTTTACACCCCGCAACATCGCGGACTAGAAATATCTAACGGGCCCAGCAATCGAAGCGACCTTGCAGGTGCGCGACAAGCGACCAGTAAGATTGCGACGCTGAGTGACCTGTCTATTGCAAGTCAACCGCCCCGCATGAAATGTCATCGACCGTGACAAGCGAGCCCGAGGCAGTGGGGGGATCAGATGCCTGACAATGACGACCGCGGCCAAGCTTGGCGCGTGCCTCCGAGCCGCTATCTCGCCACGCGCCCGTCCACCTATGACGTGCCCCAACCCACTTCCTGCTACGTCACGATGCCGGACGGCTGCCGTCTCGCGGCAGATATCTATCTCCCGCAGGGAAGCGACGCAGAGGGGCGAAAGTGGCCAACCATTCTCATCTGCACGCCCTACTATCGCCGTTTCAAGGTGAAGGCCGGCGCCAGCACGGAACCCTGCCCGAACACTTTTCGCTATCGGGATATGTTCGTGCCGCGCGGTTACGCAATGGTCGTGGTCGACATCCGCGGGAGCGGCGCGAGCTTCGGCACACGCGACAGCTTCCGATCGCCGCGCGAGCGTGAGGATTGCCGCACAATTACGGATTGGATCGTCGCTCAGTCGTGGTCCGATGGTCGGGTCGGCGCGACGGGGATTTCCTACCTAGGCGCCGCGAGTGATTTTCTTGCGAGCACCGGACATCCGGCCGTCAAGGCGATCGCACCGCTCTTTGCCGTCTGGGACACCTATCCTGACAACTATTATCCAGGCGGTGTGCTGCTCAAGGAACTGGCCAGGGTCTATGATGGCATGATGGTCGCGCTTGACCACGATCGGCGCGACCTGCTCAAGAACTACGGCTACTATGCGGATCCCAATCTCGAAGGTCCGCATCCCGTGGACGAAGATGAGGACGGCAGCATGTGCCGCGCCGCCGTGCGTGAACACGTTGCCAATTTCCGAATGCCGGACTTCATCACGGAGTTCAAGTTCAGGGACGACACGCTCCCCTACGACAAGAGCTTCACGTCGGCCAGGTTCGGACCGTACAATTATGCAAGCGGCATTCGCGAGGACGTCGCCGTTTATACGGTGTCCGGTTGGACAGATGGCGCCGGCTACGCGAACGGCACGATCAGCCGCTTTCTGACGCTTCCCAACCCCAACAAATACCTTTTGCTGGGACCATGGGACCACGGCGCGCGCGTCAATACTTCCCCCTGGCGCGACGGCATCTCGCCTCAGTTTACCGTCCTCGCCGAGATTCTTCGTTTCTTCGACGAGCATCTGGCTGGAATGCCGACGGGCCTCAAGAGCGAATCACCGGTTCACTACTTCACCTTTCATGAGGAAGCGTGGCGTGAGAGTGCAAGCTGGCCGCCCATCCCGGAGGCGAAACGCTTTTATGTGGGCGCTGCACGCGAGCTGACAGAGGCGCAAGGCTCGTCGGGTTCGGACAGCTATCAGGTCGACTTCGGTTCAGGGACTGGGAACGAGACGCGCTACGAACGGATCGCAGGCCTCGATATCACGCGCTACTACACCGATTGGCAGGAGCGGCAAGATCGGATGTTGTCCTATGTCTCGGCGCCGCTCGATAAATCACTCGAGATGTCGGGGCACGCCCTGGCATCGCTTTGGGTTTCATCCAGCGAGCCGGACGCCGCGCTGTTCGTCTACCTGACAGAGATCGAAGCGAACGGCACAGCGCGTTACGTCACCGAGGGACTGCTGCGCGCCTTGCATCGCAAGGAGAGCACCTGTCCTCAGAACTACAAGACAACCTGGCCTTATCGCACGTTTGCGCGCGCTGACGCGGCGCCCATGCCAATAGACAAACCCGAGCTGCTCCGGATTCCGCTTCTGCCGGTCTCCTGGGCATTCCAGAAAGGAAGCCGCCTACAGCTGTCCGTTGCCGGGGCGGATGCCGATCACTGCGGCCAGATTCCCCATGGCCGGCCTCCCCGCCTGACCGTGCACTGGGGCGGGGACTTCGGCTCATATATAGAGCTGCCAGCAAAGGCCTTCAGCTAAAGAGACTCGTCGAAGATGCGGCGCGCTGCGTCAGTTGATGGGCTGTTTCGGCGCGTCGCTCTTGGTGTCTGCGTGAGCAAGCGCTTTCGCTGCTCCGATGGATTGATGCCGTAGGCGAGCTTGAACGTCTTGCTGAGATGTGCACCGTCGGCGAATCCCGTGTCGGCCGCGATCGCGGCAAGGGACAGATCGGAATTCAGCATCCATCGGGCGTGTTTCAGCCGCAGCCGGAGATAGGCAGTATGCGGCGCGCAGCCGACTTTCTCCTTGAACAGTCGTTCGAGTTGGCGGGCGCTCGTGTGGACCTGCGCTGCGACCTTTGCCACCGGCATCGGCCGCGCGAGATTCTGCTCCATGATAAGTAATGCGCGCGATACCCGATCGTTGTCGCCAGAAAGGGCCATTGGTGGCGCCGGCTGCGCGGAAGAGCCCGGTCGAGCGCGATCGATCTGCAGAATATGAAGAGCCTTTTGGGCGCTCGCCGGCCCCAGATGACGCTCAACCAGAGACGCAGCCAGTGAGGAGACGCCCGCGCCTCCGGAGCACGTTATGCGATCTCCATCGACCACATAGAGACGGTCGGCAATCGGCACCTGATCACCAAACTCCTCGACGAAGTCGCGATAATGATACCAGCTGATGCAGCATTTGCGTCCCTCGAGCAGTCCGAGGCGGCAGAGCACAAAACTGCCTGTACACAGCCCAACGAGCTTGGTGCCTGAGCACGCGGCCTTAAGAAGATATTCCTGCGATTTGGGGTGCAACTGGGGGCCGGTATGAAGAAGCCCTCCAACTGTAACGATGTAGTCGAGGTCGCTGGGATCGACGAAACCCGAAGTAGGGCGAATATAGGCACCGCAGCTCGCACGGATCGCATCTTCCGAATGCGACATGATTTGCCACTGGCATCGGATTGGGCGGCTTTTATCGCCCTCGTCTGCTGCAAGACGCAGAATGTCGACGAAGTTGGCAAACGCCGTCAGCGTAAAATTATTGGCTAGGATGAAGCCAACCCGCAGCGGTGTCGGTGCCCTTCGCACGTGCCGATATACCCCCATGTTGAAAGGAAATATGCGTAGCTGGATTAGAATGTGCCCGCCCGAGCGGAGTTTGGCAAGGCTATGCCCGCGTCGGAGTGCGAACCGAGCTGCCCGACTTCACGCCAGACTTATCGGCCGAACGCGTAGCCCTGCATGTAGCGGGCATTTGCGGCAGCCCGCAGTGCCCGCCCGCGGCGAGACGCGGCGCTGAGACGGCCGAGCGACCACTCGGCAACGGTTTCGACATTGTGCCCCCGCGCCTCAAGTCTCCTGACGGTCTCCGGCGAGAAGCGGCTCTCCATGGTCAACGATGCCGGCTTTGCCTGACGCGGGAAGAACGAGCTCGGCATGTGATCATTGTGAAACATCGGCAGATCGATGCTCTGCTGCAGATTATCCACGTGATGCACGTGGCGGAGAAAGAAGGCGAGGCTCCACTGATCCTGCTGGTCGCCTCCAGGCGTGCCAAAGCTCAAGTATGGCTCCCCGTCGCGCTCGACCATCGTGACCGACAGCGTCGTGCGCGGCCGCTTACCCGGCGCGAGAGACGCAGGCAGGTCAGGCCGCAGCCAAAACATCTGAGCGCGCGTCCCAAGTGTAAATCCAAGACCCGGGAGCACAGGTGAGCTTTGCAGCCACCCGCCGCTGGGCGTCGCCGATACCATGTTTCCGAAGCGATCGATGATGTCGAAATGTACCGTGTCGCCGCGTGAGGCACCGCGCGGCCCGACGGTTGGCTCGCCAGCTCCGAGCGAGGTGCCCTCACTTCGCGTGCCGTCCGCGACCGCATAAGGAACGTCATGCTCATAGCCTTCAATGTGGCCGGGGCGGAATTCAGCCGACGCCCGGCGCCCTATGAGGCCGCGTCGGGCGTTCGAATAGTCGGCGCTCAGAAGCGTGTCGACCGGCACATCTACATAAGCTGGATCCCCATAGAATTTCTCCCGATCGGCAAAGGCCAGCTTTGAACTCTCCGTGACGAGGTGGACGAACTCGTCGCCGACCGGATCCAACCCACCGATATCGAAGCCCTTGAGCAAAGCCAACTGCTGAAGGAAAACAGGCCCCTGCGTCCATACTCCCGGCTTGTTGACGCGATATCCGTGATAATCGATGGAAAGCGGCTCCTCGTAAGCCGGCTCCCACGTTGCCAAATCCTGCCCCGTGATGAGGCCTCGATGGCGACGGCCCGAGGTATCCATGACTTCGCTTTCGCGGGCGAAGCGATCGACCGCCTCCGCGACGAAGCCCTGATAGAACGCCTGCTTGGCGGCCTCGATCTGCTGCTCGCGTGATCCACCCGCAGCTTCTGCCGTGGTCAGAATCCGCTCATATGTCGCAGCGAGATCAGGGTTGGTGAACAGTTCTCCGGCCAACGGCACGTCCGGCCGCAGATAGACATCGCGTGATGTCGGCCATTCGTTGCGGAATAGCGGTTCGACGATCTTGATGGCCGCAGCAATGCGCGGGAGCAGGACATATCCATTCCGAGCATACGCAATTGCGGGTTCGAGAACGTCGCGAAGTCGGAGCGTTCCGTAGTCCCGAAGTAGCACCATCCATGCGCCGAAAGAGCCCGGCACGCACGCCGGCAGCAGGCCGCTCCCCGGAATGATATCGAGCCCAAGCGCGCCAAAGGCGCCGATCGTCGCGGCCTGCGGGGCAACGCCTTGGCCGCAGAGGACACGCGTTTTGCGCGACTTGGCATCGTTGAAGATGATGGGTACTTCGCCGCCAAAGCCATTCAAGTGCGGCTCGACAACCTGAAGTGCGAAACCGGTTGCGACTGCCGCATCGAACGCGTTCCCACCGATCTCTAGAACGCGCATTCCCGCGGCCGTCCCAAGCCAGTGCGTGGACGTGACAACGCCGAATGTTCCGACAATTTCCGGTCGCGTCAGAAACGGCGGCTCGCCGGCATCAGGCCCGTAGGTGAGGCGAAAATTGCCCAATGAGAGCTGGCTCATATCCGGAACACTCCCGCCGCATTGTCCGTGGACGCTGACCCAGTGTGCTGCTTCGGTCACCAATGGTCACAGCATTTCGATTGATTACATAACGATCCCGTCGGCTGTCTTGTCGATTTGCGACACAACATTGCAGAGCGCCTCCCCAATGCTACGGTGCGCCCAGCAGGCTTGAAGTCCAGCGAGGTTCTCATGACGACGACAGGGATGGTATCGTGCCCGCAACCCGAGGCGGCCGAAGCCGGCATCGAAGTCCTCCAGCGCGGCGGCAATGCCGTAGACGCTGCGGTAGCCTGCGCACTCGTCCAAACCGTCGTCGATCCGCTCATGTGCGGCATCGCGGGTTTCGGCAGTCTTGCCGTCTATCTGCCTGGGCGTGATGTCCACGAGTACATCGACTTCCATGCCCCGGCGCCACTCGCAACGACCGACTCCATGTGGGCACACCTGATCGAAGGACAGGCGCGCGACGGCTTCGGGTTTGTGCTGAAGGGACGCGTCAACGATGTCGGCTACCAGTCGATCTGCGTACCCGGCGCACTCCGCGCGTACGAGGACGCACACCGGGACTACGGGCGCCTTCCCTGGCGCGAAATCGTGGCTCCCGCCATCCGCTGGGCGACTGAGGGTTACTTTGTGCGCCCCGCGATGTTTGCGTTCTGGAGCGACGAAGGCAGCATGGGGCGGACATCCAACTCCGAGCGCCTGGCGTATAGCGCCTCGGGGCGCGCGCTTTATTGCAGGCCGGATGGATCGCCAAAGCGCATTGGCGAGCCGCTGCGCAATTCCGACTATGCTCGAACGCTGGCGCAAATTGCGGAAGCTGGAGCGGATGTCTTCTACCGCGGTGCGATTGCGAATCGCATTGCCGCCGATATGAAGGCAAATGGCGGTCTCATCACAAAGCGCGACCTTGAAAGCTACCGGACTGTGCGCAATAGGCCTCTGATCGGCACATATCGGGGCCATCGCGTCACGACAAATCAGCCACCGGGTGGAGGCTTGATGCTGCTCGAGATGCTCAACATGCTCGAGGCGTTCGATCTCAAGTCGCTCGGCCACAACAGCACTGCGTATATCCGCCTGCTCTCCGAGGTCATGAAGCGCGCGACAAATGACAAGGATAAGTTCATTGGCGACCCCGGCTACGTCGACGTACCCGTGAGCCGACTGAACTCAAAATCCTATGCCGCAACGCTTGCAGAAGAGATCCGCGGTGGCGCGCGCGCGGAAGTGCCGCGCCTCTCGCTCGCTACACCTGTCTCCAAGGATACGACCCATCTATCGGTCGTGGATGGTGACGGCAACTGCGTGTCCATGACCCATTCTCTGGGGATGCCCTCCGGCGTGATCACCGAGGGCCTGGGCTTCATGTACAATGGCTGCATGGGTGTGTTCGACCCTCGACCCGGTCAGACGGGAAGCGCCGCTCCAGGCAAGTCACGCTTCAGCGCGATGTGCCCGAGCATCGTATTCGATCCGGACGGTCGCGAGATGGTCATCGGCGCACCTGGTGGCACCCAGATCGTGATGGGTGTTCTGCAGGCGATCCTCAACGTGGTCGATTTCCAGATGACGATGCAGGAGGCCGTATCGGCGCCGCGATTTTCATCGACCAGTTCGGCAATCGATGTCTCGAACCGCATTCCACGAAGCATTCTGCGCGCGCTCGAAGAGGAGGGCTATGAGGTCATCCGCAATCCGTTCGGCTACACCATCGCGTGGGTGCATGCGGTGCGTCGCACGGCAGCCGGTCTTGAGGGCGCAGCCGACCCCGGGCGTGATGGCATCGCGCTATCAACGGAGCTTCCCGGGGGCTGAGCGTGCGGAGATTCGACACGTGAATTCGAGCTTAAAGGCGTGCACTTGCCCAGAAAAAGGGCGGCTGATTGCCTAGAAAACATCAGTCTTCGCAAGCGCAACGATGCTCGCTTCGGAGAAGAAATCATAGAAGCTCGACGATGGTCCTAACCGTACATCCGCGATGTCGCGGTCCTACAAGGGGTGGCCACGATATTATCTTAGCCTAGCGATAGACTTCGGGGGAAAGACTTGTCGTCCTCATTCGCTCCCCGAAGTCAGCGATTGCACTGGCGATACCATCGCTGGCGCGCCCACCTGCACCTGCCTTCCCGATGCGCGCCTGTGGCGCTACTCGGCGCATTGGCGCAGTTCGAAGGAGAGCTACGAATGACCAATCGTGACAATTCTGAACTGGGTATGCTGACGCGCCGGAGAATGCTCGCTGGCTCCGCCACGTTCGCAGCAGCTGGCTTGCTGGGCGCTCCAGCCTTTGCACAGGCCAAAGGCGAAATCATCGTCGCCAACTGGGGAGGCGACTGGAGCGATCGCACCGTCCGTTTCTTCGAACAGCCCATCGTCGAAAAGGCCGGCTATAAAGTTGTCCGCGATCTCGGCGCCATTGATCAGCGGCGAACCAAGCTTCTCGCCGCGCGGCGTCTTCCGAAGGCGGCATTCGACGTATCTCATCTCGATGATACGGACGCCTTCTTCATGAACAGCCAGGGCATCCTGGAGGAGTTTTCTGACAAGGACATTCCGAACCTCGCCAATGTCCACGCGCAGCTCCGCGCGCCCTACTTCATTCCTTGGCAGTTCAGCGCCTGGGTTATCGGATACAATCCCGAGAAGGTGAAGGAACCGCCGCAGAAGTTCGCCGACCTCTGGAATCCAAAATATGCTGGCATGATCGGCCTTACTGACACCCATTGGTACCATCACATGGAGATGGCAGCCCTGGTGAATGGCGGCGATCTGACCAACATCAAGAACATCAAATCGGCGCTGCTGGATCTGAAGAAGGCCACTAATCCGCGGCTCTATCCGCAGCATCTCCAGCAAGCCCAGGCCTTCAAGAACGACGAGATCACGATCGGCTCGAACTACAAGTCGCGGATCATCCAGTTCGGATCCGAGGGCATCAAGCTTACGTCCGTGTTCCCAACCGAGGGTACGGTTACCGTTACGTTCGGTGCGGTCATCCCGAAGAAGGCGCCCAACAAGGAAGGAGCCTTGTTCTACGGCAATGCGCTCATCGATCCGGTGGGCATGGCCGGTCTCGCTCAGCAGTCGTTCTATGCTCCGGCGAACAAGAAGGCCGTTCTGCCGCCCGAGGCCGCGAAGGTAATCGAGTTCACGGAGGACGAGCGCAAAAAGCTGCGCGGACGCGAGAACGGCTTCTGGGCGGAGAACCGCGCGTCACTGCTCGAGTGGTGGAACAAGGATTTCAAGGGGTGACGGCCCATACGGCAAACACATGCAGGCGGTAGCAACTAAAGAAGATTCTGGACGTGCGAGGCGCAGGGCTCGAGGCGCGGCAGCGCCCTGGGCCCTGTCGGCTCCTGCGATGATCTTTGTTTCGTTGTTCTTGCTCGTCCCGCTCATCATCATGCTGCGGTTGAGCGTGAGCAAGTACGACCCGGCCGAGATGTATCTTCAGGTCTTCACGGCCGAAAATTACGTGAAGTTCTTCACTGACAGTTTCTACCGCCACGTTCTATGGACGACATTCTGGGTCTCGAGCATCACCACGCTGCTGTGCCTGCTCGGAGGACTTCCTGTCGCCTACTTCATTTCACGGTCGCCGTCGGATCTCCTGAAACGGCTGCTCATCATCGCCGTGGTGCTGCCGCTGCTCATGGGCAGCGTCGTGCGCACAGCCGGCTGGATCATCGTCCTCGACAACAGCGGCGTCCTCAAATTCACGTTGAGCCATTTCGGCTTGCTCGGAGACACCCCCCTCCTGTTCACGACGGGCGCCGTCATTGCAGGTCTCACGTCCGTCCTGCTGCCCTTCATGATCATCACGCTTCACAGCGTGATGGAATCGATCGATCCGGCGCTCGAAGAAGCTTCATCCAGTCTTGGCGCGACGCCTCTCACAACATTTCGGCGCGTCGTCCTGCCGCTGCTCGTGCCGGGCATTCTTGCGGGCAGCGTCCTGTGCTTCATCCTCTCGATGAACGCCTATGCGACGCCCGTGCTTCTTGGCGGACCGCAATTCCATATGATGGCACCGAAGGTCTACGAGCAAATTGCCAAGAGCATGAATTGGCCGTTCGGCGCCGCTCTCGCTTTCGTGCTCATCTCGGTGACGGCCCTTCTTACAGTGGCATCAAGCCTCGCCTTCGGACGTAAGGCGCGCGCATGACATCGATCACCAAAAGCGGGGCATTCAGCTCGTTGCAGCGCGTCGCATACCTGATTGCCGTATGGGCTATCCTGTTCTTCATCCTGGCGCCGCTCGGCATCACGATCTGGGTGGCGTTCTTCAGCAACAAGATCATGTCTTTCCCGCCTGAGGGATACACGCTCGACTGGTTCCTGCGTGCCTGGGAGTTGGCGGCGTTCCGAAATGGCTTCCTGCTCAGCGTGCAACTGGCACTGACTGCGGCGGCCTTGGGCTTGCTCCTCGGCGTGCCCGCAGCCATCGCGATCGCGCGCTACCGTTTCCCGGGTCGCGAAATCATCAATACGGCCCTGATGTCACCGATCATGGTGCCAGCGATTGTGGCCGGAAGCGCGATCTATCTGTTCTACATCGAGTTTCAAATCGCGACCGAGGTAGAGGTCGCGGGTACGCTTCTCGGCCTCGTCATTTCTCACACGTTGATCGCGATACCGTGGGTCCTGCGCCTCGTCACGGCATCTCTGGTCGGGATGGATCCCGCCATCGAAGAAGCTTCACTAAGTCTTGGCGCGAGCCGGTTCACGACCTTCAGGCGCATCACGCTGCCGGTGATCCGGCCGGGCATCATAGCGGGCGGCCTCTTTGCGTTCATCGTCTCCTTCGGTGATCTGGAGAAGTCGTTGCTACTGGTCGGGCCAGGGCGGTCTACCCTGCCAATCGCCATGCTGAACTATCTCGAATATCGAACCGACCCGACGATCATGTCGGTCGCAACCATCCAGATCCTGATCATCGGCGCTGCGCTCGTCATTTCGGATCGCTTTGTCAGGCTGAGCCGTACCTTCTAGGAGCCGCTGAGAGATTCATGTCGACCATTTCGCTCCAGAACGTCGCCAAGTTCTACGGCCCGGCCCGCGCCGTCGAGGACATCTCCCTCGAGATTGCCCAGGGGGAATTCCTGGCGCTGCTCGGACCGAGCGGCTGCGGGAAAACCACGACACTGCGGATGATTGCGGGCTTCATCGATGCGAGCAGTGGCCGCATTCTCTTCGACGATCGCGATGTCACGCATCTTCCGCCCAATCGCCGCAATACGGGGATGGTCTTCCAAGGCTTTGCGCTCTTCCCTCACATGACGGTATTCGAGAACGTCGCGTATGGCCTGCAGATGAGGCACGTCGGCAAAGAGGAGATCAAGGAGCGCGTCGCGAGGATCCTCGACCGCGTGCAACTCGGTCATCTGGCGGAGCGGCTGCCGAAGCAGCTCTCTGGCGGTCAGCAGCAGCGCGTTGCCCTGGCTCGCGCACTGGTGATCAATCCAGACGTCCTGCTCCTGGACGAGCCGCTGTCGGCCCTCGACGCCAAGCTACGTCACGAGGTCCGTCTTCAGATCCGGCAACTTCAGCAATCTCTTGGACTGACGACGATCTTCGTCACGCACGATCAGGAAGAGGCGCTCAGTCTTGCCGATCGCCTGGTGGTCATGAGCAACGGTCGCGTGGAGCAGATCGGATCGCCTTCCGACCTCTACGAACACCCCGCAACGTCGTTCGTCGCGGATTTCATCGGCAAATCGAATTTCTTCAAGGGCAGCCTCGAAGGGCAGGTCTTCACCTCAGACTTCGGCGCCAGGTTGCGGGTCGCAAAACCTGATCCCGCCGTGGGCAAAGGCGCTTTGATTGCAGTGCGCCCGGAGAAAATTCGGTTGCAGGAGACCAATGGCGCTGGCCATCCGGCGACCGAGAACGAGCTCCGCGGCGTCATAGAGTTCGTGAGCTATTTAGGCCCGACCACCGAATACTCCGTGCGCGTGGACGGCGGCCCGATCGTGCTCGTCCATCAGCAGAACGAGTCGGCCGCCGCACGCTCGAACCTGACCGTGGGACGGCCTATTGCGCTCGCTCTCGCCCCTGAGAACTGCATGGTCTTTGGCGAACCGCGTACCGAGACCTAGCCTTGACGCCTGTCGGCCCAATTGCCTGCTAGGAATGAATTCATGTCCAGCATCACCGTCTACGTCGCACGCAAGATCATCACCATGGATCCTGGCCGACCCGAGGGGAACGCGGTCGCCGTTATGGACGGGCGCATCCTGTCCGTCGGCAGCCTCGAGAGCTTGCAGCCCTGGCTCAGCCGCTACCCTCACACGATCGATGACACGTTCGCCGACAAAGTCATCATGCCGGGCTTCATCGATCCTCACACTCACCTCGGTATTTCCGGCGCCTATCTGAGCGTGAACTACGTCGGTCCTATCGAATCGCCCGGCCCGAACGGCATGAATGCGGCGCTTCTTGATCGGGATGCGGTCGTGCGGCGCATCCGCGAACTGATTGCGCTCGACCCCGACCCAGAGCGCCCGCTGATCACGTGGGGCCTCGATCCGGCTGTCCAAGGCGGCCACCTGCATCGTGATGAGTTGGACACCATCTCATCTGAGAAGCCCGTTTGGGTTCTCTCGTATGCGCCTCACTACGTCTATGCGAACAGCAAAATGATCGAGCGTCTGGGCGTGACGGATGCGACCAACGTCCACGGGATCGGCAAGTATCCCGACGGGCGCTTGAATGGACAGTTCGTCGAGATGGAGGCACTACACGTAGCTTTCGGGCCTGTACGCGAAGAGTTCACAAGACCCGACAACAACATGGCGTCGCTCCGTATGATGGGGCAGACCGCCAAGCGTGCGGGCATCACCACGACGGCTGATCTCGCATTCGGCTTTACCGAATTCGAGAGCGACTGGGCCTACCATGAGAAGGTCGTGAACAGTGCGGATTTCCCGATTCGAATGGCCCTCGTGCCGATGGAATCGGCAATCCATCGCATCCATGGGAAGAACGCGCCCGAGTTCGTGAAGAATCTCTCGCGCCGCTCGACGGAGAAGCTGTTCTTCCATGGCATCAAGTTTCTCGGCGACGGCTCCTATCCAGCCATGTCACTGCGCGTAAAGTTCCCGGGATATCTGGACGGCGGCAACGGCCTGCGCGGTGACATTCCATGGGAGGAATACAAGGATCGAATGCTGCCCTATTGGAAGGCCGGCATCCAGATTCATGCGCACGCCAATGGCGACGAGACCGTCGACGCCACGCTTGATGCGCTGGCGCAGTTGCAGCAGGAGCACCCGCGCTTCGACCACCGCTTCACGATCGAGCACTATTGCATCAGCACGCCGGATCAGGCGCGTCGTCTGAAGGCCCTGGGCGGCATGGCGAGCGTCAACATCTACTTCGTGCACTATCGCGGGCAGCTCCACAGTGACCAAGGCTTCGGCCCCGATCGTTCCGAAGCGACGGCCCGCCTCGGCAGCTTGGAGCGCGAAGGCGTCATCTTCGCCTTGCACTCGGACTTCTCGCTCGTTGTCGTACCGCTCCATCCCCTTACCGCAGCCTGGGTCGCCATCAACCGAGTTGCGGCGGACGGCAAGACCGTGCTTGCGCCGGGCGAGCGCATAGGCATCGACCGGGCCATGCGCGCCATTACCATCGATGCCGCTCACCTGTTGAGGCTGGATGGCAAGCTCGGAAGCATCGAGGTCGGCAAGTACGCCGACTTCACGATCCTCGACGACGATCCCTATGCAGTCGACCCAATGGCGCTCAGGGACATTCCGATCTGGGGCACAGTGCTCGGCGGCGTTAAGCAACCCGCCTAGCTTGGAGTACGAGGCCGTGTCCGATCCGAGCGACAGCAGACGCGCAGCCGCAATCGACAGCGCGCGGGCTGACGCGGCTCAGACATGGCAGATGCTGCTCGGCATCGCTCAGGCTGCGCGCATGATGCCGGATCGTCGCGCCGCTGCGCCGGGCTCGGTACAGTTTACGCTCATCACAGGTTTTCTTGGGGCCGGCAAGACGACGCTGGTCAATCATCTCCTGAGCGGTACGCATGGACGCCGCCTTGCCGTCATCGTCAACGATTTCGGCGCCATCAACATCGATACGTCCCTCATCAGCAGGCGCGACCGCGACACGATCAGCCTGACGAATGGCTGCGCGTGCTGCAGCATGGCCCGTGGCCTGACAGAAACGCTACTTACGCTCACGGAGCAAGCAGAGCCGCCGGAGGCGATCATACTGGAAGCCAGCGGCATTGCTGAGCCGCAGCCCATTCTTCATGTCGCTCTCACCAATCCTGCTCTGGCCCTCAACAGCGTCGTGACGCTCGTGGATACGGAGACAGTTCTGGAGCACGCCAGCGATCCGAACTTCGGGGACATTGTGACGCGACAGGTAAGCGGCGCCGATCTGATCGTTCTGAACAAAGCGGATCTTGCGACGCCCAATGCCTCCGATGAGGTGCGGGCCTGGGCACAGCGCGTTGCGCCAAGTGCAGCCATTGTGCAGGCGACAGAGGCGGACGTGCCCATCGAGGTCGCTCTCGGCCATGAGGCGTCGCACGCCATAGCCGCGCCAGGCACTTCCGACGCAAATTCACGGGGCGCCAATCCATTCCGGAGCTGGAGCTTCGTGCTTGAGGGCGCGCTGAGCTCGGAACGCGTGCGCAAGCTCTCGGATGCGTTGCCGCGCGGCGTTCTGCGTGCCAAAGGAACATTGCATCTCGCTGATGCTCCCGAGCACCGGCATGTTTATCAACTCGTTGGCCGCCGGTGGCGGCTCTCGCGCGATATCGTGTGGGGCGAGATTCATCCGCGATCGGAGATCGTCGTCATCGCTGCTGACGGCTCAATTGATGAAGCTCAGCTCAGGCGATGCCTGGATCACTGCGTGGCGAGCTAAGCGCGCTTAGCTATCGCTCACGTCGCGTGCTGCCTCTTCGAGGAAGTCCCGCACATAGGGGGCGAAAGACCGCCAACACACTACGCGATAACACCGATCCGCGCTCGCGCGGACAAGCACGATTTCTGCCTTTCCGAGCACGGTGCGCGTAGCTGATCCTGCCGGAAAGGCCGCATCGTCAAGATCGAGCGCCACACCGGCATTGAGCACGATCGCTGCCTGCGGCCCATCTACCCTAATCGATACATTGCGATGACTGATGTCGACGAGCGAATGGAGCTGCCCTTCGAGCGCTGCACCGATCGCCTTCGCCAAGGTGTCGTTATCGCTCGCCGGCGCCATCAGCAGCCATTCGTCCGGGCCTAGCCGGGCCGCGGTCCTCTCGCCCGTGGCGATTACTGTATTGATGCGGCCCGTGAGATCGAAGCCCGCGACCTCCCGAATGCTTTCACCGAGCGCAGGCGCAATACGAAATGCGTACGAAGTGCTTGCCTCAATGTTCGAGAGTGTCACGCCTGATGGCGCACCCGACGAGACCACGTCCTGCACCCGATTGCGTGTGCTGGTAGAGTGCCGCTCAGACATGGGCCAGATTCCCGTTTACGCGCTTGCCCTCCGCATCGAAGAAGACGGGCGGCGCGACCGTGGCGGCAGCAAAGCCGCCAGGCGTCGTGACGTGAAGCGTCTCACCCATCCGGGCGCGCCCTCCGGCCACGAGCGCGAGCGCAATAGATCGGCCGGCGGCGTCGCTCCAATAGCTCGACGTCACGTGACCCAGCATCTTCATTGGAATTGGCGCCTTGGGATCAGCAACGAGCTGAGCGCCCTCATCGAGCACAATCTCGGGATCGATCGTCAGCAAGCCGACAAGCTGTTTGCGATCAGGAAGCACCATATCCGGGCGCGAAAGGGAACGCTTGCCGACGAAATCGCGCTTCGCCGCTGATACCATGCCCCCAAGCCCTGCATCGTCGGGCGTGACGGTGCCATCTGTATCCTGTCCGACGATGACGAAGCCGCGCTCGGCGCGAAGCACGTGCATGGTCTCGGTGCCATAAGGCGTGATGCCGAACGATGCGCCCTGCTTGATGATGGCTTGCCAAACCGATGGCATGTGCCCGCTCGGCACATTGATCTCATAGCCGAGTTCGCCGGTGAACGACACGCGGAACAGTCGCGTCGGCACACCGCATATATTACCCATTCGAACGGACATGTGCGGAAACGCGCTCGGCGACAGATCGATACCTTCTACTAGCGGCTCGATCACGTCGCGGGCATTGGGGCCCTGGACGGCAATGACGCCCCACTGCTCGGTTGTCGACGTCAGGTAGACCCCCAGATCACTCCACTCCGTCTGAAGATAGTCCTCCATGTGCATGAGAACACGGGCAGCGCCTCCCGTTGTGGTCGTCACATGAAAACGATCATCGGCGATGCGCGCAACGACGCCGTCGTCGAAGATGAAACCATCTTCACGGAGCATGAGACCGTAGCGACAGCGCCCCGGCGCAAGCTTCAGCCATGCATTCGTGTAAATGCGATTGAGGAACTCGGCAGCGTCGGGGCCCACGACCTCGATCTTCCCCAGCGTCGACGCATCGAATATGCCGACACCCGATCGCACGGCTCGGCACTCGCGCCTTACCGCAGCGTGCATATCCTCGCCCGAACGAGGGAAGTAGCGCGCCCGCCGCCAGAGCGAAACGGGCTCGAACACCGCGCCCTGTGCTTCAGCCCAATCATTCAAGGGGGCCTTGCGAACGGGATCGAACAGGGCATCCCGCGCTTGTCCCACGATGGCACCAAAGGACACGGGCGTGAACGGCGGGCGAAATGTCGTCGTGCCGACCTCGGGAATGGCCTTGTCGAGCGCATCCGCGACAATACCGAGCGCGAGCATATTCGACGTCTTGCCCTGATCCGTCGCCATGCCTGTCGTCGTGTAGCGCTTCACATGCTCGATGCTCTGAAAGCCCTCGCGCACGGCGAGATTGATGTCCTTCACCGTGACATCGTTCTGAAAATCGAGGAAAGCGCGCACGCGGCCTTGATCGCGGTCGGTCGGCAATACCCTCGTACACCCCACGTCGGTGCGCTGTGCGGGGACGACCGCAAAGGTCCTGCCCGTCACTGCACCCACGGCCTCGGCACCGGCGCGCCAAGCTTCAGTCAGCACTCCAGGAAGATCATACGTGCCGTTGGCCGCGCCGACTGAGCGTTCTGCCTGGACCGATGCCCCGGGAACAAACGCATCGATCTCGTCTTGAAAACGCAGGCGTCCGCGGGATTGCGAGAACAGATGCACTGCCGGCGTCCAGCCTCCTGACATGGCGACAGCATCGCAAGGCAAGGTCCGGTGCGCCCCGATCGCACCAGCTCCACTCATTTCAGCGACGACCAGTCCCGTTACGCGCTTGCGGCCGCGTGATCCGATGATCGTATGACCGGTCAATACCTCTACGCCGAGCCCGCGCAGCTCCCCTGCCTCTCCACCACATTGCGTCGGATGGCGAACGTCGACCAACGTCACGTCGATCCCGGCAGCCTTGGCATCAGCCGCAGCCTGATAGACAGACGAAGTCGCGCCAGCAAAGACAATCCGGCGTCCGGGCGCGACCGCATAGCGGTTGATATAGGCACGCACACTCTCCGCCAGCATAATGCCGGGCCGGTCATTGTCAGCAAACGCAAGAGGGCGCTCATGAGCTCCCGCCGCCAGGATCACTTTCTTTGCGCGCACTTGCCATAGACGTTCGCGTGGCAGGTTGGAGGTGACGGCCGTCGACAGATGGTCAGTGACGCGCTCGACCATCGCGATGTGATTGTGGTTGTAGTAGCCGAAGACCGTCGTGCGCGGCAGGAGAGTTACGCGGGTACAGGCGGCCAGAGTTTGGGCGGTCTCCGCCAGCCAGTCCTGCGCTGAAGCGCCATCAATTCGCGACACCGTATCGTGGAGCAGCGCACCGCCGAGCTCCGCCTGCTCATCGGCAAGAATGACACGCGCACCGCTCTCGGCCGCCGCCAGAGCTGCGGCCAGCCCAGCCGGACCACCACCCACGACAAGCACGTCGCAATGGGCATTTCGTTGGGCATAGCGGTCCGGATCATTTCCCGTGGGCGCTACGCCGAGGCCGGCCATGGCACGGATGGCCGGCTCATACAGCCGATGCCAAAAGCTTCGAGGCCACTTGAAGGTCTTGTAGTAGAAGCCCGCGACGAAGATCGGCGCGAGCCGATCGTTGATCGCGCCGAAATCCCAGGCAAGAGAAGGCCAGCGGTTCTGCGAGTGCGTCGTCAAACCGTCTACGGCCTCGACGACGGTTGCTCTGTTGTTTGGATCCGTCCGGCCACCGCCGCGATCGACATTCAGCAACGCATTGGGCTCGTCGGAACCGTGACCGAGCACGCCGCGCGGGCGGTGATACTTGAATGAGCGCCCAACGAGGTGTGTGCCATTCGCGAGAAGTGCCGAAGCGACAGTATCTCCTGCGTAGCCGTCGATGGCGCGCCCGTCGAAGCTGAATCGCACTGGCCGCGAGCGATCGATACGCCCGCCTTTCGCAAGGCGAAAGGGCTGTGTCGAAGCAACAGAGGGCATCAACGCTCCTCCTTCGTCGAGTCGGGTCGAGCCTCACCCATGAGATAGGTCTGCTCGATCGCATCGCTTACGGTATTGCGGATGGCGTTGAACCAGCGCCCGCAACCATGAGCGTGCAGCCAGCGCTCGGCGTGCCGGCCCTTCGGATTGGTCCGATAGTAGAGATACTGGGCCCACTCCTCGCTACTCCGCGCTGACGGATCGACTGGCCGAGCAATATGAGCTTCGCCTCCGCCACGGAACTCGATTTCCGGGCGTTCCCCGCAGTAAGGGCATTTGATGAGAAGCATAAGTAGCCTCAGTGCGCCACGGCGGCGGCCGCGGCCTCGTCGATCAGCCGACCGGTGCGGAAGCGATCCAGTGTGAACGGGGCATTGATCGGATGAGGTGAACCTGTCGCAAGTGTATGGGCAAAGACATGCGCGGAACCCGGCGTCGCCTTGAACCCGCCTGTGCCCCATCCGCAGTTGACATAGAGACCATCGACCGGCGTGCGGCCTATGATCGGCGAGCGATCCGGCGTGACGTCCACAATCCCGCCCCACGAGCGCATCATGCGCATCCGACGGAACTGTGGGAACAGCTCACAGATCGCATCGAGCGTGTGCGTGGTGATGTGCAGCCCGCCTTGCTGAGAGTAGGAGGTGTATTGGTCCGTGCCGGCACCGATGACCAACTCTCCCTTGTCCGATTGTGAGATGTAGGCGTGGACCGCATTCGACATGACAACGCAGGGAAAAACGGGCTTGACGGGCTCGGACACCAACGCCTGCAAAGGGAAGCTTTCGAGCGGCAGCCGTACGCCCGCATGTGCCAACACGACGCTGGTGTGACCAGCAGCAACGACACCGACCCGCTTCGTTGCGATCGCGCCCCGCGTGGTCTGGACACCGCTGATACTGCCGTCGCTTGCGCGCGTGAACCCCGTAACCTCACAGTTTTCGATAATATCCACCCCTCGCGCATCGGCGCCACGCGCATAACCCCACACGATCGCATCGTGCCGTGCTGTGCCGCCCCGTCGCTGTAGCGCGCCCCCCACGATGGGATAGCGGGCCTCCGGCGAGATGCTCAACGGGGGGCAGAACGCCTTGCACTGCTCAGGCGTCAGCCACTCGTTGTCGATGCCGTTCAGTCGGTTTGCGTATATGTGGCGCTTGAAGCTCTGCACGTCGTGCACCGAATGCGCCAGCATGAGCACGCCGCGTGCCGAGTACATGACGTTGTAGTTGATCTCGCTCGAGAGATTTTCCCACAGCTTCAGCGCGTGCTCATAGAGCGCGGCGCTCTCATCGTAGAGATAGTTGGAACGGATGATCGTCGTGTTGCGGCCAGAGTTTCCACCGCCAATCCAGCCCTTCTCGAGCACGGCGACATTCGTGATACCGAACTCTTTGGCCAGATAGTAGGCAGTACCGATCCCGTGGCTGCCTCCGCCAACAATCACGACATCGTAACTGGTCTTCGGCTCGGGCGAGCGCCATTGCCTCGGCCATCCACGATGTGCGTTGAAGGCTTCTGACAGAAGGCTGGTTACTGAGAAGCGGCGCATAGCGATCGGATCCGGCCCCGTCTACGTCGAGTAAGACCAAGAACCATACGCAAGCTTACCGAGGTCATCCCGGATCAAGGCGACGTGCGGGTGGAAAAATCCGACATTCTAGACCAACGCACATTCGCCCTTGGAATGCCGCGAGCCGTTCCGTGACAACGTCGCTTGAGACATGCCTTTGTCAAGATGGTATCGGACTGCTTCAGCATGGGCAAATGGCAAGGTCGCCCCTCGTTAGCACCGCCTCTCACCTGGAAGCAAATGCACACTTCGACGTTCGACATCTTCAAGATTGGCATTGGCCCTTCGAGTTCTCACACGATGGGTCCCATGCTCGCCGCACGACGGTTTCTTGACGAGCTCAAGTCGGGGCACTGGCCGAGGCCTGCGAGAGTAAAGGTGGAGCGCATCGTAGTTCGGCTCCATGGCTCCCTGGCCTATACCGGCCGGGGGCATGCGACCGACCGCGCAGTTATTCTCGGACTGAATGGCCATGCGCCCGACAGCATCAATCCCGATGAGATCGCGAGCATCATAGAGCAAACGAGCCTGACGCGGACCATTTCGCTGCCGGACCACAATACATACAGCTTCGATCCTGCGACCGATCTCGTCTTTGATCGTAAGACGCCACTCCCTGGTCATCCCAATGGCATGACCTTCGAGGCTCTCGACGAGGGCGGTCACCTCGCACTACGCCGTCACTATTTTTCAGTCGGTGGCGGGACGGTCTTGCGACAGGACGAGCTCGAGAGCCGGGGCGCGCCGCCGGCGGTGCCGGATGCATCTCCATTCCCTTTTCGCAGCGGGCGGGAGATGCTCGACATGGCGGAACAATCGGGCCTCTCGATTGGTGAGATGCAGATGGCCAACGAGCTTCAGCAGGCCTCCGAAAGGGAGGTCAATCGTCGGCTCGACGAGATCTGGCAGGCTATGCGGGGCTGCATCGACAGAGGGCTTGCGCGGGATGATATCCTGCCCGGCGGCCTGAATGTCAGACGTCGTGCCGGCAAGATGCACCAGCAGTTGCTGGCGGATCGGCAGCGGAATGAGACCGGCAGTTTCGCAACCAACGACTGGTTGTCTGTATTCGCCATGGCCGTGAACGAAGAGAATGCAGCGGGCGGTCGCGTGGTCACCGCTCCTACCAATGGCGCGGCCGGCGTTGTTCCAGCTGTCATCGCGTTTGCGCAGGAATTCGTTGCCGGCGTCGGACCGCAAGCCATCCGCAGTTTTCTGCTCACTGCTGCCGCTGTCGGAAGTCTTATCAAAGCCAATGCATCCGTCTCTGGTGCGGAGGTTGGCTGTCAAGGCGAGGTTGGTTCGGCGTCGGCGATGGCCGCAGCAGGACTGTGCGCGCTAATGGGGGGCACCCCCGCGCAGATCGAGAACGCTGCAGAGATTGCGATGGAGCATCACCTCGGCATGACGTGCGATCCGATCAAAGGCCTCGTGCAGGTTCCGTGCATAGAGCGGAATGCCATGGGCGCAGTCAAAGCCGCTACCGCAGCCTCGCTCGCCATGCGCGGGGATGGAGAGCATTTGGTGTCGCTGGACGTCGCGATCGAGACGATGCGCCAAACGGGGCTGGACATGCACGAGAAGTATAAGGAGACGAGTTCTGGCGGCCTGGCCGTCAACTACGTCGAGTGTTGAGCTCCCTCGAACGCAGAACTATTCAGCTCCATCAACAGGTCGGGATCGTCGGCCACCCACGCACTGTCACCGCCCGCAGCGCAAGAAGCCATGAGGCCAGCGACGAACGCTACCGCGAGACGCCGCGGCACAGCATGGTGTGCGTGAATTGAGATGTTGTGCGACGTCAGGTGACGCCTGCGAGTTTCAGATAGTTGCGGATTTCTTTGGCGCTCACGCTCTTCTTGTAAAGGAAGAATGCGGGATTTCCGAGCGGTACCGGAAGCCGCAGCGACTTTCCCGGCGACCCTGCGTCCTCTCCGGTCCACATGTCGATCCACTCGGCGCCTTGCGGGAAATAGACCTCGACGGACGTCGCAGCTTTGTCGAGCACCGGCGCGACCATCACGTCGGCGCCAAGCAGGAACTGGTAGCCGAGCCCGCATATGTCGGGCGCGACTTCCACATCGTACGAGGAAACATCGCAACCGAGGTTGAAACTCGAGAATTTGGCTCGACGGGCCAAGTCACGACAAGGCCGTCGCACGTCGGAGGTGCTAGCAAGGATCATCGGATGAAGCCCGCCGCAGTCGCAGCCGCGCCGATCCCGTACAGATGCCCCTCTCAGCCAGCTGAGTTAAGCCATGACGGCAACGTCTACGCGGCCAATATCATCCGCAGGCGAACCTCTAACGCATTGCGCATATTCTGACGTGCGATCGCTTCAGCGGCCGCAGCGTCGCGGCGCTCGATAGCGTCGACGAGTTCATTGTTCTCTACGAGTTCCAGTTTCCAGCGGCCCTTCAGCGAGAATGTCGTCCCCTGGAGGAGGGCCAACGTGTCGCTGAAATCGTTCAGCGACTGCCTCAAATAACGGTTGTGCGCCGCTTCGTGGATGGTGGCGTGGAACAGCCTGTTGATGCGGGCGAGCTTACGGGCATTCGGCGCCGCCTTCCGAAACTCTTCAAGTACTCGACGCATGGCGATGATGTCGCTTGGACCGGCATGCTGCGCGGCGAGTCGGGCGGCGGCACCTTCCATGAGCTCGCGCATTGCGTAGAGCTCGACCACTTGCTGTCGGCTCAGTTCGGCGACAAGTAGCCCCCGACCTGGCGCTTGCTGCAGCAGGCCACGCGTCTGCAGGCGATGCAGCGCCTGCCGTACCGGCGTGCGGCTGATGCCGAGCATCTTCGATACTTCATCCTCCCGTACGCGCTCACCCGGCTTCAGTTGCTGCTCGCGAATGGCATCGAGCAGCATCTTGTAGGCGAACTCCGCGCGCGAGGTTCCTTCGAATTCCACTTCCGGCAAATTTCCGGTTATGGCCATGATCTAGAGTACTCCCGAGCGTGCTGGCTTCGTGCCGGATTGGCGCGTCGTCTTGCATTGTGTATTATAGTATACAATACTGAAGTGAAGTCCGCCATCCTGCCGCCAAGGGGGTAAGAGCATGAATCATTTACCGAATAGTCTGCACGCGCTTGATGTTGCGAGCGTCGTACATCCCCAGTCGAACCTGCGCAAGCACCTTGAGACCGGCCCTTCGATCATTTCCAGGGGTAAGGGCATCTACGTCTACGACGAGGATGGGCGAGAGTATCTCGAAGCGGCGGCGGGTCTCTGGTGCGCCTCGCTCGGCTTCGGCGTCGAGCGGCTCGCGAAGGTCGCCTACGATCAGCTGTGCAAGATCGGCTACTATCACATCTATCGCTCATCCTCGAACGAGAGTGCCATCGAGCTTGCCGGCAAACTGCTGGAAATGGCTCCCGTGCCCATGTCGAAAGTTTTCTTCCAATGCTCGGGCTCTGAGGCCAACGATACCGCAGTCAAAGTCGTTTACTTCTACTGGCACGCACACGACAAGCCGGAGAGGCGCAAGATCATAGGCCGCAAAATGGCCTATCACGGCTCCACCTGCGCTTCGACTTCGCTCTCCGGCAAACCCGACATGCATCAGGAATCGGGCCTTCCTTTCGGCGGATTTCTCCACACCGAATTTCCGAACTACTACCGCAACCAACTGCCGGGTGAGAGCGAGCAGGACTTCTCCACCCGGATGGCGAAGGCGCTCGAGGATCTCATCATCGCCGAAGGCCCTGAGACTGTCGCTGCCTTCTGGGCCGAGCCCGTCATGGGCGCTGGCGGCGCTGTCCTACCGCCCGAAGGTTACTTTGAGAAGATCCAGGCCGTGCTCAAGAAGTACGATATTCTGTTCGTTGCCGATGAGGTGATTTGCGGCTTCGGGCGCACGGGCAACATGTGGGGTAGCCAGACCTACAAGCTCCAGCCCGACATGATCTCATGCGCCAAGGCACTATCGGCTGGTCTGCAGCCGATCTCGGCCCTGCTCCTGAACGAGCGCGTGTTCCAGGCGCTCATGACGCAGAGCGACAAGGTTGGCCATTTCGCGCACGGCTATACCTACGCTGGCCACCCCGTCACGGCGGCGGTCGCGCTCGAGACGCTGAAGATCTACGACGAGATGGGCTTGGTCGATCACGTGCGTGCGGTCGAGAAACCCTTCCTCGCCGAGCTCAAAGCGCTCGAGGAGCACCCACTCATCGGCGAAGCCCGCGGCGTTGGCCTCATCGGCGCAGTCGAGGTCGTGAAGGACAAAGCGACCCGCGCAATCTACCCGTCCGATGTCGGCGTGATGGACATCCTCGGACGAAATGCCAAGAAGCATGGCCTCGTTCTTCGAATTGTCGGAAACCGGATTGCGTTCTCGCCGCCGCTCATCATCACCAGCGGCGAGGTCAAGGAAATGGGGCGCCGCCTCCGGAGTGCACTCGACGATACCTGGAGCGCCGTCAGAGCCAACTGAGCATCATGCCTGCAGCGCGGAGAGGCCGTTCCGGCCTCCAGCGTGCTGCAGGCAACGCACATGTGGGACTAGCGACGCCAATCGTGCCGATGGGCCTACACGCGGAGTAGCCGATGTCCAACAAAGTGCGGGAGGCGCCCGGCGAGGTCGCAAGGACGGATCTCTCAAAATCAGCAAACGTGAGATCGCACGGCGCCTCCGCCGAGGCAGTAAGATTGAGCGCCGCAGTCCGCGAGCTGAGGCCAATGCTCCAGTTCGACAACGAGCCAACGCAGTTTCGCTCGCTGCTGGAGCGCCGTGCCCGTGATTGAGGATCCTACTGGGCTCTCCATCACAGAGGCGGCCGACGCCGTGGTGAGCGGGAAGCTGTCGTCGGTCTCGTTGACCGAGGCCTGCCTCGCTCGCATCCAAGAATGGCAGCCGAGCAGAAACTGCTTCATCGCAATCGATGAGGATCGTGCGCTAGCGGTGGCGCGAGAGAGGGATATGGAGCTTTCGCGTGGATACTCGCGCGGCAAGCTGCATGGGATTCCACTTGCCCACAAGGACATGTTCTATCGCAAGGGGCGCGTCACCACGGGCGGCAGCGCCATCCTTCGCAGCACAGTCGCCGACACGACAGCGACGGTCATGGACCGTCTTGATGCTGCGGGCGCGATCGACCTCGGCACATTGAACATGTCCGAGTTCGCCGCTGGCCCCACGGGTCACAACATTCACTTCGGAGATTGCCGGAACGCGTTCAATCGCGCGCACGTGCCGGGTGGTTCTTCAAGCGGATCGGCTGTTGCTACAGCGGCCAGACTTGCATTTGGTGCACTCGGGTCGGACACAGGCGCTTCAATTCGGCTTCCTGCAGCCTACAATGGCGTGATCGGCCTCAAACCCACCTATGGCAGGGTCAGCCGATATGGAGCGGTGCCGCGCTCTTGGAGCCTGGATCATGTGGGCATGTTCGCGCGGACGGCAGCGGATTGCGCCCTTCTGCTCCAAGCGGTCGCAGGGCCCGATCCCGGCGACTTGAAAGCAAGCCACCGTGCCGTCCCACAGTTCGCGCCGCGGGAGAACGAGCTTTCGACGTTGTCAGGCCTGACGATCGGCGTGGCGACATGGAGTGAGAGCGTAGATTCGGAGATCGCAGCAGCACTCGACGACAGCGTCAAAGTATTCGAGCGCCTCGGCGCGGCCATCAAATGCGTATCTTTGCCGGATATGGCGAACGTGTTCCGCGTCGCGGAGACGATCATCAAATGCGAGGCGGCGGCCTTACATCGCGCGTGGCTGTCGGAGCGGCCGCAAGACTACTCCAATAGCGTTAAATTTCGCATCGAGGCCGGCTTCGAAATCTCGGCGGTCGACTACATCGATGCTCTGCGCCTGCGAACTGCACTGACCGATCGCTTCCTCGCTGATACCATGTCAGGGATCGACATCCTTCATTTGCCCGTGAGCCCAGGCCTGCCACCCACTGTCGAGGCGAGCAACATGGAGCACGTCGCAAGCGAGACTCTGCTGGCGCTTTTCGGACGCCTTACTCAGTTCACGAGGCCGTTCAACCTTTTCGGGCTTCCGGCCATCAGCATTCCATGCGGATTCTCTTCCGATGGACTGCCGCTCGCTTACCAGCTTGTTGGGCATCCCTTCGCGGAGGCCTTACTCCTGCATCTGGCTGGCGCCTATCAGCGCCAGACGAGCTTCCACGAGGTCGCTCCCAAGCTCTGAAAGCTCACCTTCATCGCGCCCCGACGTCGCAGCCGGGAATGGTTCCCGTCGGCAAGCTCGCGCAGTGATCGAAGATCTCACCAGGTCGGGTGAACCAGATCTTGTCGCGCTGCGGATGGTTCACGATGTGGCTGAGGGCGCGCCGCAACGCGCGCAAGCGGTACGGCTGCCCAACGATCATCGTATGTAGCGCAATCCCGCACACCAGAGGCTGGCGCTCGGCCTGTTCGATCATCTCGTCGAACTGGTCGATGATCATCTGCTCGAACTCGACAGCCGTATGGTGGCGAACGAGCATCATCGGCGAGTCATTGATCTCGAGCGGATATGGCACCGACATCAGCCTACCCGAACGCGTGCGGAGCCAGATCGGCTGATCGTCGAAGGGCCAATCCATGAGGAAATCGAAGCCGGCCTCCTTGAGGAGATCCGGCGTCACGTGGCTCTGCGACATCCACGGCCCCATCCAGCCGCGCGGCGCTCGTCCGCTGTGCGCAGCGATAGCATCGCGAACCTCGGCGATCAGACGGGCTTCATCCTTCTCCCACATCTGCCCCTGACGCTCCGCGTTGGTGCGCCCATGCCCGATGATCTCGTCCTTCCGTGCCTTGATGGGTTCGAGGATCTCCGGCGCGTAGTCGAAGATGGCAGTGTTGACGAGATGGCAGGCCGGCAGGTTCAGCTCGTCGAGTAGATCGAAGAGGCGCCACACGCCGACGCGATTGCCGTAGTCGCGCCAGGAGAACGTACGTGGATCCGGCTGCGGCAACTCTGTCGACACCGAATGCCCGAGCCCGGTACCAAATGCGAAGTGCTCGATATTGATGCCGAGATAGACTGCAACCCGCCTTCCGCCGGGCCAATCGTAGTTTGGGCGGCGCGGCAGTGCCGAGTAGTCATAGCGTCCGTGGTGAGGGAGGCGCATGATAAGTTACCTCGATGCTGGCAGACGCATGTCAGATGCCGAGATACGCGTTGCGCACCGTCGGATCGCGCAGGAGTTCAGTCGACGACCCTTCGGTAGATTTGCGGCCAAGTTGAAGAATGACGGCTCGATCCGCGAGGCCAAGTGCCCAGTTGGCGTTCTGCTCCGCCAGGATCACGCTCAATCCCTCGCGCTTCTGAACCGTCTTGAGAATCTCGCCGATACGCTCGACGATAATCGGCGCAAGGCCGAGCGAAGGCTCATCGAGCAGAAACAGCTTGGGCCGGCTCATCAGCGCGCGCCCGATAGCGAGCATCTGCTGCTCGCCGCCCGATAGGCTGCTCGCACGTTGGCTGGAGCGCTCTCGCAGCCGCGGAAAGTACTCGAAGATCTGCTCGCGTCGCTCGGAAAGTGTGTCGGCGGGCTGACTGTAGGCACCGACGTTGAGGTTCTCGAGTACGCTCAGGCCCGCGAAGACGCGGCGGCCTTCGGGCGAGAAGCCGATGCCGCGGCGCACGATCTCCGAGGGCTTGCGGCCCTTCAGATTCTCACCGCGCCAGAGGATTTGGCCTTCCCGATATGTGGCCATGCCAAGGATGGCCTTGAGCGTGCTGCTCTTGCCTGCACCGTTCGAGCCGACCAGGGCGAGGATCTCGCCTTCCGCTAGTGAGAACGAAAGATCCACCGTACCCACGATCTGGCCATAACGCACATCGAGTTTATCCACCAGCAGCAGCGACATAGCTCTTTCCGAGATAGGCTTCGATGACGCGCTCGTTCCGCAGAACCTCCTGCGGCGTGCCATGGGCAAGCTCTTGACCGTGAGCCAGAACGACAACTCGATCACAGAGACCCGAAATGAAACGCATGTTGTGGTCGATCACGATCACTGTGATCCCGCGCTCGCGCACGCGCTTGATTGTGTCGCGCACATGATCGGTCTCGTGCGCGCTGAGCCCCGCGACCGGTTCGTCAAGAAGGATGAGCGATGGTTGTGCGGCAAGTGCGATAACGATGCCGAGTGTCTTCTGATAGCCGTAGGGCAGGCTGCCGGCGACGGTATCGGCCACTGAGCGGAGCTCGAGCCAGTCCAGCAACTCGGCGACGAGCGCGTGCGCCTGCTCGCGCTTTCGCTTTGCTGCTGCCGTATCGAAGAGTGTCGGAATGAAGCCTGGAAAAAGTGTCAGATAGGCCCCGCGCAGCGCGTTCTCGTAGACCGTCCGGCCCGTGTAGACGACCGTCGCCTGAAAGGTGCGAACGAGGCCTCGCCGCGCCAGCAGATGCGGCGCCATGGCAGTCACGTCCTCGCCCTTGAAGCTTATGCGTCCGCCCGTCGGTTTGATGACGCCGCTGATCAAGTTGACGACCGTCGTCTTGCCCGCGCCATTTGGTCCGATCAGCCCGAGGATCTCGCTCGGCGCGACAGCGAAGCTCAGATCTCCGACGGCCCGCAGACCGCCGAAGATGCAAGTCAATCCATCAACCTTGAGAAGATCGGTCATCGTGACCGCCTTGTCGCAAGCTGCTTCAGCCGGCCAACCAACTCTATGATGCCGCCCGGAAGCACCGCCATGACGACAATCAGAATAATGCCGAACAGCACGCGTTGAAGCTCGACGTACCCGCGCAACAACTCCGGGAGACCGGTCAGGAAGATCGTGCCGATGATCGCGCCCGCAAGATGATTCATTCCGCCGATGACGTTCATGGCCACTAGATTGAGCGAGTCGACCATGCCGAATGAGCCCGGGTCCACATAGTGCAGGAAGTGAGCCAGCAGCGCGCCGTGGATGCCGGCAAGTGCGCACGCGATTACAAAGATCGTCACTTTCAGACGCAGCACAGGCACGCCTGAGCATTGCGCCACGCGCTCTGCCTCACGAATGGCATCCATTGATCGCCCGATCTCAGATGACAGGATGCGGGCACAAAGACCGACGCACAACAACGCGGCCGTGAGGGCGAAGTAGTAGAATGCGAGAGGCGTCGAAATGCCGGCGTAAGGTGCCGGCACGCCGAATATCCCGTTAGCGCCTCCCGTCATCGACGACCACTCGACGAAGACCATGCGGATGATCTCGCCGAGCAGGAACGTGACGAGCACGAAATACTTGCCCGTAAGACGCAACACGATCGGCCCGATCAGTAGGGCGACGGCGCCGGACGCTGCGGCACCTGCTGCAAGCGCCACCACGAATGGTACTTCGAGCCGCATGATCAGAAGGACACAGACATAGGCGCCGATGCCCATGAACCCCGCATGAGCAAAGGAAATGTGACCGGTCCTGATGATGAGATGCAGGCTTGTCGCGCCGATCGACGTGAGTGCGATAAGGCTACCCATCGCTAGCAGGAACGTGTTGCTCTCGACGAGCGGCCAGGCGAAAGCGGCGATCAACAGTAAGAGTACAACTGCCTGCCAGCGGCGTTTGGCAGCGAGGCTGGCGACGCCCGTGTCTTGCGCCTGCGTGATCTCCGCAGCGGCGGCATCGGAAGCAGAAGCATTCATTCGGGTTTACCCATGAGGCCCCAGGGCCGAAAGATCAGGAGCGCAATCACAACGCCAAACGATACGAAGGAGGACACAGCAGCTCCATAGAAGGTCGACAGGATGCTCTCAGTGAACCCGAGAATAACGCCACCAAGCGCGGCCCCCGGTATCGAGCCCATGCCCCCCAGGATCACGACGATGAAGCCGATCATCAGGGGGCGATCGCCCATGAAAGGTGAGAGCGCGTAGATCTGCGCATAGAGACCGCCTGCCAGAGCCGCCATGAAGATCGCGACGAAAAACGCCAGCCGATAGATCGTCCGTGTGTCGATGCCTTGAGCTTCCGCGATCTCGACATCCTCCGCCGTGGCGCGCATCGCGACGCCGTAGCGGGTCTGCGTCATGAAGATCCAGAAGATCAACAGCGCGACGACCGCGATGCCGATCACCACGAGGCGGTCGGATGAAAGCACCAACCCGCCATACTGCAGGACACCACTGAATGCCGCCGGTATCGAACGCTCGTAGACATCCCAGATGATCACGCTCGAGTATACCAGCGCCATGTTCAGTCCGAGCAGGCCAATCATGCTCTGGAACATCTTCTGGTAGAACCAGCTGAACACTAGAGACTCTAGAATGAGCGCAAGCGTTGCGACAGCGGCCGCTGCAAGCGGAACCGCCAAAGCGTACGGCACGGCGTACTTGCCGTAGACGTAGAACAGCGCATATCCGCCGAGCATCGCGAAGGCGCCGTGTGCAAAATTGACGACGCGCATGATGCCGAACAGAAGCGTGAACCCGAGCGCGATCAGGACATAGATTGCGCTAAGGCTCAAACCATTCACGAGTACCTGGCCGATGATGATAGGTGAGAGCATCCGGCGCAGTTCCAAGCTTGGGAGATCAACGATCAGGCGAACCGCAGGCGCAGTGCCATAAGGCGCGCCAGCGAGTGCACCTGTAGGACTCAGCGCTTGGCAGGCGTAATCCGGGTCAGCGGAACAGATTTGCCGCCCTTCACTTCCACGATCCAAAAGTCCAGCAAAAGCTGGTGATCGACACCATAGTCGCCGATACCACCCCAGACGACTGGACCGTACATGCCAGCATCCCACCCTTCGATCTTCTTCAGCGCGTCGCGAACGGCATCGACCTCGATGGAGCCTGCCGTCTCGAGGGCTTTGAAGAGAATTTTAGTTGCGTTGTACCAGCCGGGCGTCTGAGCGTTGATGATGCCGTCCCACTTGGCGCGATAGGCCTTCTGGAATTCCTGAGACTGCGGAGATCCGAAATCGAATGTCTCGTACGAGAGGAAGCCCTCCGCCAGTGGACCGCCGACTGCGACGATCTCGTCGACGGACGGCCCACCCACCTGCCAGATCAGCTTGTTGAAGCCGGCCTGACGCGCCTGCTTCAAGAGCAGCGCGGCCTCACCTGGCGCATTGCTGTTCAAATCGAACAAGTCGACGTTCTGCGCCAGCATTCGAGTGATTAGTGGCGTGAACTCCTTGGTGCCGCGCTCGTACATCTCGGTCCAGACCTCGATCCCGGCAGCGGTGTATTCCTTCACCAGCGTCGGGATGACGGCCTGACCGACGGCATCATTTGGAGCGATAAGTCCGACCTTCTTGATACCAGGCCTATTCTCACGCAGCCATTTGATCATCGCAGGAGCGAACTCGACGTTCGAGTTCATGACCCGGAAATTGTATGGCGACTTGGCCTCGTTCTTCAGGATGGCAGGTGCAAAGCCGTTGGCGAGCAGGACGACTTTGGCAGGCGTCGTCACGGCAACGGTCGCCAGCACCGGAGGAGATCCTACCGGTCCGATGATGTATTTGACCTTGTCCAGATTGACCAATCGCTCGGCGGCAGTACGGCCTCCTGTCGCCGTGTACTGGTCGTCGTACATCTGGAGCTTGGGCATGTAGGTCTTGCCGCCGACCTTCAGCCCGCCCGCCTTGACGACTTCGTCGATTGCGAGCGTCACACCGCGCTGAACGGCGAGGCCCCAGGCCGTGCCACCCCCCGACAGGCTGCCAATCGCACCGATCTTGAGTTCTTCCTGAGCGGCCGCCCCCGAAATACCGGCCAATGCAATGGTCGCCGCCAGTCCCGCCAACCGAAATGCCTTGATCATGGATGAGCCTCCCTGCGCTTGCCGATATTTCACTGACATCGGCTTATGTATACAACGCTATACTTAGAAAAACCAACGGTCAACCGGTGCCGAAGAGCCCGAGTTTGCGCCACGGTTCGCCCGAATAAGCGTCAGACCTGCAGCGCGATTTTTCGTGAGCAGAGGGCGCGCATCATCACTGCGCTGGCACGCACAGAAGCGAACTCAGACCGAGCGGAACACCGGCCATTAGAGCAGCCGGCACTCGCTCACGATCTGCGGTATCCATAGACCTCGGCTGCATAGTCAGCCGTGATGTAGCCATCAGAGAGGTCATCCTCGACGGCAGTCGGGCTGCGCTCGGATGGCGGGCCGTATCCACCCGCGCCATTGAGGCGGAAGCTCACAACGTCGCCGCGTTTGAGCGGCCGCACGGCCTTCGACGTCAGACGCTCGGCTTCAGCATCCGGGTTCAGCACTGTCTCGGCGATCGTTCCCGGGGCGCCGCCAAACAATCCGAAGCCAGCACTCTCATGGCGATCGCTCAGCAGCGTCATCACGGCCGACCCGGTTCGCAACTCGACGTCCTTGCGAATGCCGCAGCCACCGCGAAACTTGCCGGCGCCCCCGGAGTTCGAAATTAGCTCGACGCGGTGGATGACGACGGGATTGTTGGTTTCGTGCACTTCGACCGGAATGTTGGCGCAGTTCATCACTGGGCTCAGGGCCTCGGCGCCGTCCTTCCAGGCGCGACCGCCATATCCCGCAAGGATCAGATCATAGAAGATGAACGGTTTGCCGTTTCGGTCGTCCACGCCTCCGATATTCGGGTTGCCCCAGTGGGAGAATGCGCCCATGGCCCGGTTTGGTAGTGCCTTCGATAGGGCGCCGTTGATGATGTCGAAGATGCGGATCTGAAGTGCGGCTCTGCCGCCGCTGGGCGCCGGAAACTTGGGATTGAAGAAACTTCCCTCGCGCGCCATCGCAGTTATCGGCCGGATGGCGCCGTCGTTCTGCGGCAACTGCGCATCGGCAAAGACCTTGATCGAGAACAGCGTATAGGCGCGTGTGTAGTTGATGTAGGAATTTATGGCGACCGGGACTTGGTCAGACGAGCGGGAGAAATCGACGACGATTTCGCTGCCCTTGACGGTCACATCCACGGCAACTTTGACGATGCCGTCCCCCGGACCGCAATCGTCGATCTGATCATCGAAGCTGTAGACGCCGTCGGGGACGCGGGAGATGAGATCACGCATCTTGGCTTCCGAGCGATCAAAGATGATCTCGATCGCCGTCTCAACCTGATCGAGACCGTAGTCTGTGAACAGCTTGGCGAGACGCTGGACCCCGATATGATTGGCATTGCGTTGTGCAGCCAGATCACCGCCGACTGGCTCCGGCAGGCGTACGTTACCGAGCACGAGACGGAGAACGTCTGGGTCGAACTCTCCTCCGCGAACGAGCCGTACGGGCAGGATGCGCAATCCCTCTTGGAAGGCCTCGGTGATGCCTTGCACCTTCTGCGAACCAGGAGCCGCGCCGCCCATGTCGACGTGATGGGCCGATGTCACAACGTAGCCAATGAGCCGACCGTCCAGGAATGCCGGAGAGACCAGAAAGCAATCGGGGAAGTGGCCCCCACCGAGCAAGCTGTCGTTGAGGAGGACACCATCGCCAGGCTTCAGCGTGTCGGGCGGAAAATACTCGAGCACACGCTTTACGAGGAAAGGCATAGCGCCGAGGTGCCCGGGCGTGAAGTTGCCCTGGGCAACGAGGCGTGCATGGCGGTCGAAGATGCCCGTTGAGAAGTCTTCCGCCTCGCGCACCGCCTCGGAGAATGCCGTTCGCCGGAGCGTCGTTCCAACTTCCTCGGCAATCGAAAGGAAGCTGTTCCAGAGCACGGACAGGGTGATTGGTGAAATGTTGCTCGTGCTCATGGTCACGCTCCTTCCCCGACGGTGATGATGAGATTGCCTCTCTCGCTCAGCGATGCGGTATCGCCCGGCAAAATGACAATCGTCGACTCACGTTCCTCGATGATCGCGGGCCCCTCGACGACCTCGCCTGGGACAAGCTTGTAGCGATCGATCGCTGCGCAGGATGTGAAGCCACCACATTCCGGAAAGTACGCGCGGCGTTCGCTGCGGCGGGCGGATCCTCGAACTGCGGCAGAGAAATCCACCGCACTTTGCGAGGTGCCGGATTGAGGTACGGTCGCCGTCAAATACCAGTCGACGAGGTCGATGGCGGCGGACCGGTCTCGGTAACCGTAGATTCGGTGATAGGCCTCGTGGAACAGCTCGACAGCCTTTTCGGCGTATCCGGAGGAGAAATCACCATTTGGCAAGTCGACTCGGATCTCATGGCCTTGCCCGGCGTAGCGCATATAGACACCACGCTCGAACTTGGCTCGATCTGCCCCGCCCAGCCGTTCGAGATCATAGCGAAGTTTGCGATCGAGCTCTGCAAACACCGCGGCCATCTCGCCTTCAATGCCGGCCTCGAGGCGGAGGACGCGTGTCGTAGACTGGTCGATTTTGGAATCGGCTTCGAGAAGGCCGATCGCAGAGCCAACTCCGGCCCCATACGGAACTATAATGCGTGGAATTCCGATCGCTCGCGCCAGTCGCGAGGCGTGCAGAGGTCCGGCGCCGCCAAAGGCAACCATTGCGTATTTACGTGGATCACGCCCGCGTTCGACGGAAACAATGCGCATGGCGCGCTCCATGTTGGAGTTTGCCATCGTATATATGCCCCACGCAGCCTCAATTGGATCGAGGCCGAGAGGTTGCGCCACTTCGCGCGCGATGCCCGCAAGCGCTCCCTCAGCATCGAGCGCCATTCCGCCGCCGTTGAACGCCAATGGGTCGATGTAGCCAAGCGCGACGTTGGCGTCCGTCACCGTTGGCCGCGTACCACCGCGCCGATACGATATGGGCCCAGGCTCCGCGCCGGCACTCTCAGGCCCCACCGTGATCAGCCCAAGCTCAACCGACGCGATGCTCCCACCGCCAGCACCGATCTCCAGAAGCTCGATGGCGGATATATTGAGCGGAAGGCCGCTCCCCTTGCGATAGCGAACCTGATCGACCTCGAAGGTCGGGACGATGGCGGGAACACCGTTGTCGATCGCGCCGAGCTTGGCCGTCGTGCCCCCCATGTCGAATGTCAGGACATGCGTGAAGCCTTCTTGCCGCCCCACTTCCGCACACATGAGAACGCCGGCTGCAGGGCCGGATTCGACGATGCGAACAGGGTTCGCTATCGCAAGGTCCGGCGGCACGAGGCCGCCGTTCGACTGCATAATGAAGAGCTGAGCGCTGACTCCGCGCTCGTGTAACGCGCCATCCAGCTGCCGCACATATCGGCCGACGAGCGGCTTGATGTATGCGTTAGCCGTCACGGTGCTCGTGCGCTCGTACTCCCTGAATTTCGGAGATACGTCCGAGGAGAGAGAGACGAACATGCTCGGCAATCGCGCAGCCAGCGCCTTGGCGAGTGCACGCTCGTGCTCGGCGTTCGCATACGAATGCATGAGGCATACTGCGACAGACTCATAGCCGCCGTCAGCAATGGCCGAAATGACCTGATCGACATCCTCTTTCGAAAGTGGTCGTTCAATAGTTCCATCGTAGAGCACGCGCTCGCCCACCTCGAAGATGTCGCGACGTCGCGCAAGCGGCTTTGGTTTGTCGAGATAGAGATCGTACGTCTCGTACCGCTTTTGGCGTCCGATGATCAGGATGTCGCGGAAGCCGGCGGTCGTAATGAGCGCCGTGCGAGCGCCTTTGCGCTCCAGCACGGCATTTGTCGCAACGGTGGTTGCGTGCAGAAGCGTCTGCACGGCGCCTGCAGCCACGCCGCTGCGGCCGAGAAGCTCCTCGATCCCAGAAAGGACTGCCTTGGCAGGCTCTTTCGAGGTCGTCGGTACTTTGCCGAAATGGCGCTGACCGGTGGTTCCGTCGTCGAGAACAAAGTCAGTGAAGGTGCCGCCGATGTCGAATGCCAGCCGGATCATGTTACCCCCGCTTACGCAGATTGTGTGCGATTGAATACAATCAAAGCCAATAGCTGTCAAAAGCGGAGCGGAGCGTCCCAGGATTGAATTTCATGCACGCTGCCAACGTCTTGATAGGTTGATCTGTACGTCAGCCTGCAATGCAGCAGCGCAGCTCGGCGGAGATCCAAGCAAGCCGATATCGCATTCCCAGTCACTACCCGGGATGACGCCGCCAGCTGCAAGCACAGCCCGAGGCAGGCATTATTGCGAAGGTAATTACTGCCCTCCGGCACCCGGCTCGGACGGCCATTGATACGGAATTTCCTCATTGGGACTGTGCGGAATGCCCACGTCGCAGCCGCGAGGGTAGCCGGACCGCGTGCGGTCACGCCCGTTGAACCGATAGGCATAGTCCGGGGGAAAGAGGTCATAATGATTGGGCACGCCAAGGGCAGCTGCTGCGTGCGCCGGCCAGTCGCTTTCGTACATGATGCCCCGTGCAAGCGCGACCAGATCAGCGTCGCCAGCCTGCAGAATGCTCTCGGCATGATGAGGTGAGGTGATCAAGCCCACCGCCACCGTGCCGACGCCGGCCTCGCGGCGAATGCGCGAAGCGTAGCTTACATGATAGCCGGGAACGCGCGGGACTAGCGGAAATGTGCTGTTTCCTTGCAGGCCGCCCGATGAGCAGTCCACTATATCTATACCGCGCGCCTTGAGCTCGATTGAAAGCGCTACGGAATCCTCGACCACCCACTCCCCTCCCCGCCCATCGACGACCGACATGCGGAAGAATACCGGCCGATCCGCCGGCCAGTTGGATCTCACGACCTCAGCAATCTCCAGCGCGAACCGCATACGGCCGGCGCGATCCCCCCCATAGCCGTCAGTACGCTTATTGGCGATCGGCGAGAGAAACTGATGGATGAGATAACCGTGAGCGTCGTGGATCTCACACACATCAAAGCCTGAATCCGTGGCGCGCCGGGCAGCGATGCTCCAACGCTCGAGAACATCCCGGATCTCAGGGATGGTTAGTTCGTGCGGCGTCCGCGCGCCGGGGCCGGATGGGATCGGCGAGGGAGCAATGCCTGTCCACGGCGGTAGTCCAATAGCCGCATCCTCATCGGTAAGTGGCGTCCAATTCCTCATCGCACCGTGGCAGGAAGCCTTGCGGCCGGCGTGACCAAGCTGGATGGCAGGGACCGCGCCAAGGGATTTGAGGAAATCCGTTATGCGGCGGTACTGAGGAATATGGTCGTCCAAAAAAATGCCTGCGCAGGCATGCGTCTTTCGTCCCCGCGCCTCCACAGCTGTCTCGTCGCCGAACACGATGCCGGCGCCACCCATCGCGAACTTACCGAGATGAACGAGATGCCAATCGGTCGGCCCCCCTTCAACGGACCGGTACTGACACATGGGAGACACGACCACACGATTGCGCACCGTCAGCCCGCGAAGCTTCAGAGGTGTGAAGAGGAGTGGCAAGTCAGGTCTCGCGCAGGCCTTGCGCTGGTCTGTCAGCTGCATGACTCCCTCTCGCGTTCTTGATGACGCGACATGTCGGAACATGGGGCCACGATAATTCCTGGATCTATTGTGTGCAACTGTATGCAAACTAGTGGCGGAGACCGGTTCGCCGATCAGGATCGAGATCGCCGATTTTATCGCTTCGGTTTCGACCTCGACGAACTCTGAAGCCTCAGCTTCGCGATCGTGCATCTGGCCGCGGATTCGACGCCTTGCGTCTCGAGGTCGAACAGCCGAAGGATCTCCTCGACGGGGACACATACTTGCCTGTCTCAGACGAGACGGAGCGATCCCAAAGACTTCCTCGAACACCATGGCGATGTTGACGAGAATGAACTCCCGCTCAGGGTGGGCTGGGCGCCACCATTCCCGTCACGCTCGATTTCCAGTTGAGCTGCGATGAGCGTGTCCCGACGGGCAAGAAGGCTTGCTAGGACATCGACCGACTGCCTCGTCCCCATCGCGCGTCGGCTTTGCATTTCTTCGGCGACGGCGAGATCCGGCTCATGCGCTCGCGATCTGACGATGTGGAGCTCGTGACTTTAATTAGGATCCGGTGTCACGCCGGCGTCCGCAAATGCGTGATCCGTCATCAATCGCGCCATCTCAGAGCCGAGCATCTCGGAGACTGCCTGCCGCAAGGGCCCGGTGCGCTTCTTAAGACGCAAGGCGAGGGTCCCGAGCGCCTTCTCGGGTACCCGCACAGTTTGCCCAGCGCCTGGTTGCGTGCCGCCCTCCGCGCCTTGGCGCGGAGCTGGAGGCCTTCGTGCAACGCGGCTTGAAGCTCGAATGCTCAAATACAAGCGGCCTCAGCAGCCGCGTGGCTGCGCAGCAGCTCGTCGAGATTGCGGTCGCAGATGCTGAAGTGTGGGGTTCATTCCGTTCGCACTTCCTCGTCACGGCTGAAGCCTGACTGTGCGGTCACGGCACTCGGGGATCCCAACTTCGATCAGCGAGCAGAATGAAAGCGTGCCTCTTAGGACAATACATGCTGAGAGGCAGCGCGCGGCAGAGCTAAGACATTGATTTTAAATGGTCGGAGCGGAGAGATTCGAACTCTCGACCCCCAGTCCCCCAGACTGGTGCGCTAACCAGGCTGCGCTACGCTCCGATCCGTTTTCCGACCCGCCGCACCCCCGGGGGCCCGACAAAGTCCCAGCCGCTTGATCCGCCGTGCATTTCACGGCGCTTTAGGCTGGCGGCCCCCCACCCAGCAAAAGGGCCGGCAGGGAACCGCGCCAACGGGTACTCGACAGGCCGCAGCCCGTCAAGGAACTTGGGGGCCGCGGACAGGTTGCACTCGCAAGAGCCAGCCGATTTACCCCGTACGGATAAGCCACGGCGCGAGGCTAGCCGCAGAGCGCCATACGCGGTAAATCGACGGACACCGAATTTCGCGGCCCAGCGCGGCCCCAGCATCACGGAGGAAATCCATGACGATGACGCTCGAACAGGTTGCAGAGGCCATGGTCGCCCCCGGCAAAGGCATTCTCGCCGCCGACGAGAGCACCGGCACAATCAAGCGCCGCTTCGACAGCATCAAGGTCGACAACACCGAGGAGAACCGACGCGATTATCGCGAGATGCTGTTCCGCTCGACCGATGCGATGAAGACCGCAATTTCCGGCGTCATCCTTTTTGACGAAACCCTGCGCCAGAAGGCCAAGGACGGCACGCCGCTCGCGAAGATCATCGCTGATACCGGCGCGCTACCGGGCATCAAGGTCGACGGCAGCACGAAGCCCCTCCAGTTCTGCAAGGGCGAGGTCGTCACCGAGGGCCTCGATGGTCTCCCGGGCCGCGTGAAGGAGTATGTCGGCCTCGGTGCCAAGTTTGCGAAGTGGCGCGCGGTGATCGACATCGGCCAGGGCATGCCCTCCTACACCTGCATCAGGGCGAATGCACACTTGCTCGCGCGCTATGCCGCGATCTGCCTCGAGGGTGGTCTCGTGCCGATCGTCGAGCCGGAAGTGCTGATGGATGGCGCGCACGACATCGACCGCTGCGCCGAGGTCACCGAGTGGGTCCTCAAGGAGGTCTACCAGGAACTCTATTACAACCGCGTCGTGCTCGAGCAGACGATCCTCAAGCCCAACATGGTCATCTCCGGCAAGCAGTGCGCCCGTCAGGCGAGCCGCGAGGAAGTGGCCGAGAAGACCATCAAAGTCCTCAAGCGTTGCGTGCCGACGGCGGTGCCGGGGATCGCATTCCTCTCCGGTGGTCAGTCCGACGAAGACGCGACGGCGCATCTCAGCATCATGAACGCCATGGGCAACCTGCCTTGGAAGCTCTCGTTCTCGTATGGCCGCGCGCTGCAGGCTGCAGCACTCAAGGCGTGGAGCGGTAAGCCTGAGAACTTCGCCGCCGGTCAGCGGGCCTTCAGCCATCGCGCGAAGATGAATGGCCTCGCCTCCCTCGGCAAATGGAGCGAGAAGCAGGAAAAGGCTGTCGCGTAAGGAAAGCGCTTCAGCACGGAGACGAGTGCGCGATGCGGAGACGGCTCTCAAACGTTGCCGCATCGCTCGCGCTGTTTCTGGCTCTCGCGGCCGGATCCTCCGCTAATGCTCAGGGCTTAGTCGACCGCAATTCCATGAGCCGCGACGAAATCGTCGCGGCTTTTGTCGATCAGCAGCTCTCAGGCGTCTATCCAAGCGGCCTGCCGTGGAGCGAGCTGATCCGCGCCGACGGCACGAGCGACTATCGCGAAGGCGGCAACCGGCGCACAGGGCGCTGGTGGATGCGTGGCCACCAATTCTGCTTCCGCTACGAGCTGCCGATGTCGGGCGGCTGCTTCCGCGTCGTCCGCATGGGCGCAAACTGCTACGAGCTTTATGCCGTCACCGCGAGCGGCGATGCGCCGCCTGCGCCGCCGAATGCGGAAGGCCAATGGAATGGCCGCATGTGGCGCGACGATGCTGCGCCCACATGCGAGGAGCGACCGACGAGCTGATGGACACGCGCGGCGCAAACCCAGCGCGCAATACCGCCGGCATGGCACGACGATGGCGGAGAAAGCCTCTTTCCAGCAGCCGACGGTGAATGATTAGTGCGGCTGGAGGAACTTCGCGCGATAACGGCCGTCGGCGCCGGCGACAAACAGCTCCTTCACCTGCGGATGGCGCAGGGGGGTGCCGGTCGTGTCCGGCAGCAGGTTCTGCTCCGAGACATAGGCAACGTACTCGGTCTCCGCGTTCTCCGCGAGCAGGTGATAGAAGGGCTGCTCCTTCTTCGGGCGGATCTCCTCGGGGATCGACTCCCACCACTCTTCGGTGGAATTGAAGATCGGGTCCACATCGAAGATGATCCCCCGAAACGGATAGATCCGGTGACGCACGACTTGGCCGAGCTGGAACTTGGCCAGTCGCATGCCGCGGTCTGCCCGGCGCGATTTCGGAGATTTTGCTGAGCTCATGGTGCGAGGTATCGCCAATCCGCGTTCGATCTGTCAATGCCCGCCTGCCCGCACCAGCTGCGCTGCAATGGCGCCCGTCTACTAAAGGACTACCCCCAACAGGCGCGCCGTCCTAGATTGCGCGGCAATATCAATGATGCGCGCCAATTTCCCTGGCGCTGCCGAGCCCCAACCAATCCCTAGGCGAGGAAGAGAGACGAGACATGCGTCACGGCGGCAAGATCCTGATCGACCAGCTTGAATCCCAGGGCGCGACAGCCGCGTTCACAGTGCCGGGCGAGAGCTTCCTCGCCGCCCTCGACGGCCTTCACGACTCCAATCGCATCAAGACGGTGATCTGCCGCCAGGAAGGTGGCGCTGCGATGATGGCCGAGGCCTGGGGCAAAGTGACCGGCGAGCCCGGCATCTGCTTCGTCACCCGCGGCCCCGGCGCGGCGAACGCCATGGCGGGACTGCACGTCTCGCAGCAGGACTCGACGCCAATGATCATGTTCCTCGGCCTGCCGGGCGAGAAGCACGAGGACCGCGAGGCCTTCCAGGAAATCGAGACTAAGCAGCTCTTCTCCTCGTTCGTGAAGTGGGCGGCGGTCATCCGCTCGACAACCCGCATTCCCGAATACGTCAGCCACGCCTATCACGCTGCGAAGAACGGCCGGCCTGGTCCTATAGTGCTCGGCCTTCCCGAGGACATGCTCTCGAGCGAAGGCGAGGCGACGGATGCGAAGCCTGCGCGCTTTGCGCATCCGGCGCCGAGCACGGGCGACATGGAGGAGCTGAAGGCTGCGCTCGCCAAGGCCAAGCGACCGGTGATGCTCATCGGCGGACCTGGCTGGAGCCGCGATATTCAGAAGCGCGTCGAAGCCTTCGCCGAGCGCTACGACATGCCGGTCGCGGCGGCGTTTCGCTACCAGGACTACATGGACAACCGGCATCCGAATTATGTCGGGCACGCCGGCATCGGGCTCGATGCCAAGCTCGCGAGCGCGATCAAGGGCGCGGATGTCCTCATCGTCATCGGCGCCCGCCTCGGCGAGATGACGACGTCGACCTATACGCTCGTCGATATCCCGAACCCGAGCCAATACCTCGTGCATATTCATCCGTCGGGGAACGAGCTCGGCTCTGTCTATCGCGCCGATCTGCCGATCAATGCGACGGCGGAGACGTTCGCGCGTGCGCTCGACGGCCTTGCCAAGCCGGCGGCGACGCCGTGGAGTGGCCTGCGCAAAGAGCTGCGCGCGAGCTACGAGGAGTCGCTGAAGCCGATTGCGACGCCCGGCGCGGTGCAGTTCGCGGAGGTCGTGCGCACGGTCTCGGACATGATGCCGGAGGATGGCATCATCACGAACGGCGCCGGCAACTACGCGGGCTTCGTGCACAAGTACACGCAATACAAAGGCTACAAGAGCCAGCTCGCGCCGACCTCCGGCTCCATGGGCTACGGTCTTCCTGCGGCAATCGCGGCAAAGCTCGCCTGCCCGACGCACACGGTCGTCAACTATGCGGGTGACGGCTGCTTCATGATGACGTCGCAGGAGTTCGCGACTGCTGTGCAGTACGGCCTGAACATCATCACGATCATCGCGAACAACGGCATGTATGGCACGATCCGCATGCATCAGGAGAAGCACTATCCGAGCCGCGTCGTCGGTACGGAGTTGGTGAACCCGGACTTCGCCGCTTATGCGCGCGCCTTCGGCGGCCATGGCGAGACCGTCGAGCGCACCGAGGACTTCAAGCCCGCATTCGAGAGGGCGCTGAAGGCCGGCAAACCGGCGATCATCGAGTGCCGTCTCGATCCCGAAGCCCTCACGCCGCGCCAGACGTTGAGCCAGATCCGCGAGGCTGGCGGAAAGAAGTAAGGCACGACAAATTCCGAGATGGAACGGCCGCCCGGCACCGCCGCGGCGGCCGTTCTTATTCCAGACGATCGTTCAGTTGCCCAAGACGTAAACAAGCAATTAACTTAATATTCGCGCCATTTACCAATCGGATTACTAACAATCGACTAAACTCACGAAATGCATTACTCATTGTACACCACGAACAAGACACAGCAGGGCGCAAGCCATGGATCATCGCGCAAATCTCGACTCGGTCGGACGCCTCGGGCGCGCCGCACGGATCGGCGCGGTGGTTTGCCTACTGATTGCGTGCGTCCTGCTGGTGAGCTCCCTCATGTCGTCGCACCGAGTCGCGGCAGACGTCCAGAACCCACTGAACCACTCCGCTCTGCGGGTCTTCTGACCCTTCCAAGTTTTCCCACTCCGCTTATCTGATACCTCCTGACATCTCCTGCAAAAAACTGGCCCCCGCTTCAGTGCGAAGCGGGGGCCTCTTTATTCGCCGACGAGATACCTGAAGATGGGCTGTCAGTAGCCCAGCAAGGCCTCGATTGGACCTTTGGGGAGCGGGACTAGAAACCACTTCTCGAACATGAAGAAGAAGAAGATCGGGACCGCCAAGCCAACCCCTATCGCGCGAAGCACGCTCTCCCCTCCGACAAATATCATGAAGAAGAGGATGAATGCCGCCGAGGCCGAATAGATGCCGACGAACTGGACGGCCCCGACATAGGCGATCGCCGGCAGAAGCACGGTGATGACGCGGAAGAATGCCGGCCGCGAGACGAACGCCTCGCTCAGGCCATCGCCCTTGCTCATCACGGCCTTGAGCAGAATGGCTACGCTTGCCGTACCGAGCACCACGGCAATGTAGAATGGGAAGTAGCCGGCGCGCGGCCCCTCGCCCTCCGCCCATCCGATGCCAAGCCGAAGGCTGTCGGTAATGATGATCGCGCTGACGCCGAGAAGCAGCAGCGCCACCACGATCTCGAGCACCCGGTTCGAAACCAGCGCTGGCTCGTCCGACGCATCACCCTGCTCGTGCATTGCCTGTCTCCCTCATACATTGGCAGCCTTCGCGACAATGTTCCGTCGCGAAGGCCTGCGGCAGGGCTCAGTGCCCCGCCGCGCGCTTATTTACCGGGCGCCAGGAAGCCCGCAGACTTCATAAGATCGTGGTGCAGCTTCTCTGCCGCCCCGACCCACTTCGCATAGTCGTCACCGGCCATGAACGTATTGTTGAAGGCACCCTTCTCCATGAACTCCTTCCAGTCGGGCGTCTCGCGCACCTTCTTGAAGAGATCGACGTAGAAAGCGGCCTGCTCCTTGGTCACGCCCGCCGGCATGAAGATGCCGCGCAGCATCTGGTAGCTGACGTCGACGCCCGATTCCTTGCAGGTCGGGATGTCGGACCACGCCATGGTGTCCGTCACCTTCGCGGTGTAGGTGCTGCGCTTGTCGTCGAAGATGCAGAGCGGCCGGAGCGAGCCCGCACGCCACTGCGCGACGGCCTCAATGGGGTTGTTGACCGTCGAATCGACGTGCTTGCCGACAAGCTGCACGGCGACAGCGCCACCGCCAGCGAACGGAACGTAGGTGAACTTCTTGCCGCCGGTCACGCCCTCGAGCGCGACGGTGATGATCTGGTCCTCCTGCTTGGAGCCCGTACCACCCATCTTGAACTTCTTGTCTTCGCCGGCCTTGACGGCGTCGACATAATCCTTGGCGGTCTTGTAGGGCGTGTCGCTGTTCACCCAGAGGATGAACTGGTCGAGGGCCAGCATCGCAACGGGCGTCATGTCCTTCCAGTTGAAGGGAACGCCGGTCGCAAGAGGTGTCGTAAAGAGATTCGAGAGCGTGATGATGAGCTGATGCGCGTCACCCTTGCTCTTCTTGACCTCGAGGAAGCCTTCAGCGCCGGCGCCACCCGCCTTGTTGATGACGACGACGGGCTGCTTCATGAGATTGTGCTTGCCGATGACGCCCTGAATGAACCGCGCCATCTGGTCAGCGCCGCCGCCGGTGCCGGCGGGGATGATGAACGTCACCTGCTTGGTCGGTTCCCATGCCTGAGCCGGCATGGCGGCGCCCGTGAGCAGCGCCGTACTGGCCAGAACGGCTCCAGCAAAGTGGCGCCTCAACATCGTGCGTCGAAAGAACATTGCCATTTCCTCCTGTTCACCCGCCTCCATTTTTGAGGCTTTCTTGCCGCCCTCAGTTCCGAAGGCGGAAATCCACAGTGACCGCAATCTCGAGCTGTTTGCCAGCCCTACTCTCTTATGCCGCCGTCACGGAGCGCGATTGACCGATACGCGCCCTGAGTGCGCTCACGAGCGGCCAGACGAGCATCAGCAGGCCGAGCGACATGATGGATGCGACGAGCGGATTGGCCCAGAAGATATTGAGGCTACCCTGCGAGAGCAGCATGCTCTGGCGGAACGATTCCTCCGCCTTGTCCCCAAGCACGATCGCGAGCACGAGCGGCGCCAGCGGATACTGCAGCTTGTTGAAGACGTACCCGACGACACCGAACACCAGCATCATCCAGACGTCGAACATGTTGTTGTTCACGGTATAGGCGCCGATCGCGCAGATCACGAGGATCACCGGCGCGATGATCGAGAACGGAATTCGCAGGATCGCCGCAAAAAGCGGCACGCACGTCAGCACCACGATGAGCCCAACGATATTGCCGAGGTACATCGAGGCAATCAGGCCCCACACGAAGTCCTTCTGCTCGACGAACAGGAGCGGACCGGGCTGAAGGCCCCAGATGAGAAGTCCGCCGAGCAGCACCGCAGCCGTCGGTGATCCGGGAATGCCGAGCGTCAGCATCGGAAGGAGAGCGCTGGTGCCTGCAGCATGGGCGGCTGTTTCGGGCGCAACGACGCCTTCGATCTCGCCCTTGCCGAAATTTTCGCCGCGCGGCGAGATCCGCTTGGCGAGGCCGTAACTCATGAAGGATGCCGGCGTCGCGCCGCCGGGCGTGATGCCCATCCAGCAGCCGATGACGCAGCTCCGGATCGAAGTGGCCCAATAGGCGAGCAGCTTCTTCCACGTCGTCAGGACGATGCGCAGACGCAGCTTCGCTTCCGATCCCTGGAACTTGAGCCCGTCCTCCATCGACGAGAGGATCTCGCCGATGCCAAAGAGACCGATCACCGCGATCAGGAAGTCGAATCCACCGAGCAGCTGATCGTATCCGAACGTCATGCGGAGCTGGCCGGTGACGCCGTCCATACCAACGGCCGCGAGCGCGAAACCGAGCGCCATAGCGGCAATTGTTTTCCAGGGGCTACCTCGCCCCATGCCGACAAAGCTCGCGAAGGTTAGGAAGAAGACGGAGAAGAATTCCGCAGGCCCGAATTTAAGCGCGAAGCGCGCGATGATCGGCGCCAGGAAGGTGATCACGACGACGGCAACGAAAGCGCCGACGAAGGACGAGGTGAACGCCGCGGTCAGAGCCTCATCCGCCTTGCCCTGCCGGGCCATGGGATGCCCGTCGAAGGTGGTCGCCACCGACCAGGGCTCGCCCGGGATATTGAATAGGATCGAGGTGATTGCCCCGCCGAACAGCGCTCCCCAGTAAATGCAGGAGAGCATGATGATCGCCGACGTCGGCGGCATGGTGAACGTGAGGGGGAGGAGAATGGCGACGCCGTTGGCGCCACCCAGGCCTGGCAGCACACCGATAATCACCCCTAGGACGATACCGATGAACATCAGGGCCAAATTATAGGGCGTCAGCGCAATGCTGAAGCCCTGCATCAGAGAGCCGATCTCTTCCACATTCCCTCCGCACACCTAGCGTTCCGCCCTGGTGCGGGGAAGGTCCTTGGTTCTATGACCCGGTACCTCTGTCCCCGCCCTGCTCGTCGTTGCGAGCGCTTCTTCCAAATTTGATTTCCCACGGGTCATCGCTTCGGAAGATGCTTGTTATTGGCATACCATATACCCCTCTTCGTCTCCCTGACAAGAAGCCACAACGCAGACGCGAAAGACGGCGAACACTCGTGTCGGTCGCTCGGTGACGTTGGCGAGTCGATACGCGAAAATGTAGACGACCAAGGATTTTCCGGGATGCGACGACTATTGCGGAGCAACTGCCACATCGCATCCTGCTCCATAACGTGAGCGCAACTGCGAGACTGGGGGACTTGTAAAAGTGCTGAGCATCGGTGTATGGTATACCAAGAACCAGTTGTTGACGCTTATTCGTGGCGCCCGTGCAGTAAGCTCGTAATTCGGGGGTAAGCCCTTGTCAGATACTCAGATCAGCATTGCCCCGATCGTCGAAAGCCTGAGTCTCAAGGCCAAAGCATACGCTGCGCTCAAGTCGGCGATCATGCGCATGAACATTTACGACAACAACGCCGAGCTGAAGCTCGACGAGCGCGATCTCTCCGCGCGCTTCGGCGTCTCGCGCACGCCGCTCAGGGAAGCACTCGCGCAGCTTGATTCAGAAGGCCTCGTGCGCATCGTGCCGCGCAAAGGGATCTTCATTGTCCGCCGGACGAAAGCCGAGATCCTCGAGATGATCACGGTGTGGGCGGCGCTCGAGAGCATGGCCGCACGGCTCGCGACCAAGGAAGCCGCAGACGAAGAGATCGCCAGCCTGCACGAACTCGTCGACAGCTTCTCGACCGACAAAGTCGCAGCAAAGATGGGCGAGTATTCCGACGCGAACATTCGATTCCATCAGGCGATCATCAAGCTCGGCAAGTGCGGCCTCATCGCCGACATGACCGAGACCCTGTTCTTCCACGTCCGCGCCATCCGACAGCGCACGATCTTCGAGGACGATCGCGCGCGGCGCTCGATCGTCGATCACAAGGAGATCGTGGCTGCGCTCGAGGCTCGCGACACGGAGCGGGCGGAGCGACTGGTGCGCGAGCACACCCTGAAGCTGCGCGACCATGTCGAGCGCTTCGTCGGCATCGACTGACGCCTCAATCGACTGAAGCCCCGACGGGCCAACCAGAACAGAAGAACCTCAACGATACGCAACTGCGTGGGAAGGAAGCGAAATGTCTGCATCAGCACAAAGCGCTGAGACAAATGCGTCCGCGGGAGAGCAGGAGCTGACCGACGGCTTCAATCTCATCATCGATGCGCTGAAGCTCAACGGCCTCGAAACCATCTACGGCGTGCCGGGCATTCCAATCACCGATTTCGGCCGCATGGCGCAGGCTTCAGGGCTTCGCGTCATCTCTTTCCGCCACGAGCAGAATGCGGGCTACGCGGCATCGATCGCGGGCTTCCTGACGAAGAAGCCGGGCATCTGCCTTACCGTCTCGGCGCCGGGTTTCCTCAACGGCCTCACTGCACTCGCCCACGCGACCACGAACTGCTTCCCGATGATCCTGATTTCGGGCTCGTCCGAGCGCGAGATCGTCGATCTCCAGCAGGGCGACTACGAGGAGATGGACCAGCTCGCAATTGCGAAGCCGCTCTGCAAGGCCGCCTATCGCATTCTGCATGCGCAGGACATCGGCATCGGCATTGCCCGCGCGATCCGCTCAGCTGTCTCTGGCCGCCCCGGTGGCGTCTATCTCGATCTGCCGGCCAAGCTCTTCGGCCAGGTCATCAATGCTGAAGCCGGCCGCAAGTCGCTGGTGAAAGTGATCGACCCCGCACCCGCGCAGATCCCGGCACCCGACGCCATCAAGCGCGCGCTCGACGTGCTGAAAGGCGCAAAGAAGCCCCTCATCATCCTCGGCAAGGGCGCGGCCTACGCGCAGGCCGATGACGCGATCCGCACGTTCGTCGAGAAGAGCGGCGTTCCCTTCCTGCCCATGAGCATGGGCAAAGGCCTGTTGCCCGACACGCATCCGCTGTGTGCCGGCGCCGCGCGCTCGACCGTGCTCAAGGACAGCGACGTCGTCATGCTGATTGGCGCGCGCCTCAACTGGCTGCTCTCGCACGGCAAGGGCAAGACCTGGGGTGAGGCGCCGAAGAAGTTCATCCAGATCGACATCGAGCCCAAGGAAATGGACTCGAACATCGAGATTGTGGCACCGGTCGTCGGTGACATCGGCTCGTGCGTGCAGGCGCTGCTCGATGGCATGGACACGAAGTGGCCGGTGCCGTCAGCCGACTGGACTGGCTCCGTCGCCAAGAAGCGCGATGAGAACGTCGCCAAGATGGCGCCGCGCCTCATGAACAACAACAACCCGATGGACTACCACGGCGCGCTCGGCGTACTGCGCACGGTCATCAAGGAGCGCCCTGACGCGATCCTCGTGAACGAAGGCGCCAACACGCTCGATCTCGCACGCGGCATCATCGACATCTATCAGCCGAGGAAGCGCATCGACGTCGGCACATGGGGCGTCATGGGCATCGGCATGGGCTATGCCATCGCTGCAGCCATCGAGACGGGCAAGCCTGTGCTCGCGGTCGAAGGCGATAGCGCCTTCGGCTTCTCCGGCATGGAGGTCGAGACGATCGCCCGCTACAATTTGCCGGTCTGCATCGTCATCTTCAACAATGACGGCATCTATCGCGGCACTGACGTCAACAAGGCGAGCGACGACCCCGCGACGACGGTGTTCGTCAAGGGCTCGCGCTACGACAAGATGATGGAAGCCTTCGGCGGCGTTGGCGTGAACGCGACGACACCCGATGAGCTGCGCCGCGCCGTCAACGCGGCGATGGACTCCGGCAAGCCGACACTCATCAACGCTGTTATCGATCCCGCCGCCGGCAGCGAGAGCGGCCGTATCGGCAATCTCAATCCACAAAGCGCACTCAAGAAGAAGTAAGGGAGGGTACCATGAAAGCGCTCGAAGGCGTTCGCATTCTCGATTTCACGCACGTTCAGTCTGGCCCGACCTGCACACAGCTCCTCGCGTGGTTCGGCGCCGACGTCATCAAGGTGGAGCGCCCCGGCACGGGCGACATCACACGCGGTCAGCTCCTGGATGTCCCGAACGCGGACAGCCTCTATTTCACGATGCTGAACCACAACAAGCGTTCGATCACGCTCGACACCAAGAACAAGACGGGCAAGGAAGTTCTCGAGCGTCTGATCAATACGTGTGACGTGCTCGTCGAGAACTTTGGCCCCGGCGTGCTCGACCGCATGGGCTTCCCCTGGGAGACCATTCACAAGCTCAATCCGCGCATGATCGTCGCCTCGATCAAGGGCTTCGGCCCTGGTCCCTACGAGGACTGCAAGGTCTACGAGAACGTCGCGCAGTGCACGGGCGGCGCCGCCTCGACGACCGGCTTCCGCGAGGGCTTGCCCCTCGTCACCGGCGCTCAAATCGGCGACAGCGGCACGGGACTGCATCTCGCCCTCGGCATCGTGACGGCGCTCTTCCAGCGCACGCATTCCGGCAAGGGCCAGCGCGTGACCTGCGCCATGCAGGACGGCGTGCTCAACCTCTGCCGCGTGAAGCTGCGCGACCAGCAGCGCCTCGATCATGGCCCGCTCACCGAGTACAGCCAGTTCGGCGAGGGCGTGCCCTTTGGTCCGGCCGTGCCGCGCGCCGGCAATGACTCGGGTGGTGGTCAGCCGGGCCGCATCCTGAAGTGCAAGGGCTGGGAAGGCGATCCCGACGCGTACATCTATTTCATCACGCAGGCGCCCGTCTGGGAGAAGATCTGCGACGTGATCGGCGAGCCGACCTGGAAGACCGATCCCAATTTCGCGACACCGAAAGCCCGCCTGCCGCGCCTCAACCAGATCTTCGAGCGCATCGAGCAGTGGACCATGACCAAGACGAAGTTCGAGGCTATGGACATCCTCAATGAGTTCGACATCCCGTGCGGGCCGATCCTCTCGATGAAGGAACTCGCCGAGGACCAGTCGCTGCGCGCGACCGGCACGATCGTCGAGGTCGATCATCCGAAGCGCGGCAAGTACCTCTCAGTCGGCAATCCGATCAAGCTCTCGGACTCGCCCGCCGACGTGAAGCGCTCGCCGCTACTTGGTGAGCATACCGAGGAGGTATTGCGGGACGTCCTTGGCTATTCGGCGGATGAGGTCTCCGCGATCAAGGCCTCGGGGGCGACCGAGCCGCCGCCGAAGCGCGCCGCGGCGGAATAGCATTCGATCGGACAATGAAACCCGCGCGTTCTTGAAGCGCAATGCGGGACCAAGGAGAGATAACAACCGATGCGTATCGTCGTTCATGGCCAGGAGGCCTTCGGCAAGGCAGTGCTCGAGCGACTACTGGAGCGCGGTGAGAATGTCGTGGCGGTGTGCTGTGCGCCCGACAAGGCCGGTCGCCCGGAAGATCCACTGAAGACCTTCGCCGCTGAGAAGGGCCTGCCCGTCCACCAGCCGAAGAGCTGGAAGACGCCGGAAGCCCTCGAGCTGATGAAGTCCTTCAACGCAGACGTCTGTCTCATGGCCTACGTCCTGCTGTTCATCCCGCAGCCCGTTCTCGACGCACCTCGGCTCGGCACCTTCCAGTACCATCCCTCGCTGCTGCCGGCACACCGTGGGCCTTCGTCCATCAACTGGCCGATCGCCATGGGCAAGACACGTACCGGCCTCACCATCTTCTGGCCCGACGAGGGGCTCGACGAGGGTCCCGTCCTGATCCAGAAGTCCGTTGAAGTCGGCCCCGATGAGACGCTCGGCGATGTCTACTTCAAGAAGCTCTTCCCCATGGGCGTCGACGCCATGATGGAGGGCCTCGACCTCGTGAAGGCGGGTGTCATCCTCAAGCACAAGCAGGATCTAACCGCCGGCTCCTACGAAAGCTGGTTCAAGAAGGATCTCGCCGAGCTCGACTGGTCGAAGCCCGTTGCCGAGAACTACAACATCATTCGCGCGGCAAACCCCGCGCCCGGCGCCTGGACGATGCTCAAAGGCGCCAAGCTCGACATCTACGATGCCGCGCGCAGGGGCGGCAGCGGCAAGCCCGGCCAGGTGCTCGCGATCACCGATGAAGGGATCACCATTGCCGGCAATGGGGGCGCAATCCTCGCGAAGCGCGTCAAGACACCCGAAACGAAGAAGATCAGCGCTGCAGAGTGGGCGAAGTCCGTCGGCCTCGTGGTCGGCGACATCTGCTCGCCCCCGCAACCCAAAACGCCCGCCTGATTTCACAGCGCGCCGACGGACGCGGCAGAGTCTCGCGTCCGACGGCTAGGCGAAACCTGAGAGACGCGCGTCAGATCACAGAGCTCGACCCGAGCGCACGCCCGCAACGCCCATACGCTGGAGCCCACCATGGCCGTCAAATCCGACATCGAGATTGCCCGCGAAGCGAAGAAGAAGCCGATTCAGGAAATCGGCTCGCGCCTCGGCATCGGCAGTGATCACCTACTTCCCTTCGGCCATGACAAGGCGAAGGTCTCCGCCGAGTTCATCAAGTCGCTCGAAGGCCGCAAGGACGGGAAACTGATCCTCGTTACCGCTATCAACCCGACGCCGGCCGGCGAGGGCAAGACGACGACAACCGTTGGCCTCGGCGACGGCCTCAACGCGATCGGCAAGAAAGCCGCGATCTGCCTGCGCGAGCCATCGCTCGGCCCCTGCTTCGGCATGAAGGGTGGCGCGGCCGGCGGCGGCTATGCCCAGGTCGTCCCCATGGAGGACATCAATCTCCATTTCACCGGCGACTTCCACGCGATCACGAGCGCACACAACCTGCTCTCGGCACTGATCGACAACCACATCTACTGGGGCAACGCGCAGAACATCGACACGCGCCGTGTTGCATGGCGTCGCGTCATGGACATGAACGACCGCGCGTTGCGCGAGATCGTCTGCTCGCTCGGCGGCGTCGCGAACGGCTTCCCGCGCGAGGCGGGCTTCGACATCACCGTCGCTTCCGAAGTCATGGCGATCCTCTGTCTCGCGACGGACGTCGCAGATCTCGAGAAGCGTCTCGGCGATATCATCATCGCCTACCGCCGCGACCGCAGCCCCGTCTATGCGCGCGACATCAAGGCCAACGGCGCCATGACGGTCCTGCTCGCGCAGGCCATGCAGCCGAACCTCGTGCAGACGCTCGAGAACAACCCCGCCTTCATCCATGGCGGCCCGTTCGCGAACATCGCTCATGGCTGCAACTCCGTGGTCGCGACGAAGACTGCGTTGAAGCTCGCGGACTATGTCGTCACGGAAGCGGGCTTCGGCGCTGACCTCGGCGCCGAGAAGTTCTTCGACATCAAGTGCCGCAAGGCCGGCCTCAATCCGGCAGCAGCCGTGATCGTCGCGACCGTGCGCGCGCTCAAGATGAATGGCGGCGTGAAGCGCGAAGACCTCGGCACCGAAAACGTCGAGGCCGTCAAGAAGGGCCTCGCCAACCTCGGCCGCCACATCGAGAACGTGAAGAGCTTCGGCGTTCCCGCCGTGGTTGCGATCAATCACTTCATCTCGGATACGGATGCCGAGATCGCTGCGGTGCAGGAATTCGCCAAGTCTCAGGGCTCGGAGGCCTTCCTCTGCAAGCACTGGGCACAGGGTTCGAAGGGCATCGAGGCTCTCGCGCGTCGCGTGGTCGAGATCGCCGATTCCGGCACGTCGAAGTTCGCACCGCTCTACCCGGAAGAGATGGGGCTGCTCCAAAAGGTCGAAACGATCGCGAAGAAAATCTACCGCGCCGGCAGCGTTGCGGCTGACAAGAGCGTCCGCGACCAGCTCAAGACGTGGGAGGATATGGGCTACGGCAATCTTCCCATCTGCGTGGCGAAGACGCAGTACTCGTTCACCACGGATCCCAACCTGCGCGGCGCGCCGGTCGATCATGTTGTGCCGATCCGCGAGGTGCGACTCTCGGCGGGCGCGGGCTTCGTCGTCGCGATCTGCGGTGAGATCATGACGATGCCGGGCCTGCCCAAGGTCCCTGCATCCGAGACGATCCGCTTCAACGAGGCGGGACAGATCGAAGGCCTCTTCTAGGCTTTTGTTGCCGACCTTAGCGCTCCATTGAGCGGTGAAAGTATTGCTCAGTGCGCCCTCTAAAACAGGGTGCACTGCGGCATTCCTATTGCCATTAATCCCAGCATCCAAATGTCTGGACAACGGGTTGCATTCCCTGCGAAAAGACCTCAATGTAGCCCGGGTGGATGATACGTCGGGCACATCCGCAAACGGCAGACGGCGAACGAGATGCCGAGGGTGTACTAGGGAGGTTTAGTTTGCAGACGACGGCGGAAGGGGCAGCGAAGCCCCTGAGCGGGGAAGTGCAATCCGGTCACAAGGCCGTGAAAGCTGGCAAACCCGTTCTCGAGATCGAGAACCTTAGCGTCCAGTTCCGGTCGTCACATGGGCTTGTGCGCGCAGTCGAGAATGTCGGCTACACAGTCTACCCGGGCGAGATGGTCGCGATTGTCGGTGAGTCCGGCTCGGGTAAGTCCGTTTCAGCACTCACGGTCATGCGGCTGCTCGCGCAGACGGCCGAGATCACGTCCGGCACGATAAATTTTGACGGCCGCGACCTGCTGAAGCTATCCGACGAAGAGATGCGCCGCGTCCGCGGCCATCACGTCTCGATGATCTTCCAGGAGCCGATGACGTCGCTGAACCCGGTCCTCAGGATCGGGCTTCAGATCATGGAGCCGCTCTTCATTCACTTGAAGATGTCGCCTGATGAGGCGAAGGCGCGGGCTGTCGAGCTCCTGACCCTCGTCGGCATCACAGACCCAGAAAGCCGCCTCGAGCAGTATCCGCATCAGCTTTCCGGCGGCATGCGCCAACGCGTGATGATCGCGATCGGCCTAGCCTGCAATCCCAAGCTGCTCATTGCCGACGAGCCGACCACCGCGCTCGACGTCACCATTCAGGCCCAGATCCTCGAGCTGATGAAGGATCTGTCGCGCCGCCTCGGCATCGCGGTGGTCATCATCACCCACAACCTCGGCATCGTCGCTCGCTACGCCGACCGCGTGAACGTCATGTACGCGGCACGCATCGTCGAGAGCGGCACAGCTGAAGAGGTCTTTGGGAATGCGCGCCATCCCTATGCGCGCGGCCTTCTTTCTGCCGTCCCGCGCCTCGATCGCGGCCGTGCCATGCGGCTGCAAACCATCGAGGGCGCGCCGCCCAACCTGCTGAAGCCGCCGGAGGGCTGTCGCTTCCGGCCGCGCTGCCGCTTCGCGATCGATAAATGCACGATCAACCCGCCGCTCGTTGAAGTCGAGCCGGGCCATCGCGCAGCATGCCATCGCTCGGCCGAGCTCGAAAAGATCGATCGGCCGGCGGCCAGTGCGCACGAGGCGATCAGCGCCGTGGTTGGCGGATCGACGGGTCCGATCCTGCAGCTCAAGGACGTGACGAAGTTCTTCCCGATCAGCGGCGGTTTCTTCCAGCCGAAGAAGCTCGTACGCGCGGTCAACAAGGTGACCCTGGACATCGCACCGGGCGAGACGCTCGGCCTTGTCGGTGAATCGGGCTGTGGCAAATCTACGCTCGGACGCGTCGTGCTCCGCCTCGACGATCCGACCGACGGAAAGATCCTGTTCGAAGGCGCCGATCTTGCTAATGCCGGCGCGGACGAGATGCTCGCGGTCCGCAAGAAGATGCAGGTCATCTTCCAGGATCCGTTCTCCTCGCTCAATCCGCGCATGACCGTCGGCGAGATCATCGCTGAGCCGATGCGCGTCCACCAGATCCTGCCGAAGGAGAAGATCCACGACCGAGTCGCGGAGCTTCTCTCGCTGGTCGGCCTGCACGGCTACATGGCGGATCGCTATCCCCACCAACTCTCAGGCGGCCAGCGTCAGCGCGTCGGCATTGCGCGCGCACTCTCCGTCAACCCAAGATTCATCGTATGCGACGAGGCCGTCTCGGCTCTCGACGTGTCGATCCAGGGCCAGGTGATCAATCTGCTCGAGGGCCTGCAGCAGAAGCTCGGCCTCAGCTATCTCTTCATCGCGCACGATCTAGCTGTCGTCCGCCACATCTCGCACAAGGTCGCCGTGATGTATCTCGGCAAGATTGTCGAGTATGCGCCGGCCGACGAGCTGTTCGCCAATCCGAAGCACCCCTATACGCAGGCGCTGCTCGCGGCGGCGCCGATCCCCGATCCGGTGCTCGAGCGCACGCGTCCGCGCCGGATCATCACCGGCGAGCTGCCGAGCCCACTGCGACCGCCGCCAGGGTGTGTGTTCAATCCGCGATGCCCGCTCGCGGTCGAGAACTGCCGAAAAGAGATCCCCGCGTTGCGGGAACTTGGCCCGAACCACTGGGTCGCCTGCAGCGAGGTGTAGGTTGCGCGAGTGAGGTCGCCTGCAATTGCGGGCGCCCGGCGCGATCGCCGAAACAAGGGCAACGAAGAAAAGCCCGGCTTGTTGGTTTACTGAGGAGGACTGGCAATGAAGTGGAAGAAGAGTGTTTTTGCATTACCGCTGGCAGCGGCTTTTGCTGCAGCCGGCCTGACAGCCCCCGCTGAAGCCCAGACGCCGAAGAAGGGAGGCGTTCTGAAATTTGTCGTGCCCGACGAGCCGCCGAGCTTCGATGGCCACCGCGAGACGACGTTCGCGCTGATTCATCCCATCGCGCCGTTCTACAGCGTGCTCATCCGCCCAAATCCGCAGGATCCCGATAATCCCGCGAAGTTCGAGTGCGACATCTGCACGGAGATGCCGTCACCAACGGACGACGGCAAGACCTTCACGTTCAAGATCCGCCAGGGCCTCAAGTTCCACGACGGCTCGGCGCTGACCTCGGCCGACGTGCTCGCGACCTTCCAGCGCATCATCTTCCCGAAGGAAGGTATCTCGAGCGCCCGTCAGGCTCAGCTCGCGATGGTTGAGAGCGTGACTGCGCCCGACGCCCAGACCGTTGTCTTCAAGCTGAAGCACCCGTCGGGGGCGTTCATTCCAGCGCTCGCAGCTCCGTTCCACTTCATCTACTCGAAAGCGAAGCTGGACGCGGATCCGCGCTGGTATGAGCAGAACGTGATGGGTTCCGGCCCGTTCATCTTCGATGTTCGTGAAGCGGGCGCCCGGATCACCGGCAAGCGCAATCCGAACTATCACCACGCCGGACAGCCCTACCTCGATGGCTTCGAGGCGATCTTCGCAAAGACCCAGACCCTCCGCGTTCAGGCCATTCGCGGTGATCAGGCTGCCGTCGAGTTCCGTGGTCTCCCGCCGAAGAGCCGTGACGACCTCGTCGCCGCCCTTGGCAAGGACATCACCGTCCAGGAGAGCGACTGGAACTGCCTGCTGATCACGTCCCCGAACCACGAGCGCAAGCCGTTCGACGACGCCCGCGTACGGCGCGCGCTGACGCTGGCGGTCGATCGCTGGGGCGGTGCGGAAGCCCTCTCCAAGATCGCGATCGTGAAGACGGTTGGCGGCATCGTGTTCCCGAACCATCCGCTCGCAGCGACCAAGGAAGAGCTGCAGCAGATGGCCGGCTACTGGCCCGACATCAAGAAGTCGCGTGCAGAAGCTCGCCGTCTGCTCAAGGAAGCAGGGCAGGAGAACCTCAAGTTCACGCTCGCCAACCGCGCTGTCGATCAGCCCTACACCATCGTCGGCACGTGGCTGATCGACCAGTGGAAGCAGATCGGCGTCGAGGTGACGCAGAAGGCCGAGGCGACCGGGCCGTTCTACGCCCAGCTTCGCTCGGGCAACTTCGATGTGGCTCTCGACTTCAACTGCCAGTCGGTCGTGAACCCGCTGGCCGACACGTCCAAGTTCCTCGGTGTTGCAGCGGGCGATCAGTACGGCCGCTACAAGAACCAGAAAATCGAAGACATGCACGCCAAGATGAACCAGACGGCGGATCAGGCGGAGCAGCGCAAGATCATGCGTGAGTTCGAGCGCATCGTGCTCGACGAAGAGGCGCACAACTCGATCTCGCTCTGGTGGTACCGCATCATTCCGCACCGTTCGTACATGAAGGGGTGGAAGATCAGCTCGAGCCACTACATCAACAACCAGCTCGACGTCGTCTGGCTCGACAAGTGATCCGGCTCGCATGAGCTGAAGAGAAATGGGCCACGGCCATCAGGCCGTGGCCCTCGACCAACAGAACATCACAGGATCCTGGACCACCATGCTGCGCTACGTGATCAAGCGCCTTCTGCTTATGATCCCGACGCTGTTCGGCGCGGCGGTGCTCATATTCCTGCTCATGCGTACGATTCCCGGCGACATTTGCTACCTGCGCCTTGCGGCGGGCGGTGGCTCGGTCGCGCAAGATGTGCTGCTCAACTGCCGCCGCGAGCTCGGTCTCGATCAGCCGATGCTCATGCAGTTCTGGGCCTTCATAAAGGGCCTCATCACGTTCGACTTCGGCAAGTCGATGTGGACGAACCGTCCCATCGTCGATGAGATCGCGCTGCGCTTTCAGCTCTCGCTCCAGGTTGCCATCATGGCAACGCTGACAGCGATCCTGATCGCAATCCCTCTCGGCACGATTGCCGCGGTGAAGCAGAACACGTGGATCGACTATTTCGTCCGCACATTCACGATTGCGGGCATCGCCATGCCGTCCTTCTGGCTCGGCATCCTGATCATCCTGACCATTCTCGTAACCAGCAAGGCGTGGTTTGGCGTGCCCTGGATGCCGCCGATCCGCTATGTCCCGATCTGGCAGGACCCTTGGTACAACCTCTCAATGCTGATCTGGCCGGCGCTCGCCACCGGCTATCGCTATTCGGCGGTCGCGACGCGAATGACGCGATCGGCGCTGCTCGAAGTGCTCCGCGAGGATTACGTGCGCACCGCGCGCGCCAAGGGCCTCTATGAAAAGATGGTCATCAATCGCCACGCACTGAGGAACGCGCTCCTGCCGGTCGTCACCGTGGTTGGCATCGAGTTCGCATTTCTCATGGGCGGACTGGTCGTGACCGAGCAGGTCTTCAATCTCAATGGGCTGGGCAAGCTCTTCGTCGAGTCGGTACTCAACCACGACTACGCCATGACCCAGTTCCTGGTGATGATGGTGGTGGCCATTTTTGCCTTTACGAACTTCATCGTCGACATCTGCTATGCGTGGCTCGACCCGCGCATCCGCTACACTCGCTGAGAGGCTGCGCACCATGGCCACGGAAACCGCATCTCCCGGCACGATCGTCGAAGACATCCCCAAGCGCCCTACGCTGCTCGGCTTGCTTGGCTCATTCTGCCGCGGCAATCCCCTCGGCGCTTTCGGTGGCTTCATCGTCATCGCAATGTGCGTGATGGCGCTCTTTGCACCGTTTCTCACGACCTATGACCCGACGGCGAACGATTTCGGTGCGATGCTCGCGGCGCCGGACTGGGACCATTGGCTCGGCACGGACCAGTTCGGCCGCGATCTTCTCTCTCGCATCATCTACGGCGCCCGCACGGCATTGCTCGTTGGCTTCGTGTCGTCGTTTATCGGCTGCTTCCTCGGACTGATCCTCGGCGTCACGTCGGCCTATTTCGGCGGCCGCTTCGATCTGCTCTTCCAGCGCGTGATGGACGTCTTCATGGCGTTCCCGCTGATCATCCTCGCACTCGCCGTCGTCGCCATCTTCGGCACAGGCGTCTTCAACGTCATCATTGCCATCACGATCCCCGTGATACCTCGCGCCGCCCGCATCGTGCGCGCGAGCGCACTCGCCATCCGCGAGATGCCGTACGTCGATGCGGCACGGGCCAACGGCTTCAGCAACTCGCGTATCATCTTCCGTCACATGATGCCCAACGTGATGGCGCCATTCCTCATCATCCTCACGGCGCAGGTAGGCCAGGCGATCCTCATCGAGGCATCGCTCTCCTATCTGGGCCTCGGCGTGCAGGAGCCCATTCCTGCGTGGGGGCTCATGCTGCGCGGCGGCGCGCAGGAGTACGCCGAGAGTGCGCCTTGGGTCGCGATCTTCCCAGGCCTCGCAATTACGCTCGCCGTGTTCGGCTTCAACCTCTTCGGTGACGCTCTACGCGACTGGCTCGACCCGAAGATGAAGACCTGAGGCGGCTCAATCGCCGAGCGCCACGCCTTCACGCCGCGGATCGGCCCCTCCTTCGAGGCGGGTAGGTCCGCGGCGCACGACGATGTGGGTGCCAGAGGTCATCAGATCAAAATCGATGCGGTGACCGAATGGCTTGAGCCGCAGCGCCTGCCAGATCGTCGAGCCCCATGCCCACGGCCGTGTCAGGACGTCGTAGGCCGACGCCGTGGTCGCTTCGAGCTCGAAGCCGCGGCCCTGGCTGCCGAAGTTCACGAGCGCCGCAGCCGCTTGTGCATCCATCTCCCAGTCAACCAGCGCAATGAGCGACTTCACGACATAGAGAATGATCCGGCTGCCGCCAGGCGAGCCGAGAACAGCTTTCAGCTCGCCGTTGGCGTCGAGCACGATGGTCGGCGCCATGGAGCTGCGCGGCCGCTTTCCTCCTTCAACGCGATTGGCGATCGGCCGGCCTTGCGCGTCGACTGGGCGGAATGAGAAGTCGGTGAGCTCATTGTTGAGCAGGAAGCCCGCAGCCCAGATGCGGGATCCGAATGCGGCCTCGATGGTCGTCGTCATCGCCACGGCATTGCCAGCGCCGTCGATGATCGAGACGTGGCTGGTGCCCGACGCCTCGATGGTGGCGTCCTCGCCGAGATGGTATGCGCCGTCGCCGCCAGGGCTCCCCGCCTCTACCCGCCCGGCGGCACGAAGCGGCGAGATCAGGGCGCGGCGTCGCTCCAGATAGTGTGTCCCCAGCATTCCAAGAGGAACGCGCACGAAGTCGGGATCGGCGATGAAACGGTTGCGGTCCGCAAATGCGAGCTTCTCGGCTTCCGCGATGACGTGCATGGCCCGCGCATTGAGCGCAGCGCGCGGTCCGCGGCCGAGATCGAAAGGCTCGATGAGGCGCAGCGTCTGGCCGACTGTGTGCCCGCCCGAGGACGGTGGTCCCATGCCGCAGACCTTGAGTTCGCGATAAGGGACGCAGACCGGTTCGCGCTCGCGCGGCTGATAGCCGGCGAGATCGGCCAGCGTCAGATCACCGGCCGGTGCAGGTCCCGCGGCGACCGCGGCGACGATGCGCTCTGCGATCGGCCCTTCATGCAGCGCCTTGGCACCGTTGCGCGCGATGAGATCCAGTGTCTCGGCGAGTTCCGGATTTCTGAGCTTGTGCCCCGGCGACCAAGCTTTGCCGTTCGCGTCGAAGAAGTAGCGGCGGGCTGCCGGCGAAAAGGCATCGGCGCCCATCCATTCGAGCAGCAATGTAAGTCGCGGCGAGACGACGAAGCCCTCGCGCGCGAGCTTAGCGGCAGGCGTGAACAGGCGCGCCCACGGCAGGCGGCCATGCTGGCGATGTGCAAGCTCCAGCATCGAAAGTACGCCCGGAACGCCGACCGCTGCACCGGACGCGATGGCCGTCGGGAAGGGAATGGGCCTGCCCTCGGCATCGAGGAACCGGTTCGGCTCAGCGGCTGCGGGCGCCGTCTCGCGGCCGTCGTAGGCTTTCATGGAGCGCGTCGCGCTATCGAAATGGAGCAGGAAGGCGCCGCCGCCAATGCCGGAGGACTGCGGCTCGACGAGGTTCAGCACAAGTTGCACGGCGACCACCGCATCGACCGCACTGCCGCCTTCGCGCAGGATCTCGCGGCCGGCCTCGCTCGCGTAAGGGTTGGCCGCGGAGACCATGTGGTGGCGTGCGACGGCGATGCGACGTTCTTGGCGAGCGGATGCGGCCTCGGGCGCGCTGCGGGTAGGGCCGGTTTTCGTGAGTTGCTGAGCTGATGCGCCCGGCAGAGTCAAAGCGTCGATCGAGAATGCCAATGCAGCCGCGAGGGAGAAGCGCAGCAGATCGGAACGGCGAAGCATCATGGCAGCGAGAGGGTTCCGCGCGGCAGACCGTAACACAACTCTCTGCCACGCTCGCAGCGCCGCCGCTGGCGGTCAATGGAAATCGCGCGATTTCGGCAGGATGCGCTCGTTGCGGGGATGCCCGGCCCAACGCGGATGATCCTTGGAGCGGGCCGAGCCGGGGTTAGGGCGCAGCACCTCGTCGGCGCGGGCGATCGGCACCGGCATGGTCTCGCGGCCGCTCTCGCTCAGGAGGCTGAGCCACTCCGTGCGGTCATCGAGCCGCGCGGCGACAACGTGAATGATCTCGTCCTTCCGCTGAACGCGCCCGTGAATGACAATGAGGCGAGACGCCATGACGACGCGGCGGTAGCGCGCCATCGTTTTCGCCCACACCACCGCATTCGCGATGCCGGTTTCGTCCTCGATCGTCATGAAAATCACCCCCTTGGCTGTGCCAGGTTGCTGCCGCACGAGCACGACGCCGGCCACGGTAACCCATTGCCCATCGCGGGTCGTGCGCAGGTCCGCGCAGGATAGAATGCGCCGTCGCGTCAGGCCGCCGCGCAAAAATGACAGCGGATGCGCCTTGAGCGAAAGTCGCAGCGTCTGGTAGTCGGTCACGACGTGCTCGGAGAGAGGCATCTGCGGCAGCGCGACAGCTGGCTCGGGTCCACTCTCGCGGGCCTCGCTCCAGGCAAAGAGCGGCAGCGGCGTCGCGCCGTCGAGCGCCTTGACCTCCCAGAGCGCCTGACGCCGATCCAAGCTGAGCGAGCGAAAGGCGTCCGCCGCAGCCAGTCGCTCGATCGTATCGAGGCGAACACCGGCCCGCCGCCAGAGATCGTACACATCGGTAAAGGGCGCCGCTGCGCGGGCCGCCAGCAGTTTCGTCCGTGTTTCCTCCTCGGCCATGCCATCGACCTGGCGGAAGCCGAGACGCAGGACCGGCTTCCCATTGCGGCCACCCGCTTCAAGCGTGCAGTCCCAATCGGAATGATTGACATCGACGGGACGCACTTCCACCCCGTTCTCGCGCGCATCGCGCACGAGCTGCGCCGGTGCATAGAAGCCCATGGGCTGCGAATTCAGCAGCGCCGCGCAGAAGGCTGCCGGATGATAGTGCTTTATCCAGGCCGAGACATAGACCAGAAGCGCGAAGCTCGCGGCGTGACTCTCGGGAAAGCCGTACTCGCCAAAACCCTTGATCTGGTTGAAGCACCGCTCTGCGAACTCGCGCGTATAGCCGCGCTCGACCATCTTGGAGACCATCTTCTCCTCGAGCTTGCCGATGGTGCCCGGGCGGCGGAAGGCGGCCATGGCCTTTCTCAACTCGTTGACCTCGGAATCGGTGAAGCGTGCGGCGGTCATGGCGATGCGCATCGCCTGCTCCTGGAAGAGCGGCACGCCGAGCGTCTTATGGAGGATATTGCGGAGCTCGTCGGGATCGCCGCCTTTCGGGGCCGGATAGTCCACTTCCTCGATGCCATCGCGTCGGCGCAGATAGGGGTGCACCATGTCGCCCTGGATGGGGCCGGGCCGCACGATCGCCACTTCGATCACGAGATCGTAAAAGCGCTTGGGCTTCAGGCGCGGCAGCATGTTCATCTGCGCGCGGCTCTCGACCTGGAAGACGCCGATGGCCTCCGCCCTGCACAGCATGTCGTAGACAGCAGGATCCTCGCGCGGGATGGTAGCGAGCGTCAGGCTCCTGCCCTCATGCATGGCGATCAGGTCGAACGCGCGGCGAATGCAAGACAGCATCCCGAGGCCCAGCACATCGACCTTGAGTAGATTCAGTGCGGCGAGATCATCCTTGTCCCATTCGACGAATGTACGGTCCTCCATGGCCGCATTGCCGACCGGCACGATCTCGACCAGCGGCCCGCGCGTCAGCACGAAGCCGCCAACATGCTGGGAAAGATGGCGCGGAAAGCCGATCAGTTCCTCGGTCAGCCCGAGCACGCGCTGCAGGAGGAGATCGCCCGCGTCGAGCCCCGCCTCGCGTACACGCTGATCAGGCAGCGCGCCGCCCGAGCGCGTGCCCCAGACCATGCCCGCGAGCGCCGCGACGACATCTTCGCTGAGCCCCATGGCCTTGCCGACCTCGCGCACGGCCGAGCGGGAACGATAGCTGATGACGGTGGCGGCAAGTCCGGCGCGCTCGCGGCCATAGCGGCCATAAATGTGCTGGATGACCTCCTCGCGTCGCTCGTGCTCGAAATCGACGTCGATGTCCGGCGGCTCCTTGCGATCGGCGCTGATGAAGCGCTCGAACAGGAGATCGACCTCCGTCGGGTTCACCGCGGTAATGCCGAGGCAGTAGCAGACCACCGAGTTGGCCGCCGATCCGCGGCCCTGGCAGAGGATCTGTTGGCTGCGCGCGAAGGCGACGATGTCGTGGACCGTGAGGAAGTAGGGCGCGTACTTGAGCTCCTCGATCAGCGCGAGTTCCTTGTCGATGAGGCCGCGCACTTTCTCCGGTACGCCATCGGGAAAACGCTCGCGCGCACCGACTTCGACGAGATCGATGAGATGGCCGTGCGGCGTCTTGCCGGGCGGCACGGGCTCATCGGGGTATTCGTATTGGAGGTCGTCGAGATTGAATTTGCAGGCGGCAGCAATCTCGAGCGTGCGCGCGAACGCCGACTCGTGCCCTTCGAAGAGACGCGCCATCTCATGCGGCGGCTTCATGTGGCGCTCGGCATTGGGCGCGAGCCGAAGTCCGGCCTCGGCAATGCACACGCCCTCGCGGATGCAGGTCAGCACGTCCTGCAGGGGGCGACGATGATGTGTGTGATAGAGCACATCCCCTGTCGCGACGAGCGGCACACGGCAGCGCCGTGCCAAGGCTGCGAGTGCGGCAATGTGGGCGCGGTCCTCGCCACGATAGGTGTAGGAGGCGGCGAGATAGAGAGCTGCGGGTGCGAGACTTGTCTTGATGCGCCGCAGCTCGGCCTCGAAGCCCGCATGAGTAGCTTCCGCCTGCCAGCTCCAGCCCTCCGGAGGAATTGCGATGAAGATCTGGCCGCGCGCTGCAGCGATGACATCCTCGAGCGCGAGAATACACTGGCCTTTGTCGGCGCGCCTCTGACCAAGGGAAAGCAATCGGCAGAGACGACCATAGGCCGCGCGGTCCGTCGGCAGGCAGAGGAGGCTTGGCGCGTCGGTGAGATCGAGACGGACGCCGACGATGAGCTTGAGGCCGACCTGCTTTGCCGCCGTATGCGCGCGCACGACACCGGCAAGCGTATTGCGATCCGTCACCGCCAGCGCCGCAAGGCCCAGCGCCTTGGCTTTCGCCACCAGCTCATGAGGATGCGAGCCACCCCGCAGGAAGGAGAAGTTGGTCGTCACCTGCAATTCGGCATAGGCGGGGCTCATGACATCAACCCGTGCATGAACCAGCGCGGCGTGTGGACCTGAGGATAATCGTCGTCCCCGGCGCACTCTCCGTCTCTCTCCGTGTCGTAGAGGCCAGCGCGAAAAACCCAGTAGCGGGCGCCGCCGGCTTCCTCGATGAGATAGTAGTCGCGCGTGAAGGATATGCCGGCCCCCGCCTCGGGCGCGCGCGAGACGTAGGCCGCCCACCATGCAGGCGCGATCCGCTCGGGGCCCTCGGCGCGCACGATCCGCCGACGCACGCGCCGCCAGACGATCAATGCCGGCGCACCCTCGGGAACGGCCGCAAGAACCTCGATCGGCTCGGGGGGATCCAGCAGGAAGGCCGGACGGCGGGCCTCGAATGAAGGCACAGAGGCTTCGGGTACGGCCGGTATTTTCATTTGGCCTGTCCCAATTGCCGGTGTGCGCCTCTGAGCGGCCTCCGGGATGTGGCTCGCACGGGGCAGGAGACGCATGACGCGGCGACTGCCGAGACGACCCGAGAGCCGATCGACGAGGTGGGCAGCAGCGCGCGCCCCCTCGCCGGCAGCGTCCGCATCGAGCCCTTGCTGGCGCGCGTCGAGCCGCGTCACTTCGCTCGTCTCGAGCGCCATCAGGTCGATGCCGAAGCCGGCATCGAATTGCGCGATCTTCTCGCGCAGCAGACGGCCGATGTGGACGTCATCCCGGCAGGGCGTGCTGGTACCCACCACGATCTCACCGAGCGTTCCATCCGAGCGGTAGAGCCAGAGCCGGAAGCGGCGCCCCCCGAGACCCGCCTCGACCAACATCCCGGCAAGGTCGCTGCACAGTCGCTCGAGCGCGGCCTCGATGCCGGCCGCGGTGAGCAACGGATCGGAGAACGGCAGGCGTGCGGTGAAGTCCGGCGTCTCGACGAGCGGCGCACGGGGCTCGCCATAGTGACCGAGAGCCTGGTCGAGACGCAGCAGCACCGTGGCAATTGTCTCAGCTCCTGGCTTGTCCTTGCGGTTCAGGGCGCGGAAGCGACGCTCGAGAGCCGCGCGCGGGAGGCCATAAAGCTGGCCAATGCGTCGGAGGCCGAGCCGCTCCAGCAGGCGGACGGCAGCGGCATCAATGCGCAAGGCGGCGACCGGGAGCGACGCGAGCGCGAGGCTCGCCCCTCCCGGCGGCGCGATCACGCAAGAGCTCTCCGGCGGCGTTGAAAACCGGGCGAGCGCGTGGGCGGCACCGAGCGTATCGGCGCACGCAGCCCGTACCGTGAGGCCGAGCCTTGCAAAGCGCGCTATGAGATCCGTGAGCAGCCCCCGCTCACCGGCCTCATCATTCTCTTGTGGTGTCTCTGGCGGCATCGCTGCGGCCGATCTGCTGTGAGCCGGCACGAAGAGGTGCGCAACGCCGGTGATGTCGATCCAGAGCCCTTCTTCGCCATCGATATTCCGGGCCGGCCCATAGCGGCCGCACCACCGCGCAAGGCGCACGAGATCATCACGCTCTCCGTCCCGGTCAGCGGGCAGGGTGATCAGGGCGGGGAGTGCCGCGCGCGTATCCGCGAGCCCCGCACCGGCCCGCACACGGAGTGCACGCGCCGCCTCGTTTGCAGCCGCGATCTCGAGCCCATGCGCGCCATGAGCGATGAGTGCCAGCGGCCGATCCACGGGCACGGCCTCAGGCCCGCGATGCCGTCTCAGACGCTCGATCGGCCATCCCGGCAGCCATACGGAAACGATGCGCGTCATAACTCCACTCCACAACAGAGGACCGCAGCGCCGCGCCAGCAGCCGTACCGCGGCAGCGCTCGAGCATGAGCGCGAAGCGCGGATCACCGGGCGCTGCCGGATCGAAGAGGTGCGGCGCGCTCGGTCGGTGCGCGATGCGCCAGCGGGCAAAGGCGGCCGCCATGGCGGCTGAACGGGCGGCCGTCACCAAGAGGGCGGGCGTTCGATGCGTGGCCGCAGCAAGTGCGAGGCGCCGGGCCGGCGTCAGGGCAACCGTATCGAGACTGCCGACGACGATCGCCGCTGCCGCCGATCCAATGCTCTCTTCCATGGCCCAGAGGGCCTCGGCGGACGTCGCCGTCTCGATGAGCAGAACCTGCGCTGGATCGAGACCGAGGCGCGCGAGCCCGGGGCCGTAGAGCCCGCCATACTCACGGGCGAGCCTCACCGGCCAGCACCACACCACGAGCTCCGGCAGAACAGGTCGCGAAACAGGTCGTGAAGCCAGCGACGGCACGCCATCAGTGCGGCCGATGCCAACGCGGCGCGCCGCCAGCAGAAGTGCGAAGGTCAGGGCGGCGGGGATGTCCCCGTAAGTCGCGGGTTTGATCTCGCCGATGCTGGCGGCATCAAGGTGTCGGCCGGGCAGCCAGCCATCCACCTCCGGATCACCGAGGGTCCAGCCTGCTCCCTCTGCGGGATCTGCGGCATTCCTGTCCGGCGCGCGACCGAAGTCCTGACGCCGCTCAAGGGTCGTCAGCAAGGCCCTGAGCCGGTCGAGCCGTGCCTGCTGGAGATGGGGGGCTGGCGGCGGTGCGAAAAAGGGGGCAACCGCACCGCCGCCAGGGAGACACATACGCCTACTCGTACTCTTACTGGCACTTGTACTCGTACTGTTACTCGGACTGGCACTTTCGTCCGTATTGCTACGAACCACGAAGATCCGCTTGGCCAAGGGCTGGGGTGAGAGGGGGTCTCGGGGCTCCTGGTCCAAGGGTACGCTCTTCGAAACCACGTATGGTCTACCTTCACGCGGAGCCGCTTCGCTATTGCCTGGCCGGCCCCAAGTTCGTCGTTTGTTCTTACTCCCCACCCCATCCGATGTCAACGAAAAACGGGAACAAAAAGAGATCGCAGCGGCCGAGCCGCCCTGCCGGCCTGCCTCAGTCAACAATTAAATCACACATTGTCCACAGCTGATCGACAGGCCCGAAAACCTCAATCCGCGAGCAGACGATCGCACCGTGCAATCAATGGGCGAGCCGGTTACGTGACTAGATTCACACACTTAACTTGAAATGCGCACATTCTCGCCTTCGTGATGCCCAGATTGGGCTGCGCACGATTGCGCCGCCCGCGAAGCGTCGCCAAGATACGGCCCATCAGGTTCGGATCGAGCGGTGTTAAGCCCCGCGGTGGACAACGGGCCAAGTCACACGACCGAATCCACGGGCGAGGGGTCGCCTGCACTCATTTGGCGGGGGAGATCCAGCAACAACTCAGCCGATGGCGCGTTGAGACAACGCTACCGTGGCGCTGCCTGACCAGCCGGCAATACTGGGAGCTCGTAACGATAAGTTCAGCTTAACGGGGCACCTTACACACGAAGCGAAATCTCCGCGCACCACGCCTCGTCGCGCTCGCGCTTGGCTGCGGCGCCTCTAGACCCTGCGCCGGAAATAGGATTGCGGACTGCATGGAATGCGCACAGGGCGCCACCCCCTTGTGCCCGAGAAAATGAACTGAGCCCACGCCCGATATGCGGGGGCAAAAAGAACAACGATCGGAGACGAGTATGATGGGCTATGCTTCCACCCGCGCTCTCCTTGCGAGCGCCGCCTTGGCATTCGTGGCCCTCGTGCCGGCCGCACCGACCTCGGCCGAGGCCCAGGGACTAAGCTGGCTCTGGGGCGGCGGAACGCAGGTGGGCGGCAGCGGCAAGGAGATCGTACGCTTTGGGGTGCAGCACCGCCCTGGCCAAGTCATCGTGAGCTTCGGCGACCGCCGCCTCTACTGGGTCACCAAGCCCGGTGAGGCCATCTCCTATCCGATCGCCGTTCCCCGCGAGCAGAGCCGCTGGCAGGGTACGCTGCAGGTCTCCTCGAAGCGCGTCGATCCGCCGTGGACGCCGACCGCGGAGATGCTCCGCGAGAACCCGAAGCTGCCGCGACATGTGCCTGGTGGCCACCCCATGAATCCGATGGGCGCGCGCGCCCTCTACCTCGGGGCAACCATGTACCGCATCCATGGCACGGACGCGCCGTGGTCGATCGGGCAGGCAGTCTCGAAGGGCTGCATCCGCATGTACAATAAGGACGTGATCGACCTCTATGATCGCGTTCCCACTGGCACGCGCGTCACCGTAACGTGGAACCGCTACACGACGTCTGCAGCTCCCACGGCCTCGTGGGGTGGCGGCGGCAGCGGCGTCGTCGATCGTACGGCCGCGCGCGGCCCATCGGGCGCCTCGTCCGGTTTCGTCTTCCCGTGGTTCGACCAGGACGAACCGCCCCAGCGCCGGCGCGCCGAGCAGCCGAAGCAGCGCGCTCAGCAGAAGCGCCCGCCTGTGCGCAGCGGCAATGCGCCGAAGAAGCAGGAGCAGACGACGCCGGTCAGCAGCAACGCAGTGGCGCCTCAGCAAAGCGTCTCAGTCTACTGATCAAAAATCGTCAGGGCGTGAGCCTACGAAATGTGCGCGGCCTGCCACCTCCGGCAGGCCGTTGCTTTTTGAGTTTCAGGATGATTGCGAAAACCCCACAGCAGCGCGGTTGAGCGCTCTTTTTCGCACTGCGTCATGTGGCTTCGGCGCTCCACTTGGCAGCAACACGATAGTGGGAATGGTTACGCTGCCAGGACATTCAATTTGCAAGTGCCGAAAGCAGCGGCTACCACCGATTTGTCAAGCATTCGTGACTCGCAATTGATGCGGCAAAGAGCGATATCCTGTGCCATGCCGACACCCTTCCCGCACCCCGAGCCGTCGTTAATTCGGCGAGCCGTTCCGGAACATTGCTTGCGTGCTCCGGCGTTTCGCGCCGGGTACGCGAGCACCGCGAACGCATCACGGATGGTGACCGACCAAGCTCGTTTCCGCGCCGCTCCCCGCGCGTCTCATGAGGCCCGTAGCTCTAGCGGACCGAGGACACATGCGCGCGCTCACTGAGTGGACGACATACTTCGCTCTGGCTTTAGTCAGCGCACTGCTCGCAGGGCCGGCCTCGGCCGCGAGCCCGGAAAAAAAGGCAGAGGCAGCCTCCGCCACCGCGGCAGTACCCGCAGTAACCGTCATCGAGCTCTTCACCAGCCAAGGCTGCTCGTCCTGTCCGGCGGCGGATGCACTCATCAAGACCTTTGCCAGTCGCCCCGACGTCGTGGCTCTCACATTCCCCGTCGATTATTGGGATTATCTCGGCTGGAAGGACACGCTCGCCAGTCCCAAGTTTAGTGCTCGTCAGCGGGCCTATGCTGCGGCCCGGGGTGACGGGCGGGTCTACACGCCCCAAGTCGTCGTCAACGGACTGAAGCACGTGCTCGGCTCGAGCGAGCCCGACATCAACAGAGCAATCTCCACCACCACACCGAAAATAGAGCCTGCCCGCGTCGGCGTCCGCGTTCGCAGTGGCAAGGAGCACCTGGTGATAGACCTGGATGCGGCACGCGACCCTTCCAAGGCCACCGAGGCGACGATCTGGTTGGCACTGATCCGCCGAGAGGTCGAGGTCAAGATCAAACGGGGCGAGAACAACGGCAAGGTCGGCGTCTACCACAATGTCGTGCGCGAGTGGATGCCGGTTGGCGTTTGGAACGGTACCGCAGCGACGATCAAGATCGCACATCACGCCGTTAAGCAGTCGGGCGCCGACAGTTGCGCCATCATCCTCCAGCATGGAGATGCCGGCGCGATCGTGGGAGCCGCCATGCTCAAGGAATGGTAACCCCGCCGCTAGCGCACCATTAGTGCTTGGGTGCGCGGCCTTGGCGGTCCTGCATGGCTGACACCGCAGCGCAAGAGCGACGTTGCACGCCAGGGCCTGCTCGCTCTATTTTCCGACCATGTCGAACGCACCCGCCCGTTCTCTTTCGATCGCACTCGCCCAGCTCAACCCCGTTCTCGGCGACATCGCCGGCAACGTGGCGAAGCTCGTGCGAGCGCGCGCAGAAGTCGCCCGCCAGGGGGCCGATCTTCTCGTCCTGCCGGAGTTGTATGTCTGCGGCTACCCGCCCGAGGATCTTGTGCGCAAGCCGGCCTTCGCCGCATCGTGCCGCGCAGCAGTGGAGCAGCTCGCCGCCGATCTCGGTCCGGGGCCGGCCGTGCTCATCGGTACCGTCTGGCCCGAGAACGGCAAGGTCTATAACGCGGTTGCACTGCTGGACGAAGGCAAAGTCGCCGCGGTGCGCCTGAAGGTCGATCTGCCGAACTACGGCGTGTTCGACGAGAAGCGCGTCTTCGACGCCGGCCCGCTGCCGGGCCCGATCAATTTCCGTGGCGTGAAGCTCGGCGTGCCCATCTGCGAGGACATCTGGACGGACGAGGTCACCGAGTGCCTCGCCGAGTGCGGCACCGAGATTCTCATCGTCCCAAACGGCTCGCCCTTCGACTGGAAGAAGATCGACGTCCGCATGAACATTGCGGTGGCCCGCGTCACCGAGACGGGTTTGCCGCTCGCCTACCTAAATCAGATCGGCGGCCAGGATGAACTCGTGTTCGACGGCGCCTCCTTCGTGCTGAATGCCGACGCGAGCCTCGCTGTCCAGATGCCCGATTGGGAAGAGTCGATCGTCCTGACGCACTGGGAGAAGACAGACGGCGGCTGGCGTTGCAAGAGCGGCCCGCGGGCACCCCTCGAGGAGAGTGACGCTGCCGGCTACCACGCGTCGGTGCTCGGCCTGCGCGACTACGTCGAAAAGAACCGCTTCCCGAGCGTCGTGCTCGGCCTCTCCGGCGGCATCGACAGCGCACTCGTGGCGGCCATGGCCGTCGACGCGCTCGGCCCCGATCGTGTGCACTGTGTGATGCTGCCCTATCGCTACACGTCGAGCGACAGCCTCACGGATGCGGCCGCCTGCGCGAAGGCACTCGGCGTGCGCTACGATACCGTCCCGATCGCGGAGGCGGTCGACGGCTTCTATCACATGCTGAAGCCTGTCTTCGGCAATCGCGCGCCAGACACGACCGAGGAGAATATCCAGAGCCGCGCCCGCGGCACGACCCTGATGGCGATCTCCAACAAGAATGGCTCGATGCTGCTCACGACCGGCAACAAGAGCGAGATGTCCGTCGGCTACGCCACGATCTACGGCGACATGAACGGCGGCTTCAACCCGATCAAGGATCTCTACAAGATGGAGGTCTTTCGCCTCGCGCGCTGGCGGAATGCCAATGTGCCGCGCGGTGGCAAGGGTCCACCCGGCATCGTGATCCCCGAGCGCATTCTGACGAAGGCGCCGAGCGCGGAGCTGCGCGAGAACCAGACAGACCAGGACAGCCTGCCGCCCTATCCCGTGCTCGACGACATTCTGAACTGTCTCGTCGAGAATGAGATGCCGCTACCCGACATCGTCGCGCGCGGGCATCCGCCGGAGACCGTGAAGCAGATCGAGCGGCTGCTCTACCTTGCCGAGTACAAGCGGCGACAGGCGGCACCGGGCGTCAAGATCTCGAGCCGCGGCTTCGGACGCGATCGGCGCTACCCGATCACCAATCGATTCCGCGAGGAGCTTTCGGCGAAGCAGGGCAGCGCCTCCACGAAGCAAGGCGCACCGCAACTCGTCATGCCGCGTGCCGATGGCGGTGAGGTTTCTTGATTTTAGTGTCGCGGGCTGCCGGGAAGAGGTACTTCGCCATCCTCCTTAGTGCTATGCCCGCGACGGCCATGCGGTCGGGTTCTGCTTTCTGCTACCGGCTGTAGGCCGATCGATCATCAGCCCGCCAAGGGTTCATCCATGACTGTCTCAGTCCGCTTCGCGCCGAGCCCGACAGGGCGCCTGCACATTGGAAATATCCGCACGGCGGTGCTGAACTGGCTGTTCGCGCACCGCAACGGCGGCAGCTTCATGCTGCGTCTCGACGATACCGATCGCTCCCGCTCGACGGAGGAATTTGCCGATGCCATCCGCGAGGACTTGAGGTGGCTCGGCCTCGTGTGGGACCGCGAAGCGCGGCAGTCCGATCGAATGGCACGCTATGACGAGGCCGCCGCTGCGCTCAAGACGGCCGGCCGCCTCTATCCCTGCTTCGAGACCGAGGACGAGCTCGGTCGTCGGCGCGCCCGCCAGCGCGCCCGTGGCCTGCCGCCGATCTACGACCGCGCCGCACTCAAGCTTACGGCTGAACAAGTGCAGGAGCGCATCGCTGCTGGCGAGAAGCCGCACTGGCGCTTCTTCCTGAACAATACGGAAGCTTCTCGCGGGCTCACGCCGCTGCCGACACTCGTCACGTGGCACGACGTGGTGCGCGGCGAGCAGACCGTGGACATCGGCTCGCTCTCCGATCCAGTCCTCATCCGCGGCGATGGGACGCCGCTCTACACGTTCACGAGCGTCATCGACGACATCGACTTCGCCATCAGCCACATCATCCGCGGCGAAGATCATGTGACGAACTCGGCCGTGCAGATCCAGCTCTTCGAAGCGCTCGACGCGGAGCCGCCCAAGTTCGCCCATCACAGCCTGCTGATCGGCACCGACGGACAAGCCCTCTCCAAGCGGCTTGGTGATCTCTCCATCGCAGGCCTGCGCGACGAGGGCCTTGAGCCGCTCGCGGTCCTTTGCCATGCGGCGCTACTCGGCACCTCCGAGGCAGTCGCACCGTACGCAAGTCTCGATGAGCTGGCCCAGCGTCTAGATCTTTCGAAGCTCTCTCGCGCGCCTGGACGTTTCGACATTGCCGAGCTGCGCGCGCTCAACGCGCGGCTGCTTCACATGCTGCCACACGAAGCGGTAGCGGCCCACCTTGCCGCACCGGGCTTGCAGGTATCCGCCGAACTTTGGGACGCCATCCGCGGCAACATCGCGACACTCGGCGACGTGCGCATCTGGCTCGAAGTCATCGACGGCCCGCTGATGCCGCGCATCGAGGATGCAACTTTCTGCGCGACTGCTGCCAGCCTGCTGCCAATGGAGCCGTGGAACGCGGAGACGTGGGGCGCGTGGACTGCCGCGGTGCGCGATGCGACCGGCATCAAGGGGCGCGCGCTCTTTCATCCACTGCGGCTTGCGCTGACAGCCCGCGAGGCCGGCCCCGAGTTGCGCGCACTTTTGCCGCTGATCGGTCGGGCACGGGCCGAAGCCCGACTCAACGGGCGCCCCGCCTAAGCCGGGGCCTAAATCGGGTGAGAGTGAGGGGCGGCCCTACGCGGTACATGACCGCCGCCCCTCACTCCCGCCCGCTCCCCCCGCGGGCTCGGAAACTCAATCCTCGACCAGCACCCTTTCGGGCTTCTGCGCCAAGCTGGTAGCCATCGCAGCGTCATTCTCCAAACCGGTCGCGAGCGCGTAACGCGGTTTTTCACGGGATGCGCTGATACGCGGCGACGTGGCCGCTTCCGACTTGCGCATCAGGAACAGCGGCAAGTCGCTCGGGCCGTGGGCAACACCGGCGCCCTGCACGTAGACATCGTAGCCAAGACGCATGAAGAAGGGGACGGAGTGGTTCGTCGTGAGCACCGTGACAGCACTGAAGCCGGCGTCGCGCGCTTCCATCTCCGCATGGGCCAGCAGCAGCGAGCCGAGCCCCATGAACGTGAAGAGCGGCTGCACGAACAGCCCCTCGATCCGCGCGACGCGTCCATGGCTCGGTCGCCAACCCACGGTCCCCGCAAGCTCGCCGTCGAGCCACGCGCCGGTCAGATGGCTCGCCCCGAAGCGGTCGACATACTCGGGCGCGGCCAGCGAAGTGATGAATTCGTCGACGTGCTCGGGCGCAACTTTCGGCCCGATGAGCGTGCGGAATGAACTGCCATGGACGTAGCGAACGTCCGACCAGTCGTCGATACCTATGGAGCGGAGCTGCACGAGCCCCGCAACGTGGACACCTTGAGCGCATGGCTCGGCGTCGTGGGGGCGTGCAAGGCTACTCATGACACTACACCTGTACGCAGATACCAACCGGCCGAGGACAATCAACGGATTGCATCAACCGTTTTTCCGATGCGTTGCAGCGTAGGCCGTCAGACAAGACAACCGCAAGACGATGAAATTTCTAAACGCGCGTTAGACAAGGTTTTGCCAACGAGTGGTGCCTTCGCACCACACGCTTATGGTATTTGTTGAAATAATAGGCTTACTGCTGCGGTACGCGGTCGCGCGAGATGGCCTCGCGGCGCTGACTTGCCGGCGACGAGCGCGGCTCGGGGGCCTGAGCCTTGCGCTCACCGGGCTCGCCGGCTGTCGGGACGTACTCGGCCTGCTTGCATGAGCAGCCCTCGACGTACTCCTTCCGATGCCGGAAGGCGTTCTTCATGCTGGTGTACGGCTTGTTCTCGGCAGCGGAGACCATCTCCTCGACCGCACCACCCGGGTTCTGGTGGTAGTAGAGCTCGGTCGGTGCCGCGCACCGCGACTGGCAGGCGTCGACGTCGCGCGGGAAATGATTCGGCAGCGTCGCGAAGCTGATCGGGAAGTAGTAACCGTCACAGAGCCTCACGCAGAGCGTTCGGTACGTTGCGTAGGGAAGCGCGCCGAATTGATTTGTCGGCGTCTGCGGGCGGGCGCCCGACTCTTCGTCCTGCCAGAAGAACGAGCCGAAGGGGTTGTTCGACCCACCACGGCGGCGAGCTTCCTGCTGATAGTTCGCCCCGCAATTATTGCGCGCCAGCTCGCGGATGATGTCATCCTGCATCGAGCGATTGCTCGTGCCCATGATCTGCTGGCGCTGGATGTCGAGCTCGCTCTGCCGGCGCCGCATGTCCTCGGATTTCTGCGCCATGTCCACACACACGCGGCTGCGCTTCAGCGTGCGCGAGAAGAGCCATGTTTCGTAGCACTCGTTCCGATCGAGCTGGAGCTGGGCTGCACGAATATCGCGATCGAGCTGGCGCATCTCGGCTTCGATCTTCGGCAGCACGTCGCGCGATTGGTTGCCGCGATTGCCTTCTGCAACGAGCCGCTGCTCGAGTTGGAAACAGATGTTGCCGCCGGGCAGAGGCGGGCCTTCGCGCGACGGCGCACCCCAGCCAGGAGGAGGCGGACCGCGATACACGGGTTCGCGCGGCTCGGGCCGCCGTGGCCGATCATCGCCGCCGCCGAAAGGCCACCACCCGCTTTGAGCCTGCGCCGACGGCGCGAACGAGGGTCCGAGCAATGCGACAGCCCCGACGATGGCCAGCACCGCGGCCATCCCGGCGAACAACCCAGAGCGCAGATTGCGCCAACCGCTCATTCAAGGCCTCTCGGCGCACCCAAAGTTTTGCACAGCCCCTATAGAAGGCGGCGCACTTGCGGGCGCATGATGATGATGGTGAACTAGGCCGTCAATGCGGAGCAATTGCGGCAGGCACCCTCGTGCACAACCTGATGCCGGCCTTCGCCAAGAAACACTTCACCACGGGATGGAGCCCACTCAATGGACAGCGCCAGAATTGAGGCCGCCGCGGAAACCCTTGCCACCGTCCGCCGCGAAGGCCGCCTGCTCGAGCGGCTGCCGGATGAGAGCCGCCCCCGTTCCCTGGCCGAGGGCTATGAGATCCAAAACGCCTTCATGAAGACCTGGCCCGACGCGCTCGCGGGCTGGAAGATCGGAGCCACCTCGCACGTCACCATGGAGAGGTTCGGGGTGAGCGAGCCGATTTACGGCCCCTTCTTTGCCCGCGACGTCTACGCAAGCCCGGCAACGCCCACCGCAGGCAGCCTTCAGCACATGGCCATCGAGAGTGAGTTCGCCTATCGTCTCGGCAGGGACTTGCCGGCCCGCGCCACCCCCTATTCGCGCGAGGAGATCCTCGACGCGATCGACGCGATCGTCCCGTGCTTCGAGATCGTCAGTCCGCGCTTCGTGCGTATTCCGTTCGACGATGTCGCATCGGCGGTCGCTGATTGCATGCTCAACCACTCGATGATCCTCGGGACGCCCATCACCGACTGGCGCGGGATCGACGCATCACGCCATCCCGTTCGGCTCCTCATCGACGGCATGGTCACCGGCGAGGGCAACGGCTCCGATTGCCTGGGCGACCCGCGGAATGTGCTGGATTGGATCGTCGAGAAGCTCCGGGCCCGTGGAGTTGCGCTGAAGAAAGGCGAGCTCCTGTCGACTGGCACGTGCACCGGCATCGTGCCACTGCAGAGGGGCCAAACGGCCATCGCCGATTTCGGCCCCCTCGGCAAGGTCGAGGTTCGCTTCAGCTAGCGAGGGGTCATGCGCCGGGGGTATGACCTTGCGCGACACCCACCATTCAAAGCCCTCGGCTGACGTGCTACGCGTGGCGCTCCACAGTCACGCGCCCAATTTGGTGGGCGCATCGCCGCACGGGAAGGAACGCCGGCCATGGCCGACAAGATCAGGGGCGCCGACATCGTCGCGCGCACGCTGGAGAAGCTCGGGACGCAGAAGGTCTTTACGCTCTCCGGTAATCACATCATGTCGATCTTCGACGCGGCGCTGGAGACCAAGCTCGAGCTGATCCATGTGCGCCACGAGGCCGCAACCGTCCATATGGCCGACGCCTGGGGCCGCCTGACGGGCGAGCCCGGCATCGCGATGGTGACCGGCGGGCCGGGGCATGCGAATGCCGTCGGTGCGCTCTACACGGCGCTCGCAAACGAGTCCCCGATGGTGCTGCTCTCGGGCCATGCCGCGACGGATGAACTCGGCCGTGGTGGCTTCCAGGAAATCGCGCAGGCCGATATGGCGCGCCCTGTCGCCAAGGCCTCGTGGACCTCGACCTCTGCGGCCTCGCTCGGTGATGATGTCGCCAAGGCAATGCACCTCGCGGTGAGTGGCCGGCCGGGTCCGGTGCACCTGAGCCTGCCATCCGACCTCCTCGATGCTGAGCTGGACGCAAGCCGCGCCACGATCCCCGATCGCCCGCCCAGCGCTATGGCAAGCAGCCTCCCCGACGCCGTTGCGGACGCCATATTGGAAGCCATTGCGAAAGCGCGCGCGCCACTCATCATCGCGGCGCCGCATCTTTCTGGTCCGCACGGCCGGCCGCTTCTGGCAGAGCTGGAAAAGGCCGTCCGCGCGCCGGTCGTGCTCATGGAGAGCCCGCGCGGTATCCGCGATGCGACACTCGGCGCTTTCTCGGAGTTGCTCAAGCAGACCGACCTGATCGTGCTGCTCGGCAAGCCTCTGGACTTCACGCTCAAGTGGGCGCAGCCGCCGGTCGTTGCGCCGACGTGCCGCGTGATCAGCATCGACGCTGAACCGGCCCTGATCGCGCGGGCAGAAAGAGAGCTCGGCAGCCGCCTCGCCTTCGCCGCGCTGGCGGAAACGCGTCCGGCAGCGCGCGCGCTGATCGCGCGTGCAGCCAAGAGCACGGCGCGCACGGGCGCCTGGCTCGAGCAAGCTCAGGGCTATCTCGACAGCCGGCCACAGAGCTGGGCTGCTCTCAAGGGCAAGAATGGGCGCCTTCATGCCGTCGAAGTCTTCAATGCGCTAAAGCCGATCGTTCTGCGCGATCCCAACACAGTGCTCCTCTGCGATGGCGGCGAGTTCGCGCAATGGGGCCAGAGCATCATCAAACCGCCGCGGCGCATCGTTAATGGTGTCGCCGGATCCATCGGCGCAGGCCTTCCTTTTGCCGTCGCGGCGCGTGCGTGGGAGCCGAAAGCGCCGATCATCACTGTCGTCGGCGACGGCACCTTCGGCTTCCACATGTCGGAGTTCGACACGGCTGTGCGGCACAATTTGCCATTCGTCGCGATCGTCGGCACCGATGCCATGTGGAACGCGGAAAGCCAGATCCAGCTTCGCGACTACGGCGCCCAACGCATGCACGGCTGCAGCCTGCTGCCGACCCGCTACGACCAGGTCGTGACCGCGCTCGGCGGACATGGCGAGTTCGTCGACGACGTCGCGGCGCTGCCCGCCGCCATCGAGCGCGCGATCGCGTCGGGCAAGCCGGCGTGCGTCAACGTGATGATCGAGCCGATCGCAGCACCGGTGATTTGATAGCCGCGAACGCGACATGAGGGGCAGCGGCATACACCGACGTCGCGCAAGTTCCCGCCCCTGATCCTAACCTTCTCGCCGTAAGAACGGGGAGAAGGGAATTCAGGAGAGCGCGCATGGCCTTCACGACGCATCCCGTGCTGTTCTTCACCGGCGTGGCGCTGGTCGTGGTTGGCTTCCTGCTGTGGCGCATTGCCAACCGCTGGGACCTCAAAGGTCATGCCGTCGAATCGGCTCTGAAGTCGGCCTGGAATCGGCGCGTCGTCATCAGCGAGGACTTACAGGAGCGCTATCGCGATGTGCGGGATGCGCCATCTCACATAAACCGCGCCGGGCGCGTTGCAGGTCACGCCGCGCGGCATTTCGTTGCGCATGCGCTTTCCATTGGCGCAATGATTGCGATGGTGATTGGCGCAGGGCTAGCTGTACTTGCTGTCGTCTGGCCGTAGGAGAATGCTCAGGCCGCCGTCAGGCTGGCCATAGTCGCGTCGTCGATCTCGAAGTTCGCGAACACAGCCTGGACGTCGTCGTCGTCCTCGAGCGCAGCGATAAGCTTCAGGATCGTGCCGGCATTGTCCCCATCGAGTTGCGTCGACGTCACTGGCTTCCATACGGCCTTGACGGACTGCGGTGCCCCGAGTGTCGCTTCGAGCGACGACGCCACGGGCATCATGCCCTCGAAAGCCGTCGTGATAGCGTGGCCGCTCTCGTCGGAGACCACATCGTCCGCCCCCGCCTCGATGGCCGCTTCGAGCACCGCATCTGCGGAGCCGGCCGCTACGGGATAGAGGATCTCACCGACCCGGGCGAACATGTGGGAGACGGCACCGGTTGCACCGAGGTTCCCACTATACTTCGTGAACACCGCGCGGATCGCCCCGCCGGTCCGGTTTCGGTTGTCCGTCAGCGCCTCGACGATGATCGCGACACCACCCGGCCCATAGCCCTCATAGCGGATCTCGTCGTAGTTCTCGTCGGCGCCCCCGGAAGCCTTCTTGATGGCACGCTCGACGTTGTCCTTGGGCATGTTTTCGGCGCGGGCATTCTGCACCGCAAGGCGAAGGCGCGCGTTCATTTCCGGGTCGGGAAGCCCTGACTTCGCCGCGACCGTGATCTCGCGAGCGAGCTTGGCGAAGAGCTTCGAGCGGGCAGCATCCTGCTTGCCCTTGCGATGCATGATGTTCTTGAATTGCGAATGGCCAGCCATGGAAGATCCGTCGCGCCTCGAATATCTGGCATCCCTTCCCGGGTGATCCGACTCGAGGAGATGCCTCTAAATTTTTGATATTTCTACCCTTTTCAGAAGGGTCGACCGGCAAGCCGCCCGCCCCACCGGCGCTGTGTCTCGACGCCGCAGGGCCGACCGGCGGGTTTATACGCTTCACCCCGTGCAAAATCCACCGATTGTCGCTATATAGGCGATCGGACCGGGCGCCCCGAAGAAGCCAGAAAAACTCCGCCGACCGCGAGACGCCTCGTCCATTGCCGACCCTGCTAACTAAAATGACCTGCGTGGGATTCTTCCGGCGGCGAGCGTTCGAGTGCGCGCGCCCTGATCTCAGCCGAGCCATGAAGTTGACCCAGGGGCCGGTCATGATTGCGGCTATGGTGATCCTCTCCATAGGCGGAGCGATAGTTGGACGAGACTCGAGCCGTGCATCAGGCGAGTCTACCGAGACCGGAACTAAGCGACGCGCCGGCCTCCGGTGAACCCAGAATGCTTTCCATTGTCATCCCCGTGCTGAACGAAGAGCGTGGACTGCCGCGCCTGCTCGAACGTCTCGTCCCCGTCCTCGACGGGCTCGGGCGGCCGTGGGAAACCATCTTCGTCGACGATGGGTCGACCGATGGAACTGCGACCGCGCTCTTGGCGCTCAACGCTCGCGACCCGCGGTTCAAGGCCGTCGTGCTCAGCCGCAATTTCGGCAAGGAGATCGCCGTGGCAGCCGGCTTGCGTTACGCAAGAGGCGCGGCGGCAATCGTCATGGATGGTGATCTGCAGCACCCGCCCGAAACGATCCCGGCGCTGGTCCGGCAGTGGGAGCAAGGGTACGACGTCGCCTACGCGACGCGCGAGAACCGCGCGACCGACACCAAGTTCCATCGCCTGTTCGCGCAAGCTTTCTACGGCATTTTCAATAAGATGAGTCGCACCGAACTGCCTGAGGGCGCGGGCGATTTCCGGCTCGTCGACCGCAAGGTTCTCGACGTCCTCAATCGCATGGACGAGCGGGCGCGCTTCAACAAAGGGCTCTTTGCCTGGGTCGGCTTCAAGTCGATCGGTGTCCCCTATCAGGTGGAGGCGCGTGGCGAAGGGCGCTCGCGCTTTCGGCCGCGCCAGCTCATTCGCTTCGCACTCGACGGGCTCGTATCCTTCTCGACCATTCCGCTTCGGGTCTGGTCCTATCTCGGTCTTATCGTGTCGGCGTTCGCGTTCATGTTTGCCCTCTACATCCTCATCGAAGCGCTCGTCTTCGGCATCGATGCGCCGGGCTTCCCGACACTGATCATCTCCGTGATGTTCTTCGCGGGCGTGCAGCTCATCTCCCTCGGGGTCATCGGCGAGTATCTCGGCCGCGTTTACGACGAGGTGAAGGGGCGCCCCCTGTTCGTGGTCGCGCGCGAGATCGGTCTCGACGGCAAGACCTCCTCTCAAACCATCGAGAGGAAAGCCTCGCAGCCATGATCAGAGGAAGCTCGACCATCGATCCCGTCCGCGACTTGCCCCCGCTTCGTCACTGGGGCGGCTTCCTGCTTGCCGGACTGATCTCCCTCTCGACGGACGCGGTCCTGCTTCAGGTCGGCATCCTCGCGCTGGGCCTCAGCCCACTGATCGCCCGGCTCGTCGCGATTTCCGGCGCGATGGTCGCGGGGTGGCTCGCCCATCGCCGGTTAACCTTTTCGCTACGCTCTCCACCAACACTCGGGGAGTTCATTCGGTACTCTGCAACTGCTTGGGCGGCAGCCGCAATCAACTACGCCACCTTTGCCGCAGTGCTGTTCGTGTCGCCCGGAACACATCCGCTGGTGGCTCTTGTACTGGCGTCAATTCTCGCCACATTTTTCGCATACATGGGAATGCGTTACCGCGTCTTTCGGGGGAGGACCTGATGGCTTCTCGGGTGACGTGGGATAGAGTGGAAGAAGACGCAGGTAGACGAATGCAAGGTTCAGAAGTCCAAATGCCGAGACAGGAACCATTCATTGAGCATTCATCCGCGATGGCATTCCATGGCTATCGCTCCAGAAGAATTTGTAGCAGTTCGAACTCGCTGCGCGCACTGGATGAACGCGCGGCAGAGGGATCGACTGTGCGTGGGTGCACTCGGCACGACCCCACCTAACACGAGGGATCTTCGGAACCGTAGCAGGGCTATGGACGTTATCTGGTGCGATGGCGTACGCGCTTAAAAATGCGTCTGGAGGCGCAAATATGAAGTCGAATGCGGTTAAGTCCTACGCGCTTGATCTCGATTGGTCGGCACAGACCATCCTGCCAATCGAGTTTCGTGGCCGGGAGTTGCACCTGGAGGCTCGCGCCTACCAGGGACACGACCCCCACAATCAAGCGTTTGTCCTGATCCACAGGGCGAACCAGGCAAACAGCGAGCTGCCGGTCGTGCGCGTCCACAGTGGCTGCATAACTGGTGACATCTTCCACTCGCTCAAGTGCGACTGCTACCCGCAATTGCAGTCGGCACTGGAGACGATAACAACGTCGCCACTCGGCGTGCTGATCTACCTGCCCTATCATGAGGGACGCGGCATCGGGATCGTGAATAAGATCCGTGCATACGCGCTGCAGGACCAGGGATACGACACGGTCGACGCCAACGTCGCCGTCGGTGCACCGATCGAGGCTCGTACCTACGATCTGGCCGCGCATATCCTGTTCGATCTGGAACTGCCGGACATCCGGCTTCTGACGAACAACCCTGCCAAGGTCGACGCACTCCGCGCGGAAGGTATCAACGTGACCGAGCGGCTGCCCGTCGTGTGCACACCGAATGCCCACAACGTGCGCTATCTCGAGACCAAGAAGGCGCGCATGGCGCACGCGCTCTAAGCGCGCGCCTGTACCTTTTGCGGAATAGAACAATCGAACGAGGCGCCACTCGCGTGGCGCCTCGTTCCGTTTCAGCAACCTGAGTGGCGCGAAAATTTCTCAGCGCGCGGACTCGAGCGTTTCCACGACGAGATTCCCGTTCGTGTAGACGCAGATCTCCGCGGCAATCGCCATCGCCTTCCTCGCGATGGCTTCGGCGTCGAGGTCGGTGTCGATCAGCGCGCGGGCTGCGGCGAGTGCGTAGTTGCCACCCGACCCGATGCCCATGATGTCCCGCTCGGGCTCGAGCACATCGCCTGTGCCGGTAAGAACGAGCGAGCGCTCGCTGTCGGCAACGAGCATCATTGCCTCCAGCCGGCGCAGGAAGCGGTCCGTCCGCCAGTCCTTGGCCAATTCGACGCAGGCTCGCGTGAGCTGACCCGGATACTGCTCGAGTTTCGCTTCGAGCCGCTCGAAGAGCGTGAAGGCGTCCGCGGTGGCACCTGCGAAACCGCCGATCACATCGCCGCGACCGAGCGCGCGGACCTTGCGCGCGTTGGACTTGATGACGGTCGCGCCAAGGCTGACCTGGCCATCGCCCGCGATGACGACACGGCCGTTCTTGCGCAGCGTGAGGATCGTTGTGCCGTGCCAGTTTTCCATGAAATCTCCTCCGACCGCGAGTTGGCCGGGCTGAACCGGTGATGCAGATTGGTATGGTGGCGCGGCGCGCTTGAATCAAGCGGCCCGCCTACCAGAGTCGGGCTGACGCGCGAAAATTGCCGGGCCGGTCTGCCCCGCCGACCCTGGCGAGCCTTGCCGCCTGCGCGATCAACTCGAGCGGAGCGCGTGGCGGGATCTCGCGACAAGTTCTAGAGCGGCTAAGCTTTCGAAAAATCCATTGTCCAGTTCGTTTCCCATGTCTTGCCGCCATCTGCAGACATTGCCTGTTCCCAGCGCGGCGTCGGGGTGTTCGTTTGCAGCCACAGAAACCGCACGAGCACAGGCTTGCCGTTCAACGTTTCGTTCGCAAAGAAACTGCCAACGCCATTCTCAAACTTGCCCACGACGGGCGTGTCGAGATGGTGCGGATCGCTGGAGGAGAGCCACCAGATGGCCCAGGACATAGTCTGTGGATTGAAGGATCGAACCGCGATCGCCCGGATCGGTCGACCCGGAAACTCAAGATAGTTGTCCTCGACGTTCCCATTTCCCCCGAGAACAGTGCGCGTTTCGGAAAGTCCGTCAAACTCATCCCATTCAACGCAGCCGACGAGGCGTTCGCGCAAACGGCGGTGCTTGACCTTCCATTGTCCGACCTCGAAATCAAAATCACGGCAAACAACAAGGCTGGGGTCCACCAACGATTTCCGCAGGATTCACCAATGCGATAGCCGGTGAGAATATCACACGCTGCTGCGTGCGTGTTGTCAGCAGCGTCGATTGAGATAAAGTCCCAAAAGACTTGGCGGCACTAGCCGGCGTTGCCGGCTCAATCCACAGAATGGTGGAATGTCATCGCTGTCCCAGAAGTCTTTTGACAGGGCAGATCGTTGTCAAAAAAAGATCCCTCGCGACCGCACCGCCGGACGCAGATCAAGGCCCACAAGGCAACGAAGATCGTCAACGTCGCGCTTCAGGGTGGTGGCGCGCACGGCGCTTTCGTCTGGGGCGTGCTCGACTATCTCCTGGAGGACGGTCGCCTCGATTTCTGCGGCATCTCTGGCGCCAGCGCGGGCGCCGTCAATGCCGTCGTGCTCGCTCACGGCGTAAGCACCGGCGGGTGCGAGGGCGGCAGAGCCGCACTCGAGGATTTCTGGCGCAAGGTCGGCGAGCCCGGCTCCTACATGGGACCGCATCCGTTCCAGCAGTCATTGCCGCTCGGCTATTTCAGCGAGGTGACCCCCGCATTCGTGCTGTTCGACCTGCTCACGCGCTTCTGGTCGCCCTATCAGCTCAATCCTTTCAACATCAATCCGCTGCGCTCGATCCTCGAGGAAACCGTGGATTTCGAGCGCTTGCGCACCTGCCCGCGGACCAATCTTTTCCTCACGGCGACCAATGTCCGCTCGGGTAAGGTCCACGTCTTTCGCACGAAGGACGTCTCCGCTGATGCCGTCATGGCGTCGGCCTGCCTCCCGCAGGTATTCCAGGCCGTCGAGATTGGCGAAGAGGCCTACTGGGACGGCGGCTTCATGGGCAACCCGGCGCTCTTTCCGCTGATCTACGACAGCCCCTCGCAGGATATAATCATCGTGCACGTCAATCCTCTGATGCGCCCGGACGTGCCCCGCACGGCGCTCGAGATTGAAAACAGGATGAACGAAATCAGCTTCAATGCGTCACTCATAAGCGAGATGCGCGCGATTGCGTTCGTCACCCGGCTCATCGAAGAGGGCAGGATGCCCGAGGGATTGATGAAGCGGATGCTCATTCACTCCATCGCCGCGGACGACGTAATGCAAATGCTGGGCGCCGTCTCCAAGATGAACACGAGTTGGGAATTCCTGACCCAGCTTCGCGACATCGGCCGCGAGCGCGCCGCGCAGTGGCTCGAAGACTCTTTCAACCGCATTGGCGAAGAGTCCACGACCGAAGTCAGATCGTTTCTTTAGCGCGTGCCGCCCTACGACTTCAGCGCGGTCAGGAAGTCGTCGATCAGTGCGTTGATCTCATCGGCCTGCTCGATTTGCGGGAAATGGCCGGCGTTCTCCATGATTTCGATGCGCGCGCCCGGCACCAGCCGCCGCACATCGTCGAGGTAGCCCGAGGACTGCCCCTTGCTCATGGACGCGCGCACACCTGCAGGCGTCATGTAAGTTGTCTGTATGGCCAGCAGCGGTACACGCGCCTTCGCGAAGATCTCGTCGAAGCGCTCGGCATCCCACTTGCCGATATGGGGGAAGAGATTGCCCGCGAGCTTTGCCGGCATGTTGAGCGCGCGCTCGATGATCGGCTTTGCGACGGCCGGATCGGCGTCCGGCCGGAACATCTGGGCGAACATCGGCTCGATGAAAGCGCGATAGCCGATCTCGGCAACCCGCTTCTGTCGATCCTGCCAGGCCGTGCTGCCGGTTGCACCAAGGCGGCTTCCATCGACAAGAATGATCCCGCTGACGCGCGCCGGCTGCTCACTCATGGCGTGCATGACGATGCGGCAGCCCATGCTGTGCCCAACAAGGATGGCGCGTTCGATGCCAAGCTCAGTGAGGAGCGCGGCCACATCCCGCCCATGCGTGTCGATGATTTCGTGAGCGTCGCTGCCCGGCGTCGTGCCGTGGCCGCCGAGGTCGACCGCGACTGTCTCGTAGCGGCCGCGGAGGTGCGCCACCTGCGCGCGCCAGTCATCGCGGGCGCAGCCGAAGCCATGCACGAAGACGATGGTCGGGCGGCCCCGCCCTTCACGGGTGTGATCGAGGACCGTCATGGGGCTTCTCCCTTGCGCATGGCTTTGTTGGTTGCATGTAGATTTTGGCAGGCGCACCGAGGTTCGCGCGAAGCGGGCAGCATCGTCAATCGCAGGCCGGCGAGGATACCGAAGTTCGAGTTGTACGATCATTTAGAATTCCGGCGCCGAAACAGCCACCTTTGGTTGCCGAGACAGCCCGAATCATAGCAACTGGCACAAGACTCATCATGCGAACCAAGCGGGAAGGTACGCGATGAACGATATGACTCCAGCCGGCGGCAAGGTTCCCCTCGACATTGGCGCCATTGCCAATGCTACGTCCGAGGCTTGCATCTCGACGCGAGTGCGCCAGCTTTCGCGCATTGTGACCCGCGTCTACGACGACGCGCTTCGCCCCCATAAGATCACAGCCAGCCAGTTTACGCTGCTGACCCAGCTCGCCAACCAGGACGGCATCACCGCCGCCGAGATCGGCAGCACGCTCGACATCGAGAAATCGACGCTCTCGCGCAATCTGAAGCGCCTTCTCGCACTCGGCCACATCATCATGGACCCGCCGGCGGGACGCCGCGGCCGTGGCCTGCATCTGACGCCGAAGGGCAAGCAGGTGATCATGGAGGCCTTCCCCCTCTGGCAGGCCGCGCAGAAGCGGGCCGTCGAGGTCATGGGCCTCGAAAGCCGCCGCACGCTGGACGATCTCCTGGCCCAGGCCGAACGGCTCGTGGTGCCCTGAGGCTCAGCGGAACGAGACGAAATTCAAAGGCCGGCGCGACGCCGGCCTTTTTCATTCCTGCACGGCCGTGACCAGGATCTCGACAAGATCCTTGTCCCAGAGCGTGACCCCGATGCAGGCGCGCTGCGGGGGATTGTCGCGATCCACCCACTCGTCCCAGGCGCGGTCCATTTCCGGCTTCTTGCTCATGTCGGTGATGTAAACTGTGGTGCGCAGGATGCGCGACTTGTTCGAGCCCGCCTTGGCGAGCGTGGCATCGATCTGAGCCAACGTGTCCTTCATTTGCGCGTAGAGATCGCCAGATTTATCCTTGGCCGTCGCGACGGCATAGACGATGCCATCATGGGCGACTGCGCTGCTGCGCGTTGGGACCGTGCCGGTATAGCGCTTGATCATCAGGGGAGCTCCTTGGGATTGGTCGGCGACCAACAATCTCGATCCAGGAGAGCAGCTTGGCAAGCCTGGGTCAGTTGCCGGCCTTGCACTCGCCCTCTCGGGTGTGTTCCCATCCCCTGAGGAAACAAAATCCAAAGGGAGGGCGCGCACGTGAAACTCTCCGGCGCATCCTATGACGAGCTGTACGGCAGCTTTCGCTGGGAGGTGCCGGCGCGTTTCAACATCGCGCACGCCATCTGCGACCGCCACGCCGCGGCGACACCCGACGCCCCGGCGCTGATCCACGAGGCCGGCGACGGCAGCGTAAGCATTTGGACGTTCGCCCGAATCAAGGAGGCTTCCGACCGTCTCGCAAATGCGCTCGCGGTCCTCGGCGTCGGGCGCGGCGCGATAATCGCGATCCATCTCTCGCAGTGCCCCGAGAACCTCATCACGCACGTCGCGGCGCACAAGCTCGGCGCAGTCGCGATGCCGCTATTCGCGCTCTTCGGCCCGGATGCGGTACGTTTTCGTCTTGAGGACAGTGGCGCAACCGTTCTCGTTACTGCAAACGACAACATGGAGCGCGTCGCAGCCGGCCTGACAGACGTCCCGACGCTCCACCACATCATCTCGATCGACGGCCCCGGTCCGCTCGGCGCCAAGGGATTTTGGGAGCTTGCAGCCGCGGCCTCATCGAGCAGCGTTGGGACGGACACCTCGGTCGATGATCCCGCGTACCTGATGTACACGTCCGGCACGACCGGCAATCCCAAGGGCGTGCTCCATGCGCAGCGCGTGCTGCTCGGGCATCTCCCCGGCGTGATGGTGCCGCACAATCTATTTCCACAGAGAGGCGACCGCTTCTGGACGCCCGCCGACTGGGCCTGGGCCGGCGGTATCTTCGACGTGCTGCTGCCCTCGCTCTACTTCGGCGTTCCGGTCGTTGCGCAGCGTCTCGCGAAGTTCGAGCCGGACGCGGCCTTCGCGCTCATGGCGCGGCACGGCGTGCGCAATATCTTCATGCCGCCGACGGCGCTCAGGATGCTGCAGGCCGTTCCCAATCCGCGCGCGCGCTATGACTACAATCTGCGTTCGCTCGCGTCGGGCGGCGAGCCCATGGGCGCCGACATCATCAACTGGGGCCATGAGACATTCGGACTGACGCTCAGCGAGTTCTACGGACAGACAGAGGTCAATCTCGTCGTCGGCAACTGCCCGCCCGTCTTCCCGGCCAAACCCGGCTCCATGGGCCGCCCCATACCGGGCCACATCGTCGAGATCGTGGATCGCGACGGGAATGTGCTGCCAGCGGGCGAGCCCGGCATCGTCGCCGTGCGCAGGCCGGACCCCGTCATGTTCCTCGAATACTGGAAGCAGCCCGAAGCGACCGCCGACAAGTTCCGCGGCGAGTGGTGCCTGCTCGGTGATATCGCGGCCAAGGACGAGGACGGCTATTTCTGGTTCCAGGGCCGCGACAACGACATCATCAAATCCGCCGGCTATCGGATCGGCCCAGGCGAGGTCGAGGAATGCCTCCAGAAGCATCCGGCTGTGGCACTCGCCGGCGTCATCGGCACGCCCGATCCTCTGCGCGGAGAGGCCGTCACAGCCTTCATCGTGACCAGGCCCGAGTACGCGGGGACGTCGGAGCTGGCCGTTGAGATCCAAGCCTTCGTGAAGGAGCGGCTGGCCGCGCACGAGTACCCGCGCCGGGTCCATTTCATTTCCGAGATGCCCATGACAGTGACCGGCAAGATCCGCCGGGTTGATCTGCGCCAGATGGCCGACAAGCTGTAGTCAGCGCGCTTTTCATGCGACCGCTCGCCGCGTATCATGTCCGGACATAACAATCAGGCATGAGGGAGCGCATTATGGCGGGCACTGTTGTCGAGAGGCTGGCTGAGTACGGGGTTGCAGAGCGGGATCGCACCCTGCCATCGGAAGTGCGCCACCACGCCAAGCGGGCGCTGATCGACTGGTTCGCCTCCCTGCTCCCGGGCACCGAGATCGATCCCGCCCAGGCCATGATCAAAGGCCTCGGCGATGAGCTGGGGCACGGCAAGGCCTACGTCTACGGCTCCGGCAAATTCGGACCGCTGCGGACAGCCGCTCTTATCAACGGCACGGCCTCACACACCATCGAGTTCGACGACATCTTCCGCGATGCCATCTACCACCCCGGGTGCCCGACGATCGGCGCCGCGCTCGCCGCTGCGCAGGCCAAGGGCGCCAGCGCCGCTGATCTGCTGATGGCGATCATTGTCGGCTACGAGGTCTCGACGCGCATCGGCCTCTCGGTGCAGCCCTCGCATTACAAGTACTGGCACACGACGGGCACCGTCGGCACGTTCGGTGCGGCAGCCGCGGTCGCAACGATCTTGAAGCTCAACAAGGACCAGTTCGCGCACGCGCTCGCCACTTCGGCGACGATGGCGGCGGCGCTCCAGCAGGCTTTCCGCTCGGATTCCATGTCGAAGCCGCTGCACGCGGGGCACGCGGCGGAAGCCGGTGCGATGGCCGCACTCAGCGCCGAATACGGCATGACGGGCACGCTCGACGTGCTCGAAGGTGAGGCGGGTTTCGGTGCCGCCATGAGCACGACCGTCGACTGGTCGAAGGCGACCGCGGGTCTCGGCGCGCACTACAACATCACGCAGATGACCTTCAAGAACCACGGCTGCTGCGGCCACGCCTTCCCGGCCATCGACGGCGCGCTGCATCTCAAGGCCGAGCACGGCTTCGCACCCGAGACCATCAAGCGCATCCGCGTCGGCGGCTACCGCGCGACGCTGGACGTTGCCGGCGTGCCGAAGGCGACGACTCCGTTCGAGGGTAAGTTCTCGACGCCCTTCCTCGTCGCGAGCGCGCTCGTGCACGGCAGCGTGCGCCTCAATGCCTACGAGCCCGAGCGGCTCGCAGACGCGCGCGTGCAGGCGCTCTCCGACAAAGTCGAGCTGAAAGTCGACGAGCAGTGCGCCGCCGACTTCCCCAAGCGCCGCTCGGCCAAAGTCGCCATCGAGCTCGTCGACGGTCGCACGCTCGAGCACTACCAGCCGACGCGGAAGGGCGACCCGGACGCGCCGCTCACCGACGCTGACGTTTCGGACAAGTTCCTCGAACTTGCCGGCCCCGTGCTCGGCGCCGATGCCGCAAAGCGCCTGCTTGCCGAGCTTTGGGCTGCAGATCAGCCGCACACGCTCTATGCTGTTCCCGGAGACGCCCTGCGCAAGGCGGGCTGATCGGGAGGAAAAGCATGAGGCTCAAGGACAAGGTCGCGATCGTCACTGGCGCGGCGGCGGGGATGGGCGCGGCCACGGCCCGCCTCTTCGCGCGCGAAGGCGCCATCGTGGTCCTCACGGATGTCGACGACAAGGACGGCCCCGCCGTTGCCGCCGACATCGTTCGCACGAACGGCAATGCACGCTTCGAGAAGCACGATGTGTCGAGCGACACCGACTGGCAGCGCGTCGTCGATGCGACGCTCGCCGCCTATGGCCGCATCGACATCCTCATCAACAATGCCGGCGTGAGCGGCTCGATCCCCGATAAGCTCAATCTCGAAATGTGGGATCGGCAGATGTCGATCAACGCGCGCGGCAACTTCCTTGGCCTGCGCGCCGTCATCCCGGTCATGCAGAAGCAGAAGGCCGGCGCGATCGTGAACATTTCCTCGATCAGCGGCGTGCTCGGCCAGGACTACGTGCACATGGCCTATAACGCCGCCAAGGGCGCGGTGCGGACCATGACGAAGGCCGCAGCCGTGCAGTACGCCAAGGACGGCATCCGCGTGAACTCGGTGCATCCCGGTTTCATGCCGCCCATGCGGACATCGAAGCTCACGGCTGACCCGGAGTTGCGCAAACAGTTGATCGCCGGTGTTCCCATGGGCCGCACGGGCGAGATCGAGGAGGTCGCGTACGCGAACCTTTTCCTCGCGTCCGACGAAGCGTCCTACATCACGGGCGTCGAGCTGATGGTGGATGGGGGTTTTACGGCTGTCTAAGCCGCGCAAGCACTCTTCGCGCGCAGATCAAAGCTCCCGCCAACCTTGATCGAGCAGCACGCGTGCTGCTGCTCGAATGGCCGTCCGATCGCCTCGCATACGCCGATCACGCCCTCGGCGGGAAAGGCGATGCCGTCGAGGCCGGCCATAACCGCATAAGCATCGACGATGCGCTTGTGCATTCCCGGCGGGCGCGCACACCCGAGCAGCACGGGCTTGCTAGCGAGTCGCTCCCGCGCTTCGAGGAAAATGCGTCCCACATCGTGAGCGGACGGCGTCACGAACATGCCGGCGCGCGCATAGAACGGCATGACCACCACCAGCACGAGGCTGTGGATGCCATGGCGCGCGCAGATGTCGAGCGCATTGGCCTCGCCGAGCAGGCGCCCGTAGTGCAGGCCGATGACGATGTGCGGGACGACCTCCATGCGCGTCGAACAGAGCGCAGCAAGCGTTGCCTCGAAGTCATCGACCGACCGCTCGAGGTGATAGACCTCGCGGATCGTATCCTGCGCGCCGATCACATCCATCATAGCAGTGTCGACGCCGGCACTTTCCATCAAGCGCGCGCGGCGTTCGTCGAGCAGCGCGGAATGGATGGCGATCTTGAGGTGCGGGAAGTCGCGCTTCAGCTTCTCGATGACAGGAAAGTACTTCTCGTACTTGATCTCGTTGCGCCGATTCGAGCCGCCCGAGAGCAGGAAACCCTGCAGATCCTGCAGCAGCACGAGATCGCGCACCTTGTTGTCGAGCATCTCCGGCGTCGTCGCCGGGATCATGGGCTCCAGGATCTTTGCCTGGCAATGATCGCAGTCGAGCGCGCACGCGCCCGCTGTGACCGAGAAAGCCGGAAACGAGTTCTTCCCGCAGCCCTGGATCTCAGAGGTATTGTATTCCTTGAACGTCGGCGTCGAAAAACGGATCGACGGAAGCCCGCCGCGCGCTGCGGCGGCGTCCTGCATGGCCGCGACGAGGGGAGCGTCGAACGCGGCGTCCTCGAGCGGCTCGATTGAAGCGAGATGGTCGATCCAGTTCATGAGCCGATCATATTCATATTTGCGAATATTGGGCAATCGACACTTGAGGGCCCCGATTGAATCGTTCACCCAGCGGCGCTAGACACTGCGCGTCATGTCCGACCGACCTCTCTGGCGACCAGCCCGCTCGGCTGACGTTGCCGATATCGCCCGCCTCTCCAAAGCGCATCTCGGCCCCTATGCCGAAGGCGAGGAGGTCTTTGCCGAGCGCATTCGTCTGGCGCCGGAAGGCTGCTTCGTGCTCGCGCGCGGACCAGCGATCGTCGGATACTTCTGCAGCCACCCATGGCTGCGGCAGAAGCCGCCGGCACTTCATCAGATGCTGGGCGAGATCCCGGCCGCACCGGACTGTTGGTACGTGCATGACGTCGCCGTCGATGCCGATGCGCGGGGCGGCGGCGTGGTCGCGAATATCTGCGCACGCGCTCTCGATGTCGCCAGCAGCAAAGGTTTTCGGACGGCCATGCTGGTCGCTGTCAGCGGTGCTGATCGCTACTGGCAGAAACTCGGCTTCGTCGATGCTACCACGGACGCGCTGCGCCTGAAGCTGAAGGACTACGGCGACGACGCCGTCTACATGGAGCGCACGCTCTCAGATGATTGAGACCGCCGCATCGGATGTCCCTCGATGAGAGCCTCGACCTCCGTACGTATCGGCCCCAGGTTCGGAACATCGACGAGCGTCGTCAGCCACGCCGGATCGCGGTCCTCGTCATCGACGAGATCGCAATCGAGGCCGGCCAAGACCGCATGTGCCGAAGCCGGCAATTCGCCAGAAATATCGTGCCCCGCGAGCAGGCCCCACATGCCGGCCCAGAGCCGCGCGGTCGTCCAGGGGTTGTAACCGCCGCCGCCGAGGATCACGGCGCGAGGCGCCATCTCCACAAGAGTCTGACAGGCCCGCCACAGCACGTCATTCGTAAGCTGCATCCCCGACAGCGGATCGCCAGCGAGTCCGTCCGCGCCCAGCAGCACCACGATCGCCTCGGGCTCGGCGCGCCGCACGAACGGATACACGAGCCGCTCCAGCACGAGTGCGTACTCGCTGTCGTTGATCCCACGCGGCACGGGCACGTTGAGCGCGCGCCCGCCGCGCGCATCCTCCGGCCGCCCCGTGCCTGGCCAGCGGCCGTCTTCGTGCACTGAGACCATCCGCACCCGCGGATCATCCGCGAACGCCGCCTCGACGCCATCGCCATGATGGGCGTCGAGATCGACGAGCAGCACCCGCGTCAGCCCGCCATCCAGCAAGCGCAGCACCGCGAATACCGGATCATTGAGGTAGCAGAAGCCCGAGGCTCGGCCCGGCATTCCATGGTGCGTTCCGCCCGTCGGATGGAAGGCAACGCCGCCTCTGAGCGCCAGCTGGGCCGCGAGCATCGACCCGCCCACCGTCGCCCGTGCGCGATCCCAGAGGCCGGGAAAGACGGGGCACTCCATGGTGCCGAGATTGTAGCGCTCGCGCATCTCTGCGGTCGCACGACCGGCGGCGTCCGCCTGTTCCAACGCGCTCAGATAATCGCGCTTATGAAATCGCTCCAATACCTCCCGGCTCGGCAGCTCCGGCGCGCGCGTCAAACCCGGATCACGCCATCCCAGCACCTGGATAAGGTCCTGCACGGCCGCCTGCCGCCCCGTTGCCAGGGGATGGTGACGCCCGAAGGCCGGCCGCCGGAAGATGTCATGCGTGACCAGGAACGGCGCCACTCTGTCCTGCCTCTCGACGGCGTTGTTGCATTCAATTATACGCAGCCTTGAATATGGAGCGGCCGCCGCGGCCCGCGCAACAGGACCGTGGCACGGGACAGGCCGGGAGGCGCACGGAGTTCATAAGCATGGCCGACAAGACACTCGACACGAAGGGACTCAACTGCCCGCTGCCGATCCTGAAGGCCAAGAAGGCGATCGGCGAGGTGCCGGTCAGCGGCACGCTCGAAGTGCTCGCCACGGATCCCGGTGCCGTCGCCGATTTCCAGGCTTTCTGCCGGCAGACGAAGCACGAGCTCGTCGAGCATTCCGAGGCCGGTGGCGTCTATCGCTTCCTGATCCGGCGCACGGCCTGACGTGCTGCACTGAACGGGCGCACTGGGCCGCCCTTGACGGCGCCGCTTCATCCTTGCCACGGTCAGCGCGCCGTGGCGCCGGTGCTGCGCGCGGCGGAGCTCAGAGCATGACGAACCTTTTTGAAGCTGCCGGCCTGGAGCAAGGCGCCCCGCGCCCTCTCGCCGACCGACTTCGCCCCAAGAAACTCGCGGAAGTCGTCGGCCAGGCACACATCGTCGGGCCGGAAGGCTCGCTGACGCGGATGCTGCGCGCCGGCCGGATGCCAAACCTGATCCTCTGGGGCCCACCAGGCGTCGGCAAGACGACCATCGCGCGCCTTCTCGCCCAGGAGACAAAGCTCGAATTCGAGCAGCTCTCGGCCATCTTCTCGGGCGTGCAGGATCTGCGCAAAGCCTTCGACCGCGCCAAGGCACGACGCGAGCAGGGTAAGGGCACGCTCCTCTTCATCGACGAGATTCATCGTTTCAATCGGGCGCAGCAGGACGGCTTCCTCCCGCACATGGAGGACGGCACCATCACGCTCGTCGGCGCGACGACGGAGAACCCCTCCTTCGAGCTCAACGGTGCTCTCCTCTCCCGCGCGACGACGCTGGTACTGAACCGCCTCGACGAGACGGCCATGGGCGAGCTGATCGAGCGCGTCGAGCACGAGACGGATCGCAAGCTGCCGGTCGAAGATGATGCGCGCTCCGCCCTCATCGGCATGGCCGACGGCGACGGGCGCGCGCTCATCAATCTCTGCGAGGAAGTGCTGGCGGCCGTGGCGCCCGGCGAGCCACCGATGACGACGGCCTCCCTCGTGTCGCTCGTACAGCGCCGCGCGCCCCTCTACGACAAGAGCCGCGACGGTCACTACAATCTCATCAGCGCACTCCACAAGGCCGTGCGTGGCTCCGATCCCGACGCGGCCCTCTACTGGCTCTGCCGAATGCTCGATGGCGGCGAGGACCGGCTCTTCCTCGCGCGCCGCCTCGTGCGCATGGCCATCGAGGACATCGGTCTCGCCGATCCTTCCGCCGTCACGCAGGCGCTCGCCGCAAAGGACACTTACGATTTCCTCGGCAGCCCAGAGGGCGAGCTGGCGCTGGCGCAGGCCACGATCTACCTGGCGACCGCGCCCAAATCGAACGCCGCGTACTCCGCCTACAAGGCCGCGATGCGTGCCGCCAAGGACAACGGCTCACTTGCACCGCCAAAGCATATTTTGAACGCGCCGACTAAGCTCATGTCCGACCAGGGCTACGGTGCCGGCTACGAATACGATCACGCAACGGAAGAAGGTTTCTCGGGCCAGGACTATTTTCCTGACGAGATGGAGCGCGAGCAATATTACGAGCCGCCCGAGCGCGGTTTTGAACGCGAGATCACGAAGCGCCTCGCCTATTGGCAGCGGCTCCGCGACGAGAAATCCGGCCGCTAAGGGCCCCCATTCCACGAATTGACGCGCGTCAAGGCGCCCTGTCACAGCAGTGACATATCTTCCCCGCGGCGAGATGCGGCGGCTGACGCGCGTTCGCCCAAAGCGGAACGGGGCGGACGTATGCGGAGAGGGGTAGGACCCGTGGCACAAGATCTAAGCATTTGTGCGCCCACCGAGGCGAACTGCCGGGCTATTGATCCCATCCGCCTCCTGCAAGAGGACAACGCCCTGAGGCTCGATCTCTGCGATCTGCTGGAGCACATCGCCGACAGCCTGCCCGAGAATGCGGCGCCGCAGCTCGCGCAGCTTGCCTCGACGGCGCTCGAACGCGGCTGGGCCAATCACGTTGCTTTCGAGGAACAGGCGCTCTTTCCACTGCTCAGCCGCCACCGTCGCAAAAATCCCGATCTCCTTGCAGGCCTCGATCAGCTCGCCCTCGAGCACGCTGCCGACTCGAGCCTCGATCAAGAGCTCGTCGATACGCTCGATGATCTCGCGCGCGGCGGCCCACCCGACAATCCCGAGATGGTCGGCTATCTCCTGCGCGCGCACTTCGTGCCCATGCGGCGGCACATCCTGTGGGAGAACGCCTTCCTCATTCCGGCGGCGCGACGCCTGCTATCGAGCGAAGACATCTCGTTGCTGCGCGACTGGATCCGCACGCGCGAGCCGGATAAGTGCACATGCGGGGCGCTGGAGTAGCTCGCCGAGCTACACCTCGTCCTCAGCAACCGCCTCGCTCCACGGATGATTAGGCTCCGTCGCGCCCTCGTTGCGACCGCGCGCGCGGCGCACCGCGCCCGCAATCGTGAAGTTGCTTGGATACTCGCCGCGCTCGGCGATCACGGCCTTGTGCTCCGCCGTCAGCGCATCGATCGTCTTTTGCGGCATGCGCCGGTCGATGATGATCGGCGTGACATTGGAGATGTCGAGCCGCGGCTCGTGGAAGGATTGATCGAGATCGAAGCCGAAGTCGGCCGACATCGCGAGAAGCTGGAATACCGCAGGCAGAATGCGCCGGCCGCCGCAGCCTCCAATAGCGATCGTCTCACCACCACCGGTCATCACGGCGGGAACGTAGTTGGCGAGCGCGCGGGCGTCGGGCGCAATCGAGTTGGGACCACCCGGCGTCGGATCGAACCAGTTGATGCCATTGTTCATGAGAATGCCGGTCTTCGGCAACACGATGCGCGCGCCGAACAGCGTCAGCAGCGTCTGCGTCAGCGTGACCATGTTGCCATCACGGTCGACGACGGAGATGTGCGTCGTCGAGGTCGGCGCGGTCTTCTCACCGGCATCACCCATATACTTGAAGCGATGCTTCCAGGCCGCCTGCATTGCGGCCGCATAGGCCAGGAAAGTCTTGGCGTTGGGCTTCGCCTCGGGTTTCTTGCGCTGCTTCAAGAGCTCGCGGAACGCGACGGCCAGCGTCGGCCCGCCGTTCAGCTCCGGCAGCACGTGGATCATACGGTCGAGATAGGAAATCGCGAGTGGCTCGCGCTCGGGTGGTGCAACGGCGGCGAGATCCTCCTCCGAGAGATATCCGCCCAAGGCCTGGACATCCTCGGCGATCGCGCGCGCAAGCGCCCCCTTGTAGAGCACGCCCGCACCATCATCCGCGATCGCCTTCAGCGTCCGTGCAAGATCCGGGCGTGGCAGGCGCGCCATCGGTCGCGGGTCCATGGCCGCCGGCACATAAGGCGGCAGACCACCCGGCAGGAAGGACGCGCGCGCGCCGGGATCCTTCTGGAGATCCTTCATGGCGGCCGTGATGTTGAGGGCAGTGTGCCAATCGACGGGCTGACCTTCTTCCGCGAGCGTGATCGCCGGCTTGATCAGATCGCGCCAGCGCTTCGTGCCGTAGTGCTTGTGCGCGAGGGCAAGCAATGCCGGTTGCGTTGGCGCGATCACCGCCTTGGCACCGACTGTATTGATGTTGCCCTTCACCATGGGCCAGCCGAACAGATTGCCGGCATCGACTTGATCCGTCAGCTCGTAGTCCTTGGGCTTCAGGGCCTTCGGGCTGCGACCACCGCCGTCAAAGGTGCGGATCTTTCCGGTCTTCGCCTCATAGACGATCATCGCGCCGACGCCGCCAATGCCGCTCATCCAGGGCTCCGCGACACCCACCGCGAAGGATGCCGCGACCGCCGCGTCCACCGCATGGCCACCCGCCTTCAGCACTCGCGCGCCTGCTTCCGACGCGATCCTGTTCTGCGTCACCACAATGCCGCCGCGTGAGCGCGCCGCGGGCTTGCGCACGGTACGTTTGAGCGAAACGTTCGGTGAGAGCGCGCTCGTGGGCTTGGGCATGACAACGTGACCTTTGCGGTGATGTGTGGCAAGTTCGGGAGGCGGCGCTCAGGCCGCGCCGAGGTGTGCGATGAGGGCGTCGAGTGTCGCGTCGGGTTGCTCGGACATCATCATGTGGCCTGCTCGCGGGAGCATGATGCTCTTCGCACCAGCCACGAACTTCGCGAGCTCAGCCGCTTTGCGCGCCGGCGTCATCACGTCGTTCTCGCCGGAGAGGAACAACGTCGGACACTGAACTTTCGCTACCGCCTCAGGCCCGCTCTTCCATGCGTTGCACGCTTCGAGATCGACAGCGAGCGCTCCCTGCTGTCCGTGCCCGAGCAGCGCCCGAGAACCGCCGGTCATCCAGAGACCCGGTGCCGTGTTGCCGCCGAGCTTGGCCGGTGGACTGTGGCACCAGCCGGTCATCATGTCGTAGGCCGCGGGCGGGTTCTCGCGGGCACTTTTCATCAGGCTGGGATGGACCGGCATCGCTGAGGCAATCCCGAGCAATGCCAGATGTGAGACCTTGGACGGCGCTTTCGCTGCCGTCTCGAGCGCCACGATCGCGCCCATGGAGTGGCCGACCAGCGCGGCCTTGGTGACGCCAGCCGAGGCCAGCAGTGCCTCGATGAAGGAGACGAGATCGGGGATCGACTCGCGCGGCGGCCCTGCGGAGCGCCCGTGCCCCGGCAGATCGACGGCCAGAATGGACCAGCCGTGCCATGCGAACCAGCGGCTCTGGAGCTGCCAGCAGGTATGGTCGAGCCCGGCGCCATGGATGAAAACCATCGCTGGCCGCTCTGGCGCGAACGGGCGCCCGCCGGTCCCGGCATAGACTTCGCGCCCCTCAACCGTCAGCAGCATTCCCCTACCCCTAATCTGGCCGTATCTGGCCCCTATCGGGACCGGCCTTTGCTGTCGCGCAGCCTAGCCAGTGCCGGCGTCAAAGCGCAAGCGGTGCGAGCGCAGCCTCAGACATGCCTTGACCACGGCCAACTAGCGCGGTTTCTCCCCTGCTGAGCCCGATCCATCCTACCCGCGAAAGCGCCACACCATGTCATCACGCCGCCTGAGTCTCCCCGATCCGGCGGTCGACCATTCGCCGACGCGCGCGGCCGGCGAATGGCTGCGCGCGCCGGTCATCGCTGCGTACGTGGTCCTCTTCGCGGGCATGACATGGCGGTGGATTGCGGGCGTGGCGACGATCCCCTGGGATGCCAAGGCTCACTTCCATCCTCAGGTGCAGTTCCTCGCACAGAGCATCGCGCGCGGTGACTGGCCCTGGTGGAACCCCTATGTCTTCGCCGGCCATCCCCAGATCGCCGATCCGCAATCGATGATCTTCTCTCCGCCGTTCCTGCTGCTGGCACTGCTCAACGGGAACCCGAGCCTCTGGGCCGTCGACATGACGGTACTTGCCACCATGGCCTTCGGCGGCATCGGGATGATCATATACTTCCACGATCGCGGCTGGCACTGGGCGGGCGCGCTGATCGCGGCGCTCGTCTTCAGCTTCGGCGCGGCCATGGCGTGGCGGCTTCAGCACTACGGACAGGTGGTGAGCCTCGCCTATCTGCCGTGGCTGCTGCTGTGCCTCGATCGAGCCATTGTGCGGGGCTCCATTGTCAGTGGCGTGCTGGCTGGCATGTTCGCAGCACTCATCCTGCTTGGCCGTGACCAGGTGGCGCTGCTCGCGCTTTACGTCGCAGCAGCCTATGCCCTTTGGCGTATGGCAAGTGACGATGCGCCGGTCCGCGCACTCCGACGCGCGATACTGCCGCTCGCTCTCGGTGGCATCGTCAGCATCGCGCTGATTGCCTTGCCGCTTCTGATGACGGCGCTGCTCGCCGCCGAATCCAATCGTCCGTCGATCAGCTTCATCGGCGCTGGACGCGGCTCGCTGCATCCGGCCCTGCTGCTGACGCTCATCACTCCCGACATCTTCGGCGCTGCCGGTGCCGACTACTGGGGACCACCCAGCTTCACGTGGTTGAATACCGACCTTTTCACGGCGCAGAACGTCGGCATCTTGTATGTCGGCGCAATGCCGCTTTTGCTCGTGCTGACAGGGCTACTGAGCGGTCAGCTATGGTCACGCGAGATCCGCTTCTTCACGATCGCACTTGTGTTGATGCTGCTCTATGCGCTCGGCTGGTACACGCCGGCGTTCCGCCTCATGTACACGCTCCTTCCTGGCGTCGATCTCTACCGCCGGCCGGCCGATGCGGTCTTCCTCATCGGGGCCCTGTTCGCGGTGCTCGCCGGCTACTCGGCACACCGGATCTTCGTCGCGCCATGGGTCAAGCCGGGGCACATCCCGATTGCTGTCGTCGCCGGGCTGATCATTGCAGCAGCCGGTGCAGCGCTTTATTTCGGTTGGCGCCTCGATCGCCTGCTGCGCCTTCCGCAGCCGATGGCTATCGCCACGGGCATCTTCATTTTTGCTGCCGTCCTGATCGCCTGGGCGCGCTCACGCCTCGTCGTGCAACCAGTCCTCGCCGGACTCGTACTTGCAGGCTTCACCGCCGCCGACCTCGGCCTCAACAATGGCAACAACGGCTCATCCGCGCTGCCGCCGGCACATTACGACGTGCTCGACCCTGCAAGCCGCAACGAGACCATCACCTGGCTCAAGGCGCATGTTCGCACGGATGCCATCTATCGCGACCGTGTCGAGCTGGTCGGCGTCGGCTTCCATTGGCCGAATGCCAGCATTCCGCACCAGCTCGAGAACACACTCGGCTACAATCCAGTGCGACTTGGCCTCTACACGAAGGCGACCGGCGCCGAGGATCACGCAGCGCTCCCCGATCAGCGCAAGTTTTCGCACCTCATGTCGTCGTACCGCAGTCCGCTCTCGAACCTGCTCGGCCTGCGCTACCTCGTAGCCGGCGCGCCCATCGAGGACATCGACAAGCATCTCGTTCCCAACATGCTCCCGCTCGTACGGCGCACCAAGGACGCGTGGATCTACGAGAACCCTGAAGCCCTCCCGCGCGTCCTCTTCGCGACGCGCGCGCGCTCGGTACCCTTCGAGATCATGCTCGAGGATGGCAGTTGGCCCGATGAGGATTACCGCACGACCGTCCTGATCGAGGGCGCGCAACCCAACCAGCCACCACGGCGCCCCGGCACCGCAACAATCGCCTCCTACGCCAACACGCGCGTCGAGATCGATGTCGAGAGCCCCGACGGCGGTTACGTCGTCCTCAACGACGTCTGGCATCCCTGGTGGACTGCCGAGATCGACAGCCGGCGCGTGCCGCTGATCCGAGCCAACGTCCTCTTCCGCGCCGTTGCCGTGCCTGCCGGCCGCCATCGCGTGACGTTCACCTTCCGCCCCATCGCGGGCGCCATCAACGCGCTCAAGCACCGCTGAAGACTGCCATGCTGGAACGCCCCTCGACGCCGAACGAACGTGCTGCCACATTGGCCATCCCGACGTCGCGCGACATCACCCGCCGAGCAGGAAGCTGCACATGACGCATCTCATCAACCGTGCCTTCAATCACGACTACCCGACAGTCGCCGGCGGCAAGGGCACGCGGCTCATCGACACCAACGGCAAGAGCTACCTCGATGCCTCTGGCGGCGCCGCTGTCTCGTCCATCGGGCACGGTCATCCCAAAGTCGTCGCGGCGATCAAGCAGCAGGCCGACCAAGTTGCCTACGCGCACACCTCGTTCTTCACATCGAAGCCCGCCGAGGACCTCGCCGACTGGCTCATTGCGCGCGCGCCCGAGGGCTTTGGCCGCGTCGCCTTCGTTTCGGGCGGATCGGAGGCCGTAGAGGGTGCCGTGAAACTCACGCGACAGGTTCACGTCGATCGCGGCGAACCACAGCGCAGCCACTTCATTGCACGCCATCAGTCCTATCATGGCGGCACGATCGGCCTTATCGCGCTCGCCGGACCGAAGTCGACGCGCAAGACCTTCGAGCCCGTCTTCGGCGACGCCATGTCCATGAGCCACATCCCTGCTTGCTACGCCTACCGCAACAAGCGCGATGACGAGAGCGAGGCGGATTACGGCATTCGCGCCGCACGCGCGCTCGAGGAGGAGATCCTTCGCGTGGGGCCGGAGAAGGTCGCAGGTTTCGTCGCCGAGACAGTCAGCGGCTCGACGATCGGCTGCGTGCCGCCGGCACCCGGCTACTTCAAAGAGATCCGCCGCATCTGCGACAAGTACGGCGTGTTCCTCATCGTCGACGAGGTCATGGCCGGCATGGGCCGCACGGGGCACCTTTTCGCCATTGCCGAGGACGGCGTCTCACCGGATGTCATCGCCATCGCCAAGGGTCTCGGCGGCGGTTATCAGCCGATCGGCGCGGTGCTGCTGCGCAGCGCCCACTACGAGCACCTCGCGAAGGGTTCGGGCTCGCTCGCGTGGACACACACGTACCTTGCGCATCCCATGGCGTGTGCAGCGGCGCTCGCCGTCCAGCAGGTGATTGAGGAGGAGAACCTCCTGGCCAATTGCCGCGCGCGTGGCGCCGAACTGAAAGAGCGCCTGCAGCAGCGGCTCGGCCAACATCCTCATGTTGGCGACATCCGCGGACGCGGGCTCTTCGTCGGGATCGAGCTCGTCGCGGACCGCACGACCAAGACACCCTTCGCGCGCGCCAACAAGGTCGCCGAGAGCTTCAAGAAGCACGCCTTCGCGAATGGGATGCTCTGCTATCCGACGGGCGGCACCGCGGACGGCATCATCGGAGATCACGTCATGCTGGCGCCACCATTCATCATCACGTCGCAAGAGATTGACGAGCTGGTCGACATCTTCGAGCGGACGCTCGCCGAAACCATCGCCAGCATCGACAAGGCAGGTAAGAGTTCATGAGCACGATCACCGCCGACGAACAGCGCATTCTCGATGAGGTCGAGCGCGGCTTCGACGAGGAATTGACTTTCCTGCAGGATCTCGTGCGCTGTCCGTCGGTGCGTGGCGCCGAGCATACTGTGCAAGACTACGTCTTCGGTGCGCTCGCCAGGCGCGGCTATGACATGGACCGCTGGCGCGTCACTGAAGGCGACATCAAGGACCATCCGGGCTTCTCGCCGATTGCAGTTTCCTACGAGAATGCCTGGGTCGTCGTCGGCACGCATCGGCCGAAAACCACGAAGGGCCGCTCGCTCATCATGAATGCGCACATCGACGTCGTGCCGCCCGGTCCGACGGACATGTGGACACATCCGCCGTACGATCCCGTCATCCGCGATGGCTGGATGTACGGTCGCGGCGCAGCCGACATGAAGGCTGGCCTTGCCGCAAATATCTTCGCGCTCGATGCCATCAAACGCGCGGGTTTCGAGCCTGCCGCGACCATCCATGTGCAATCGGTTCCCGAGGAAGAGAGCACCGGCAACGGCACGCTCGCGACGTCCGTGCGTGGCTACCGCGCCGACGCCGCCATCTGCCCGGAGCCGACCAACGGCAATATCACGCACGCCAACGTCGGCGTCGTGTGGTTCTCCGTGCGCGTCTACGGCCGGCCGGCGCACGCCCGCGAGATGCAGGCCGGCGTCAACGCGATCGATGCCGCCTACAAGGTGATCGGCGCGCTGCGGGTGCTCGAGGAACAGCTCAATGTCGAAGCCGGGCAGCATCCGCTGTTCAAGGATCTCGTGCACCCGATCAATCTCAACATCGGCCAGATCGAAGGCGGTGACTGGAACTCGACGGTGCCGGCGTCGTGCACCGTGCACTGCCGCCTGTCGATGCTGCCGGGCACGCCCGCGTCCGAGCTGAAGCGCCGGATCGAGCAGACGATCAGCGACTTCTCGCGCAAGACGCCGGGAAGCGGCAACACGCCGCCCGTGATCAAGTGGACGGGCTTTTCCTGCGAGGGCTTCGTGCTGGAGCCTGGCAGCGACGCGGAGAAGACACTCGCTGCCGCGCACGAGGCCATCTCCGGCAGTCCGCTGAAGAGGCAGGTCATGCCCGCTTATCTCGATGCACGCGTGACCATTCTCTACGACAAGATCCCGACCCTCGTGTATGGTCCGGGCGGTCGCAATATCCATAGTATCGACGAGGCCGTCGATCTCGAGTCGATCCGCAGCGCGACGAAATCGATCGCGCTTTTCACGGCGCGCTGGTGCGGGCTAGCACCGCTGAAGTAGGCGTCAGGCTCGCGCCTACTTCCCCTTGAACTTGGGCGGGCGCTTCTCGGCAAAGGCGGCGCGCCCCTCGACCCAGTCCTCGCTGCGGTTGATGGCATCGACCTGTGAGCGAGCAATTCCAGCAATCTCGGTCGGGCCCTTGGGGAGCGTCTCGGCAGCAAAGCGCTTCAACATGCGCGAAGGCATGGGCGCCGTCTCCGCAATGCGGCGCGCGTAATCCATCGCCGTCGGCATGAGCTGATCGAGCGGCACGATCTTGTTGGCGTAGCCAACCTCATAGGCGCGCTTGGCGTCGATCGTATCGCCAACGAGCAGCAGCTCCATGGCGATCTTGTGCGGAATTCGCGTCACCAGATTCGAGATGAGCCCGCCCGAGAAGGCGATCTTCACTTCCGGGTAGGAGAACTTCGCATCCTCGGCGACGATCATGAGATCGCACATGGTCGTCAGCACCATGCCACCGCCGATGCACCAGCCCTGCACAGCGGCGATCACCGGCTTGTCCACCGGATACCCGATGCTCGGTATGCCATGGTAGAGATGATGCGGCACGGCCTTGAGATCGGCACCTGCAGAGAACGCCTTGCCGTTCCCCGCCAGCACGGCGACGCGCGCGGCGTCATCGGCCATGAACTGAACCCAGCGATCATGCAGGCCGTCGACGAGCTCAGTGTCGAGCCGGTTCATGCGATCCGGCTTGTTCATCGTAATGATCGCAACAGCGCCATCGCGCTTGTACGTGACCGCCGAGCTCTCACTCATGACTTTCTCCCTGCGCGAATGCCGGTTGTCGCCACGCCTGCTGCCTTGTACGCGGCGATCTCCTCCGCCGTGTAGCCAGCCTCGCCGAGCACCGCGTCCGTGTCCGCACCTGGCATGACCGGGAAGCGCTTGATCTCTGCGCCGCCGTGCGCATAGCGGATGCCCGACGCGATCAGCTCGACTTCGCCGTAGGGCGAATCAACCTTCTGCAGGATCGTGCGCGAGTTGAACTGCGGATGCTTCACGACCTCGGCGAGCGACCAGATGCGCGAGCATGGCACATTCGCCGCCGTCAGCCGCTCATCCCAGGTCGCCGCGTCTGCCGCCGAGAATACTTCCTCGATGATCTGGCGCAACGCGACCTCGTTCTCGATGCGCGATGGCCAGTCGATGAATCGCGGATCGCTCGGCAGATCGGGGTGACCGATCGCCTTGGCGAGCGCGACGAACTGCTTGTCGTTGTTAACCGCGAGCAGCAGGTGCCCGTCCTTGACCTTGAAGAGATCAGCCGTCGGCAGGCGACTCTGTGCGCGATTGCCCGATGGGCCCTGGATGTGACCGCCAACCGTATAGTCGACGACGAAAGAGGACATGAACGTCAGCGCCGAGTCGAGCATAGCCACGTCGACGAGCTGCCCCTTGCCCGTGTGCGTGCGCTGGAAGAGCGCGCTCGCGACGCCGAACGCGAGCGACATGCCGCCGATCGCGTCACACACTGCAAAACCTGCGCGCGTCGGCCCGCTCTCCTTGGAGCCGGTGATCGACATCAGGCCGCTCATGGCCTGGATCTTGCCGTCATAGGCGCCAGTCGTGCGCTCGGGGCCTGTCTGGCCAAAGCCGGAGACCGCCGCATAGATGATCTTCGGATTGACCTTCGAGAGAGCCTCGTAGCCGATGCCGAGCTTGTCCATGACGCCGGGACGGAAGTTCTCCATCACGACGTCCGCCGTCTCGGCAAGCTTCTTCACGATCGCGATGGCCTCGGGCTTGGTGAGGTCGAGCGCTATATTGCGCTTGTTCGCGTTGATCGCCATCCAGCCCGTGCCGAGACCGCGGTCGGACCATTCCTTGTTCGGCGGGCCGTAGCGCATGTCGTCGCCGCCCGGCCGCTCGATCTTGATCACGTCCGCGCCGAGAAGGGCGAGCTGGTAGCTGCCGAATGGTCCTGCGAACACCTGCGTGAAGTCGAGGACGCGAACGCCCGTAAATGGCTGGCTCATTCGGCCGCCCCCTTGAGCTTCATGTCCTCGGCGAGCTTGGCCTTGGCGATTTCCTTGTTGCGCTGGAACTCAGCCTTGCGCCGCGCGATCTCCTCGGCGGAAAGGCGCTCCAGGTTGGAGTAATCGAGCTTCCAATCGGGATTGTCGCTCCAGCGAACCGGATTCTGGACAGTGGTGCGCGGCCCAGGCGCGGATTCGAGAACGCGGAGCGCGTGCTCGAGCGTCTTACGCTGCGAGTCCTTATCCTTTGGTCTGCCGGCCGGATTACCGAGCGGGAAATCGCTGAAGGCGAGGCGTGGCACGCCGACGAACTCGATGATGTCCTTCGCGCAGGCCATGACCACCGTTGGAATGCCCGCCGCTTCGAGGGCGCGCGCTGCGAGGCTGATGCTCTGGTGGCAGACAGGGCAGTTCGCGCAGAGGATTGCGACGTCGGTCTTGTCCTCCAGCACGCGCCGCACCAGCTCGGGGCAGTCGACATCGAGTGTCGTACGGTGACTGCGGTTGGTCGGCAGACCGTGCACATGCTGCGTGAGCCCGCCGATGAGTCCGCGCGCTGCAGCCTCGCGCAGCGCCGGCAACGGAAACCAGGTCCCTGAGTCCTCCTGCGTCGTGTGCAAGCGATCGATGCCGACATGCGAGATGCGCGTGTCGTGATCCTTCGAAGAATCGAGCGAATAGATCACGTAGAACTTGGCGGCAGAGTTGTACGGCGAGCCCGGACCCTGATCACCCTTGTCCGGCTGATAGAGCGCGGCGGTCGTGATCAGCGTCACCTTCGACTGGCTGAGCGGCTTCTTGAGCGGCGTGAAGGGGACATCGTCGTAGTGAGCCCACTTGTAGGGCGCGCCGAAGCCGAGGCCAACATAGTAGTCGCGGATGCGCTTGCGGTAGGGAATGGGCTCGGAGTGGTCCGGCGCGAAGCCGAAATCCTCGTCGGCGGGGACGCTCATCGGCGCTCTCCTCGGTGCTGGTGCTTTGGAGGCATTGTCGCCAGTTCGGCGGCGTGCGCAAGGCCGCGAGGCCCGGCGGCGCGCAACCCCATCGTCCAACGATGCATTGCCGAAGCCTGAAGAGACCTGAAGGCCCCTTCAGCGGCCAGTCCACTTGGGCTTCCGCTTCTCAGCAAAGGCCTTGGGACCCTCGATGGCATCCTCGCTGTTGCGATGCGCGACATAGGCCGGATACCGCATGTTCTTCATGCTTACTTCCATAACCGGATTGTCGAGCGATCGCATGACAACCTGCTTGGTCGCACGGATGCTCATCGGCGAGCATTCGAGGATCATGTCGGCCCAGCGGCGCGCTTCCTTCATGAGGTCGGCGTGCGGCACCACGGCCGTGACGAAACCGAGCTCATAGCCCTCGGCCGCAGGAACATGGCGCCCGGTCAGCATCATGCCCATGGCCTTCTTGAGCGGGATCTGGCGCGCCAGGCGCTGCATACCGCCAGCGCCCGCGGACAAGCCCACGCGTGGCTCCGGCAGCGCAAAGCGTGCCTTGTCCGAGGCAATGATGATGTCGCAGGCCAGCGCGATCTCGAAGCCGCCCCCCATCGCGACGCCGTTCACCGCCGCAATGAGCGGCTTGTCGAGGTCGTGCCGGTTCGTGAGACCGCCGAAACCCGAAGCGGGCGATGCCGGGCGGGCGCCGGACTTCGCACGCAGCTCCGCGTGATACTTGAGATCGTTGCCGGCCGAGAAGGCGCGGTCCCCCGCGCCAGTCACGATCCCGATCCAGAGCTCCGGATCGGCCGCGAAGGCATCGAATATATTCGACAGCTCCTGGCTGACCATCGGATGCACGGCATTCATGACGTCGGGGCGATTGATCGTCACCGTCAGGATGCGGCCATCCACATCGACCTTGGTGAACTCGCCATTCTTGAGCGCGCTCATGTGATCCTCCTAAACAACAACCGGCTTGACGTTGGCGAGCACCCAGGCGGCAAGCCCGGTCAGCGCATGATCGCCGTGCACGGCACCGCAAAGCTGGATACCCACCGGCATTCCGGCGACCGCCACGAGCGGCAGCGTGATCACCGGCATGCCGATCGCGGAGGTGAAGTAGTTGCAGGCGGCATTGCCCGTCGTGCGTACTTCATTGCCGCCCGGAGGACCCGAATGGGGGGCGATGCCGGGGCACGCCAGCGCGATCACGGCATCCGCATCGACCATCAGCTCGGCATGGCGCTGCCGCATGTCCTCGCGCCGCATGACCGCCGTGCGATAGGTCTCGAGCGTGTAGCCCTCGGCGCGGTTGAGGCGCTCGCCGAGGCTTGCCGACATCTGGCCCGGATAACGCTCGGCAAAGTTCCGCCACGACCAGCGTGCTTCCCAACCGCACGTGACGGCCGTGCCGACGCCAGCGGCTGAAATCGACTGCTCATAGGCCTCGATCTTCGCGGAGGACTTGCGCGTGATGATCTCGACACCCGCCTGCTTCAGGCTCGCGCAGATCTTCTCGAAGGCCTGATGCGTAGCGGCGTCCGCGACGGACCAGCCCTCGGTCTCGACGGCAATCAAGCGGCGCGGCTTGCGCGGTGCCGCCGGCGTCGGATCGCCATAAAGCCCGGGCGAGCCCGGATCACCGCCCGCATCGACTCCGATCTGCCAGGCGCAGGCCCACATATCCTCGATCGAGTTGGCGTGGGGGCCGACAGTCGACTGGCTGTAACCCTGACGCTCGCCGCGATTGAGCGCGCCCTGCGTCGGCTTCAGCGCGATGTTGCCGCAGTAGGCCGACGGCCGAATGATCGAGCCGCCGACCTGCGTGCCGAGCGCAACCGGCACCATGTCCGCCGCGACCGCCGCTGCCGAGCCTGAAGACGAGCCGCCGGGCGTGCGCGCGGGATCCCATGGATTGGTCGTCGGTCCCGGATGTGACATGCCCATCTCGGTCGTCACGAGCTTGCCGAGAATGACGGCACCGCCGCGACGCAGCGCCTGAACTGAGGAAGAGTCCTCATTCGTGACGCGGCCCTTCATGGCCGGCGTGCCCATCTCGGTGGGCATGTCCTTGGTCGCGATGAGGTCCTTCACGCCGATCGGGCAGCCGTCGACGCCAGAGAGTGGCCGACCAGCCTTGTAGCGCGCGCCGGCCTCGTCCGCTGCCGTGCGGGCGCCGTCGACATTCGTGCATACCCAGGCCTGCACGACGGGCTCGCGCGCCGCAATCGTCTCGAGGCAGCGCTCGAGGTATTTGCGCGGCGTGTCGCTCCCATCAGCGAACGAGCGGGCACGATCAGAGAACGTCAGCCGCCGTGCGGCGGGATCATAAGCAGACGTGGACATGTATTGCTCCTATTGGCGAGCGCCTAGTAGCGCTCAGACGTCGAAGAAGACGGTCTCGTTCGGCCCCTGCATGTGAATGTCGAGGCGGTAGACGGCACTGGCGGATTTTTCGTCCCTAACGGCGATCAGCGTATTGCGACGCTCTGCCGGCACGCTGGCCAGCACCGGATCGCGGGCGTTCGCGACAGATTCGTCGGAGAAGTAGATGCGCGTGAATGCGTGCAAAAGCAGGCCGCGCATGAAGACGACGACATTGACGTGCGGTGCCTGCGCGCCATCGACGGAACCCGGCTTGATCGTATCGAAGATGAAGCGCGATTGCGCGTCCGTTCCCGTGCCGACACGGCCGAAGCCCTTGAAGGCAACGTTCGAGCCGCGCACGTCGGCGGAATGTGCGTAACGCCCTTCGCCGTCGGCCTGCCAGATCTCGATCATGGCATCCGGTACGATCTCGCCCTTGCCATCGAACACGCGTCCCTCGATGCGGATGCGCTGTCCCGGTACATCGCCCTCGACGAGGGAGCCGCCGGCGATGCTCTTGAAGTCGTAGCCATACTGCTCGGGCGTCAGCGCATAGGCGAAGAAGGGCCCGACGGTCTGGGAGGGCGTCTGCCGTAGTTTGCTCATACCGCCTTACTCCACCGGCGTCTGGCGACGGCCGCGCACTACGAAGTCGAACTCATAGCCGAGCGCGAAGGACGGCTGGGTATGCTCCAGCATGAATTTCGAGATGAGCAGCTCGCGGCAGTCCGCGGGCGTGCCCATGTAGATCGGATCGAATGCGAGCAGCGGGTCGCCGGGGAAGTACATCTGCGTCACGAGCCGCGTCGAAAGGCTCGGCCCGAAGAGCGAGAAGTGGATGTGCGCGGGCCGCCAGGCGTTCTCATGATTGCCCCAGGGATAAGCGCCGGGCTTGATCGTATAGAACTTGTAGCGGCCCTCGCTGTCGGTGACGCAGCGCCCGCCGCCAAGGAAGTTCGGATCGAGCGGCGCCGGATGCTGGTCGACAACGTGCACGTAGCGGCCCGCGGCATTCGCCTGCCAGATCTCGATGAGCATGTTCGGTTGCGGCCGCCCGTTCTCGTCGAGCACACGGCCGGTCACGATAATGCGCTCGCCGATCGGCTCGCCGCCCTTGATGGCATTGCGCGTGAGGTCCGCGTCGAGCTTGCCGAGGCTCTCATGGCCGTAGACCGGCCCGGTGATCTCGGAGAGCGACTGGCGGATCGGAATGAGGGGCTTCGTCGGCGCGCGCAGCACCGTCGATTTGTAGCCCGGGTGGAGGTAGGGGGGCTGCGATGACCAGTCACGTGGCGCATAGATTTCTGTCATCGGCCCTCTCCCATGCTGTTCCCCATCCCCTTGTTTTCCAGAAGCTTATCAGCAAGCAAGCCGCTGAAACAAGCCGGGGAGCCATGCTCAATCGGGCAGGCCGACGTAGTTCTCGGCCAGGGCTGCAGCCGCGCCGCGGCAGCGTGCCGCGACGTGCTCACATAGTCGAGCTCGGCGTCCGGGGATGCACTGCGGTGTTATCCGGTGATCCTTGTCGATTGATGCCGACCGGTTAACTTGTTCGCAGCCTATCTCAGCCCCTGATAGCCGTCGGCCCGCACCCGGTAGGACGTTGCAGCATGAGAAACCTGATCACCGACATCGAAGGCATCCGCGTCGGCCACGCCCACGATGCCAAGGTCGCGAGCGGAGTCACTGCGATCATCATCGACGTGGACAACGTGGCGTCGGCCGTGACCCGGGGCGGCGCACCTGGATCGCGCGATACGGCACTGCTCGAGCCGGAGATGACGGCCCAGGGTGTGAATGCCGTTGTTCTCTCGGGCGGCTCACTCTTCGGGCTCGATGCGGCCGGCGGCGTTTGCAACTACCTTCGGGGAACCGGCGCCGGCCTGCGCATCGGCGCCATCAATATTCCGCTCGCCGTGCAGGCTATCACTTTCGACCTCATGAATGGCGGCAACAAGGATTGGGGCCGGACGCCACCCTACTGGGAGCTCGGCTGGCAGGCGGCCGAGCGCGCAACCGCGGGCGACTTCGCGCTCGGCTCCGTCGGTGGCGGCTACGGCACGACGACAGTCACGATGAAGGGCGGCGTCGGCTCCGCGAGCATGGTCACGGCAAGCGGCTTCACGGTCGCTGCCATTGCCGTCGTGAATGCGGTCGGCTCGGCGACGATCGGCGAGGGCCCGCACTTCTGGGCCGCGCCTGTTGAGGTCGGCCGCGAGTTCGGCGGTCTCGGCAGCCCCGCGCATTGGTCCGCGTCCGACCTTGCCTTGCGCATGAAGGGCGGCCGCCAGCCGGCGACGACGATCGGCCTCGTCGCGACAAATGCAATCCTGACCAAGCCGCAAGCCAAGCGCATGGCGATCATGGCTGACGATGGCCTCGCGCGCGCGGTGCGGCCAGCACATGCGCCTATGGACGGCGACACCGTCTTTGCCGTTGCCACGCAGAAAAAGCCGCTCACTGATCCGCTGCCCGATCTCACCGAGATCGGCATGGCGGCCGGAGACTGCCTCGCTCGCGCCATTGCCCGCGGCGTCTACGAGGCGACGGCGCTGCCGTTCCACGGCGCGCTGCCGGCGTGGCGCGACAAATTCGGGAAGGGCACCTGATCCAGCTCAGAACCGCTCTGCGCGGTAGGGATGCGGATCGGTGAAGGGCGCTTCGCCCGTCATCATCTCTGCAATCAGACGGCCTGTCACCGGTCCCAGCGTGAAGCCGAGATGGTGGTGGCCGAAATTCATCCAAAGACCTTTCTTGCCAGCCGCCTGACCGATGATCGGCAGCATGTCCGGCAGGCATGGGCGCCGTCCAAGCCACGGCTCCGCCTCGACGCGCTCCGCGAGCGGGAACGCCATGCGCGCCAGCGGCTCGACGCGCTCGAGCTGCACCGGGTTCGGCGGCGCATCGCGCGTCGCGAACTCGGCGCCCGTCGTGATGCGGATGCCCTTCGTCATCGGCGCCATGGCATAGCCGACCGACGTATCGATCACAGGCCGGTTCAGCGTCGCATTGCCTTCCGGGCGGTAGTGCATGTGGTAGCCGCGCTTGACGCCGAACGGCAGCTTGATCCCCTGCGCCTTCGTGACCGTATCGGACCACGGCCCCAATGCGACGACGACATCCGGCGCCGAGATCCAGCCATCGCGGGTTGCGACCTTCCATCCGGCGCCATCGCGCGTCAGCGAGCGCGCCTCCCCTTCGACGAGCGCACCACCGCGCCGCACGAAGAGATCGCCATAAGCCTTGCCGAGTGCACTCGGGTCCGCAACGCTGCAGGGATCGGGAAGAAAAATGCCGCCGACATACACAGGCTTCAGGTGCGGCTCGTAGTCCGCCAGCTCCGCACGGCTCACGGGCTTCGCGACGACACCGTACTTCGCCTTGACCTGCGCATCCTCGCGGATGGCCTTGTCGAGACCTTGCTCGGTACGATAGAGGCGCAGATAACCCGTCCGCCGGATCATACCGATGACGCCGGCCTCGTTCATCAGGTGCTCGTGCTCATCGACGCAGCGCGTCACGATCGGCGCCATGGCGCGCGCCGTTGCGTGCATTCCTTCTTCCGTCGACCAGTTCCAGTACCGGAAGAGCCACGGCGCGACGCTCGGCAGCGACGACCATTGGAAAGACACCTCGGTCGACTGGTTGCGGGCGTGGCGCATGATCGTCGCCCATTCGCGCGGGAAAAGGTAAGGCACGATGCCTTCGCGCTGGATGAGGCCGGCATTGCCGTAGGAGGTCTCCTCGGCGACGCCGCGCCGATCGACCAGGGCCACAGAGCGGCCGCGCTGCTGCAAATGCAGCGCTGTGGACACGCCGACCATGCCGGCGCCGAGGACAATCACGTCGTTGCTCATGAGGAGAGGGTCCGGTTCAGATGATGCGATGGAGCTTCGGGTGGGTGGATCTCGGGCTTCGGTCGTATTCGCTCCCGGATTCGTCTCTTCCGGACGCCTTCAATTGTGCCTTTTGGCTGCCTCTTTGCCTACCGTTCCAGCTTCCAATTGTCAGCCCCGAATGGCAATAGTCCTTTGGCGCCGGCCCGTCATGCGCACAGACATGCGACGATTGGTCGGGTGCCGCCCCCTCGACCGGCATCGAAGAAAGTACGTCATGACCGCGGACAGCAACCTCAAGATCGACGGCAAGCGGCTGTGGGACAGCCTCATGGAAATGGCGAAGATCGGCGCGACGCCCAAGGGTGGCGTCAACCGATTGACGTTGACCGACCTCGACCGTCAGTCGCGTGATCTCTTCGGGGACTGGTGCCGCAAGGCCGGCTGCTCGATCACGATCGACCGCATGGGCTCGATGTTCGCGCGACGCGCCGGCACTGACGACAGCCTGGCGCCGGTGCTCATCGGCAGCCACCTTGACACGCAGCCGACCGGCGGCAAGTTCGATGGCGCCCTCGGCGTGATGGCGGCGCTCGAGGTCGTGCGCTCGCTGAATGATCTCGACATCAAGACGCGCCACCCGATCGAAGTCTGCATGTGGACGAACGAGGAAGGCTCGCGATTTGCGCCGGCCATGATCGCGTCGGCAGTCTTCGCCAACGTGCTCACGCTCGAGGATGCCCTGGCGACCCGTGATCCCGAAGGAAAGATCTTCGGCGAGGAGCTGACCCGCATCGGCTATTCGGGACCCGAGAAAGTCGGCGGCCGGCCGATCCATGCACTCTTCGAGTTGCACATCGAGCAGGGCCCGATCCTCGAGGAGGAAGGCATCGAGATCGGCATCGTCACGGCCGCCAACGGGCAGAAGTGGTACGAGATCACGCTGACGGGCGTCGAAAGCCATGCCGGTCCGACGCCGATGAACCGGCGCAAGGACGCGCTGCTGGGCGCATCGCGCATCGTCGAGCTCGTGAACAAGATCGGCCATGACCACGATCCCAGCGCCTGCGCCACGTGCGGCATGGTCGAGGTCTACCCGAACTCGCGCAACGTCATTCCCGGCCGCGTTTTCATCACCGTCGACTTCCGCCACCCCGATGGCGACAAGCTCATCTCCATGGACAATGCGTTGCGCAAGGGCCTCGAGCAGATTGCCGCGCGCACGGGCGTCACGGCCGAGATCAAGATGGTCGCCGACTTCCCGCCGCAGCCGTTCGAGGCGAGCTGCGTCACCGCCGTGCGCAATGCCGCATCGAAGCTCGGTTATACGACGCGCGACATCACCTCAGGCGCAGGGCACGACGCGGTCTATGTCGCGCGCGTTGCCCCGGCAGCCATGATCTTCACGCCGTGCATCGGCGGCATCAGCCACAACGAGTCCGAGGACATGACGCCGGAATGGGCCGCCGCCGGCACCGACGTGCTGCTGCACGCCGTGCTCGAAAAGGCGGAGGTCGTGAGCGGCAAGGCTTAGGCGCCAAGCCGCACTCACGTTGCAACTACTGCCGCGGCGGCTGAGGCGCCGTCGCTGCGGCGCGCGTCGGTGCGGTCCCTGTCGTCGGTGCTGCTGCGCGCGGCCCCGGTGCGGCAGGCGTAGACGTGCCCGGCATGCTCCAGAGCGTGTTCGCACCCGCATCGCCACCCATGAAGGTAGCCGGGAACGCGCCGCCCCACTTCTCGACCTTGCGGTACTCGACGACGAGCGGGTTCTGAGCGAGCGCCTCGCCCATGATGCGGATCGCCTGGGCCTGCGCCTCACCCTGCACTTTGATCTCGTAGGCGCGACCGTCGGCGCGCGCCTTGTCGGCATCGCGCTGCGCTTCGGCGCTTTGCGTCACCTGCGTCGAGGTCAAGCGCTGACGCTCGAGCACGAACTTCTCCGTCTCCGCCTGCTCGCGCGCGACCTGCTTGTCGCGGATCGCCTTCGTGTACTCGGGCGGGAAGCCGATGTTGACGACCGAGAAGCCGGTGATCTGCACGTCATCCGGCATACGCTTGGAGAAAGTCGCCATCGAGACGTCACGGAACTCGACGCGTTTGCGCAGAAGATCGTTGACCGTATAGGCGCTCGTCACGCCCTTCACCGTATCGTTGAGGCGCGGCAGGATGATGCGCCTCTCGAACTGGTCGAGGCTGCCGAACTGGACGTATAGATCGCGCACGTGATCGCGCTTGACCAGCCAGTTGACGGTCACCTGAATGGGGATTTCGAGCGGATCCTGCGAGGCCGCCTCCAGCGTCATCGAGAACGCCCGCTCGCGCACTTCCATCTCCTCGACCGTATCCGCCCAGGGGAACTTGAAGCGCAGGCCCGGATCGACGACGTCGATCACGTTGCCGAAGCGCTTCACGATACCGACATGGCCGGCGTCGATCCGGTAGATGCCGAGCCAGACGGTGATCAGCACCAGAGCGGCGATGACCGCGAGGCCGAAGCTCCCTAGCTTGAAGCTCGGCAGGCCGGGACGGCCGGAGCCCCCTGGACCCTGTGTCGTCGGCGTGGACGTGCGCATAATCATTGCTCCTGCAAGCTGAACCGGCACGCGAAATTGCCGCCCGAGTCTGGCGGGAGGTCGCGCCCGTTTTGCGGCCGCAGCCGACACCGCCACCCTTTGAGGCGAGGGCGCGGAGCCGGCTGCGAATCACTTTTTGCTTTACTGGAGCTAGGTTAGCGGCCGCTGGTTAACTCATCGTCGCCAGCTGCACCGCAAGGCCGCAGGCGGCCTCGTACTCCTTGAGATCGACCCACTCGTCGATCGTATGCGGCTCGTTCTGCCCGGCGCCGAAGGTCACAGTCGGAATCTTGTGCCGCACCAGCCAATTCGCATCGAGGCCGCCGTTCGCGACCCGGATCTCCGGTGCGATCCCCTGCGCCTTCACCGCCGCGATCGACCGTTGCACCACCGGCAAATTGTCCTTGAGCCGGAACGGGTGGTAGTTCGTGTTGTAGGAGAACTTCACCTTGCCCGACTGGCCCTGGACGTTGGTCACGCCCTTCGCGGCATTCTCAAACGCGGTCTTGTACGCCGTGGTGATCTCCTTGTGGAACTTCGAGTCGTGGCTGCGGCTCTCGCCGCGCACCATCACATAGTCGGTGACGACGTTCGGCGCGTCACCCGCCTGGCCGCCGTTCGCACCTGAAACCGGCCCGACGTTGCTTGTTCCGACCTTGTCGCCGTGCACCACCTTGCCGAACCAGCCGCCGCGGCGAACCTCGCTCAGCGCCTCGGCGAGGATCAGCGTCGAGCTGATCCCGCGCTCGGGTGCCCCACCCGCGTGCGCCGCGCGCCCGAAAATCTCCACTTCCCAGCGATCAGCCCCGACAGCGCCGACCGTCACATAGTTGGCCGCCCGCCCGTCGTAGTTGAAACCCATGACGGGATTGCCGAGATCCTTGGGATCGACGTAGCGCGCGCCCCAGAGCCCACTTTCCTCACGCACTGTGAACAAGAGGGTCAGCGGCGGATGATCGAGCTTCTGCTTCTCCAGTTCCGCCGCCAGCGTGACGAGCACGCCGCAGGCCGTCCGATTGTCGCCGCCGAGCGCCGTCTTCACTGTGTTGACGACCTTGCGGCCCTGGACCTTCGCTTTGGCGCCGGCGCACAGCGGCACCGTATCGAGATGAGCCATGAACAGCAGCCGCGGGTGGTTGCCGAGCCGCCCGCGCCCCGGAAGATCGACGATCAGGTTGCCGGTCTCGGTCGGCACCGGGATCTTCTTGTTCGCTTCATCGAAGCGGATCGCGCGCGCCGGCACGCCCACTTCCTTGAGCGCCGCGACCACTTCCTTGCCGATCTTCGCTTCCTTGCCGGTCACGCCTTCGACCGCAAGAAACCGCATGAGCCGGCTGATCGCCTGCCCGTTGTCGACCTTCTGCATAGGGGTACTCAGTCCTCTCAGGATGCCTTCTTGCGGTTCTTCTCGAGCCAGCCGTTGACCATCGCGACGGTCTGGTCGACTTCCGGATTCGAGCGGCCCTTCGACGCCGCAATGCCCTGCACGAGCAGGTCGACGCGCTCGATGTTCGGTGCACCCGCGGCGAGCGCGCGCGCTGCCGATGATGGCGTCAATAGCGACTGCGCCGCATTCGCGTACTTCTCGAAGGGAACGAGATCGGCCTTGTCGGCGCCTAGCGAAACGCAGAGATCGACGACCCAGTCGTAGACGGCCTTGCTCGCCGCTGGATCGGAATGCACGGCCTCCTTGATCGGCCGCACCGTATCCTTCTGCACGCAGCGATAGTTGCCGGCGAGAAGCATCGACCACTTCGCGAGCGGCACGAACACCGAGTCGTGCACCTTGAGCTTGACGGGAATCTCGATCTTCTCACCACCGAGGTCGAAGCGAGCGGCCTCGATGTCCTTCTCCATCTGCTGGAGGATGGCCGTGTGCTCGGGGTTCTCGAAGCGCGCGGACTTGAAATTGGTCGGCAGGCGCACCTGGAGGACGTTGACCGGCTCCTCGGGCGGGCGGAAGGCTTGTGGGTCGGGGCTGCAAAGCGTCATGAGCTTGGGATCGAAGGCATCCCACACCGTCGCGTCGGTGTAGCAGTGGCGCAGCTTGCTGACGTCGAGGCCGGGAACGCGCGCCAGGTAGGGGAGCGGCGGCATGTTCATGATCGACATGCACGGCCGGCCAGACTGGGCGACCAGTTGCAGCAGCTCCCGGGCGCCGGGGGTGCGGTACTGCGGCTCCTGCATGGCGAGCGCGATGAGGTCGAACTCCTTGGGATCGACGTCGGCGGGTCCCGCAGCGGTCAGCTTGCCGGGGAGCTTGCGGCTGTTGATCTGGACCAGCCCCTCGCGGCCGCGCACCGGGATCTTCACCAGCGCGCCTTCGGCGTTGATCTTCTCCACCTCGGCCGGCAGGCAGACCAGAACCGTGTCGTGCCCCGCCATCGCGAGCTTCGTACCGAGCAGCGACCCATAGGACGCACCCATGACCAACGTCTTGTATTTCTTTGCCATCTCAGCCCCTTCCAGGTCTCTCTCCCAAACGTTTCGTTCTCCCGCGCAACAGGCTTCTCGCCGCGCAGTTCGAATTAGACAAAGCTTTAGTGCCGCTCGACCACACGCGCAACGACGCGTTGGCGGCAGCAGCTGCCGGCCCCGAAGTGTGCCGAAACCATCGAAGTTGCGGCCGAAATCGGGCACTTCACCCGTGTAGCCACAGTTTGGTAACACTTTGCCGGCAAGACTTTATTCACCATACGGCCGCGCGCGTGCGGCCGCCAGAGGGATTGCACTCCTATGGGCGAGCCATGCTCATGACGACTTTGCTGCGACTGCAGGCGGGCGCACTGGCGCTCGGCTTGGCGTTCGGGTTCGGGCTTGCCTCAGCCAATGCCCAGATCGTTGCTCTCGACCGGGATGGCGCGCCGATCGTCAATGCGGCCCCTGCCGGCGACGGCGATGCCACGCTGCCCGGTGCGTCGCTGCCGCGGTTGCGGCTCGCGCAAGCAGGCGGCGGCTACGTCGAGCGAGAGACGCTTGATCCCCCGCCCTATCGCCCACCCTACGAGACTGGACGCCAAGTGCCGTCATACGGCTCGCCGAGAAGCGAGTCGTACAGCCCACCGCCGGCTCCGCGCCCCGAACCCTACTATCAGGCCCCCTCCGCTGGACCGTCCTACGGCGCGCCTCCGCCCTACCGTGAGGCGACTCCCTATCGCGGCGATGGCTATGCGCCGCCGCCGCCGCGGGGCGAGCCCTATCCGCCGCCGCCACCGCCCGGCCGCTACGAGGATGATCCCCGCGACGGCACGTACTCGATGCACGAGATCACCCGTGCGGGGCACGGCTTTTTCGGCGCCGTCAGCCAGGGCCTCGGGAGCGTCATCGAATATGCCTTCCGCAAGCAAGGGCGCCCGAACGGCTACATCCTCGGCGAGGACATGGGTGGCGCCTTCGTCGCGGGCCTCCGCTACGGCCGCGGCATGCTCTACACCCGCGACGCTGGCCAGCACCCCGTATACTGGCAGGGCCCCTCCATCGGCTATGACGCCGGCGGCGACGGCTCGAAGACCATGATCCTCGTCTACAGGATGCGTGATCCGCACGATGTGTATCAGCGCTTTGGCGGTGTCGAGGGCTCGGCGTACGTCGTCGGCGGCGTCGGCATCAACTTCCAGGCCAACGGCGACATGGTGATGGCGCCGATCCGCTCGGGGATTGGCCTTCGCATGGGTGCCAATATCGGTTATTTGAAGTATACACGTCGCCCGACCTGGAACCCCTTCTGAGGTGGTGCGGGGCGCAGGCCGATCCGGCCGGCCCGCAAGCTCATCGGAAGGAGTGGTTGGACCGCGTGGAACCGGTGCCTGCCGAGGGCATCGGCTTTGGCGTTCGAGCCGCCCGGGCGAGCGGTAGAAGCAAGCCGGAAAATTCGGGCCGAGGATCTCGCGCTTGATCACTATCCAATCAGTGATGTTCGCGGTGCTCGGCTTTCTCGCCGCGAGCCTCCTATGGCTACTCGCAGCGCCAAGCTTCTGGGCGCGCGCCGTGCGGCTCACGACCGAGCGCATGCGCGAGGCCATGCCGCTCACCGAAGCCGAGATACGGGCCGATAAGGACCGGATGCGCGCCGAATACGCCCTCAAGATCCATCATCAGCAGGTCGAGCTCGAAGAGGTCAAGCTCGCCGCAGCCCGCCAGCTCATCGAGCTCAATCGCCGCGACGCACGTATCAATGGCCTCGAGACCGATGTCGAGGCGCTCAAAGCATCGCTCGAAGGCGCCTTCAACGCCCGCAGCGTGCTCGAGCAGACGGTGGCCGATCGCCTGCCTCGCCTCGGCGAGCGCCTCGATGAAGCAAAGCGCCACCTCTCCGGCCGCGACGACGAGATCGCCAGCCTGACCCGCGCCGCCGAGCGGCAGTCACGCGCCCTTCAGGAAGCAGGCGCGATCAACGAACAACTGAAACGTGAGGTCCAAAGACTCACAACGGCGCTCGAGACCGCAGGCGCGAAAGCTGGCGCCGGTGCCGCAGACGGCAGCTCGGATGCCGTTGTCGCCATGCGCGCCGAGCTCGACGCATTGCGCACCCGCTCGCGCGAGCAGAGCGCGCTCATCGACCGGCTCCAGAAGGCCATCGCGGAGACGGCTGACACAGCTCCCCGTGCCCAAAGCCTCAACGGCAGCAAGCCAATTCCCCTGCGCCCGGATGCAGCCACCAAGTCGGCGGATGAGAGCGATAAGAAGCTCCGCGATGCGCGCGACCTCGCGGCGACCCAGGAGCAAGAGATCGCCCGTCTCAAAGCAACGGTCGCCATCCACGAGAAGGCCGGCCAATCCGCCAGCGGCGACAGCCGCATTGCGCTGAAGGCGAGCCTCGGAGCGCTCGAGGAAAAGGCTGCTCAGCAGGAAGCAACCATCAAGTCGCTGAGGGCCGAGATCGCGGCTCTGCAGGAGCGGCTCACGCAGCAGGCCTCCGAGCACGTCGCGGCCGTCAGTCGCCTCGGTGGCGGCACGCAACCCCTGACCGACGGCCATGCCGCGCCCCCGCGCGAGCGCCGCGCGATCCCCCGCCTCACGCTCGCCGAGCGCGTTGCCCAATCGCGACGCGAGGCCGAAGGCGACGAGGAAGCGGGCGCGAATGACGCCACTGAGCAGAAGGCCGCGCCAGCGGCTGAAGGCTCCCCAGCCCCATCCCGAGCCAAGACAGACGACGACGCGTCGGCCGTCAATGAGAGCGCGAATGGGGCTCCTCCCGACGAGAGCAAAGCGGCCGAGCCGGATCGCCGCGGCTCGCGGATAAAATCTCGTCTGCTCGATCGGATCTCGGATCTCTCGAAAGCTTAGGAGTGCTTTTTTCTCGTCCGGGCAAACAATTGCCGCAGAGTCCCAGGACCATAGCTTGAAATCAGCATCCAGCGTGGCCCGTCCACCAGGTCAATTTAATGAGCACAAGACAGCGCGCCACGCTCGACATGACAGCAGAACCAGTACCGGGCGCTCGCTTGCTTCTGGCCAGAACGGGCGACGATGCAGCGGGGCTGGTAGAGGATATCGGCGCGCAGCGGCTGCGCGAGCTGGCGGCTCGCCTCTCCGGTATCGACATTGCGAAGTCCGACGCCAGTAAGGACTTCCTCGACGACTCGGGCACCGAGTTCCAACCCGTTTCTCTTGCCGCCATTCTGGCGCTCGGTCGCCAGCAAAAGGCCGATGCGCCGGGGGACTCTCTCGTCACCGTTAGCGAAGCCGCAGCTCCCGCCCCAACGTCCTCGGTTGCGCTTCTGAGCGCGCCCCCCGTTTCTGCGCCGACTGCCGACGAAGCTCCCGCGACTTTTGATGTGTCGGCGGTCGAAACTGCGGCGCCGCCGGAGCCACTCCACTTTTCAGACGAAGCCCCGCCACCGGTCCTCATCCTCGCCGACGACGATCCAGCAGATGCGCTGGACGCCGATGAATCGGTTGAACACGCAGAAAGCAGCGAGCAGCCGACACCTGTCCCGCCGACAACAGACCAGCCTCTGATGCTGGCCGATCAGTCCACGCCGGACATCCGTCTTGTCGACCTCATCCGGCGCCAGCAGAGCTTGCTCGAGCAGTTGAACCGCTTCCCGCCGGCCTATGACACGCCCGAGGGCGCAGCCCCTCTCGCCCCGGTGCCGAGTGAAGCACCGCCGCTCTCCGTCATTGAGCAGCTCGCACCACCGGCTGCCACGATCGCGCCTCCGACCCTCGAGATTGGTCGCGACGCGCCACCACCGCTTCCGCCGCCCGAGATCCGCGTGCGGCCAACGCCTTCGCAGCCGGCCGCGCGTGAGCGCAAGGAGGAGGTGCCTGAGCCGGTACTCTCCGAGCAGTCCCCGATCATCATTCAGCGTGCGCGCGCGGAGCGGACCGGCCGCCGCATGAGTCCTGCCGTTGCTGCACCGCCGAGCGCCTTGCCGGCTTTCTTCGTCGGCATTGGCGTTGCGGTCGTGATCGCCGGCGTCCTGTTCGCGGTATTGTAAATCCGCGCCCCAAATTTCGGGCCGCGCGCCGGACGATCCGCCGCACGACGCTTCGCCGCGCCCGGAAGCATCGAACACCACGCTCGAATTGTGTAAGGAGGTCGTGCACTCGACGCCGCCACTATTCAGGAATTCGCCGTGCTGGACGGATCAGGACGAACGATTGCCGACCCCATGCAGGCCGTGCGCTGGTGGCTTTACGGCGTCGCACTTCTCGTCTTCGCGCTGATCGTCGTCGGCGGTGCGACCCGCCTCACCGACTCCGGCCTCTCGATTACCGAATGGCGGCCGATCATGGGAATCATTCCGCCGCTGAGCGAAGCCGAGTGGCAGGATGCCCTCGCGAAGTACCGGCTGATCCCCGAGTACAAACTCGTCAACAAGGGCATGAGCCTCGATGCCTTCAAGTTCATCTTCTGGTGGGAATGGGGTCATCGCTTTCTCGCGCGCATGGTCGGCTTCGCTTTCGCGATCCCCTTCGCCTATTTCCTGATCCGCCGCCGCCTCTCGGCGGGCCTCGCATGGAAGCTCACCGGCATTCTTGCCCTTGGCGGTCTGCAGGGCGCCATCGGCTGGTTCATGGTGAGCTCGGGCCTCGTCGATCGCATCGACGTCAGTCACTACCGACTGGCAGTGCACCTCACCGTTGCCTTCGTGATCTTCGCGCTGCTGCTTTGGACGGCATGGAAGCTGCTGCCGAATGCCGATCTGCATGTCGCGCGCCCGACGACGCCGCGCGATCGCCGACGTGCCGGCATACTCGTCGCGCTGATCTTTCTACAGCTCGTGCTCGGCGCACTCGTCGCCGGGTTCAAGGCCGGTCTCACGCACAATACCTGGCCGCTGATGGACGGGCAGCTCATCCCGGGCGGGCTTTGGGTGATGTCGCCCTGGTATGTGAACGTCTTCGAGAACGCCACGACCATTCAGTTCAATCACCGCATGGTCGCCTATTTGATCGTCGCCATTGTGCTGTGGCACGCGGCGGCCCTTGTGCGCGCGGACGATGGTCGGCTCGCGCCGTCGGCGTTCGCTCTCGCCATGGTGGTGCTGGTGCAGGCGGCCTTGGGTATTTGGACACTGCTTGCCCTGGTACCGCTCAGTCTGGGGCTCGCCCATCAAGGCGTGGCAGCGATCGTCACGGCGATTGCGATCTGGCACTTGTTTCTCGCCACGCGCCGCGGAACTGTCGCCTGAGCTCATACGTCAGGTGACAAAGCATCTCTTTCCCGCGAGCGGCCACCAAGGCTGAGACCTGTCCGCGTGGCGCCCGCCGGCATGGCACAACGGCCGGACGGCGAAGAACCTCTTTCCAGCAGTCGGCGGGAGAAATCAGAAGAAACCGTCCGACGCCGCAGTGGGGAGGGAGGTGTGTGGCGATGCGGCGCCGGACAGTTCCTTCGGCCAGTGGCCCATCGACGAGTCCGCGCACGCTCTGCAGGCTAAGTACGCGCACTCGCTGTAAGGGCCACGACACCGATGCGTTATCCCGACGAGCGGGGTTGTCGGCCAGCATCGGCTCACTCTGCCGGCCCATTGGGCGCCGGAGCGAGAGGTGAATTCATTGGCGACGGCCCGATCTGCTGTAACGCGAGACTATGAATACAGCACCGGAGCCGCCGCTCGTTCCTCAAGAGTGCTTCTCGCTCGAGCCCGGTCTCCGCACGATCCCGGAAAAGAGTGTTCCGCTGCGCTCCTGAAGAGGCTTCATGAAGCCCCCCAAATGCGACGGCACGCAGACGAATCAGCGGCGCCCAAAGGACAGCCACTCAAGTCTCGAATCACGGGCGCAATAAACGTCGCGCGAGCAGAAGGGATTAGTTCTGGTGGCGGGCGGGCGAGGGATCGCTGCGCCCGAATGCAAAAATGGGCAGAGGCGCGGCAAAGGCCAAATCCTGCTGGCCAATCCTGGCTTCCTCGAGCAGCGGCATCTGCTCGGCGCAGGGAACCGAGGTGGTCTCACCGGTTGCGCGGTTGAGCGCCAGCGTCGTGCAGTTGGCCGGCGTGGCAGGCGGCGCCGCGCGGGCAACGGTGGTGACGTGCAGATCCGGTCCCTTGAGGACGACCTCGCCGATAAAGCCCCAGAAGCCGATCGCGTGCCAGAAGATTGCGCCGATCAGGAAGCCGCCGAAGCCCCACACGAATGGCGCTGCGCGACCGCTGACATACCCGCCCCCGCTAATCCCACGCAGGAGACCGTCGAGGCGATGGCAGACGCCCCGAACGGCTCGTGATGCGGTCGTACCAATGTCAGCATCTGCTCGCACGCGCGCTCCCGAATCGGCTCGGTTGTCGAATGCATGGATGTTGTCCGTGCACGACTGTGCCGACAAGGACAGCGGCGCCTCGGTCGGGAGCTGATCGACAGGTTATCCACAGAGCGAAGCTCAGCGGCGCGGTATCCGCACGAGGACCACCGGGCGCAGCACCTCAGATGCGCCGCCCACCACCTGAGGGTGCTGGCGTAGCGCGGGCCGGCGGCACATGCATGCTGGGAGCGCGGCACAACCGGTTCTGATCCTCGTTTCGCCCGCACCGCGTCGGCACGCCTTCACGATCGAAGCAGATTCGCACCTCGCGCAGGCGGTTGCCCGGCCCGCCACACGCAACGCCGATCATGTCGGGTTTCAGCGTTGGGTTGGCGTCGACGAACGCGCGCACGACAGCATCCGGCGAGATGTTGAAGTCGTTGTTCGGAAGCACGAAGCGCTGCGGGATCGTCACCGAATTGTAGAGCCGGCGCGAAAGACCGTAGTACCCCTCCGGGGTCAGCCCCGAGCAGGTCCCGTGCTTGCGGTACTCGTGAATGACGAGGCGGGAGCTCGGCATGATGTCGAGCATGCTGTCGATCAGCGGCTGCGGCACGAACGGACGCTGGCGCGTCGGGCAATTCTCCGGCCACCCACGCTCATGCTGCGGCCAAAGCCCATGCAGGACGAAGGCGTAGGGGCGGGCGCCGCGGCGATGACACTGCGGCTCGTAGCGGTCGCGCGGGAGCGACGCGCAGAAGGTGGGGCTCCAGGAGAGAACGAGGGCGTAGTAGTCGAAGCGCCCCGGCACATTGCGCTCCTGGTCGCGCCGCTCATAGGGTGCACGGCCGCCGGGTCCGCCGCCATACTGCGCCGCTGCCGTCACAGGCATAAACAGTGCCGCGACCAGCGCGAACAAGGCGATGCGTCTCAAAGTCATGGGCCATTCCCTCATGCGAAGCGCCATATCAAGGGCGTGCACTATATCCGCGGCACCACGAGCCGCCAATTGGATCGCGCGAAAGGAGAAGTGGCCGCTATTTTGCCTCTGCGAGACGGTCGAGCATCCGACGAACCGCCAGGATCTGCGGCCCCTCTCGCGTGAGATATTCGGAACCGGTATAGCCCCACCAATCCCAGCAGCCATAGGGATTGGCGGTGCTCGACGCAGCCTGCGGCATGAGCACGATCAGGCGGTTCGGTCCGGCCCATCGGCCATAGCCGCTGTCCTCGATAAACGTGTCGCCGACCTCCGCGCGCGATTGCCGGCAGCCGTGATACGCGACATGCACGCGACACCCAGCTTCCTTCCGACACCGCTCAGGCACCAGCACGACACCCTCGCGTGCGAGACCGTGATCGACGAGGTCCTTCGTGAAGGCGTGCTGATCGAAGAGAAGCCGTTCGACCTTCACGGCCGTGTCCGGCTTTACAAGCGGACCGAGCAAGAATGCGAGCAGGTCTCCAGCCTGATCGTAACCGCAATCGTTGATGAATGGCTGCGCGGTGGTCCCGCACGCAACGCCCTTGGCCTCGGCAATGAAGCCATGCCCGGCAGGCAAGTCAGCAACGCGCTTGATGTGGTCGGCCGGCACGCCGATTCGCTCGTAGAACCGAAGTGCCGCGAGCCCGATTTCCGGCACGACGGTTTCATCTTTGGTGCCGGAGAAAAGATAGATTCGGTCGCCAGTCATCGTATCGAGCGGATCGATGCGCCCTTGGCTCGCCAAGCCGCGCGCCTGCTCGACAAGTTGCCGCGGGTTCGGCACACCCCAGGCGGCCAGATCATTCGCCATGCAGCCGTTGATCGCGCGCGAAGCATTGATGAGTGCCGAGCCGGGCCCGATGATATCACGCGTGTAGACGCTCTGCGCGCAGCCATAGGGCCCACCGGCGATCAGCGCCGCGCCTGTGACGATGCGGCTATGCGCGAGATGGAACTGGCCTGCCATGTAGGCGCCCGACGACACGCCCGACACCGTCGTCCCGTCGAGCCGCGCCCCGAGCGCCGGCAGCCCCGGAACCTCCTGCCGGCATGCCGCGATCAGGACCAGCGATAGCAGCGCGACGCTGGCCACCGTGCCGAGCCTGCGGACAAAAGGCCGAATGGACCACAAGGTCATCCCGACGCCTCCCTGGCCTACCACACCGACGCCCCGCCAACAGTCGATGCGTCGAACTCCGATCTCTCAACCTTCCCTATCACAGCTGGCTGCTGCGCCAAGCACCCTGATCACCATGCGAACAGCGAGCCATCGCGCGCGGCGCGTCAGGCGTTTCCGCTAAAGGATACTACCGCGCGCGTTTCAAGTTCGGTTACGGTCGGCAATGGCGCCAGAAGACATGGCGCCGGGGAATGATCCAGCCATGACTTCGCCCGCGCCTTCCACGCCACTCGTCGCACTCGATGCCATCGCCATCGACACCGAGACAACAGGGCTCGACGTGCGGGTGGCGCGGCTCGTCCAGTTCGGCGCGATTCGCATTCGTGGCGAGGTCGTGCAGAAAAGCGAGCGGATGAGCGCGCTGGTCAATCCCGGCGTTGCCATTCCAGCACAAGCGAGTCGCGTGCACGGCATCTTCGCTGAGCACCTCGCCGGCGCAGATGACTTTGCAACGCTTGCGCCGGTCATGGAGACCTTCCTCGGCAGTGCCATTCTGATCGGCCATACGATCGGCTACGACATCGCGATCCTGCGCCGTGAGTATGAGCTCGCAGGCCGAACTTGGACGGAGCCGCGCACGATCGACATCCGCATCCTCGCCCGCCTCACGTCGGCGGCCGGTCCGCACGATGATCTCGAGAGCATCTGCGGTGCGCTTGGCATCGAGATCACCGGCCGGCACAGTGCAATCGGCGATGCCGTGGCTGCCGCTGAGGCCTTTGTCGCACTGATCCCGCAGTTGCGCGCCCGCGGCATCCGCACACTCGCCGAGCTGGAAGCTGCCGCACGTGCACGCGCCGAACAGGACGCCCGGACCCATGGGGGTCTGATGGCACCTGAGGTGCCGCCCGCCGCCGATCCGGCGCGCACACTTGTCAAAGTCGACAGCTTCCCCTACCGCCATCGCGTACGTGACGTCATGAGCACGCCGCCGGTGATCGCACCCGGGACGACGAGCCTTCAGGATGCCATGACGCTGCTGCTGCAGAAGCGCGTGAGCTCGGCCATCGTCTCATCACCAGAACGCGGCCTCGGGATCATCACCGAGCGCGACGTGCTCAGGGCCGTTGCCACCGGAGGCCCTGCAGCGCTTTCCGGGCCGATAGACGAGATCGCCACGCGGCCACTTCACACGATCGAACAGGATGCTTTCGTCTATCGCGCCATAGGCCGCATGGATCGCCTTTCGATCCGTCACCTTGTCGTCGTGGACCGCCAAGGCGCTGTGGTCGGGGCGCTCACTACGCGCAACCTGCTGCGGCACCGCGCCACGACCGCCATGGTGCTCGGCGACCAGATCGATAGCGCGCACGACGTTCCTGCTCTAGCTCAAGCCTGGGCGCAGCTACCGCGCATGGCGCGCATGCTGCTCGACGAAGGGGTCGATGCGCGTCTCGTGTCGTCAGTGATCAGTTCGGAGATCTGCGCGGTCGCGCGCTGGGCAGCTCTCATGGCAGAGCGCCGCCTCGCGGATGCTGGTCGTGGCGGGCCACCGAACGCCTACGCGCTCATGGTGCTTGGCTCGGCAGGCCGCGGCGAGAGCCTCCTCGCAGCCGATCAGGATCACGCCATCGTCTATGCAGAGGGCGCGCCGGACGGTCCCGAGGATCAATGGTTCGCTGCACTCGGCGAGGAAGTCTCGAACATCCTTGATGCAGTCGGGATACCCTTCTGCAAGGGCGGCGTGATGAGCAAGAACGCCGGCTGGCGCATGAGCCGGGCGCGCTGGCTCGAGACTATCAACCGGTGGGTCCAGCGCCAGCGGCCAGAAGACCTTCTCAATGTCGATATCTTTTTCGATGCGGTTCCCGTCCACGGCGCGCTGCGGCTCGCGGAGGACCTGTTTGATCAAGCTTATGAGGCTGGCCGCCGCACGCCTTCGTTCATAAAGCTTCTATCTGAGAATGCGCGTGGCGCCCGCGTTCCCCTGACTCTCTTCCGCAAGCTCAGGACGGACAGCAATGGACGCATCGATCTCAAGATGCACGGCCTGTTCCCGCTGGTCGCCGGCGCCCGCGTTCTGGCTATCAAGCACGGCATCCGTGCCCGTGCGACACCGGAACGGCTTGAGGCTCTGATCGCCTCCGGCCACATCGGTGAAAGTCAAGGCGCGGACCTTATCGACGGCCACCGTACCATCCTGACTGCCATGCTGACACAGCAGCTCACAGACGGAGAGCGGGGCATTCCGCTCTCGTCACGTGTCGCGCCTGATCGCCTTGATGACCGTACTCGCGCAGCTCTGACGCGCGCGGTCACTACTGTCGCGACGATGACGGACCTCGTATCTGAAGGCCGATTCTGAGCCGCGACCGGTAATTCGATAACGGCTCAGATACTTGGCGCACTACGACGCGAGGAAGTCGCCGTACATGCGCTGCGCCCACTTGAAGTCTTCTTCGAGCAGGTCCGGCGAGCGGATGTCCACGTCGATCTGCATTTGCTCGACCGTGCCGTCCGGCATGAGCTGGTAGTCGAACTGCACCGAGATCGCCTCGCGCGGTTCGCCGTTGACCATCATGTAGCAGAGGTTGTCGGGAAGCAGCGTCTTGACCTCGGCGCCTTTGATGCGTTGGCCGATGTAGGTCGCGACGATCTTGCCGATGTAGTTTGCAACGTGCCCGCTCTTGGGGTAGTGGCCGAACTGCTTCGAGATGAAGCCCATGGCATCGCCGATGACGTACACGCGATCGTCGGCCTTCGCGTGCAGCATCGTCGGATGGATGTCCGCCCATCCCGTTGGCTTGCCCTCGGCATTCTTCCCGATGAGGTCTGCGGACCAGACCATGTCGGCAGCCTGATGCGGCGGCATCAGGATGGCATCGTCGAAGTCAAACTCACCTGCTGCTGTCTTGATCTTCTTGTTGAATGGATCGACTTCCTTCACTGCAGCCCGCGGCACATACTGGATGATGTCGGGATAGAGCTCCTCGAAAGCCATGCGGAAGCCCTCGCCGATCGGCATGATGCGCGGCTTCGGATCGAGAATGACGATCTTGGCAGGAATTTTGTTCTTCTTGAAATGCCACGCCATGATGCACGCCCGCTCGTAGGGTGAAGGCGGACAACGATGCGGCGGCGGCGGCAGCGTCATGACCATCGTGCCGCCCTTGAAGGCATGGATCTTCTTCTTCAGCGCCACGTGCTCATTGTTCGGGATGTAGGCCGATGGGTACGAAAGCCGCGTATGATTGATGGCCTTCTGGTCGTTGCCGAACCAGGCGCCGTAAGCATTGCGGATGCCGCCGGCCAGGATCAAATAGTCATAGTCGATGCGGCCATGCGCCGTCCGCACCTGCTTCTTGTCGCGCTCGATGGCCGTCACTTCGGTCTGCACGAGCTGATAGCCGTATTTCCGCGCTGGCTGCGTCATGTCGTGCAGGAGGTAGTCCGTATTGACGACGTCGATGAGCCACTTGTTGCTGATCGGGCATGACCAGAAGACCGGGTTGCGCTCCAACACGATGACTTCGGCATTCGGCACCTGCTCGCGCAGATGGCGCGCCGCCGAGAGCCCGCCCCAGCCACCACCGGCAATGACGATGCGCGGTCGCCCACTCGAATCACGCGGCAACAGCGCGCCCTCTCCTGTGACGACGGCTGGTTGCGCGAGTGCGGGAGCAGCGGCCATCGAGGCCGCGCCGGAAATGAGCAATTGGCGGCGATTGATCATGGGGTTCCTCCATGAAGACATGCTGTTCGTCCCGGCCTCCAAAGCCAGGTTCGGCATTGCAACGCTTCAGCGGGCCGCCGCGCGCGCGACGTGCCATGCTTCAGCATGTGTGTGATGAGCTGCGTCGGTCCCGATTGAACCCACCGCAGACCTTGTGCGGTGAAACGGCCCTGACAGGGCACGGCGTCCGGGTGCGGCAGCTATTGAGACCGTATTAACTGCCACACGCGCGGTCAAGGGCAAGCCATGCTCGCTCCGGCCGAGAATTTGTAACCGCGTGCCAAAAGCAACGGACTTGGAACTCGCCTCACCTCGATCTACGCGGCCAACCCGTGCCGTGCCGCGAAGGCAGCGAGCTCAGGATGCGGCATCGGGCTTTCCCGCTGGAGGAAGGCCAGGAGCTCGATCTCATTGGGGTCGAGCTTGCCGCTCTTGCCAAGCCGGTCGATCAGCCATTGGCATTCGGCATCGTCGATCCGCTCCTGGGTGACGATCTCGAGCCGCTGGCGTTCGAGCCGCGCCAGTGCGCGCTCTTCGCTCGACTGCATCCGGAAAGTGCTCCACACGCTCCCCGCGCCGCCCGCAACCATGCGGCCGAGAAACTGCCCGATGCGCTCGCGGGCACTGGATCCTGCGTCGCCGCTGCCGGCGGCATCCGCCAGGAGCGCACTGGCACCGCGCGCATCGGCATCCTTAGCCCAGACTTCGATCCTGAGCGTCTCCTCGCGGGGCGGAATGTGATGGCCGAGGCTCGCAAGGACGGAGGCTCCGACCGCCTTCACGAACAGCTCCGTCCATGCGGGCGAGCACTTACCGGGCGCCATCGCTTTATTGATCTCGATGAGAACCTCGGCCTCCGCCCGCGTGACCGCGATGCCGCCTTCACCGGCGAAGGCATAAAGAATGCGGCGGATAAGGCCGATCTCACTCTGGCCGATCATTCCCGGCTGGAGCATCTGGCCGGCCCGCGTCACGCCAACGCCCGAGACGACGGCGTCACGCACCTGAGCAAGCGCAAATGCCGCAAGGCTCGGCGGCGACCAGCGCGCTTGATCAAGCACGTTGATCAGCAGCTCGAGCTCGGTATTGGTGGTGATGTGACCGTCACGGCTGATGCGGGCGACGAGCCAGTCGGCCTTGTCGACGACGATGTAACCGTCGGGCTCGGACTGATGAACGACGTAGTCGGTCAGCGCCTCGATGAAGAATAGCGCCCATGAGGCATCGGTCACCCGGCACGCGCTGTTCAGCGACAGCAGCGCTTCCGCTTCGGAGGTCGAGATAGTGCCGTCTTCGTTGAACGCACGGCGCATGGCGGCGACGTCGCTGTCACGAATGCTACCACGCGCACAGATCTCATCGACTGCAACGCCATTCAAAATACCCATAGCGCCTCACCCAGGACCGTGACCACGTCCTGAAGCTAGGGCGATATGGTTACATTTCTGGAAACAGAGATTTCTTAGTTCCGCGCACTGTTGCGCCCGCACTACGCGGTGCCAATACTCAGGCGCGGTCGCCCTCGAGACGACCGAGACATGCCGCTGCTCCGCGAAGCGAGGCCGGGCAGCCTAGCCCGATACCTCCAGATTGATCGCCTTTGGTCCTTTGCCGCGCTTGTCCGGTTCGGTCTCGTAGGAGATGCGCTGGCCCTCCGCCAGCGAGCCCACGCCCGAACGCTCGACCGCCGACACGTGCACGAAGACGTCGGCGCCGCCCTCATCGGGCTTAATAAAGCCGTAACCCTTCGTCTGATTGAAGAACTTGACGATGCCCGTCTGCCGCATTGCCTGCTATCCTTCTCCACGAGGGTGGTGAGCAACCCGTGCCTTCCGCTCGGGAGACGACAAACGCCCCTCGCAAAACCATGCCCCGCGCCCGAACTGCCATGCGGCAGGTGACGCACTGATGCATGTCGGCGCAGGCGCACCAGCCCGCGAAGAAAAATATCCGACCGTCAAATCATGCGGGCAAAGCACAATTCCGTGAAGCTACGGCCTCAAGGCAGCGTGCCGGAAATCTAGGCAGGATAAGTCGTTCCGAACATTCATCAGCCGAGCGGCACGACCTCGGCGCGTGATCCGGGACCGTCTGCAAGCCGCTCCGCCAGCACTGGTAGCAGCACTTCGAGATCAGCCTCGAGCGTGAATGGCGGGTTGATGATCACGAGGCCGGAGCCATTCAGGCGATCGACATAGGTTGGCTCACGAATGAGGATTTGCGCGGCCAAGGTGCCGGGTGGCGCAATCGACGAGACCGCCTGATGAAACCGTTGGATGAGCCGCGGATCCTTGATCGGATACCAGAGCAGATAGACGCCGCCGGCAAAACGGCGGCGCGCGTTCTGAAGCCCCTGCACCAGCCGCTCGAGCTCACCTGCCTCCTCGTAGGGCGGATCGACGAGGATGACTCCGCGCCGCTCCTTCGGGGGAAGCTGCGCCTTGAGCGCCAGCCAACCATCGAGCCCGAGCACCTTCGCACGACGGTCGCCGGCGAGCGTGCGCGTGAGCGTCGCCGCATCCTCTGGATGCAGCTCGTTGGCGACGAGCCGGTCCTGCGGGCGCATCAGCGCGAGGGCCAGTGCGGGCGAGCCCGGATACCGGCGGACACCACCACCTGGATTGAGCGCACGGACTGCCTCGAGGTAGGGCGCGAGCAGTGCTGCGGCCGCATCCGGCAGAGACCCCGCCTCGGGCCCGATCAGCCGTTCGATGCCGCCTTTCCACTCTCCGGTCTTTTCCGCCTCCTCGCTCGTTAGGTCGTACATCCCGATGCCGGCATGCGTGTCGATCACACGAAAGGCCGCCTCCTTCTTCGCCATGTGCACGAGCACGAGCGACAGCACGGCGTGCTTGAGCACGTCGGCGAAATTTCCGGCATGATAGGCGTGGCGGTAGTTCATGGCGAAGCGTCGAGCACCCGCAGAGCCCGCTTGTCAAGCGGCACGCAGCCGCTTGCCCGGCCGCTCGCACTGCTCATGCCTGACGTGAATTGTTCTCGTTTGAGAATTGTACGCTCCATGAGATACATCACTTGTCACAATGGCGCTGCACCGGGGCCCTCCCGGAGCCCTGCACAGACGCACGGCCCACCCCCGGCGATTGGCGCCCATAATCACCCGCCCGACTGTTGCCCATGCAAAAGCCCTCCGATACCGCCCCCCCGCGCCTCCCCTGGTGGCGGGACCCGATGCATCGGACGGTTCATGCCGTCGGCATAACGCAGGTCACGGCATGGGGCACGGCCTTCTACTGCCTCGGCGTACTTGCGACCCCGATCGCCGGGGAGCTCGGTTTCACGCGAAGCTTCGTGTTCCTCGGCTTTACGGTCGCCATGTTGATGCAGGGGCTGGTCTCGGCATCAATCGGCCGGCTTGTTGACCAGTGGGGTGGGCGCCAGGTCATGAGCCTCGGCGCCGTTCTCATCGCGATCGGTCTCGCCGCACTCGCCATGGTCTCGCATTGGCTCGCGTATCTCGCCGTGTGGGCCTTCCTCGGCATTGCCATGCGCATGTCGCTCTATGATGCCGCCTTCGCGTCCGCCGTGCAGGTGGCGCCGAGCCGCGGCCGCAAGGCGATCTCATACCTCACGCTCTACGGCGCCTTTGCCTCCTCCGTATTCTGGGTCGTCGGACACCAGCTCTCCGAAGCTTATAGTTGGCGCAATACGCTGCTGATCTTCGCGCTCATCAACCTCGTCGTCTGCCTGCCACTGAACTGGTGGGGGCTTTCCATTCGCGAACCCAAGCCCGAGAACGCCCCCGCGGCCACCATGGCCGCTCGCGCTGTCGACGGCGCCCCGCTCGAGGGACGCGCGCGCACTATCGGCATGATCCTCTTCGCGCTCATCATGTCGCTCAATGGTTTCGTCTTCGGCGTCGTGTCGGTCCAGCTCGTGCCTCTGTTCGAGACCGCCGGCATGGCAACCGCCACCGCCGTCTGGATCGCCTCGCTCAAGGGCTTCGCGCAGTTCGGTGGTCGCGTTATCGAGATCGTCTTCGGGCGCAATCTGCACGCCTTTACTGTCGCCCGCTTCGCCATCGGCGCGCTACCCTTCTCACTTCTGCTGCTGCTCTACAGCGAGGGCGCATTTGCGCCGATCCTCGCCTTCACGCTGCTGATGGGAGCTTCGCAGGGCGTCATCACCATCGTGCGCGGCGCAGTCCCGCTCGCCCTCTTCGGCGCTGAAGGCTACGGGCGCGTGCTCGGCCTGATCGCGACACCGATCCTCGTCGTCAGCGCGCTGGCACCGACGGTCTACGCCTTCATCCTCGACACCTGGGGCAGCACGGTCGGCGTGACGATCCTGTTCATCAGCGCGCTTCTCGCCATGATCGCTATCGAGCTCATGGGCCGCTGGTACCGCAAGAATCAAAAAGGCGGCTGAAGCCGCCCATCGCTCTCCGGGCGTTGGCAAGCAGCCGCTACGTCGAGCGCGGCCGGATCACGTGGTTCTGCACGCCTGCGGTGCCAAGCTGTGGCCGCTTCGAGCTGACCATGCCGGCATTTACACCCGCCCAGCCGATCTCGCCGGAGAGCCGCCCGTACTCGATCTTCGGGCACCGGTTCATGACAACTTTCAATCCAGCGCCCTCGGCCTCGCTCGCAGCCACATCGTTGCGCACCGAGAGCTGCATCCAAATGATCTTGAGACCCAGCTTGTCCTTAAGCGCGATCGCCTCGCGCACGATGCCGAGCGCGGCCTCCGAATTGCGAAAGATGTCGACCATGTCGACGTGCTCGGCGATCTCGCCGAGATCTGCCGCTACCTTCTGGCCGAGGATTTCCTTCCCCGCGAGACTCGGATTGACCGGGATCACACGGAAGCCCTTGCCAAGCAGATACTTCATGGCGAAGTAGCTTGGCCGATTGATGTTGGCCGACGCGCCCACCATCGCGATCACCTTGCTCTCGTTCAGGATCGCGGCGACGTAGGTGTCGTCATAGCGTTCGTGGTTCATGGTGCTTTCGGCGGCGGCAGTTGCGGACGGCCATCTGCATCCAGCGGCCAGAATGGGTTGTAGGCGATCTCCCAGAGAAATCCATCGGGATCTGCGAAGTACCCAGCGTAGCCGCCCCAGAACACCTTGCGCGCCAGCTGCGTAACCTTCCCGCCGTGCTCGGCCGCGAACGACATGGCCGCATCCACCGCGGCCTCGCTCTCGAGATTGATAGCGAGCGACATACGCGAATGTGAGCCGCCGCTCTCGAGCTTTGTTTTCGCGTCTTCCGCAAGATCATCGCGCCCGAACACTGCGAGCACCACACCATTCATGTCGAAAAATGCCACACCTTCGCTGTCGAATTGCGCCGCGCGAAAGCCAAGCCCTTCATAGAAACGCCGCGATACCGCGACGTCGGCCACACCGAGCGTCACGAGCGTCACGCGCTGCGGAAGGCTCATCCTCAATCGCCCTTCCAGGCAGGCGGGCGCTTCTCGACGAAGGCGCCGATGCCTTCCTCGGCATCCCGGTGCATCATGTTCCGCACCATCACGTCGCTCGCGAAAGCATATGCCTCAGCCACGGGCTTCTCGATCTGGGCGTAGAACGCCTCCTTGCCGATCCGAATGGTCGCCGGAGACTTGTTCGCGATCGTACGTCCGAGCTCGAGCGCGCCTTCGAGTGCATCGCCCTCAGCCACGACACGATTGACGAGCCCGTAGGCCGCGGCCTCATTCGCGCCGAGCATCTCGCCGGTCAGCAGCATCTCCATGGCCCGCTTGCGCGGGACATTGCGCGTGAGTGCCACCATCGGCGTCGAGCAGAAAAGCCCGATGTCGACACCGGGCGTCGCAAACCGCGCTGCTGCACCCGCCACCGCCAGATCGCATGTCGCAACGAGCTGGCAGCCTGCGGCCGTCGCAACGCCTTCGACGGCGGCAATGAACGGCTTGGGGCTGCGCATGATCGACGTCATCACGGCGGCACAGCGCGTCATCGTCAGCGCATAGAACGCGCGGCCCCGATCCGCATCACTCCGATGTGCTGTCAGCTCCTTGAGATCGTGCCCGGCACAGAAGGCGGGGCCTGTTGCTGCGAGAACCACGGCACTGACGCTGCGGTCGCCTGACAGCCGATCGATAGCGGACTGCAATGCGCCTAGCATATCGAGGCTCAGACTGTTGCGAGCCTCCGACCGCATCAGCGTCAGGACGGCAACCGGGCCATGACGGGCCTCGCTCAGAAACGAGGCCCCGTCCTTGGTCGTGCCCTGCGGCTGTCCGCCGTCCTGCATTTCGACGTCCTCGCGCGCCAATCCCGGCGCCGGCCCGGCGCCTCCGCGCACTCATCTTACTGCTGGCCGAGCGCCTTCTCGAGCGCCTCGCGATGCTTCGAGACCAACGTGATGTTGGTCGGAAACTTGACCGGCGGCGTATTCTTGAGCGCGTCGTTCAGCTCGTCGAGCATCTGCTTCTTCTCGGCAGCGCTGATCTGCGTGTCGGCCTGGATTTCGCCGATCTCCTTTTTGATCAGCTCGATCGGGTCCGTATACTTGCCCGTGTCCGGGTCGATGCCGCTCAGGATCACCGAGATATTGTAGGCTACATCGTCGTACTCGGTATAGTCGTTGAAGCCGTGCTTCTTCGCAATTGCATCAAGCTCGGCCTGCTGCTTGTCCGTCGGCGCCGTGCCTTCCTGGGCCGGGTTGCGCTCGATGAACTGGGTTATGTCGGGCTGGGCGGCCATAAAGCCTGTAATGTGCTTCTCGGTAAGCTGGAGCTGATTGAACGCTTCCTGGGCCTTGGCCGCAGGCGCGACGACGAGCGACAACAGACCTATTGCCACCGCGGACGCAAACGCGGCAAGAGTTCCAAACCTGCTGAGCATTGGGGATTCTCCTCGTTCGAAAACTCGTGCCTGCGTCGCTTGCCTGTGCAGTTCGCCTAGCTTGGCCTCGATGCCGGCGTGCCTATACCAGATCACCAGAGTGGGACGCCATTAAGGATGTCAACTGATACCCCACAGCCGAGTCACCTTTCTGTCACTGCCGTCACCGAGCTGATCGACGCGGCCTTTCCGCAGATCCATGCCTCAGGACGGGTGATGGAGATCGAATCCGTCGGCCCCGATACCGCCCGCGTGCGCATGAGATTGAGCGAACGCAATACACGGCACGGCGGCACCATATCCGGCCCTGCCATGTTCACGGTCGCAGACTTCTCGATCTACGTAGCGCTCATCGGGCGCCTTGGTTCCCAGGCGATCCCCTCCGTCACCAGCAATCTCAACATCACATTCCTAACGCGCCCGCCCGCCCGCGACGTGATTTGCGAGGCTCGGCTTGTTCGCGTCGGCCGCCGGCTCGCCTATGCCGAAGTTGCGCTCTACTCGGACGGCGGCAGCGAGATGATCGCCCACGCCACGGGGACCTATGCCCTCGTTTCGACAGCGCCGAAGGCGTGAGGTAAAATAATACCGCTTAAGCGGTATCCAAATACCTCTCACTTACGGCGCTGAATTCATTGTAATATTTTCGCCCTTAGGTTCGCGAATCCCATTGACCTTGTTCCACTCGCAGCCTAGAAGAAGTCCGCTCGGCGCTCGATCCCTTTTCTCGGGATCGCGCCGCTCGCTGTTTCAGTCGTGCAAACCGGCCAGTTTCAGCGAATGGCCGCGCTGCACGTCCGCAACCAGAACTTTGAACTGAGCAGAACTCTGGCGACCGCTCCTTCGGCTCCAGCCGATCGCGCGGGCGCTACACTCGAGGGCCAAGCAAATGAAGACCTACAGCGCCAAGCCCGGCGAGGTGGAGAAGAAGTGGGTGCTCATCGACGCCGAGGGTCTCGTCGTCGGACGGCTCGCCGCACTCATCGCCACGCGCCTCAAGGGCAAGCACAAGCCGACCTACACGCCGCATGTCGACATGGGCGACAACGTAATTGTCGTCAATGCCGAGAAGGTCGTGTTCACCGGCAACAAGTACGAAGACAAGAAGTACGAGTGGCACACCGGCTATCCCGGCGGCCTCAAGACCCGCTCCCCCCGCCAGATCATCGAGGGCAAGTTTCCGGAGCGTGTCGTCTTCAAGGCCGTTGAGCGCATGCTCGCGCGCGGGCCTCTGCAGCGCCGCCTGATGACCAACCTCAAGGTCTACGCCGGTCCGTCCCATCCGCATGAAGCGCAGCAGCCGACCCAGCTCGACATCGCAGCGCTCAATCGCAAGAACAAGAGAGTCTGACGCCATGACCGCAGATGCCAAGTCGCTCGAGGACCTTGGGAACCTCACCGGCCAGGCGGCCGAGGCTGCAGCGCCGCTTCACGTCCAGAAGCTTGATGCCCAGGGCCGCGCCTACGCCACCGGCAAGCGCAAGAACGCCATTGCGCGCGTTTGGGTCAGCCGCGGCCACGGCAAGATCACGATCAACGACAGAGACGTGACGACCTACTTCGCGCGCCCCGTCCTGCAAATGATCCTGAAGCAGCCGCTCGTTGCCGCTGAGCGCATGGACCAGTACGACATCCGCGCGACGGTGACCGGTGGTGGTCTCTCCGGCCAGGCCGGCGCGGTCCGTCATGGTCTCTCGAAGGCGCTCACCTACTACGAGCCTGAGCTTCGCACCATCCTCAAGAAGGGCGGCTTCCTCACGCGCGACAGCCGCATTGTCGAGCGCAAGAAGTACGGCAAGGCGAAGGCCCGCCGCAGCTTCCAGTTCTCGAAGCGCTGATCGGCCGGGACACATATCCTGCAAAGAAAACGGCCCGCCGGATGTCCGGCGGGCCGTTTTGTTTTGCTTGTTGCCAGCCGCGTCGGGGCTGTTCGCGTCAGGACATTGTCCCGCCGGTCACGCAGTTGATCGGCCTCAGGTGCACGCAGCTCGAGTTGCGCGGCTTCAGGAAGAAGCGCTCGGTCATATTGAAGGCCGACTCGATGAAATAGTTGAAGATCAGCGGCGTGTAGTTGTACCGCGCCTCGGAGACGATCACGCTCTCGCCCGACACCAAGAGCCCTACGGGGATGTCTCTGTATTCCTCGCCGCGCGGATGAGGCGTGCCGCCGTTGTTATCGCGCGACCAGTCGATCCTGTAGGTGAGCGTATTCGGATCGCCCGGCGTCCCCTGCGCGATCACGCTCATCACCTTCACGTAGAGACGCTGCAATTCATAAGGCGCGATGAGCTGCTCGACGATCTTGAGATCGCGATCCACCTGCGCGGCTGTCAGGCCCGAGTTCGGCGCACGCGCGATGAGATCTGCCGTCGAGCTCGATGCCAGAGTCAGGCGGCGGTCGACGGTGAGCGCCTGGCTGAACTCGATGGTGCCAACGAACAGCATGAACATGATCGGCACGATAAAGCCGAACTCGACCGCGGCCATGCCGCCGTTATCCCGGCGCAGTCGAGCCAGGAGGCTGCTGCGGCCGTTCAGCCCGCACTGGCGAAGGAAACGCGTGACGAGGCTCTTCATCGTGCGGCACCCATCAGTTGTAGGGCTCGGTTCGGAATGTGGTCGCAGCCTGGATCAGGCGCGAGCCGTTGCCCATGTTGCCAAGATTGAGATACGGAATTTTCGAAGCCATGCTCCACTCGTAGCAAACCCAGATCAGCACGACCTGATCGGCGTCGCCCGGCTTGTACTGGGTCACTTCGCTGAGATTGCCGCCGGCATCGAGGCACTGTGCAGTCGTGCCTGGGCCGATAGCCTCGGAATCCGGAAAGCTCAGGACGTTGACGCGAAGCTTGTTCACGCAGTCGACGAATGCGGGAGCGTGTTCGCAGACCTTCTCCTTGAACTGCTGAGGAGTCATTCCGCCTTGCTGAACCTGGCCGGTTCTGATCAGGCGTCCCGTCCGCTCGACGGCGTTCTCCAGGGAGAAGGTCGTGAAAAAGAAGAGGCCGACGCCCATGATGCCGAAGAGCAGCATGAGGAACGGTCCAGCCACGAAGGCGAATTCGATGGCGGTCGTGCCTGAGGCATCCGAGCGCCACCGCCGCAGGAATGACCGGCGGGCGCGCGCGCGCACAGAGGGTGCATCGGAGAGTGGCTGCATTGGCGTACGCCTCACTCGTTCACGCCACGGAAGGTCACCCCGCATCAAATACGAGATTGCTGAAGCATCGCTTAATTCTCGGGATGCCATTGCCGATTGGTAAACGAAACGCCGCCAAGCCAAACTATCGGGCCTTATCCGTTCCCCCGGCGGCGCGACCAATAATTTATCCCCGCACCTTGGCGCCCATGAGATATTCTCAAGTTATTCATTAAATACATCCGCCAGTTGCTCATATTTTTACTTCAGTTCGGCGCGATAATTCTGAATCAATCATTGACATCGCAACGATCATTTGGTAGAAATTGAGTATAGCGTGAAAAGCGTCAGACGGTTCGGGCCGGCCAAGTCGCCCCGACGACGCCTCAAGCCACGCCTCTCAGCAAACATCTTGGTGCCCAGCATGACCGGCTCGGATCGAACCGACTGGTCCGAGATCCGTCGTCTGTACGTCGCCGGCAAGCTGTCGATTGCCGGCATTGCAGAGCGACACGGCATCTCGGCCCAGAGCATTGCCCGTCGTGCCCGCCGCGAAAGCTGGCCGGCTCGTCCTCGGCCTACGTCCGGCGCGCGGGAAGGTCCTGCCGTCAAGTCCCGAGGGAAGAAGTCCGCTGCTGATGCGGGCAGGCATCCCTCGCACGTCCCCCCGGCCGCCGACAGAAAGCGACGGGGCCCAGCCTCGACTGCACCGTCACTCAAAGCCCGGCGGGCTCTCGTTCGCCGCCTCTACAAGGCAATCGACACCAAGCTCAAGCAAATGGAAAGGCGCATGGCACACGACATGGCCACCAACAAAGGAACCTCCGACACCACGGCAGCAGACCACGAGCGCGACACCCGCGCCATCGGCGCACTCATCGCCAACCTCAGCCGCGTAACGGAGATCGAAGCTGACCTCGAACGCATCCCCGGATCCCCGAACGCAGCAACTGGCCCCACTGATCAGCAAGCCGACCGCCAGCTCGCCGACGAGGCGGAGCGCTTCCGCCGAGAAGTTGCGGAGCGTCTTGCTCGGATTGTCGGGCCTGCCTGAAGCCGAACGCGAGGCAGCCCTCGCCGCGCTTTCGGCGCTCGAGATCATCCGCGTCGCCCATGACTGGCAAGTCTGGGCACGCGACGACCAGCTCGCCCCCGTCGCGACAGAGGACGGCCGACCCTGGCAGACCTGGCTCATTCTTGGTGGTCGCGGCTCCGGCAAGACCCGTGCCGGCGCGGAATGGGTGCGTGCTCGCGCGCTCGGCCTCGACACGGGACGGGACGAGCCGGCACGCCGCATCGCGCTCATCGGTCTCACCATCGCGCAGGTACGCAGCGTCATGATCGAAGGTGTCTCCGGCCTCCTCGCTGTTCACGCGCCGCACGAGCGCCCCCACTACGACGTCTCACGCAATCAGATCCAATGGCCGAACGGAGCCATCGCCCAGATGTACGCCGCCGATGATCCCGACAACCTGCGCGGCCCACAATTCGATGCCGCCTGGTGCGACGAGCTTGCCAAGTGGCGACGTGCCCAGCACGCCTGGGACATGCTGCAGTTCGCGCTGCGCCTCGGTCATCATCCGCAATCCGTCGTCACCACCACACCACGTCCCATCGCGCTCCTGAAAAAGCTCATGGCCGACGAGACGACCGTGACGTCACGCGCCAAGACGACCGACAATGCAGCAAACCTCGCGCCGACCTTCCTCTCGAGTGTCCTAAAGCGCTACGGCGGCACCGCACTCGGCCGCCAGGAGATCGATGGCGAAATCGTCGAGGACCGAGGTGGCGGTCTCTGGCGCAAGAGCTGGCTCGACCAGCACCGCGTTGCCGCGCCGCCGGAACTCACCCGCATCGTCGTCGCCGTCGATCCGCCGGTCACCTCGAACGCCAACTCGGACGCCTGCGGCATCATCGTCGCGGGGCTCGGTGAAGACGGCCGCGCCTACATCCTCGCCGACCGCACTATCCGCGGCCGCGAGCCGACCGTGTGGGCCCGCGCCGCCATCGCTGCATACCGCGACTTCGCCGCCGACCGCATTGTCGCAGAGGTCAACCAGGGCGGCGATCTCGTCGTCGGAGTCATGCGCCAGGTAGACGCCTCGGTGCCGATCCGCGCCGTGCGCGCGACACGCGGCAAGTGGGTACGTGCCGAGCCGGTTTCCGCGCTCTACGCCGAGGGCCGCGTGATCCATGTCGGCGAATGGCCGGAGCTCGAAGGCCAGATGTGTGCCTTCGGTGCCGACGGCCTCGCCCAAGGCAAGAGCCCGGATCGGCTTGATGCGCTCGTGTGGGCGCTCACCGATCTCATGCTGACGAACCCGCGCAGCCCAACCATACGGATGCTCTGAATGACCCCAACTTCTGTTGCGACCTCGCTCGGCGCCCGCCTAGGCCGCTGGGTCGGCAGAGCCATGCCGCACGCTCACGTCGAATCGAAAGCGAGTGCCGTCGGCCCGCTGATCGCGCTCGACACGCTCCGTCAGCCCGCGTGGACGCCGCGCGACTATGCCGCCTTCGCCCGCGAAGGCTTCATGGGCAACGCCATCGTCTATCGCTGCGTGCGCATGATCGCCGAGACTGCAGCTTCCGTGCCGCTTCTTCTCTATCGCGGCGACGAGGAGATCGAGGCGCACGCGCTACCCGACCTCATCGCTCGCCCCAATCCGGCGCAAGTCGGACCCGAGTTCCTCGAAACGCTCTTCGGACACCTGCTCGTTGCCGGGAACAGCTACATCGAGGCTGTCGCCATCGACGACGAAATCCGCGAGCTGCACATACTCCGCCCCGATCGCATGAAAGTGGTTCCGGGCTCCGACGGCTGGCCGGAAGCTTATGAATACACCGTCGGGGGCCGCTCGATGCGTCTCGCCGGCGACTGCGTGCCAGGCGTACGCAGCGTGCTTCACATGAAGCTCTTCCATGCCGCACATGATCACTATGGCATGAGCCCGCTCGAACCTGCCGCGACCGCCATCGACCTCCACAATACCGCGACGCGCTGGAACAAAGCACTGCTCGACAATTCCGCTCGCCCGTCGGGCGCCCTCGTCTACACCTCGCGCGACGGCAGCCTCACCGCCGAGCAGTACGAGCGCCTCAAGGCTGAGCTCGAGCAGGGCTTCCAGGGTGCAGTCAATGCCGGCCGGCCGCTTCTGCTGGAAGGCGGTCTCGACTGGAAATCGATGTCGCTCTCGCCCAAGGACATGGATTTTCTCGAAGCTAAGAACGCGGCCGCCCGCGAGATCGCTCTCGCCCTCGGTGTACCGCCCATGCTGCTCGGCATTCCCGGTGACAACACCTACGCCAACATGGCCGAAGCCACGCGGGGCTTCTGGCGTCAGACGGTCATTCCGCTTGTCGGTCGAACATCCAAGGCGCTCTCGCGTTGGCTCGCGCCGGCCTGGGAAGCAGACCTCGAGTTGCGCCCGGATCTCGACGCCGTCGAGGCCCTCTCGCCGGAACGAGAAGCCCTCTGGGCCCGCCTGGACAAGGCGTCCTTCCTCACGCTCAACGAGAAGCGCGCCGCCGCCGGCTACAGCCCGCTTGCCGACAACGAGACGCCGACACCAGCGCCCTGATATCGGCGCCCTGATCGTCCCCCCACGAAACCCCATCTGAAACCGGAGCGTTCCATCGTGATCGAGCCTCGATCTGCGACCCCACAACGCGCGCTTCCGCACGAAGCGAAGTTCACGCCTCTCGACATGAAGAGCGTTGCCGATGACGGTGCGTTCGAAGGTTATGCCTCGCTTTTCGGCAGGCAGGATCTCGGCCGTGACGTCGTAATGCCGGGTGCCTTTCGCGACACGCTCGCGGCCCGCGGTCCTTCCGGCGTCCGTATGCTCTTTCAGCACAATCCGTCCGAGCCGATCGGCATCTGGGAAACGCTCGCCGAGGACGCAAAGGGCCTTTTCGCCCGCGGCCGCATCATGCCAACTGTCGCCCGCGCCCGCGAGGTCCTCTCGCTCATGCGGGTCGGCGCCATCGACGGTCTCTCGATCGGCTTTCGCACCGTCAAAGCCCAACGCGACCGTACGCGCGGCGTCCGCCGTATCGAGAAGGTCGATCTTTGGGAGATCTCGATCGTCACGTTTCCGCTGCTGCCCGAAGCCCGCATCGCCTCCATCAAGGCGCGGCCCTTCGTGGACCGGCGCCCCTCGGAACGTGAATTCGAACGCTGGCTCACGCAGGACGCTGGGCTCACGCGCACCGAAGCCCGAGCGGTCCTCCGCGCCGGCTTCAAGGGTCTGGCCGCTCTGCGGGATGCAGCCGCCAACCCGTCCGAGGCAGCCCGGCTCGCGAACCGCTGCGCCGTCGTTGCTGCCTACCTCCGCTCAACGCCTGCCATCTGAAGGACAGACCGCACATGACCGCCTCCACACCGGGCCTCGAGATCAAGAGCAGCCCCGACCTGAACCATGCCCTCGACGACCTCCTCCGCGCCTTCGAGACCTATAAGGATGAGAACGATCGCCGTCTCGCCGACATCGAGACGCGAGGCGCGGCCGACCCGCTGACCGTCGAGAAGATCGATCGCCTCGATCGCGCCCTCGATGAGAGTAAGCGTCGCCTCGACGAGATCTCGCTCAAGGCTGCGCGCCCGGCACTCTCAGCCAACGGCCCGCGGCCGCACCTCTCTCGCGAGCATCGCGCCGCGTTCGACGGTTACGTCCGCAAAGGCGAGACTGCCGGCCTCATCGACATCGAAAGCAAGGCGCTCTCGGTCGGCTCGGGACCTGACGGCGGATATCTCGTCCCCGCCGAGACTGAAACGACCGTCAATACGGCGCTGAAGGAGATCTCTCCAATCCGCGCCATCGCCAGCGTCCGCCAGGTCTCCGGCTCCGTCTTCAAGAAGCCATTCTCGATTGCCGGAGCTGGTGCCGGATGGGTCGGCGAGACCGCAAGCCGGCCGACCACCACCTCGCCGACGCTCGCGGAGCTCTCCTTCCCGACCATGGAGCTCTACGCCATGCCGGCCGCGACGCCGGCTCTCCTCGACGACGCCGCCGTCGACATCGATCAGTGGATCGCCGAGGAAGTTCGCGCAGCCTTCGCCGAGCAGGAAGGCACCGCTTTCGTCACCGGAAACGGCAGCGCCCGTCCCACAGGCTTCATGCACTACGACAAAGTCGCCGAAGGAAGTTGGGAGTGGGGCAAGATTGGTGCCATCAAGACCGGCACCGACGCTGCTTTCCCCGCCAGCAATCCCGGCGACAAGCTCATCGACTTCGTCTACACGCTCAAGGCCGGCTATCGCGCCAACGCCCGCTTCGTCATGAACCGCGCAACGCAGGCCATCGTGCGCAAGCTCAAGGACGGCGACGGCCACTACCTCTGGCATCCCGCCATCAGTCCCGGCGAGGCACCCTCACTCATGGGCTTCCCGGTCACCGAAGCCGAGGACATGCCGGACGTCGCAGCCGATGCCTACGCCATTGCGTTCGGCGATTTCCGCCGCGGCTACCTGATCGTTGATCGCGTTGGCATTCGCATCCTACGTGATCCCTACTCGTCGAAGCCGTACGTGCTCTTCTACACGACCAAGCGCGTCGGCGGCGGCGTCCAGGACTTCGACGCGATCAAGCTCCTGCAGTTCGGCGACTAATCACGTTCTCGGTTCGCTTCGGATAAGCCACGCAGCCACTCCCGGTCTCCCCCACTGGAGTTGCCGCGCAACACTGTCAGATCCGATCAGGCCCCCGCAACTGCCGGCGCTTCTCGCACACACCCGGCATGTCGTCCTGTTCGACGGCGTAGACGCACCGCTCCTCCCGGCGCCGCACGCCTTGTGACAGTCGGCCATCCGAAGCGCGCACGGGCGGCACCGTCCTCCTCCGCGACCGGTGTCGCCCGTGCAAATCCTCGCCCCGTCCAATTGCAGCGAGAGTTCGCCATGTCCACCGTTCTCCTCAGCGCGCCGACCGTGGAGCCGATCACGCTCTCGGAGGCCAAAGCCCATCTGCGTGTCGACGCCAGCTCTGAGGACACTCTCATCCAGAGCCTCATCCTCGCGTCGCGCCTGCACATCGAGGCGGCGCTCGATATCGCTCTCATCACGCAGACGTGGCGCTTGCGCCTAGATCGATGGCCGCGCGCGCGCTCACTGAACCTTCCGCTGAGCCCCGTGCGGAGCTTGACGGCAGTGAGGGTCTTCGATGTCGACGACGACAGCGAGACAGTCGCCAATACCGCCTTCATTCTCGACGGCACAGCCAATCCCGCACGCCTTGTCTTGAGCGGCAGCAGCAGCCTCCCGGTTCCCGGCCGAGCCGCCAACGGGATCGAGATCGATTTCGTCGCCGGCTACGGCGATGCACCCGAGGATGTGCCCCAATCGATACGCCAGGCGGTGCTGCTGCTCATTGCGCACTGGTATGAGAATCGCGAACCCGTCGAGATCGGCGCCACCGCGACAGTCATTCCGGGCGCCGTATCCGAGCTGCTTTCGCCTTACCGCCGGAGGCGCCTCTGATGCGCCCCTCGACCGGCCGCCTGCGCCACCGCCTGACGCTCGAAGCTGCGGCCCGCACGCCGGATGGCGGCGGCGGCGCAACCGAGACCTGGACCGCAATCGCGCATCTCTGGGGCCAGATTCGCCCGACGAGTGGCACCGAGATCTTCGACGCTGACGCTCTCTCCGGCCGCGTCTCGCACGAGATCACACTGCGCTATCGATCCGGAGTGACGCCAACGATGCGCCTCGCAAGCGGTAGCCGCCGCTTCGAGATCGTCGCCGTCATCGACGTCGACGAACGCCGCCGCTGGATCAAGTGTCTCTGCGTGGAGCGTGACCTGTGAAGCTCACTGTATCCATCACTGGCCAGGATGCCGGACGCCTCGCCGAACGCGTCGAACAACTCGCCCGCGAACGCACGCCTCGAGCCACACCCGAACCCAACGACGATCCAGGCTCGCCGGATCAATCGACAGTTGCGCGAAGCCGCTCACCTCGCACCTCCAGGAGATGACGCATGTCCAGCGCAGCCTGGAACCTTCAGCAGGCAGTCCATGCCGCCCTCGCCGGCAATGCCGACGTGATCGCACACCTCGGCAGCGCGCGCGTCTACGATGACGTGCCGCGGGGCGCCGCATTTCCCTATCTCACGCTCGCCGGCTTCATAGCCCGCGACTGGGCCACAGGTACCGAATCCGGCGCCGAGGTCATCTTCGCTGTCAATGCCTGGTCGCGCGGCGCTGGCCACAAGCAAGCACATCTCCTCGCCGAGGCCGTTCGTGCTGCACTCCACGATGCCCCGCTCACCCTCGCCGACCACCACCTCGTGAATCTTCGCCACGAGACCTCGAACACACATCGCGAGCGTGACGGCGACACCTACCGGGTGGCGATGCGCTTCCGCGCCGTCCTCGAACCAACAGCCTGACCTCCACAGCCAAGGATCCCACGCGATGGCCGCTCAGAAGGGCAAGGACCTACTCCTCAAGGTCGACACCACCGGCACCGGCAGTTTCACGACTGTCGCCGGTCTGCGCTCCCGCTCGATCTCGTTCAACGCCGAGACCGTTGACATCACGCACGCAGACTCTGCCGGCGAATGGCGCGAGCTGCTCGCCGGTGCCGGCGTGAAGAGCGCACGCATCGCCGGCGCCGGCATCTTCAAGGACGCCACCTCCGACGCCACCATTCGCGAGTACGTCTTCAACGGCACGATCCGCGAATGGCAAATCGCAATCCCCGACTTCGGCACGATCGAAGGCCTATTCCAGATCTCATCCTTCGAGCTCTCCGGCCGCCATGACGCCGAAGTCGCCTTCGAGATCACGCTCGAATCCGCCGGGCTGCTCACCTTCACCGCACCATAAAGGACCCTCGATGGCCAACCTTCACCGCGGCGAGATCGATGCCATCCTCGATGGCCAACATCTCCGCTTGTGTCTGACGCTCGGCGCGCTTGCCGAACTCGAGTCCACCTTCGGCGATGAAGACATGCTCGCCCTCGCCGAGCGCTTCGGCCGCGGTCGGCTCAGCTCGCGCGATGCTGTTCGCATCATCGGTGCCGGCCTGCGCGGCGCCGGCCACCAGTTCACCGACGACGCCGTCGCCCGCATGCGAGCCGAGGGTGGCGCCGCCGGCTTCGTCGACATCGTTTCGCGCCTGCTGACAGCCACTTTCGGCACAAGCGACGATGCACCCATGGCCAAAACAGGCGAAGCACTGGCTTCACCTCCGACAGAAGCGAGCAGCACAACGGGCCCTTTCCCTGGTGCGACGTGATGCGCGTCGGCTTCGGCGTTCTCCGTCTGGCGCCCGCGGTGCTCTGGTCGATGACGCCCCGCGAGTTTGCGGCCGCACTCGACGGCGCGCTCGGTCCTTCGCCCGGCCATAACGCCATCGACCGCCCATCACTCGCGAGCCTTATGGCTCGCTATCCCGACAGCTGAGAGAGAGACAAATGGCCGAACCCGTCGCCGACTGGCAGATCAACGTCTCTGCCGACACCAGCGCACTCCGAACGGAGCTGCAGCGCACGTCCCTCATAGGTCGCCAGTTCAGCCGCTCGATGGTCTCGGCCTTCGAAGGCATCGCGGTCCAGGGCCGCTCGCTCGGCGATGTTGTCCGCAGTCTCGGCCTCAGCCTCTCACGCATGGTGCTCGGCGCTGCCTTCAAGCCGCTCGACCAGGCCATGAGCCGCTTCTTCGGCAGTCTCTTCTCCGCCGGCACGGGCCTCGGCTTTGCCAAGGGCGGCGTCCTCCACCACGGGACGCCGATCCCCTTCGCCAAGGGCGGCGTCATCGCGTCGCCCGTCTCCTTTCCACTATCCGGCGGCCGCACCGGGCTCGCCGGCGAGCGCGGACCCGAGGCAATCATGCCGCTCACCCGCACGGCCGACGGGCGCCTCGGTGTCGCCGCCGCCAGCGCAGGCAGCCAGAGCATCACGATCAACATCTCAACACCCGATGTCGAGGGCTTCGCCCGATCCGAGGCCCAGATTGCAGCACTCGTCACCCGCGCCCTCGGCCGCGCCGAACGCAATCTCTAGGGTCGGTCGCCATCATGAGCTTCCACGAGATCCGCTTCCCGACCGCCATCTCGCGCGGCGCCACCGGCGGCCCCGAGCGACGAACCGACGTCGTTGCACTCGGTTCGGGTCACGAAGAACGCAACAGCCGCTGGGCGGACTCGCGCCGCAGCTACAATGCTGGCTACGGCGTCAAGACGCTTGATGACCTTCACGCCGTCATCGCCTTCTTCGAGGAGCGGCGCGGCCGCCTCTATGGCTTCCGTTGGAAGGACCACGCCGACTTCCGATCCGGCCTGCCGTCCGCAACGCCAACCGCACTCGATCAACCGCTCGGCGTCGGTAACGGCGCGACCTCGACCTACAGGCTCGTCAAGCGCTACGGGACATCGCACGCGCCATGGTCTCGGCAAATCATAAAGCCCGTCGCCGGCACCGTGCTCGTCGCTGTGGATGGAACACCAGTCTCAGTCGGCACCGATGTCGTCCTTGATCCAACCACCGGCACTCTGGCCTTCGCGCCCGAGCACATCCCCGCCGATGGCGCCGTTGTAACTGCCGGATTCGAGTTCGACGTCCCCGTCCGCTTCGATAGCGACAAGCTCGAAGTGAGCCTCCAGGGTTTCAGCCACGGCGCTATTCCCTCGATTCCGATCGTGGAGGTCCGCCTATGAAGCAGCTCAGCGACGCGCTGACGGCCCATCTTCAATCAGGTGCCACGACGCTGTGCTGGTGCTGGCGCCTCACGCGCCGCGACGGCACGAAGCTCGGCTTCACGGATCACGATCGAGATCTCACTTTTGACGATACGATCTTCGAGGCCGCCAGCGGGTTCACAGCGAGCGAGATCCGCGATCAGGTCGGCCTCAGCGTCGACAACCTCGAAGTGACGGGTGCTCTCATCTCCGACCGCCTCTCCGAGATTGCCCTCGCCGCTGGGGATTTCGACGATGCGGCTATCGAGATCTTCCGCGTGAACTGGCAGGAGCCCGGTCAGCGCGTTCTCATGCGTACCGGCTCGCTCGGCGAGGTCCGCCGCTCGGGCACTGCCTTCAGTGCCGAGGTCCGCGGCCTTGCCCACTATCTGCAGCAGCCCAAGGGCCGCCTCTTCCAATATACCTGCGACGTCGACCTCGGTGATGCGCGCTGCGGGGTCGACGTCACAGCGCCCGCCTACCGCGCCACCGGAACCGTCCTCGCCATCGTGAGCACGCGCAGGCTCGTCGTCGATGGCCTCGCTGACCACGCCGTGGGTTGGTTCAACCGCGGCGTCATCGCCTTCACGAGCGGCGCCAATGCCGGACGCGCCATGGAGATCAAGAGCCACAGCGCCCGCGCCGACATGATCGAAGTCGAACTCTGGCAGTCCATGGGCGAGCCGATCGCGATTGGCGACACCTTCACCGCGACCGCCGGGTGCGACAAGCGTATCGAAACCTGCGCCATGCGCTTTGGCAATGCCGTCAACTATCGCGGCTTCCCGCACATGCCCGGCAATGACTTCGTCACGGCGATCGCTCAGCCCGGCAACACACCGCGCCCCGCCGGCAGCACCTCCGGCGAGAGAACCTGAGCCCATGACTTACTCGCGCGAGGACATCGTCGCTGAAGCGCGGCGCTGGATCGGCACGCCATATCATCATCAGGCAAGTGTGCGCGGCATCGGCAGCGACTGCCTCGGACTTGTTCGCGGCGTATGGCGCGCGCTGCACGGCATCGAGCCGGAAGCCGTTCCCGCATACTCGCGCGACTGGGCCGAAGCAACGGGCACCGAGACCATGATCGCCGCCGCCCGCCGCCACATGATCGAGCGCGACGCACCCTCGCCTGGCGACGTTCTCATCTTCCGCTATCGCGCACACGCAGTCGCTAAGCACGTCGGCATATCTTCCGGACCATCAACGATGATCCACGCCATTGAGGGCCGTGCTGTCGCGGAGGTGCCGCTCGGCACGTGGTGGCGCCGACACCTAGCCGCCGTTTTCTCCTTTCCCGGGATCAGTTCCTGATGGCCACGCTCGCTCTCGCCGTTGCCGGCGCCGCCGTCGGCTCCGCGCTGCTACCTGCCGGCGTCACCGTCCTCGGCGCCACGCTCAGCGGCGCCATGATTGGTGGCCAGATCGGTGCGCTCGCAGGCAGCTACGTCGATCAGGCGCTCCTTGGAGGCTCCGGGCAGTCCCGCGCGCGCGGCGGCCCTCGCCTCGATGATTTGCGGATCACCGCCTCGACTGAGGGCGCTGCGGTCCCGCGCCTCATCGGCCGCGCCCGCCTCGGTGGCCAAGTCATCTGGGCCTCCTCGCTCGAGGAGGAAATCGTCAAGAACCACGGCGGGGGCGGCGGAAAAGGCGGCTCCGGCGGCGGCGCATCGTCGCGCAGTTATCGATACTACGCCAACTTCGCCATCGCACTCTGCGAAGGCACGATCACCTCCATCGGTCGCGTTTGGGCCGACGGCAAGGAGCTGGACCTCACACAACTCACCTATCGCCTCCACACCGGCACGGAGGACCAGCCGCAGGACGATCTCATCGTCGCGCATCTCGGCCCCGACAACGCCCCCGCCTACCGCGGCATTGCCTACATCGTCTTCGAGCGAATGCTGCTTGAGTCCTACGGCAATCGCCTACCCCAGCTTTCATTCGAGGTCTTCCGCGCCGTCGATCCCTTCGAGCAGAGCGTGCGCGCGGTGGTCATGATCCCGGGCTCCGGCGAATTCGTCTACGCGACGATGCCTGTGAGCCGCCGCGTCGGCCCCGGTCAGAGCGAGACCGAGAACGCGCACACCCTCCAGAGCGACACCGACTGGAACGTCTCTCTCGACCAACTCGCCGCTACCTTCCCCAACATCGGCGCGGTCTCGCTGGTCGTGAGCTGGTTCGGCACCGACCTTCGCGCCGGCCACTGCCAGGTCCGCCCCGCCGTCGACAGCCACGCCAAGAGCACCGAGCCGCTCAGCTGGAGCGTCGCCGGCCTCACGCGCAGCAGCGCGCCGCTAATCAGCCACCACGACGGCCGCCCCGCCTATGGGGGCACGCCCTCGGACCAAACTGTCATCGCCGCCATCCAGGATCTCAAAGCGCGCGGGCACAAGGTCACGCTCAACCCGTTCATCCTCATGGACGTGCCCGAGGAGAATTCGCGCCCCAATCCTTACGAGCCTGACGGCACGCAGCCCGCCTATCCCTGGCGCGGTCGCATCACCATTCATCCCGCGCCCACGGCCGGAGGCACACCCGACAAGACCACCGCCGCCGCCAGCCAGGTCGCGGCCTTCGTCGGCACTGCCGCGCGCCACCATTTCTCCATCAGCGGACAGCAGGTCACTTACTCAGGCCCCGCCGAATGGTCCTTTCGGCGCATGATCCTGCACTATGCGCATCTCGCTGCTGCTGCAGGCGGCGTCGACGGCTTCATTCTCTGCTCCGAGCTCCGCGGCCTCACGCAAGCACGCGCTTCCGCCTCGGCCTATCCGTTCGTCGACGCCCTGGTCGCGCTCGCAGCCGATGTCCGCGCTGTCCTCGGCCCGGACACCAAGATCACCTACGGTGCCGACTGGTCCGAGTATTTCGGCCATCATCCACAAGATGGCAGCGGCGACGTTTACTTCCATCTCGATCCGCTATGGGCCTCGACAAATATCGACGCCATTGGCATCGACGCCTACTGGCCGCTCGCCGACTGGCGCGATGGCCGCGATCACGCCGACTGGCACGCAGGCCATCGCGCGCTCCACGATCTCCGCTATTTGAAGTCCAATCTCGTCGCCGGCGAAGGCTACGACTGGTACTACGCGAGCGGCTCCGACCGCGAACTCCAAATCCGCACCCCGATCACTGATGGCCACGCTGACAAGCCGTGGGTATTCCGCTTCAAGGACATTCGCTCCTGGTGGGAGAGCGCGCACTTCAACCGTCCTGGCGGCATCGAAAGCACGACGCCGACGGCCTGGATTCCTCAATCCAAGCCCTTCTGGCTCACCGAGATCGGTTGCCCAGCCATCGACAAAGGCGCGAACCAGCCGAATGTCTTCGTCGACCCCAAGAGCGCCGAGAGCTCGCGCCCCTATTTCTCCACTGGCGCGCGCGACGACCTCATCCAGCGTCTCTATCTTCAGGCACTCACCGAGGGCCTCGACCCTTCGCATCCCGGTCACATCGAAGATGCGAACCCGACATCGCCTCTCTATGGCGCACCGATGGTCGATCTCGCCCATGTCTACATCTACGCCTGGGACGCGCGGCCTTATCCGTCCTTTCCCAACAACCGTCTCGCCTGGGGCGACGGCGACAACTGGCGACACGGGCACTGGCTCAACGGTCGCATTGCCAGCCAGCCGCTCGCCGCCGTTGTGTCCGACATCCTGACATCGCACGCATTCGAGTCCTCGGAAGTCGGCAGACTCGCCGGCGTTGTCCCGGGCTATGTCATCGATCAGGTCATGTCCGCGCGAGATGCATTGCAGCCGCTCGAGCTTGCTTACTTCTTCGACTCGCTGGAGAGCGAAGGCCGCATCGTCTTTCGTCATCGCGGCATCGACCCGCCCGTATTCACGCTCACCGCTGGCGCCGCAGCCGAGCTGAAACCCGGCGCCGATCTCATCGCGCTCGCCCGCTCTCAGGAAACAGACCTGCCCGCCTCCGCACGCATTTCCTATGCTGCCTCCGAGCGCGATTACCGCAGGGCTGTTTCAGAGGCACGCCGCCTCGTCGGCGCCAGCGGCCGCACGTCGCTCGCCGAACTCGCCATCGTCATGGAGGCCGACCAGGCGTCGCAGATTGCCGAGAGCTGGCTCTTCGAGACCTGGGCCGCCCGTGAGCGCGCGCAGTTCGCGCTTCCCCCGAGCCGGATTGCGCTCGAGCCGGGGGATGTCGTCGCGCTCGACGACCCAGGCGCCCCCCGCCTCTTCCGCATTACCGAGATCGGCGATCACGGCGCCCGCGAGATCGACGCGAGCCGCATCGAGCCCGACGTCTACGCGCCGATCACTGCGGTACCACGCGACGGGGACGCGCCGCTCGTCACGATCCTCGGCCAGCCATCCGCCATATTCCTCGACCTCCCACTGCTTCTCGGCAACGAGCCGCCTGATGCAGGTTACTTCGCGGCGATGATGCGCCCCTGGCCAGGCGCCGTCGCGCTGTACAGCTCGCCCGAGACTTCGGGTTTTACGCTGCGCGCGCTCGCAAGCGAACCGGCGACCATGGGCCTGACACTCGGCGATCTTCCACCCGGCCCTCCGAGCCGGCTCGACAAGTCCAATGTCCTGCATGTTCGGCTCGACTACGGCGCGCTCGCCTCGGTCAGCGATCTTGCGCTCCTCTCCGGCGCCAATGCTGCTGCCATAGAGCACAGCCCCGGCCGCTGGGAGGTCCTTCAATTTCGCGAGGCAACGCTCGTCGCTCCCTCAACCTACGCACTCTCCGCGCTTATCCGTGGCCAGCAGGGAACTGAGGACACGACCCGCCATCCGCTGCCTGCCGGCGCGCGTTTCGTGCTCCTCGATTCCGCGATCACGTCGCTCGATCTGGCGCCGAATGAAGTTGGCCTTGCATTCAACTGGCGATTTGGCCCCTCGAACCGTGACCTTGGATCGCCCTCCTACGACACGGTCGTCCACGCCTTTGCACGCATAGGCCGGCGCCCCTTTGCTCCGGTGCATGTGCGCGGCCACCGCGAGGCCGGTGATCTGCACATCCGCTGGATCCGCCGCACGCGCATCGGCGGCGATAGCTGGGAGAGTGCCGACGTGCCTCTCGGCGAGGACAGCGAGCGCTATGAGATCGACGTGCTCGACGGTGATGCTGTCCTGCGCACGGTCACGGCATCGACTTCATCGGCCATCTATTCCGCCGCCGATCAATTCGCGGATTTCGGCTCCCTGCCGGCGACCGTAACCATCCGCATCAGCCAGCTCAGCGCGAGCTACGGCCGCGGCAGCCCCGCCACTGCCGTCCTCTAGATTCCAAATCGGAGCTTCTAATGCAGCAGCCATCCTGGATGGCCGAGGCCTGGCGCGAGCTTGGCCAATCCGAAATTTCCGGACCGACGCACAATCCGCGCATCGTCGCGATGTTCGACGAGCTTGGACATCGCGGCCAATCCGACGAGACCGCCTGGTGCGCCGCCTTTGCCGGCGCCTGCCTCGAGCGCGCCGGCATTGCCAGCACTCGCTCGCTGCGCGCCCGCTCCTATCTCGACTGGGGCACATCCACAGACACGCCGATCACCGGCTCAATTGTCGTGCTTAAGCGCGGCAGCGATCCCGCGCTTGGGCACGTCGGCTTCCTCGTCGGCATGACGGGCACGCAGGTGTTCATTCTCGGCGGAAATCAATCGAATGCCGTCACTGTCGCGGCCTTCGATCGCGGCCTCATCCTCGACTTCCGTCAGCCCGCATCAACCGCAGCAGCCCGTATAGCCGACCACAAATTCGAGCTCGCGCTTCGGCACGTTCTCTCGATGGAAGGCGGTTGGACTGACGATCCGCACGATCCCGGCGGCCCGACGAACAAGGGCATCACGCTCACCGTCTATGCCCGCGAACTCCGCGTCGAAGTGACGACACAAAATCTCGCCGAACTGAGATCCAATCTCCGCTCGCTTCCCGACGAGCTTGTCCGCAAGATCTACCTGACGCGCTACTGGCAGCCCGCACGCTGTTCGGAGCTGAGGCCGTCCCTTGCGCTCATGCACTTCGATGCTTGCGTCAATCATGGTGTCGGGACGGCTGCCCGCTTTCTGCAAGAAGCGCTCGGTGTCGAGAGCGACGGCGAGATCGGCCCGATCACGCTCACCGCTGCGCGCACTGCCGCCCCTCGCGAGACCCTCGCGCGCTACGCCGCGATCCGCCGACATCGCTATCGCGCACTTCCCCACTTCTGGCGCTTCGGCCGCGGCTGGCTCCGTCGCGTCGACGCCACACTTGCCGCTGCCACCCGCCTCGTCCCCTCTGCCAACGATCCCGCTCAAACCGAGGAGTTCCCCTTCATGACCGGACCGACCGACGCGCCGACGACAAAGCCCTACGCGTCCGCCGACACCAAAGGCTGGTGGCAATCCATGACGATTTGGGGAACGCTGCTCACCGCGCTCACGACGGTCTTGCCGCTTGTCGGCGTCGTGCTCGGCATTAGCATCACGCCAGACCTTGCCGAGCAGATCGGTCGGGATATCGTCCTGGTCATCCAGGCAATAGGCGGGCTGATCGGCACGCTTATGGCGCTGCTGGGTCGCGCCCGCGCCAGCGCACTCCTTCAGGCGCGATCGCCGCGCCAGAGCCTCTGATCTCGTGGTCGCGCTCGCCTACTTGCGTCGCGCGCGTCGCGCGCGATACTTCGCGGCCCAGCCCTCCCGCACCTCCTGCGGCGCGCGGCCCACGGCCAGCGCATCCGCCGGCACGTCCTTCGTGATCACGCTGCCTGATCCGACGTAGGCTCCGGTGCCGATCTTCACCGGCGCCACCAGCGCCGAATTCGAGCCGACGAAGGCACCAGCACCAACGTCGGTGTGATGCTTCTCGAAGCCATCGTAATTGCAGAAGATCGTACCCGCACCGATGTTGGCATCGGCGCCGACACGCCCGTCGCCGATGTAGGCGAGGTGGTTGGCCTTGGCGCCAGCCTCCATCACCGCATTCTTCACCTCGACGAAGTTGCCGATGTGTACGTCGGGACCGATGTCGGCGCCAGGACGCAACCGCGCGAAGGGGCCGACAATCGCGCCCGCGCGAATGCGCAGCCCGGCTCGATCCTTCCCGTGAATACCGACGATGTGGCAGTTCGCCCGGATCGTCACGCGATCCTCGATGATCACGCCCGGCCCGATAACGACATTCGGCTCGATCAGCACATCCCGCCCGATCACCGTGTCATGGCTGAGCCACACGGTCTCCGGCGCGACCAGTGTTGCGCCATCGCGCATGGCTTCGAGCCGCCGCCGGCGCTGCCAGATCGCTTCCGCTGTCGCGAGCTGCGATCGGTCGTTGATGCCCAGCACCTCGTCCTCGCCGCATACCACGACTCTCGCCGCATAGCCGTCCGCCCGCGCCAGCTCGACGGCGTCGGTCAGGTACAGCTCGCCCTTCGCATTGCCGCTCCCAATCCTGCGCAACAAGGCCGCGAGGCCCCGCACGCGGAAAGCCATCACCCCGGAATTGCACAGGCGGATGCGCCGCTCCGCCTCGCTGGCATCGGCGTGTTCGCGGATCGCGATCAGTCCGCCCCCAGCATCAGTCAGCAGCCGCCCATAGCCCGTCGGGTCCACCGCTTCGAATCCCAGCACGACGACGCCCGCTCCTTGCTCGAGCGCCGCGCGCATCCGCGAAAGCGTCTCCGACGAGAGCAGTGGCGTATCGCCGTAGAGCACCATCACGTCGCCCGCGTGGCCTTCCAGCGCAGCCGCCGCGGCCAGCACAGCGTCCGCCGTTCCGCGCCTCTCGGCCTGTATATAGGTCTCGACTGCCGGCGCGGCTGCCCGTCCTTCCGAAGTCACATCTTCCATTCCCGGCCCAACGACGAGCGCCAGCCGCTCCGGCGTCAGCACGCGCACGGCATCGAGCACATGGCCGAGCATCGATCGGCCGGCGATCCGGTGCAGCACCTTGGGCGTGTCCGAGCGCATGCGCGTGCCGAGACCCGCTGCCAGCACGACGGTCAGAAGTGATGCGGCCATAGCTATTTCCTTGATCGGACCGGCTGAGCCGACGCGAAAGCGCGAACCGGCCGGAGCTGCCTCCATCTGGCAATGTCCGCGCCAACCGTCAATTGCGGCGGCCGACCTTGCCCACCTGAAAGTCGCTGCCCCCAAGTTGCAGGCCCATTGGTACCCCGCACGTACGGCACCCTACTTCTCCATGCCTCTACAACGCCTCTGGAACACCACACTGCCGTCCAGCACGTAGGCCACCCCTATTCCCCGCCTTCACACTGTCGTGCGCCATCAAAATGCCGCTTGACGAACCCTCCCTTGCCATGAAAAAGAACGATCGTTCGTTTTTATTGCAACGCACAAAGCGTGGCGAACGGTATCGAACCATGGCCAAGCTCAGCCCAGAGACGCTGCGCGAACGCAGCGACCACATCCTCGACGCAGCCGGGCGCTGTTTCGCGCGCGCAGGCTTCCACCGCACCACCATGCAGGACATCTGCCGGGAGGCCGAGGTGAGCCCCGGCGCCCTCTACATCTACTTCAACAGCAAGGAAGCCCTTATCGCCGGCATTTGCGAGCGAGAGCGCGCGGAGTTCGCGAGCCGCTTCGCCGAGATGCCCGTCGGCTCCGATTTCATGGGCGCGCTCGCCGTCCTTGGTCGCCAGTTTCTTGAGGATCCTCTTCACCGCCGGCTCCTCTGCGTCGAGGTTGGCATCGAGGCGACGCGGAACCCGAGGGTCGGCGAGATCCAGAAGTCGGTCGAGGGCTACATTCGGGGCTCCTTCCATGACCTCTTCACCAAGCTGAAGGCCGAGGGCCGCATCGCCCCGGTCTTCGACATCGACACCGTCGTCGAAGCTTTCATGACCATCGCCGACGGGATGCTTTGGCGCCGCGCCGTCGATGAAAATTTCAAAGCTGACATCGTCTTGCCGCCACTGCTCGAGGCAGTAGCCGCACTCCTCCGTCCTGTTTCCACCGAGACCAAACCATGAAGAAGAAATTGCTTCTCTGGGGACTTGCCCTTCTGCTCGTCGGCGGAGGTGCCTTCACCTATAAGGCGGGGCTCCTGCCGTCGGCCGCAGCCAACAAGAAGGGCCAGCAATCACCGGACGCGGCACCGAATCTCCAGATCAGCGTCAGCGTTGTCCGCGTCGCGCCGCACGCCTTCGTTGAGACGCTCGCGCTCAGCGGCTCGCTCATCCCGCGAGACGAGATCCTGATCGGGCCCGAGATCGAAGGCCTTCGTGTCCTCGACGTGCTCGTCGAGGAAGGCGCAGCAGTGAAGCGGGGCCAGGTGCTCGCGCGGCTGGTACCCGACACGCTGGACGCTCAGCTCGCGCAGAACGAAGCGTCGCTCGCCCGCAATGCCGCGGCCACCGCGCAAGCACGCAGCACGATCTCCGAGGCCGAGGCGCGCCTCAAGGAAGCCCAGAATGCGATCGGCCGCGCCCGCACACTGAGGGATGCAGGCCACGTCTCAGATGCTGTCTTCGACCAACGCGAGTCCGTCTTCAAGCTCGCCGAGGCGCAGCTCAATGCCGCGCGTGATGGCCTCAAGGCTTCCGAAGCGGATCGCGCGGCCATCGAGGCCCAACGTCGCGAGCTTCTCTGGCGGCGCTCGAAGACCGAGGTCACAGCACCCGCGGACGGCATCATCAGCCACCGCCGCGCCCGCATCGGCGCCACGGCTGCGCTCGTCTCGCAAGAGCCGATGTTCCGCATGATCGCGAACGGTCAGATCGAACTCGACGCCGAGGTTCCCCAGGCCCACCTCGTCCGCCTCGCCGAGGGGCAGAAGGCCCGTATCGCCATTCCAGGAAATGGCGAGGTCGAGGGTACCGTCCGCCTCGTCTCGCCGGCCGTGGACCCCACATCCCGTCTCGGCCGCGTCCGCATCCTGCTCGGCAACGATCCCAATCTCCGCATCGGCACATTCGCCCGCGGCGAGGTCGTCATTGCCCGCGGCTCGGGCCTCGCCGTCCCCCGCTCGGCAGTCCAGTTCGGCAAGTCGGGGCCGAGCGTTCAGGTCGTCGAGAACGAGACCATCGAAACGCGTCCGGTCGTGCTCGGCCTTATGGAGGCGGACAAGCTTGAGATCCGCGAAGGCGTCGCCGAGGGCACGTTTGTCGTCGCCAAGTCGGGCACGTTCCTGCGCAATGGCGATCGGGTCCGCCCCGTCGTCCTTTCCCGCGCCATCGCAGACGGGCGGTAAGCCATGAATTTCAACATCTCGGCTTGGTCGATCCGTAATCCGGTTCCGCCGATCACACTCTTTCTGGTGCTGATGGTGCTCGGCACCATCGCCTTCATGCAGCTCCCGATCACGCGCTTCCCTAACATCGATGTGCCCATCGTTCGGGTGCACATCTACCAGTCGGGCTCAGCACCGGCCGAGCTCGAAACGCAAGTCACGAAGCGCGTCGAGGATGCCATCGCGAGCGTCAACGGCGTCAAGCACATCACGTCGACCGTCACAGAAGGCATCTCCCTCACCATTATCGAGTTCCGCCTCGAGACGAACACCGACCGCGCCGTCAATGACGTGAAGGACGCGATCGCGCGCATCCGCTCGGAACTGCCGCGTACGATCGAGGAGCCCGTCGTTGCGCGCCTCGATGTCGAGGGCTTGCCGATCGTCACCTACGCGGTGCGCGCGCCCGCGATGACGCCACAGGAAGTCTCCTGGTTCGTCGATGACGTCGTCGTGCGCACGCTGCAGGGCGTGAAGGGCGTGGGCGAGGTGATCCGCGTCGGTGGCGTCAAGCGCGAGATTCGTGTGGCGCTCGATCCCGACCGCCTTCTCTCGCTCGGCATCACCGCGGGAGATGTCAACCGACAACTCCGCGCGACCAACGTCGATCTTGCAGGCGGACGCGGCGAGATCGGTGGCCGCGAGCAGGCCATCCGCACGCTCGCGGGCCAGACGACTGTCGCGAAGCTCGCCTCTACGATGATTGCCCTTCCCGGCGGACGGAAGGTACGCCTCGACGAGCTCGGCACTGTTTCGGACTCGTACGAGGAGCCACGCGCCTTCGCGGTCGTCGACAAGGAGCCGGTGGTCGCTTTCTCGATCACGCGCGCCAAAGGCGCGAGCGACACGACTGTGTCTACTGACGTTCACAATGCCGTCCAAGCGATCGTCAAGCTCTACCCCGACGTCCAGATCTCTATGATCGACACGACGACGACCGCCGTGCGCGGCGCCTACACGTCGACCATGCAGACGCTCATCGAGGGCGCGCTGCTCGCCATCGCCGTCGTCTTCCTGTTCCTACGCAATTGGCGCGCCACGATCATCACGGCCGTCGCCCTGCCCCTGTCGATTATTCCCGCGTTCTTCGTCCTTCACGTGCTCGGCTTCTCGCTCAACCTCGTCAGTCTGCTCGCCGTCACCATCGCGACCGGCATCCTCGTCGACGACGCCATCGTCGAGATCGAGAACATCGAGCGGCACATGGCCATGGGTAAGCTGCCCTACCGCGCATCTCTCGATGCCGCGGATCAGATCGGCCTTGCCGTCATCGCCATCACGACGACCATCATCGCCGTCTTCACGCCTGTGAGCTTCATGGGCGGCATCGCCGGCATGTACTTCAAGCAGTTCGGCTTGACGGTCAGCATTGCTGTGTTCTTCTCGCTCATCGTCGCTCGCCTGCTGACGCCGCTGCTCGCGGCCTACTTCCTCCGCCCCCGCCCCCACAGCGATCACGAGCCGCGTTGGCTGCGCGCCTACACGCGCCTTGCGCGCTGGTCCGTGCGCCACCGCTTCCTGACGCTGATCGCCGGCCTTGGCATTTTCGCGGCCTCAATCGGCAGCTTCTTCCTGCTGCCATCAGCCTTTTTGCCGGTCGACGATACCGGCCGCATCCTGCTCGCTGTCGAGCTGCCACCCGGCTCGCGCCTCGATGACACGCGGCGCGTCACGAACGAGATAACGGACCGCATCAAGCGGCGCCCCGATGTCGTGAGCGTCTTCGTGACAGGCGGCCAGATCCTCGGATCCGGCGCCGAGGTGCGGAAGGCGACGCTCACGATCAATCTCGTACCGAAATCCAAGCGCAAGGACGCGCAGATCACGATCACTGAGGCGATCGGCGCCGACCTCGCGTCGGTTCCCGACATTCGATACTGGTTCCTGCGGGATAACGGCCAGCGCGCCTTCACGGTCGTGGTCACGGGTCGTGAGGGAGCCGAAGTCGACCGCGTCGCCGCAGGATTGACGTCAGAGGCCAAGCGGGTCGTCGACAAGGACGGCAACGCGATGCTCCTCAACGTCGTGTCCACGGCAGAGCTCGATCGCCCTGAGATGCTCGTCGTGCCGCGCACCGAGCTTGCCGCCGACCTCGGCGTCTCAACCGAGACCATCTCCGAAGCCGTCCGCATCGCCACCATCGGCGATATCCCAGCCGCGCTCGCGAAGATGAACATCGACGATCGCCAGATCCCGATCCGGGTGCAACTCGCCGAGGATGCGCGCGGCGAACGCGGCACGCTCGAAGGCCTCAAGGTTCCGACCAACGCGGGCGGCTCGGTCCCGCTCAGCGTCGTTGCCGACATCAAGATGAGCCAGGGCCCAACCGCGATCAGCCGCTATGACCGCCGTCGCCAGGTGGTGATCGGCGCCGATCTCGCGGGCGAAACTCCGCTTGGCGATGCTCTCAAGGCTGTGCTCGCGCAGCCTTCTGCACAGAACCTGCCCGCTGGCGTGGAGGTGCGCCAGTTCGGCGACGCCGAGGTCATGGGTGAGGTCTTCGAGAGCTTCGGCAAGGCCATGGGCGCCGGCATCATGATGATGTACGCGGTTCTCGTGCTGCTCTTCGGCTCGTTCCTCCAGCCCATCACGATCCTGTTCTCATTGCCACTGTCGATCGGCGGCGCCATCTTCGCGCTCTACATCACGAACGAGCCCGTCAGCCTGCCGGTCGTGATCGGCATCCTGATGCTCATGGGCATCGTGACAAAGAACGCAATCCTGCTCGTCGACTTCGCCGTGGAAGAAATGGCGAAAGGCGTGCGCCGCGCCGAGGCCATCGTCGATGCCGGTCGCAAGCGTGCTCGCCCCATCATCATGACCACGATCGCCATGGTCGGCGGCATGATCCCGGCTGCGATCAATGCTGGTGAGGGCGGCGAGTTCCGCGTGCCGATGGCCGTGGCCGTCATCGGCGGCCTGATCTCTTCGACGCTGCTGAGCCTGCTCTTCGTACCCGCAGTCTTCGCCGTGATGGATGATTTTTCGCGGTTCATGTGGTGGATCTTCGGGCGCTTTGTCGGACCGAGCGACGAGAGCACCCAGAATGCTCATGATGCTCCAGCCGATCGCCAGCCGTCTCATGCAGGCCCAACTCCCGCTCGCCCAATCGCCGCGGAATAGGTGTTTTCCCGCAAGCCTCTGCGGGTTGCGTGCATCTCGCCGGAGGCCTACCGTGATGCGCACACTGCTCATGTCAGTAGCGGGAGTGTGCGACCATGTTCGATGCTAAAAGCCTACTCGAGATGATGGTTCGGGGCGCATCCCCGAATTCACCTCAGGCCCAGCCCGGCCGCGGCGGTGGTGGCGGTGGGCTTGAAGATATTCTGGGACAATTGCTCGGCGGTGCCGGCCAGCAAGGTGATCCAACGCGCGGCCGCTCCGGTAATCAGTCCGGTATCGGCGGCCTCGAAGATCTCATGAAGCAATTCTCGGGCGGCGGAGCGCCCGCAAACAGCCGCGCCGCAGCGCCAGACGCCGCGCCTCCCGGTCCAAACCCCGGTCAAAGTCAGGGCAGCGGAGGCTTCCTCGATGATCTCCTGCGCAACCTCACGAAATCGCAATCAGGCGGCCCAAACGGTCAAGGTGGCGGCAGTCTTGTCGACATCCTCGGGCAGATCCTCGGACAAGCAACCGCGGGCGCCAAGGAAGGCGCCCAACGTATCGACGACGCGACCGGCGCCTCCGGCCAACTCCGCGACATCCTAACAAGGACCACCGGCAAATCCCCCGAAGAGCTGATGAATGCAGCCAAGGAGCTGGTCGAGAAAAACAAGCTCGGCGCTGGTGCAGCGGCGGGCGGCCTCGGCGCCGTCGTCCTCGGCACGCAGACTGGCCGCGCACTTGCCGGCAGCGCGATCAAGCTCGGCGCACTCGCGCTCATCGGTGGCCTCGCCTACAAGGCAGTTCAGAACTATCAGGCAGGTAAACCCGTGATCGGCGGCGGAGCGCCCCAGGCACTCCTCGAAGCACCGTCTGGCTCAGGCTTCGAGTCGCGCGCCGTCACTCACGACGCCGCGCTGCTCTACATCCGCTCGATGATTGCCGCAGCGGCAGCCGATGGCCGCATCGAGCAAAATGAGATGAACAAGATCATCGGCGGGCTCAAGCAGATGGGTGTCGATCGCGAGGCAGAGGAGTTCCTCGCCAACGAACTCAACAACCCGGCCACCGTTGAGGAACTCGCCAGTGCCGTCCATGGCGATGCGGAGGCCGTGCAGGTCTACACCGCCGCACGGATCGCCATCGACCTCGACAACGAGGAGGAGCACGATTTCCTGGTACGGCTGGCCAATGAACTCGGCCTCGACCAGGAGCTGGTCGCGCATATTGATGCAGCGGCGCGACAGGCAGCGTAGGGTACGCCTGACCAGGGGCAGCGCCGCCGGCATGGCACTGCGGATGAGGCGGAGAACCTCTTCCCAGCAGCCGGCGGCACAAAACAATCAGCCGCCGAAAAGCACGGTGTGCATGATGCGGCCGGGCATGAACGTGAAGAAGCCGGCGATGAGGAGCGCGCCGGCATAAAGTCCGATCATGCCCTTCTTGTGCGCGGAGATGTTTCCGCGCCGGGCCATCATGACCGCAAACGGCGTGTAGGCCAGCACCCAGATCGAGAGCAGGTGGATGACACTGAAGCCATTCCACTGGTTCATCCCGTGAATCCAGAATGAACTCGCGGCGATCAGGAGCATCAGGCTGACCCAGATATAGCCCAATGTCCGGTGCGGAAAATCTCCCTTCCGCCGGGAGAGCTGCACGAGGCCGAGACCGAATGCAGTCATGGCTGCAAAGGCGTGCAGCTTTATTGCGAGGCTTGCCGACAGCAACGGCTCGAGCGTCACGCTGCCTCCTGTACCGCCCTTATTTCCGGCGGTGGATCGAAGTCCTCAGGAATTCCGGCGAGGCCGACCCTCTGGAACCATCGGCCGAGGGCCGGCGACGCGGTCAACACTGCAAACGGGATCGCAACGAGGTATCCTGCCGTCAGCGGCAGGCTCCACCAAAACACTGGCGGCGCAATCAGCCACAGCAGCCCACACACAATAGTCCCAAACAGGGTCTGCGGCCATAGAGTGCGCACCGCCGTCACCCACGAGATGCCATATGCATCACGCGACTGCCCACCCCACACGACCGACTTCCCGAACGCGAGGCCGATCATGAAGATCGACGTGCGGATCGTCGAGATCGCGCCCTGCAGGAACGAGAACACCAGCTCGAGCACCGCCGACACCGCGAACCGCACCGGGCCGCCATAGCGCGCCACGCCACCCTTCGTAAGGACGGCGTCTATCAGACCCGCGATTTTGGGGCTCAAGTACATGACGAAGAACAGCACATAGAGGAAGATCGCCGGCCCCACCGGATAGTTCGGGATCGACTGCCCTTCCCATGCCGCGATCGGCAACAGCGCGATCATGAGCGTCCATGCGGGAATGCCGATGAACATCAGGATCGCCCAAAGAAGCTGGAAGCGGCTCATGGCATAGAGGCCCGGCAGATCCAGCAGCTTGATGTACTGCATGTTGCCCTGGCACCAGCGCACGTCGCGCTGCGCGAAGTCGAGCATGGTTGGCGGGTTCTCCTCCCACGAGCCGTTCTCGACCGGCAGCACGCGCACCTCGTAGCCGGCGCGCCGCATGAGTGTCGCCTCGACCTGATCGTGCGAGAGCACGTGGCCCCCGAGCGGCGGCTTGCCCGGCAGCAGAGGCAGGTCGCAATCCTCGACGAACGGCTTGATGCGCACCACTGCGTTGTGTCCCCAGAAGGGTCCGCAGTCGCCCACCCACCACGCTTGCCCCATGGTGTACGAGCGCATGCCATGGCGCATGCCGAACTGGAAGATGCGCGCGAAGGCCGACGACGATGGCATGCCCACGACCAGCGACTGCAGAATGCCGATCCGCGGGTGCGCCTGCATCATGCGTACGAGCCGCACGATCGCCGGGCCAGACATCACGCTGTCCGCATCGAGCGGCAGCATCAGCTCGTAATCGCCGCCCCACCGCTCACAGAAGTCTCGGACGTTGCCGGCCTTGTATCCCTTGTTTTCCTCGCGTCGGCGGTAAGTGATCCGCGCGGCATCCGGGTCTTGTGCCTTCCATGCCGCGATCGCCGCCTCCTCGGCAGCCGCCACCTCCGGCCGATTGGTGTCCGAGAGCACGAAGTAGCTGAAGGTCGCCCCCTCGCCCGTCGCTTCGATACTGTCCTTCACAATGCGCAGGCGGCGGATAGCACGCGCCGGATCCTCATTGCGCAGCGTCATGAACACGGCCGTCTTGATCGTGATCGGTGTCGCCACGTCGCCGGCTCCGGCATAGGGTGCGACTGCCCCCATGGGGTCCTTGTGGAAGTGCAGGAGCCAAAGCCCGATCACCGAGTTCCAGAAGCCGACCACCGTCCACGGCGTGCCGAAGGCGAAGCACACGAACATGATGATATCGACGACCGTCCAGCCGCCAGCGCCGAGCACCCGCGCCGCGAGCCAAAGCATGGCGAGCCACGTCACGACGTTAAGCACCATCATGATCAGGCGCCGGCGTGAAAGCTCGCCGTTTGCCTGAAGCCCGGTCGGTACGCTAAGGCTTGGAGTGCCTGCGACCCTCGCGCCGCGCGGCGCCGCATCATCAACGTTGTTGGTCATTGCTGTGCTTGCTGGGGTTATGAGGAGAGTGCCCATTTGAAGGGCGGGACGCCGCGGAACGGATCGACAATGGCCGATAAGCCCAAAGACACCGCGGGAGAAATGCCTCTCGCCAACGCCTCGCCGACCAATTCGTTCCTGCCGCGAACAGCCCGGGCCATCTGGTACACGGCCCCGGGCGCGGTGGAAATACGTTTGAGCGAGCTCCCATCGCCTGAGCCCGGCCAAGCCCTCGTGCGGACCGCATTCAGCGGCGTCAGCCGCGGCACCGAACGACTGGTCATCAGTGGCGCCGTCGGCCAAGAGGAGTGGGAGCGCATGCGCGCGCCCCTGCAAGAGGGCGCGTTTCCTTTCCCAGTGAAATACGGCTATTGCGCGACCGGGACTGTGGAGGAAGGCCCTGACGCACTCAAAGGCCGAGCCGTCTTCTGCCTTCACCCTCACCAGGACCGCTTCATCGCGCCTGTCGAGATGCTTGTGCCTCTGCCGGACAACGTGCCGGTGAGGCGCGCGACTCTCGCGGCCAACATGGAGACGGCGCTCAATGCGCTTTGGGATTCGGGCGCCAGTGCCGGCGATCGGATAGTGGTTGTAGGCGCCGGCATTATCGGTCTCCTGGTCGGCCATCTGGCGGCGCGGCTGCCCTGCGCCGACGTGACTGTCATCGATGTCGCCGATCGCAATGGTATCGTGGAGAGCCTCGGAGCGCGCTTCGCGGCACCGTCCGACGCTCCGCGCAACGCCGATGTCGTCTTTCACACGAGCGCCTCGCCTGCGGGCCTCGCGACAGCCATCGCCTGCGGCGGCCTCGAGGCCACTGTCGTGGAACTCTCATGGTACGGCGACAAAGCTGTGGCGGCGCCGCTCGGTGGCACCTTCCACAGTCAACGTCTGCGGCTGCAATCCTCCCAAGTCGGTCAGATTTCGCCCGGCCGCCGTCCGCGCTGGAGCTATCGCCGCCGAGTCGAGAAAGCCCTCGCCCTTCTTGCCGATCCCGCATTGGACGCGCTTGTCACTGACGAGATCGCCTTCGCCGACGCCCCCCTCGCGTTGCCGCGCATTCTGGCGCCGGGTGCAACCGGCCTCGCCCCCGTGATCAGGTACTGACGCGATCCCAGCTCCCGAATGCAAGGAGGCACGCGACACCAGCCGCGGTCGCGATTGCCGACACGACTGCTTTCGGCCATCCCATAGCTGTTCCACCAACCCACCACGCCATGAGCGTCTTAACGATGGTGTTAACCGCCACCGCGATGAAGATTGCGATCGCAGCCGTCTGTGCATCACTCCCGCCGCGCGCCATGGACAGCGTGATTGCCGCCGTATCGGCTATGCCCGACAGCGCCGCGACGACGTAGGCACCTGTGGCTCCGGCATATGCGGTCAACACCTTCGCTGCGAAGGCGACTGCTGCAAGCAGGGCGCCAAACTTCAACACCAATTTGAGATCGAATGGATTCTTCAATTGGAGCGCCTCTCGCTCCTGCGCCCCGTTGCGCGCCCTGTACATGAGCACCACGGCGGCGATGCCGAGCACAGCACCGAGCGCCACGATTGAAGGCGCCACGCTTAGGAGCAGTCGCGGGTTGATAGCCCCTACGATGGCGAGCACCCGCACAGCCATCGCCATATCAGCAAAGAGCGTTCCCGATACGAGTAGCGTTCGCTTCTCGGGATACTTCCGGGCCATCCGCGCCAGCGTCATGGTGACGGCAGTCGAGGAAGCAAGTCCGCCCGCAAGCCCGGTGATCGCAATTCCCTGCTCGTCACCTGCAAACTTGACCGCCAGATATCCGACGAAGCTCAACGCCGCGATCATGATCGTCATCAACCAGATCTCGTAGGGATTAACGGCATCCCACGGATCAATCGCGCGGTGCGGCAGCAAAGGCAGCAGGACGAAGGTCATCGCCAGAAGAACGAGACCCGAGCGCAGTTCCTCCCGCGTCATGTGATGTAGCCACTGGTGCAGTACTGATTTCCACGCGAGCAGCAGCGCAGCGGCGACACCGCCTGCGGCGGCGGCCTCGATCGAACCCAGCACGGCGAGCGCCCCCAATGCGAACGTAAGCATGGCGGCTACAATGGTCGTGATCCCGTACGCACCGTCGCGATCGAGCTCGCGATATCGAAACGCCGCGAAAATTAGTGAGAAGATGACGAATGCAGCGCCCAGAGCAAAGTCGCCGCCACCGGGTCCGGCCGCATGGCCTATGGCGCCCCACACGCCCCCCAGCAGGCCGCTGAGCGCGAAGGTCCTGAGACCGGCCGTTCGATCTCCCTCCTCCTCCTTGCGCTCGCGCCAGCCGCGTTCCAGGCCGATCAGCAGGCCGACCGCCAGGGCTACCGAAAGCCGTTGAAAGAGATCGAAAGTGTCCATGAGCGGCCAATCTCAGCTGCAGCAATAAGCACTCCCCGAGCAGGTCCTGCCCGGGGAGCCAATATCGATCGCGCTGAGGTGAAATCAGGGAATCCGCGGACGGTTCCCTCACACGCTCGAAGCTAGAGGACGAGACCGCTCTTTGCGTCGATCAGATGCATCTGGTTGAGGTCCGCCGCCATCTTGAGCGGCGCCCCATCCTTCGCTCCGGCCGCAGGATTGACGCGCCCGCAGATCGTCTCCCCGTTTATCGGGAAGTACACGAGCGTCTCCATGCCCATGGGCTCGGTCACTTCGAGGTTGGCATCGAATGCAACCACGCCCGGCTCGAGCTGGGCCCGGGCCTCGGTCAGGTGCTCAGGGCGCAGGCCGAGCAACACGCTGCCGTTGCCCTTGTGCTGCACATACTTGCTTGCGCGCGCAGCCGGGATCGGCAGGGCGAGGCTGTCGTTGACACGGAGCTTGAGCTGGCCGCCCTCGTCCTGCAGCTGGCAGGGGATGAAATTCATCGCGGGCGAGCCGATGAAGCCGGCGACGAAGCGTGTCCTCGGGTGATGATAGAGCTCGTTCGGCGTGCCAACCTGCTCGATGATGCCGTGGTTCATGACGACGACGCGATCCGCGAGCGTCATCGCTTCGATCTGATCGTGCGTCACGTACACCGTCGTCGTCCGCACCTTCTGGTGCACCTTCTTGATCTCGATGCGCATCTGCACGCGCAGCTTCGCGTCGAGGTTGGAAAGCGGCTCGTCGAAGAGGAACACCTTGGGATTTCGCACAATGGCGCGTCCCATGGCGACACGCTGGCGCTGACCACCAGAGAGCTGCTTCGGCTTGCGGTCGAGCAGCTCCTTGATGTCGAGGATGCGGGCGGCTTCGTCCACTCGGCGATTGATCTCGTCTTTCGGGAATCTCTTCAGCCGCAACCCGAACGACATGTTCTCGTGCACCGTCATATGCGGATAGAGCGCATAGTTCTGGAACACCATCGCGATATCGCGATCCTTGGGAGGGACATCATTGACAACTTCACCGCCGATGGCGATCTCGCCATCCGTGATGTCCTCGAGGCCGGCGATCATGCGCAGCGTCGTGGTCTTGCCACACCCCGAAGGGCCGACGAGCACCACGAACTCATGGTCGCGTATATCGAGATCGATGCCGCGTACGGCGAGCACTTCGTCGTACTTCTTGACCACTTTCTTGATGTGTACTTCGGCCATTGATGCGTGCCCTCAGCCTTTGGTGGCGCCAGCGGTGAGGCCAGCAATGTAGTAGTCCATCAGGAATGCGTAGATGATGAGCGGCGGCGCGGCGCCGAGCAGCGCACCCGTCATGATCTGACCCCAGTTGAAGACATCACCCTTGATGAGCGTCGTAATGATGCCGACAGGCAGCACGAGCTGGCTTTCGGATGTCGTAAAGGCCAGCGGATAGAGGAACTGCGCCCAGCTCACCGTGAAGGCGAAGATCATCGCCGCAATCAGTCCGGGCAGGGCAACCGGAATAAAGATCTTCGTCAAGGTCTGCCACCAGGTAGCGCCATCTATCAGCGCCGCCTCGTCGAGCTCCTTCGGGATCGACGCGAAGTAGCCGATCATAATCCATGTCGTGAACGGCACGGTCAGCGTCGGGTAGAGGATCAGCAGAACCCACCACCTGTTGATGAGCGTGATGCCGGTCAGCTCGTTGAACACCGCCATCATCTTGAAGAGCGGAATGAACAGCAGCGTTTCAGGAATAAGATACGTGAGGAACACACCCATCCCGAGAACCGTCGAGCCCCAGAACTTCATGCGTGAGAGCGCGAAGGCCGCCGGCACGCTAATCATCATCGTTATCGTAACGACCGAGAGCGTCACGATCGACGAATTGAGGAAGAACCTCTGGTACTGATTTGACGTCAGGAGTTCGCGATAATTGTCGAGCGTCGGATTGTAGACCCACCATGGATTGGTGATCGCCGAGATCTCCTGACTCGTCTTGAGCGACGTGATCAGCATGTAGATCGGCGGCGTGAGAAAGAAGATCGCGAACAGGATCAGAAAGAAGTAGGACCACCTCAGTGCCCACTTACGATCATTGCTCATGCTGCCGTAGCTAGGGCGAGCAGCAGACGCTGGCGTCGATGTCACGGCTGCGGTCATGCCTCGTTCCCCCGCTTGACGATGTCGCGCAGAATGAAGATCGCGCCGACAGTGAGGATAGGCACCATGAACAGCGAGATGGATGCGCCGAGCGGAATGTCGCCGCCTTCGATGCCGAGGCGGAAGGCCCAGGTCGCGAAAACGTGCGTCTGATCGAGCGGATCACCGCGGGTCAGGACCCTCACAATGTCGAAGTTGGCGAACGTCACGATGGTCGAGAACAGCGCCGTGATCATGATGATGTTTCGCATCATCGGGATCGTGACGAAGCGCATGGTCTGCCACCAGTTGGCGCCATCGATCTTCGCTGCTTCGTAAAGCTGATCAGGAACCGACTTCAGTGCCGCGAGATACATGATCATGAAGAATGGCGCGCCGATCCAGACGTTGACGAGGATGACGCAGAAGCGTGCCCAGTAGACGTCGCCGAGCCACGGGATCGGGCTGATACCGATGCGCTCGAAGATCCAGTTGAAGGCTGAATAGGAAGGATCGAACAGCCACAGCCAGGCGAGTGTGCTCATTGCCGGAGGAATGACCCAAGGCACGAGCAGCATGCCGCGCCATTTGCGCTGGCCCTTGTCGGGAATGTTATGGACGAGGTGGGCGACAATAAAACCGATGATCGCCTTGAAGACCACCGCGGTGATCGCGAAGATGCAGCTTTGCCAGACGACCATCCAGAACGTTTCGCGTTTGAACAGGAACGCGAAGTTATTGAGCCCGACGAACCGCTCCATCGTCTTGTTCAGCATCGCGAGGTGAACGGCGTAGAAGGCCGGATAGATCACCAATGTAGCGATCAGAAGGATCAGCGGCAGCGTCATCAGGAAGGCGATTGTCGACTTCCGCTGGAATGTGCGCTGGAGCGACGTGCGGCGTTGGCCGCCGGCAACAGCCACATCCTGCTTCATTGTTGCATCAACCATACCTCAGCCCCATGAGAAACGCAGGCGGCCAGAGGGGCCGCAGCCTTGCCGCGACGGCGCACCTCGCGCGCCGTCCCGGCATCCCATCCGGCCCACCAACAGCGGCCGGACGGTCCATGATCGCGCGAAGCCCGTGGACCATCCGCCGCGGAAGCGGCAGACGGTGACACGAGACCGGCAGATCAAGTGCGCATGAAGCCTTCGAGCTCGCTCTCGGTCCAGGAGATCACGCTCTCCATCTTGTCGCCCCGGAGGTGCCGGACGATCATCTTCGTCATCAGACCCTGGGTGTAGATCTGCTCGGCGATGCGATGCGGGCTCGGTGCCGCAGCGATCGAGAGGATCTGATGGTTATGCGGATTGGGGTAGTGATACATGGTGCCCTTGGGCGGACCGATCTCTGCCCAGGTCTTGAAGTTGGTGAAGCTCGCGAAGGCCGGGATATCGTAGCCCTTGCTGGCCTCGACCATCTTCTCGGCCGAGTCGCGCGTCGACATGTGACGCAGCAACGACTTGGCTGCCGCCTTGTTCTTGCTGAAGTTCCAGATGCCCCAGAAGTACGGCAGGAACGGTGCATGCCGGCCGTTCGGACCTGATGGCATGCCATGGTGCCAGATCTGCTCGGCGATCTGCGGTGCATCGCGAACCGCAACAGCCCAGGCGGACGGCGGGTTCATAATCATGGCGCCGCGGCCCGAAACCAGCCACTTGTTGTTCGATGCGTCGTCCCATGACGCCGAATCGGCCGGATACTCCTTCGCGAGCCGCGTCGCAAAGTCGAGCGCCTTGCGGACATTCTCGCTCTTCGCCGTGATATTCTCCTTCTGGTCGACCAGCACGGCCCCGAACGAATTGAAGATGGCGCCGGCGGTGTCAACGGAGTCGGACGTGGTGCCGAGACCGATGCCGAAGGCATGGCCGCCCTTGTTGCACTCCTGCGCCGCTTTCAGGAAGGCGTCCATCGTCCAGCCATCTGCCTTCGGTGGACCACCGGCGGGATACATGGCGAGGATATCGACGTTCGCGAGTTTCTTCATGAGATCGATGCGCGATGCCGGGCCCTTCATCTGGCTGCCGACCGTCGCAGGCACCGCGACCCATTTTCCTTTGATCTTGCCGAGATACTCGACTGTCGCGTTGACCGCGCCGTTCTGCTTGATGAGATCGCCGAGAATGTCGTCGACCGGCTCGAGGCTGTTGGCGTGGCGCGCCGGCTGCCAGGTTGGCAGCGCGACGATATCATGGCCGGACCGCGCCTGTGCTTCAGCCGCCAGCATCAGCAGGTTCTTGTTACCCTGGGAGGTGACGAAATCGACGGTAACCTGAACCTTCTCCTTCTCGGCCCATGCCTTGATCACGTCCTCGGTTGCTTTGTTGGCGCCGGGCACCCAGTGGTCCCAAAGCCCCAACGTCAGCGTCCCTGCTGACTGAGCCGTGCTGACGTACGGTGCAGCAACGACGCCCGCCGCAGCAGCCGCCCCCGTGGCAACAAAGCGCCGACGGCTGATAGCCTTCTTGATCATTGGCAGTTTCCTCCATTTGGTTTTCATAGTTCGGCGTCGCTTCTTGAGTGGCGACATGCATAGGTTCAGAGTGACATATTAGGCCCGCTACCCCGCACGACGCCACAACAAATTTCAGGCACTTGCCCGCTCTACTGGCGGGAATAGCCCTCGATCTCCGTACGGGCCCAGGCGAGCGTCTTGTCGATGTTCTCGCCACGGCCGATCCGTACAATCATCTTCGGCATGATCGCGTTGGTGTAGAGCTGCGACGCTATCGGCGGCGGGGCCGGCGAGCACGGCATGACATTCTTCTGGTCGCCACGATTGGGATAGTGCGAGAGCGTGCCCAACGGTGGCCCCTGGTCATCCCAGACCTTGTAGTCGATGAGCTTCTGATAGGGCGGGATGTCATAGCCTGCCGCGCCGGCTACGAGCTTGCGGATGTTGTCCGGCTTGTTGATGTGGACCATCAGGCTCTTCGCTGCGGATTTGTTCTTCGAGAAGTTCCACAAGCCCTGATAGCGCGGCAGCAGCGGCGCATAGCGCCCCTTCGGCCCTTTCGGCATGGCGTGCGTCCAGAGCTTTTCTGCGACGTCAGGCGTGTCGCGCTTCGCGACCACCCAGGCGCTCGGCGGATTGAAGATCAGCGCGCCCTTGCCGGAAACCAGCCACTTGTTGTTCGAGGCATTGTCCCACGAAGCAACATCCGGCGGCAGGAATGCGTACAGGCGCTTCGTGTAATCCAGCACCTGCCGTACCTCCGCCGACTCGACGGTGATATTGCCCTTGGCGTCGACGAGCGCGGCTCCATACGCCGAGAACAGCGAACCGACCCAGTCGAGGCTGTCGGTCGTCGCGCCGAGCGGCAATCCGAAAGAGTGTCCGGCCTTGTGGCACTTCTCGGCGGCCGCGAGAAACGTATCCCAGGTCCAGTTTGCCGCTTCCGGCGAGGGATCTTTCCCGGCCGGGAACATGGCTTGCAGATCGATGCCGGCATCCTGCTTGAAGTAGTCGATGCGTGAGCAAGGAGGGAGAATGAGCGAGCCGCGCGTCGACGGCACGACATTCCAGTCACCCGTATACGTGCCGATATACTGCATCGCTTCAGTGATCGGGCCATTGGTGGCCAGCACTTCCTTCATCACGTCCCCGACCGGCTCGAGCTGACGTGAATACTGCGCCGGCTCCCAGGCCGAAAAATCCATGACGTCATGGCCGGAGCGAGCCTGCGCCTCGGCAGCAATCGTCAGCAACAGCTTGTTGCCCTGGGTGCTGAGGTAGTCGATCGTGAGAGCCACCTTCTCCTTCGCAGCCCACTCCTGGGCGATCTGATCGAAGATTTTGTTGCCGCCTGGGACCCAGTGATCCCACATGCCAAGCGAGAGGTTTCCCGCTGCATAGGACGTGCTGACGTGTGGTGCGGAAATGGCGGCGGCTGTCGCTACAGAGCCGGCTATGAACCGGCGACGTGAAATCCTCTTCCTGGACATGGCTTAATCCTCCCTGGGGTTTCGCCATGGGAGAGGCGCGCGCGATCTCCGCCTGCTGCCCGGGCCGGGACAGCAGGTTGTCTCGATGAAAGCATCGATCGACGGCCGTACATGGCGTTTCCTGCGGCGCGGATGCCGCGTTCGGGGTCGGTTAGTCCGACTCCTCGATGTCTCCGCTCACTTGCACCTTGAGGCGGTGCATCTAATGACACCGCTCGATTGGCCGGCCTGACGGCTTGGCCAGTAAAGCGCATTTGCGGCGCATTGGATAGGTCTCGGGACGTGGAGGGGCTTGCTCCGTCTCGGTACCGGGCGCGCGCCAATCGGGCTACAACGTCGGCAACACGGCTTGAGCGGCTTGAGCCGTTCCTTCCACAACAGGACAGAACCCATGAGCGCAACATCCATCAGCAAGGCGCTGACCCCGCCAGACATCCAGGCCCGCAAAGGCAGCACGCCTATCGCCTGCCTGACAGCGTACACGACGCCCATCGCGCGCATCGTCGACCGTCACTGTGATCTGATCCTCGTCGGCGACAGTGTGGGGATGGTCCTTCACGGACTGCCGTCCACGGTCGGCGTCAGCCTCGACATGATGATCATGCACGGTCAGGCCGTGCGCCGAGGTGCCGAACGCGCACTCGTCGTCGTGGACATGCCTTTCGGCTCTTATGAGGAGGGGCCGGACCAGGCATTTCGAAATGCCGCCCGCGTGATGGCGGAGACGGGCTGCAGCGCCGTCAAGCTCGAGGGCGGCGAGACCATGGCCGACACGATCCACTTCCTCACGCGCCGCGGCATTCCGGTCATGGCTCACGTTGGCCTCACGCCGCAGGCCGTCAACACATTCGGCGGCTACAAAGTCCAGGGACGTGGCGAGGGCGCCGATCAGATCCTCAATGACGCCAAAGCCGTCAGTAATGCCGGAGCCTTTTGCGTGGTGCTCGAGAAGGTCACCGAGCCACTGGCGCGATCCATAACCGACGCAGTCGCCACTCCGACCATTGGCATTGGCGCATCCGTCGCCTGCGATGGGCAGATCCTTGTGATCGATGACGTTCTCGGCATCTTCACCGACTTCCGCCCTAAGTTCGTCAAGCGCTATGCAGAACTCGGGCGCGAGGCAGAGACAGCGATCTCCGCCTATGCCAAGGAAGTGCGCGAACGCGGTTTCCCGGGTCCCGAGCACGTCTTTGCCGACGCGGTGAAGCAGCCTCGCACCTGACAAACGGCGTCCCGCGGCGGCAACCGGGCCAGCGCTTGCGCCGGACCGGTACGGCAGCCATGATTGGCATCATCTCAATTTAAGCCGGCAGGAGCACACAATGGCCGCCATGCGCTATCGCACCCTGGGTCGCAGCGGGCTCAAGGTATCCGAGCTTTGCCTTGGCACCATGATGTTCGGCGGACCAACCGACCAGCCCGAGGCCCAGCGCATCGCGGATCACGCAGCCGATCTCGGCGTCAACTTCATAGACACGGCCAATGTCTATGAGCAGGGCCGCTCGGAGGAGGTCACGGGGCGCGTCATCAAGGCTCGGCGCAGGCACTGGATCCTGGCGAGCAAGCTCGCACAGCCGACCGGCCAAGGGCCGAACGACCGCGGCCTTTCGCGCAAGCACATGATCGAGGCGGTGGACGCCTCACTCAAGCGGCTCGGGACCGACCACATCGACATCGAGTACATCCACCGCGTCGATCCTACGGTGCCCTGGGAGAGCGTTGCCGAGACCTTGGGCGACCTCATCCGTGCCGGCAAGCTCCGCTACTGGGGCCTCTCGAATGTGCGCGCGTGGCACATTCCGGCAATCGACACGGCTTGCCGGACGGTGGGCGCGCCGGCACCGATCGTCCTGCAGCCCTACTACAACATCATGAACCGGATGCCGGAGGTGGAGGTGCTGCCGGCGGCGAGCGCCTACGGTCTCGGCGTCGCGTCATACAGCCCCATCGCGCGCGGCATCCTCTCGGGCAAGTACCAGCCGGGCAGCAATGCGCCCCCCGATACACGTGCCGGGCGCAATGACAAGCGCATGATGGAGACCGAGTGGCGGCCAGAGTCGCTTGCCGTCGCCGCAAAGCTCAAGGCGCACTGCGACGCCAAGGGCTTGAGCCTGATCCACTTCGCGGTTGCTTGGGTGCTCAACAATTCGGCTATCACGTCCGTGATCGCCGGTCCGCGCACCTTCGAGCAGTGGTCCAACTATCCCGGCGCGCTTGAGTATGCCTGGACCAAGGAGGACGAAACTCTGGTCGACAGCCTCGTCAGGCCGGGGCATCCGTCGTCGCCCGGCTACACGGATCCGGGCTATCCGATCGAGGGCCGCTACGCGAGGGTCGCGTAGCTATTTGACCTGCCGCGCCGTCGATTTGAGGATGTCGGCAGCCTCGTGCACCATGCGCGAGACAATACTCTCCGCCGGCTCGACCGCATCGATCAAGCCTAGCGCCTCACCTGCGATGATCGGCGCGAACTCGGCATCGCCGGCCTCGATCGCGGACATCACGCGCTTCGTCTCGGGCGGGCGGACAGCGCGCAGCTCGTCCTCCTTACCGTGCCAGCGATCCGTGAATGCGTTGCGCACGACCCGAATATTGAACCGGTCCGGCCAATAGCGCTCGCGCACAATATCGGTCGACGAGGTGCGCAGCGTGTCGTCACCCGTCGCCTGCACGCCGGCCGCCTGTACCTTCGGATGCACAAGGGCCTCCGCCGCCGCCCAGAACCGCGTACCAATAACGACGCCATCGGCACCAAGCGCCAGTGCCGCCGCCAGCCCGCGACCGTCAGCGATGCCGCCCGCAGCACAAAGCAAAACGTCAGGCGCCTCGCGCGCCAGCAGGTCTGCAATCTCGGGCACCAACGTCATCGTCGCGCGGCGAGCGCCGTGTCCGCCCGCTTCCGTCCCCTGAGCGACGACGATGTCCGCGCCTGCACCCAGCGCCTCCATGCAATCGCCTCGCGACTGAACCTGGCAGATCAGAAGTGCTCCCGATGCCTTGATCGCCGGCGCGAAGGGGCGCGGATCGCCGAACGACAGGAACACGGCGGCAGGCTTGTGGGCCAGCATGCCGTCCAGCAGTTTCGGGGACTGGGCCAGCGACCACGTGATGAAACCGCCGCCGACACGCGTATTGCCGGCCTCCCGAAACTGCTGCTCGATCCACGCGGCGTCACCGTAGCCGCCGCCTATGAGCCCCAGACCGCCGGCATTCGTCACGGCACTCGCCAGCGCGCCCCCCGAAGCCGATCCCATCGGCGCCAAGATGATGGGATGTCGGATCCCGAGACGGCGCGTCAGTCGTGTTTCAATGCGCATCCACATGCGTGCTGCCTGCTCCGCGCTGTCTACCGCCCCTTGAATGCCGGCCGACGCTTCTCCATGAACGCGCGGCGACCCTCGATGTAATCCTCGCTGGCAAAGCAAGCGTCGATCGCCGCGTTGAGCGTCGCCATCTCGCGCTTGTCGGCATCCTGCGTCGCGGCGTGGACGGCGAGCTTGGCGGCCTTGATCGTCAGTGGCGCGTTGTCGGCAATCGTCGCCGCGTACTTGCGCACGTATGCATCGAGCTCCTCGACCGGCACCACACGGTTGACGAGGCCCATGATGCGCGCGTCCTCGGCCGTGAAGCGGTTCGCCGTGAAGAAGATCTCCTTGGCGAAGGCCGGTCCGACGATATCGACGAGACGCTTGATCCCCGAGGCGCGGTAGCCGAGGCCGAGCCGCGCTGCCGGCACCGCGAAGAAGCTGTCATGGCCGCAGATCCGGATGTCGGTATTGAGCGCGATGGCGACACCGCCGCCCACACAGAGGCCTCGGATCATGGCGATCGTCGGCTTGCTCACATTCGAGATCGCCGCTTGCGCCGTTGACCCGGCTTGATCGTAGACCTTGATCGTCTCTTCGCGATCGCGCTTCTTGTCGAACTCAGAGATGTCGGCGCCCGAAACAAATGCCTTGTCGCCCGCACCTGTGAGTACGATCACGCGCACTGCCGGATCGGCCTCGAAGTCGGCGATGATCTTCGGGATCGCCGTCCACATCTCGTAGGAGACGGCATTGCGCTTCTCTGGCTGGTTGAAGATCATCCAGCCGATGCCGCCCTCCTTGCGGGCGAGCATCTTGGTCGTACCGAGGTCCATGTCGAGGTCTCCACGAGGGCCGTGGACGCTAGCGCGGGCCGCCGCTTCCACTCAGGCAGAGACTATCCTTCAACACGGCGTCAATAATGGCAATGACGCACTGACATGGCAGCACGCACAAAGCGCGCGGCTTGTGGCCCGCGCGCTTTGGAATGGCTGGAAAACCTAGCGAATTATTCTCTTCAGCCCAGATGCCGGCAAGACCGGAGACGAGAATTTTTCCCCGGCTCTTGCGAGCCTAGCCTGCTGCGCGCACCGCGTCGGTGATCTTCTTCGCGGCATCAGCGAGATTGTCGGCGCTCAGAATCTGCAGGCCCGACTCCGCCATGATCTTCTTGCCGAGATCGACGTTCGTGCCCTCGAGGCGGACAACGAGCGGCACTGTCACACCAAGCTCCCGCGCTGCAGCAACAACGCCTTCCGCGATGATATCGCAGCGCATGATGCCACCGAAGATGTTGACCAGAATGCCCTTCACGCTCGGGTCATTGAGTATGATCTTGAATGCGGCCGAAACTTTCTCCTTCGAGGCCGAACCGCCGACATCGAGGAAGTTCGCCGGCTCCATGCCGTGAAGCTTGATGATATCCATCGTCGCCATGGCGAGGCCGGCGCCATTGACGAGGCAGCCGATCTGGCCATCGAGCTTGACGTAGGAGAGGTCATACTTCGACGCCTCGACCTCAGAGGCATCCTCCTCCGCAAGGTCGCGCATCGCGACGATGTCCTTCTGGCGGAAGAGCGCGTTCGAATCGAAGTTCATCTTGCCATCGAGCGCGAGCAGATTGCCGGCCTTCGTCACGACGAGCGGATTGATCTCGAGCAGCGCCATGTCTCTTTCGACGACCATGCGATAGAGGTCACCGATAAGCTTGACGCACTGGCCGACCTGATCGCCGGTCAGGCCGAGCGCGAAGGCGACCTTGCGGCCATGATACGGGAAGTAGCCCGAGGCCGGATCGATCGAGAATGTCAGGATCTTCTCAGGAGTGTCGTGGGCGACCTGCTCGATGTCCATGCCGCCTTCAGTCGACACTATGAACGAGACGCGGCTCGTGGCGCGGTCGACGAGCGCGGAGAGGTAGAGCTCGCGCGCGATCGCCGAGCCATCCTCGATGTAGAGGCGCTGCACCTTGCGGCCCTCGGGGCCGGTCTGGACGGTGACGAGCGTGTTGCCGAGCATCTGGCCTGCGAACGCCTCGACCTCCTCGACGGATTTCGCGAGGCGAACACCGCCCCCGCTGCCGGCCGAAGCTTCCTTGAACTTGCCCTTGCCGCGGCCACCAGCATGAATCTGCGACTTGACCACCCACACAGGCCCCGGAAGCTTCTTCGCCGCCTCGACGGCCTCCGCGACCGTGAACGCGGGGAAGCCGGTGCCCGTCGGCACGCCGTACTGCCGGTAAAGCTCCTTGGCTTGGTACTCGTGGATGTTCATGGCATCGTATCCCCGTGATGGCGTCGGCTGCTGGCGTCCCTCTTAGCCCGACTTCGGCGGACAAGAAAGGGCAGCTTTCGTCCAAATAGCGCGCACTGCGCCTTGCATAAGATTGCGGGAGGTCTTGCAAAATGACACTTACGGGCCCGGCCCTTGCCGAGCGGGAAGAGCTGTTCAAGGCCTTCGGCCGCGCATTCTTCAAGAAGGATGTCGAGGCGCTCTACCGGGTCGTCACGCCCGATTTCCAGTGGCGGGGGCAGGACGACAAGGGCGCGCCGCGGCTGCTTGCCAGCCCGGATGCGATCCGCGCGCACTTCGAGCGCCAGCGTGAAACATTCAGCGAAATCCGCTTCCGCGATGTCGTCTACCAGCACCTTCCCGAGGTCTCGTTCATGACCTTCAAGATGACCGAAACACGCCGTGCTGACGGCGCCGTCAGCGATCATGAGGGTGTCGAGGTCTACACGTTCGAGGATGGCCGGATCGCACTCAAGGACGTCTACCGCAAACCCGCCTAGCGCAAGCCCCGATACGCTATTGGGTGGCCCCGAGCAGCGTTCGGCGATAGCTTTCGCCCAAGGCTTCGCGATAGGCGCGGCGCTGCTCGCGCAGGCGTTCCCGCGATTGCGCCTGCTTGCGCTCCCGACTTTCCGACGTCGCCCGAGGTCGCGCCGCCACCTCGGAGGGAGCGCGCTCGCGCCATCCATAGTCGCTCCGTTCCGCACGCTGAGGCGAGGGAGCGACCACCGCCTCCCGCCGCTCGACCCGAGCCACTGTGTTTCCCGAGGTCGGCGTGAAGCTTGCCCCCGATTGTGCCCGTTCGCCATCTGGCGGCGACGTGGGGGCTGAGGCCACCGGCTCGGCTGGCTCAACGACCGGAATTCCGCAACGGCTGGTGTCGAAGCCCGCAGCGCTCGGCTTGTCGGGATCGATCCGCGTCAGCGGCCCATCACTGCGTGCGCCCGGCCTGGCCTTGGCCACCACGTAGCGCTGCCGGCACACACCAAGGCGTGGCGGCAACCGCGTCTCCTCGAAGGCATCGTATCCTGCCTTGAGATCACGCCAGAAATCCGCCCATGGGCTTTCAGCGTGCTCCGCCATGTTGGCGTCAGTCATTCGGAACGGAAAGATATGGACCTGAAAGTGCTCCTGTCGACCGCGGAGCGCCGCCGCGGCGAGGCGGTGAATCACGTGCTGGGCCTGCTCGGTCATGGCATAGCAGCCCGTAGAAGAGCAGCCGCCATGAACGAGAATATAGGAGCCGGTGCGATCCAACCGCTTGTCGTGCAGGTTAGGAAAGCCGAGATTGAAAGCCTGCCGCCACCTGCCAAGATGGCGCATCTGTCGTCGTCCGATCGTGTAGAAGCCTTCGGGGCTTTGCTTGTCGCCCTCCCGCAGCTTGGGGCCGAGCGTGCCCGTCCAATGGCAGATCGGATAGGTCGCCTTCAACTCGAAGGCATCGCCTTTGCGCATCCAGAGCTCGAGCTCAGACTCGGCCTTGAAAATGCGGATGAGGATCGGCGCGCCTTCGACGAGGCCCTTCTCGGCCAGCCGTTCAGCAAGATCGGAGAGAGCGGGAGCGCTAGCAACGGGCAGGGTGCCGCGAGCAAAGGCGCGTTGGCGCTCGATCCTGTCCGGCGCGACATCATCGAGCTCGATGACGAGCGCTGTCGCCGGCGCGTTCAACGCGCTCAGGAAAAGCAGAACGAGCGAGAACCAGGCCGATCGCACGAACACACGCGCAATGCGCTTGGAAGAGCACTCGACGCCGTACACAACGCCCCCTCGCCCCAGTTACGCCACAATTACCGCGACCACGAACCATAGGCCTGCGCCGGGGGCAAGCTGCGGAACCGGGATACTGGTTGAAAACTCGAGCTGGTGTCGCGGGCGCGCAACAGTCCTTGCCCCGCACCAATTGGGCTCTGAATCCGCCGAAAGTTCCAGCGAATCCAGTGCTTCGAACGGCGTGGTAAGATGGCCTATCGACTGTCCGGACCTGACGCCGGTGTTGGCAGTATTGGCGGCTCAGAGCCCAACTCGAAAAGCTCAGGCGGAATGCCGAGGCCCATGCGCTGGCCGGCGCCAGGCATCGCGCTCATCATGACGTCGCGCTTCTTTGGACCCGGCGCAATGACGTGGGGCATGAAAGCCACCTTGTCGTTGGCGCGCGGCACAAACTGCTCTGGCCTCGCAATCTGATAGACGGGGCAGCGACCCGTCGGATCGATGCGCCCGACGCGCGGATCGCGGAAGTCCGCATTGACGATGTACCGGCGCTCGCACACTGCGACGCGTGGCGGCTGGCGCGCAATCTCGAAGTGATCGTAGCCCTCCTTCAGCGTCCGCCAGAACGCATAGGCAGGATGGCCCCGGTGACGAGCCATATTCTCTTCCGTCATGCGGAAGGGGAAGGCGTGCACCTCGAAGGCATCGTGCCCAGCCTCGAACTGCTCGCGGGCAAGAGCGTAGATCTCCTCGACGAGGCCGTCAGTCATCGCGTAGCAGCCGGCGGATGTGCACTTGCCGTGCACCATGAGGAAGTCGCCGGTGCGCCCGTGCGCACGGTCAAACGCGTTCGGGTAGCCGAGATTGAAGGACAGATGAAAACTCGACTTCGGGTTCATCTGGGACTTGGTGACGGTGTAGAAGCCCTCGGGGGCCTGCTTGTCACCTGTCCGAACCTTTGGCCCGAGCTCGCCTGACCACGTGCAGATCGGGTAGGTCTTGAAATGGTAGAAGCGCCCGTCGTCGCGGGCCTTCCAGATCTCAAGCTCGGATTCTTCCTTGAAAATGCGTACGAAGATCTGCGTGTCGGCACGCATGTCCTTCTTGCCAAGGAGCATCATGGCATCCTTGGACAATGGTCGCAGATGTGGTGGAGCGATCTCGCCGCCGCAGCCCGCCAAGGTGGCGGCCGACAACCCGGCAACGAAGGCAATACCCAGCGCTCGGCTGATCTTAGCCATGGTCCCCCTGATGATCTAAGCGGTACGCAGTGCCCCAGGGCGCACGTTGATCACCATTACCAATTCGTTTACGTTAAAAATCCGTTAACAACAAGTGTATTGAGCAGTTTGGGCGCAATTGGCGCCGTTATGGTTGCATCTAAAATATTTTGAGGAGTTGAGTATGAAAGCGTTCATTCTCGCTGTTGTGATTGCGTTCTTGCTCGTGTTTTACACTGCATCATCCTGGGCAAGCTCGTGCGCCTGCGCCTCAGGGACGGCGGGTGATGGAATTTCCTGCTCCGGCGGTTGTGGTTGCATCACGGCCGGCGACTTCTGCGGGTGCTGGTGCGAACACCCGAAAGCGGTCCCCCCGCCCATCTCCTTCGTGAACCGTGACAGCGCAAATGAACTCTCACCACAATCGGCCTCTCCCGTCGCGCGAGCGTTGAGCAAGGCGACGGCTGAATGCGCCTCGCGCATTTCGAGGGCAATCTCTATCGACGTTAAGCAAGCTACCGCCGAAGCCGTCGATATCTATCTGCAGGCCTTGTGCGAAAGACTTCAACGCGGCGCGAAGTGAATCCGCGCATTGCACCTAGCCGGTGATCAGCAATGACACGCCTCGGACGAGGTAGACGACGCTGATGCCGACGACGATCCAACGGCTCCAGCGGCGAAATCCCTCGTTGGTCATCCCCAGCAACACTTTCGCGGCGATCGACGTGCCGAGGAGCGCGAGCGCGACGGCACTTACGTATTGCCACATCGGGAGCGTCTCACCCCAGGCGGCCGCGAACGTGCCGAAGTAGGCGATGCGCCCGACATGGCCGAAGGTCTGGCAGACGGCTTTCGTGGCGACGATCGCGCGACGATCGAGCATGCTTTTCTGAAAGAAGAGATCGAGGATGTGGCCCGCCGCGCCGGCGATGAGCTGCAACGTCATGACGACGAGGCCGGCGATGGGCGGTGCCCACTTGCGCGTGATGTCGGGCGTAAAGCTCTTCGGCAGCAGATCGACGATAAACACGATCGAGCCGAGCATCAGATAGACGACGGCCTTGTCGGGAATAAATGCGACGAGGCGCATCAGCAGGAATGCCACTGCTGCGCCAACTATATAGCGTCTGACGATGCTCCACTCGACAAGCCGCCACCAGAGCGTGGCCCGCCAGCCGTTCGCCCCGAGCTGGATGATCCCAAAGAGTACCATCGCTGGCGCGACGTCGAGGAAGATGAGCAGGATGCCGAGGAGGATGAGCCCCCCGGCCATGCCGAAGACGCCTGAGATGAACGAGGTGACGAGGATCGAGACGCCGATCACCCCCGCGGTCGCCGCGCCGATCATGTTGCCGCTCCGGCAGAGGTGCGCAGGCCAGCCGCCATCAGCGGCCAGCCATCGACATCATCCTCGCCTGCCGCCCCCCGCATCGGGAAAGCGCTACTGGTACTTCCTTAGGAATTGCGAACGCGCGGTGGCCGCCTGCACGAGCAAGGGCAGGTCGTTGCCGCCGAGAATGAACCGGGCACCCATGCTGACGTACTTCGACATGCCTTCATCGGTGTAGACGCCGCCCATGCCGAGCCACTTGCCGTGCTTCTTGCAGCCGGCCGCAGCCGTCTCGTAGGCCTTGGCGACGTCCGGATGCATGATCTGGCCGGGGAGACCCATCTCCATGGTGAGATCGTTTGTGCCGATCAGAAGCACGTCGATACCGGGTACGGCCGCGATCGCCTCGGCATTTGCGATGGCCGTCGGCGTCTCGAGCATGACGACAACCAGCATGTTGTCGTTGACGAGCTTGGTCGATTCAGCGGGCGGCATGGCGGCAAAGCCGAGCTGCGGCATGGCGCCGGCAGCCGAGCGGTGTCCCACCGGCGGATACTTGAGCCGCTCGACGACTGTGCGCGCCTCTTCGGCCGTGTCCACGTGCGGCATCACGATCCCGAAGGCGCCACCGTCGAGCGCGCGCGTCGCCATGTCGTACTGGCCATTCGGCACGCGCACGATCGGCGAGATGCCCGCGGCATTCGCGGTGACCGAGATCTGGACAGCCATGTCGAGCGTCATGGAATTGTGCTCGAGGTCGATGAAGAGCCAGTCGTAGCCGGCCTGCACCATGATCGGCGCAATGTCGACGGTGCGCGCCTGACGCAGCCCGATGCCGATTGAGAGTTCACCCTTTTGAAGGCGCTCGCGTGCGGGATTGCGTACCGTCACCTTGCCTGCGGCCATGGCTTCCTCCTGGAGTTTTGTCTTGTAGGCCTCGACGCGGGCGCGGGAGGCGGCGGACCTCATTCGCGCAAATTAGGCGCGCGTTGTCCAGACATGCGATTGCATGGGCGCCGGGCCGCCGCGGACATAGCACCACATAGGAAAGCGAACGCACCACTTCCCAGCAGCCCGCGGAACTAAAGCTACGGCTCCAGCTCGGTATCCCAATAGAGATAGTCGAGCCAGCTATCGTGGAGGTAGTTGGGCGGGAAGAGCCGCCCGTTGCGGTGCAGCTCGAAAACCGTCGGCCGGTACGGCCACTGCATGGGCCGCATTCCGATTTTCTCGGGCAGATGCCCGCCCTTGGCGAGATTGCACGGCGAGCAGGCCGTCACGACATTATCCCAGCGCGTGAGACCGCCAAGTGAGCGCGGGATCAGATGATCGAATGTCAGCTCTTTCTTCGAGCTGCAGTACTGGCACGTGAACTTGTCGCGCAGGAAAACATTGAACCGCGTGAAAGCAGGGTAGAGTGCCGGCTTCACGTAGGCCTTGAGCGACACGACGCTTGGCAGCCGCACCTCGAATGAGGGGCTACGTACGACGCGGTCGTACTCGGAAACAATGTTCACGCGATCGAGGAACACCGCCTTGATCGTGTCCTGCCAGCTCCAGAGGGAAAGCGGATAATAGCTCAAAGGCCGAAAATCGGCATTCAAGACCAGAGCCGGAAAGGCATGCGGTTGCGCTGTCGAAAGATTCACGAGCAGGCAGTCCTGACAGTTCCCTGTCCGAATCGCACTCGGATTTTGTTTTACGGCGCCGGGATACTAGTCTGCCGTGACACGGATGTGAAGCGCATCCCGCACTGCGATAACGAACCTGTGTGAAACGAGTTCCCGTCGCCACGCGGCAACAGATGACGCTGCAGTGCGAAACTGAGAGAATGACTTGAATTAGGCCAATAGGCCGGAAAAAATCCGCAATGGAGCGCCGGCTCATGCCCAGGCTCGATGAAACCCGCCCGTTCATACCCGTCCGCATTGCCGTCCTGACGGTATCGGACACGCGCACGCTGAAAGATGACAAATCGGGGGACACGCTTGCGGGCCTGATTGCCGGTGACGGCCACGAATTGGCCGACCGCGCCATCGAACGGGACGACATTCCAGCCATTCGAGCGCGCGTCGAGAAATGGATTGCCGATCCGTCGATCGACGTCGTGATCAGCACGGGCGGGACGGGCTTTACCGGCCGCGACGTGACGCCGGAGGCACTGAAGCCGCTCTTCGAGAAGGAGATCGACGGATTCTCCGCTCTATTTCACATGATCTCGTTTCAAAAAGTTGGGACGTCGACAATCCAGTCGCGCGCTTGCGGCGGCGTCGCGCACGGCACGTACATCTTCTGCCTGCCGGGCTCCCCCGGCGCCTGCAAGGATGGCTGGAACGAAATCCTGAAGTGGCAGCTCGACAACCGTCACCGGCCCTGCAACTTCGTCGAGATCATGCCGCGTCTCGAGGAGCACCGGAAAGGGTAAGCTCACGCGCCGTCACCTCGGTCACGAGGCCCAGCGCCAACTGCACGGGACGGAACGACCGTCGGTGATGCTCCGTCACGCCGAGCCGGGTAAGCGCGTCCGCGTGCTCGGGCGTGCCGTAGCCCTTGTGGCGTTCGAAACCGTAGCCCGGGAATTCACGGCCCAGCCCAATCATCAATCGGTCGCGCGTCACTTTTGCGATGATCGAAGCGGCAGCAATTGAAAGCGAGCGCGCATCGCCCTTGACGATCGTGCGGGCCTTGCAGGCGAAGCGCGGCGCGCGGTTGCCATCGACGAGCACGAGCTTCGGCTTCTGTCCTTTGCCGCACGGCATGGCCTTCACGGCGACCGTCATTGCCCACATGGTGGCGTTGAGGATGTTGTCCTGATCGATGCGGGTGACATCCGCGATGCCGACGCCGACAACGGCACTCTCCATGATGCGCGGAAAGAGCGCCTCGCGCGCATCGGCGTCGAGGGCTTTCGAGTCGGCGATCCCGGGAGGAATGTTGTCGGGGTCGAGGATTACCGCGGCCGCGACCACCGGACCGGCCCAGGGCCCACGTCCGGCCTCGTCAACGCCCGCAATCGGCCCATTGCCGAGTTGCAACTCGCTCTGCTCAAGCTCGAACGTGGCTTTGAGCGCCATGTCATCCCCCGATTCCTCCTCGAAGGGATCGGGGGATTCGTCGTTTATGTCAAAGTCCGGGGCGCCCATTGTTCAGGCAATTCACCCGTTGGGAGGCTGCGCGACGACATCCTCGTAATTGTATTTCCTCGTCGTTAGCCCCGCGTGCATGAAAATGTCCTGCACGGCGTCGAAGGCCGGACGCGTGATCTCGACGTGCGGCGTCCAATTGCCGAGCTTCTGGTAGACCGCGATCGTATCCCTCAGCACGCCCTCGTCGATACCGGGGAAATATTTGAGTTCCTTCTTTGCGACCTCGGCGGCGGGTGTGGCGATCAGCCAGGCGCGCGCCTTGCGATAGGCCCGCGTGAATTTGTGGGCCGCATCCGTCTTCAGCCATTCCGGCGTCGCGGCAAGGCTCGAAAAGGCACACGGCCCGACGGCATCGGCCAGCGACGCGACGATATGGCCGACGCCGTCGTGCTCGAGTTGCTGCGGTCCCGGCCCCTGCAGATGCACGTAGTCGGCGCGGCCGGCGCGGAATGCCGCGTCGTTCTTGCCCATACCGGCATCACCAACCTTGGCGATCGTGAAGTCGAGCCCCATGCGATGGCAGGCATACTTGAACATCGCGAGCGGCTGATCGCCGTGGTCCACCAGGATCTCGCCAGTCTTGAGCTTGTCCCAGGTGAAATTCGGATCGGGCTTGCGCGCCGTGATGAAGAAGCCGTCCCTCTCGTTGATCTGTGCGAAGTGACGGATGTTCGGCTTCTGGCCCTTCTCTAGCGCAATCAGTCCGTATCCCGCGGCATTCTGCGCCACGTCCACGGTGCCGTCGGCGAGCCCCATGAGCCCGGACCGGCCGGGCTGCGAGATCGCGTGTTTCACCTCGAAGCCTTCCTCCTGCAGGAAGCCACCTGCGAACGTCGCAATCAGCGGGCTATAGAATGCAGAAAATCGCGTGAACTCGATTCTGATGGGCTCGGCCATGGCGGCGGTCGTCTCCTCGGTTGGCTCTTGGGTCGGCGCCGGCAGGGCGGCATCGTGACCATCTGAAGCTTGGCGCCGGATGTTCCCATCCAGGCTCGGCTGCACTATGACACGGGACGCCTGGGACCGTGCAACCTTCGGGCGCGAGGAGATTTCTGGCATGAGCGACGCGAGCAAGCTGGCTGCCGCCCACAGAGCGCTAGCCGCCTCCGAGCGCAGTGGCATCGATGCGTTCATCGTCATGGACGTGATGAGCGCCGCCGCGGCGAAGGAGGCGACCGGCGCGCATGTCATCCACATGGAGGTCGGTCAGCCTGCGACCGCCGCGCCGAAAGCGGCCCGCGATGCCGTGCGCCGCGCTCTCGACAGCGACAAGCTCGGCTACACACTCGCGCTGGGCATGGAGCCGCTGAGAGCACGGATCGCCCAGCTCTATCGTGATTGGTACGGCGTCGAGGTCTCACCTGAGCGAATCGTCGTCACCAATGGTTCGTCGGCGGCGTTCGTGCTTGCGTTCCTGGCCCTCTTCGATGCCGGCGATGCCGTCGCGCTACCTTCACCGGGCTATCCCTGCTATCGCCACATCCTCACGGCCCTCGGGCAGCGACCGGTCATGCTGGAAACCGGCCCCGCAACGCGCTGGATGCCGACGGCCGCGCAGGTCACCGAAGCAGCATCACGCGAGCGCGTCTCGGGACTTCTGATCGCAAGCCCGTCGAACCCGACCGGCACCATGCTCGAGCCGCAACGCCTCGCGGAGATCGTTGCCGCGTGCAAGCGGACGGGCACGTGGTTCATCTCCGATGAGATCTACCAAGGCCTCACCTACGGCGTACCGCAGGCATCCGCGCTGCAGTATTCCGACGACGTCATCATCATCAACAGCTTCTCGAAGTACTTCTCGATGACGGGCTGGCGCGTCGGCTGGATGGTCGTGCCGGAGGCGTTAGTCCGTCCGGTCGAGCGGCTCGCCCAGAACCTCTACATCTCGCCGCCAGCCGTCTCGCAGGTTGCCGCACTCGGCGCCTTCGACGGCATCGACGAGCTCGAAGCCAACAAGCGCGTCTACATGGCGAACCGCGACCTGCTTCTCTCGGCACTCCCCAAGGCGGGGCTCACCGAGATCGTGCCGGCAGACGGCGCCTTCTATCTTTATGCCGACGTCGGCGCCTACACGAACGACAGCCTCGCGTTTGCCAAGCGGATGCTCGACGAGACGGCCGTCGCTGCTACGCCTGGCGTCGATTTCGATGCCGGACGCGGCAGTCGGTTCATTCGGTTCTCCTACGCCGGATCGACCGAGGATATGGCCGAGGCGGCCCGCCGCCTGCAGGGCTGGGACGCCCTGCAGCGATAGGTGCTAACCACCCCAGTTTCCTGCCCTTCAATTCTTGGCACTCTCACCTTGACAGTGCTAGAGGCCGACCGCATATACCCGGCGCGGGCCCGGTGAAGGCACCGAAGGGTTGCGTTTGCAGCCACACCTCGCCGCCGCGCCCAAGTGCAAGCCGCCAGGCCGGCACTCAGACAATCAAGCCATTTCAAGAGGATGAACCCATGAAGTTCCGCCCTCTCCACGACCGCGTGGTCGTCCGCCGTATCGAGGAGGACACCAAGACCGCCGGCGGCATCATCATTCCCGACACCGCCAAAGAGAAGCCGATGCAGGGCGAGATCGTGGCTGTCGGCCCGGGCGCTCGGGATGAAGCCGGCAAGCTCGTCCCGCTCGACGTGAAAGCTGGCGACCGGGTGCTCTTCGGCAAATGGTCCGGCACAGAAGTGAAAATCAGCGGCGAGGAACTCCTCATCATGAAGGAGAGCGACATCCTCGGCGTTCTCGAAGGCAAAGCCTCAGCAAAAGCCGCCGCCTGATCAGCACCGGAGTTCCGGACCTGCCAGGTGGCCCCAGGCACCTTGGTTCGGTCCGGGTTGGTTCCCCCCAGCCCCCATGAGTGAGCCAAGATGACAGCCAAAGACGTAAAGTTTTCCCAGGATGCCCGTGAGCGGATGCTGCGTGGCGTCGACATCCTCGCCAATGCGGTGAAGGTGACGCTCGGCCCCAAGGGCCGCAACGTCGTTCTCGAGAAGTCCTTCGGGGCGCCGCGCGTGACCAAGGACGGCGTGACGGTCGCCAAAGAGATCGAGCTCGCCGACAAATTCGAGAATATGGGCGCGCAGATGCTGCGCGAGGTCGCGAGCAAGACCAGCGATATCGCCGGTGACGGCACGACGACCGCCACGGTTCTCGCCCAGGCTATCGTCAAGGAAGGCGCGAAGTCGGTTGCTGCCGGCGCCAACCCGATGGACCTCCGGCGCGGCATCGACCTCGCCGTCAATGCGGTTGTCGCCGAGCTGAAGGCCAAGGCGAAGAAAGTCACGTCGAACGCCGAGATCGCTCAGGTCGGCACGATCTCCGCAAACGGCGACGACGAGGTCGGCAAGATCATCGCCGAGGCGATGCAAAAGGTCGGCAACGAGGGCGTCATCACAGTCGAGGAGGCAAAGAGCCTCGAGACCGAGCTCGATGTCGTCGAGGGTATGCAGTTCGACCGCGGCTATATCTCCCCCTACTTCATCACCAACGCCGACAAGATGACGACGGAGCTCGACAGCCCGTACATCCTGATCCACGAGAAGAAGCTCTCGGGACTGCAGCCGATGCTGCCGCTCCTCGAGGCTATCGTGCAGACTGGCAAGCCCCTCCTCATCATCGCGGAAGAGGTCGAGGGCGAGGCGCTCGCGACGCTCGTCGTCAACAAGCTCCGCGGCGGACTCAAGGTCGCGGCCGTCAAGGCCCCGGGCTTCGGTGACCGCCGCAAGGCCATGCTCGAGGACATCGCTATCCTGACGGCCGGCACCGTGATCTCCGAGGATCTCGGCATCAAGCTCGAGACTGTCACGATCGGTATGCTCGGGCGCGCCAAGCGCGTCTCGATCGACAAGGAGAACACGACGATCGTCGGCGGCGTCGGCAAGAAGACCGACATCGAGGCCCGTGTGAAGCAGATGAAGGTCCAGATCGAGGAGACGACCTCGGACTACGACCGCGAGAAGCTGCAGGAGCGCTTGGCGAAGCTCGCCGGCGGCGTCGCGGTGATCAAGGTCGGCGGCGCCACCGAGATCGAGGTGAAGGAGCGCAAGGACCGCGTCGACGACGCGCTGCACGCAACGCGCGCCGCGGTCGAGGAAGGCGTCGTGCCGGGAGGCGGCGTCGCGCTGCTGCGCGCGATTGCCTCGCTCGACAAGATCAAGGTCGACAACGAGGATCAGAAGGTCGGCGTGAACATCGTCAAGAGGGCGCTACAGTGGCCGGCCCGTCAGATCGCCCTCAACGCGGGGGATGATGGCTCTGTGATCGTCGGTAAGGTGCTGGAGAACAGCAAGTACGCCTTCGGCTACAACGCCCAGAGCGGCGAATATGGCGACCTGGTCGCGCAAGGTGTCATCGACCCGGCCAAGGTCGTGCGCTGCGCACTCCAGGATGCTTCGTCGATCGCCGGCCTCCTGATCACAACCGAGGCCATGGTTGCCGAGCTGCCAAAGAAGGATGCCGGAATGCCGGCCATGCCCGGCGGCGGCATGGGCGGAATGGGTGGTATGGGCGGCATGGACTTCTAGGCCAGCCGATTCCAAAGGTTACGGGCGCTGCAAGAGGCCGCCACGCACCCGCGTGGCGGCCTTTTTCGTATCCAGCGCCGGCTCAGACCCTTGCCACCAGCCCATTTCCAGGTATAAACCGCGCCATCACTCGCTCCGGTCGAAGGCTCGAGGAAAGGCGGCTATTGCCGTAGGACCAGTGGTCCGGCTTTCCGGGTCTACGCTCTTTGGGTGCCTGGTGGGCCTTTTCCGGGCCCATAAGGGGCTTTGCGCCGGAGGGGACAGAAACGAGAGAAAGGCTGAGCATGGCGCTCTACGAGCACGTGTTCCTGGCACGCCAGGACGTCTCGACCCAGCAGGTCGAGGCTTTGACGAAAGAATTCTCGGACATCATCGAGGCCGGCGGCGGTAAGGTCGCCAAGTCCGAGTATTGGGGGCTCAAGACCCTCAATTTCAAGATCAAGAAGAACCGCAAGGCGCACTACTCGCTCTTCAACATCGATGCCCCGCCGGCGGCGGTCGCGGAGATGGAGCGCCGCATGAGCCTGTCGACGGACGTCCTGCGCTTCCTCACCGTCAAGGTCGAGGCGCACGAGACCGAACCGTCCGCGCCCATGCGCAAAGGCGACCGTGACGAGCGCGGCGAGCGTGGTGATCGTGGCGACCGCGGACCCCGCGGTGGCGGCGGCCGCTTCGGCGACCGCGGTGGTGATCGTGGAGGCTTCCGTGGTGGTGATCGCGGTGATCGTCCCCCGCGCGAGGGTGGCGGCTTCCGTGCCGACCGCGGCGATCGTCCCCCGCGTGATGGCGACGCCCCCCGCGGCCCGCGTCCCCCGCGCGATGGCGATGCCCCGCGTGGTCCCCGTCCTCCCCGTCCTGATCAGGAGAGCTGATCCATGTCCGATACCAGCAGCTCCGGTGGCGGCGCCGCACGTCGCCCCTTCCATCGCCGCCGCAAGACCTGCCCATTCTCGGGTGAGGGTGCACCGAAGATCGACTACAAGGATGCGCGCCTGCTCGGCCGCTACATTTCCGAGCGCGGCAAGATCGTGCCGAGCCGCATCACTGCCGTTTCGGCCAAGAAGCAGCGTGAGCTCGCCAAGGCGATCAAGCGCGCGCGCTTCCTCGGCCTGCTGCCTTACGTGATCAAGTAAGGCATCGCGACGAAAAGACTGGAAGGCCGCTTGGCCTTCCTTAATTCAGGTTGGGGCGGGCCGATCGTCGGCCGCCTCTAACCGCCACTTGTGGCTTGATCGCGAAATCCGTCTCATTGTGCGGACTTCTCGATCATCACACCAGCGCGGGACAGCTTCGGGCCATGCCCTATTTTGCCCTCATCGGCCTCGCAGGCGGCTTCGCGTCCGCCGTGCTCTTCATGTCGGCTACAGCTGGCGGGCCGGCTGGGCGCGTGATCCTCTATTTCCTCGCGCCTTTGCCGAGCTTCCTCGCTGGTCTCGGCTGGGGTGCGCCGTCGGCAATGGTCGCCGCGCTTGCAGCCTCAGCCGGCATCGGATTCATTCTTGGCGGTATCTGGCCGGCGTTTGTCTTCCTGGTCAGCCAGGGCCTGCCGATCGTCATTCTCTGTCATCTTGCCCTGCTGAACAGGCCGATCGGCTCAGCGGCGCCGGACGACAATGATGGGAGCGGAGCACCGGCCCTCGAGTGGTATCCCGTTGGCCGTCTGCTCGCCGCAGGTGCGCTCATAGCTGGCAGCCTGTCGGTGATGAGCCTGTTCATGCTCGGCGGCGATCTCGAGCAGGTGCGCAATGGGCTGCGCGAGATGATCGAGAAGGTCTTCGCCCAGGACCTCGCCGCGCTTCGCGACAAGCCACTGACGCGTCAGGAAATCGACGCCCTCGCGCAGCTCGGCCTTTACCTCTTGCCGGCGGCCTCCGCGACCTCCTGGCTCGCCGGGTTCAGCCTCAACCTGTGGCTCGCCGGGCGGATCACAAAGGCCTCGGGGCGGCTTGCCCGCCCCTGGCCGGACCTTGCCGCGATGACATTTCCGCCAGGAATGGCGCTGGGACTGGCCATCGCCATCGCCTTCACTTTCCTGCCCGGCTATCCGGGACTCATTTCGTCCGGCTTCGCAGGCGCGCTTCTTTTCGCCTACATGCTGATGGGTCTCGCGATCATTCACTATGTGACCCGCGGCAAGCCGCAGCGACCGTTCATCCTCTGGGGCGTCTACTTCCTGCTCCTCCTCTTCAATAGTTGGACGGCCGCCGTAATTGCGCTGATCGCGATCGCCGAGCCGATCTCACCCCTCAAGCGTTGGCCGCGCACGTCGTCAGGGCCCCCCGCGCAGCGGGGCCCGGACTGACCGCGCCCAACATCCTCAATTCGACATCTCGAACGACACTCAAGGATCAAACAGGAGCTGAACATGGAAGTCATTCTGCTGGAGCGGGTCGGACGGCTCGGCCAAATGGGCGACGTCGTCAGGGTCAAGGACGGCTACGCCCGCAACTTCCTGCTGCCGCAGGGCAAGGCGCTGAGGGCGACCGAGGCGAACCGCAAGACCTTCGAGGGTCAGCGCGTACAGCTCGAGGCCCGCAACCTCGAGCTCAAGGCTGAAGCGGAAGGCATCGCCGGTCGTCTCGACGGCCAGACGTTCGTTTCGATCCGGCAGGCTGGCGACACGGGCCAGCTCTACGGCTCAGTCTCGACCCGCGACATCGCCGAGGCTGTAAGCGCCGGCGGCTTCTCGGTCGAGCGCCGTCAGGTGCTGCTCGACAAGCCGATCAAGGCGCTCGGCCTGCATGAGATTCGCGTCGCGCTCCACCCGGAGGTGGCCGTGAAGGTCAACATCAACGTGGCCCGCTCCGCCGATGAAGCCGAGCGTCAGGCACGCGGCGAAGACGTCACGGTCATCCGCGAGGAGCTGCCCCAGATCGAGACCTACAGCGAGGATCAGGCTGAGGGTGGCGTTCCGCCGGGCATGGGCGATCAGCCCGACATCTGATCGAACGGAAGCTTCGATATATCAATTTCTTGGGGCGTGCGGCCGGTCGGTCGCGCGCCCATTCGATTTTACGCCCCGGCCAGGATCGCGACCCGGCGAATTCGAACGTTATCTGAAAGGCGGACTAAGGACGAAGCGCCACGGCTTGGCAAACATGTGACAATTCGTCGGGACCGCGCTATTCTTGGTTCATACGAAAGTCCAAAGCCCAAGTCCGCGGGACCAGGGAGGGACCCGCACGCGGGCGCGTAGCGTCGAGGCGTGCCATGTTCAAGCCGCTCGAAGTCCTGCTCCGCCGTATCGTGGAGCATGGTGACCTCTCCCTTATTGCCCATAACGGGAAAACATTCCGCTTCGGCGACGGCCAAGCTCCGGCGGTAGTGGCCCGGCTCACGGACCGCAAGCTCGAGCGCCAGCTCGCACTCGACCCGCATTTGGCTGTCGGCGAGGCCTATATGGATGGCCGGCTCATCATGGAGCAGGGCCGCATCTATGACCTGCTGGCACTGGTGCTCGAGAATGCCATGGCGCACCCGCCGCCGCGCTGGGCACAGAGCCTGGACGTCGCACGCTTCCTGACACGGCGCCTCGCACAGTTCAATCCGGCCAGCCGCTCCCGCCGCAATGTCGCGCATCACTACGATATCGACGGTTCGATCTATGATCTCTTCCTCGATGGCGACCGGCAGTATTCCTGCGCGTACTTCGCGGATGCCAGGACGCCACTCGAGGCAGCCCAGAAGGCCAAGAAGCGACATCTCGCGGCCAAGCTCGCGCTATCCGAGGGGCAGCAAGTTCTCGACATCGGCTCGGGCTGGGGCGGCCTCGGGATCTATCTCGCGGAAGCCGCTGGCTGTCTCGTTGACGGCGTGACACTATCCGTCGAGCAGCTCAAGATCGCCGAGGCGCGCGCCAAGCGCGCCGGCCTCGCCAATGCCGTCCACTTCCGCCTGCAGGACTATCGCGAAGTCGTCGGCCCCTACGACCGGATCGTCTCGGTCGGCATGTTCGAGCACGTGGGCGTCAACCACTACGGCACGTACTTCCGCAAGGTCCGCGGGCTTCTGAAGGATGACGGCGTCGCAGTCATCCACTTCATCGGCCGCTTGGAGCCGCCGGCTGTCACGAACCCGTTCATCGCGAAGTACATCTTCCCCGGCGGCTATATCCCGGCGCTCTCCGAAGTGATGACCGCGATCGAACGTTCAGGGCTCATGACGACCGATGTCGAGGTGCTGCGTCTGCATTACGCGGAAACGCTGAGGGCCTGGCGCGAGCGCTTCATCGCCAACTGGGCCGAGGCGGCACGCATCCGCGACGAGCGCTTCTGTCGCATGTGGGAGTTCTATCTGGCCGGATCAGAGACGGCGTTCCGATACCAGAACCTCGTCGTGTTCCAGATCCAGCTCACCCGGCGCATGGACGCACTTCCGCTGACGCGCGACTACATCATGCACAACGAAGCCGCACTCGCTCAGGCGGAGCGAGAGGGGATCCGTGTGCAGATGCCGCGATTGGCCGGAGAATAGGAGCGGCGCCTCGAAAGACGCCTATTCGGCCGCTGCCCGGAAGCCAGGAGCGGCCGCTTTCACATCGGCATCCACGTGCTGCTCGAACTTGGCGAAGTTGTCCTTGAACATCTTCACCAGCGCGCGCGCCTGGACATCGTAGGCTGCCTTGTCGGCCCAGGTCTCCCGCGGATCGAGGATCTTCGGATCCACGCCCTCGAGCGCCGTCGGCACTTCGAAGCCGAACGCCGGATCGAGCCGCATGGGCTGGCCCTTGAGCTGGCCCGAGAGCGCCGCATTGAGCAGCGCCCGCGTCGCCTTGATCGGCATGCGCTTGCCGACGCCAAACTTGCCGCCTGTCCAGCCAGTGTTGACCAGCCAGCAGTCTACGTTGTGTTTTGCAATGAGCTCGCGCAGCATGTTGCCGTAGGCGCTCGGATGGCGCGGCATGAACGGCGCCCCGAAGCACGTCGAGAACGTCGCCTGAGGCTCGTTGCCCATGCCCTTCTCGGTGCCGGCCACTTTCGCCGTGTAGCCCGAGAGGAAGTGGTACATCGCCTGGCTCGGCGTGAGCTTGGCGATGGGCGGCATGACGCCGAACGCATCGGCGCACAGCATCACGATATTGCGCGGATGGCTGGCAGTGCCGGTCGGGCTCGCATTGGCGATGAACTCGAGCGGATAGGCCGAGCGCGTGTTCTCGGTCAGGCGGCCGTCGTCGAAGTTCGGGTCGCCGCTCTCGTTCAGGATCACGTTTTCGAGCACGGTGCCGAACTGGTTGGAGGCCGCCCAGATCTGCGGCTCGGCTTCCTGTGAAAGCCGGATGGTCTTGGCGTAGCAGCCGCCCTCGAAGTTGAACACCCCCTCCGGCGACCAGCCATGCTCGTCGTCGCCGAGCAGGATGCGACCCGGATCGGCAGAGAGCGTCGTCTTGCCCGTGCCCGAGAGGCCGAAGAAAACGGCGGCGTCGCCGCCGGTACCAACGTTTGCCGAGCAATGCATCGGCATGACGCCACGCTCAGGCATCAGGTAGTTGAGGAACGAGAAGACCGACTTCTTCGTCTCGCCCGCATAAGAGGTGCCGCCGATCAGCACGAGCCGGCGCGTGAAGTCGCAAGCGATTACAGTCTCGGAGCGGCAGCCATGGCGCGCAGGATCGGCGCGGAAGCTCGGCAGATTTACGACCGTGAACTCGGGCTTGAACGTCGCGAGTTCGGCGGCGTTCGGACGCCGCAGGAGGTGGCGGATGAAGGCCGCGTGCCACGCAAGCTCGGTGAAGATGCGCGTGTTCAGGCGATGCTTCGGGTCGGCGCCAGCGAAGAGGTCTTGAACAAAAAGCTCACGCGATGATGCATGAGCTTTGAAATCCTCCAGCAGGGTGTCGAACTGTTTGCGCGTAATCGGTTTGTTGTTGTCCCACCAGACGGTGCCTTCCGTCGCCTCGTCACGGATGGTGAACTTGTCCTGAGCCGAGCGCCCGGTGTGAGCACCGGTCTCGACGACGAGTGCGCCGGTCGAAGCAAAATGCGCCTCGCCGCGGCGAATGGCTTCCTCGACTAGCTCCACGAGCGGCCGATTATGACGGACGACTGAAGGAACGCTCAAAGAAAAGGTTTCATTGCTCATTCGGATATCGCTGCTCGTCTGAGGATCGCCGTCTTGAAAACCCGGTATCGTATGACGTCGTCACTCTCGCCGGGTTACGGCGGGGAGATCAGCGGGAATTGGCTTACCCGCAATCCTGACGGCATCATGCTTTCCAGAAGGCGCGCCTGTAAGCAAGCCCCTCGCTGTTCACAACCCGACCTTTGGTCGCACGGCCGTTTGCCTGCACCCCGCCCGCGCCATTCCGATTGGCGTTCAACCGACCATGGCCACACGCGTTTGCGGAATTTAGCATGTGCCATGCAAACGGCGTGACATATCAATGCTGCGCCGCGTTCGGCATCAAGCCCCAGTGCAGACTTGGTGAATGGGGCGCGGATGTATCCGCACCGATCACCCGCGGCCGCGGTAGGGCGCGACGCCCTGGTCGGGAAGCCAGACGCCATCGGGGCAAGGCCCCGTCTGCCAGAACACGTCGATGGGGATGCCACCACGCGGGTACCAGTACCCTCCGATGCGGAGGTACTTCGGCGCCAGGAGCTCGACGAGCCGCTTGGCAATGGCGATCGTACAGTCCTCGTGAAAGGCACCGTGATTGCGGAAGGCGCCAAGGTAAAGCTTCAGCGACTTCGACTCGACGAGCCAGTTGCCGGGCACATAGTCGATGACGAGATGCGCGAAGTCGGGCTGTCCCGTCACGGGGCAAAGCGACGTGAACTCGGGCGCGGTGAAACGCGCCACGTAGAGCGTGTCGGGATGCGGGTTCGGCACGCGGTCTAGCACCGCCTCTTCAGGGTTCTGCGGAAGGTCCGTCTGTCGGCCAAGCGCTGGGTTTGTCATGGGGGCACCTTCGCTCAAGCGGGCACGAGGCCGAGCCGCTCGTCGCGGCGGCGCAGCCACACAATGAACGGGATCGATGCAAGCACCATCCAGGCCTTCCCCATCACCTGGCCAATCAGATAGTCGAGGCTGCCGAACGCCAGATACAGAAAGACGATGCTGTCGATCACGAGCCCGACGAAGCTGCTCGCGACCACGGCCGTGACGAGACGGCGGCGCTGCAGCGGCGTGTAGACCGCGAGATCGGCCATCTCTGCGAAAAGAAAGGCTGCGCCCGAGGCCAGCACCAGCGATGGAGGTGCCAGGAAGGCCGAGAGCGCCGCACCGGCAACGACAGCCACCGCCGACCAGCCCACACCGAGGCGGCGCTGCACGAGATCACGCAGCACGAGCGCGAGGCCGATCATCAATACGCCCGTCGGCGCCATGATCCCGAAGCCGACAGGCATCAGGCATGGCCCATCAGGCACGCATTTCGTGCCGACGTTGCCAATGAGCCAGTTCGCGGCGGGAATGCAGAGCGCGAAGCCTGCGAGGAACAGCAGGCCTTCAGCGCGACGACGGTCGAGCATGGGAGTGTATCTCCGATTTTCTGACTCCGGGGTCCGGGAAGTTCTGGTTCACGCGAATTAACTTGCCTTTCTCATTCAATTTCCAGCACTTATCCCCGCAGTGAACGAAGTTCATATGGTACCATATGCTCGACCTTTTAACTCCCGTCAGCCGCATCCCGGTTTGAAACCGACTTAATGAGGAGCCTCCTCGATGTCCGTCAGCTTCCTAAACGAAACCGCCATCCCACGGCGCGCGAAACTCACCGACGACTTTGTCAAACGTCTGCCGTTCGCCGGTCAGCCCGGAAGCCCTCCCGGCCTGAGTCAGTACATCGTCCGCGACTCCGAGGCGCCGGGCTTCTTCCTCGTCGTGGGCAAGCGGTCGAAGACCTACACCGCCGCCGCTGACGCGACAATCGACGGGTGCCGGCAAAGCTCTCGGGAGACATTCGGTCGCGCTGGCGACCCTGACGTCACTGCCGCCGGAGCGAGGCGCGCAGCCAAAGACTGGATCACGGGCGTTCAGGCCAAGTCGCGCATGCGCGAGCCCCAACAGTCGAAGTGCATAACGCTCGCGGAAGCATTCAAAGAGCACCGCCGCCGATGCGTCACGCGCGGCCGGCAGCCTGCGACCCTCTACCACTACGACCGCACGATGGCGGGCGCGCTCGGCTCGCTCGCCAACAAGACACTGGACGCCATTTCCAGCGACCTTCCGGCGCTTGTGCGCTGGTTCACCAGCGTGTCCGAGAGCAAAGGCGAGGCGACAGCGAACGGCGCGCGCGCCCTGCTCTCTGCATCGTGGAACAGCGCGCGGCGCCTCGATCCGAAGCTACCGCCCAACCCCATCATCGCACTCGACAAGCACGCCTACCGCGAGTCACCGCGGGGAATGTCTCTGGACGATATCTCGGGTTGGGCGGCCCAATTGCGCGAGGTAGAGAACCCGGTCAGGCGCGAGCTTCACCTGATGACGCTGCTCACCGGGAGCCGGCCCGATGCGCTCACGAAAGCGCGCTGGGAGCACGTCGACACGCGGCGGCGCGTTCTGCACATCCCCGAGCCCAAGGGCGGAGCCAAGAAGGCATTCGACGTTCCGTTGTCTCGGGCGATGATCCGCAGTCTGGTCCGCGTGCGCCGCGCCGGGCTGTTCCTGTTCGGGAAGTGTGAGTGGATCTTCCCTGCGGACAGCAGCTCGGGCCACATCCAGAATTGGACCGAGGACCGCGCAACGCTCTCGCAGTGGGGCAGGGACCTGAGAAAAACGTTCCGGACGATCGCAGCAGAGCTGGAAGTGCCCGAGCTGTTCTCGATGGCGCTGATGAACCATTCGACGTCGGGTGTGCACAATCGCTACATCGCCAAGGGCAAGCTCTCACGCGCGCTGCGGGAAGCCCAGGAGGGTATCTCTCGGGCGATCGCCGAGCGGGTTGGTCCGATGCCCACTATCACGGAGCAAGTGCAGGAGCGCCGGCAGGCACTCCGCGACGGATGGGGCAAGGATCGGCGCTGTGGCCGGCCGGGCATCGTTGAAGGCATCGTGGACAAGGTCGTCAGACAGGAGCACTTGCGGGCTCTGATCGCGCGCCAGCCCGAGGCACAGGGTGAGCTGAGAGTCTGAGCCCTGCGCCAACCTCGTGACAAATCCAAAGGCTCCGGCTGGGTACTGCCGGAGCCTTTTCCTTGTGATCGGTGGTGGATGTCGATTTGCGCCCCGGCTTAGCCGGCGGACGCCCAACATAGACAGCGGCGCGCGATAACCCGTACTTATCGCGCAAGCCGCATTTTGAAGTGTCATCACGAGGGCTTCTGGGAAATCTCCGGCGAGCGAGTGAGATCAAGCAAGCGCTCGCCGTGCTGCCTAATCTCGGCCTCGATCTTCTCGACCGACTTTCCACGACCCAGCAAAATCTCGCGCTTCCGAATAGCCTTATCGAGAGCCTTGGAGGCTACGACGCGGGCGCGCAAAACAGGATCATCGATCGATTTTGGATTGATCCCGCGCAGTGACTCGACCGCGGCACCTAGCGCTAAGAAATCAATGTCGCCGTCATCGTCTGTCATGCCGCTACGTTCCTCGTGGTGATGAGCGTCGCACCGTTCTTGACCGCTTCGTTGATGGAGGCAATTACGCCTTCGATCATCTGGCCGGAGTAGAAGTGACCGCGGTCAACACCGGTGATGTTGTGAGACGAACCGCCGGCCGCTGAAGCCGGCGCCTGGACCGTTGCCGCGGCCCCGCCGCCGCCGCCGTTCTTCTCCGAGGCTGATCGGATTTTGGCGAGATTTGCCGCGCCTGTAGCGGCGATGGCCGCAGCCTGAACCAAGTTGTACGGCCACGGGACGTCGCGGAGCGCACGCATCACCGCGGTAGCCGTATGGATGATGGTCTCCGCCATTGCCGCGGCCTTGGACTTCGCGAACATCGCAGAGACAGCCGAGCCAACCATATCGGCGGTTTGCATTGCCACGTTCTGCTCCTCGCGCGCGAGCTGCATTTTCAGATTATGCAGATTGCGAACCACGTCCTCCTGATCTTTGTACTTGCGGTTGACCTCGTCAATCGTGGATGAGATCACCGTCTGCATCTCGGCATACGTGTCGCGGTTGACCGTCGCGAGGAGCTGATAGGACTGCGGCAATCCGTTAAGCTGCTGTTGCAGTAGCGAGACCTGATCCAACGACGCCTTCAACGCGCGCTGCTGGTCTGGTGTGAGACCGGCCTGCGTGCGCGCGGGGTCATTCCGCGTGGGCTTGACCATTGCGTCCCAGCCGCTGCCGGATTTAGAGCGCTCGACCGCCTTCTCAAACGCCTCGACCTCAGCCCGTACATTCCTGTAGTTCTTGATTGCTTCGCCTAGCTCTCGATTGCCTTTGATGATCTCGTTCCGGATGAGTTCGAGCCGCGCGGTCGCTTCCGGAGTTCGCTGCGCCAGCTCCATAAACTCCTGTTCCGATGCGGCCACTTTCTTTTCCAGCCGCTCTACCTCTGCGCCAGTGTTCCTTAGCTGGTGATCGAGGTAGTCCAGGCGCATCATCTTGAACGTCTCGCCGACACGGCTCGTGCGTTCAGCTAGTTTCGAGAACCAATCCACGAGGCGAATAAGCGACGGTATCAGGGGCGTGATGCTCTGGTCGCGCAGGTTGGTCAGTGAAGTGTTTAGCTCGTTCGTCTTGTTGACCCAATCCAGCTGCGCACGATGAACGCCGTCAGTGGAGCGCCCGTACTTGTCGACTTCCTCGCGAGCGCGGCGAACACCCTGTTGGCCTTCATTGAGCGCGCGGGTCATAGCCGTTGCGGCACCGCCGAACAGAGTTGTGCCGAGGGCAGCCTTAGCCGCGCCGTCAGTGTAGGTCGGCCACTTCGCCGCGAGCTGATCGGTGACCTGATCGAGCGTCGTAAGATTTCCGTTCGCGTCGCGGATCGATACGCCCAACAGACGGAAGGCTTGCGCGGCCTCCGAGCGCGAGTCGCGCGCTGCCGCCAGGATGGCCGCATCAAAAGCGTTCACTGCGGTCGTGAGGTCCTGCACACTGCCGCCGGTCTGGTTGACCATCTGGCGCAGTTCGTAGAGCGAGCGGACCGTGAGACCGGACGAAATGCGAAGGTCCTCAAGCGCCTTGGCATCTTGAGCCATCGTTTGGAATGCCTTGCCGATGCCGAGGATGGCGCCCGAGATGCCCAGCCAAGGAGCTACGCGACCGAGCGTCTGCGTCGCCCTGGACTGGAACTGCTGAACGCGCTTCTCAAGGTCGCGCAGCTCCTTTTCCGTCCTAACGCGGCCCTTCTTCAGCTCCGCATCGTCAATGCCGAAGCGAATCCAGAGCTTGCCTAAGCTAACCTCGGCCATTGTCTGCCCCCATACTCACCGTCTTAAGCTCCGACCTGAAGGACTTCATCGACCGACCGCGCGAGCGTAATTGGTTGAGGCTTATGCCCTCGGCGCGCGGGCTGTGGTGGCTGAGCGGATAACCTTAGATTTTCTGCTCCAGGCCTCGCCACATCGGGAGAGTACCCAACAGACAACCGCGGCCGGCTGCGCGCTGCGCGTGCGCGGTCTCGCTCGGCCTCGGCTCTGAGCGTTGCCGGGCTGATGTCGTGTCCGTCCGCCCCGGCATCACTGCCGGGGTGCCTCGCCTCGCACAGGAGCGCGTGCCAATGCGCGCACGGCTCGGGCGCGGCAGTCAGCGGGTTCTCGTCGAACAGGTCGCGCCGCATCGAAACAATCATCGCGCGCTCACTCGGAAGGCCGATGCGACCAGGCATAGTCTTTGTTCGCCTGCTGACGCTCGGTTGTGCATCGTCGAATCGATGGCCGCCCAGGTATCGCTCGATGTCCGCGCGAGAGTATCTGTCCGGGTATGGACCGCGCGCGCGTTGTGCGCAGCCCGGAAATCCGGGCAAGCCCGCGAGTGCGAATTTGGGCCCACGCCCAAGCAGCTTGCGAACCTCGGGCGCGGTGATCAGCGCATCGGCGGACATGCGCGCCTCCCTTAGCGAAGCCCGTCCGGCATGAAAGACATCGTGGAGCGCCCGTTGTTCGTGCCGGCAATTCCGGGGGTCTCTCGGCCATCGGCGACACGCGGCTTGGAGCTGATACCGTCTCGCGCATCGAGCGTGTCGAGGTAGAGCATGAAGCTGCGAGCGGTAGCGACCGTGTGCGCGAGTCGATACAGCTCGGGCTCGCTCCTGAGCCGCGCCAACGCCTCGCGCTTCTCTGCCTCGGTCGGCTCCACAACCGTCTTGACGTTCGTGCTACCCGCGATGCGCAGTCGATGGAAGCTCGTCACCAAACTCCTGAGCGCTCGGTCCATCACGGCCTGCAACTCGGCGCGGACTTGAAAGCGCCGGTGGAAAGGCGCCGTGTAGACGTCTTTGATTGGCTCGGCGATTGCCGCGTCCAACGTCTCCCGTCGCTCTGGATCCATTGCGACGGGGATGAAGCTGTCGGCTGCCGACGTCAGCGCGTAGCTGGGATCGTAAAGGCTCACTGCCTTGTCTCCTGTTGCTGCTGGTGGTTGGCCTCAGCCCCGGCTGTAGCCGGGGCGGCCCGAGCGAGGCGCCGCGCGCGTGGCCGGCTTCTTGCCCTGAGCGATGGCTCGCATTTCGGCCTGATGGCTCTCGAAATCACGAGCCCGCGCGGAGTCGCTCGCGCCCGTGCCCTCGTACATCAGCTCATCGTCGGGCTTGGGCTTGTCGCCCTTCGCCACCCCGGCATCGCTACCGGGGTCAGCCTGTCGTGCTCGGTACACGTCCAGCGAGGAAGGCGGAATGAACGCAGCAGCGCGGCGGCGATCGCTCGCTGTCATCACCTGTGACGTGCCGCGCGGCGCGGGTTCGTAGCTCTGGGCTCGCACGCGCCGCGCTGATTGCTCTGCCAGCATCGCGTCTGCGCTGTCCGTCGCCGCGCCGTTCGCACGGAGGTGGGCGAGCAAGCTGCTACCGGGCAAGAATGCCTCGGCGCGCGAGCGATCGGCCCGGGAATGGGAGCTGCGCGCTGCGGAGTCTTTGCTTGCGCTCGTCCGCAGCGCGCTCCCCGCTCCCCGAACCGGGACCGCCCCAGCCTGTGTTGCGGTGGCGGCGCGAGGAGCACCGCCTGAGGGGGGCGGCTTTCGGTTGTTCTGTGCGCGAATCATTGCCGCGAGAGCTTTCATCGCGAGCATAGTGAATTCTGGATCGCGCTTTGCGGCTCGCTCCATCGTGTTCGTGAAGCTGTCGGCGAACTGGTGTCTTACGGGTTCGCTCACGTGGAATGTTCTTGCCATCGGTCTCTCCTCGCTCGTGGAGCGTGAAATTCGCTGCGAGGAGATTAGCGCGGGCGTGAGTCCGCGTCTGACGGCGGGGATAAGTATTCATTGTCGAGAGCTGGGTTCTGCGGACTTTCTATTGTCCGCCACCGGCTAAGCGCCCGTCTTAGTGCGAGGCCGTTGGAGAGATGCCCAACAGAACAACCCCGGCAGCGATGCCGGGGACACGCACCCGGATAACTCGGAGTTAACAGGCGTGGAGATCGGACGGATCAGCGCGCATCATGCGAATGGACTGAGTGATGACGTTGTCGGCGAGGAGCTTCGCGAGCTTCATTCGCTTCAACAGTGATGCCGTCTCATCGCCGGGAGCGAGACGAATAGCGCGGTTCGCTTCCTGAGCATCGCGCATGAAGGCATTGTAGCGGCGCATGATCGGGTGATCGTTCAGCGAGGGATCGCACGACGCATCAACTCTCATCGCCGCCTACCTCGCGCGCCTCGCCGTCGATCGTGCGAGCGTCGGCCGGATCATCGCAATAGGTCACACTCACCGACGTCACCGGCGCATGGATTGCGACGTTCACGCGCGCTTCGCCCTCGCCGCGCGGGAACAGATCGAAGATGCGCGCGAGCTTGTCGAGCGCGGCGAGCTTATCGTGCATAGAGAGCTCAACGGTCGTTGTGCCATCCGCGCGCGTCTTGCTGATCACGCCCTTGATCACGGCTTTCTGCCGGCGCGACAATTGCGAGGATGGCTTGAGCTGAACGTCCGCGCGCTGCCGCACAATGACGGTGCCGTCGTCAAGGACTTCCCGAACGTCCTCGATCATCGACCAATCAAAGAAGTCCTCGGCGTTCGCCATCGCGACATCGCGCAGCTCGGTCACGATCTCGGCGCGCGTGAGCTGAGCGCGAGCGAACACGCATTCTTCAACGGCGGCTCGGATGTGAGGTTTTGTTAGGAGCGCGTTTCCCTGCTCGCACGCGGTCCGCTTTGAATAGCCCGCGCGCCGCGCTGCCTCGCTCGCATTCAGACAATCAACGTACTCACGCACAAACCTCGCCTGCCTCGGCGTCAATGCGCCGGGCACACCGCGCTGCCCGCCGGGCGCGATCGGTGCGGAGAATGTTGGATCGTGTTTCATGCGCGAAGAATACCGCGCCGCACCATATAGAGCCGAGCGTGAGTTATTGTTCGGCCGTCGCGCTTCCCTGTGCCCAGAAGTCAGCCGCGACGACCGCGACCGAGCGCAAATGCGTATCCGACCGGTAGCCGGGGCGTATCTGGGTCGTAGCTCACTAATTCGTATGGGATTTCAAATAGTAGCCCAGGTATCCGACTCTCTCCCTATTAGTTAGGTTTGTAGAAAGAGAGAAAGAGGAAAGCCGTGCCGTAGAGAGTACGTATATATACAGGGGGTATGCCGAAGGTGGGGCAGAACTCAGCTACCTGGGCTACTATTTGAAATCCCAGAGTCTTTTCCAGGTTTTTGCCCCGGATACGGTCGGCTACCGGGTCGGATACGCAGCGGCTGCCTCAGAGAGGCAACCGCTTTTGTGTCGCCTCGCGCACCATCTCGTCGGTCTCGGTCTGGGTGAGCGGGCGGCGCAGCTCTATGCCGACTAGCACCGGCCGCTGTTTGCCCCGCGGTCCTCGCTTGCTTGGGCGGAGACCAAACGGCGTCGTGTAGAGTTGCGACAGAATATAGGCATCGCTCCAGGCACAGCCGGCGTCGCCTCGCTGCACGCTCCACCACTGTCGGAATGCCTGACAGAAATCCTCCTTGGGTGTTACGCCCTCGTGCTGCTGTCCGTGGGCATCCACGAAGCCGTTTCCAACTCGGGAGCGCCCATCATCGTCCCGCCAAGCCTCGCGCCACTGCTGTGGATCCATCGTTGCGCGATCACGCAGGAAGGTCAGGATCGGCGACGATAGCGCCTCCATCATCTCGCGTTCCTGTACACCGCTCTTGGGCTGTAAGAGGCTGCCGCGACGGCGCAGCTTGTGAAAGCCTTCGATGGCCCAATTCAGGATGCCCTGCCGCTCGGCGTGTATCGCATCCTTTAGTGTCGTGTCCTCGCGCCCGAGGAACGTCGCATAGGTGCGCAGAAAGATGAGACGATTGGCAAGCGCGCCGCTGGAGTTTTCGAGCGGCGGATAGCCGTTCGATGCAATCATCAGTCGCCCGCGCAGCCGTTGCGCGTTGAGTGCGCGCTTGCCTTTGCGATCCACGTCAACATCGTCTTGGCCCGTCAGCCGTAACAGGTTGCCGATCAGCTCGCTGGTATCGGTATGACGCTTGTCGAGCGTGAGGTCAGAGACAAGGATCAGGTTCTTGCCCAGACAAGCCTCGAAGCCGAAGCGCGTGGAGAGCTGCTTCATTGTCGGTGATGCGACGCTGCGCTTCCCGACCATCTGCACTGCTGCACTCAGGACGGTTCCCTTACCGGAGCGCGGCGGGCCGATCATCCATAGCGACTTCTCTTGGGATGTGTCTGCCGTCAGCAAGTAGCCGAACCAAAGTTGTAGCGCTTCGATGTTGTCCTTTTCATCTGGCTCGGGCCACATCTCATCGAGTAGCCGCAGCCATCGCGTCGGCTGGTCCGCTTTAGGATCGAATGCGAAGTCCAAGCCCGTGCGCGTGAAGAATGCAGGTGTCGCCGGGCGCACGATGCCGCTGGGTAGATGCAATAGGCCGTTTTCTACTGCGAGTAGGTCGCGTGGCTCAGGCTCCACAGCCACCCACCTGTCCGGAAGCCAGCCCGGCTCCTCGGACTCGACGTGCAAGATGCCCTTGAGCATCGCTGTCACCGAGTCCACGTCGAAAGGCGTGGGCTCGAAGGGCATCAGCACCGGCTCCGCATCTTTGCTCGGCTTGACGTAGTGCTGGCATCTGCGAAGGAAGGCGATCAGCTCCCGGCGCAGCTCATCCGGCACTACGACGCGATACGCCTTGCCATCCCAATCCATCCACTCTTCCTCACGCCGCGTGAGGTTGGGCAACCAGGTGTCCGTGAACGCCTCCGCTGTGCATCCCGGCGTCTTTCGGTCGATGATGCAATGACTCGCCCGGGCGACTCGCGTTTCCGGCGATGGGCTCTCCTTGTGCGCCTCGGATACAGACCGCTGCCACTCGGCGAGTAGCGCCGGCCGCGGGTCCTGGATGGGTATGCCCAGCTCCCGGCATTGCTCCTCGATACCCGCAATAAGGGCATCGGTGCCCATCAAAAACCGATCGTCGGGGCGCCAGATCGAAAATTCGTACTCACTACCATCCAGCTCCGGGTGCAGCTCGAACACCGCCGGGCGCTCCTCCTCGTGGATGTCGCGAGGCCCGCCGACCGGCTGCCATACTGGCTCCACCACGCCATCCGGGGTATCCGCCGCGGGGGTAGGTGTGACGTTGATCCAGATTGGTCGAGAGAGCCTGTTCAGGACGACGGCGCGCCCGTCAGGGAGGAGGTGCAGCTCATAGGGCAGCTCCACCGTCAGATAGTAGGTGTCAACGTAACTCCGCGCATCCGGCCAATTCCGCGTGTCGGCCTTCGGCGGCTTTAGCGATTGTGGTGGGCGATTGGTTATGTGAGGCGGTACGTGCGGATTTTGCTGCTGGCTGTATTTGGGCTGCCAATCCGCATAATAGTCGTCGCGATACTGTGGCTTCCCAACAATGGAAACTTCTTTATCCCCGGCGGGGTTTTCGCTATATTTAGTAACCACCCGATGTACTCCTTACTGGATCTAGTGATGTGGGTCATGTGAGGTACTTTCTTGGGCGGTTTCCGACTTCAATTCGGCCTCGACATCCCTCCTGAAGATGTCGGGGCCGTCTTCTTTTCCATTATAGCTCGCGCTGTCCGCCGTGTTTCTCCCTTTCCGGTGTCGGCCAATAGAAACTTCAGTTTCTCGGCCGATATTCGCTTGGTGCTCGCCCCGGCATCATTGCCGGGGTGGAATGCTATGAAAGAAAGCCCCGGCAGTGATGCTGGGGCTTTCTCTTATGCTGCGGCTTTTTCGGCTCGTATTGACATTCGGAAGGCCATCACGTCCGATCGCAAGTACCTCACCTTTCCATACTTGTAGTAAGTTGGCCCCAAGCTGCGACCCCTCCAGTCAATGAGCGTCCCGACTGGTCGGCCAAGCAGCTTGGCGGCCTCTCGCGTGGTGAGCCATTCGTCCTCATTATCGGCCACGGCGTTTTCTCCTCTTATTTCGAATAGCGCGATTTAATCGAAAGCGCTGAGAAGCAACGAGAGCGAGTTATTGAATTAGCGCTGATCTCAGCGATTATTTATTGGTCGCTCGCCTGCGGGATTAATAGCCTCGCCCAGGAACATATCGATTACGAGGCCGTCCCTCGCCGTTCTTGACCCGCGTGTACTTGTCGAACTCGCACAGCGTGTGCTCGATGTCGCGCATTTCGAGCGGCGGGACGTGCTCGCCCCGACACTGATCCTGCTCGGCGAGGAGCGTGCGCATCAGAGTAACGGCGCGATCTTTCACCGAGGCGTTAAGCGGGCGACCAAGTAGGCGATTGAGACCACGCTGAGCGCCCGGACCGGTATTGGCCCACGTCATTATGTCCGGCGCACCGCGCAGGTACCGCGTGTGGCGCAGGTCGGTGACGACTTCGTAGGCCATGAAGCTGGGGCCCCATCCGACATAAGGGTGGAACCGCAGCCACGTGTCGCGAAGGCTGCGCTGTTCGCCACCGAAGAAGGCTTCCCAGCTCCGACGATCGTTCCAGAGCCTGCCCAAGTATATCTCGGAAACGTAGCGATGCTTCGGCGATCCGAACCAAGGCGCCTTCTTGTTCCCTTCAGCCCGGATCGTATAGGCGCCGGTGTAAACCTTCTCACCGTCTGTGGCGCGAGCTTGTAGGACTTCCGCAAGCTGCTCGGGCCGCCAGTTGTCTGATGTGGGCCACGCCCCGGCATCGATCGCCGCTTGCAGTGTCGGCGGCCAGTTGATGTAGCGCGCGATCGCCAGCATGAACCAAAGGTTTGGATGATCGGCGAAGGGCTCGCGGATATTCTCGCGGACCCAAATCGTCACCCGGTCTAGCTCTCGGAACACGTTGCAAAAGCTGTACTCCGCGAAGATTGGATCTTCGGTCAGTGGCGTGGTGCCAGCCTGCTTTCGTAAAAAGATGGCATGTCGGGCGTTCAGGTAGGACCAGAAAGGAGCCGACGCAAGCTGGTCGCGATATTGAAAGTTCATAGTTTACTCTCCAATTGGCATCGTGCGCGTTATTGCGCTGCGTGCGTGTTGGAGACACTGCCAGATCATTACCGCGAAGCCTTGGGGGGCAATTGATGAGCCGTGCGATCGAGGTGCTGCAGGAGCTGAGAGAACATCCGGGACTACCATTCGAGGTTCTCCCTTCAGACGAAGAGATCATTCGCCGCACTATTCACCTCACACGCTTGCAGTACGAGGGCGCGGATCAATCCGAAATCGACGCAGCTGCCCGCGTCCTTTGCGAGCTGACCGTTGACTACGATCCCACGTTATTCATTCGTGAGCGGCGTCGCGGTCCGGGGCGACCGCGCAATGGCGGACTCGAGTTGGTTTATCATGCTGCTCGCATGCTCTGGATGTACGTGTTTGGGCAGCCGTGGACGCAAAGCAGCGGTGATCTGGAGCATGGGCCGCGGTTCGACGAAGGACCGGACAATAGTGCGGCCGAGTTCCTAGTGGCGTTCGCACAGGACGTCTCACCTAGCATCACCGCGGCCAACTGCCATTCGATGCACGATCTTCTTCGTCGCGAGGTGCACTACTCTAGCAAAGCTCTTGAGCAACGTAGACGTAGGCGTAGCGAGCGACAAAGCAGACGGTCCAACAGCTGAGCATCTAACCCCGCGTTCCCGCGCGCAATGCACGCCGCGCCCTTCTTGTTGGGCTTTCCCGTCCGCCGAGTGGTCCTGGGCGCGTCTAAGCCGGGAGCTACACCGGCAGCTCATCGCAGAGGGATTAAGCCGAGGAGCTGGGCTTTATGTCTTCCGAGAATTCCAGCCTTAAAGGCCATTCCTCATCTGGCCATCGCTTCACAAGGCGCGCGCGATAGCGGTCGAACAAATACAAGTTTCTGGAGGTCCGTTGAGTATCGTGAAAGAGAAACAGAGAGAGGCCGCACATCACACCCACGTAAATTGCTACAGCGAGTAGGCACCAGGGCAAAGCGCTGGCTCCAACCAATTCATCTTTCAGCGAGAGGAGCAGCAGCATCGCGATTGCCATGAAGACACTCGTGAATGCACCCATCGAGAGCAAGACGTATCGACCAGAGAAGTATGCGATTGTGCCGACCGGATCATCACGAAGGCTAAGGACGTGGGTGTACAGCCTGCGCTCCGAGGCAAGACTTCTGAGGCGTCGATTCGAGCGGTGATGGTCGAACCACGCATTGATGCCGGGTGCGTAGTAGTTCGCGACTACGGAAACCAACCCGCTCAAAGCTACGCCCAGAAGTAGCCAGAAAATAGCGTCGATCATTTGGTGGCCTCCAACGCGTTTTTCGTCTTCGGACCAAACTGCTCTTGCCCATAACCTCGCAGGGCGGTGAGGAACGCGTTGCTGCTGTCGGAGTACAGATTGTACGCGTCGTCGAAACCGTCCATCGCGTCAGGTTGTTTCGCGAGCCGCTTTTTTCCCGCCTTCGTCATCCAGAGTGCATAGGCCAAGGCGTCGCGGTTCATCCGAGCGGACGCAACAACAAACTGCGGGAAATAAATCGAGCAAAGCGCTTGGATCGTTCCAATTGGATTTACGCCTGGAATCTCGCCTTCTCGGAATGCGTGATAGTGCAGCTTGAGATCCATCCAGCGCTCGTGCTCGTAGATCGCTGCAATCAATTCCTCAAACTTCGTGATCATCCGATTGCGCCGTTCCTCCCGCGTTCGAATGATGTGAATGGACAGCTGGGTCGCAACGCCTGAGGCGGCGGCGATCGCACCGCCTACGATAACGCTCAAAATCTCCGCCATTCCCATTCCTCCGAGGACAGAATCGTACGCCAGAATATCAGTGGTGAGATTGCTGACGGGGAGAGCGCGAGTTTGTCCCCAGAACGTTATTTCTTTTCAATCTGAGCCGATGCCGCGGCGGCTGGCTTCAATCGCAGCTTCCCAACTTCTTGCTGCACATTGAGCATTCCATTGACGAACAGCCCCAACGCCACGAGCGCGGTCAGGATCGTAACAACAGTCAACGCTCCTCCCACGCGCTCCCAGCGCAGAGAGGTTGGCGTATCCTTCACGTAAGGATGCTCCCAGTTGTACTGCATAGTTTTCAGCGAGTTCGCGAAACTATGGTTCACTAGGTAGGTCATTCCGATTGCTGCGGCTGCAACCGCAACGCCGAACGCAAACCACTGAATTGACTCAGCGAGATCGGCCACGCTGCCCACGCCATCCTTGGATGCGATCGCGCCAATGAATGCCAAGAGCGCGACCGCGGCACCGCCGTTGATGAGCAAGATGCCACGCAAGGCCTGATGACCCGACTCGATGGCTGCGAGGACTTGCTTCACGGCGCTGTCGCTATTCCGGTCGTGCTCCCGCTCGGCCTGACGCTGCTTTTGCTCGGCTTGGCGCTGCTCTTGCTCGAATGCCCACCGCCTATGAACCCAATCCTCGCTATCGCTAGTCATCACCATCTTCCCTTCAAAATCGCCCGTCCGAATCGATGCGAGTATATCAAATGATAGTTCCCTGTTTGTTCTTGACTCCATCCACGGCCGCCGTAGCTTGTCGGCATGTCGAGACGCGGACGGGGAATGTCGTCGTGGCAGATTGATCGGGGCTTCCCGCATCAAGTCGCGATGCCCAACACAACGACGGTCGCGCGCCACCGCGAGCTGAAGGCCGCGACCGAGGGCCTGAAGCTGTCGCCGCTGCCGCACGGGTTCTTTCGCGATGGCCAGAGTTGGGTCGTCTACTGCTTCGCCGAGCCCGAGGACGCCACGCGCATCGCCCAGCAATTCGACGGCGAGCTGATGTGCCCCGACACGCGCCCGCGGTGGCCGGCGAAGCCTTCACCGCGAGAGCGGCGGGAGCGTCGAGCGCAGCGAAGACCCCGGCCGTAGCCGGTGGGCGGAAAGGTCGTTGATGCGCGCCGGCATAAGCTGTCGGTGACGGTGCTGAATCCTGGGGATAACACTTGGTGATTCTACAACTCTAGCCCGACTCACAGCAGTGTCGGCTCGTCGGCGGGACACACGTCTCAGCCCTCAACTCGACGGCTCCAACGGCAACGCAGACGTAATGGGGCGTCGGGAGTGCGTGGCTTTGTCCACGCCAGAGGGAGAGGGAAATGTTTCTTCCGCTGATGATGGTCGCCGTCCGGGAATACGTCCGGTGGCGGCGCGGCCGGCAGGAGCGCGTGCGCGCGCATCACCGCCGGTGGCCGAGGCACTAAGCCGAGGCCGTGAAGACGGGAAGGGGCGCGGTCAGATATCCACTCGGGCCGCCCCCGACCTGCTCCCACACTGATGCGATTTGAATCGCGGCGGAAGTGAGTCAAAGTGACTCACCCCCTACTCCTTGACGCCAATCCTCGACATCGCGAATCGCACGCGCCTCTCGGGCTTGCTCCACTATCCCGAGCGCGGCCGGCGCGCGACCTCGCACAGATACCGTATTAGAGTCCCGTACTAGCGTCCCGTACTAGCGGGAAAGGTGTAGAAATCCAGCATTTCCGGGGGTTTTCGCGTTGGAGCAAGTAGCTCCGATTTATAAAGCGCAACGAGATGGCGCGCTCAGGTACGCCGGGTCAGCCCGGCGAGGGTGTGGATAGGGCAATTGGGGGGAAAAGGCTAGCGGTAGGCGGCCGTTAGGGTATCCCGGCGTCGGGCTGAGGGCGGAAGTGGGTGCTCCAGTACGTGGCGCCGGCTCATATTAATGGCGTTCGGCCTTGGGCCGGTCCATGCTTGCCGCCATCCTTATAGACGTCCCGGAAGATGCAAAAAAGGGGCGCGAGAAAAGGCGGAGGGAAGAAATGTCGCTATTGGGTCAGGCAGCCGTCGCCATGTGGTGGAACATCCGCCCTGAGCAGCGCTCGGAATTCGGCGACTGGCATTCGCACGAACATTTTCCGGAGCGCATGAGCATACCCGGCTTCCGACGGGGATCGCGTTGGACGAGCACTCTCGATGCCGAGGGCTTCTTCGTCCTCTATGAGCTGGAGACGTACGAGACCCTCACGTCCAAAGGGTACCTCGATCGACTCAACGCGCCGACCCCCTGGTCGTCCAAGATGATGCCTCACCACTTGAACATGACCCGCAGCCAATGCCGGATCGCAGAAAGTTTTGGCGGCGGCGTCGCGACATCGCTCGCAACCATCAGGCTCTCTTCTGAAGCTGGAAAAGAGGGGCACCTCAAGACGGCGATCGTGGAGAGGCTGCGCGAGCTGACGGCGAAGGCGGGCCTGACAGGTGCGCACCTCCTGCTGACCGACACACCCAGGACAAGCTCGCCCACGACAGAGCAGCGCATCCGCGGTTCGGACGGCGTCGCAGACTGGATCGTCCTGCTGGCGGGGTACGAGCCTGATGTGGTCGAGAGCGTTATCGCGGACCAGCTTTCCGCGTCCGCACTTCGCCTCGCAGGCGCCCGCGAGAACGTGACGATCGGCAAGTACCGGCTCGCATACACCATGACGCCGCAGGATGTGGCCTCGGCCTGACGTGAATAGGCCGACGATCTGTTTCACAACCACCATCGCTGATCCGACACCTGTGAGCTGCTAGAGGGATTTCAGATTGGCCCTCAGCCGATCAGCCGCAAAATCCAGAAAAACGCGCATCTTGGATGGCAGCGCGCCGCGACCGGCGTGAAGCAGATGGACCGGAAGCGGTTCGAACTCGTACATCGCGAGAATTATCCGCAGCAGCCCCTCCCGCACCGGCGCAGCACATTGGTAATGGAGAAGCCGCGTAACCCCGACTGCTTGGATTGCAGCAGAAACGGCCGCTTCGGCGGTCGTTACCGTGAGGCGTGCGCGAAGCGGCACCTCGATCGGGTGCTTGTCGGCCTTAGCTCGAAAGGGCCACGCGGAGACAGGCGCGAACGGCTCGAAACTCACGCACGGCATTTCGGCAAGGTTCTCTGGTAATTTCGGCTCCCCGTGTCCCGCGAGCAGTTTGGGACTGGCGCACACAACCGTCCGCATTGATCCCACGCGAGAAGCCACCATCGAGCTATCTTGCAGCGGACCTATGCGCACGGCCATGTCCACGTGATCTTCGATTAGGTGGAGGTTCTTGTCGGAGAGCATCAGCCGGATGTTGATCTCCGGGTACGCGGCAAGAAACTCCGCGACGATGGGGAGAATGTGCAGGCGGCCAAAGAAAATCGGCGCAGTCAGGACCAACTCCCCGCGGGGAGCATGGAACTCGCCTGCCGCCATGCGCTCCGTCTCGTTGATGTCATCCAGAATACGCCGAGCCGAAGGCACGTACGTCTCCCCAATGTCGGTCAATGCCACTTTGCGGGTCGTGCGAACCAGGAGCCGCGTGCCAAGGTGGCGCTCGAGGTCGTTGATCTTCCGGCTGACAGTGGCGAGCGGCATGCCGAGTTCCCGGCTCGCAGCCGAGAAGCTTCCGCGATCAACCACCCTCAAGAAGACAGTCATCGCTTCGAGGCGGTCCATCACTGTTCCAAATTTTGAGAATATTTCTATCGATTATAGCGGATTATACAGATTGGTGAAACACACTACATCCAGTGGCAAGAGAGCGGACCACCGGCTGAGCCAGGGAGTACAGCCATGCCATATGGCTTCCTCGATATTGCCATCACACCGAGCGTGCGGAATGCGCAAGCCAAGATGGGTGCCGAACACCTCTGGCAGGACTTCAAAGGCAACCGCAAATTCGATCGCTTCACGGAGAACGAAGCGGCGTTCATCGCCGAGCGCGACAGTTTCTACATGGCGACGGTTTCAGAGACGGGATGGCCGTACGTGCAACACCGAGGCGGTCCGCAGGGATTTCTCAAGCTGGTCGACGACCGAACCCTGGCCTTCGCGGACTATCGCGGCAATCGCCAGTACATCAGCACCGGCAACCTCGCGGTGAATGATCGGGTCTCCTTGTTCCTCATGGACTATCCGCGTCGTGCCCGGCTGAAGATCTATGCGCGGGCCGAGATCCTGTCGCTTGACGACGCGCCGGATCTCATCGCCCGCGTCACCGTGCCGGAGTACCGAGCCAAGCTCGAACGCGTCTTCCGCCTGCGCTTGGAAGCGTTCGACTGGAACTGCTCGCAGCACATAACGCCACGCCTCAGCGAGCGCGAAATCAGCGAGGCGATCGTTCCGCTACGCAACCGCTTGGCAGAACTCGACGCGGAGAACGCCGAACTGCGCGCCCGCCTTGCCGCAAAGCCCGGTGCTGAGGCCTAGTATCGGCCGCTGACACAGGCTGCCTAGGGCCAGAAGTGGAAGCTTTACGTGGCCCGCGAACCACCACCTGCCACCCCAATCACCGTCGCCCCGATTGCCTCGGCGAGCCGCCGCGGATCGACCTCGAAGACGGCCTCGGGTGAGCCGGCGGCGGCCCAGACAGCCTCGTACTGAAGGAGATCCTTGTCGAACCAGGTCGGCAGCGCCTGCGCATGGCCAAAGGGCGGGATGCCGCCGATGGCAAAGCCCGTGACCTCGCGCACAAAGGCCGCATCGGGCCGATCGAGCGCCTCGCCGATGACCGCCGCGACGCCCGCCTGATCGACACGGTTGGAGCCCGACACGAGCAGGAGCACGGGCTTGCCACTCTGCTTGCCGCGAAAGACAAGTGACTTGATGATCTGGCCGACTGCACAGCCGCAAGCCGCCGCAGCGTCCTCCGCCGTGCGCGTGGATTGCGCCATCTCGACGACCCGGACGGCAAGACCCAGCCCATCGGCCGCCTGCTGCACGCGCCGCGGCGCCGGCTTCAACTCGCTCATGAACTTTTTCCCTCATGATCTCGTGGCTTAACGCCATTGTTGCGCAGCAAGAGGCGCACAGCTATCAGTGCGGCAACGAAACCGTCCCCAATTGAGCAGGATAGATCATGCAGGTCGACGAGGCGACCGTCCGCCGGATCGCGCGGCTGGCGCGGATCAGGATCACCGACGAGGAGGCCAAGGCGCTCGAAGGCGAGCTGTCGGGCATTCTGGCGTGGGTCGAGCAGCTCGACGAGGTCAATACGGACAATGTGCCGCCCATGACCCGCGTTGCCGACATGAAGCTCAAGAAGCGCACCGACGAGGTCACCGATGGCGAGAAGGCCGATGACATCATCGCCAACGCGCCGATGACCGAAGACCACTATTTCGTCGTACCCAAGGTCGTGGAGTGAGCGCTTGACCGATCTCACCAAACTGACGCTCGCCGAGGCCCGCGACGGCCTTGTCGCCAAGAAGTTCAGCGCGACCGAGCTTACGCAGGCCTTCATCAAGGCCATCGACGCCGCGAACCCGCATCTCAATGCGTATGTGCTGGAGACGCCCGAGCACGCGCTCGCTCAGGCCAAGACCAGCGACGAGCGGCTGGCGAAGGGCCAGGCGCGCCCGCTCGAGGGCCTGCCGATCGGCAACAAGGATCTCTTTTGCACGTACGGCATTCGCACGACGGCCTGCTCGCGCGTTCTCGACGACTTCAAGCCTAGGTACGAGTCGACCGTCGGCCAGAACCTCTGGGATGCCGGCGCCGTCATGCTTGGCAAGCTCAACAACGACGAGTTTGCCATGGGCTCGTCGAACGAGACGAGTGCGTTCGGCCCGGTGGTGAACCCCTGGCGGCGCACACGCAATGGCAAGATCGACAACGCCAAGCTCGTGCCTGGCGGATCTTCGGGTGGTTCCTCGGCGGCCGTGTCGGCAAACCTTTGCCTCGGCGCAACGGCGACAGATACGGGCGGCTCCATCCGCCAGCCTGCGGCGCTGACTGGGACGGTCGGCATCAAGCCGACTTATGGCCGCTGCTCGCGCTGGGGCATCGTGGCATTTGCCTCGTCGCTGGATCAGGCGGGTCCCATCGCCAAGACCGTGCGTGACTCGGCAATCATGCTGCGGCACATGGCCGGGCACGATCCGAAGGACTCGACCAGCGTCGACATGCCGGTCCCTGATTATGAGGCGGAGGTCGCGCGCGGCGTGAAAGGTCTCCGCGTCGGCGTGCCGAAGGAGTATCGCGTCGAGGGCATGTCGGCCGAAGCGGACGCGCTCTGGCAGAAGGGCATTGCCTGGCTGAAGGACGCCGGCGCGACCATTCACGACATTTCACTGCCCCACACGAAGTACGCGCTGCCGGCCTACTACATCGTCGCGCCAGCCGAGTGCTCGTCGAATCTCGCACGCTATGACAGCGTTCGTTACGGCCTGCGCGTGCCGGGCAAGGATCTGATCGACATGTACGAAGCGACGCGCGCTGCGGGCTTCGGCAAGGAGGTCAAGCGGCGCGTACTGATCGGCACATATGTGCTCTCGGCCGGCTATTACGACGCCTATTACCTGAAAGCGCAGAAGGTGCGCACATTGATCAAGCGCGACTTCGACAATGCCTGGAGCGACGTCGATGTGGTGCTGACGCCGACGACGCCATCGCCAGCCTTCGGCTTCGGCGAGAAGGCCGGTGACCCGATCGCGATGTATCTCGAGGACATCTTCACGGTGACGGTGAACATGGCCGGCCTGCCGGGTATTTCAGTGCCGGCCGGCCTCTCGGGCGAGGGCACGCCCATGGGCTTGCAGCTCATCGGCAAGCCGTTCGACGAGGGCACGCTGTTCCGCGCCGCGCAGGTCATCGAGAACGCCGCCGGCCGCTTCCCGGTGCCAAACCAGTGGTGGGCGTGAGGCGCGAGACTTATAAGCGCGGCAGCAGCGCCCAATAGTCGAGATCGAGGATGACGCCGGGGGCGTACTTGCCCGGCGCGGTCTCGAGCGGGAACGAGCCCGGCGCCAAATCCTTTACGCCGACGAGGCGCAGGCGCAGCGCGCCGACGTCGGCGCGGCCGGGCACTTCCGCCTTGTCGAGCACCTCCGACCACGCATAGACGGTGTCGCCCGCGAAGGCCGGCGCGACGTGGCGCCCGCCGTTGATCGCGGTAATGTGGAAGGCATTAGCGAGACCGTTGAACGAGAGCGCACGCGCGAGCGAGATGACGACGCCGCCATACACCAGCCGGCGGCCGAAGCGGCCTTGCCCTTCGACGTGCTGATTGAAGTGCACGCGCGCGGTGTTCTGCCAGAGGCGCGTCGCGATCTGATGCTCGGCCTCCTCGACGGTCATGCCATCGACGTGGTCGATCTTCTCGCCGACCGAATAGTCGTCCCAGAAGTGCGTGGAACCCGCGAGCGACTTGTCCCATGAAGGTATGTGCAGCGAGGGCACGGCCGCGCCGAGCTGATCGGCCGTAACCGCCTCGGGGAGCTTCGGAACAGTCGGCGTGGGCGCAGGCGCCGACTTGTCACGCTTTCGCACCATGACCCAGCGGGCATAGGTCAGCACGGTCACGCCGTCCTGATTGAGCCCGTTCGTGCGCACGTAGACGATACCGCTGTCGCCGCTCGAGTTCTCGCGCAATCCAAGCACCTCGGAGGTCGCGCTCAGCGTGTCGCCCGGATAGACCGGCGCCAGAAAGCGGCAGTCGGCATAGCCGAGGTTCGCGATTGCATTGAGCGAGATGTCCGGCACTGTTTTGCCGAGAATTATGTGGAACACGATCAGATCGTCGATCGGAGCCGTCGGGTATCCAATCGCGCGCGCGAAAGGCGCCGAGGACTGCACCGCGAAACGACTGCCATAGAGGCCCTGGTACACCGCCACGTCACCCTCGGTGATCGTGCGTGGTGTCGCGTGGGCAATGACCTGACCAACGCGAAAGGTCTCGAAGATATTGCCGGCACCTGTCTTTGCTGTAGTTGTGCTTGATGTCATCGCTCGTCTACCGATAGCATGAGGCCAACTGGCTCCCTTCGCGGAGCCGGTACGAACTTGGTGTTGTGTCGGATTATCGGTACCCTTTTTGCGACTTTGCGAATGTTGCCACTGTCGGGCAATCGCCAAGTGGTCGCATGGGGGCAGCAAACGTGGGTCGTCCATGACCTCGGAGATCGAACACCAGTCGTCGCGTCTGGCATCTGCCAGCGCCGATGCCGGATCGGTCGAGGCGCTGCTCGAAGCGCTGCGCCGGGCGCTTGCGATAGGCAATGCTTCGACGGCGCAGGCACGCTTTGTTGCCGCGATCGAGCGATCAGCTCTTGGAGCTGCAGGCGCGCCAGAGAACGCACACTGGCACCTGCACGACCTCGCACTTAACTGCGACCGTGCCGGCGAATTACTTCTCGCTCGTGGACGCTTGGAGCCGGGCGTTCATATTCTCCGGCTCGGCTTGAACATTCGCGAACGGCTCGGCCGGGTGAACGTCGCGGACGAACTATTCCGCGCAACAGTCGGGATCCCGATCGAGCTGGCTGCGAGCCATTTCGCGATCGCGCACGCCTACCAGCGTGGCGCGCGGCCTGCGGAGGCATTGGCCGAAATGCACGCTGGAATTGCCGCCTATCGCCGTGAGGTCGAGGCTGGCGACGACCCTTATGCACTCGACACCCTCGCGGCCCACCTCGAGGATGCGGGCAGGATCGCCCGGGAGGTGCCGGATCGCGATGCCATGCGGACCCTGATCACCGAAAGTTTAGCCTTGCGCGAGCGTGCTGCCGCACTCGCACCAGAGGATGCGGACCTCGGCCGCGCGTTCGTCGAGGCCTGCGTCTGGCGGACTCCCGACCTCGGCAAAGCCTCGGCGATGTGGCTAGACCGCGCCCGCCGCCTTTTGGCCGAGAGGGAATCGGGGCCGCATCCCGTGCCGGGCAGCCGGCGGCTGCACAATCTCGTGGATACGGCGGGTGCCCCGTACGTATCTGGTTGAGCAGGACTTCGGGGACAGGAACTCAGGGTAAAGTGACGGGGCGGCATGCCTCTGTTGTGACATCGGCCCTTGCCAACTTGGGCTTGGCGGGTTGGAATGTGCGTGTACCTGCGAAACCCTGCGCCGGCGGCCGCGAATACGTCCATTAGCGAGCGGCGGGCCCGCGCGCGGCGGCCAATTCCAACCCAGGATTCAATTCAGGCGAGCGAACGCACGAGGCAAACACGGCATGAGATATGAGAAACCGACGACGGTCGAGGCGGCGACAGCCCTCCTGGCCGGCCAAGGGACGCGGGTCCTCGCCGGGGGAACCGACCTCCTGGTGCAGATGCGCTCCCGCATCCTGAGCCCGGAAATCATCGTCGACATCAAAGGCATCGACGCAACCCGCAAGATCACCAAGGAAGCGAGCGGCTACACGATCGGTGCTGCCGTCTCGGGCGCCGAGCTCAAGGAGCATCCGACACTTTCCAAGGACTGGCCGGGTCTCGTCGAGGCAGCCAACCTCATCGGCTCGACACAGGTGCAAGGCCGCTGCTCTCTCGGCGGCAATTTATGCAATGGCTCTCCAGCCGCCGACAGCGTGCCGGCAATGATCGCGGCAGGCGCCGTCGCCACGATCGCGGGACCTAAGGGCACGCGCACGTTGCCGGTCGAGGACATCATGCTCGCCCCGCGCAAGCTCGCGCTGACCGCGGGCGAGTTCATCGTCTCGTTCAAGATCCCGGTGCGGCCGGCGCGTGGCGGCGACGCCTACTTGCGCTTCATCCCGCGCACCGAGATGGATATTGCCGTCGTCGGCTGCGGCATCGCACTCGCGCTCGATGCCGGCGGGACCTGCACCTCGGCGCGCGTCTCGCTCGGTGCTGTTGCCGCGCGTCCGCTGCTGGTCGAGGACGGCGCGAAGGCGCTGATCGGCACGAAGGTCGATGACGCGGCGCTGGCGAAGCTCGAAGCTGCCGCCCGGGCGGCATGCAAGCCGATCGACGACAAGCGTGGCACTGTTGAGTTCCGCATCGATATCGCGGGCACCCTCGCCAAGAGGACCGCCAAGATCGCGCTCGAGCGTGCAAGGAAGGTTTGAAATGGCCAAACATCACGTCACAACGACCGTCAACGGTGACCCGGTCGAGTACCTCTGCGAAAGCGAGCAGACGCTGCTCGACTGCCTGCGCGACGAGCTCGATCTCATCGGCGCGAAGGAAGGCTGCTCATCGGGCGACTGCGGTGCCTGCAGCGTTCTGGTCGACGGCCGCCTCGTCTGCTCGTGCCTCGTTCTCGGTGTCGAAGTCGAAGGCAAGCAGGTCGAGACCATCGAGGGCATGGCCCACGGCGAAGAGTTGCATCCGCTGCAGAGGAAGTTCCTCGAGCACGCGGCGCTCCAATGCGGCATCTGTACGCCCGGCGTGCTCATTGCCGCCAAGGCGCTCCTCGCCAAGAACCCCGATCCCACCGAAACCCAGGTCCGCTACTGGCTGGCAGGCAATCTCTGCCGGTGCACGGGTTATGACAAAATCGTACGCGCCGTCATGGACGCGGCCGCCGAGATGAGAGGAGCCTGATCATGCAAGAGCGTGTCAAGAAGCCCCAGTTCGATGTCGTCGGCACTCGCCCGGTTCGCCCGGACGGCGTCGATAAGGTCACCGGCCGCGCCAAGTACGGCGCCGACCTCAAGATGGCCGGCCAGCTCGTCGGCAAGGTGCTGCGTTCACCGCACGCGCACGCGCGCCTCAAGTCGATCGACGTCTCGAAGGCGCTCAAGCTGCCCGGCGTGAAGGCGATCGTCACACGCGACGACTTCGCCGATCAGGGCTCGGAGTTCGTGCCGGCCGGCGAGATGCTCATCAACTACCGCGATGTCGTGCGCAACATTCTGGCGCGCGAGAAAGTGCTGTATGAGGGCCATGCGGTTGCCGCTGTCGCTGCAATCAGTGAGAAGGCCGCCATCGCCGCGCTCGATGCGATCAAGGTCGACTACGAGGTGCTGCCGCACGTCATCGACGAGATCGAGGCGATGAAGCCCGATGCGCCGCTCCTGCAGGACGACATGATCACGCAGGGCGTGACGCCGGCGCCGACCAAAGCATCGAACGTTGCAAAGCGCGTCGAGTTCACGCTCGGCGATACGGCAAAGGGCTTCGCCGAGGCCGACGTGGTCATCGAGCGCGAGTTCAAGACCAAGGCCGTCCACCAAGGCTACATCGAGCCCCACGCGTGTCTCGCCTCGGTCTCCGAGGACGGCTCGGCGGACCTTTGGACAACGACGCAGGGCCACTGGGTGAAGCGTGCCCACTGCGCAAAGCTCCTCGGCTGGGACGTGACGCAGATCCGCGTCACCTCATCCGAGATCGGCGGCGGTTTCGGCGGCAAGACAGTGATCTATCTCGAGCCGCTCGCGCTGGCGCTTTCGAAAAAGGCACAGCGGCCCGTGAAGATGGTGATGAGCCGTGAGGAAGTGTTCAGGGCAACGGGCCCGACCTCGGGCGGCACCGTCCGCGTAAAGATGGGCGCGAAGAAGGACGGCCGCATTACCGCTGCGGAAGCCGAGGTAATCCTGCAAGCCGGCGCCTTCCAGGGAAGCCCTGTGCAACCGGCCTGCATGTGCGCCTTCGCCAACTACGACCTCGAGAACGTGAAGGTCGTCGGCTTCGACGTGCTCTCGAACCGACCGAAAGTCGCGGCCTATCGCGCGCCAGGCGGCCCGATCTCGACCTATGGCGTCGAGAGCCTGGTCGACGAGCTTGCCGAGACGCTCAAGATCGATCCGATCGAGCTCCGCCTCAAGAACGCCGCGAAGGAAGGCACGAAAGCAGCCTACGGTCCGAAGTTCGGCCCCGTCGGTCTTGTCGAGTGTCTCGAAGCGGCCAAGTCGAGCGACCATTGGAAGGCGCCGCTCGGCCCGAACCAGGGTCGCGGCATTGCGGCCGGCTTCTGGTTCAACATCGGCGGCGAGACGACCGTGTCGCTGCAGCTCAATGAGGACGGCACGCTGACCCTCATGGCCGGCACACCGGACATCGGCGGCCTGCGCGCTTCTCTTTGCATGATGGCGGCCGAAGAGTTGAAAGTCGACGTCCACAAAATCCGGCCGATCATCGCGGACACGAGTTCGCTCGGCTACAACTTCCTCACGGGCGGCAGCCGCTCGGCGTTCTCAAGCGGCATGGCGACCGTTGACGCGGCGCGGTCGATCGTCAAACAGGCCTGCCAGCGCGCCGCGAAGCTCTGGGAGCTCCCCGAGGAGGCCGTGACCTGGGAGGATGGCGAGGTCCGCCCGGCCGGTGAAAACGCCGGCAAGCACAAGCCTATGTCTCTCAGCGACATCGGAAAGATCGCGGGCAAGACCGGCGGCGCCATCGTCGGCTACTCGGCGATCAGCGCTCAGGGCGCGGCCCCGAGCTTCGGCGTGCACATCGCCGACACCGAGGTCGATCCTGGCACCGGCAAGGTCACGGTCACGCGCTATACGGCGATCCAGGATGCCGGCCGCGCGATCCATCCCTCGTACGTCGAAGGACAGTACCAGGGTGGCGCCGTGCAGGGCATCGGCTGGGCGCTCAACGAGGAGTACATCTACGGCCCCGACGGCAAGCTGCAAAATGCGGGCTTCCTGGATTATCGCGTGCCTGTAGCGTCGGACTTGCCGATGATCGACACGATCATCGTCGAGGTGCCGAACCCGCGTCATCCGTATGGCGTGCGCGGTATCGGCGAGACGCCGATCGTGCCGCCGATGGCCGCGATCGGCGCGTCGGTGCGTCGCTCGTCGGGCGTTCGCTTCTTTGAGCTGCCGATGTCGCCGCCGAAAGTGCTGAAGGCCATGAAGGCCGCCGGCAAAGCGTGATCGAGAATGGGCGCGTCGATTCCGGCGCGCCTACAAGCTTCGGGCCTGCACTCCAACAGGTGCAGGCCCTTTGCTTTCAAGGAGAGGGCGGCGATGGCCCACGTCGTATTGATCGGGAATCTGCGCCAGTACACGGGCGATGTGACGGCGCTCGACATCGACGCCGGAACTATTCGCCAGCTCTTCCGCAAGCTCGGCGAGAAATTCCCGGAGCTCGCCCCGCATCTCGAAGAAGGGCTCGCGGTCGCGATCGACGGGCAGATCTATCAGGATGCGCTGCTCGAACCGATCAGCCCCGACTCCGAGGTTCACATACTCCCGCAGATCGCTGGCGGCTGACTTAGCCGCGCGGCCAGTCGCGAAAGCTGTGCGCAAGATGCTCTGCCACCGCCTCGACGATGTCGCCATCGCGCATATAGGCATTGTGATAGAGCGCGTCGGTCATGCGCTTCATGAGTAGATCCGGATCTGCGAAGGTCATTTCCGCAACTTCCTCCGCCACGATCTCTGAATAGAACTCCCGCGCCGCTTCGATGATCGCATTGTCATCGATGCCGCCCAATGTCGCCGCCGACACGCGCTGCTCACGGACACCGACCAAGTACGGCGGCGTACGCGCGACGCCTGTCAGGGCGTACACATCATCGCCACCATAGGCCGCACCAACGATGCCGCCGTGGATCGACACGTTGAGCATCGATGACAGCAGGCGTGCCCCAATGATCCACGAGAACAGTCGAACTGCGCCGTAGATGAGTGCGAACACAATCGGAATCACCAGCAGGAAGGTGAAGTCGGCGATGATGCCGGGGCCGAAATCACGCTTCGAAATCTTCTCGACAATCGGCGCCAGAAAGTAGGCACCGGTGAAAAAGAGGAAGGCGAACGTGCCGAAGACACCGGCCACAGTGCCGAACCGCACCCATTGCCCGTGCGCGGACGCGCGTGAGACGAAGACAGGCTTCACCGCGACCGCAGACTCGAGGAGCCGCATAGCCTCATCGCGCGGACTCTGGATCACCAGCCATCGATCTGGCGAGATAGCCATTTGCGCGCGCCTCTTGGCGCCTCGCTGGCGCAGGAGAGATCGCGCGCCTGAGTAGAATGCCCAGATGACCAAGCCAAGGATAAGCAGCGGCAGCACGATCAGCTCGATGCGGCTGCCATCCAGTGCCGTCGGCAGAGCGAGCCAAGTGTACATGAGCATGGCCGGCGCCACACCGAAGCCGAGCAAAACCTTGAAGGCTGCGATCAATGTCGGCAGCGGCTTCAGCCGGCGCGTGAAAAACGGCGTCCCGAGCGTGAGCACGGCTGCGAGCGGCCGTCGCGTGCGGCGCTGGACAAGCGCCTCCATGAGGACATTGCCACCGTGACTGTGTGCGAGCACTGCGACGGGACGACCATTCCGCTTTGCATTGGCGACTGTGCCCGCGAGGGCCGCGGCGGCACGCAAACGCGCCTGATCCGAGTTGAGGCCCGACCAGTGGAAGGGCTGCACGGAGATTTCAGGAACGCCCTTATCGGCAAGGCGCTCAGCCAGCGCGCTCGTAAATGCCGAACCGCGCTGCCACCATTTGTCGCCGTCGTCGCTTGGATCTGATGCGAATGTGCCGTGAACGGTGATGACGAGCGGATTCTGTTCCGACGCCGCGGCCTTCTGATCGGCTACGCCAGCCGCTGGACTATCCATCCTTCCCCCCGTCCCACTCAATTTCACCGGCATCGTTTGCCGGTCGAGCGACGAGGGTCAAGCACTAAGGATAGATCAGCCAGGCGAGGTAAAGCGTCGACGGCACTCACGCAACCGACTGCTGCACGCCGAAGTCACGGCCGGGTGCGGCGTCGAACAGTGCCCTTGTGTATTCGTGCTGTGGGTTGCGGAACACGTCCGCTGTCGTCCCGTGCTCCACAACCACACCGTTCTTCATCACCGCAATACGGTCGCAGATCTGCGCTGCCACGCGCAGGTCGTGCGTGATGAACAGCACTGCGAGGTCGAACTGCTTGCGGATGCTATCGAGCAGCTGCAGCACCTGCGCTTGCACGGAGACGTCGAGAGCCGAGACTGCCTCGTCGGCGATCAGAAGTGTCGGACCCATGGCGAGCGCGCGGGCGATGCAGATGCGCTGGCGCTGACCGCCGGAGAACTGGTGAGGATAACGATCGAGCGCATCGGGCGAGAGCCCCACGAGCCGCATGAGCTCGCGTGCCTTATCGAGTGCCTTGTCGCGCGTCATCCCGAAATTGATCGGCCCTTCGACGATCGACTGACCGACAGTCCTGCGCGGATTGAGCGAGCGGTACGGGTCCTGGAAGACGATCTGGATGTCGCGCCGGTGTGGCCTGAGGTCACGCTCGGGCAAGTGCGCGACGTTGGCGCCGTCGAGGAGGATCTCGCCCTCGCTCGGCTCGATCAGTCGGGCAATGCAGCGCGCGACCGTCGTCTTTCCCGAGCCTGACTCGCCGACGATGCCGAGCGTCTCGCCCTTGCGGATGTGGAAGTTCACATCCTGCGCCGCTTTGACAATGCGCGCCTTGCGGTTGAGGAACGTGCGCCGGCCGTAGACCTTCGACAGGTTCTTAGCTTCGAGCGCAAGCTTGCCCTCGACGGGTGCGCGCTTCGGCGGCACGAGGCTCGGCACGGCGGCCACGAGCATTTTGGTGTAGGCCTCGCGCGGGCGCCTCAGCACCTCGTCTCGCGTACCCTGCTCGACGACGCGGCCGTGCTGCATGACGACAACGCGGTCGGCGATTTCGGACACGACGCCGAAGTCGTGCGTAATGAACATCACGCCGGTATTCCGACGCGACTGCATCTCCTTGATGAGGCGGAGGATCTGCGCCTGCGTCGTGACGTCGAGAGCGGTCGTCGGCTCGTCGGCGATGAGCAATGCCGGATCGAGAATCAGCGCTGCAGCGATCATGATACGCTGGCGCTGGCCGCCCGAGAGCTGGTGCGGATAGGCGTCGATCATCAGGTCCGGATCGGGCAGCTGTACCGCCTTCATGATGTCGAGCACGCGCTTGCGCTGCTCTGCTGCCGACAAATCCGTGTGGATCTCGAGCACCTCGGCGATCTGTTGCCCTACCCGCTGCACGGGATTTAGCGCCGTCATGGGCTCCTGAAAGATCATGCCCATGCGCGTGCCGCGCAGCGCGCGCAGACGATGGATTGTCGCCTTGGTCGTGTCTTCGCCCTGGAGCTGCGTCTCGCCACCGGTCACGGTGAGATCGCGCTTAGGCAGAAGCCCCATAACGGCCTGCGCGGTAACGGACTTGCCGGAACCGGACTCGCCGACGATGCACACGATCTCGCGGGGACCGATGTCAAAGCTGATGCCTTCGATCGCGTTCTCGCGATCGGCGCCGCGCGGCAGCCGCACTGTGAGATTGCGAACGGAGAGAACAGGCTCAGTCATGCCAGTGAGAACCTCTTGCATGGCCGGTCAGAACCTCTTGGCGAAGCGCGGATCGAGCGTGTCGCGCAGACCGTCGCCGAGCATGTTGATAGCGAGCACGGCGAGCGCCAGAGCAATGCCCGGATAGAGAATGTTGTGCGGCAGGATGCGGAAGTAGGTCCGCCCCTCGGCCATGATGTTCCCCCAGGTCGGCACTTCCGGCGGAATGCCAATGCCGAGGAACGAGAGGATCGCCTCGACCAGGATGGCGCTGGCGCAGATGAAAGTGCCCTGCACGATCAGCGGCGCCGTCGTGTTCGGCAATACGTGGCGGAAGAGCAGGGTTGGGGTTGGCGTGCCGACGGTGATAGCGCTTTCTACGTAGGGCTCTTCGCGGATCGAGAGCACGACGGAGCGCACGAGGCGCACGACGCGCGGCACCTGCGGAATGACGATCGCTATAACGACGGCCGGCAGCCCCGCACGGGACAGCGACACGAGCGCAATGGCGAGCAGGATCTCCGGAATCGCCATGAGCCCGTCCATGAAGCGCATGATGATGCCGTCGAGCCAGCGGACGTAGCCGGCGACCATTCCGATAATGAGGCCGATGAATACGGCAATGATCGCGACCGTGATGCCGACGATGAGCGAGACGCGCGCGCCATAGATCACGCGGCTGTAGATGTCGCGCCCCAGGCTGTCGGTCCCGAGATGATACTTGACCTGGATGCGCTTGCCCTCGTCGTCGCGCACCGTGGCCGAGTAGCCAGGCTTCTGGTTGCGCGCCGACGGATTGATCTCGGCCGGATCACGCGTGCCGAGGAAGGGCGCCAGAATGGCGATGATCAGCATGACCAGCGCAATCGAGCCGCCGAAAATGACGCTCGGATTGCGCAGCACGGTGGACCAGACGGAACGACGTCGACGGACCGGCGGAGCTGCGTCGATGGTGGCCATCAATAGCGGATCCTGGGATCGAGGAACGTGTAGGCGACATCAACCAGCAGGTTGATGAGCACATAGGCAAATGAGAAGAGCAGGATCACCGCCTGGATGGTTGGATAGTCGCGCGCGAGCACGGCATCGACTGTCAGCAGGCCAAGACCCGGCAGCGTGTAGACCGACTCGGTGACGACAACGCCGCCGATCAGGATCGCCACGGTCAGTCCGATGATCGTGAGGATTGGCACAGCGGCGTTCGCCAGGGCATGGCGGACCAGAACCTTGATCTCGGTCTGGCCCTTGGCCCTCGCCGTGCGGATGTAGTCCTCGTTGAGAACTTCCAGCACGCTCGTGCGCGTCATGCGGGCGATGAATGCGACGAACACCACGGAAAGCGTCATCGCGGGCAGGATTAGCCTCAGCAGCCACCCGCCTACGCCCTCGCTTATGCGCTGATATCCTTGAACGGGGAGCCAGTCGAGCGTGACGGCGAATACGTAAATGAGGATGTAGCCGACAACGAATACGGGAATGGAGAACCCCAGCACGGAGAACCCCATCACGAAACGATCGATCCAGGTTCCGTGATTGTGAGCGGCTATGACCCCCAGCGGCACGGCAACCAGCACCACCAGGAGAATAGTCAATAGTGATAAGGAGAGCGTCGGCTCGAGACGTTCGCTGATGAGCTCAGCGACCTGTTTTTTGTAGAAAAAGCTCTCGCCGAAATCGCCCTGCAGAACCCCACTGATCCAGATGATGAACTGCTTGAGGATCGGCTCGTTGAGGCCGAGGCGCTCGCGAATGCCCTCGATCTGCTGCGGACTTGCATAGTCTCCCGCGATAATGGCCGCAGGGTCGGATGGCGTGAGCCGCAACATGAGGAAGACGAGCACCGCCACGATTGCCAGAACAGGCAACGTGGCCAAAACCCGTCGCAGGATATAGCCGCCCATGGAATTCCTGGTCAGTTACGCTGCAGATTGCCGAGGCTTGCCATCACCGGATCGCATTCCCGGCGTGCAAGCCGGGAATACAATACGTCACCCGCCCCATTATTCAATTGTGATGTTCCAAAGCACCGGGGCTGGAGCCTGAACGACACCCTTCACGTTATTACGCAGCGCCCCGTGATTGTAGAATTGGCCGAGATGGGCGTGGGTAGGATACTCGGCGACGCGCTTCTGCAGGGCCTCGACGATGGCCTTCTGCTTGGCCGGGTCGACTTCCTTGGCAAAATCGTCGCGCAGCTTCTCGATTTGCTCATCGCAGGGCCAGCCGAACATGGCCTTGTCGCAGGCCGCATTTACGAAGCCGGCCATGACGGGGTTCAGGAGGTCGCCGGCAACCCATGACGTCAGGAAGGCATGCCAGCCGCCGCTCTCGGGCGGGTCCTTCTTGACGCGGCGGGCGACGACCGTCTGCCAATCCATCGACTGCATGTCCACCTTGAAGCCCGCCCGCTCCATCAGCGACTTCGCGACCGGGGCGAGGTTGGTCAGAGACTGATTGTCCGTGGAATGCATGAGCACGACGGGCGTGCCGTCGTATTTGGCTTCCGCCAGTAGTTCGCGCGCCTTCTTGAAGTTCGACTCGAACATGGCTTCGAAGCCGACCTCGGTCCCGAACGGCGTGCCGCAGATGAAAAGACCTTTGCAGACCTTGTAGTACTCCTCCGAGCCGACGGTCGCCTTGAGGAAATCCTCCTGGTTGAAGGCATGGAGCACGGCCTGGCGCACTTTCGGATTGTCGAAGGGCTTGTGCAGGACGTTGAAGCGGAATGTGTACTGGCTCCCGAGCGGGTTCCAGTTGAACATGTAGACGTCCTTGCTCTTCTTGATGAGCGGATGGAGGTCGTGCGGGGGCGCCTCGATATAGTCGACCTCTCCCGCAAGCAGGGCATTCACAGCCTGCTGATGGTCGCGGATGGGCAGCCACTCCACGCGGCTTAGCTTCACGACCTTGCCACCCGTCGTGCCCGAAGGCGGCTCGGAGCGCGGCTTGTAACCTTCGAATTTCACATAGACGAGCTTGCTGCCGGGGATCCACTCGTCACGCTTGAAGACGAAGGGGCCCGAGCCGATGAACTCCTCGATCTGCCTGTTCGGGTCAGTCTCGGCGATACGCTTCGGCATCATAAATGGCACGTTCGAGGAGGGCTTGCCGAGAGCGAGAAGCACGAGGCCGGTCGGCTCCTTGAGCTTGATCTCGAAGGACTTGTCGTCCTTGGCCTCGAGCGATGCCACGAAGGACATCATCTTCTGGCCCATCGAGTCCTTGGCTGCCCAGCGCTTGATCGAGGGGATGATATCGGCCGTCGTGACTGGCTGATTGTCGTGCCACATGAGGCCGTCACGCAGTTTCATGGTCCACGTGAGCTTGTCGTCCGACAGCTTGTACGTGTCGACCATCTGCGGCTTGATCTCGCCCTTGTCGTCCATGCCGAAGAGCGTGTCGTAGACCATGTAGCCGTGGTTGCGGACGATGTAGGCCGTCGTCCAGATCGGGTCGAGGATCTTCAGGTCCGAGTGTGGAACGAAACGTAGGGCCTTTTGCGCCCACGCATCCGTCGCGAGAAATGGAACTGCGGCGGCTATTGCAAAGACGGACAGCGCACGACGCATTGTGCTCATTCAGACACTTCCTTCGAGCTAGCAACTCGCCAAGTTTTACGGGCGGGCTCTAAAGCCGGTGGGGAGCATTATGACTGTCGCCTTCCTGGAGACCATACGCTGCACCGCACAAATTGCGGTCATTAATGCCGATAGAATCGGCACTTAGCGCGGATCGATTAATTTCTGCAGTTGCGAAAACAAAATGGCCGAGCAGGACCACTGGATCCTGCTCGGCCGATTGAGGGTGCTCGATGCGCAGATGCGCCGAGGTGATTAGTCGACCGTGATGTTCCAGAGCACCGGCGCGGGCGCGGCAACAACACCCTTCACGTTGTTGCGGAGCGCACCGGGGTTGTACCACTGCCCGAGATGGATGTGCGTCGGGTACTCCGCAACGCGCTTCTGGACAGCTTCGACGATTGCCTTCTGCTTTGCCGGATCCGTCTCACGAGCGAAATCGTCACGCAGCTTCTCGATCTGCTCGTCGCAGGGCCAGCCGAACATGGCCTTGTCGCAGCCGGCGTTCAGGAAGCCAGCCATCACCGGATTGAGCAGGTCACCCGCGACCCAAGACGTCAGGAATGCGTGCCAACCACCAGCGTCCGGGGCATCCTTCTTAGAGCGACGGGCAACAACGGTCTGCCAATCCATGGATTGCATGTCGACCTTGAGGCCAGCGCGCTCCATGAGGGACTTGGCGACAGGCGCGAGGTTCGTGAGAACCTGCAGATCCGTCGAGTGCATCAGTACGATCGGCGTGCCGTCATACTTCGCCTCGGCGAGGAGTTCGCGCGCCTTCTTGAAGTTCGACTCGAGCTTGTCCTCGAAACCAGCATCGGTTCCGAACGGCGTGCCGCAGATGAACATGCCCTTGCAGAGCTTGTAGTACTCTTCCGTGCCAACGACGGCCTTGAGGAAGTCCTCCTGGTTGAAGGCGTAGAAGAGTGCCTGGCGAATCTTCGGATTATCGAAGGGCTTGTGGAGGACGTTGAAGCGGAAGGTGAACTGGTTGCCGAGTGGATTCCAGTTGAAAGTGTAGACGTCCTTGCTCTTCTTGATCAGCGGAAGCAGGTCGTGTGGCGGTGACTCGATATAATCGATCTCGCCCGCAAGCAGCGCGTTCACGGATTGCTGATGGTCACGGATCGGCCGCCACTCGACGCGGTCGACCTTCACGACCTTGCCACCCGTCGTACCTGACGGCGGCTCCGAACGCGGCTTGTAGCCCTCGAACTTCGTGTAAACGATCTTGCTGCCCGGCTGCCATTCATCCCGCTTGAAAACGAAGGGGCCCGAGCCGATGAACTCCTCGATCTGCTTGTTCGGATCCGTTTCCGCGATGCGCTTCGGCATCATGAACGGCACGTTCGACGATGGCTTACCGAGGGCGAGAAGCACGAGACCGGTCGGTGATTTGAGTTTGATCTCGAACGTCTTGGCATCCTTCGCCGTGATCGAATCGACGAAGGTCATCATCTTCTGACCCATCGAATCCTTCGCAGCCCAACGCCTGATCGATGGGACAATGTCTTCCGACGTCACGGGCTTGTTGTCGTGCCACATGAGGCCGTCGCGCAGGGTCATTGTCCACGTGAGCTTGTCATCCGACAGCTTGTACGTGTCGACCATCTGCGGCTTGATCTCGCCCTTGTCGTCCATGCCGAAGAGCGTGTCGTAGACCATATAGCCGTGGTTGCGGACGACGTAGGCCGTCGTCCAGATCGGATCCAGGATTTTCAGGTCCGAGTGGGGAACGAAGCGCAAGGTCTTTTGGGCATTCGCAACAGTAGCAAGAAAAGGAATTGTAGCGGCTGCCGTCAGGACGGTCAGCGCGCGACGCATTGTGCTCATAATGAGCCTCCCCTGGTGTTGACGCTTCTCCGCAGCCGCCAAATCAATCGGCTGCCGAAGTTCTTGGACGGGCCTCGCAGCCCTCGCCGCATCAATAAGACGACGGCTCCCCCCAGCGAGTCAAATGAGATGCCGTCCGATTAGGCGCCAATCCTGCTGGCGGAGGCGGCAGCCGCGCGCCGCGCTTCAACTCTGAGCATCGTTGCATGATCGCACCCGGGAACAGGAGCGCGCGGCACCCAATTCGCCTTGGCGGCCGCCTCGCCACGCAGATCGCGATGTCCCTTTCGCGACGCGCCTTTGCCGGATCTTAACCTTTACCGCTTCATAACAAGGGCTTCGTAATTCCCGGAAATGGCCACGTTCCGGGTCTAGGTTCACCGAAGCCACCACTGAAACCGGTGCTGCGTTGACGGGGGTTAGTCGTCATGTTTCGGGCGGGTGCGGGTAGCCGGGCGAGTTTCCGGCTGCGTGCGTATATGCGTTTGTCGGCAATCGTGCTCGCGATTGCAGCGTTTGGGGGAGCCGGGGGCCTCGATAGGGCCGCGGCACAATCCGTGCTGGCCGCTGCCCCTACGGAACTCGCAGCCCCGACCGAGATCGCTGCGGCAACAGTTCCCGTTCCAGCGTCGCCCGCCGAGCCGCTCAAGAAGACCCGCTTCGTCATCGCGCTCGAGCGCCGAGTTGATTATCAGGTCCAATCGCTGCCCAACCCCAACCGGGTGATCGTCGATCTTCCGACAGTCAAGCTGCAGCTTCCGCCCTCCCTGACCGGCAAGCCCGTCGGCATCGTGAGCAGCTTTCGTGCGGGTCTTGGCGCCCCCGGCAGAATGCGCGTCGTGATCGACGTCACCGAGCCGGTCGTCGTCGAGAAATCCGAAATCATGGCGAGCGGTGGCAGTGGGCCGGTCCTGCTGTCTCTGGAGATCGCACCGGCTGCGACCGACATGAACTCGCTCGTGCAAGCCGCCGTGTCGATGCCGGCAGCGGCCGTCCAGCGCGCGAGCGCCGGCGGGACGATCCAGCCGCCGGTTCCCCGCCCTGCCGAGCGGCCCGACAAGCGCGCGGCCAACACCTACAAGCCGCTGATCGTTCTCGATCCCGGGCACGGCGGACACGACTCAGGTGCGAAACGTAACGGCACCGTCGAGAAAGAGGTCGTGCTGGCATTCGCGCGTACGCTCCGGGATCAGCTCCGTGCGAGCGGCCAGTATCGCGTCGCCATGACCCGCGAGGATGACACGTTCGTTCCGCTCGAAGAGCGGCGACAGTTCGCCGAAGAACGCAAGGCCGCCCTGTTCATCGCCATCCATGCCGACTACGCGACGTCGCGGGCGCGCGGCGCAACCATCTACTCGCTGCGCGAAGCGGTCGCCAACAATCTCGCAGCGTCCGCCCGCAAGCAGAGCGCGAACGACGCCCTTTCGGACACTGAGCTCGCCTCGCTCAAGACAATTGGCCGCCAGGGGCCCGCGGTAAAGAGCATCCTCGCCGACCTTGCCGGACGCGAAGTCGAGTCGACGCGAGACCGGACGAGCATCTTCGCCCAGGCCGTGATCGAGAACATGGGCCGTACGACGAACATGAACGAGAACCCGGATCGCAACGCTGCGTTCCAGGTCCTCCTGACAGCCAAGGTCCCGGCCGTGCTGATCGAGCTTGCCTACGTGACCAACAGTGCCGACGCGGCCCAACTCCGCTCCGAGGATTGGCGGCGGAACGTCGCCCGCTCGATCCGCTCCGCGATCGACAACTATTTCAGCCACCAGGGCGCGCGACTGCCCATGTGAGCGGGCACCGCGACCACCTCTCAGTGGCGGAGCGCGTCTTCATCGAGGATCGACAGGATCTGCTCGGGCGGCGCGTCGACAGCCAGCGCGTGGAAATCCGCTTCTCGCGCCAGCGCCGGCTCCAGCAGCCGGTGGAACTCCTGCCGCTCAACTTCGATAGTTCCGAACTGGCGCAGATGATCCGTCACGAACTGCGTGTCGAGCAGCGTGAAGCCCCCAAAGGCCAGCCGAGCGCATAGATAGACGAGCGCGACCTTGCTCGCGTCCCGTTCCGTCGAGAACATGCTCTCGCCGAAAAAGGCGCCGCCGAGCGCAACGCCGTAAAGGCCACCCACCATCCGCCCGTCGTGCCACGCCTCAACCGTATGGCAGTGGCCCTGCGCGAAGAGGGCGCCATAGAGACTGCGGATGCGCGCGTTGATCCACGTCGAGCGCCGACCTGCCTTGGAGGCGGCGCAGCCATCGATCACGCCTTCGAAATTGCTGTTGATGCGTACTTCGAAAATGCCTTGGCGCACTGACTTTGCGAGCCGGCGGGGGACATGAACTGCGTCGAGCGGCAAGATCCCCCGGGCCTGCGGCTCGATCCAATAGAGGGCCGGATCATCCGCGCTTTCGGCCATCGGAAAGATGCCGCACGAATAGGCCTTCAACAGGACCTGCGGCGTGATTTCGATGGTTATGTCGTTGTGGGACGCCATGCGCGCTCAGTCCGTACTGCTCCTTTTTGCGTAATTCTAATCTGTTGGCAGGGCAAGAGCGAGGCGACGCGGCGACGCTCCAGCGCTTGTCACGGCCGATCCCACCGCGTCTGCCCGGCCACACTCGTTCTCCACAATCCCGGAACCCACTTCCATATATTCCGCCGAATGTCGCATTCATCCCATAAGCAGAAACGCGGACACTCCGTGCGGGTCGTCCGGGGGGATATCCGATGCGCCGATTTTTCCTGTTCCTGATCATGCCGCTGGTCGGCTTTGCCGCATGGCACGGTGGGCCGGTCACCCGGGCTTCGCTCGGCATCACAGCGGAGAATACTGCGCCAGCCGTATGCCGGGCGCCGGTCCTGCCCGACCTTCGCAAAGCAGCTTCAAGCGGCCCTGAGGCTGGCTGCGACGACCCTGAAGGCTGCGAGAACAAGGAGCACATCTCCGCGACCTTCCTCCCCTATGCCATCGCCAGCCTCAATGCGTATGGAGGCACCGGGCGGCAGAGCGGCGATCTCGTGAAGTTCGAGCCGACGTGGAAGGTGGTCGGCGAGCCGGTCGCAGACCACTACGGCCTCGGCTACATCGTCTTTTCACGGACGGTCAACAACGAGGAGCACGTACTGGTTGCTTTCCGCGGTACCGATACGAGCGAAGGCGAAGGCTGGTTGAAGGTCATGCCGACACCGAGCGATGCCCTCGCCAACGCCTCGTGGGTCACGCAATGGTTCAATCCGTGGGATCAGTATCGGCTGGCACGCGAGGCCTTCGCTGAAATCCGCAAGCAGGCCTTCGCGCGCGCCGAGGGCCGCGTCGTGCGCTTCCACGTCACCGGCCATTCGCTCGGAGGCGGTCTTGCCGTGCATATGGCGCGCGGATTTCCCTGCACGACGGCCGTGGTCTTCAACACCTCCTGTGTGACGAACCGTATTCGCTTCGCCGAGCCGTACATGGAGAGCCAGGTCGTCGACATCCGAGAGGATCGCGACCTGCTGAGCCACACGCTCTGTGCCCCCGCCAGGCTCTTCGGCTGGAGTAGCAATCATCAGATCTATGGCGCCGAATGGATCCGCACGCGCCGGCGCGAAAACGTCGACGAGATGGATTTGGCGTTGCGCCAGCACGCGATCGGCGGCATGGCCTTCGCGATGGGCCGCACGGTGCTCTGCTGTGCCCAAAATCAGCGCCGCAGCTCGCACGAGTCCTGCGCGTGCGCTCCGCGCGTTGTTGGCGAAGTCGAGGGCGCCAAGCGCATCCTCTGCGATATGCGGCGCCGGCCACCCTTGCGTCAGGCGAAGGGGACTGAGGAGACGATCACTACTACGACGCGCAAGGGCAGCACTACGGAACGGCGCCGTGGCCGCTTCGACTCCTGCGATTTCTCACCTATCGAGCAGGTGGAACGCCAGTGCCGACGCGCCTGCTGAGGACAGTACTCGGGGCTACGTGACGACCGGGAGCTCCTCGATGTCATAGGCGTGTGTGATGCGCGCTCCCGTTGCTGGATCCTCGAGCTCCATTTCGAAACGCGAGGCCGGCCTGATCCCGCCGATCGCGGACATCGTCCCACCCATCATGACCGTGCCGGGCGCGAGAGGCTTGCCGCCGCCATAGCGCGCCATGAGGTCTGAGGGATGGCGAAGGCTCTTGAGCGCACCTTCCTGATAGAGAACGCGCTTGCCGCCGATCGTCGCGTGGGCGCGCACGATCAGGCTCTCCCAGCGGCCGGCGACATCGTCGAGCCGCCAAGCGGCCGCGCCGAGAACTTTCGCGCAGAGCTGCTTGGAAAGAGCGATGCCCATGGTCTCGGCCTTGCGGTCCGTATGATCCGAGCCGACCGTCAACCACAGGCCGTCGTCCATGGCGAGTACGACCGGCTCGACCTCGCCCGAGGTGTCAGGGCCCAGCACCTGGAGGCGCTCGACCTGCATCACGTTTGTGACGGCGTTGCGGTAAAAGACCGGGACGGACGACGGGCGCGGCACACCGATCGCGGCAAGCTCCTCGATGTGGTGCAAGAGGCCCTTCTCGTCGGTTCCCGTCCAGCCGGCAACAACGAGACTGCTCGGCGTGAAGTCAACGCGAGTGCAGGCGCCGGCTGATCGCCGCTCGAAGGACAGGACAGGCATGATGATGCTCCAGGGCTCGATCGACGAGCGAGGATCGGGCGGCAGTGCCCAATGATCAAGCACTGATTTGGCGATTGCAGCCGCTTCCCTCGGCGGCGATCTCGCTCTAAGACCGCAAGACTGCCGGTTTACTCGGCGGGCCCGGGGGCTACCATGAAATATTCGATTTTCGCGGTTCTGAGGGAAGGCTTGCGCGGCGGCAAGGGCTGGGCGCCCGCATGGCGCGAGCCGGAGCCCAAGACGCACTATGATGTCATCATCGTCGGCGGCGGTGGGCATGGCCTGGCGACAGCCTACTACCTCGCCAAGGAGCACGGCCTCACGAACATCGCCGTAGTCGAGAAAGGCTACATCGGCTCCGGCAACGTCGGCCGCAACACCACGATCATCCGCTCGAATTACCTGCTCCCTGACAACACGCATTTCTACGAATGGTCGATGAAGCTCTGGGAGGGGCTCGAGCAGGACTTCAACTACAATGCCATGGTGAGCCAGCGGGGCGTTCTCAATCTCTATCATTCGGACGGCCAGCGCGATGCCTACGTGAGGCGCGGCAATGCCATGCGGCTTGCCGGTGTCGATGCAGAGCTGATCGACGTCGACGGCGTGCGAGCGATGGCGCCCTTCCTCGACTTCGACAATGCGCGCTTTCCCATTCAGGGTGGGTTGCTCCAGCGACGCGGCGGCACTGCTCGTCATGATGCCGTCGCGTGGGGCTTTGCGCGGGGAGCCGACAACCGCGGTGTCGACATTCTCCAGAACACAGAGGTCACGGGAATTCGCATCGAACAAGGCCGCGCCATCGGTGTCGATACGACGCGCGGCTTCATTGGCGCCAGCAAGATCGGCCTCGCGTGCGCAGGAAATTCCTCGCGCGTCGCGGCCATGGCTGGTCTCCGGCTGCCGATAGAAAGCCACGTACTGCAGGCCTTCGTCAGCGAAGGCATCAAGCCGGCAATCGACCACGTGATCACGTTCGGCGCCGGACACTTCTACATCAGCCAGTCGGACAAGGGTGGCCTCGTCTACGGCGGCGATATCGACGGCTATAACTCGTACGCCCAGCGCGGCAACCTCTACACCATCGAGGATGTGCACGAGGCGGGCATGGCACTCTGGCCGGGGCTCGGACGTCTCAGGATGCTGCGCCACTGGGGTGGCATCATGGACATGTCCATGGACGGCTCACCGATCATCGACAAGACGCCGATCGATGGCCTCTATTTGAATTGCGGCTGGTGCTACGGCGGCTTCAAGGCGACGCCCGCCTCGGGCTGGTGCTTCGCCCACACGATCGCGCGCGACGCATCGCACGAGTTGAACGCCGGTTTCCGCCTCGACCGCTTCGCGAGCGGCCGCCTCATCGACGAGAAGGGCGCCGGCGCCCAACCCAATCTGCACTGAGGCGAAACAACATGCGCATCCGGTGCCCGTACTGCGGCGAGCGATCGAACGACGAGTTCACCATGCTCGGCGATGCCGATGCACTGATGGCGCGCCCGAACGGCAGCGAGCCGCAGGCCTTTTATGACTACGCCTATCTGCGCACGAACCCTGCCGGTCAGCATCGCGAGCTTTGGTATCACTCGGCCGGGTGCCGGCGCTGGCTCGTCGTCACGCGGGACACACGCACGCACGCAATCGCGAATGTGACCTTTGCAGACGCGCACCGCGGAGAAACGGCATGAGCGTCGTGGGACGATTGCCGTCTGGTGGTCAGGTCGACCGCGCGCGGCCGATCAAGTTCCGCTTCGACGGCCGCAGCATGTCTGGCTTCACGGGCGATACGCTTGCTTCGGCGCTATTGGCCAACGGCGTTCGTCTCGTCGGTCGCTCATTCAAGTATCACCGCCCCCGCGGCACTCTCTCTGCCGGCAGCGAGGAACCGAATGCGCTGGTCGAGCTCAGGAGCGGCGCGCGCCGCGAGCCGAACACGCGCGCGACGACCGTCGAGCTCTTCGACGGCCTCGAGGCCCAGAGCCAGAATAGATGGCCGAGCCTCGGCTTCGATCTCCTGGCCTTCAACGGCGTCGCGGGAAATTTCCTTTCGGCGGGCTTCTACTACAAGACGTTCATGTGGCCGGCCGCCTTCTGGGAGAAGGTGTACGAGCCGCTCATCCGCCGCGCTGCCGGACTTGGGAAGAGCGCCGGCGCGGAGGATCCTGACCACTACGAGAAGGCGCACGCACACTGCGACGTGCTGGTGATCGGCGGTGGACCATCGGGCCTGATCGCCGCGCTGACGGCAGCACGCACTGGCGCCCGCGTAATCGTCGCTGACGAGGATTTCGTGCCTGGTGGCCGGCTCAATGCAGAGCGCCATGAGATCGACAGCGCATCCGGCATTGCGTGGGCAGCGGCAGTGACCGCCGAGCTTGCGTCAATGTCGAACGTTCGCCTCATGCGGCGAACGACCGTGTTCGGCGTCTACGATGGTGGAACCTACGCGGCGCTCGAACGCGTGAACGATCATGTCGCGGTGCCCCCGGCATTCGCGCCGCGCCAGCGCATGTGGCGCATCTACGCGAGGCGCGCGATCCTCGCTGCCGGCGCGGTCGAGCGGCCGCTCGTGTTTGCCAACAATGATCGCCCCGGCATCATGCTGGCTGGTGCGCTGCGCGCTTATATCAATCGTTACGCCGTCACGCCCGGGCTGCGGCTCGCCGTCTTCACGTGCTGCGACGACGGCTGGCGAACGGCGTTGGATGCGGCAGCGGCTGGGATCAGCATAGAAGCAGTCATCGACAGCCGTGCGGATGCCGCACCGACACTCGGCGCAAGCCTGGTCGCAAGCGGGACTCGCATCGTACGCGGCGCCGAGGTCACGCGCGCATTCGGATCGCGCGGTGTGCAGGCCGTCGAGATGCGCGATGCATCGAACCGCATCAGCACCATCTCATGTGACGCGGTCGCCATGTCCGGCGGTTGGTCGCCCGTCACGCATCTGACCAGCCACCTCGGCGGCAGACCTACCTGGAGCGAACCACTCGCCGCGTTCGTACCCAGTACATTACCGCCCGGCATGACTGTCGTAGGTGCGGCCAACGGCACGATGACTCTTGCGGCAGGCCTCAAGAGTGGCGCGGACGCTGGCGCGCGCGCGGCGAGCCATCTCGGCTTTGCCACAGCATCAGCGCCACTACCGAAGGCTGATGACGAGCCTGCCAGCGTCCGCGCACTCTGGCATGTCGCCGGCGGCCGCGGTCCTGCCTTCGTTGACTTCCAAAATGACGTGACGGCCAAGGATGTGGGCCTCGCGAACCGCGAAGGCTATCGCGGAGTAGAGCTGCTGAAGCGCTACACGACGCTCGGCATGGCGACCGATCAGGGCAAGACTTCGAACATCAACGGCCTCGCGATCCTCGCATCGGAGCGCGGACAACCAATCCCGACAGTCGGCACAACGCTCAACCGCCCTCCTTATACGCCGGTCACTTTTGGTGCGCTCGCCGGCCATCATCGCGGCAAGGACTTCCGCGCAACGCGCCTCTCGCCATTGCACGAGTGGGCAAAGGAGCAAGGTGCCGTCTTCATCGAGTCAGGCGCATGGCTGCGCGCCTCGTGGTTCCCGCGCTCGGGCGAAAAGGACTGGCTCGAAAGCGCGACACGCGAGGTGCACGCCGTTCGCTCAGCCGTCGGCCTAACGGACGTCTCGACTCTCGGCAAGATCGACATTCAGGGCCCGGACGCCGCGGCGCTGCTCGATCGCGTCTACTGCAACACGTTCTCGACCCTCGCGGTCGGACGCGCCCGCTATGGCGTGATGCTGCGCGAGGACGGCTTCGTCATGGACGATGGCACAACCTCGCGGCTCGCGCCCGATCATTTCGTCATGACCACAACCACGGCGAATGCCGTCGGCATCATGCGCCATCTGGATTTCTGCCATCAATGCTTGTGGCCGAATCTCGACGTACAGATGGCGAGCATCTCCGAGCAATGGGCGCAGATGGCGCTCGCAGGACCGAAGTCTCGCGACACGCTCGCGCGCATCGTCGATCGCCAGCACGACATCTCCGATGCAGCATTCCCCTATCTGACGGCGCGCGAAGTCACCGTCCTCGGCGGCACGCGCGCGCGATTGTTCCGCATTTCCTACTCGGGAGAGCTCGCCTATGAGCTCGCGGTGCCGGCTGGTGTCGGTTCCGCAGTCGCGACGGCGATCATGAAGGAGGGCGAGGAATTCGGCATTCAGCCCTATGGCCTGGAAGCCATGGGCATCATGCGCATCGAGAAGGGGCATGTCGCCGGCAACGAGATCAACGGCCAAACGACCGCGCGCGATCTCGGCCTCGGTAAAATGATGTCCAAAAAGAAGGACTACATCGGCCGCGCGCTTGCTGAGCGGCCTGCGCTCGTCACGCCGGACCGATGGGGCCTGGTCGGATTGAAGCCCGTGGATTGGACGGTGCGGATCCGCGCCGGCGCTCATCTGCTTCCGATCGGCGCCGCGGCAACTACGGCCAATGATCTCGGGTATGTGACGTCCGTTGCATTCTCACCAACGCTCGAACGCTGGATTGGGCTCGCGTTGATCGCCGGCGGCGGCGCGAAGCATGGCTCACGGGTGCGCCTCGTCGATCTCCTACGCGGTACCGATGTCGAGGCCGAGGTGTGCGATCCAGTTTTCTACGATCCCAAAGGAGAGCGTCTCCATGGCTGATCGCATGGTGCTCAGCAGATCACCGCTTGCGGAGCTCGCCACGACCGGATCGCGTGGTGCCGTGACAGGTAATCCGGGCGTGCGCGTCCGCGAGATCACCGAGGTCGCGGCCATCACCATCATCGCGCGACGCGGACGGGTGGCCGATGTCGCCACAGTCTTATCGCGCCACGTGGGGAGCTCCGTTGCCGACGCGGCAATGCGAGCCAGCAACGGGTCTCTCTCCGTAACAGGTACTACGCCTGGGCAGTGGCTAGCGCTGGTCCAAGGTGCGGGCGCAGGTACGCAGCTTGATGCGCTCCGCCGCGATCTTGATAGCCTCGCTGCTGTGACCGACCAAAGCGACGGACGCATCGTCCTGGAGATCTCAGGTTCACGCGCTCGCGACGCACTCGCAAAGGGCATCGCCATCGATATCGACGCCGTCGCGTTCAAGGTCGGAGATGCAGCGCAGACGAGTGCCTCCCACATCGGCTTGCAGGTCGCCCTCATCGATAAAAAGCCAACCTTCGAAATCATCTCGGCGCGCAGCACCGCCGCCAGCCTCTGGTCGTGGCTCATGGCCTCCGCCTCGGAATACGGCATCGAGGTTGCTTGACCTGCATCAAGGCAGTGACACGCTCGGCATCGTTTCTTCTTCGGGAAGTGGAGACAGAGACCGAGCAGCATCCCGCAAGAGCGCCTAGTACCTGGGCTGACCTGGCCCTCGCGGAGCGGGCTGTGCCTCGCTACACCTCCTACCCGACCGCGCTGCACTTCAAGCCCGAGATCGGCGCGGCAACCTACGCTGAGTGGCTGTCAGCGCTTTCGCTCGATGCTTCGCTTTCCATGTACATCCACGTCCCCTTCTGTGCCGAGATGTGCAGCTACTGCGGCTGCCACACGAAGGTCGTGCGACGCCGCGAGCCGATCGAGAGGTATCTCGAGAGACTGCTCGCGGAGATCGATCTGATTGCCGATATGACGCCAGCTGCGGCCGTCCGCCGGATTCATTGGGGTGGCGGCACACCAACCATGCTCGGCGTTGAAAGCATGCTCGAGACCGTCGCGCGTATGGCGCGGCGCTTCGATCTCGCCCACATCGGCGAGCACGCGGTCGAGTTGGACCCGCGTCGCGTCGACGACGCCATTGCGCGCGGCCTCGCTGGCATGGGCATTACGCGCGCGAGCCTCGGCGTGCAGGACCTCAACGCGCATGTGCAGAGATCAATCGGCCGGATTCAGCCGTTCGATGTCGTAGCGCGCGCGGTAGAGGCGCTACGTGAAGCCGGTATCGCAGCGATCAATATCGACTTGATGTATGGCTTGCCCGATCAGAGCGAGCACGATCTCAAGCAATCCATCGCGCGCGTGCTGACGCTGGCGCCGAGCCGCATTGCCTTGTTCGGTTATGCCCACGTTCCCTGGTTCAAGACGCATCAGAGACTGATCGCCGAGAGTGCGCTCCCCGGGGCCGAAGCGCGTCTCGCACAGGCACGCGCGGCCTTCGATGCGTTTGCCGCGGCCGGATATGAAGCTATCGGGCTCGACCACTTTGCCCGCGCCGACGATTCGCTCGCAGCGGCAGCCCGGGAGGGGCGCCTCAATCGGAACTTCCAGGGCTATACCGACGATGAGGAAGACGCACTCATCGGGCTCGGTGCTTCGGCAATCGGTCGTCTGCCGCACGGCTTCGTGCAGAATGCGCCCGACTTCGGCGCCTACTACCGAGCCATCGATGCCGGGCAGCCAGCGACGGTCCGGGGCTATGCGCTCTCGTCGGAGGACAAGCTCAGGGGCGACGCCATCGCGCGGCTCATGTGCCAGGGTTCGGTCGATCTCGCCGAGCTGGCGCACACACACGGCGCGGATACTTGCTTCTTCGACAAGGATCTTGTGAAGCTCGATGAGCTTGCCGCGCTCGGCCTAGTCGAGCGTGGGCAGCGGTCAGTGCGCGTGACGGAAACCGGGCGGCCTTTCCTGCGGCTCGCTGCAGCGGCATTCGATGGGCATGGTATGGCGTCATCGCGCCATGCGCGCGCCGTGTGACCGGCTATTGCGACGAGGACTTCGCGCCTGTCCGATGCAATGTGAATTGCAGCAGCAGATTGCGCTGAAGAAACTTGTTGAAGTTGTCGTCCGAAACGATCGTTACGACCGTCTCCCCGCTGGCCGCGGTGTGAACAGCGATCGCCTCCATGTTGTCGATCTCGTAGCTCATGTCCGACTGAATGAGCGTCTCACCTTCGATGGTGCGACCGGGCCTGAGCTCGTCCGCCGGCACGTGGCGCAGACGCATCCTGACACCTTCCGTCATACGGAAGCGGCGCTCGAGGATCAGCACGGAGCCATCATCCAAGGCTGCCGCGCCAGTCAGTGCAAAGCCGCCGATATCCTTTAACGCCAAGCGCTGCGGCGCGCCTTTGCCGAGCAGCCAGCCCGTGTGATGATCGTTCTCGTCGCGGAAATCTTCGGCGAGCGCCAGGATCGCTCCGCGGTTGGGACCGCCACGAAGCACGGTAACAGCTTCGAGACCGCTGTTGCTTTTCATGCGACGCGCATCTGGTGGCAGCGTGACGACCCCCGTCGGCCGGCCAAGCGCACCGTCGACGACTGGATGGCGCACGAGGCGATGATTGCGCTCGAAGGCGACGAGCGCGACGCCGTTCTTGAGCGTACCCGAGAGGAGCGCGATCTCTTCCGCGTCGGCATCGCGCTTTCGGGTGAGCGGCCGGCCATTCAGCGCGAGAATTGGCCCCATGCGTGCCTTCTCGATTCCACTCGGCGCCGCGCCTGCGTAGGCGATCTCGGCCGACAGCCAATGACCCTGATCCGTGATGGCAAGAAAACGCCGTCCGTCCGGTGCGATGATCAGACCCGAGATGCCGCCAAATCGTTCGTCGGGTGACGTCATGATGAGGCCACCGCGAAATTCGAGACGTCCGAACTTTTTGGTGCCGGCAAGACCGCGCTGGAAGCTGTCGAGCCTGCGCGATGCGACTTCGATCGCCGAAATTTTCTCATTCGCCGCAGGCCCTTTTTGCTGGGACGCGGCCGGCATCGAGAGACCGCCCATGAGCAAGCCGACAGCAAGCGCGGCAGCAGTGCGACGCGCGGCGCGAAAGGCGTGTGGGGAACGAGTATCGAGAGTCATCGGCGGATCCCGCTATGCGAATTCGAACGCAGTTTACATAAGAAAAGCGCCGGCATTCAGATGCCGGCGCCTGAATTGTCCCGCACCGTCTGCCGGCGCGCTACCGCCGTGCGCCCGCCGCAGCCGGGCGACCGCGCCCACGACCTTGCGCTGGACCCGTCGTCTCCTCGAACAGCTCGACGAGCTTGTCCGTCATGGCGCCGGCGAGCTCGGTCGGATCGGTGATCGTCACAGCGCGGCGATAGTAGCGCGTCACGTCGTGCCCGATGCCGATCGCAATCAGCTCGACGGGCGAGCGGGTCTCGATCTCCTCGATCACCTGGCGAAGGTGCCGCTCGAGGTAGCAGCCCGTATTCACCGACAGCGTCGAATCATCGACCGGCGCACCGTCGGAGATCATCATGAGAATGCGGCGGTGCTCGGAGCGCCCCAGCAGACGATTGTGCGCCCAGGCCAGAGCCTCGCCGTCGATGTTCTCCTTGAGCAGTCCCTCGCGCATCATCAGCGCAAGCGACTGCTTGGAGCGGCGCCACGGCGCGTCCGCGCGCTTGTAGACGATATGGCGCAGATCGTTGAGACGGCCCGGCGCGGCAGGCTTGCCGGCGGCAAGCCACGCTTCACGCGACTGTCCGCCCTTCCAGGCCCGCGTCGTGAAGCCGAGGATCTCGACCTTGACGCCGCAGCGCTCGAGCGTACGCGCGAGGATGTCGGCACAACAGGCCGCGACCATGATCGGGCGACCGCGCATGGAGCCTGAGTTGTCGATCAGCAGGGTCACGACGGTGTCGCGGAAATCCGTGTCGCGCTCGTGCTTGAAAGAAAGCGCGTGCATCGGATCGATGACCACTCGGGTCAAACGCGCGGTATCGAGAAGGCCTTCCTCGAGGTCGAAGTCCCAGGCGCGGTTCTGCTGCGCGAGCAGCTTGCGCTGCAGCTTGTTGGCGAGCCGGGATACGGCACTGGAGAGATTGCGCAGCTCCTTGTCGAGGAACGCGCGCAGGCGCTCGAGCTCGTCAGGAGTAGAAAGCTCGGCCGCCTCGATTTCCTCGTCGAACGTCTTGTTGAATACCTTGTAGCCAAAGCGCTCCGGGTCATCGAGAACGTTGGTATTCGGGCGCCACGGCTCGTTCGTCTCCGCGCTCTCGTCGCCTTCAGCGTCGAGGTCGAAGTCCTCGGTCTCGCCGGCGTCGGAGGCCTCGGTGGTCTCGCCTTCCTCGCCTTCGGCCTGCTGCTCGTCGTTCGGCTGCTCGTCGGCGTCGGCACCCTCATCGCTGTCCTGCGACTCGGACTCGCCACCATCCGGCTGCTGCTCGTCGTCGCTGTCGCCCTCCTCCTTCTCGCCGTCGGCAAGCTCTTCGGAGAGTTCGAGATCGCGCAGCATGTCGCGCATCAGCCGGCCGAACTTGGACTGGCTGGTTGCAGTCTCCTCCATGCGCTCCAGCGTGGTGGCAGCGCGCTCTTCAATCCACGGACGCCAAAGGTCCACCAGTGCCTGCGCCGATGCGGGCGGCTTCAAACCCGTGAGACGCTCGCGCACGATGAGAGAGAGGGCGTCCTCGATTGGCGCCTCCGCCCGCTCGGTCACGTGGGCAAAGCGGCCATGAGCGTACTGATCCTCGACCTTTGCGGTAAGGTTCGACGCCATGCCCTGCATGCGGTTGCAGCCAATAGCCTCGACGCGGGCGCGCTCGACGGCCTCGAAGACGGAGCGTGCCGGCCCGGCGCCGGGCACGAGACGCTTGTGCAACTTTTCGTCGTGCATGGCAGCCGTCAGCGCGAGGCTGTCGGCCCAGCCGCGGATGACCGCAATTTCTTTCTTCGAAGGTGCGCGCGACGGCTCGGGAAGCTGCATGGCCTTACCGTCGAGCTCGGGCTTGCCCGGCGCGTAGGTGACCTGCATCTCGTCATCACCGGCGATGGCGCGCGCGGCAAGACCGAGCACCCGCTTGAAGGGCTCGGTCGGGGCTTCTTTCTTTTTCGGAGGAGTAGCCACCCGTTAAGCTCCATCGCGCGGCACCGCCCGGGACCCGTCCGAGCCGGCGGGCGTTGCCGTGGATTTATCCGCGCCTTAGCTCAGCGCGACATTGGCTGCGCTCTCGGGGAGTTCCTCGCCAAAGCAGCGCTGGAAGAACTCCGCGACCAGCGGCCGCTCGAGCTCATCGCACTTGTTGAGGAACGTCATGCGGAACGCGAAGCCGATATTGCCGAAGATCTCGGCGTTCTCGGCCCACGTGAGCACGGTGCGCGGGCTCATCACCGTCGAGAGATCGCCGTTGATGAACGCCTGACGCGTGAGGTCCGCGACCCGCACCATGTTGTTGACCAGTTTCTTCTTGGCCTCGGTCTTCTGGTAGGCCTTGGCCTTCGAGAGAACGATGCCGACCTCGTCGTCGTGCGGCAAATAGTTGAGCGTCGCGACGATCGACCAGCGGTCCATCTGGCCCTGGTTGATCTGCTGCGTGCCGTGATAGAGACCCGAGGTGTCGCCGAGGCCGATCGTGTTCGTCGTCGAGAAGAGACGGAACGCGGGATGCGGCCGGATGACCTTCGACTGGTCGAGCAGCGTGAGCTTGCCCGAAACCTCGAGGATGCGCTGGATCACGAACATCACGTCCGGGCGTCCAGCGTCGTACTCGTCGAACACGAGCGCAACGTTGTTCTGCAGCGCCCAGGGCAGGATGCCTTCGCGGAATTCGGTAACCTGCTTGCCGTCCTTCAGGACGATCGCGTCCTTGCCGATAAGGTCGATACGCGAGACGTGGCTGTCGAGATTGACGCGCACGCACGGCCAGTTGAGACGCGCAGCGACCTGCTCGATGTGGGTCGACTTGCCGGTGCCGTGATAGCCCTGGATCATCACGCGGCGGTTGTGCTTGAAGCCGGCGAGGATGGCGAGCGTCACTTCCCTGTTGAACAGGTAATCTGGATCGAGGTCCGGGACGTGCGAGTCAGCTTTCGAGTACGCTGGCACCTCCAGGTCGGAGTCGATGCCGAAGGTCTCGCGGACCGAGACTGTCTTGTCCGGAAGGCCGGGCATCCCGGCGTTAGCTGAAGCGCGCATAGCTGTGCTGTTCCGCAGGTCCATGGAATCGCCCCCACGTGCTGTCCCGCGACGGATCGCTGATGTCTTGGGGACGATCGAGTTTGGCTGATCGGCCGGTCAAACGAGACCTGCCTGTTTCAGGTAATTATAGGCTTGAATGATCTCGCGCAACTTGTCTTCAGCGCCGCGGTCCCCCCCATTGGCGTCGGGATGGTGCCGCTTTACGAGTTCCTTGAACCGCGACTTGATCTCCGGCCCATGCGCTGTTTCAGCCAAATGCAGGGCCTCGAAGGCTTTGCGCTCAAGCGGCTTGAGGGCTCGGCGAGGGGTTTGGCGGCCCGTGCCATGCGTTACGGCATCGCTGTCATCCAGTACGCGATGAGGATCCTGCGTGCCGTTGCGGGCGAAATTGGCATACCGGCGGGCCCGGGCGTTGCCGACATTGGCCTCGGAGAGGTTGTCCGTACCCCCCTTATCGGCCCCGAGCTTCCACGTCGGGCGATGCCCGGTGATCGCCCCCTTGCGGAAGTCCTCGACCTCGGCGTCGCTCATGCCTGAGAAGTAGTTGTATGAGGCATTGAACTGCCGCACGTGATCCAGGCAGAAGCGGTAGTATTCGTTGTCGCGCCCGCGCCCCATCGGCGCCTTGTGCTCACCCGGCGACCGGCAGCCCTTCCATTGGCACACGGGAGTGTGCTCCTCGGGCTGGCGGGCCTCGGATGGGCTGACCCTGATCTGGTCGAAGTATTTCGAGTCGAGCTTCATTTGATCCGCATTATGATCCAGCGCGACCGCAGCGCACAAGCGGTCACCCTGACACCACGGGGATGCGTTGCTGCAATGCCACCGGGGTAGTGCGCCTTGCGCCTACCGCGGCTCCCGCACCATGCTGAGGTACGTCGGATCGAACTCCGCTACCTCCTGGAGGCGCACCCAATCGAGTATAGAAATCGTGTGGTGCGTCCAGCTTATCAAGCCTTCCCGGCGAAGGCTTTGGATCACGCGGTTCATGTGAACGACCGATAAACCAAGAACATCGGCCATTTCCGCCTGGGAAAGCGGAAAATGGAAACTCCAGTCTGTCGCACGTTGGACGCCGCGCAGACGCACGAAGAGCTCGCAGAGCAGGTGTGCGAGCTGCGATTTCCGGGAGCGCCGTCCCATCGCGACGATCCACTCGCGATGGATGGCGCCGTCCACGAGCGTATCGAGCCACAAGAGGCGCGCCAGATGGGGCGCCTTCTCGGTGATCATCTTCAGGTCATCGTGCTCGGCATAGGCCACATGGCAGGGCGAAAGGGCGACGATGCCATGGTCCATCGTCTTGAGCAGGAAGGCATGCAGATCGACGAAATCGCCCGCGACGTGGAGGGCCGTGATCTGCCGGCCGCCATCGGAGAGCATTTTGTAGCGGGCGGCGAAGCCGTCGACCAGGAGGCTGCTGTAAGCAGGCCTCGACCCGATGGCCACGATGTCATCGCCCGTCGAGAACATAGCCTGCTTGGTGATCACCAACGACAGGAGGTCCGCCTCCTCCTCGGATACGGAGTCGTGCTGACCGAGATTGAGAAGCAGGGGTTTAAGGAGGGACATATCCGAAGGATCAGCGAGGTCGCCAAGAGGGCCTAGTGCTCTTTCGTCACACTTACACCAGCGGAGAGGCCATTGTCTTGCTGCGACAATCTCGAATTTCTCCATCGCCTTTTGTCAGTGATCCCGATATTTGAACCTAGCTTAACATTTGTTCTCGCAGGTTAGGTCCCAATTGATGCATTCTGGCGAGACAGCCGATCTTTTGCGTTGAAGGGGCAGCCGTCAGCATATGTCCGCCGACACGAGAATTCGCGAGAAGCTCATGATCGCGTTCGAGCCGACCCGGCTCGACGTCGTCAATGAATCGCACCTGCATGCCGGACATCGCAGCTCGCCCGGCACCGGCGAGAGCCACTTTCGCGTACTGATCGTGTCGCCAGCCTTTACGGGAAAGTCCCGTGTTGCCCGCCACCGTCTGGTGAACGAGGCGCTGGCAGACGAACTCAAAGGCCGAGTTCATGCGCTGGCGCTTTCGACATATGCCCCCGGCGAAGCCATCCGCTGAAGCAGGAGCGAACCTTTCATGAGCCTCGATCTCCTCAAAGAGCGGATATCGCGCGAGTTCGGCACGCCGGCCGTCGTCATCGATCTCGACCGTGTCGACAAGAACATTAGCCGCATACAGAGGCTTTGCGATGCAGCCGGCGTCGCCAACCGCCCGCACATCAAGACTCACAAGAGCCCTGTCCTCGCCAAGATGCAGATCGCGGCAGGCGCGCAAGGCATCACCTGCCAGAAGCTCGGCGAAGCCGAGATCATGGCCAACGCGGGCATCGAAGACATCCTGGTCAGCTACAATCTCATCGGCGCGGCGCGCTCGGGACGGCTTGCGGCACTGAGGAAGCGCGCGGACGTGACGATCTGCGCCGACAACCCCGTCACTCTCGCGGCCTATGCTGAGGCTGCAGCTGCGGCCGAAGCGCCGATTGGCGTGGTGATCGAGTGCGATACGGGCCGCAAGCGCGCGGGCGTCGAGACGCCGAGGGAGGCGATCGAACTCGCGCGGATCATACGGGATACCGACGGCCTCGAATTTCGGGGCCTGCTTTTCTATCCGACGGAAACGGGGTGGGATGCGGCCCAGCGCTTCCATGACGAGGCGGTAGCCGGCCTGAGATCGCTCGGCCTCGAGCCAAGGATCGTCTCCACGGGCGGCACGCCGAACCTTCCCAATATCGGCAAGCTCATCGGGGCCACCGAGCACCGCGCCGGCACGTACATCTTTAATGACCGGATGATGGTCGCTTGCGGGAGAGCCACCGAGGACGACTGTGCGCTCCACGTCTACGCGACGGTCGTGAGCCGGGCGGGAACGGAGCGCGGCATCCTCGATTCCGGCTCGAAAACGCTGACGGCCGACCCGGGCGGCGGCCTCGACGGCTTCGGCCACATCCTCGAATACCCGCAGGCGCGGATCGGCGCCTTCGCCGAGGAGCATGGCTTCCTCGATCTCTCGCGCACCAACGAGCGACCGAACGTCGGCGAGGTCGTACGCATCATCCCGAACCACGTGTGTGTGGTCGTGAATATGGTCGACCAGCTTATTGCCGTGCGCGGCGATGACATTGTCGATGTGCTGCCAGTGGCTGCGCGCGGAAAGCTCGTCTGAGCCTACTCCGCCGCGGCGATCACCGTATCCGCGCCGGTCGTGATCGTATCGGCGAGGCCCGGCGCGGCAGTTGCGAGGTTCTCCGCGAAGAAGCGGGCAATTGCTATGCGGTTCGCACTGTCGCCTGCGCCTTCGCGCACGACCGCCAGCGCGCCGCGCGCGAGATACACGCCACCCGCCGCGAGGCCGAACAGCCGCAGATATGGCTGCGCGCCGGCGAGCGCGGCTTCAGGATTTTTCTGCAGCGCCATGCCAAGCCAGCGCGAGGCGGAAGCCAGCGCGTCGACTGCCGCGCCCAGCCGCTCACCCATGCGGCCGAACTCGGGCCGGTTTGAGGCTTTCACCTCGGCGACGGTCTGCGCGAGTTCTGCAATGTAGGCCTCCGCGACCTTGCCACCGTCGAGTGGCAGCTTTCGCGTCAGGAGATCGATGGCCTGGATGCCGTTCGTGCCCTCGTAGATCGGAAGGATGCGCGCGTCGCGATAATGCTGGGCGGCACCAGTCTCCTCGATGAAGCCCATGCCGCCGTGAATCTGCACGCCGATCGAGGCGACCTCCATGCCGATGTCCGTCGAGAAGGCCTTGGCGATCGGCGTGAGCAGCGCGGCGCGTGCGGAGGCCTTGGCGCGGGTCTCGGCATCCTTGGCTCCGTGGGCAACGTCCGCTTCGCGCGCCGTCACGAGGCAGATGGCGCGCGCGGCTTGTGTCAGCGACCGCATCAAGAGCAGGCTTCGCTTGATATCCGGGTGCACGATGATCGGGCTCATGACGCTCGCAGGTGTGCCGGGCGCGCGGCCCTGCTTGCGTTCATTGGCGTAGTCATAGGCGCGCTGGGTTGCCCGTTCGGCGATTGCAACGCCTTGAACGCCGACCGCCAGGCGCGCCGCGTTCATCATGATGAACATGGTATTGAGGCCGCGGTTTTCCTCGCCGACGAGATAGCCGACCGCGCCATCGCCTTTCTCGCCGTATTTCATGACGGCAGTTGGGCTCGCATGGATGCCGAGCTTGTGCTCGAGGCTTGCGGCGACGAGGTCATTGCGCGCGCCGAGCGAGCCGTCCGCGTTGACGAGATACTTCGGCACCAGGAAGAGAGAGATCCCGCGCGTCCCTGGCGGTGCATCGGGGAGCCGCGCGAGCACCATGTGGATAATGTTGTCGGTCAGCTCGTGATCGCCGTAGGTGATGAAGATCTTCGTGCCGAAGATGCGATACGTCCCATCGGGCTGCTTCACGGCCTTCGTATTGAGGTGCCCGAGATCGGAACCCACATGCGGCTCCGTGAGGTTCATCGTGCCAGTCCACTCGCCGGAAATCATCTTCGGCAGGTAGATGCTCTTCAGTTCCTCCGAGCCGTGCAGCCAGAGGGCATCGATGGCGCCCTGGGTGAGCAGGGGGCAGAGGCCGAAGGAGAGATTCGCCGAATTCCAGATCTCGCAGGCCGCCATGGAGATCATCTCGGGCAGACCCTGGCCGCCGTACTCCGGCGGGCACGGCAAAGCCGACCAGCCGCCTTCGGAAAAGGCCGCGTAAGCCTCTTTCCAGCCGGGTGGCGTGACTACCTTGCCCTCGACGAGACGCGAGCCCGTGCGGTCGCCAGGCACGTTCAGCGGGTCGAGCACCTCGCTCGCGAAGCGGCCAGCTTCCTCGATAACCGCCCGCACGGTGTCCTCATCGGCCTCCACCGTGCCATTTGCCACGAGTTCGGGAAGGCCGGCGGCGGTCTTGAGCGCGAAGACGATGTCGTCTACTGGAGCGCGGTAGGTCATGGCTGGCGATCCTCGATGCTGGCCCCGTGCCGGACCAATGCTGTTGCCCGCACAATAGGCTCAAGACCCGGCGGCGAGAAGACCGCGCACACCAGATCATCCGCTCAAACCCGCATTCGAAGGCCCGATGCCCACTCGTTCTGCCACCGCCGATGCGATCACCGACGCCGCCGCGGCGCTCAGGGATGGCCGGCTCGTCGCCTTTCCGACGGAGACCGTGTACGGGCTTGGCGCCGACGCGACGAATGCGCGGGCTGTAGCGGCAATTTTCGAGGCCAAGGGGCGGCCGCGCTTCAATCCGCTCATTGCCCATGTTGCGGATGTCGATGATGCGGCGCTCTTTGCCCTGTTCGGGCCTCACGCTCTGACGCTTGCCACCGCTTTCTGGCCGGGGGCACTCACGCTCGTGCTGAAGAAGCGGCCCGATTGCACGATTGCCGATCTTGCAACAGCGGGCCTCGATACCGTGGCGTTGCGCGTGCCTTCGCATCCGATCGCCCGCGCGCTCATACGAGCTGCGAAACGGCCGATCGCTGCACCCTCCGCCAATCGCTCGGGCCACGTGAGTCCGACAACGGCAGCGCATGTCGAGGCCGATCTCGGCGACAAGGTTGCACTGATCCTCGACGATGGACCGTGCGCCATCGGTGTCGAATCGACGGTGGTCGATGTATCTGGTTCCGAGCCGATGCTTCTGCGGGCGGGCGGCGTGACGCGCGAGGCCATCGAGGCTGTTCTCGGCGCGCCGCTAGCCTCACACCTCGACGATGAAGAGCATCCCTCATCGCCCGGTCAGCTCGCGAGTCACTACGCACCGCAGGCGGCCGTGCGCCTCCATGCTACAGCGGCGCGGCCCGGCGAGGCACTTCTCGCCTTCGGCCCGGAGGCGCCGCCCCACGATGGACCCATCATCAACCTCAGCTCGTCCGGCGATCTCATCGAGGCGGCGGCCAATCTTTTTGCCGCTCTGCGCCAGCTCGATGCCTCCGGCGCACCGGCGATCGCCGTAATGCCCATCCCGGAATCAGGATTGGGCGAGGCGATCAACGACCGCCTACGCCGCGCGGCTGTTCGCTGATCCATGAGCACATTCCCGCACGCTGCCGTCGTCTATGCGCTCGCCTCCGCGTTCCTGTTTGCGTTGACGAACCATTTCCAGAGCCTTGGCCTCATTGGCTCTGACGCCCGCACGGGCTCGCTCATCAATATCGCCACGGGCGCCGCATTCTACTGGCTGCTGGCGCCATTCTACCTCGAGAGCTGGTACTGGCTGACCTGGGGCACGGTGCTATTCGCAATGGTCGGAATCATTCGGCCATCGCTGTCTTCGCTGCTCGCCATCCAGAGCATTCATGTGATGGGGCCGACGCTCACAAGCGCGCTGACCGCGTCGGCGCCCATTTTCGGGGCGCTCTTTGCGGTTTTCCTGCTCGACGAAACGCTGGATCTCAAGACGGCCATCGGTATCGCGGCGGTTATCGCGGGTGGCGTGGTCGCGAGCTACAGCCGGCAGGGCCTCGTCCGCGATTGGCCGCTCTGGGCTATCGTCTTGCCCGTGGGCGCCGCGGCCATCCGGGCCAGCGGACACGCAGTTACGAAACTCGGCCTCGAAGACGTCCCGAGCGCATCATTTGCGGTGCTGGTGTCGAATACCGTGTCGCTCGTGATCGCATCCGCGGCCTTCCGTATCGAGGGCCGGCCAATTCGGGGATCCGCAACGTCCTACAAGTGGTTCATCCTGTCAGGGCTGGCAGCGGCGGTCTCGCTCCAGTTCCTCAACTCGGCCCTGCAGCTCGGTTCGCTCGTCACTGTGGTACCGATCGTCTCCGCGACCCCGGTGTTCACGATGTTGCTTGGCTTGTTCGTATTCAGGCGGGAGCGCTTCTCGTGGCGGATGGTCGCGACCATCGCTCTTGTCGTCCCTGGCGTCATGCTCGTCGCGGTCAAATAGGGCGCGGCAAGGCGGTTCATACAAAAAGCAAGGACCGGAGGGCAGTTGTCTGCAGCCTCCGGCCTCTAGAACTCGAACAGCGAAATCTTTCGAACGGGGTAGCCGAAAAGGTACCCCGCAGGCACTTCACTTCTTCTTGGCAGCCTTCTTGGCCGGCTTCTTCGCAGCGGCCTTCTTGGCCGGGGCCTTCTTCGCAGCAGCTTTCGCCATTTTAGTATCTCCGTATGTCTGTCGAGTTCCACGCACGAATCACTCGTGCGCAAAAAAGCATTGCTGTTTTTCAAAGCGCTTGTTGACAGGCAAAACGAAAACTCCCGTTAAAACTTCACATGTTGCCCGACCAGTGTTGCGATAAATCCTCAACTTCAGGCGCTTGGGACCAGATACTTCAGCCGCCGACTAAATCTGAGCGGGTATCGAGTGCATGGGTGCAACGGTTTGACCCGATGTGCCCAAGTCATGCGCCGGCCGCAGATGGCCCTTGCAACAGCGCCTCTCGCGACCCAGCAGCCAACGCTTGCGGGCCATCATGGCGGCCTCTACGATAGTCCGGACATATGCAGGGAGCGCGGCGGAGCAACTTTCGCAAAGCGAGCCCAGACCCAGGGAGGAGACGGAAGATGGACGCCACGACAGAAGATCGCTGGCAGAAGGTGGTCTATGACACGCTCAAGAAGAACGGCGTGACCATTTTCAGCTATGTGCCGGACGCCGGCCACCGCATGGCCATCGACCTGTCGCTCGCCGACCCCGATGTTCACTCGGTCGCGCTGACTACCGAGGAAGAGGGCGTGGCGCTGGCCGCCGGCGCCCATCTGGGTGGTGCGAAGTCGGCTCTCCTCATGCAGAGCAGCGGCCTTGGCAACTGCATCAACTTCTTCTCGATGATCACGGGCGGCAAGTTCCCCTTCCTGACCGTCCTTTCGATGCGCGGCGACTACGGCGAGGGCAATCCCTGGCAGATGGGCATGGGCAAGGCGACCCGCCCGATCCTCGACGCCATGGGCTTTGTGACGGTCGAGATCACGCACAGGGACGAGGTCGAGCGCGCGATCGAAGCGGCCTGCACCATGGCCTTCCAGTCCGGTGAGGCTGTGGCCGTCCTGCTGACGCAGAAGCTCATCGGCGCCAAGAAGTTCTGAGGGGAAAATTATGGCCAAGACTGAAAAAGCAGCGCCGAAGTTCGAGCTCGACCGTACGGTCGTGGTGCCTCAGCTCATCGGCAAACAGGAAGACTTCCTCTTCATCGGCGGCCTCGCGGGTACTGCAAAGGACCTCGCCTCGATCACAAATGACGGATCGAACTACTACGGCATGGCCGGCGCCATGGGCGCGGCGGTGTCCATGGGATTGGGTCTTGCGATCGCCCGCCCGGACAAGAAAGTGATCGTGGCAACCGGCGACGGCGAGCTGCTCATGAACGTCGGCTCGCTTGCGACGGCGAGCATCATGAACCCGCCGAACCTGCGCATTCTCTGCGTCGACAATGGTCACTACGGCGAGACCGGCTACCAGCTCAGCCACACCAGCCTCGGAGTGGACCTCGAGCAGATGGCCATCGGCGCCGGCATCAAGTCGACCATGACGGTCGAGACAAAGGACCAGATCGCTTCCGGCGCGCGGATGCTGCGCGAGAGCAATGGCACGTGCTTCGTGCTGCTGCGCGTGAAGCCCGAGGACGGCCCGAAGTTCAAGCGCGACATGGATCCCGGTTCGACGCGGGTGCGCTTCCTTCAGGCGATGAAGGCGAAGGCTTGAAGTAACTGCTCCTACGCCCGGTCACTCCGGCCGGGCGTAGGGGGTCAGCTCGGAAAGCGCACGCGTATAGACCTCGCGCTTGAAGGGCACGATCAGTTCAACCAGCTCATCGACGCGCGCCCAGCGCCAGGCATCGAACTCCTGCGGGTGGCCAGCCTGCGGGACTATGTTGATCTCGCTCTCATCACCATGAAAGCGCACAGCGAACCAGACCTGCTTCTGACCGCGGTACTTGCCGCCCCAGGTCTTGGGTTGAAGCTCTTTCGGAAGATCATATGTCAGCCAGTCGTGTGTGCGGCCTAGGACGGAGACCGTGCACATGCCGGTTTCCTCGCATAGCTCGCGCAACGCTGCCGCTTCTGCATCTTCACCCGCGTCGATGCCACCCTGCGGCATCTGCCACCAGCGATCGAACGAGCCGCCGCTCTCCTTGCCCGCACGCCCGATAACGCGGCGGCCGACCCACACGAGGCCGGCGCGGTTCACGGCCATGATGCCGACGCAGGGGCGATAACCGAGCGGAGAAGTGCTCATCGACGTCACCCCTGATGGCGTGCTGCTTTAGACAATGCCGTCGGACTTGAGCTTGGCGATCTCTTCGGCCGATTTGCCGAGCGAGTTCAGCACCTCGTCTGTGTGCTCGCCGAGAACTGGCGGGCCGATCTTGTGCTCGACGGGCGTCGCGGAGAAGCGCATCGGGCCGCGGATGAGCGGCACCTTGCCCGCAGTCTTGTGCGGCATCTCGATCTTCATGCCGCGCGCCTGAACCTGCGGGTCTTCGAAGACTTCCTTGAGATTGTTGATCGGTCCGCAGGGCACGCCTGCTGCTTCCAGCGACTTCACCCATTCTGCCGTCGTCCGCTTCATCATGATCGGCTCGAGCAACTCGTCGAGCGCATCGCGGTTCGTCACACGGGCCGCATTGGTTGCAAAACGCGGGTCCTTGGGAAGGTGGGCCGCATCCGCCTCCTGGCAGAGCTTAACGAAGAGGTTGTCGTTGCCGCATGCGAGAATAACGGCGCCATCCTTAGTCTTCACGGACTGATAGGGGACGATGTTCGGGTGCGTGTTGCCGAGGCGGCCCGGGGGCTCGCCAGTCGCGAGGAAGTTTCCGCCCTGGTTGGCGAGGATGGCGACCTGCGTGTCGAGCAGCGCCAAGTCGATGTGCTGGCCGATGCCGGTCTCGGCGCGATGCGCAATGGCCGCGCACACCGCGATGGTCGAGTACATACCGGTCATGATATCGACGATCGGCACGCCGGCGCGCTGAGGACCGCCGCCCGGCTTGTTGTCGCGCTCGCCCGTCACGCTCATGAAGCCGCCCATGCCCTGAACCATAAAGTCATAGCCGGGCTTCTCGCGGTAGGGGCCGGTCTGTCCAAAACCTGTGATCGAGCAGTAGATAATCCTGGTATTGATCTTCTTCAGGTCCTCGTAGCCGAGGCCGTAGCGGTTCAGATCGCCGGTCTTGTAGTTCTCGAGAACGACGTCGGCCGTTTTGGCGATCTCGCGCACGATGGCCTGACCCGCAGTCTTCGATACGTCGATCGTGATCGACTTCTTGCCGCGGTTCGCGCACATGAAGTAGGCCGATTCCGTCGTCTCCTTGCCGTTCTCATCCTTGACCCAAGGCGGGCCGAAGGCGCGGGAATCGTCGCCCTTCTTGGGACGCTCGACTTTGATGACGTCGGCGCCGAGATCGGCGAGGTTCTGCGCGCACCAGGGACCTGCGAGAACGCGCGTGAGGTCGAGTACACGAATGTGCGAGAGGGGCCCCGGCATCGGCGATTTCCTTGTGCTTCTTGGATTTGTGGTTGCCCAAAGTCTTAAGTGCGGGCTCCCGCGGGCGCAAGACCGCACCTATGCAGGCGGCGAAGCGCTGGCCATGTAGTTCACGTCGAGGTCCTGCGAGAGCGACCAGGCGTCCGTCAGGGGATTGTAGACGAGACCTTCGCGCGCCGACATGGCGAGCCCTGCTGCCTCGGCATGGCGGGCAAGCTCGTCCGGCGTCACGAAGCGATCCCACTGGTGGGTGCCGACCGGCAGCCAGCGCAGGACGTACTCAGCGCCGACGATCGCCAGCGCGTAGGACTTCAGCGTCCGGTTGATCGTGGAAAGGATCATGAGGCCGCCGGGCCGCACGAGCTTGGCGCACGTCGCGAGGAAGGCGGCCACGTCCGGAACGTGCTCGATGACTTCCAGGCAGAGGACGCAGTCAAACGTCCGGCCCTCGGCGACCAGATCCTCGACCAACGCAGCGCGGTAGTGGATTGTCAGGCCCTGGCTCTCGGCGTGGCGGCGGGCAGCTTCGATGTTCTCGGCGGCGGGATCGATGCCCGTCACGGTTGCGCCGAGGCGGGCCGCAGGCTCACTCACCAAGCCGCCACCGCAGCCGATGTCGAGAACAGTCAAACCCGCGAAGGGCCTGAGGCCGCCTGTGGCTTGCGGAAAATGCCGGACGATCTCCTGACGCACGAACGTGAGGCGTGCCGGTCCGAGCTTGTGGAGCGGACGGAATTTGCCGTTCGGATCCCACCACTCCGCGGCGAGGGCCGCGAAGCGCTTGACCTCGGCATCATCGAGCGTCGCCGTCTCGGGGCGGACCGCGGCCATCGCCCGTCCTTCCCAAAAATCAGGTGTTCATGCTCTGGAAGAATTCGCCATTGGTCTTCGTCGACTTAAGCTTGTCGATGAGGAACTCGATCGCATCCATGGTGCCCATGGGGTTGAGGATGCGGCGGAGCACGTAGACCTTCTTGAGCTGATCGCGCGGAACGAGCAGCTCTTCCTTGCGCGTGCCCGAGCGGGCCACGTCGATGGCCGGAAAGACGCGCTTGTCCGAGACCTTGCGGTCCAGGATGATTTCCGAGTTACCCGTGCCCTTGAACTCTTCGAAGATGACCTCGTCCATGCGGCTGCCGGTTTCGATCAGCGCCGTCGAGATGATTGTGAGCGAGCCACCCTCCTCGATATTGCGGGCCGCGCCGAAGAAACGCTTCGGCCGCTGCAGGGCGTTCGAGTCAACACCGCCGGTCAGCACCTTGCCGGAAGACGGCACGACGGTGTTGTACGCGCGGCCGAGACGGGTGATCGAGTCGAGCAGGATCACGACGTCGCGCTTGTGCTCGACGAGACGCTTGGCCTTCTCGATGACCATCTCCGATACCTGTACGTGACGCGAGGGCGGCTCGTCGAAGGTCGAGGAAATGACCTCGCCGTTCACCGAACGCTGCATGTCCGTGACTTCTTCCGGTCGCTCGTCGATCAGCAGAACGATCAGATAGCACTCGGGGTGGTTGGTCGATATCGACCGGGCGATGTTCTGGAGGACGACAGTCTTACCGGTGCGGGGCGGGGCGACGATGAGCGCGCGCTGGCCCTTTCCGATTGGCGCCACGATGTCGATGACGCGGGCCGAGTAGTCCTTAATCGTCGGATCCTCGATCTCCATTTTCAGCCACGACGTCGGATAGAGCGGCGTCAGGTTGTCGAAGTGAACCTTGTGCTTTGTCGCTTCGGGATCCTCGAAATTGATCCGAGTGACCTTGAGGAGAGCAAAGTAGCGCTCACCTTCCTTGGTGTTGGGACCGCGGATCTGGCCTTCGACCGTATCACCGGTGCGCAGCGCAAAGCGGCGGATCTGGGAGGGCGAAACATAAATGTCGTCCGGGCCGGCGAGATAATTGGCGTCCGGCGAGCGCAGGAAACCGAAGCCGTCCTGGAGAACCTCTACGACGCCAGTACCGACGATTTCAATGTCCTGGGAGGCAAGCTGCTTCAGCGTCGCGAACATCAGCTCCTGCTTGCGCATGGTGCTGGCGTTCTCGACGCCGGCTTCCTCGGCAAAGCTCAGGAGCTCCGTCGCCGTCTTCGCCTTGAGGTCCTGGAGCTTTACTTCTTTCTTGATGACGTCTTGCATGAGAAACTCGTTGGGAGGGTGTGGAGGCGCCGCCGAGGAACGGGGGCGCCGTATCGCGATGTGCGGGAAGGAACCCATTGTCGGCGGTGCCGCGCCTGGGGTCCGATGCGATCTGGAATGTGCGGGCTCGTCGGCTGGTGGCTCAGCGATGGTCACGCCGACACAGCGACTCGATCTGATAGACGCAACTCTAGCTCAGAGGTTCCCCCGGAGTCAAAGGGGCAGCGTATCGAGGTGCTCAAATTTTCGTTTCTGCCCACTGCTTTGGCACAAAACGCATGAAAGGACAGCGGCGCTTAGAACGGTTTGACGATCACTAGCACCACAATCCCGATCATCAGCACGGCGGGGACCTCGTTAAGGAGCCGCCAGCGGCGCACCGGGACAGTGTTTGTGTCCTCCGCGAACCGCCGGACCGCCGCCGACAGATGGCCATGGAATCCTGACAGCAGAATGACGAGGGCCAGTTTGGCGTGGAACCAGCCCGACATGAGGAAGCCCCCGCGCCAGGCGAGCCAGAGCCCGAGCACCCAGGACAGGACCATCGCCGGATTGATGATCACCCTGAGCAGGCGGCGCTCCATGACCTTGAGGGTCTCGGAAAGCTCTGTGCCTGGTCGGGACTCGCAGTGATAGACGAAGAGGCGGGGCAGATAGAGCATTCCCGCCATCCAGGAGATGATGGCAACCACGTGGGCCGCCTTCACCCACATGTAGGCGGCATCTCCCAGAACGACAATCACCGCGGCGATCGCGACCGCCGTGATCCCAAGTGCAACGGCTGCCCTGATGGCAGGGCTGGCATCGCCACTGTGCGTCATTGAGCGCCCTCGCGCACCCAGCGCACGAGATCGGCTACATGCTCGGGTGGCGTTTCCGGCACGATCCCGTGCCCGAGATTGAAGATGAAGGGCCGGCCTTCCATGAATTCCAGGATCTCGCCAACGCGGGTTTTGAGTGCATCTCCGCCAGCCACGAGCAGGAGCGGATCGAGATTGCCCTGTACGACGACTTTCTCACCGTCGAAGGCCTCGGCCATCATGTAGGGCGGCGTGGCGGTGTCGCAGCCAATGCCGTCGACTTTCGTCTCGGCGACGTACCAGAGTGCCGAGCCTTGCGCGCCGCGGGGAAAACCGATGACCGGAACGCCCGGATGGCGCTCGTGCATGGCCTCGACAATGCGCTGGGTCGGCAGAATGACCCACTTCTCGAATTGATCATCAGGCAGGCTGCCGGCCCAGGTATCGAAGACCTGCAGGGCATCGGCGCCAGCCCGCACTTGCCCCGAAAGGTACTCGATCGAGGTTTCGACGAGCAGATCCATGAGCTTCTGGAAACCGTCCAGATCGCGATAGGCGAGGAGCCGCGCGGCCGCCTGATCCTTCGATCCCCGCCCTTCGATCATGTAGGTCGCGACCGTCCATGGTGCCCCGCAGAAACCGATCAATGCCGTCTCGTCCGGCAGGTCCTGGCGCAGGCGCTGAACCGTCTCGAAGACGCGCTCGAACTTGGGTCGAGTCGCCGTCGCTGACAAGCGGGCGAAATCTTTCGCGGTGCGCAGCGGATCGAGCAGCGGCCCTTCGCCTTCGGCAAAACACACCGATTGGCCAAGCGCGTCGGGTACGAGCAGGATGTCTGCAAACAGGATGGCCGCATCGAAGCCGTAGCGCCTGATCGGCTGCAGCGTGACCTCGGCGGCAAGCGCGGGATTGTAGCAGAGATCGAGAAAGCCGCCCGCCTTGGCGCGCGTCTCGCGGTACTCCGGCAGATAGCGACCAGCCTGCCGCATGAGCCAGATCGGTGGTGGGTCAAGAGCCTCTCCATCGAAAGGCTGCAGGAAGCGCCGGCGGTTTTTGGGATCAGACTTGTCCACGGATCGGGTCTCTGCCTCTTAATCTTTCAATTGAGAGTCTTCAGGTTTCTTTTCTTCTTCTTACCGCTGTGGGTAGCGGGAATTCGTTGGCTGTCACAAGAGCCTCAACAGGTTCTTCCGACGGCCGGTGAAAGCCCTGGCAGATCTGGTAGGCCTGGAGCCGCCCTTCTACTAGCCGGGAAACAGCATTCTGTGCCATGGACTTGCGGACGCAGTTGCAGCGACCGTCATGGCTAACGGACTGGTGAGGACTGCTGGAAAAGGTCCGGACGCCACGACTTTCGGTCGAAGGCTGTTCACAAGGGCAGCGGACAGCACGTCCACATGGGGTGTCCTGTTGATCGCGCTGTTGGTCATTCGGTGGACAGTGTAGAGTGACCGCGCTGGCCACGGCACCGCGCTGGATAAGTCGGAACTTTATCAACATATGCCCCACACCCAGCCGAGCTACTTCCATTTGCATTTGATCTCGGATGCAACCGGCGAGACGCTCACGACGATCGCGAAGGCGGCAGCCGTCCAGTACGCCCAGGTTCGGCCCATCGAGCACGTCCATCCGCTGGTGCGTACGCAGCGCCAGCTCGATCGCGTCCTTCAGGAAATCGAGTCGACACCCGGCATCGTGCTGTACACGGTCGTCAACGAGGCGCTGCAGACGGCCCTCGAGCAACGCTGCCGCGAGCTCGCCGTGCCATGTCTGCACGTGCTCGAGCCGATCATGAAAGTTTTCGAGAGCTATCTCGGGGCACCAAAGACGCCGATCGTCGCCGGCCAGCATGTGCTCGATGCGGACTACTTCCGCCGGATTGATGCCCTGAACTTCACGATGGCGCACGATGACGGGAGGCTCCCTGAGGACCTCAGCCAGGCCGATATCGTCATTCTCGGCGTTTCGCGCACTTCAAAGACGCCGACAAGCATCTATCTCGCCCAGCGCGGCTACAAGACGACGAACCTGCCGCTGGTGCCACGAATAGAGGTCGCGCCGGCGCTGCTCGAACCACACAGCGCCTTCGTCGTGGGACTTGTCGCGAGCCCGGATCGCATCGCCGAAATCCGTCGCCACCGCGCAATGATGATGTCGGACCGTGACCTCGACGACTACGTGGACCGCACCCGCATTGCCGAGGAGATCGCGCACTCGCGTCGCCTCTGTGCCCGCCACGGCTGGCCGGTGATCGACGTGACCCGCCGCTCGATCGAAGAAACGGCGGCGACGATTATCAAGCTCATGCACGAGCGGGAAGAATCGCGCGACGAGGAGCCTGCTGATGGCTGAACGCTTGCGCGTCGTCCTTGCCTCGCAGAGCCGTTCAAGGCGCATCATGCTCGAGCAGGCAGGTCTCATATTCGATGTCATGCCCTCGACAGTCGATGAAGCAGCCATGCGCGCCACATTCGAGCCGGAGCGCGCCCTCGATGAGGACTACCCCATCGAGGTCGCGGAGATGTTGGCTGCAGCAAAGGCGGTGGACGTCAGTGTTCGGCTGCCGGATGCGTTGGTCATCGGCTGTGACCAGGTGCTGGCGCTCGCGACCGAACGACGCATGGAATTCGGCGGCAAGCGCTGGAGCGCCGCGAGCTACGAAATCTTCGAGAAGCCGGCGGATCTGACGGCGGCCCGCGCCCACTTGTCGCGCTTGCGCGGGCGCGCGCATCAGCTGCATGCGTCCGTTGCGATTGCCCAGGGCGGCGAGGTGCAGTGGACCTGCACCGATAGCGCCGAGCTCGGCATGCGAGATTTTTCAGACGACTTCCTGACCGAGTACCTGGCACGCGCGGGAACGCGCATATGCGAGTCGGTTGGCGCCTATCAGCTCGAGGGGCTCGGTGTGCAGCTCTTCGATGAAATCAGCGGTGACTATTTCACCATACTGGGCATGCCCCTTTTGCCCCTGCTCGACGAACTGCGCGAGCGCGGCGTGTTGTCAACGTGATGGGTGACGTGAATACGAATGTGAAACAAGCGTGCGTGATCGGTTGGCCGATCAAGCAGTCGCGCTCGCCGCTCATTCATGGCCATTGGCTGAAGACTTATGGCATTGCCGGCCGCTACGACCGGGTCGCAGTGCCGCCAGGAGAGGCTGCGGCCTTCATACACTCGCTGGAAGCGCGTGGTCTCGAAGGCTGCAATGTCACAGCACCTCACAAGGAGGCAGTATTCGAAGCTGCCGACTGGCGCGATCCGTCCGCAGAGGCCGTCGGCGCAGCCAATACCGTTTGGCGCGACGGGACCAAGGTATGCGTGGCCAATACCGATACCTACGGATTCATGACGCATCTTTCCCAGTCCGCGCCCGGCTGGGACAAGCGCGATGCTCCGGTGGCGATATTCGGCGCGGGCGGCGCCGCGCGGGCCATCGTCCATGGCTTTCTCGACGCAGGTGCCGATCGGGTCCGTCTCATCAATCGGACACCCGAGCGTGCCGAGGCGCTGGTTGCGCACTTTGGATCGCGTGTCGAGAGCCACGCATGGTCGGATCGTGCGCGGGCTGCCTCAGATGCAGGCGTGGTCGTCAACACGACGACGCTCGGCATGATCGGCAATGCGCCGCTGGAGCTCGATCTTTCCGCGCTCGATAGGGATGCGATCGTCGCTGATATCGTCTACGTGCCGCTGGATACGCCGCTTCTGTCCGAGGCGCGGGCAAGAGGACATCGCACGGTGGATGGCCTCGGAATGTTGCTGCATCAGGCAGTGCCGGGATTTGCGCGCTGGTTCGGCGTGAGACCCGAAGTGACGCCGACGCTTCGCGATATTCTTGTTGCCGATATAGAGGGGCGATGATGCTGATCATTGGTTTGACCGGCTCGATCGGAATGGGAAAATCGACCGCGGCCGCGCGGATGCGGACACTCGGCGTACCGGTGTGTGACGCGGATGCTCTTGTACATAAGCTGTACAAATTCGGTGGAGCCGCGGTGGGTCCGATCGAGGCGGCATTTCCGGGTACGACGAACGAGGAAGGTGGCATCGACCGCCAGAAACTGGCCGCGGCCTTGCTCGCCGACCCGAGTGCCTACGCGCGTCTCGAAGCCATCGTTCATCCGCTCGTGCACCAGGCGGAGCGTGACTTCCTTCATCTTAAGGCGGCCAAGGGCGCCGAGAAAGTCGTCCTCGAAATTCCACTGCTGTTCGAGACCGGCGGCGATAAACGCGTCGACGTAACGATCGTCGTCAGCGCGCCTGCAGATATTCAGCAGCGTCGCGTACTCGAGCGCCCAGGCATGACCACCGAGAAGCTCGAGCAGATCCTGTCGCGCCAGATGCCCGACGAGCAGAAGCGCCAGCGCGCGGATTTCGTTGTGGATACCTCACGCAGCATTCCCGAGACGGAAGCGCAGATCGATCGAATCATGGCCCAGTTGAACGGGCGAACGGGTACGGCGTTCGCCAAACACTGGGCGTGAGGCCCAGGTCCAGATCCTGGGTCAGGGGAAGGCTTCTCCATGCAGCGCGAGGTGGTGCTCGATACGGAGACCACCGGTCTCGATGCTCGCCGAGGCGATCGCATCATCGAGATCGGGTGCGTCGAGCTGATCAACCGCATTCCGACCGAAAAGACTTTCCACCACTACATTCATCCCGAGGACCGTGACGTCCATCCGGATGCGCAGGCCATCCACGGTATCTCCATGGAGCAGCTGCGCGACAAGCCGAAGTTTCACGAGGTCGCGCCGAAGTTCATCGAGTTCATCGGTGATGCGCCGCTCGTGATCCACAACGCCGCGTTCGATATCGGCTTCCTCAATGCGGAGTTTCAGCGCCTTCGCCAGCCGGCAATCGGCATGGATCGCGTTGTCGATACGTTGGCGCTCGCGAAGCGCAAGTATCCGGGCGGACCGAACAGTCTCGATGCGCTCTGCAAGCGCTACCAAATCGACAACTCCAAGCGCACGTTCCACGGCGCGCTGCTCGATTCCTGGTTGCTCGCCGAGGTTTACCTCGAGTTGCTCGGTGAGCGGCAGGCAACACTCAGCCTGGCGCAGGCCGCAGTGAGCCAGCTGGGTCGCAATGGTGCCGCTGTGGTCTCGGCAGTTCGCGCGCGGACGCGGCCTTTGACGTCGCGGTTGAGCGAGGCGGACGTTGCAGCCCACCGCGCCTTCGTCGAGACGCTCGGGCCGGAGGCCCTGTGGATCCGGTTCGAAAAGTCGGGTGGAGAGGAAAGCAGCTCAGGAAAGAGCGGTTGACGGACCGGTCTGTGGCGGCATGCCGAGCTGCTTCTTGCGCATGTAGAGCGCGCCGAAATCGACGGGGTCGAGCAGCAGGGGCGGGAAGCCACCTTCACGCGTCATGTCGGCGACGATGCGGCGCAGGAACGGGAACAGCAGCGAGGGGCAATTGACGAAGAGCATGGGCTCGAGTGCCTGTGGCGGCGCGTTCTCGATCTGGAAAGCCCCGCCATACACGATCTCGAATTCATAGATCAGCAGGTCCTTGGCCTTCGCCCGAGCTTTGAACTCGATGGCCGATTCGTAGAGATTGGGGCCGAGTTCGGCCACGCCGACATTTATTTCGACGTCGAGGTTCGGGCTCTCCGGCGCACTCGCGATCAGTTGACCGATGTTGGGATTCTCGAAAGAGAGGTCCTTGATATACTGTCCGGCGATGCGCACCTGGACCTGCTGGGGCTGTGCTGCTCCCGCCGCGCTGGCGGAGCCGTTGCCGGGTGTGGGTGTCGGGATCTTCGGCATGGGGATGCAGCGCCTCTGCGGTGGACGTGACTGGGGAGAAGGTGTCATGTGCTCAGCACAAGTGGCGGGTAGCACGCGTGGCGGCACGTCGCAATCCTTGGCCGTGATGGCCTGCGCCTAGATCTCGTCCCAATCTTGGGGGAATGGGATGCTGAGCTGGAACCTAATTGGGGCGGATGCAATGATCTCGCGCTGGGGACTTGGTGTGCGCTCACGTATCGGTTTGTTTGGGCGCGGAACGGCAATCCTGTGCGCGGTTGTGGCACTGGCCTGGGCGTCCGCCGCCACGGCACAGAATCCGGGCAAGCCCGCGGGCAGCAGCCCGCTCGGAAATCCCTCTTGGAACACCGACGTCAAACCGGAATCGACGATTGCCGGCATCGCGCTCGACCCGCAGCAGATCGAGACCGTCGCCAAGGTCAGTCGCTTCTTCAACAGTCTCGAGAACTTGCGCGGCACGTTCGTGCAGACGACGGCGGACAACAAGCGGATGCGCGGCACGTTCTTCGTCAAGCGCCCGGGCCGCCTGCGGTTCGAGTACAATCGCCCGAGCCGCCAGCTCATCGTGTCCGATGGAAAAATGCTGGCGATCCAAGATCTCGAGGTCCACTCGGACGACCGGATCGGGCTCGACCAGACTCCGTTCCGGCTGCTGCTACGTAAGGATGTCGATCTGCTGCGGGATGCGAGCATCGTCGAGGTGCAGGAAGCCGAAGATCTGATCATCCTCGCCCTGCAGGACAAGAGTCCTGACGCTCCTGGCCAGATCCGACTGTTCCTGACCAAGTCTCCCGGCCTCGAGCTGAGGGAATGGGTGACGACCGATTCGCACGGCGCGGATACGCGCGTCGAGGTCGCTAATCTCGACCGGCCCGAGGATCTGGACGCCGAATTATTTCGCGTGATCAGCCCGGCGTTGAGAAAGCAGAAATAGATCAAGAGGTTGAGCTTCGCTCAGCGACGCTGCCGCGAATCACATCGCGGAACCCTTGAAACAATCAGTAAAAGAATCGTGAGTGTCCGCGGGGCGGACCTTGATTTTCGGTCACAGGCAACTAAATTCGTCTGTAGAGCGGTGGATGTCAAACACTCGGCAGTGCCCCCCGTCTAGCCGAAGACATCAATCCGCTGCACCGGCTTCCCTCCCGGTGCGAAGCGCCGAAAAAGCGCTCCAGCGCCCAACCTCTCCCCCCGGGGTTGGGCGCTTTTCCATTTCAAAGCAGCAACTTCTCTAGAACAGATGATGAGCAGACGCAACCCGCGCTCTCACGCGGGAGCGAAGATTTCGTCAGCCAAGAAAGCGTGGTCGATGCGACGCAGCTCGTCGGCAACACGATTGAGACGCTCAGTAATACGATCGACGAAGTGGCCAGCGAGATCGGGGTCGTCGAGCATTTGCGCCTGGAGGCCTGCCCGCGTGATCCGCAGCGCACGCACGGTCGTGTGGGCGACGACCGTCGCGCCGTGCACATGCTCCACCAGCATGGCGAGCTCGCTCAGCAGTGAGCCTGTGCCGATTGCCTGAGCATTGAGCCCGGCCGAGGGCTCCTCGTCCTCGAGGAAGCGGACGGCGTCGCCCGCCACGATCAAGACCGCAGCATCGCCTGCCGAGCCCGCTTCGACGATGGTTTCACCCGGCGCGTAAACGATCCGGTCGGACTGACGGACGATCTCGGTGAGCTGCAGAGGGCTCAGGCCTCTGAAGATCTCCTGCAACATGAGCTGGCGCGCCAGCACGCTGATGGACATGGGGGCGGACTCCACTTGCCACACTTGGCCCGGCTACGCTCCCCTGATTCGGGCGGCATCACCAAGGCGGCGCGGCCGCGCCAGCCCCTTTCCCCTCGAAACCCACAGGCCAGCATGGCGCCCCTGCGGCTGGACGTCCCGCCGGGTGGTCCCTAAGGTCGCTTGCAACACATAAATCGCGATATCGGGAGGAATGACATGGCCCCTGCTGCCACCCTCAAGTCGATGCTCCGTTCGGGCCCGATGGTCATCGCGCCTGGTGCCTACGACTGCCTGACGGCGAAGCTCGTCGAGCAGTCCGGATTTCCCGCGGTCTACATGACCGGCGCCGGCACCTCGGTCGCGCATGGGCTCCCAGATTATGGCCTGCTGACGATGACGGAAATGGTCGCGAATGCCGGCCGGATGGCGGACACGATCGGCGTGCCTCTCATTAGCGACGCCGATACCGGCTATGGCAACGAGCTCAGCGTCTTTCGTACCGTGCAGTCCTTCGAGCGGGCGGGCGTGGCCGCGATCCACATCGAGGATCAGGTGTTCCCGAAGCGGTGTGGGCATCTGGACGGCAAGGAGCTGGTCAGCCGGGAGGATTATGCGGCCAAGATCCGTGCGGCGGCCGCAGCCCGCCGGACCAACGACTTCCTGATCATCGCCCGCACGGATGCCCGCGGCGTCACCGGCTTCGACGAAGCGATCGCGCGCTGCAATATGGCGCTCGAGGCCGGTGCGGACTTGGCCTTCTTCGAGGCACCGCAGTCGGTCGAGGAAGTGGCTGCCGTGCCGCGCGCGGTCAAGGGCCCGTGCATGTTCAACAACGTGCTGAGTGGCAAGACGCCGGCAATTCCGCACGCCGAGATCGAGCGTATGGGCTATCGCCTCGCGATCGTGCCTGGAATGCTGATGTCGTCGATCATCGGCCTATGCGACAAGCTCCTCGCGGAGCTCAAGTCCTCCGGCCTGACGCCGGCAACATTCAGCGGTGGTGGACCGGGCGTGACTTTCGCGCGTGTCGGCGCTGCGGACTGGGATACGCGGCGCACGGCCTACCGCGAACCAGCTGCACGCCCACCCGGGCGCGACGCGGCGGAGTGATGCGAGGTCAGGTCGCGGGGGCGTCGGGAAAGGTGCTCGCGAGCATCGGCTGGCCAAAATAGAAGCCCTGCTGATGCGTGATGCCGGCCCGGGCCATCATCTGGGCCGTTTCCTCGTCGCCAACCCATTCGGCCACGGTCTCGAGATTGAACGTCTCGGCGATCTCGACCAGCGTCTTGATGAACACCTGGTTGTCGGGCTCGGAGGCGAGATTCTTGATGAAGGATCCGTCGATCTTGACCATGTCGACATTCAGGGTCTTCAGGTTCTTGAAGGACGTGTAGCCGGCGCCGAAGTCGTCGATCGCGACGCTGCAGCCAAGCTCCTTCAGCGTGTCGACGAAAGCGATCGACACATCGAGGTCATGGATCGCCGCCGTCTCGGTGATCTCGATCGTCAGCCTCTCAGTGATTTGCCGGCGGCCGCCGGTGAGCCGGTGGAGTGCCACTAGCCATTCATGGTCGCTCGAGGTGTAGCCGGAGACGTTGATCGATAGGCGGACAGTCGGATGCGCCTTGGCGAAGTCGACGGCGAGTTCCAGCACGCGTCGGTCGATGAAGCGCGAAAGCCCAAGCTGTTCGGCGAGCGGGATAAACTCGCCGGCTGAGACGATGCTGCCGTCCGGCCGTTGCATCCTGAGCAGGCACTCGTAGAACGCGGGCTGACGCGTGCGCGTCTCGACGATCGGCTGCAGCGCGAGCAGCATTCGGTTCTGCTCGAGCGCCGAGATCACCTCATCCGCAATGGAGATATTGCGCTGGCGCGCTTCGTCTGTCGTGACGCAGGGCTCGTAGGCGGCAAAGCCGTCGTGCCGGCGGGCCTTGGCCTTGTCGAGGGCCTGCAGGGCGTGGCCCAGCGCCTGGGGGACAGTCGATGCCTGATCGGGAATGAGGACGCCGCCGATCGAGATCGTTGCGGAGAGCTGGCATGCCGCCGTTCGGATCGTCGTATCCCGCACGATGTGGACGAGGCGCTCGGCCGCGACGCGCATCGCGCCTGGACCGCAGTCGTTGAGGATGATGCCGAACTTGTTCGACGAGTACCGGCCGACGGCATCACCGACGCGCATGTGCGCGCGAATGATCTGGGCAACGGCCGCGAGGACCTCGTCGCCGACCTCGAAGCCAAAGCTGTCGTTGATGGTCGCCATGTTGTCGACGGCGAGCATGAGGAAGGCTGCCGTCCGACGCGTGCGCTCCGCTCGCGAGAAGATCGCGCCGAGGGCTTCCGTCAGGCGAATGCGGTTGAGCTGCCCGCTTAGCTCGTCATGGTCCGAGCGATGGAGAAGACGCTGCTCCTCCCAGTAGCGGTCGTTGATCACGCGGATGACACCGCGCACCGTCTGCGGCCGACCGTCGGCGTTGAACGAGCATTGTCCGTGGTCTTCGAGCCAGAGCGATCCGGTGCTGCTGCGGCGTCCACCCGGCGTGAAGCGGTACTGCACGCGGAAATGGCTGCTGGTTTCGCCAGATTCGGTAACGGGGCGGACAAGCGCTTCGGTGCGGCGCTGATGATGCTCCGGTGCGATGAGGAACTGGAAGTCGGCGCCATTGCCGATGACCTGGGCCGAGCGTACGCCGAGGACGTCGAAGGCATTGCCGGCCCACTCGATACGGTCGCTCTCGATATCCCAGAAGTAGGCCGTCTCCTGGACAGCCGACAGTATCCCCACAAGGTCAAGATCGGACCGGGATGCGGCGCTGTCCGCCTCCGTCGTCTCAGTCCTGTGGGGCTCGCGCGCGAAGCGGCGGTTGCCCGATGAATCGCCTCCAGGTCTCATGCGCAAAGCGGGCGTGTGTGTTTCGACGATTTCGCGGGCAGATGACACGATACGGGCTTCCGAAATGCGAGCGTCAGTAAGGGCCTGAATTCAGTTGGGATTCAGGCCTCTGAGGCAGGATGACCGTACTGGCAAGAGGTTAACAAGCGATCAAATAAGCATAAGTCAGCCGGCGGCTGCCATGCGATACCGGCACAGCAGCCGCCCAACGAGAGCTGATGATCAGATAGCGGAGATGGCTGGCGGGCCGTTCGGTCGGCTCAGTGGTCGCCGATATTGAGATCGCGGCGAGCAGTCCGGATACCGATCATGAACCCCGCGACAACGTCGATCAGGGTCGCGACCATGATGAAGAAGAACACCGAAGTCGCCGCCTGCTCGACGAGCAGGAACTCCACGAGGCACGCAATGAACACGAGCATCGAAAGGCCGTGGTCAAGCAGCGAGGCGGATGAGGTGTAGGTTGCTTTGATCAGCTCGAAGAACAGCAGGAACATGGTGACCAGGATGAGCAGGTCGCCCATCGAGAAGCGCCACCGCGCACCGCCGACCATCGGGAGCTCGAACAAGACCTTGCGCAGCACGTCATCCGCGTGCGCGCCGCCGCTAAACAGCACGATGATGTTGTAGAGAATGAACGAGATGACAATTAGCGGCAGTGCCCTCAGCGACATGACGATCTCCCTCGTTGTGCCGCGGCGGCGGCTCGATACCGCGCTATCGTGCGAATATGGCCGGATGTGGCCGCTTCAGGGGATCAGCACGCCGCCGGACAATCCGATACGGTCCGATTGGACGCGTCGGAAACCGGTGTCGGGCACGGACTGGCTTAGACTTCGCTCTTCGCCGGCAGGACCTGGCGGTCGCGATAGGTGCCAGCCTTGAGGTCGATGTGATGCGGCCGGCGTACGTTGCCGGTCTTCTTGTCCTCGACGAGCGCCGGCGCCGAAAGCGCATCAGCGGAACGGCGAGTACCGCGCTTCATACGCGATACTTTCTTCCTGGGGACTGCCATGGCTCTTACTCTCCTGTGCGACGCACCGCGCCAAGCTTCAGCAGGCTGCGGCCTCAAGCTGGCGCGACCTTTCAGAGTGGCGGCCGAGGCTTGAAAATTGGGATATCGCGACCGGCCGGTCGCAAAGCGCCCGGCAGCGCAATCGGGCCGGCTTATATCGTCTTTCCCCGAACTTGGCCAGCGGTTGTTTAGAGGCCATTTCCGGGCCTGTGAGCTGCGCCTGCGTTCAGGGGACCAGCTTGTACCCCCCCATCTCGGTGATCAGCAGCTCGGCGCTGGAAGGGTCCTTCTCGATCTTTTGGCGCAGACGGTAGATGTGGGTCTCCAGCGTGTGCGTGGTGACGCCCGCGTTGTAGCCCCAGACCTCGTGCAGCAGCACGTCGCGCGTGATGACCTTTTCGCCGGCCCTATAGAGGTACTTGAGGATCGAGGTTTCCTTCTCGGTCAGGCGGATCTTCTTGCCGGTGCTGTCGATCAGTACCTTGGAGGCCGGCTTGAATGTGTATTGCCCGATCGAGAATACCGCGTCTTCGCTTTGCTCGTGCTGGCGAAGCTGGGCGCGCACGCGGGCGAGCAGCACCGCGAACTTGAAGGGCTTGGTCACATAGTCGTTGGCCCCGGCGTCGAGGCCGAGAATGACGTCGGAATCCGCAGTGTTTCCGGTCAACATGATGATCGGACTCTTGAAGCCCGACTTGCGGAGAATCTTGCAGGCCTCGCGTCCGTCCATGTCTGGCAGGCCCACATCGAGCAGCACGAGATCGAGCCGCGATTCGCGCGCGATCTCGACGCCCTGGCTCGCGGTACCCGCGGTCAGAATATGGAATTCGTCATGCAGCGCCAGCTGATCCTTGAGAGAAGCACGAAGCTCCTCGTCGTCGTCGACGAGCAGGATCGTCCGTGCCGTACTCATGTGGCAACGCTCCCCGTTGGCGAATTGTGCGGTCGCAGCATAACACTGCTTGCGGTGTGGAAACAGCTGTCGAGGCGAAGATGGCGATCCGGCGTCAAGAAACCTGTGATTTCAATAATATAATGGTCGGTCTTGGCCGCCAAATGTTGGTATTCGGGCGCTCCCGGTCGGCGACAAAGGGCTGGTTTCGGGTTGGATCGCGGGTCCTTCCGTGTGCCCTCGGACGAACCGGGCTGTCCGCCGTCAAGCGCGAGGGCGACGGCGCGACACCGAGCGGAACGTGGCGGCCGGTGCTGGTGCTGTATCGCGCCGACCGCGGGCAGCGGCCTCGAACGGCGCTGCCTGTGCGCGCGCTCAAACCCGACGATGGATGGTGCGATGCCGTCGGCGACCGCAACTATAATCGGTGGGTACGCCATCCTTATCCCGCCAGCGCCGAACAGCTCTGGCGGCAAGATGAGCTCTACGATGTGATCGTCGTGTTGGATCACAATCAGCGACCTCGGGTACAGGGCGCGGGGAGCGCCATCTTCATGCATCTCGCGCGGCCGGGATACCGCCCGACAGAGGGCTGCGTGGCGTTGGAACGGCGCCACCTGCTCCTGGTGCTCGGGATGGCAGGGCCAGACACGCGCATTACGATCGCCTGAACAAAAAGACCGCGGGGTGAGCGACGACACTGGGGGAGCAATCGGCTCGGCCCCGCGGTCCGGCACCGCAAGGGTGCGGTACCGTCCGGCGCCCGGGAAGAAAGTTCGCCTCACCGGGGTGTTCGAGAACCAATTGGGACCGCTCTAGTTCACTAGTGCGATCCCAATCAGCGCAAGTCGATAGGGCGGGACGCCGACGGAAGGCATCCCGGCTCAGTTTCAGTGCACGGTCTCGCCGTGCAGTCGCGCATCGAGACCTTCGACCTCAGTCTGCTCGTCCACGCGCAGGCCCATGAAGACCTTGACCACCATGAGGATCACGAAGGTCGCGACCGCGCACCAGGCGATCGTCGCGAGCGTGCCGTAGAGCTGGATCCAGACCTGGGCCGCATTTCCTTCGAGAAGGCCGCTCTTGCCCTCGCCACCGATCCAAGCCACGGCGAACACGCCGGTCAGGATCGCGCCGACGAAGCCACCGACACCGTGGATGCCGAAGACGTCGAGGCTGTCGTCATAGCCGAGCATCCGCTTGATGCCCGTCGAGGCGATGAAGCACACGATGCCGCCGATGAGGCCCATCATCAGCGCGCCCTTCGGATCGACGAAGCCGGCCGCAGGCGTGATGACGACGAGGCCTGCGATGGCGCCCGAAGCAATACCGAGAACGCTCGGCTTGCCGTGCGTCATCCACTCGGCGAACATCCAGGCGAGCGCTGCAGCGGCCGCGCAGATCTGCGTTACGAGGATCGCCATGGCGGCAGAGTCGTTCGCGCCGCCGGCCGACCCGCCGTTGAACCCGAACCAGCCGACCCACAGGAACGCCGCGCCCATCACGGTGTAGACGAGGTTGTGCGGGGCCATGTTCTCCGTGCCGTAGCCCTTGCGGCGGCCGAGCACGAGCGCAGCAACAAGACCAGCAACGCCGGAGTTGATGTGGACGACGGTGCCGCCGGCGAAGTCCATGATGCCGTCGGAACCGAGGAACCCACCGCCCCACACCCAATGGCAGATCGGCGCATAGACGATGATCAGCCAAAGCGTGATGAAGACAAGGAAGCTAGAGAACTTCATGCGGTCGGCAACCGCGCCGGCGATAAGGGCCGGTGTGATGATGGCGAACGTCATCTGGAAGACGGCGAAGAGCGACTCGGTGATCAGGAGCGGAGCGAACAAGCCGTCCTTCGTCATGCCGGCAAAGAACATCTTGCCGAACCCGCCCATGTAGGCGTTCAGGGATCCGCCGTCGCCGAATGCGATGGAGTAGCCGACGACCATCCAGACGATCGACAGCAGGCAAGCCGCAGCGAACGACTGCATGACGGTGGCGAGAACATTCTTCTTGCGGACCATGCCGCCGTAGAAGAGTGCCAGACCGGGGATCGTCATCATGAGCACGATGACGGTCGACGTGAGCATCCAGGCCATATCGCCCGTGTTCATAACGGGCTTTGCTGCTTCAGGGGCGGCCTGAGCCAGCGCGGGCAGCGCGGTGGTCATGCTGACCATGGCCCATGCGGCGGTCGTCGCCGCAACGCTGGTTATCGATCGAATGCATGTCTTCATGGGTCTATTCCTGCCACCAGTCCGTTTGAGGTTTGAGCTTCAGGTCGACGCGCCAGCCGTACTGCTCCCCCGTCTGCCATGGCAGGCCGGCAAGTGGCGGGCGCGGCGTCGGAGGTCCTAGAGTGCGTTGTCGTCCGTCTCGCCGGTGCGGATGCGGAGCGTGTGCTCGATCGCAGAGACGAAGATCTTGCCGTCGCCGATCTGGCCGGTCTTGGCAGCGTTGGCGATGGCGGTGACCGCCTTGTCGACCTCGGCCGAAGTGACGGCGACCTCGATCTTGATCTTGGGAAGGAAGTTCACGGCGTATTCGGCGCCGCGGTAGATCTCGGTATGCCCTTTTTGACGGCCATACCCTTTGACTTCAGACACCGTCATGCCCTGCAGCCCGAGGTCGGTCAGCGCTGAACGCACCTCCTCGAGCTTGAACGGTTTGATGATTGCGGTAATGAGCTTCATGGCCATCCGACCCCGTGTCTTGGCACACCCCCGACGAAGCAGCAGACGTGCGCGTTCCAAGGCCTGCGGAGAGCAGGCCTTGGTTAAGACTCAAGGGGCGTGCCAGTTTGGAGGTGAGCGCCTAAGCCATTGGAATCTATGACGCGAATGTGTCATCAGGCCCCAGGCGATGGCCATTTGGGCGGTAATATTTGCCTATAAAATAGGCAAATCTGCGCTTTTGCACGCTAGCTGACCACGAAACCCGTCGGCTGACGTCGCATCAGGCCTTCCTGGGTCGTCGAGGCCACCAGAAGTCCGTCACGGGTGAAGACGCTTCCGCGGCAGAAGCCGCGCGCACCGAAGGCCGAGGGACTGTCCTGGGCATAAAGCAGCCAATCGTCGGCACGGAAGGGGCGGTGGAACCACATGGCGTGGTCGAGGCTCGCGAGCTGCAGATCCTTGTCGAACATCAGCTTGCCGTGGGCGATGAGCGCTGTGTCGAGCAGCGTGAAATCGGAGGCGTAGGCCAGCACGCACTGATGGAGAGGGAAGGAATCGGGAAGCGGCTTGGTTGCCCGCATCCAGATGAACTGGTGCGGATCGCGCTTGTCGCGGGAGAAATAGCGGGACACGTCCACCGGGCGGATTTCGATCGGCCGCTCGCGCTCCCAATAGCGGCGCATATTTTCCGGGAGCTTGTCGAGCATCCGCTCCTTGAGATCCTGCTCGTTGGGGAGCTCCTCTGGCAACGGCACTTTCGGCATCGGGGCGTGGTGATCGAACCCCTCCTCGCTCTTGTGGAACGAGACGCTCATCGCAAACATGGCGCGGCCGTGCTGGATGCCTTTCACACGCCGTGTGGTGAAGCTGCCGCCGTCCCTGATCCGCTCGACGTCGTAGATGATCGGTTCGGCCGGATCGCCCGGGAGCAGGAAATAGGCATGCGCCGAGTGCGCGACGCGCTCTTCCGGCACGGTTCGGACGGCCGCCACGAGGGCCTGGCCGAGGACCTGGCCGCCGTAGACTCGCTGCCAGCCGGCTTTCGGCCCGCGACCACGGAACAGGTTCTGCTCCAGCCGCTCGAGGTCCAGTATGGACACGAGATCATCGACGGCGTTGGCTTCGGACGCTTTCTTTCTGGCCATGGTGGCGGCATCCTCGGGGATCGGTTGGCGGGCGGGTGGCAACGCGGTGTACGCACTACAGCATAAAGTTGGAGCGCTGAATGCGCGATCATGACGTTGTTATCGCGGGCGGTGGCCTTACAGGGCTCATTCTCGCGCGGACGCTCTCCGGGGCCTTTGGCGGGGACGCCAGGGTCGCGCTTCTCGATGCGGGAGGAGCCGCCGGGCGGAGCGATCCGCGCAGCTACGCCCTCTCGGCGGGCTCGCGCCGCCTGCTCGAGGCGATCGGTGTGTGGCGCATCGTGGCGGGCGATGCACAACCGGTGAGCGGCATCGACATCACGGATTCGAGTCTGACTGACGCCATCCGGCCGATCCTGCTCAGCTACGACACGGCCGTCACCGAAGGCGAGCCCGGCATGTGGATCGTGCCGGCGGATGTCATCCACCGGGCCGCGGCGGAGGCTCTGGCAGCGGCCGAGGGCATCACGCGGATCTCAGGGATTGCGACGGGGCTGACCGCGGACTCGAGCGCCATCGCCGTGCGACTCGCCGATGGCCGATCTCTCGGCGCGGGTCTTGTGGTTGCCTGTGACGGCCGCAGCTCGCCACTGCGCACCGCAGCCGGCATCAAGACCGTGGACTGGCGCTACGACCAGACCGGCATCGTTACGACCGTGCGCCACGAGCGCCCGCACGGTGGCCGCGCCGTGCAGCATTTTCTCCCGGCGGGTCCGTTCGCAATCCTGCCGCTGACGGGAAACCGCGCTTGCGTGACGTGGACGGAAGAGGCCGGCGAGGCGGCGCGCATTCTCGCGCTCGATGATGCGGGATTTCTTGGCGAGCTCGAGAAGCGCTTCGGCCATCGGCTCGGCGCACTGGAGCTGGTCGGTCCACGCGGAGGCTGGCCGCTTGCCATGCACCTCGCGCGCGAGATGATCGCACCGCGCTTCGCGCTGGCGGGCGATGCGGCGCGCGGCGTGCATCCGATCGCCGGGCAGGGCCTCAATCTCGGCTTGCGCGATGTGGCGGCGCTGAGCGAGTGCCTCGTGGATGCGGTGCGAGTCGGTCTCGATGTGGGCGACGCGACGGCGCTCGAGCGCTATGCGCGCTGGCGGCGTTTCGATGGGGCGGCTTCGGCAGCGGCGTTCGGTGCACTCAATACGCTTTTCTCTCAGGACAACGCACTGCTGCGTTCGGTGCGCGATGCTGGCCTCGGAATTGTCGATCGGCTGCCGGGCCTCAAGCGTGTGCTGGTGAGCGAGGCAGCGGGGTTGACTGGCGATGTGCCGAAGCTGCTGAAAGGCGAAGCTTTGGTGATTTGAGCGCTACTTCTCATCCAACGGCCGGCAGTAGGTCTCACGCATGGCGAGCGTGCAGAAGAAGCCGATCACGCAGCCGACGATGATGGCGCTGAGCGCGATTTTGTAGGCGCCAGGATCGTAGATGCGGGCGCCGACCGCCATCTGTCCCTTCCAGTTCAAGTCGAGCAGCCAGCCGAGCAGCGGTTGAAAGAGCGCGCCAGCACCCGTGACGGTACCGTTGACAAGACCGATGGCGGTGGCGCTGAGCCCCGGCGGATTGTTCTCGCGCGCTGCTGCGAAGCCGGTGATCTGAGAGGCGCCGCCGAAGCCGCATAGAAAGCAGAGCGCCATCAATGTCGGTATCGAAAGACCCGGGAAATAGAGGATAGCCGACATGGTCGCGGTGCAAACGATGAGACCGAGCATGAGCGGCGCGCGGCGGCGACCGAAGTGATCCGAGGCCCAGCCGATGAGCGGCGCGCCCACGGCCCAACCGAGAAACATCATTGAGGTGATCGACGCGGCGGCCGTGCGGTCGATGCCGAGCGTCGTCACGAAGTACGGCACCCCCCAAAGACCGGAGAAGCCGAGCAGTGGCCCGGTCGTGCCGAGGCCGGCGATGGCGATGAGCCAGGTCTGTCGGTTGCGCGCGACTTGCCCGAGACCGGAGAATACCGGCGCCCGGGCTGTCGCCGCTCGCGGCCGGTCGCGCACGGTTGCCCAAGCGGCCGCCGCGATGGCTAGCCCGCCGACGGCGAGAGCAAGCACGGCACCGCGCCAGTCGAGCGCCTCGACGACGAGACGGAAGGGCGCTTGGCCAAACACGCCGCCGAGCATCCCCATCATCATGGCGAGCCCCGAAAGCAGGGCGAAGCGCTGGGCCGGGAACCACAAGCCCGCGACTGCCATGGCTCCAACCAGGCTGAATGCTGCCGCCGCGCCGACGACGAAACGGCCGGTCGCCACGCCCGAAATGCCGGGGCTGAGCGCGAAGATGATGCAGCCCGCGACGCAGCCGAGGGCGGCCAGTGTCATCAATCGGCGCGGGCCGAAGCGGTCGATCAGCATCCCTACCGGGACCTGCATCCCCGCGTAGCCGAAGAAGTAGACGGCCGAGAGGTTACCGATGACGGCGCCGCCGACGGCGAGATCGCGCATCATCTCGTCGATCATGACGCTCGGCGCGACCCGCAGGATCCAGGCATAGAAGAAGAACAGGGCTCCCGTGGCCCAGCCGAGGAGATGGATCGCCGGCAAGGTGCTGGTCCTTTGGATTTCCGATTTTCCGCCCCGTGACAGGGCCCGGCGGCCGGTCCGCGCAATGTGCCCAACGTGCGCAGGGTCGCCGGATCCGTCAACGCCCGGGCTGGTAGAGCCGATCTGCGAGAAGGAGAGGCTATCCAGGAACCGCCACTTGACACATAAAGATATCTTTATATGATTTCGACACCTTTGGCGGTGAAGCCGGAGAGGGCCCCTTTATGTCGCTCCCGTCGCAGAGTGTCGTCGCCATCCTGAAAGCCGCTGCGGAGCCGACGCGGTTGCGCATCCTGCTGCTGCTTGCGGCGAGTGAGCTGAACGTCAAGGACCTGACGCGCATCCTTGGCCAGAGCCAGCCGCGCATCAGCCGCCATCTGAAGCTGCTTGCCGAGGCCGGCCTCATCGAGCGGACGCGCGAAGGAAGCTGGGCCTATTTCCAGCTCGTGGTTGCGGGTCCCGCTGGTGCCCTTGCGCGCAGGCTGCTCGACAGCGTCGATCTCGCCGACGCCCAGCTCCAGCGCGACCGCAATCGCGCCGATGCCGTGAAGCGCGAGCGCGAGACGGCCGCTCAAGCCTATTTCGAATCTCATGCCGCGCAGTGGGACGAGATTCGCTCGTTGCACGTGACCGAGAACGCCGTCGAGACCGCCATGCGGGCTGCGCTCGGTCCGGGGCCCTTCCGACATTTCGTCGATGCGGGCACGGGCACAGGCCGCGTCCTCCAGCTTTTCGCCGACCGCTTCGAGCGCGGCACGGGGATCGACATCAATCACACCATGCTCGCCTATGCGCGGGCCAAGCTCACCGCAGCGGGTGTCGCACACGCCCGAGTACGTCACGGCGATCTCTACGACCTCGGTCTCGAGGACGGTGGCGCCGATGCGGTGGTCGTGCATCAGGTGCTGCACTTCCTGAGCGATCCCGCGCAGGCCATTCGTGAGGTGGCGCGCATTCTGGAACCCGGCGGGCGTCTGCTGATCGTGGATTTCGCCCCGCACGAGCTCGAGTTCCTGCGCGAGACTCAGGCGCACGAGCGCCTAGGCTTTCCACCGGGCCAGGTCGAGCAATGGCTCCAGGAGAGCGGGTTGAAGGCTCTTTCGGTCAACAGGCTCGCACCCGAGGCGAGTGATCCTGAAGGAAAGCTGACCGTGATGCTGTGGACCGCGGAGCGCCTGCGCGTGCACGCGCACAGCCGGCAGACAGAGCGCATTTCTAAGGTAGAGGTCGTTGGGTGATGAAGTCAGTCCAGCAATTGCACGAGCGGCGCAGTCGCCTCGTCGGCGACGGTGAAATCAACGTCTCCTTCGAGTTCTTTCCGCCCAAGACAGAGCGCATGGAAGAGGCACTCTGGACATCGATCCGCCGCCTCGAGCCCCTGGCGCCGGACTTCGTTTCGGTCACGTACGGTGCTGGCGGATCGACGCGCGAGCGCACGCATGCGACGGTCGCCCGCATCGTCAAGGAGACGGCGCTTGCACCGGCCGCGCACCTAACCTGCGTCGGCGCGACGCGCGAGGAGGTCGACGAGGTCGTGCGCGGCTACTGGGATGCCGGGGTACGCCGCATTGTCGCGTTGCGCGGTGATCCCGCGGCGGGCGTCGGCGCGCGCTACGAGCCCCATCAGGGCGGGTATCAGAGCACGGCCGATCTCGTGCGCGGCATCAAGGCGATCGGCGCTTTCGACGTCTCGGTCAGCGCCTATCCGGAGAAGCATCCGGAGAGTGCGACCGTCGATGCCGATCTCGACACGCTCAAAGCGAAGATCGATGCCGGCGCGAACCGCGCGATCACCCAGTTCTTCTTCGATAACGAGCATTTCCTGCGCTATCTCGAAGCGGCGCGCAAACGGGGCGTCTGGGCGCCCATCGTGCCGGGCATCGTGCCCATCCATAACTTCAAGCAGGTCTCGGGCTTTGCCGCGCGCACGGGCGCCAGCGTTCCGGCGTGGCTCGCACGCCGCTACGAGGGCCTCGACGACGATCCAGCAACGACGCATCTCGTGGCGGCGGCTGTCGCCGCCGAGCAGGTGCTCGACCTCGTGGATGAAGGCATTCGCCAGTTCCACTTCTACACGCTGAACCGCGCCGATCTCGTCTATGCGATCTGCCACCTGCTCGGGCTTCGGCCGCAGTCGGCGAGCGCAGGTTCTTCAGTTGCCAAAGGTGCCGCATGAACGACGCCAATCCAAGTCCAGTGGATCCACGCCAGCGAGAAGCACGCATCGTCGAGCTGCGCCAGGCCGCACGCGAGCGCATTCTGATCATCGACGGTGCCATGGGCACGATGATCCAGCAGTACAAGCTGGATGAGGAAGGCTATCGCGGTCCGCGCTTCGCCAATCATCCGAAGGATGTCAAAGGCAACAACGACCTCCTCGTGCTGACGCAGCCGGCGATCATCCAGAAGATCCACGAGGAGTATCTCGAGGCCGGCGCCGACATCATCGAGACGAATACGTTCAACGCGCAGCGCATCTCGCTCGCCGACTATGCGATGGAGCCGCTGGCCTACGAGATGAATTTCGAGGCGGCGAAGATCGCGCGCGCGGCCGCGGATAAGTTTTCGACGCCGGAGCGGCCTCGTTGGGTCGCGGGTGCGATCGGGCCGACCAATCGCACGGCGTCGATCTCGCCGGATGTTAACAACCCGGGTTTCCGCAATGTTTCGTTCGACGAGTTGCACGAGGCCTACTCGGAGCAGGTGCGCGGGCTCATCGATGGCGGATCGGACATCTTGATCATCGAGACGATCTTCGACACGCTCAATGCAAAGGCAGCCGGCGTTGCGGTGCTCGACGTCTATGACGAGTTGGGCATCGAGCTGCCGATCATGATCTCGGGCACCATCACGGATCGCTCGGGGCGTACGCTCTCAGGACAGACGGCTGAAGCCTTCTGGTACTCCATGCGACACCTCGAGCCATTCTCTATCGGGCTCAACTGCGCGCTCGGCGCGGAAATGATGCGGCAATACATTGCCGAGCTCGCGCATGTCTCGGAGACGCTCATTTCGGCCTATCCGAATGCGGGTCTGCCGAATGCGATGGGCGAGTACGACGAGACGCCGCACGATATGTCCTGCCAGATCGAGCCTTGGGCGCGCGACGGCCTGCTCAACATCGTCGGTGGCTGCTGCGGCTCGACGCCGGAGCACATCCGCCACATCCGCGAGCACGTCGAGAAGTATCCGCCGCGCAAGCCCGCGAAGATCGAGCGGCGCATGCGGCTTTCGGGCCTCGAGCCCTTTGTGCACGGGTAGGGGCTACTTTCCGGAAAACGCGCGGAAGTCGTCGCTGCTCGTGCGAGGAACAAGGAAGACCTTGTCGTCGTCGCCGCCCGTGATGTCGAACGATGAGCTTTCGTCATCAGCTCCGCCGCATTCGCTGGAAACACGAATGCGGTCGAGGCGCACGAGTAGCTCCGCACCACCCTTGCGCGTCTCGACACTGATGCCGCCGCCATCGCAGTCGATGCCACACCAGATGGGCTTGCTCGATATGCGTCTCTGTTCCTCGGGTGGCATATGGGAGAAGCCGCACTCGCCCGCAGTGGTTGCCACCTGCGGCTTGCCTTTGAGCTTGGCGGCGAAGTCGAAGTTGTAAATGTAGCGAACAGGTTCACCCTTCTCTTCGGGCTCCATGCGCTCGACATTCACGCAGAGGCCGATCGTTTCGATCTTCTGCTTCGGGCGCGATTTCAGATGAGCCGCATCGTAGCGGCGCAAGAAGCAGCTCTCGGCCTTGTCGTGAGCAGGCGCCAGCTCGAGGAGGCGTTTGTCGAAGCCGAGCTGGAGATCGGATTGGGCGAAGGCGAGCGGCGCGACGGAAAGAGTCGCCGAAATAACGATGGCGCAAGTGATGTGACGCATAGGGCGGACCTGCTCATGGTGGCGAGACAAAGAGAGCAGACTGCGGGTTAATCCCGTCTTATGAAGTGACAGGACAGTTAATCTCGCACGCGTGTCATGAGTACGGCAGCGAGCGCCAGCGCTGCCGGCAGTGCCTGAATGAACAGGATCGAGAGCTTGGCTGTGGCCGCGCCGTAAAGGCCGGCGATTATTACGCACGACAGGAAGAAGATCTTTACGGCTTGAGCATTCTCTCGTGCAACGAGGCCCCACACGAGGCCGGCAGCGAGGAAGCCGTTATAGAGGCCCTGGTTCGCGGCGAGCACGGCGGACTCCCGCGCAAACGCCTCGGTCATGCCGAAGGACCGCTGGGCGAAGGGCGTCGTCCAGAGGAACATCTCGATGATGAGAAAACCGAAGTGAAGTAGCGCGACGAGTGCAACCAGGAGAGCCGCGACGACCTTCATGCCTGTCCCCCCTGATGACCGCGGTTCCTGCGATGTCACTTCACTGCGGCGACAATGCCACGGGCGATGAGGTCGCTCGAGGCGTCGGCGCCGTAGCCGAGTTCTTCGAGGATCTCACGGCCGTGCTCGCTGATCTTCGGCGGATTGAGGCGTGTGCCGAGGCGGCGGCCTCCAAGCTCGATTGGCAACGCGGGCGTCACGGTCTTGGTCCCATCCGGAAGCGTCACCGGTAAGAGTCCGCCGGACTCGTTCAGATGCGGGTCGTCGAACAGCTCGTGCGGCTTGGCGATTGGTGCATAGGGGAGGCCCGCGGCGGCGACCTTCGCTTCGAGATCGTCGCGCTTCCACTTCGCGAATTGCTCTCGGACGAAGGGCAGAAAAACATCGCGATTATTCGCCCGCATGGCGTTCGTCTTCAGCCGCTCGTCCGCCAGGAGGTGAGCGAAGCCAAACTCGTCGCAGAAGATCTTCCACTGCGTTTCGGTCACGACCGCCAGGAAGAGCTGGCCGTCAGCGCAGTCGAAGACGTTGTAAATGCCCCAGGCGGCCTGAAGACGCTGCGGCATTGGGGCCGCGGGCGTGCCTGTGACCACGTACTGCATCATGTGCTGGCCGACCAGGAACGCGCAGTTTTCATAAAGAGCGCTCTGGACGAGCTGCCCTTTGCCGGTGCTGTCGCGCTCGCGCAGCGCTGCGAGGATGCCGATCGCAGCGAACATTCCGCCCATGACGTCGTTGACTGAAGCGCCGGCGCGAAGCGGCTGGCCGAGGGGGCCCGTCATGTAAGCGAGGCCGGCCATCATCTGCACGACCTCGTCGAGGGCTGCGCGCTTGTCGTAGGGGCCGGAGAGAAAGCCCTTCAGTGAGCAGTAGACGAGGCGCTCGTGCGATTTCTTCAGCTCCTCGTAGCCAAGGCCGAGTGCGTCCATGGCGCCGGGGCGGAAGTTCTCCGTGAGCACATCGGCCGACGCGATGAGCTTCTTCGCGATCGCCATGCCCTCGGGTGTCTTCATGTCGAGCGCGAGCGAGCGCTTGTTGCGGTTGTAGGTTGCGAAGAAACCGGCACCCGAGCCGACCATGCGCCGCGTGTTGTCACCATTGGGGGCCGGCTCGATCTTGATCACGTCCGCGCCGAGGTCGCCAAGAATGAGGCCGCAGGTCGGACCCATGATGACGTGGCAGAACTCGACCACGCGGATGCCGGCGAGCGGAAGGTCATTGGCGGACATAGCGTGGATCATCTCCCTTTGGCGCGGGGCTGGCTTGCAGTGGGCAGCCTTCCTTGACAGGCGCGATGGCGGCCCATTTGATGCCCCCGGAACGCGAAGACTATAGAGCACGACGCGACTTAGCGCGCCAAGTCTCCAGCGGAGACAGCGGGCGCATGGCGCGCATGTGGTGCCGGAGGGAGGATGATGAACCTGTTTGCGCCGCCCGCGGTGATCCGGGCCGAGATCTTTTCGCGCATGCCCGACGATTTGCGGCGTCTCAAGCGCACGCAATGGGGGGACTTCAACAAGGCCGGCCAGCCCGTCGACTGCTTCCTCGAGGGGCCGAGCTTCGATGTGGACGGGCATCTCGTCGTCACCGACATCCCGCACGGACGAATCTTCAAGGTCTCGCCGTCTGGGTCGTGGTCGCTCGTGACGGAGTACGATGGCTGGCCGAATGGCCTCAAGTTCCACGCCGACGGTCGCGCCTTCATCACGGACTACAAGCGCGGTATCATGACGCTCGATATGGCGAGCGGAAAAGTGACGCCGCTGATCGAGACGATCCGCTCCGAGAGCTTCAAGGGCGTCAACGATCTACACTTCGCGGCGAATGGCGACCTCTATTTCACCGACCAGGGCCAGACGGGACTGCACGATCCGACCGGTCGCGTGTTTCGCTACACCGCCGCGGGGCAGCTCACCTGCCTCGTCAACACGATCCCGAGCCCAAATGGTATCGTGCTCGATCTGCACGAGCGCGTCGTCTATGTGGGCGTGACGCGCGGCAATGCCGTTTGGCGCATCCCGCTGATGATCGACGGCGGCGTGTCGAAGGTCGGTCTCGCCATCCAGCTTTCCGGCGGCCTTGGCGGGCCTGACGGCATGGCGCTCGACGAAGAAGGCGGCCTTATCGTCGCGCACATCGGGCTCGGCGTCTGGCGCTTCGATCGTCTCGGCCGGCCGACACATTTCATCGAGCCGCCCGTCGGCCAGTTCGTCACGAACATCGCCTTCAAGGGCAAGCAGCTCTACATGACCGAATCCGAAACCGGCCACGTCCTCGTGGCCGACATGCCATTTGCCGGCAAGCCGATGTTCGGCCCGAAAGCGGGGAGCTGAAAGCCATGATGCGATCCAAGCTATTCGTGCCGGGAAGCCGGCCAGAGTTCTTCGAGAAGGCCATGCGCTCGGCCGCAGACGCGCTGACCTTCGACCTCGAGGATGGCGTGGCGCCGGCGCAGAAACCTGCGGCGCGCCGCGCGATCGGCGATTTCCTGCGTGGGCTCGGCAGCCCGCAAGAAAAGCTCATGATCGTGCGCACCAATAGCGTCACGCACCAGGACTTCGCAGAGGATGTCGATGCGGTGGTGTCGGCGCGCCTCGACTACATCAGCCTGCCGAAACTCGAGAGTGCAGATGAGGTGCATCGTGCCGTGCGCGTGCTCGCGGAGGCGGAGAAGCGCAAAGGCGTCGATCGCGCGATCGGCATCCTGGCGACGGTCGAGAGCCCGAGGGGCCTGCGTCTCGCCTATGAGATTACCAGCGCCGACAAACGTGTCGCTGCGCTGCAGGTCGGCCTCGCGGATCTCTTCGCGCCGCTCCGCATCGAGCGGCATGCCGCTGCCTTGGGGCCTGTGCGGTTCGCCGTGAAGATGGCGGCGGCCGAGGCTGGTGTGCCGGCGTACGACACGGTGTGGACCGACGTGAATGATCGAGCGGGTTATGAGCGCGATGCGCGCGATGCGCTCGCCATGGGCTTTCTCGGCAAGAGCTGCATCCACCCGACGCAGATTGATATCGCCAATCGCGTGTTCTCACCGAGCGAGAAGGATGTTGCCTGGGCGCAGAAGGTGCTCGCGGCCGGCGAGCTGCCGGAGAACGTGGGGAAGGGCGCCTTCACGGTCGATGGCCAGATGGTCGACGAGCCCTTCTTCCGCGAGGCCCGCGCCACCATCGCCCTTGCGCGGCGACTGAAGCTCGTTTCATAGAGAGCGCCTGTCATCCACACGGTCCTTTGACTTGCCGGTCGAACCTTGTGCGTGACTTGCGTTCAATAAGCTTCGTTCAGCAGAAAGACCGCTTCGCGTGATCCTGTTTCCGGCGATCGACCTCAAGGACGGCCAATGCGTCCGCCTCAAGCATGGCGAGATGAACTCGGCGACCGTCTTCAATGACGATCCCGGCGCGCAGGCGCGGACCTTCGAGCAGCAGGGCTTCGAGTATCTACACATCGTTGATCTGGATGGCGCGTTCGCGGGCAAGCCGGCGAACGCCGCTGCGGTCGAGAGCATTCTCCAGAGCATCAGCATCCCGGCTCAGCTCGGTGGTGGCATTCGCGACATGGCGACCATCGACGCTTGGCTCGGTAAGGGCATCGCGCGGGTGATCCTCGGCACTGTCGCGGTGCGCAATCCGGCGCTCGTGCGTGAAGCCTGCAAGAAGCATCCCGGCCGCGTCGCGGTCGGCATCGATGCCAAGGGCGGTAAGGTCGCCGTCGAAGGCTGGGCCGAGACGAGCGAGCTGACGGCCATCGAGCTGGCGAAGCGTTTCGAGGACGCCGGCGTTGCAGCGATCATCTACACCGACATCGAACGCGACGGCGTGCTCAAGGGCCTGAACCTGCCGGGCACCGTGGCGCTCGCGCGCGAGACCTCGATCCCGGTCATTGCGTCGGGCGGGCTTGCCTCCATGGCGGACATCGACGCGCTGCTCGCACCCGGGTGCGCGATTCTCGCCGGTGCCATCACCGGCCGCGCGCTCTACGACGGCCGCATCGATCCAGCGGCAGCGCTCAAACGACTTGCGGCGGCCCGCTAGAGCCGCCGCTTGTTGGATTTTCCGCCGCCTGCTGGAAAGTTGCTCTCTGCCGTCGGCGTAATGCAATGGCGGAGGAGTAGCCTCTGCAACTAGCCTGGGGGACCGCCCATCAGGCGCAGGCGAATGTATTCGAGCTGATCGAAGTTGCCGTACTTGATCTGCAGCACGCCGCTCTCGCCGGAGCCGCGCCGGATCTCGACCTTGAGGCCGAGCATGTCCGCGAGCTCCTTCTCGAAGGCCTTCGTGTCCGCATCCTTGTCGCGAACGCGCCGTGTCGTCTGAACCGACTCCGTCCCAGCCTGCACGAGCGCTTCGACGTCGCGCACATTGAGCTGGCTTTCGATGATGCGCTCGGCCATCGCCTCGGCGTCGTCGCGGCCAACGAGAGCGCGCGCATGGCCTGCGGTCAGCTTGCCGTTCTCCACCATCGACTGCACGGTTACCGGCAGCTTGAGCAGGCGCAGCGTATTCGCGAGATGGCTGCGGCTCTTGCCGATAACCTCGGCGAGGCGCTCTTGCGTGTAGGCATAGCGCTCGATCAGCTCGTGATAGCCGGCGGCTTCTTCGATCGGATTGAGATCAGCGCGCTGGACGTTCTCGATGATCGCAAGCTCGAGCACTTCCTGATCGGCGAGATCCCGCACGATCACCGGTATCGTGTGCAGACCCGCGCGTTGCGATGCGCGCCAGCGGCGCTCACCCGCAACGATCTCGTAGCTGTTGCTGGCGCCAGGCTCGGGCCTGACGAGGATCGGCTGCACGAGGCCCTTCTCGCGGATCGAGTCCGCAAGCTCGGCAAGTTCGTCTTCCTTGAAGGTCTTGCGTGGATTGAGCTTGCCGGCGCGGATCTGCTCGATGGGCACCATGCGCTGCTCGCCTTCGGGCGGCATACGCGGCTGCGTGACCGGCGCATCGCCAATCAGCGACGCCAATCCCCGACCAAGCCTGCTCTTCTGCAATGGCGCATTCATCACCGGACTTCCCCCGCTTCGTTCAAAAACATTCGTGCCTCAGACGGATCAATTCACGCCTAACGCGCTACGCCGCCTTGTATTGGCGCTCGCGCTCGATGATCTCCGTGGCGAGGCGGATGTAGGCCTGGCTGCCCGCGCACTCGTAGTCGTAGAGGAGGATCGGCTTGCCGTGTGACGGCGCCTCCGCGACCTTGATGTTCCGCGGGATCATCGTGTCGTAGACCTTGGGCCCGAAAAACTCGCGTACGTTCTCCGCGACCTCGCGCGAAAAGGCGGTGCGTGCATCGTGCATGGTGAGCACCACGCCCTGGATCTCGAGCCCCGGATTAAGAGTCGACCTGATCTGGTCGATCGAGTCCTTGAGCTGCGAAATACCTTCGAGCGCAAAGAACTCGCACTGCACCGGTACGAGTACGGCATTCGCCGCGACGAGCGCATTGAGCGTCAGCAGGTTCAGCGACGGCGGACAGTCGATCAGGATGTAGGTGAAAGCCTGCTCTCCGGCGCGCGCCCGCTGCTCGGCGATGAGGGCCGCGACGGCATCTCGCAGGCGATAGGGCTTGGCGCCGTCATCCATTAGCTCGGACTCGAGGCCGACGAGATCGGAGTTCGCCGCGACGATCGAGAGCCCGGGCACGGCTGTCTGCAGGCGCGCGGCGCTCAGCGTAGCCTGACCTGTGATCACGTCGTAGGAGGTGATGTGCCGGGCCTCGGGCGGAACGCCGACGCCCGTCGAGGCGTTGCCCTGCGGATCGAGATCGATGATGAGCACGTTCTCGCCGACGGCGGCGAGCGCGGTGCCGAGATTGATCGCGGTCGTGGTCTTGCCGACCCCGCCCTTCTGGTTGGTGATGGCCAGGATGCGCAGGCCGTGCGTCCCAGAGTATCTGCCAGTCACGGGCCTAGCCCTCCGTTATCGATCGCGGGTGTCGCACGAGCGCGATCCTGGCAACCTCGTCCGTGAGGCTCGGGATCGTCTCGACATCGAACGCCCAAGTGGCGCGCGCTTCCTCGATCTCGGATTCTGCTGCCCGCCCTTTCGGGAAAATCCCAATGGTGTCATCACCAAAGAAGGGCAAGCTCAGGGAGATGAGACGCGCCAAAGGCGCCAACGCACGCGCGCTCACAACATCAACCGCTCCCAGCATACCCTGAGTCGTCGTTTGTTCTATGCGGGCGGTCTGAATCTCCACAGTGATTCCCGTTTGGCGGGCGACCTCGGCCAGGAACGCGCATTTGCGACGGTCGCTCTCGACGAGAGTAACCCGAGTCCCGGCCCCGTGGAGCACGATCGCCACGACAAGGCCGGGGAAGCCGCCGCCGCTGCCAAGATCTAGCCAGGTGCGCGGGGCGGGAGGCGCGAGGGCAACGATCTGGGCGCTGTCCGCGACGTGCCGATGCCAGACATCGGGCAGAGTTGCATTGGCGACCAGATTGATCCGCGGCTGCCAAAAGGCCAGGAGCGAGACGTAAATCTTCAGTTGATCGATGGTTTCACGTGAAACATTGAACACCCGGCCGAAGTCCTCGGGGCCAGAAATGGGCTTCGGGAGAGGGCCGATGGGGCGGCTCATCCGGCCCGCCGCCCGGAGGACTTGCGAGTCGATTTGCGGATGTGGGCGAGGAGCAGCAGCAGCGCCGAGGGCGTCATCCCGTCTATCCGCCCGGCATGGGCCAGCGTCGCCGGGCGGTGGCGCTCCAGCTTCTGGACGATCTCGTTCGAGAGGCCGCTGATCTCGCCGAAATCCAGCTCGGCGGGGATATGGCGGCTCTCCTCCCGCTGGAGGAGCGCTACGTCCACCTCCTGACGCGCGACGTACGAGGCGTAACGCGCGTCCACCTCGAGTTGGCTGCCGATGGGAGCATCGAGGCAGCCGAGCTCCGGCCAGATGGTGCGGAGACGGGTGAGATCGATGCCGGGATACGCCAGCAGCTCAAAGGCCGTCCGGCGGCGGCCGTCCCGGTTGATCTCCAGGCCGTGGGTGGCGGCCTGGTTCGGGCTGAGGCTCAGCCCGTCGAGCAGGGCGCGACCGGCCTCCAGGGCACGGCTGCGGTCAGCGAAGGCCGCGCGCCGCTCGGGGGCGACGCAGCCGAGATCGATCGCGACGGGCGTCAGCCGCTGATCGGCATTATCGACGCGCAGGCGCAGACGGAACTCGGCGCGCGAGGTGAACATGCGATAGGGCTCCGTGACCCCCCGCGTGACGAGATCGTCGATCATCACGCCGAGGTAGGCCTCGGTGCGGGAAATGGTGACGCCATCGCTGCCACCGGCGTGCCGCGCGGCATTGAGGCCGGCGAGCAGACCCTGGGCGGCAGCCTCCTCGTAGCCGGTCGTGCCGTTGATCTGGCCAGCGAGATAGAGGCCTGGAAGGCGCTTCACCGCCAGTGTCGGCCAAAGCTCGCGCGGATCGACGTAATCGTACTCGATGGCATAGCCCGGGCGCCGGATCTCCACCTTCTCGAGGCCCGGGATCGTACGCAGAAAGGCGTCCTGGATCTCGGCCGGCAGCGAGGTCGAGACGCCGTTTGGATAGACGGTATCGTCGTCCAAGCCCTCGGGCTCGAGGAAGATCTGGTGTCCCGCGCGATCGGCAAAGCGGACGACCTTATCCTCGATGGAGGGGCAGTAGCGCGGGCCGACGCTCTGGATGGCGCCGGAGTACATGGGCGCGCGAGTGAGGTTCTGCCGAATGATTTCGTGCGTGCGCTTGGTCGTGGTGGTGATGCCGCAGGAGATCTGCGGCTGCGTGATCCGCTCCGTGAGGAAGGAGAAGGGCACGGGACCTTCGTCTCCGGGCTGCATCTCGAGGCTGGCCCAGTCGATGGACGGGCCGGCGAGGCGGGCGGGCGTGCCAGTTTTCAAGCGGCCCATGCGGAGGTCCAGCGCCGCGAAGCGTTCGGCGAGCCTGACGGCAGGGGCGGCGCCGAAGCGGCCGGCCGGAATGCGAGTGTTGCCCATATGAATGAGGCCGCGCAGGAACGTGCCCGTCGTCACGACCACGGCGCCGGCGCGGAGCGAGCGGCCATCGGCCAGCACGACGCCGGCGATACGATCGTCCGAGACGATAAGATCATCGACCCCACCCTCGACAACCGTCAGACCCTGTGTCGCGGCGATCGCGGCCTGCATGGCCTGGCGGTAGAGTTTGCGGTCGGCCTGTGCGCGCGGACCTTGCACGGCCGGTCCCTTGGAACGGTTGAGCAGCCGGAACTGGATGCCGGCCGCGTCTGCCACCCGGCCCATGAGGCCGTCCATGGCATCGACTTCGCGGACGAGGTGGCCTTTGCCGAGGCCGCCGATGGCCGGATTGCACGACATCTCGCCGATCGTCGCTGCGCTGTGCGTCACGAGAGCCGATCGCGCGCCCATGCGGGCAGCCGCAGCCGCGGCTTCGACGCCCGCGTGGCCACCGCCAACGACGATTACATCGTAGGTCGCCTCGGTCATGATCCGTGCTGCTCAGTATGCCTGATTTGCCGCGAACGCAGAGCCATAGGGCAAAGCGGCCCGGCGGTCAAAAAGGAAGGCGGGCGGCCCCCGATTGCGCCCCTCAGCCCACCCTGACGGGTCGGGTCCCAATGTCACTTTGCAGGCGGATCAGATACCCGTCGGGATCCTCGACGATGAACTGGCGACAGCCCAGCTCAGTGCCGTCCCGGCGATACCAGCGCTCTTCCAGGGGCAGGAAGACTGGGAGGCCCGCCTGGATCACTGCGGCGTGGAGGGCGTCGACGTCCTCGACGCTGATCTGGAAGTTGAGGCCGCGCCCGTACGGGTGTTCGAATGGGGCCTTCGCCAGCATCCGCGCGCCCGGCGCGTATTCCTCGAGCATCAGCTCGGCGCCGTTGCGATCCAGATAGGCGAAGCGATCTTCTGGGCGGTCGTACAGAATGCGGAAGCCCAGGAGGCCGACATAGAAATCGAGGCTCTTGTCGAGGTCGCTGCAATGAAACTCTGGAACGAGAAGCGGGCGCAAAATCATTGCCCTTTTCGGAAATGCCAGCATACGCCGGCGGGATCGATGATGTGGACCTCGCGGCCCCATGGGAAGTCGGTGGGCGCCTTCGTGCGGACACCGGGATATTTGGCGGGCAGGTCCAGTGCGTCGATTTCGGCCCAGTAGACATCCAGATCGTCGACCTCGACGACGTGCATCTGGTTCTCCTGCCAGACCGGGATGTGAATATTCTGGAGCATGAAGTACGCGCCCCCGAAGCGCAGCCCGGCAATGTCGCCATGGCGCCAGGCCGTTCCGAAGCCGAGATCGGCGAAGAAGGCGAGGGCCAGTTCAAAATCCGCGCCCGAGGGCACGAATGGAATGAGGGCCTTTACACGAGTCTTCATGATTGGTCCCCCGAGGGGCCTTGGGCGAGCGTTTCACGTGAAACAATCGTTACCGGACGACCCAATTTCTCATTTTCCGATGCAGAAGCGGGCGAAGACCTGGTCGAGCACATCCTCGGGATCGATCCGTCCAACGATCCGGCCGAGGGCATCGGCGGCGAGGCGGAGCTGCTCGGCGGCAAGCTCTGGTCCAAACGCGGCAGACGTGGTGGCGGCGTTCAGTGCTTCGAGGCACGCCTCGATCTGCTCGCGATGGCGAAGCTGGGTGATAGCAGGCTCCTCGTGACCTTGCGCGGCCCCGCGGACGATTTGGCCAAGTCTGGCGACCAGCTCTGAGATACCCGCTCCGGTGCGGGCTGAAATCGCGTGGTCCGACGGTATGGCGCGACGCGCGTTGTCTGCGTCGATCTTATTGAGGATGCGCAGAATACGGTGCCCTTCGCCTCTTAGCTCGGCGGGCGTACCTGCTGCGGGGGCCGTCGCATCCACGATCCAAAGCACCAGATCGGCGTCTTCGGCGCGCCGGAGTGCCCGACGAATGCCTTCCTGCTCGATAGCGCCCTCAGCCTCGCGCAGCCCAGCGGTGTCCGCGACGATGGACATGTACCCGTCGAGATCGAGGCGCACTTCCAGCACGTCCCGTGTCGTGCCCGGTTCTTCGGAAACGATGGCGACATCACGGCGCGCGAGCGCATTCATCAGGCTCGATTTGCCGACATTCGGCGGGCCGGCAAGGACAATGCGGAAGCCCTCGCGCACGATCTCGCCGCGCCGTCCGTCTTTCAGGTGATTGCGGATTTCCGCAGTGAGGCGCGCCGCGTCGGCGAGTGCCTGCTTCTCGGCGCTTTCGGAGACATCCGCCTCGTCGGAAAAGTCGATCGCCGATTCCATGAGCGCACGCGCGTCGATCAGCCCTTTTCGCCAGCTCTCGTAGAGCTGCGCCAGCTCGCCTGATGCCTGCCGTAGCGCCTGGCGACGTTGGGCGTCGGTGTCGGCATCGATGAGATCGATGATGCCTTCTGCTGCGGTGAGATCGAGCTTGCCGTTCTCGAAGGCGCGTCGCGCGAATTCACCAGGACCGGCGGGGCGGCATCCCGGAATGGCAGACAAGGCTGCAAACGCTGCAGCGAGCACGGCGCGTCCACCGTGCAGATGAAGCTCGCACATGTCCTCGCCGGTTTCGGTGTTCGGACCGGCGAACCAGAGGACGAGAGCGTGATCGAACTCCTCGCCCGTCTCGGGATGGCGGAGCTTGCGGAAAGCGGCGAACCGCGGTTTCGGGCGCGGTGCCGCGATCCGGTCGAGCGCAAGGCCTGCTGCAGGCCCGGAGACGCGCACGACAGCAAGCGCGGTGCGTCCTGCGCCGCTAGAGAGCGCGAAGATCGTGTCCTGCATCGCGCTCTCCGATGCCATCGTCATGCGAGCACCAGCTTTGACCGGCCGCGCGGCTAGCGCTTGGCCTCCGCGATGAGCTCAGCGAGGCTTCGGCGCTGATTGCCGGACGCGTCGAAGTTGGCGGGATCGAGCCACGTCTCATAAGCGCGCTTGAGTGCCGGCCACTCCTTGTCGATCATCGAGAACCACGCCGTGTCGCGGTTGCGGCCCTTGTAGGTGACAGCCTGGCGGAACGTACCTTCGTAGACGTAGCCGTAACGCTCGGCCGCCTTGCGCGAAGGATGATTGAGGCTGTCGCACTTCCATTCGTAGCGGCGATAGCCGAGTTCATCGAACACGCGCTTCATCATGAGGTACATCGCTTCCGTCGCGATGGCTGTCCGCTTGAGGCGCTCCGAGTAGTTGATGTTGCCGACCTCGATTACGCCCATGTTGGGATCGATGCGCATGAAGCTCGCAATGCCGACAGCGCGGCCGCTCGCGCGCTCGATGATCGTGTGGCACAGCGGGTCCGTCAGCTTCGACTGTGCATCGAGATACGCGCGCAGGGCTTCCTTGCTCGCCGGAAGATCGACGAAGAGATACGTCCAGCTCCGTCCGCTCGAGTCGGCGGAGAAAGCATCCCACAAATCATCGATGTGTGCAGCAGGGTCGAGAATGACGACGTCGCAGCGCGTGCCTTTCATGGCCGTGCGCGGCGGCTGCGCGCGCGGCGTCCATCCCGGGACAGGCGTGCCGATCGGTTGGCCGTGTGTGTTCGTGCCCGGGGAAGGGTTCTCGTGGAGGATCTTCTGCATGGGGCTCTGCTTTTGCGCGTTGGGTGCGGGTTAGCTGCGGTTCTTGCGTTCGCGGATCTCGGCGAACACCTCCCAGTCCTCTTTGTCCTTCATGCCAAGCCGCTCTCGGATGGCCGGCACTTGGGGGCGCAGGAAGGGGTTCGTCTCGAGTTCGATGTCGACGCGGGTCGGCTGCGTCAGTGCGTTGCGGGCGCGCATGGCGGTCACCTGTGCCGCACGCTCGACCAGCTTCTGGTTGTCCGGCTCGATCGCGAGCGCGAACTTGGCGTTTGCGACGGTATACTCGTGACCGCAGTAGAGCTCGGTGTCCTTGGGCAGCCGCGCGATCTTTTGCAGCGAGTTCCACATCATCTCGGGATTGCCCTCGATGATGCGCCCGCAGCCCATTACGAAGAGCGTGTCGCCGACGAAGGCCATCTTCTGGTCGGGGAGTACGAGGCTGATGTGCCCGGCCGTGTGGCCTGGCGTGTCGATCACATCGATCTGGTGGCCCGCGAACTTGAAGGTATCGCCCTCCGCGACGAGCTGATCGAGACCCTGGATCTTCGAGCCTTCATCTCGCGGGCCGATGACCTTGCAGCCTGTCTCGGACTTGAGCGGCGCGATGCCCTCAGTGTGATCGGCGTGGTGGTGCGTCACAAGAATGTGCGTCAGCTTCCACCCCTTGTTGGCGAGCTCGCGGCGGATCGCTGCGGCATCTGGCGCGTCGATGCTCGCGGTCGCCCCGGTTTCGGGGTCGTGCAGCAGGACCGCGAAGTTGTCGCTGCGGCAGATGAACTGATGTACGTCGAGGCGGCTCATGTCGTCCTCCCGGTCACGTTCTGCGGGGACATCTCGGGCGCAGCGGCGCTGGCTGCGCGCATTGTTTTGCAGTATCGCAGTCTGCCCTCATTGCCAATGCCACGTCGTCGGCGAAGAGGGGCAGCGCGTGCAGGGGTGCCATCGAATGCCTGAGGGTGCACGAACGAAGCTCGTCGTCTGCGCCGACGACTATGCCCTGACGCCAGGCGTCAGTCGCGGCATTCGGGAGCTGATCGCAGCGGGCCGCATCTCGGCGACGAGCGTGATGACCGTGTGCCCTTATTGGACGGAGGAAGCTCCGGCGCTGGCCGCGGCTGCAGGCCGGGCGGATATCGGATTGCATCTCACGCTGACCGATCAAGTGCCGCTTGGCGCGATGCCGGTGCTCGCGCCCTCGGGGCGTTTGCCACCGATCGGAAAGCTGCTGCGGGCAAGCCTGCTCGGGCGGCTGCCGGTTGTGGAGATCGAGGCGGAGATCGAGCGGCAGCTCGCGGCATTCGTGGACGTCTGGAAGCGGCCGCCGTCCCACGTCGACGGGCATCATCACGTGCATCAATTGCCCGGTGTGCGCGGCGCATTGCTGAAAGTGCTGGGGCGGCAGAGCGGCGCGCGCCCCTATCTTCGCTCATGTCATGAGCCATTGAGCCGTGCGTTGGCGCGTGGCGTGGCTCCACAAAAAGCACTGCTGATCTCAGCGCTCGGCACCGGTTTCGCACGCGCGGCTGCTGCTCGAGGCTTTCAAACGAACGACGGCTTCAGCGGCGTCTACGACCTCAGTGTCAGCGGGCAACGCCTCGATGATCTGTTCGCGCGCTTTGTGCGCCATCTTGGCCCACAGCCGCTGGCCATGTGCCATCCGGGCTATTCAGATACAACCCTGGCGGCGCTCGACACCATGACGGTGCAGCGTGACGCCGAGTTCGCTTTTCTTGCCGGAGATAGTTGGTCGAAGACGCTGGCCGCAGCGCATGTCGAAGTCGCGCCATTTGAGGCGTTGCCCGAGGGCGTCGAGCCTTAGCTGGCACGCCGTATGCTTGGGACAAGCGAAGCGCGAAATAATTAGGGCCCTGACGCGGCTACTACAAAAGCATCACGCTTGTTTACCAATTTTTACTTGACGTGATGATAAAGTGTCGCACATTATCCACAATGTTCTGCAAAGGTGCGCAGGACATCGAGGGTCGGCCCTGGATCGCGTTGTGATCCGGTGGTGGTCAAGCGAGGTCGGCGAGATGAGTATCGAACGACTGAATCGCGCTGCTTTGGCTGCTGGGTTCGCAATGGCGGCCCCGGATGACGATCAAGGTGTTGAGCGTGACCTGGTCGCGCGGCGTGCGGATGTACCCGCGTCTGCCAATCTCCCGGCTGTAATCTCCCGGGCCCATCGCGTGGACTTCCGCCGCATGGAGTTGCTGGCCCCAGTGCTGGCTTTCGGTGCCCGCCTGCGCGGCAGGCTGCCCTATCTCGGCGGTGGTGCGACGGCCTGAGGTCTATTCCGGGCGCGCCGATATTCCAATCTTCAGTCTGTTTGAAATGAGCCGGCGCTTGCGCTCGCCCGGCATCGTCTTTTTGTGAGCGGCACAATCCAAATACAACAAAGCCGCACTGTGCACCCGAAGGGCAAACAATGCGGCTTCGATGCTGTCCAAATTTCGAGGGCAATCCGCTAAGTGGAGGTCCCTCGAAATGGGGTCAGTTAGCGCACCTGCTGCGTCACGGGCGCGACGTCGCCCGCACCGAGCTTGTACGACTCGTGCGCCACTTCCTTGCGGCACGCGCCAAGCGCAACAGCCGCAACAACGGTGGCAAGAACGATAGCACTCTTCATAGTCAGTCTCCCCTAGAAAGCCCCGTGATGGGATCAACTCTCAACGCAGACCCTGCTCCGTCACCGGCGCAACGGCGCCACGCTCATTGGCGCATACGACGCTAGGGTGCGCGCATGTCCCAATGGCCACGACCTTGATTGGTTCCCAATGACGTCACGAATGACGGCACTGTATTGGTCCAATCTTTGGACGCGGCAGTCGCCCTATTCTGGGTACTTATGACCCGAGTTCAGATCAAGAACGGCGAAGCTTCTGTGGATGTTTTGTCCCGCCGGAGATGCGAAAAAGACACTGAAAAGCGGTTCAGCAAGCGCAGCTTGGCGGAATACAGCCAATTTGCACCGGCGAAACGCTCCGAATACGGTTTTGAGGTGCCTCTCAGCGCAGCAGCGGTGACCACGCTGGGTCGGAAGCGAAGGACGGCGTGCGAATCACCCGCTCGTTCCGGCCCGTGAGATCGATGGAGTAGATCCGAGGTCCGGCGTTGGCGCCTTGCTGTTCGCGGAAGAACATCAGGAACCGACCATTGGGCGCCCAGGTCGGTCCCTCGTTGTGGTATCCGTCGGTCAGTACGCGCTCGCCCGAGCCGTCCGTGCGCATGACGCCGATGAGAAAGCGCCCGGAGAGCTGCTTCGTGAATGCGATATAGTCGCCACGGGGCGACCAGACGGGCGTCGAGTAGCGACCTTCGCCGAGGCTCAGGCGACGTGGCGCGCCGCCATCCGATCCCATGACGTACAGGGCCTGATGTCCCTCGCGGTCGGACTCGAACACCACCTGGCGTCCATCGGGCGAGTAGCACGGGCCGGTGTCAATGGCGCGCCCCTGCGTCAGGCGGCGGATCTGGCGGCTGCGCAGGTCCATCTCCATGATGGAGCTGTCGCCTTCCTGCTGAAGGCTCATGATGACGCGCTGCCCGTCCGGCGAGAAACGCGGCGCGAAGGTCATGCCGGGGAAATCACCGACGACGCTGCGTTGCCCCGTTTCGATATTGAGCATGACCACGCGCGGCTGTGATCCGGCGCCATAGGACATGTAGGTGATGTCCTGGGTCGACGGGCTGAAGCGTGGTGTCAGCACGAGTTCGCCGCCCTGGCTCAACATGCGGACGTTGAAGCCGTCCTGATCCATGATGGCGAGGCGCTTCACGCGCTTCTGCTTCGGCCCGGTCTCGTCGATGAACACGACGCGCGAGTCGAAGTAGCCCTTTTCGAGCGTCAGCTTCTCCCAGACCTGATCCGCGATGATATGGCCGACCCGCCGCCAGTTGGCCGCCGCAGTCGTGAACTGCTGGCCAGTCACCTGCTTGCCGAGCACCACGTCCCACAGCCGGAACTCGGCCCTGACGCGCCCGTCCGGCATCTGTGAAACGCGCCCGACGACGAGAGCTTCGGCGCCGATGCTGCGCCAGTCGGAGAAGCGGGGCGCGGCGTTGAGGTCGCCGATTCGCTCGATGAAGCCCTGCGGATCGAGCGGCTGGAAGAGACCCGAGCTTTCGAGGTCGGCGGTGATGACGCCGGCGACATCGGCAGCAAAGCGCGGATCCTCACCGAGGAACGGCGCAATTGCGATCGGTCGCGGACGCAGGTTCGCCTGATCGATGTCCACCTGCAGCGGGCCGCGCGAAGGCTGCTGTGGTGGCGCCTGCGCTGCGGCAGGCAGGATCGGTGCCAATGCGGGCGCAAGCGCTGCGGCGGCGCCGTACTGAAGGGCCGTCCGCCGCGTCAGCGTGCGCTTCGTCGTCGTGCCAGACATTGATTTCGCCCGTCCCCGGAAGATTCCTTGGAGGCTGTGCGACGCCAAGGTGTCGAAAGTTTGAAGCCTGTGGGTGGGCGCTTGGTCTCGGTGTGCCCGCTCAGCCGAGCGTGACCCCGCATTTTGCGGCCCACCCGAGTCCCTCCACCGTGCCCCTGCGCGGCTTGTACTCGCAGCCGACATAACCCGAGAAGCCCGTCGCGTCGATCTCCCGGAAGAGAAATGCGTAGTTCATTTCCCCATCATCCGGTTCGCCGCGGTCCGGTGGGCTCGCAATCTGGTAGTGACGCGCGAGGTGGCCGAACTCGCGGATGGCCATCGCGGTGTCACCTTCCTGGATCTGGCGGTGATAGAGGTCGAACTGTAGGCCGAGGTTCGGCTCGCCGACCTCGAATATGACCGCGCGTGCTTCGCCGGTCGTGTTCAGGAAGAAGCCCGGAATGTCGCGCGTGTTGATCGGCTCGATGATCACGTCCACGTTGTCCTTGGCCGCGAGCCGTGCCGCTCGCTTGAGGTTGGCGACATAGGTACGTCGCTCGGCGCCGTGGTGGCGCAGCCCCGGCATGGCATGAATGCGCCGACATCCGGTTGCCTCGGCATAGCGCAGCGCCATCGCGACGGCTTGCTCGAACTCCACTTCGCGACCGGGAATGGCGGCAAGGCCCCGCTCGCCCTTGGTCCAGTCGCCCGGCGGCAGATTGAAGAGCGCTTGCGTAAGGCCGTTCGCCTTCAGCCGCGAGGCAATTTCCTCGGGCTGGTTCTCGTAAGGAAAGAGGAACTCGACCGCGCGGAAGCCAGCCTTTGCCGCGGCTTCGAAACGGTCGAGGAACGGCACTTCCAGAAACATGAAGGAGAGATTGGCGGCGAAGCGCGGCATGGGCTTGGTCCTCCCGGACACATCAATTGATTGATGGTGAGCATTGCAGAGGCGGACGCCGTTGTCAGCTGGCCCGGTAAGCCCTAGCGCCTTCCCGCCTCGCCGAGCGTCATGATGAAGGCGGCGAGCGCATACATCTCGTCCTGGCTCAGATGATGGTTCGGCATCATGGGCGGAACGCTGCGCAGCCAGACGACGATCCCCTCGGGCGTCTGACCGCGCCGGCGGGCCACGGCGGCAAAGCCGGGGATCTCGTTGGCCGTCCGCTTTTCGGCCTGCCCTGGCACCATGTGGCAGCGGGCACACAGCCGCTCCGCAAGGGCCCGACCCTTCTCGATGCCGTCGCTCGCCCGGGCCGCACCGCCGCCAAGCCCTAGTGCAACAACTGTCGCGCCGAGAAACCCCGCCCATCCACGCGCGTTCATGCATCAATCCCCAATGTCGCCCCCGATCACATGCCGCAAGAATGGCCGTTAGGCCGGCGAGCGCGCAAGGGACAGCGGCGCCGCACAACGCCCGACTTGCACAGAGGCGGCTCCAGGGATATGCCGAAGCAATGTTCGGCCACGGACTAGTGTGATGGCCGAGGAGTTCGCCGCATCCCGGGGCACGGCATCGAGCGAATTTCTCAATCGGCGTCACACGAGCAAGATGACGATTATAGTGTCCCATTCGATTCCGAAGTTCGCTCGGGACGCCAGCGTCGTGGTGGGCGAACTTTCAGATTGGGACGCGAGCGGAGCAGAGCCCATTGACGCAGCGATCAGACGAGCGCGAGGTGCGCGAGCAGCTGGCTGTGCTACGCGCCGAGCACCGAGACCTCGATGAGCAGATCGTGAAGCTCGAGGCGGAGCATTCCAACGACCAAGTAACGATCAAGCGGCTCAAGAAGCAGAAGCTCCTGCTGAAGGACCGCATTACCGCCCTCGAGGACCAGATCACCCCTGACATAATCGCCTGACCCTGGTGGCAGGCACATCGTCCACACCATGCCGGGCGGGAGCGCTTGCACCGGCGTGGGTGGATCAATAGTTTCTCCTTTTTGCCAACCAGAGCGGATGAGGCGGGAAATGGCCGGGTCGGCGGCAGACGTGGCGATCATCATGGGCAGCCGATCGGACTGGCCGACCATGAAGCGCGCCGCCGAGGTTCTGGACGAGCTCGGAGTCAGCTACGAGGCCAAGGTCATCTCGGCCCACCGTACGCCGAAGCGCCTCTATGATTTCGCGGTGAAGGCGCGCGAGGCCGGCTTCAAGGTGATCATTGCCGGCGCCGGCGGTGCCGCGCACCTCCCGGGTATGACGGCGTCCATGACGCCGCTCCCCGTCCTTGGCGTCCCCGTCAAGTCGAGCGCGCTTTCGGGACAGGACAGCCTGCTGTCGATCGTCCAGATGCCGGCCGGTATTCCCGTCGGCACGCTCGCGATCGGCGAGCCGGGTGCGGCCAACGCCGGAATTCTCGCTGCGCAGATCCTTGCGCTCTCCGACGCCGCACTTGCCGGCCGCCTCGACGCCTGGCGCGCCCGCCAGACCGCGAGCATTCCCGAGGCGCCCGAAGGGCCATGACGGCACCGGCGCCGCTCGCTCCGCATAGCGTTATCGGCATCCTCGGGGGCGGACAGCTCGCCAAGATGCTTGTGCAGGCCGCCGCCGAGCTCGGCTTCCGCGCGGCAATCTATTCGGACGACTGGGGGCCGGCGCTGGATGTGTCCGCGAGCCACCTGATCGGGCCCTATGAGAACCTCGCGCGTCTCGACGAGTTCGCGCGCGCCGTCGATGTGGTTACCTACGAGTTCGAGAATGTTCCGGTGATCGCGGCCGAGCATCTCGCGCGCAGAGTGCCCGTGCGGCCAGGGCCGCAGGCGCTTCGGGTCGCGCAGGATCGCAGCATCGAGAAGGCCTTCATCTCCGATCTCGGTATTCCCGTTGCGCCTTTCGTCGTGATCCGCGACGCGAGCGATCTCGCCGCGGCGTCCAAGGCGATGTCGGACTGGCAGTCGTCGGGCATCCTAAAGACTGCGCGGCTCGGCTATGACGGCAAGGGCCAGGCGGGCGTGGCCGCGCCAGGAGATCTTGCCGCGGCGTTCGCATCGCTCGGCAGTGTGCCGTCAGTGCTCGAGCGCCGGATCGATTTCGCCTTCGAGATCTCGGTGCTTACTGTGCGTGCGCTCGATGGCAGCATTGCGTGCTACGACGCGCCGCGCAACACGCACCAGGGCGGCATCCTGCGTCGCTCTCTCGTGCCGTCGGGTATCGCAGCGGGCATCGAGGCGCAGGCCTGTGAGATCGCAGGACGGATCGCGACGGCGCTCGAGTATGTCGGCGTGCTCGGCGTCGAGATGTTCTACCTCGGGCCGGACGCTGCGACGCCCCTACTCATCAACGAGATCGCGCCGCGTGTGCACAATTCCGGCCACTGGACCATGGATGCCTGCGCGGTCTCGCAGTTCGAGAACCACATTCGCGCCATTGCGGGTTGGCCGATCGCCTCGACCGCGCGGCACAGCGACGCCGAGATGCGCAATCTCATCGGCCATGATGCCGATGACTGGGCGGCGCTTGCTGGTGATCGCGACGTCTGCCTGCATCTCTACGGCAAGCGCGAGGCGCGCCACGGTCGCAAGATGGGTCATGTAACGCGGCTCACGCCCCGCTCGATTTGAGCAGCACGGCCGAGCGCGGTGCTTAATCCTCACGTCTTGTCACGAGAGGGGAGGAATCCGGATGATGAACAGACCCGCACTTCTGATTGCAGCACTCGTCCTCGCCTTGATCATGGCTTGGTACGCGATACCACTGCCGGTGGTCGACGTGCCGGCTGCGCCGCCCGCCGCGCCCGCGCCAGTGACGCAACCGGTGACGCCGCCTGCCACCCAGACGGCTCCCGCACCAGCGGCCGAGCCTGCAACCCCGGTCGTGCCGCCGACGGAAAGGCTGAAGCAATAGAGTTCGCAACTTTAGAGTTGCTCGGATTGGCGTTCAGAATTCTTCGAGGAGCCGACCGAAGCCGATCTTCTGATCGCGGATGCCATTCGTGCGCAGTGCGTGCCAGTAGGTGGCCGTGTTGATCGCGATCACCGGCTTGCCGAGCCACAGCTCTGCCGAAGCCGCAAGGCGCACCATCGATAGGTTCGTCCCGACCTGGATGATCGCATCGGCGTCATCGCTGTCGAGCGCGCGAATAGCCTCGCGGCATTCGGCGGTGGTCACCTCCGCGATACCCGTCCACGATTTGCACTGCAGCGCCGTGTCGCGCACGACGGTGAGCCCGACATCCTGGAAGTATCGCTTCACCTCGGCGTTCATGACCGGCCAATAAGGCGTGAGCACTGCGATGCGTTTGATGCCGCCAATGGCCTCGATCGCGGCCGATGTCGCCTGACTGCCGGTCGTGGCCTTGAGTCCGGTCTCCTCGTTAATGCGCTTCGAGAAAATCTCGGCTCCCTTCGCGCCGCCGAAGAATGAGAGCGCCGAGATGCCCATCACCAGATAGTCGGGCTCGCACGTCATCACACTGCGGATGGCGTCCATGACATTGCTGCCGATGGTGTCGATGCCGACGCGGAACGAGTCGTTGCTCAGCGCCTTCACATTGGGCGTGAAGATACGGCTGTAGTGGTTCGTGACCCCAATGGGCCGCATGTCGTCGAAGTCGGGCTGGACGATCGTGTTCGTCGAAGGTGCCATCACCCCGAATTTGCAACGCCATCCAAGTGCATCAGGCATGGTGTGAACCCACTAGAGTGCATCCGACGACCATATCATGCCGCGCAGGCCGAGGGCCGTCCACCTCGGCTGTTTGCGTGAACGCCCTTCCTCTCCGCAGAAATCTGTGCTGCCTATGCGGCAAGAAGGACATTGTGGGAGGATCCGCCGTGACCGTCGTCATCGTTGGTGCGGGTATCGGTGGCCTGACGCTGGCGCTCAGTTTGCATCAGGTCGGTATCGCAGCGCGCGTCTATGAAAGCGTCGATAAGCTCGAGCCGCTTGGTGTCGGCATCAATTTGCTTCCGCACGCCGTGCGCGAGCTCACCGAACTCGGGCTCGCCGACGAGATCGCAGCGACAGCCATTCCGACGTCGACACTCTCCTATGTCTCGAAGCGCGGGCAATCCATCTGGTCGGAGCCGCGCGGGCGGGCCGCGGGCTACAACTGGCCGCAGTTCTCGATCCACCGCGGCGAGCTGCAGATGATTCTCTATCGCGCGGTGCTTGAGCGCCTCGGTCCCGATGCCGTACGCACGGGACACCATTTCTCCAGCTTCCAGCAGACGAGCACGGGCGTCACTGCCGACTTCATCGACCGGCGCAGCGGCGCAGCGCGCGAAGCAGCAGCAGGCGTGATGCTGATCGGCTGCGACGGCATTCATTCGTCCCTCCGGGCCAAGTTTGTTCCGAACGAAGGGCCGCCCAAGTGGAATGGTGCCATCCTCTGGCGCGGCGTGACGGAGAGTGTGCCGTATCTCGACGGGCGGACGATGATCATGGCCGGTCACGAGCGGCAGAAGTTCGTGTGCTACCCCATCTCGCGTCGCGCGCTCGACGAGGGGCGCGCGCTCGTCAACTGGATCGCCGAGCTCCGCTACGATGCCAATCACGAGTGGCGGCGCGAGGACTGGAACCGCGCCGGGCGGCTCGATGAATTCCTGCCGCACTTCGAGAGCTGGCAGTTCGGATGGCTCGATGTGCCTGGCCTCATTCGCGGAGCGCGCGCCTGCTACGAGTACCCGATGGTGGATCGCGATCCGTTGCCGAGCTGGGGGCGCGGTCGCGTGACGCTGCTCGGTGACGCAGCGCATCCCATGTACCCGATAGGCTCAAATGGTGCCTCTCAAGCCATTCTCGATGCGCGCGTGCTCACGCGCGAGATCCGCGCGCACGGGTTTGGGCCTGAGGCGCTCGCTGCCTATGCGGCCGAACGCATTCCGGCGACAGAGCGGATCGTGCTCGCGAACCGAGCCAATGGGCCCGAGCAGGTCATGCAGCTCGTCGAGCAGCGCGCTCCCGCGGGCTACGGGCGCATCGAGGACGTGCTGTCGATAGCTGAACTCGAGGAGGCCGCAGCTGGCTACAAGCGGCTCGCCGGATTCGATCGCGAGACGCTCAACAGCCGTCCGCCGATCGTGGCGGCGATCTGAAAGCGGCCGCGGCACCTGCTCACGCAGATGCGTGTTCCCGGCGTTACAGCGGCCAATCCCTCTTTGCGAGTACGCCTTGGCAGCCAGGCTTGCTGGCGCCGCACAGAACGCTCGCACGAGAGAGGATATTGTGATGTCGAAGAATGTAATCAGCCGCGCACTGCTCGCCGCCGTGGCCGTCGGAATCGGTGGCGCTACCATGTTTGCGTCAGAGGAGGCGGAAGCTCGCGGCCCTCGCTTCGAGCAGTGGACTTATGAGAGCGAGCGCCCACTAAGGGGTTACGAAGGCTTCCTGCAACCTGGAACCTACTGCTCGTACCGGCGCTTTCCGGTGCGCGTGTGCAACTACGACTCGCGAGGCCGCGAGGTGTGCAAGATCAAAGGCTGGAGAATGGAGCAGAGCTGCTCGTGATGTGAAGACGGAGCGCGTGCGCCGCACTGATCTCGACTCATGCGGCGCGCCGTGTTCCGCCCTCTAAGGCTCGGTCGGGCGATTGAGCGGACTGGCGGGGGCTCTCACTTCGTGAGACCTGTGCAGATGCTGCTCCACCTTGGCAATGGCAGCTTCGTGCGTGGCGATGCCAGCGAGGGAAACGACATCGGCATCGACCGACACCGCGTAAACCCGGTGCCAGAGCCATCTGTTCAAGCTTGTAAAGGTGCGGGACGCGAACGCGACATCACCATTACCTGAGGTCCGCCGCATCCCGCGTGGGAGGCTGCACTGGAGCGCCCTTGCGGATGCTCCACCTGCATCGTCACCGATACTCGTATGTTCGTCGATGATCATCATGCAAGTCACCGTGCGGGTCGATTATACGAGACTTCACTTCGAGAAAGAAGGCTCTTCATCCGACGAGCGGAGCCGGGTTGCGATAGTCCGGATCCACTCGTCAAGCACTTGCCGCTAGGGAAGCGCTTCCCTGAAATCATCGGCGCTCGGCCGATGTGGCAGTGCGTCCTTGAACTCGTCGTTGCTCGGACGATTCGGAAGTGCCTCTTTGAATTCATCGTTGCTCGGCCGATTGGGCATCGTCTGGTTGATCTGATCCCAAATCTCTTCTGCGGTCTTCGCCGAACCGGGGGTCGAAAGAGCAGCAAGTACGCCGGCTGCGATCATCAGGTGCTTCAGTGTATTCATGGCTTCCTCCAGTGGGGTTGGGCGATCCGATCAGCAGGATGCCGCCGGTCGCTTGCTGCTTATTTGAAGGCAGCCCATCAAGCTCTCGTCAGTACATCGTCAATGACGGCGCGCGCCGCGAGCAGGAGATTTCGCAGACGGCCTGCGCCAGGTACTCGTGTGAGGCAGACGATCGGCGCGCAGCAATTCAGCGCATCTCCTAGTCGCTTTGACGAATGAATAGCGCAACGCCCGAGCATCTTGACGATCAGCTCGCCGAGAAGCCCATGACCGTAAATACCGGCGTCCTTCGACGCGATTGCGAGCACGGAAGAACTTCAAGGTAGCCGCATTCTGCGCCTGCGCTTCGCTAAGCCGCGGCCCGATTGTATCGCTGACGCTTGGCATAAGGGGCGCACAGCGCGCGGTAGATCGCTCGCGGAGAAGTGATCCGCGCCGACCTCGCCCCGAGTTTGGGCGAGAGGTCGCGGTGCTTGCCTATGGGTGATAGCCGCATCGCTCACACCAGACTTGCCCGAATGGACAGAGGGCAATTGTCAGGCGAGAGCTTCGACGTTGTTCGCGATTCGCACTCACGCAATGACGCCGAAGCCATCCCCGTATCCATGCTGACGTTCAGTAGTTGCAGCCTGCGAAAAGTAACAACGGTTGAAGGTTGACCCGGGTCAATCTCGATTTTGAAACGAGACCCCTGCATGTCCATGTCGGTGGTCCAAGGAGTGAACACATGCGTAAATCACTTGGTAAATTCGTCCTCGCAGCAGGCATCGCTCTGGCAACGGTAACGAGCTTGGCGAACGCGCAGTCGTCGAACTTCGACTCAAGACGATTCTGGGATCAGCTGCAGAAGACGGGTGCTTCGATGCCGGCGGCGTTCGACGGGCAGAAATTCTTCGACGAGCTGCAGAAGACGGGCGCAAGTGCCACTTTCAGCCCGAGGCAATTCTTCGATGAGCTGCAGAAGACGGGCGCCAAGCTGCCGGCGACGTTCGATCCGCAGAAATTCTTTGAGGACCTCGAGAAAGAAAATGCGGCGCAAGTGCCGCCCATGGTCAAGGTGAAGTGATCAGCGTCGCTTGGTGATCCAGTGTATCGAAGCGCAGGGTCCCGATTGGGGGCGACTCAATCGGACTCTGCGTGCGACCTGACGAGCCCTGCTCGCGGCGTGCGTTCTGTCATTGAAAAGATAATTGCAGCGGGTACGAGTTCGCGCCGCTCGGTTTGCCGAGCGGCGCGAGTTGTTTTGTCGTCACCAGTAGTCGGGGCAGATCCAGCCGCCATACCGGGCGCTGTAGTAGCAGTCCCAATAGCCGGGATTGTAACCCCAGACGAAGAAGTTCACGCCGCGATTGCGGAAGCGGCCACCGTCGTGGAAGCGACCGTTGTTCACGCGGGCGAAGCTTGGACCGCCACGGCCTCTCGGGCCGCCATTGAAGCCCATGGTGCCTCTGGGACCACCACTGAAGCCCATCGAGCCCCTCGGGCCCCCGCTGAAGCCGCCGCCGCCCATGCGGCCGCCGCCCCCACTGAACCCGCCGCCACCCATGTGGCCTCCACCACCGCCGAACCCACCTCCGCCGTGGCCACCACCACCTCCGCCATGGCCACCGCCGCCGCCACCACCACCGCGCACGAGCGTCAGGTAGCCGTCAGCGGCGCTGGAGGTTTGCTGGCCGGGGGAGAAGGCATAGGCAGCAGATGCGCCAACACACATGAGGGATGCGAAACACAAGACCGATAAGCGACGCAGCATATAAGCTCTCCTTTCCTACTCGGAGGTAGGCCGCGTAGCGTGCGTGTGGAGGTGCAGGAGGCTCATCGAGCACTGCAGGCCAACGTACAGCGCGAAGCCTGCTCCTATTGCAGAGTCTATGGTGCGCGGGCCGGGCAAGTTCCATGTCTTCGACCAACTTCACGCACCATTGATGGGGGCCAATGCGCCGAAGATGCCGCCGAGGCTAGCGTGATCGCCACGGCAACGCAGATGGCCCAATCAGGCGTACTCACCACCGATGTCTTTACCGGTGTAGTCCTGCATCATCGCGGCAGCAGCGACACTCAGGATCGAGCAGAAGAGAATGTAGGCGGCAATCGCCATGCCCGAATGGTGGCGACTGTAGAGCCAGGTCGCGATCAGAGGTGCTGGTCCTCCCGCAATCACCGAGGCAAGCTGATAGCCGAGCGACGCCCCGCTGTAGCGCAGGCGCCCGGTGAAGGCCTCCGCGATCAGGGCGGCCTGCGGGCCGTACATCATGTCGTGCGGTACGAGCGACAGCACGATCGCGAGGAAGATGAGCGTTGGCGAGCCGGTATCGAGCAGCTCGAAGTAGACGAAGCCAAAGATGCCTGTGACGATTGCCCCCATCAGGTACACGTTCCTGCGGCCGATGCGGTCGGACAGGTGCCCGAAGAAGGGGATGGAGAAGAGGGACAACAAGGCTGCCGTCATTACGGCAACGAGCAGGAAGTCGCGCGAGACGCTCAGCGCCGCGGTGCCGTAGGCGAAGATAAACGCAGTGAAGATGTAGAACGGCGCCTGCTCGGCCATGCGAAGGAGTGCGCTCAGGATGATTTCCTTGGGCTGGCGCTTGATCACTTCCAGAATGGGCGTTCGTTCGATTTTCTGTTCTTGGACGAGGCGACGGAATGTCGGCGTTTCGAGAACGCCAAGCCGAATATAGAGGCCCACGCCGACGAGCACGATGCTGAGGGCGAACGGAATCCGCCAACCCCAAGACAGGAACTGTTCGCCCGACATCTGGCTGAAGGCCAGAACGGCGAGGTTCGCGAGGAACAGGCCGCACGGTACGCCGAACTGCGGCCATGACGAGACGAGTCCGCGGCTTTCGTTGGTGCGCGCCCATTCCATGGACATCAGCACCGAGCCGCCCCACTCGCCGCCGACGCCGATACCCTGCAGAAAGCGCAGCGCGGTCAGAATAACAGCACCCCAGATGCCGGCTGTCTCGTAGGTGGGCACCAGCGCGACGGCGAAGGTGGCGAGACCCATGAGCATCAGTGTGGCGATGAGCGTCGCCTTGCGGCCGATGCGATCGCCGTAGTGCCCGAAGATAGCAGCCCCTACCGGGCGCGCGGCAAAGCCCACCGCGTAGATGGCGAAGGCTTCGAGCGTTCCAACGAGTGGATCCGAGTGCGGAAAGAACAGCTTCGCAAAAACGAGGCCGGTGACGGTGCTGTAGAGGAAAAAGTCATACCACTCGATGGTGGTCCCGACGGTGCTCGCAATCACAGCCCGCCTTAGCTGAATGCTGTGCTCCCGTTCGCTGAGGTTCAAGTCTGCGAAATCGATCGCGGCCATGGCACTTTTCCTCGGTGCCGGGTCGACCGCGCCTTGAGCGGCAGCGGCCGGCCCGATTGACGCGTTTGCTGCGCTAGAGGGTTTGGAAGGACTTATCGACCGGCAGGCCCTTTTGCATGAACGGCTGGCCGATGTTGCCCCTCCCGCCCGCGCCAATCAGCGGACGGGCCCTTGGCTCGTGCACAACCACCCAGAGTGTTTCACCCGCCTTGTGCTCGCCCCTCAGGCGCACTTTCACGCCCTTGTGGTCTCCGGCCCTGAGCGGGGCGTAACCGAGGATGCGATTGGTCATCTCGCCGTTGGCATCGGCCGTGTGAATGGCAACGAAGCCGCGAGTTGGGAGGTTAACGTCGTTGATGGTGACAGTGTTTCGGTTGAGCTTCTGGTTTGCGACGTCAATTGTGGGAGCTTGTGCCGGCGCAGGAGCCTGAGCTTGCGCCAGCGCGGCGCCCGCATAGGCGGCTCCAGCCGTGAGAGCGACGGCTAGCGACATAATGGATTTCGCACGTTTGGGCATGGTCCAGGTCCTTGTGCAAGCGATGGTTTGAAACCACCTCATCGAGAGACGTAGCGGTCCGTGCCAGCGTTTTGGAGCTCCGGCCGCTTGCGCCTTGACGGGTCTCTCAGCACATCCTTCAGCACCACTTGTGCCAGACGATCCAAGTCCCTGAACTGAAGTAGATTTTGATGATGTGAGATGAGCGCGTTGGTGGCCTTCCACCACCGTTGCCGCCAGCGAGTGGTCGAGGACAACCTCCCTGAGACCACCCGAGAGACCGGTCCGGAGACCGCGATGTCGGATGATGCAATCCCCGGCGCCCACATGGAGAAGCCCGTACCTCGGCCGGCAGGTTCGGCAGACTTAGGCTCGGCCCCGCCGCAGCGCTCTGTTCTGGACGAGGTGCTGTCGGGCCCCATCCAACTTCTCGCAGTCGTGGGAGGATTGGCGCTGCTCGTGGCGCTCGGACTTCTCTTCACAGTGTCGTGGCGCGGAGTGCAGCGCCTCGAGCCTTTCTATGCGCATCTCGAGCAGCAGGAGCGCTTGCAGCAGATCGAGCGCCAGGTCGACCACTTGCTCGCACTTCGCGCGTCCGAGGGTAGCGAACCGGGACCCACGGACGTAGCGCTGCTGAAGGACCAGCTCTCGCAGCTCATTGCCGCTCACATCTTCTCGGATGCGGCTAGTCCCGAGCGCCTGAGGGGCGCGCTGCGCTCACTCGAAGATGCGCACAATACGCCAGAAAGTGTCGCGGACGCCCGTGCGCGCATCGGTGAGGTGCTGGATCGCGAAAAAAACGCAGGCCGCAGCGAGCTGAGCAGTATCAGGCATGGTGCCCGCGCCGAGCTCATGCTGGCGGCCGTCGCGCTTCTCGTCCTGCCGTGCACCGCGCTTCTCGTGATGCTCATCCTGCGGGATCACATCACACGGCCGCTGCGTGACCTGAGCGGATTGTTGAACCTGATCGGGGAGGCGCAGTACCGCCCGGCCCCGGCTGGCGACGTTGCCGTGCCGATCCGGCCCATAATGGAGGGCTACAATCGCCTTGTTGAGCGGCTCACCATGGCCCTGCAGACGAACAAGCGCTACCAGGGCCAGCTCCAGGCCCAGGTTCAGGCGGCAGCCGAAACCCTCGTGCGGCAGCGCGTCGAGCTCGCAGAGGCGGATCGGCTTTCGGCTGTCGGTGAGATGTCGGCGCGCGTAGCGCATGAACTGCGTAATCCGCTCGCCGGCATAAAGGTGGCGCTCGCCAATCTCACGCACGACAGTGCGGATGTGGATCAGCGCGAGCGCCTGCAGCTCATTTCTGCCGAAGTCGATCGCATGGCGCGCCTCCTCGATCAACTGCTGGTTAGGGCGCGCCGGCAGCCCGAGGTGCCGACCGAACTCGAGCTGCGTACGCTAGTCGCTGATCTCCTGGCGCTTGCTCGCTATCAGGTTCCCGGCCGCATCACGCTCGGCAACACCACGCCAGCGGGCGTCGTGTGCCGTTTGCAGAGGGATGGTGTCCGCCAGATGCTCCTCAACCTCGTGCTCAATGCCAGTCAGGCCATCGGCGAGGAGGCAGGCACCATCAGCGTGGCCGCGTGGCACGAGAACCAGATGCTGCGTCTGTCGGTTACCGACGATGGTCCCGGCTTCTCCAAGGATCAGATCGATGGCGGCATCCGCCCGTTCCTCACGCGACGAGAAGGCGGATCGGGCCTCGGGTTGTCGACTGTGCAGCGGATGGCGCAGGCGATGGGTGGCAATCTGGAGCTGGCCAATCGGGAGCCTCACGGGGCCATCGTAACGATCAGTCTCGGCAGCAGCGAGGCGCATTGATGGATACTTTGCTCATCATCGAGGACGAGGCTCTGTTCGGTGGCGAGCTCAAGCGCCACTATCAGCGCGCGGGCTGGCATGTCCTGCTCGCGCCGACGCTCAGGGAGGCGGAGCACCTTCTGCTCCGCACGCGCGTTGCGCCAGCGGTCGTGCTCTCCGATATGAACTTGTCCGATGGCAATGGCCTCGACCTCCTGGAGAAGGCGCGAGGCCTCGGCGAGGCGAGCGAGTGGGTATTCCTTACGGGCTACGGTGAACCGACCGATGCGGAGCGCGCGCAGAAGCTCGGCGCATTTGATTTCCTGCAGAAGCCCACTGAGTTCAAGAACCTCGATCTCGTAATTGCCGGCGCAGTGCGCAGCGCCCGCGCGCAGCGACGCCTCAGGGACCAGGCATCCGCGGAGCGCCAACGTTATGCAGCCGGGGCGTACATCGGATCGAGCCCGGCGGCCGATCGCGTGCGCGAGCTGGTGGGGCGACTGCAGGATTTGCCGCTCTCCAGCATCATGATCGCCGGCGAGACCGGGACCGGAAAGGGTCTGATCGCCCGCATTCTCCACTACTCGGGTGTTCGAGCGGATGGCCCGTTCGTCGAAGTGAATTGTGTCGCGCTGCCGAGAGATCTCCTGGAGTCGGAGCTTTTCGGCCATGAGCAGGGAGCCTTCACTGGGGCGAAGGGGCCACATCGCGGCCTCATGGAACAGGCCGACGGTGGCTCCCTATTTCTTGATGAGATCAGCGAGATGGACCCTGCCCTGCAGGCCAAGCTGCTCACCGCGATCGAGAGCCGCAGGTTGCGCCGCCTCGGTGGCGAGCGCGAAATCACGGTCGACATACAGATCATTGCGGCGACGAATCGGGATCTGGTCAAGGCAGTGAGCGAGGGGCAGTTCCGCGCGGACCTCTATCACCGTCTCAGTGTCTTCGAGCTGACGCTCCCGGCCCTTCGCGATCGAAAGGAGGATATCGAAGAGCTGGTGATGGCGTTCGTCGCCGAGTTCAACACCAAGGCAAACAAGCGCGTGAGCCGTGTGCCGCTGGAGGTCATGGCGCGTCTCAAGGCCCATGACTGGCCGGGCAATGTTCGCCAGCTCCGCAATGTGATCGAGAGATGCATCCTGCTCTCGAGTGGAGACGAATTGCCAGCCGAATGGCTGCAGCTCGCGCCTGTATCCGATACGCACGCGCCGCATCCGCAAGCTGTGCCGGAAGGCGGCGATTGGATTCATCTCCCACTCGATGGCTCCATGGCGCTCGACGACATGGACCGGCACATTATCCACACGGCGCTCGAGCGACATGGCTACAACGTCATGGCCACGGCGCGGGCGCTCGGCACGACGCGCGAGACGCTTCGCTACCGCATCCAGAAGTACGGCCTCGTGAAGAACTGACTTCTCAGGACCGGAGCTGGTGGCTTTCCACCGCCAGAACTCGCGCGCGATGGTGCGAAGCCACCATCGACGACCCGGCCGCTGAGAATAATCTCAATAAATCAATGTGATGAGCGCTGGCACGGCTGATGCTCCACGCCCATTGCCTTGCCGGCTTGCCGGCGAGGCGGGCGCGCGTCAGGGAGTCCACCACCCATGCTCGAAATTGTCGGGAGCAACGAGGTCAAAAGCCGGATTGCACCGACGTCGAGCGCGCGCGCTTCACAATTCATTCGGAGCGCGTCGCCATGAGAGAGCGCGCGAGCAATGGCCGGGCTGGAACCGAGCTTCAGGATTTCTGGAGGCTCGTCATCCTCGAGGGAAGCGGGCTCGTCGTGCTCGGCATGGTCGCGGTCGTCCTGCCCAAGATCGCCGCGCTCGCCGCCGACCTACTCACGGGCTGGCTTCTCCTGATCACCGGCCTCTTTCGCTTCGCGTCGATCTTCAGCGCCCAGGGTGCACCTGGATACTGGGGGTCGATTCTGCTCGCGGCAATCACCAGCATGCTCGGTGCCCTCCTCGTGCTGTCGCCGGCTGACGGCATTCTCACGCTGACGCTGGCGCTTGTCATCTACCTGTGCGCGCACGGGGTCGCCAGCCTGGCGGTCGCCGGCGCGGTACGCGGCGCCACTGGGAACTGGTTCTGGATCGCACTCGGTGCCGCAGTCGATTTCCTGCTGGCGGCGCTCATCGTCGCCGGATGGCCGAGCGCGGCCGCGTGGATGCTCGGCGTCTACATGGGCATCAATCTTACTGTCGCGGGTCTCGGTCTGATCCTCGCAGCCGTTGGCGCGCATACCTCAGAAGGCTGAACTTCAACAAGGCTGACCATCGAAGGAGACAGACATGAATGATGAAGTCGAGCAGACAAAGGGGCCATCCCGCGCAAGCGCAGTCCGGCGCGGTGGTTGGCCGATGGTGGGCATTGCCGGCGTTGCGGCGGCCGCCATTATTGCCGGCGCAGTCCGCGCGGCCGAGCAAAGCCCAGGTGCGGCGACAAATCTGGCGGTAAGCCCGAGTACGGCTGCTGCGCCCGGCGCGATTACGCAAATGCCGAGCTTTGCCGATCTCGCCGATCACGTGAAGCCGTCCGTCGTGTCCGTATATGTCAGCGCGGAGCAGACAGGCGAGGTCTCCCCCTTTGGCGAGGACGGACAAGGGAACAACGCCATCCCGCCAGGCTCGCCCTTCGAGTTCTTCTTCCGCCAGTTCGGGCAACCGGGCCTCAAGCCACAACCGCCACAGATCGTCCAGGCGCAAGGCTCCGGCTTCTTCATTTCAGGTGACGGCTACATTCTGACCAACAACCATGTGGTCGATCACGCCAAGACGGTGAACGTGAAGACCATCGACGGGCAGTCCTATCCCGCGAAAGTGGTCGGCACCGACGCCAAGACCGATCTCGCGGTGCTTAAGGTCGAGGGGAAGAGCGGTTTCCCGGCTGTGTCGTTCGCAGAGGCCACGCCGCGCATTGGCGACTGGGTGCTGGCCGTGGGCAATCCCTTCGGGCTCGGCGGTACGGTCACCGCAGGCATCGTCTCGGCTCACGGGCGCGACATCGGTTCGGGTCCCTACAACGACTTCCTGCAGATCGATGCGCCGGTGAACAAAGGTAACTCCGGTGGGCCGACCTTCAATCTCCAGGGCCAAGTGGTAGGCGTGAATACCGCCATCTTCTCGCCGTCCGGCGGATCAGTCGGCATTGCGTTCGACATCCCCGCCGATACGGCCAAGGCCGTTGCGGCTCAACTCGAGGCCAAGGGATCTGTTACGCGCGGCTGGATGGGTGTCGCCGTCCAGAGCGTAACAACGGATGTGGCTGACAGCCTGCGTCTCAAGCAAGCCACTGGCGCCCTCATCGATCAGGTCCAGGCCGGTGGACCGGCGTCCAAGGCCGGCCTCAAGCCTGGCGATGTCATCCTGTCGATTGACGGCAAGGCTATCGCCGATGCGCGCGATCTCGCTCGCACGGTTGCGGCGCAGGATCCCGGCAAGACGGTCGCGTTCAAAGTCTGGCAGGGCGGCAAGGAGCAGAGCCTCCGGGTGACCGTCGCCGCGCTGCCGAACGAGCCAACGACACCACCCGCTCAGTCGCACCAGAGCCAGCCCAAGCTCGGGCTCTGGCTCGCGCCGGCTGGCGAAGTAGAGGGCGCGGGCTCGCAAGGTGTCGTCGTGGTGAATGTGGATCCGCAAGGTACGGCTGCCGACAAAGGCATTCGCGTGGGCGATGTGATCCTCGAGGTCGGTGGCAAGCAAGTCTCGTCGCCACATGACGTCGCAGGCGATCTCGAAGCGGCCGCGAAGAACGGTCAGCGCGCCGTACTCCTGCGGATCAAGTCCGCAAGCGAAACGCACTTCGTGGCGGTGCCGATAGGCCAAGGCTGAAAGGCAACGACAATCCACGCGGCGCGGCCGGACAAGTGCTCGGCACGTCGCGTGGATACCTTGCGCGGATCCAGGGCCGGCGTCGGTCGACAGGATCCGCACCTAAAGGAACACGGTCTTGCAAAGGCAAACACAAGAACCGGATCGCAAGGCAAGAAGGTTCACGTGGCGATGGGCGTTCGCAGCGGTTGCCATCGCGATCGCAGGATTTGGAGCCTGGCAGTACGTCTGGCTGCCGGAGAAAGCATCGGCACGGCGACAGCCGGTCGCGATTGCGGCGCCGGTGCATCTGGCGACAGTCGAGACGCGCGATGTCCCGATCTACCTCAGCGGGCTAGGTACCGTGCAGCCGACCAATTCGGTCACGGTGAAGTCGCGCGTCGACGGCCAGATCGAGAAGGTCGCCTTCGAGGAAGGTCAGATCGTGCAGAAGGGCGACGTGCTCGTGCAGATCGATGCGGCGCCATTCAAGGCCGCTCTCGATCAGGCGGTCGCGAAGCTCGCGCAGGATCAGGCTTCCTTGCTCAATTCTCAGCAGGACCTGGAGCGTACCTCAAAGCTGGCGAAGCAGGGAGATGCCACACAGCAGCTCTTCGACCAGCGTACAGCCTCCGTCGCGCAGTTCACCGCACAGATACAGGCCGACCAAGCCGCGATCGAGAGCGCGAAGGTGCAACTCGCCTATACGACGATCAAGGCGCCGCTGACGGGTCGTGCGGGCTTTCGTCTCGTCGATCCCGGCAACATCGTGCACGCCAATGACCAGAACGGTGTGCTGACCATCACACAGCTCTCGCCAATCTCCGTCATTTTTACCGCGCCCGAGGGGCAGTTGCCGGCCATTCGCGCGGCGCTCAAGTCGGGCCCGCTGCAGGTCACGGCCCTGACTTCCGACAGCAAGCACGTGCTCGCCGAGGGCACCTTGTCGCTCATCGACAATCAGGTGGACACGGCGAGCGGCACGATCCGGCTGAAGGCAAGCTTCGATAACGCCGACAATGCACTTTGGCCCGGTCTGTCCGTGTCCACGCGCCTGCACATTTCTACCGTCAGGAATGCGGTGGCCGTGCCGGACAGCGCCGTCCAGCGTGGACCCAATGGACCGTTTGTCTACGTGGTGGCGAGCGACGGCAAAGCGCAGCTCCGCAGCACCGACTTGGGCCCAATACAGGACGGCTGGGCGGTCATCGAGCGCGGGCTCAAACCCGGCGAGCGGATCATCACGTCGGGGCAGTACCGAGTGCAGCCCGGCGCCCTCGTCGAGGTTCTCCCCGACGACAATCGCAGCGCGAGCAGCAACGCGGCGGGGGATCCATGAAGTCGAACATATCGGCGATATTCATCCGCTTTCCGATAGCGACCTCGCTCATCATGGTGGGGCTGCTGTTCGTCGGCCTCGTCGCCTATCCCAATCTGCCGGTTGCACCGCTGCCGAAGGTCGATTTTCCGACCATTCAGGTCGCGGCTCTGCTTCCTGGCGCCAGTCCCGAAACCATGGCCTCCTCTGTCGCGCAACCGCTGGAACGGCAGTTTGCGCAGATCCCTGGCGTTGCGCAGACGACATCCTCGTCGGGCCTCGGCACGACCACGATCGTCGTGCAATTCGATCTCGACCGCAATATCGATGCGGCCGCCAACGACATCCAGTCCGCGATCAACGCGGCGGCCGGCCAGCTTCCGCGCGACCTGCCGTCGCCGCCGACATACCGCAAAGTGAACCCGGCCGACTCTCCGATCCTGATCATCTCCGTGACGTCGGATACATTGCCGTTGACCGAGCTCGACGATAATGCCGACATCAAGCTCGCACAGCAGATCAGTCAGCTCTCCGGCGTCGGACAGGTGACGATCGGCGGCGAGCAGAAGCCCGCCATTCGCATCCAAATCGATCCTGCGAAGCTCGTGGCCAAGAACCTTTCGCTCGAGGACGTGCGCGCGCAGCTCGCCGTGACGACAGTGAACACGCCCAAGGGCAGCATCGACGGCGTGAGTCGCAGCTTCACCATCTATGCCAATGATCAGCTGACCGTCGCCAAGGACTGGAATGACGTGATCATCGCCTATCGGAATGGCGCCCCGCTCCGCGTGCGCGACATCGGTCAGGCGGTGGCTGGGCCCGAAGACGCCAAGAAGGCGGCATGGGCCTCCGGCAAGCGCGGCGTCTTCCTGATCGTGTTCAAGCAGCCGGGCGCCAATGTCATCGATACCGTCGACCGCATCAAGGAGCAGCTTCCGCGATTGAGGGCGACGCTACCGCCTTCCGTCCACGTCGACATCATGAGCGATCGAACGCTCACCATTCGCGCGTCGGTCGAGGACGTGCAGTTCACCCTGCTCCTGACGATCGGGCTGGTGGTCGCCGTGATCTTTCTGTTCCTGCGCACCTTCTGGGCCACCTTCATCCCAAGCGTGACGGTACCGCTTTCGCTGCTCGGAACGCTGGGACTCATGTACCTGATGGGTTACAGCCTCGATAACATTTCCCTGATGGCCCTGACGATCTCCGTGGGCTTCGTGGTCGATGACGCGATCGTCATGCTCGAGAACATCGTGCGCCATGTCGAGGACGGCATGAGGCCCATGGAAGCGGCATACCAGGGCTCCGGCGAGATTGCGTTCACAATCCTGTCCATCAGTATCTCGCTCGTGGCGGTGTTCATTCCTCTCCTCATGCTCGGAGGGATCATCGGAAGGCTGTTCCGCGAGTTTGCGGTAACCGTCTCGATGTGCATTGCCGTTTCCGCGTTCGTCGCGCTCACCCTGACGCCGATGATGGCGTCGCGCTTCCTGAAACATGAGACGGCGAGCGGACACGGGCGCTTCTACAAGTTTACCGAGCGCATGTTCGACGCGATGCTGCGGGCCTACGAGCGCGCCCTCGACGCAGTCCTAAGGCATCAATTCCTCGTGCTTTGCGTATTCCTTGCGACCCTCGGCCTGACTGGCTATCTCTTCGCCATCATCCCGAAGGGCTTCTTTCCGCAGCAGGATACGGGCTTGATTACCGGCATCTCCGAGGCCGGGCAGGACGTGTCATTCGCCGAGATGATGCGACGGCAGGAGGCGCTCGGCGAAATCATCGGCAAAGATCCGGCTATCGAATCGTACGCCATGGCGCTCGGCTCCGGCGGCTCCACGTCGACACTCAACAACGGTCGCTTCTTCATTACGCTGAAGCCGCGGAGCGAGCGCGACGCCTCGGTCTTTCAGGTGATGGCGAGGCTCAGGCCCCAGCTCGAGAAGGTCGAAGGTGCGCGATTGTTCCTGCAGGCATCGCAAGACGTGAACATCGGCGGTCGTCTGGCGCGCACGCAGTTCCAGTACACCCTGCAGGATGCGGACATCGACGAGCTCAACACGTGGGCGCCGCGCGTGCTGGAGAAGTTGAAGACCATCCCCGAACTGCGCGACGTGGCGACCGACCAGCAGATGTCGGGGACCGCACTCACGTTGAGCATCGATCGCGATCAGGCTTCGCGATATGGCCTCACGCCGCAGCTCATCGACGACACGCTTTATGATGCTTTCGGGCAGCGGCAGGTGGCGCAGTACTTCACGCAGCAGAACAGCTACCACGTCGTGATGGAAATTCTTCCCGAGATGCAAGGTCGCGTCGACAGTCTCGACAAGATCTACATCAAGTCGCCGACGACGGGGCAGCAAGTGCCATTGGCCGCTTTCGCGCACTGGACCACTGAGCTGACCAAGCCGCTGTCAATCAGCCATCAGGGGCAGTTCCCGGCCGTCACCATCAGCTTCAACCTCGCGCAGGGCGCTTCACTCGGTACGGCGACAGCGGCAATCCAACAGGCCATCCGTGACATGCAGATGCCGCCGACCGTCGTCGGCACCTTCCAGGGCAATGCCCAGGCCTTTCAGGACTCGCTCCGGACCGTGCCGATGCTGATCGCGGCGGCGTTGTTCGTCGTCTACCTGATCCTCGGCATCCTGTACGAGAGCTACATTCACCCGCTGACCATTCTCTCAACCTTGCCCTCGGCAGGCGCCGGCGCGATCGCGACACTGATGCTGTTCGGGTTCGACTTCAGCCTTGTCGCCATGATCGGCGTGATCCTGCTGATCGGGATCGTCAAGAAGAACGGCATCATGATGGTCGACTTCGCCATCACTGCCGAGCGCGATCACCACCTATCGCCCGAGGAGGCCGTCCGGCGCGCCGCCCTTCTCCGCTTCCGGCCGATCATGATGACAACCATGGCGGCCCTGCTCGGTGCCGTGCCTCTCATGCTCGGCACCGGCACGGGCGCCGAGATCCGTCAGCCCTTGGGTTACGCCATGGTAGGCGGACTGATCGTGAGCCAGGCTCTGACGCTTTTCACGACACCCGTCATCTACATCTACCTCGACCGCCTCGCGAACTATCTCGGCGGCGGGTCTGGCGAGGAAGGCGTTGAGGTAGAGGCAGACGAACGGCAAACCGCCGCCCAGTAACGCAGGGGCACTAGGATGCGCCAACCGGACCGCGACGCTGATCATCAAGGCGATGGCGCAGGGCATATGCCCGAGAGCGCGCAGATTATTCCCTTCAAGCGCAGAGCGGGGTCCGGCGCGCCGAAGAGGCTCAGTTCAGATGGATCCTTGCAACAAAGCGCGGTCGAGGAGGATCGCCTCCGCATGCGGCAGAACATCGCCGCTGCAGTCGTGCTGATCGCGCTTCTGGCTGCCGGTAGCTGGCTGATTGCGAATCTGCGCACGAGCGTGCGTATCGAAATGTGCGTCGAGGCCGGCCACGCAAACTGTTCGCCGTTGCAGCCGACCTCGCGCTAGCAAGCTTATAGTTCTAGCGTCGCCCAGTTTATTTCTAGTGCTAATCGCTACGAAGTGTATTGGCGCGCTGGCGCTGCCTGATGACGCGTGCAGTCGTGGGTTGGCGTCCGCCGGAGGCCTGCTGCGCATTGGGGTTCGTACTTGCGAAATCCGTCACGCCACCGCCGATATCCATGCCATTGAGCGTGCGCACGCAGGTGGCGCGCCATTCGCCGTTAGTCATGTGCGTGCTGCTATCCCAGAGACCCATGCAAGCAGCCAGCGTTTCGCCACCACCGCCAGTGGACGGGCTCAAAGTACCGCCGCTCGTTTGCACCTGTGGTGGGACCGGCGTTTGCGTGGAATCCGGGGTGACCGGAATTTCCGGGGTGACGGCCGCAGGACCCACGTCGGGGAGCGTGAGGCCCTGAGTGGGTGCAGCCGGCACGACGACCGTCGTGCCCGTAGTCGAGCCGGTTGAGCCTCCGCCGGGTGGCGGGGGTGGCGGCGGATGATGTTGGTGATCCCCACCATGGTCATCGCGACCAGTATTCTGTGGCGAGATCAACGGTGCCTTGGGTGCGCCCGGCAGGTGAGCGGCTGGCATCTGAATGCCGGGCGTCAGGCCCGACGGCATCGAAGGAGATATGCTCCGTGCCATCCCTGGGGTCGACATCGATCCCGGGCTCGATATTGATCCGTGACTGCCTCCACCACCTCCGCCGCCGCCCCGTGCGAAGCCTTCTCCTGGCGCGGCAGCAACGCCAAGCAACAGTGCAGCGGCCGCGACGGCGGCAGGAAGGACGAGACGAACGTGTTGATGCTTACGCATGGGATTACTCCCTTCGAAATGCCGAACGGCTCGGCCGCGAGAGCGGCAATTCGGCGAGCAGGCCGACAGGCGAAAAACGCCTCATGTCGAGGCCCGGAGTCACGGCTCTGACGCAGGTTCCGTGCCATGCGCTAGTGCGTTGAAATGATGGCTGTCTCGACTGTGTTTGCAACGACGTGGTTGTCTGGAACCACCATCGAGAGGCCACTGGTGCACTTCGCCCGTGTGCCCGTTCGAGATGCCAGAGCGCGGTTTGACGCCCGTTTCGCCGAGTGCTACCGAATTGCTGCTGAGACGGACGATATCGGCCGATCTCAATGGCCGTGTTCGCCCTAGCCTCGCCTGCGTAAACGGTAGGAGGCATGTGATGCCGAACAGCGTCTACAAAATCATTGAATTGGTCGGCTCGAGCAGCGAATCCTGGGAGCTTGCTGCCAAGACCGCTGTGGAGCGCGCGGGGCAATCCCTGCGCGATCTGCGGATCGCAGAGGTCGTCCAGAAAGATCTTGTTGTCGAGGACGGCAAGGTGAAGGCCTATCGCTGCCGTCTCAAAGTTTCATTCAAGTATGAGGGCGGCGGCTGATCCGCCAGATTTCCCCTCCGCTCACGATAGAATCTCGACCGCCTCGCCCCAGATGCGGCGCAGGTAGTCCGCTGCAGGCTCGGCCGGCGCGAGGCGCGCGGCTTGGCCTGCCCAGGCCTGCATGCGGTCGATGTCGCTGTTTCGCACGCCTTGGTCGCGCATGGATTGCGACAGCGCTCGCTGCACGGGATAAGGCGCCGGAATCGGGGCTTCGGCAGCATTCGCAGCCTTGACGTACGCGGTGGCGATGGAGCGACCGAGACGGCCTGAGAATGCGCGCGTCGTTGCGGTGTCCTCCGGCTGCGCGGTGGCGATGGCGTCTGCCCAGGCGGGCGCGAGCTTCGCCTCGGGTGTTCGCAGCAATCCCGTTCCGATCTGCACGGCCGAAGCGCCGAGAACGAAGGCTGCCGCGATCCCGCGCGCATCGGCAATGCCGCCTGTCGCTATGACGGGGACGCGGTCACCTACTGCGTCGACGACGGCGGGGAGCAGCGCAAACAGGCCGACGAGCGCTTCGCCTGCCTTGCCGGCCTCGAACGCGCCCCTGTGTCCGCCGGCTTCCATGCCCTGCGCGACGACGGCATCCGCGCCGGCATCGACGGCCGCGCGCGCCTCCGCCACCGTGGTCACGTTCGCGAACCACTTGATGCCCCTCTCTTTGAGGCGCGCGATGAACGCTTCGGGATAGAGCCCCATGATCGATGAAACGATCGCCGGACCGGCGTCGAGCAGCGCGTCGCACTGCGCGGCGAAATCGATGAGCGGCGTGTTGCCAGCCTCGGGCGGAACCGGCGGACCCCAAGTACTGAGGAATGCGCGGACCTTCGCCTCGTGGGCGGCATCTCGCTGTGGCGGCGGGTCGGGGATCCATAGGTTCAGTTGGAAGCCGCCGTTGGTGGAGCTGCGCACCTCGGCCGCCCAGGCGCGAATGGCCTCGGGCTTCATCAGCAGCGCGCCGCAGCCACCGAGACCGCCGGCCTGAGCGACAGCTATGGCGAGGGAGGCGGGGCAAGCTCCGGCCATCGGGGCCATGAGGATGGGAAGACGGAGGTCGTGCGCGCGGCAGAAGTCCTCGGCGCGCTGGAGTGCACTGTGCGTGGGCATGGGCTTGTACCTCGGTGGCAAATGGGCGTGCGGCCCGTCTCCCCGAGCTTAGTACCGAATTTCCGAGGTGAGCGGGCAATCTTGATGGGCTAGATGCGCCAAACTGTGGGCCGGATTGCAAATCAGCAATCGCCGCGCTCGCAGCAGGTCCTCAGACCCTTACGAGCCGGAGAGTTGTCCCCCACGGATCGGCGACTTCTATGCCGCCATCGATGTCGGCGACGGTCGCCCCGCCCTTCTTCAGCCGCTGTGTTTGCGCCGCGAGCAGATCGGCCTTCTCGACGTGAAGCGAGAACCAGTCGAGACCCGTGGTCTCGGTGCTGCGTGCGCCCGCGCCGGCGCTCTGCCAGATGTTGATCGCAATGTGGTGGTGATAGCCGCCCGAGGCGAGAAAAGCTGCGCTCGGGCGCTCACCACGCGTGGATGCCAAGCCGAGCGCGCGCTCATAGAAGTCGCGACCCGATTGGATGTCGCCGACTCTGAGATGCATGTGGCCGATCCGCAGGCGATCGGGCGCGCTCTCATAGCGTGTGCGCTCGTCACGAGCGGCAGCGACGAGATTGTCGATGTCGAGCTGATGCGTGCCCATGGTCACCGTGGGTCCGTCCCATTGCCAGGTGCCGGTCGGCCGGTCGCTGTAGATCTCAAGCCCATTGCCCTCGGGGTCATCGAGATAGATGGCCTCGCTGACGCTGTGATCGGCAAAGCCGGTGAGCGGAATGCGCGTCTGCGCGGCGTGCACGAGCCATCGCGCGAGGTCGGCGCGGGTCGGCATGAGGAACGCGATGTGAAACAGGCCGGCTTGCGTCTGATGCTCGACCGGTGCATTCGGCCGCGAGACGAGATGCAGCAGTGGCGTGCCGGGCACGCCCATCACGGCCCGACCGTCCGACTTCTCGATGAGCGTGAGGCCGATCGCGCTCTCGTAATAGCGGATCATGGCCTCGAGATCGCGCACGCGGAGTGCCGCCTGCCCGCATCTCACGGGCGTGCGGTTGGCAAAGGGTAGTTCGCCGGAGGGCGCCACGTCGCGCGCCTGCGCGAGATGGACGAACGGCCTCAATGCGCCTCCTTCCGCGCGGACGGCGCCCGCCATGGCGGTGGACAAGCTGGAAATGCCTGCCAGGTTCAGCAGGCCGCGACGCGTGATCCCCATGAGCTTATCTGATCCGTGAATCGTCGATGTTTCCTTCGCTTACGCCGAGGACAAACGGTTTGACAGCTCACAACTGCGTGCGAAACGCGTGATCACCGAAGCGTCTGCAACGTCAACAGCGTGTGCCGGCGGCGAGCGGAGCGAATTGAGGCGAAGGCTCGCCTTCTCGCGGCGTTTCAGACGCCTTCCAGACGCTCGCGCAGTTCTGGAGTCAGGGACGGCAGACTCAGGGCCTTTCTTGCGTGCGCTTTTCGCGCTTCCAAGGACCCTCTGGGATCGAATGCCAAGCAAAGCGCTGCCCATGTGGAGCCGTTCCGCGCGGCGTCCGTCAACAACGGCAAGTACGGCGCCACCGGCGCGTTCACGTTGGTCAACAGGAATAACAGCCCGCCGTGCACCTTGACGCTCTGAATATATTCAATCAAAGCATCCGCATGAGCCGTATCCCTTCTTGAATATAGTACGGCTGCCTTCACGAAAGTGTAGAAGAAATTATCGGGATCGAGCTCCAGAGCCCTATCTAGGTATTCCAGCGCCCCTGCTCGATGTTTTGGCTTGCTCCACAATATCAATCTCGCGGCCGACCAATATGAGAACGCTTTCTGCAGATTGGAGGCGGCTGCATCCACTGCTGGTGCAGCGGGTGTGCTCAAGATTTTGAGCGTGTTGGAATAGGACCAGTATTTGTCCAATCTCGTCAAACGACGACCTCGGATCGCAGCGGCCAGCTGAGTGAAGTCACTGGTGCCAGAAACAACCTTGCTGCATCTGGACATCAGGCCGACATCAAAGAACGCGCGCTCAGAGTTGGTCGCAAGCTCTTGCGGCATCAGGTCGGGCGCCCACAGTGCTCCGTGGGCCTTGGCCATCGCACGGCCGAGTCCATCATCTTGTCCAAAGAGGATGACGTGCTTGCCTCGCGCGCGCTGCTCCGCCGTGAATGCGCTCGCTAGTCTGTAGGGCGCGACTTTGCCGGCAAACGTATCCATCAATCGGAAAACGTCGTTGACGATATCTCCGGCTCGCAGATGAACCGCAACGGCACCTGAACCTATCTCGGGCTGCCGCGACAGATCCAATGCGCGCTTCACCTTTTCAGAGAATCCTATGTCATGAAACGCTCTGGCGAAGGCGTCATTTCCCAGGGCGAGCCGGATATTCCTTCTGTAGCCTGTCGGCCGATCCGCTCGAACGCGCAAATCACCCGCGCTCCCGATATACCCGCAAGGAAAGTACCTTGTCAGAAACTCGTTCATCGAAATGCCGTCGAATTTGTCGGCAGAAGCGGACGCGATAATGTTATTCTCAATAAAGGCGGGAGAGAAAATGTCTTCTGCCGTTTCCGTTGCGTGATATTTGTTGTTCGCCGCCATTCCAGACCAAGATATTGCGAGATCAGCGCCGTAGTGATCCGCAAGGACCTTCCCCCAGGTAACTGCGAGCAGCCGAGCACCAAGCCCATCGGTTCGGTCAGCGTAAAAGGTCAATGTCGAAGCTGCGCTACTCGGTGAAAGCTGAGCACTGCTCCTCCTCTTCCAAAAAATCAAAAGACGACACAGCGCGCAATAGATGTGCACTCGGGCAGGCCAGCACTTCGTCGGCATTGAAACCTCTAGAGGAGGGAATTATTTGCGGACGGTTGTTAATTGCAGCGTTCACTGCGCGACGTGCAACTCGTTAAATGCAATGTGGGCGCGGGATCGAAAGAAGAAACGTGTGGTGCCGGCTGAGGGATTTGAACCCCCGACCAACGGTTTACAAAACCGCTGCTCTACCACTGAGCTAAGCCGGCAATACGGGCCGCACCGCCCTGGGGGCGTCGGCCGAACGACCGCCTTATACGCGAACCGTCCGGCCGCTTCCACCCTCGAAGCGCTGCCCAGCGGGCCCCGCGAATCCGGCACCGGCGCACCGGCCCTAGCCCTCGGGCCGGCAATGACATATAAGGCTGCACTGCAAGCCCAAACGCTGGACGATGCAGACGAAACCCGGGACGCCAAGCGCTCCGGGCCATTATGCCTTGGTCACAAGTATCCCTTGGTTACAGTGGAGACGTGTCATGCCTGCCCCCTGGTCGCCCGACAGCTGGAGATCCAAGCCGATCATCCAGGTGCCCGAGTTTCCGGACGCGGCCGTTCTGGCCGACGTAGAAGGCAAGCTCGCGACGTTTCCGCCCCTCGTTTTTGCCGGTGAGGCCCGCCAGCTCACGAAGGCGCTCGGCGAAGTGGCCGAGGGTCGTTCGTTCCTCCTTCAGGGCGGCGATTGCGCCGAGAGCTTCGTCGAGCATCGCGCCGACAACATCCGCGACTTCTTCCGCGTCTTCCTGCAGATGGCCGTCGTGCTGACCTATGCCGGCGCGTCGCCTGTGGTGAAGGTCGGCCGCATTGCGGGCCAGTTCGCGAAGCCGCGCTCCTCGCCTGTCGAGAAGAAGGATGGCGTCGAGCTGCCGAGCTATCGCGGCGACATCGTCAACGGCCCGGAATTCACGGCGGAGGCCCGCATCCCGGACCCGCAGCGCCAGCTCCAGGCCTATCGACAGTCGGCCGCGACGCTGAACCTGATCCGCGCGTTTGCCGGCGGCGGTTACGCCGACCTCGAGCGCGTGCACCAGTGGACGCTCGGCTTCATCAAGGACAGCCCGCAGGGCCGCAGGTTCGAGGAGCTGGCGAGCCGCATCTCGGACACGCTGGAGTTCATGCGCGCGTGCGGCATCACCGCCGACAACACGCCGCAGCTCCGCACGACGACGATGTACACGAGCCACGAGGCGCTGCTGCTCGGCTACGAGCAGGCGATGACGCGGCTCGATTCGACGAGCGGTGACTGGTACGCGACCTCCGGCCACATGATCTGGATCGGCGATCGCACGCGCCAGCCGGACCATGGGCACGTCGAGTACTTCCGCGGAATCAAGAACCCGATCGGCATGAAGTGCGGGCCCTCGCTCGAGCCCGATGCGCTGCTCAAGCTGATCGACATCCTGAACCCGAACAACATCGCTGGGCGCCTGACGCTCATCTGCCGTTTCGGCTCGGACAAGGTGGAGAGCCACCTGCCGAAGCTCGTGCGCGCGGTCGAGAAGGCGGGCCGCAAGGTCGTGTGGTCGTGCGATCCCATGCACGGCAATACGATCTCGGCGGCGAACGGCTACAAGACGCGGCCCTTCGAGCGCATCCTGAAGGAGGTCGACACCTTCTTCGCGGTGCATCGCGCAGAAGGCAGCCACGCCGGCGGCATCCACGTCGAGATGACCGGCCAGAACGTGACGGAGTGCACGGGCGGCGCGGTGGCGATCAGCGAGACGGATCTCTCGGACCGCTATCACACGCACTGCGATCCGCGCCTCAATGCGGACCAGTCGCTGGAGCTTGCTTTCCTGGTCGCCGAAAGGCTGAAAATGGAGCGGGCAGGACGCGCACCGCACGAAGCATCGATCGCGGCGGCGGAGTAGTTAGAGTCCGAATTGATCTTCCGGGATGAGGGATGAGCGCAGCGCCGAGAGGCGCTGCGCTTTTTGCTAGGCAGCCTGAACGCTGATCCGCACGGACAAATTCCTGGCGAGGTGATCCGAGACTTTCTCAGCCACTAAGCTGCGTGCCGTACCAGGGAATATGTGATCCCTTCCGTTCATGATATCGCTCCAGGCATCCGCGAACGAGAAGCTGTCCATAGCGCGCAATAGCGTTTCGCCAGCATCACGCCATGCTGTGCCGTGTAGAGCTTCGCAGATGCCCTCAACTATCGTCGCTCTGACAAACCCAGAGTTGCCATCGGATGTCTCGGTTATGCACTGCAGTGCTGTAATGAGAGTGTCACGCCCATAGACCTTTAGGCAGCGAGCCAGGGCTCCAACTGCTTGGGTCTCTCCAGTTTTCATCTGCGCGAGAACTAGATTTTTTCGAACGATCCTGACGCCGGCCGCCGCGCAAATCTCCGCAATCTCTAACGCTTCCGCTTCTCCTGCGGCAAGCCGCGCATGAAATAACTGCTGCGGCGTCGTCTTGGTGATGTTGCCGTTGACCGCTGCATAAGCTGCCGCCTGCTGAGTTCGATCAGCCTGCACGACCTGGCAAGGTATAAGTTCAATTCCTCGAAGCATTGCAGCGGTTGTGCGGTGCTGTCCATCGACGATTGCGTAGTAGCCGCCTTCAACTGGCGCGACAATTACAGGAGCAAATTTCGACCAGTCGAAGTGCTCCGCTATGTGCTGAACATTCTCTCGCCCGCGCCGTCCGATCTCTCTTTGATATGTGTCATCCACCACAAATTTCTCGGTGGCGATCCACTGAAGCATAGGCGCGGGGCCGGGAGCAAAATCGGTTTGGGGACGTGCTACTGCTGTGGGGTCGAGCTTCTGAAACATCGTACTCTCCTCAGTACAGGCGCGAAATTGCGCGAATAAACTAGGAGGCACGGATGTCCTCGCCTGCTATGGGGCGAGCAAGTTATCCACTTAAGTAGATCACAACCCCAACTCCCAAATCTGCCCATTCACGTCGTGGCCGAATTCGTTGTGGCGCTCTTCCTTGATGAGCTTGAAGCCCGCGGCCTCGTAGATGCGCACGGCCGGCACGAGGATGTCGTGCGTCCAGAGCATGAGCGTCTTGTAACCCTTGGCGCGCGCGAAGCGGATGCACTCGTCGACGAGGCGGCGGCCGAGGCCGAGCCCGCGCGCGGAAGGGTCCACATATAGCAGGCGGAGCTGCGCGACCTCCGGTGAGGCGCGCGTGATGAATGCCGAGCCGACCACTTCCCCATCGCGCTCGGCGACCCACGCGCGCTCGTGCTTCGCGTCGAAATTGGTGATGAACTTCGAGAGGATCTCAGCGACGAGCGCCTCGAACCTCGGATCCGTCCAGCCGTACTCGCGCGCGTAAATGAGTGCATGGCGATGCGCGATCCACCCGGCATCGCCCGTTTCGAGACCGCGCAGTATGTACGGCTCGGGTGTCGGCGCGGGCTCGCCGAGCAGTCGCGAGATGGTCTTCGTCGCCGTGACAAGGCGATCGCGATCCGGCGCTGCGATTTTCTCCAGCATGGCGACGACCCCTTCCTGCGATCCGCGATCGAGCGGGGCGAATGCATCGCGCCCCTCAGGCGTCAGGGCAATGACAGCGCGGCGCGCATCATCCTCGGCGGGCGCGCGGCGAATGAGGCCCTGGTCCTCGAATTTCTTGAGCATCCGGCTGAGGTATCCGGCATCGAGCCCAAGCTCGCGGATGAGATCGCTGGCGGTGATGTCGCGGTCGTGGGCCAGCTCGTAGAGCACGCGCGCCTCCGACAGCGAGAAGGGGCTCGCCAGCATGCTCTCGGCGAGCAGGCCAAGCTGGCGCGTGTAGAAGCGGTTGAAGCGTCGTACCGCGGCGACATCTTCGGGCGAGGGGTCCGAGGTCGGGGCTTTGGCGGGCTGGGTCATGGCGCACCTCCACCCGCAACTGTCAAGCAATTAGTTGACTGAGTCAAGTAACTCGATTTCGCCGCCTTGCGACGCTTGAACGGCGATGTCTTTCCAAGCGCCAGCGCGAAGTGCATAAGAGCGCCCAAACTCGACCCTGGGGAGGAAGCCATGCTGCTCGCGGAAAACCTGAAAAGACTGGGCACGGAGACGGCCTTCGAGGTGTTAGCCCGCGCGGCCGAGCTGCAGCGGCAAGGGAAGGATGTCATCAACCTCGGCATTGGCCAGCCGGATTTTCAGACACCTGCCCACATCGTCGAGGCCGCCATCAAAGCGCTCCGCGATGGCCATCACGGCTATACGCCGGCGCAGGGCATCCTGCCGCTCCGCGAGTCCGTCGCGAAGGACCTCCACAAGCGCCACGGCGTCGAGGTGAGCCCGGACAACATCGTCATCATGCCGGGCGGCAAGCCGACGATGTTTTTCGCGGTGCTGATGTTCGGCCAGCCGGGCGCGGAGATCATGTACCCGGATCCGGGCTTCCCGATTTATCGCTCGATGATCCAGTACTCGGGCGCCAAGGCCGTGCCGATCGCGCTCAAGGAAGAGAACGAATTCGCATTCAGCGCCGACGAAGTGCTCGCGCAGATCACGCCGAAGACCTCGCTGATCATCCTCAACAGCCCTGGCAATCCGACGGGCGGCGCTGTGTCCAAGGAGGAAGTGGCGAAACTCGTCAAGGGCCTCGCGAAACATCCGCACGTGACGGTCATGTCCGACGAGATCTACGGCCAGATGCTCTATGACGGGCGCGAGTTCGAGAGCTTCCTGCGCTATCCCGAGATCCGCGATCGTCTGATCATCCTCGATGGCTGGTCGAAGACATACGCCATGACCGGCTGGCGGCTCGGCTTCTCGGTGTGGCCGAAGTCGATCGTGGATACGGTCGTGCGGCTGTGCGTAAACAACCACTCCTGCGTCAACGCGCCGACGCAATTCGCCGGTATTGCCGCGCTCGAAGGCCCGCAGGATGACGTGGTCAAGATGGTGAAGGCGTTCGACGAGCGCCGTCGCGCCATCGTGCCCATGTTGAACCAGCTGCCGGGCTTCACGTGCGTCAATCCGGGCGGCGCGTTCTACGCCTTCCCGAACATCACCGGAACCGGCATGAGCGCGCGCGAGCTGCAGAACAAGATGCTGGAGGAAGCCGGCGTCGCAACCGTTGCCGGCACGAGCTTCGGTATCCATGGCGAAGGTTACATTCGCTTCTCCTATGCCAACTCGATCGAGAACATCCGCAAGGCCATCGAGCGCGTCGGTAAGCTGCTCGTGGAGAAGCGGTAGGAGTTGTCGGGCTGGCGTTCCTGCTTCCTGTTTGCAGGGGGGCAGGGTGAGGGGTGGAAAATTTTGCCGACCAGTGCGGCTCCCGCCTCCCCTCGCGCCGACCTTCTCCCCATATGAGAAATGGGAAGAGGGGGATCAAAATGAGGTGTACGCTTGAACGAATCTCCGGATGAGTTTTACGCCCGCCGCCTGCGCGAGGAGATCGAGGGTGGCGAGCCGGAGCTGGCGATGCTCGGATCGCTGGTTGGCACGGGCGGTGTCGCGGTCGACATCGGCGCGAACGAGGGTGTTTATGCCTACGCGCTGAGCGAGCTCGGCGCCGTCGTCCACGCCTTCGAGGCCAATCCCAGGTTCGCTGAATTCGCACAGCGAATGCTCGGGAAACGCGCCGAGGTGCACCAGCTCGCCCTGTCGAACGATTCGGGCCACGCCTCGTTCTTCGTGCCGCTCGCCGAGGACGGCAGCGAGCTGCACCTCGCCGGCAATCTCAAGAACTCGCACAGCCAGTTCGAGCGCCAGGCCGTGATCAAGGTCGAGGTGCGCACGCTGGACTCGTTCGCACTCACCAATGTGCAGTTCATCAAGGTGGATGTGGAAGGCAGTGAACTCGAGGTGCTCGAAGGCGCGCGCGAGACGATCATGCGCGATCATCCGGCATTGTTGCTCGAGCTGCTGTCCGGCACGTACCAGGACCCGCTCGCGGTCACGCGCGAGGTTTGCGAGAAGTACGGCTACAGCGCCTTCGTCGTGGACAAGGGCAAGCGCCTCGATGCCATGACGACGATTGCGGGGCTCGGTTCTAACACTACCTGGGGCACCTCGATCGCGACCCGGAACGTGCTGTTCCTCTGATCGATCACTCGAAGAGCGAGAGCTGGCCCTCGGGCTCCTTCGCGGGGCCGCGCGGAATGCGCCGGTAGCCGAAGCTCACGCGATCGACGAGGCCGGGGTGGCGGGCGCGGAAGGCGGCCTCCGCCTTATCGCGGCTGCCTGGGAATTTCTCACCCCACCAGATGGCATAGAGCTGGCGCGGATCGCAGCCATAACGCGCCATGAGATCCTTGGGCCTCACGCGGAGCCAGCGCGCGATCCAGATTTCGACGGCCTCGGTCTCGCCGAGCGGGCGCGGTATTCCATCGCGCGCGGCAATGGCTGGCGCGATCGTGGCATCGGCTACGGTGAGGGACGAGGCAATCATCGGCGGGCACACGACTTCGGTCTGACGCATCGAGTCATTATACCCTGACAGAACATTGCGGCAACGCAGCGGCGTCGCGCATGTCTGCCCACCACTTCTCCCGTTGTGACGTGCATTGCCTATTGCGCGGCGCGATGGCACACGGACCGGCACCTCACCGATCCGAGACCTCAGCGTGACAGCAACCTCCAATCCGCCCGCGCGTGCCGCCGCGATCCTGATCGTCATGCTCGCGGCGACGACGATCCTTTCGCAGTTCTTCCGCTCGTCCGTCACGGTTCTCGCGCCCGAGCTGATTGTCGAGCTGAAGCTGACGCCGGAAGCGCTCGGCATGTCGAACGCCATCTTTTTCTTCGCGCTCATGGCGGCGCAGGTGCCTGTTGGCATCCTCTTCGACCGTATCGGCGTGCGTTACACCGTGGGTGCCCTTGCCGCGCTCGGCGTTGCGGGCGCGCTCTGGCACGCGGTGGTGCGTGACGGCAGCGAGCTGATCGCGGCGCGCTTCCTGCTCGGTCTCGGCTTTGGCGGCAGCTTCATGTCGGTCGTCGTGCTCTGCTCGCGCTGGTATCCGCGCGCTCGCTGGGCGACCGCGATGAGCTGGGTGTTCGGACTCAGCATGATCGGAGTCGGGCTGGCCGGGACACCGCTCGCCATTGCCGCCGGATTGGTGGGCTGGCGCACGACATTCGTGATCATGGCAGTCGCTGCAGCAGTGGTCGGGCTGCTCTTCGTGTGGCTGGTGCGCGATGATCCGCCCGGCAAGGCGCCCGCGCCCAATCCGCCGGAAACGCTTGCCGCTGCTCTGGCGGGCTTCGTCGCAATCCTGCGCCTGCCGGGCCTCTTGCGCGTGCTCGGGCTGCAGACCGTGGCCTATGCCGTCATGGCGACGATCATGGGCCTGTGGGCCGGACCTTATCTCCATGACGTGCACGGTCTCGATGCCGTCGCGCGCGGCAATGTGTTGATCGCGATGGCACTCGCGCAATTCCTGGGCGTGCTGGCCTTCGGGCCCATGGATCGCATTTTCGATACGCGCAAGTGGGTGGCCATCAGCGGCGCGACGATAACGATCGTGGTGCTGCTCGCGCTGGCATCGGGCCCGTCCAAGGGGCTCGCCATAGCGCTGATCATTGGCCTTTGCGCGGCCTCGTCTTACGGCATTGTGGTCGTGACGCACGCGCGCACATTTTATCCGGATCATCTCGTCGGACGCGGCGCCACGACGGCCAACATGGCGCAGCTCTTCGGCTGCGCGATGCTCCCAGTCGCGACCGGCTTCATTCCAAACTACTTCCCGCACACCGCTGTAGGATATTCTCCGGTCGCCTATCAGTGGATCTTTGCTACCATTGCGGCAACGCTGGCGGTCGGGCTTCTGGTTTATGCCACGGCGCGCGATGTCCGGCCGAGCAGCCAAGTCGGTCATCCAACGCCGGCACCGACCGGCGACAAATCCGGCCCAAACGGGCATTGAAGTTTAGGGAGCTTGAGAGGAAACGCACCATGCGCACGCGAATGACCGAAGCCCTGACGCTGCCGCAGGATGGAACCGCGGGCGCACTCTCCGGGCGCGTCTGGCGACCCGATGTGGAGGGCCCCTCGGTCGTCGCCGTGCGTTCCGATGGCGTCTACGACATTTCGCGTCACGCACCCACGATGCGCGATCTCGCAGAACGGGCTGACGCTGCGGCGATCGTGAAGGGCGGTGCGGGCGAACGGATCGGATCGCTGGGTGAGATCCTCGCCAATACACCCGAAGTCTATCGTGACTCGTCGAAGCCCTGGTTGCTGGCGCCGATCGATTTGCAGGCCATCAAGGCTGCGGGCGTGACCTTCCCGCGTTCGATGCTCGAGCGCGTCATCGAGGAGCAGGCCAAGGGCGCGCCGGAAAAGGCCGAGGCGATCCGCGGGCAGGTGCAGGCTCAGCTCGGCGGTGACCTTCGCTCGCTCAAGCCTGGTTCCAAGGAGGCCATGGCGCTCAAGCAGACGCTGATCGCGGCAGGGGCGTGGTCGCAGTATCTAGAAGTGGGCATTGGCGAGGACGCGGAGATCTTCACCAAGGCGCAGCCGATGTCGGCGGTCGGTCACGGCATGACAGCGGGCATTCATCCAAAATCGACGTGGAACAATCCCGAGCCCGAGGTGGCAATGGTCGTCAACTCGAACGGCGCGATCGTCGGCGCGACGCTCGGCAATGACGTGAACCTGCGCGATGTCGAAGGCCGCTCGGCCCTTCTGCTTTCCAAGGCCAAGGACAACAACGCGTCGGCATCCGTCGGCCCCTTCGTGCGCTTCTTCGATGCAACGTTCTCGCTCGACACCGTGCGCGCGCTGGACGTGCATTTGACAGTGGACGGCCCCGAGGGCTTCCGGCTCACGGGCAAGTCATCCATGCGTGAGATTGCGCGTGACCCAGCGGATCTCGTCGGCCAGCTCATCGGCAAAACGCACCAGTATCCGGATGGTGCGATCCTCTATCTCGGCACGATGTTCGCACCGAGCGAGGATCGTGGCGATCCCGGTATGGGCTTCACCCACAAGGCCGGCGACATCGTCACCATTCACGCCGATCCCCTCGGCGCACTAACGAATGTGATGGCGACCTCCGATCAGGCACCGCCCTGGTCCTTTGGTGTCGCTGACCTCATGCGCAATCTTGCCAAGCGCAAGCTGATCTGAGAGGCCCCCAATGCTCTTCATGGTGATTTCAACGCCGCGCCCGGAAAAGCCATCAACGATGGTACCGAGCCGCAAAGCCTACTGGGAATGGCTGGCACCGCTGCAGAACAGCGGGATGTGTAAGGGCGTGTGGGCGCGCACGGGCCGCGGTGCCATCGTCCTCTTCGACGTGCCGGATAACGAGACGCTGCACCGCCTCATGAACGAATGGGCCGAGATCATCCCCGCCACCTTCGAGGTCTATCCGCTGATCGATACGGGTGCAGCGAAGGCGTTCCTTGGTAAGTCGGGCGGATAAAACAAAACAGCCCGCCCAACAGTGCTTGGCGGGCCGTTCTGGGATGATCAGTCGGTTCAGCCGAAGACTTCCGGATTGATCGCGTTCTCCTTGCGCGGGGCACCGTCGAAGACGGAGAGTACGTTCTTCGCGGCTTCGGCCGACATGCGCTCCATGGCCTCCGCCGTCACGCCTGCAATATGTGGTGAGGCGAGCAGGTTCGGGAGCTTGAAGAGCGGATTCGCCGGATCCGGCGGCTCGCGGTCGAACACATCGAGGGCGGCCGCCGGCAGCGTGCCGTCGGTGAGCGCTGCGTGCAGCGCTTTCTCGTCGATGATGCCGCCGCGTGCGGTGGAGACGAGGTAGGCCGTGCGCTTCATGGCCTTGAGCTGCTTGGCGCCGAACATGCCCACCGTCTCCGGCGTCTTCGGGCAGTGGACGGTCACGTAGTCGGCGCGCGGCAAGGCAGCGTCGAGGTTCCCCACCGGCTCGCAGCCGGCTGCCTTGATGGCTTCAGCCTTGACGTAGGGATCATATACGAGGACTTCCATCTCCATGGCCTGGCATCGCTTCGCCGTGCGCGTGCCGATGCGGCCGAAGCCGATGATGAGCACCGTCTTCTCGAAAAGATCGTTCGAGATCATCGCCGGCTTCAGGCGTTCGCCCCAGCGGCCTTCCTTGACGAGCGCGGAAAGCTCCGGCCCCTTGCGCGCGAGCGTGAGCATGAAGGTCATGGCGTGCTCGGCAACGGAGGGCGAGTTCGCCGTGCCGGCGATCATGACCGGCACCTTGGCCGAGGTCATGCCGGGAATATCGATCGCGTCGTAACCGACGCCGACACGGGCGACGACCTGCATGCCGCCTGATGCATCGAGCTCTGCCGGGCGGAAGCGCGTGCCGCCGAGGATGGTTGCGTGCACCGGCGCGTGCTTCTTGAGGATCGTGCGATATTCCTCGTCCTGCGCCATATTGGGAAATGGGATGGCTTCGACGTCCGGGCGTGCCGCGAGAATCTCTCGCCCTGCGTTACCCATGGAATCCGTGAATAGGACTTTCTTCTTGTTGGTCGCCATGCATTTCCTCCTCGTGGTAGCGGCCTGCGGTCTTGTTCCGCAAATTTCTCAATCGACGTAGCGGACGCGGTCGGAAGCAAGAAGCTCCTCGATGCCGCCGATGTTCGTGAAGCCGTTCTTGATCTTGCCCTGGGTGGCTGCTTCCGCGGCGAGCACTTCTTCGACCGATGGCAGTATCGTGTGGAGGTGCTTTCGCGGCAGCACGACGACGCCGTCGGGATCGCCGATCACCACATCGCCGGATTCGACCGCCACGCCACCGATCACGATCGGCAGGCCGACGCGGCCGGGACCGCTCCTGACGCACGAATTCGGTGTGATGCCGCGCGCAAAGATGGGAAGCCCGACAGGCACCAGTCCCGCAAGGTCGCGCGCCATGCCGTCGATGACGATCGCGGCCACGCCCTTGCTCTTGGCGATTAGTGCAACGTTGTCACCGACCACCGCGGACTGTGTGAAGCCCTCGGACGCGGCCATGATGATGTCGCCGGGTTGAGCAAGCGCCATTGCGGCGATGATGGCGAGATTGTCATTCGGGCCGGTCTCGCAGGTGATGGCCGTGCCAAGCACCGTGGCGTGCGCGAGGTCGATCGGCTTGATCTCGGCATCGAGCGCGCCACGGCCCTGCATGGCGTCCACTGCCTGCCCCGTCTGCACGCCCTTGAGGCGGCCGAGCGTGAACGCATCAGGTCGCTGCCACATGCGGCGGACGGTCAGAAGCGGCGGATCTTTGAGCATGGATGAACCCGTTGTTGGATGGCTGGGGACCGGAAGGCTCGGTCTTGGCTATACTTAGACTACGTAATTCCTTTGCGGCGCGGCTCGACGATTTCGAACATGCGTTCGAAGGTATCGAGCAGAGAAAAGAGTTCGAGGACAGTCGCGGAATCGCCGGAGACTTGGATGCTCCCGGCGGCGATCGCACCCTCGAATGTCAATTTCTCCGCGATGACGGCGTCGAGATCCTTGCGCGTGAGCGTCACGGTCGCGTCCGGCGTTCGTGACTGTCGGCGCGGGGACGTCGACATTGCAGAGTTGGAGACGATGACGCAGAATTTCTCGCCGGTGTCCGTGAAATGCCAGTTCTGCGTCGCCCGAAAGCCCTCGGCCTTGGGGCCGTTCAGGCGTACGGCGATATAGTCGAAGAGCTGGTCGGTCGGCAGCGCGGCGAGAATATGCGGGCCGATTGCGGAGCGTGACGGCACGTTCGGCATACCGTGCCGGAACTCGAGGGCGCCGAACAGATAGGCATTTCGCCACGTCGCACTCTCGCAGAGATAGCCGAGCTGCTCGAAAGTATCTGCGAGGAGCGCGCGGGCCTCGGGATTGTCGGCGTCGGCAAAGACGAGCTGAGAAAGGACTTGAGCGACGAAGCGGAACTCGCCCTTCGCGAAGTCGGCGCGCGCGCGCCGCAAAATTGCTTCGGCGCCGCCCATGTACTCGACCATCTTGCGGCCGGTCTCGACGGGAGGCAGTGGATCCAGATTGGCGGGATTGGCGTCGTACCAGCCGAGATAGTGCTGATAGATGGCCTTAGAGTTGTGGCGAATGTGGCCGTAGTAGCCGCGTGTCGCCCATGCGCCGTCGAGCGATTTGGGCGTGCCGATCTGCTCGGCGATCTCCGCCGATTTCAGGCCGTGGTTCATCAGTCGAACGGTCTGGTCGTGTGCGTAACGGTAGAGATCACGCTGCGCTTCTAGATGCCCCACGACGCGGTCGCAACCCCACGTGGGCCAGTGATGCTGACCGCACAGAGCTTCGGCCTCGTCCCCCCACAGGTCGATGGCCTCCTGGATGTATTTCGACCAGTCGAGCGAGCTGCGCACCTGCGCGCCGCGGAAGGGCAGGAGGTTATGGAAGTTATGCGTGGCGTTCTCGGCGAGGTTGAGCGTCTTGAAGGCCGGCAGATAGAAGTGCATCTCCGCTGGCGCTTCCGTCTCGGGCGCCATCTGGAAGACAAACTCGACGCCATCGATCGTGCGGGTCTCGCCCGTGCGCGTGATCGTATCGTTGGGGAGCACGAGGGAAACGCGCCCGGCGCTGATCGACTTGCCGAGCCCGCAGTCCACCTGCTGCGCCGGACCGCGCGGTAGGAGAGCGCCGAATTGGTAGAGCGCTCTCCGCAGCATGGCATTGCCTGCGATTACATTCTCGGAGACCGTGTGCTCCGTGAACTGGTACGGTGCGAGCAGCGGGATCCTGCCAGCCGCGACGTCCTTCGCATCGACCACGCCAGCGGCACCACCCCAGTGGTCGACGTGTGTGTGCGTGTAGATGACGCCCGTAACGGGCCGGTCGCCACGATGCTGGCGATAGAGGGCCAGTGCCGCGCGCGCCGTCTCGACCCCTGTCAGCGTGTCGACGACGATCACGCCTGCCCGACCCTCGATCAGGGTCATGTTGGCGATATCGAAGCCGCGTACCTGGTAGACGCCGGGGACGACCTCGAAGAGGCCGTGAATGGTGTTGAGACGCGCCTGGCGCCAGAGGCTTGGATTTACAGTCGGCGGTGCTGCCTCGTCGCGCTGGAAGTCGTAGTTCCGCATGGTCCAGACCACGCGGCCCGTGTCGCCGACAATGTGCGCATCCTCGATCGTGCCTAGGAACCCACGTCGGGCATCCTCGAAATCCTGGGCATCGCCAAAAGGGAGCTCACCGAGAACGGCAGCATTCTGGCGGGCGACGCTCGCGGAGGCTGGCTTGGGCCCCTCGCGCGCCGAACCCTCCGATGCTGTCATGGCCGTTTCCCTCTGAACCCGTCTCGCTGCAGCTTAGGGCGGCAGGCGCGCCGCCAATTACCGTCTTGGCTCTGGCCATGCAGTCAACTCGGACGTGTGCCGAGGGTCAACGGCATTCATTGCACGCGAGCCCTGCGGGCTACCGACTGCCAGCAATTCTAGGATCAATCCTTGGCGCGCTCGACGTAGGACCCGTCCTCGGTCATGACGACGATGCGGGTGCCGGACTCGATGTGGGGTGGCACCATCACGCGGGCGCCATTCGAAAGCTTTGCCGGCTTGTAGGATGAGGATGCGGTCTGCCCCTTAACTACTGGATCGGCCTCGACAATCTCAAAAATCACGCGCTGCGGAAGCTCGATGGCGACGGGGCTCCCCTCGAAGAGCTTGATCGAGCAGCGCATGTTCTCCACCAGCCACTGCGCGGAATCGCCGAGCAGATCCTTGGGGACGACGATCTGATCGTACGTCTCGGGCTCCATGAAGTTGAAGCCCATTTCGTCTTCATAGAGATAATCGTAGTCCTTCTCGTCGAGGAAGGCGCGCTCGACGCTCTCCGTCGTACGGTAGCTCTTGACGATCTTCACGCCGTCCGAAATCCGGCGCATGTCGATGTGGGTCGTTGGGGTGCCCTTGCCGGGGCGGATGCTTTCGGCTTTCAGGACCGTGCAGAGATCACCGTCGATCTCCAGGACATTGCCTTTGCGGACCTCGCTTGCGATAACCTTGACCACGAAACCGTTCTCCGTCCATTTCCCCGCGCGGGGCCGCTGAAACTCGTCGTTTGGCGGGCTTCATAGCCGTTTCGGGGCGCGAGGCCAAGTCGGGGGCCCAATCGGAGCTCAATCCGAGCCCGGACTTCATGACGGGGCGAGGACCGTTCAGACCACATGACCGAGCGACGCCAGGACCGCCCATGGTGGCATCCGGACAAACACGCCGACCGGCGCCCGCTCCTGCTCGCGCGGGGCCGGATCAAGACGGCTTTGCGGGGCTGGTTCGAGGACCGCGGCTTCGTGGAGGTCGAAACGAGCGCGCTTCAGGTCTCGCCCGGTAACGAAGCGCATCTTCACGCATTTTCGACCGAGTGGTGTTCGGAGGGGGGTGTTGCGGCCCCGCTCTATCTGCATACGTCGCCCGAGTTCGCCTGCAAGAAACTGCTGGCTGCGGGCGAGCGGCGGCTCTTTACCTTCGCGCCCGTCTACCGCAATCGCGAGCGCGGCGCTCTACATCATCCCGAGTTCACGATGCTCGAATGGTACCGTGTGGGAGAGACCTACGAGGTGCTGATGCGCGATTGCGCTGAGCTGGTGGCGTTGGCAGCCGCCGCTGCCGGGACGGACCTGCTGACTTTTCGCGATGAGCCGGTGGACCCATCCGCGCCACCGGAGCGGCTGACGGTGGCCGAGGCGTTCCGGCGTCATGCGCGCATCGATCTGCTGGCGACGCTGAATGGCCCCACGCCCGATCGCGATGGGCTTGCGGATCAGGCGCTCGCGGTGGGCGTGCGCGTCGCGCTGGACGACACGTGGTCCGACATTTTCAGCCGCGTGATCGTCGATTGCGTCGAGCCGCGCATCGGACGCGGACAGGCAACCATCCTCATGGAGTACCCGACTGTCGAGGCCGCGCTCGCGCGTCCGTCGCCCAAGGACGCCCGAGTTGCCGAGCGCTTCGAGCTTTATGCCTGTGGTGTCGAGTTGGCGAATGCCTTCGGTGAGCTGACGGACCCGGCCGAGCAGCGCCGCCGCTTCGAGGCCGAGATGGCAGAGAAACAACGCGTGTATGGCGAGCGCTATCCCATCGACGAAGACTTTCTTGCGGCGCTGGCCATGATGCCGCCGGCGTCCGGCATCGCTCTCGGTTTCGACCGGCTCGTGATGCTCGCGACAGGGGCGCGGAGTATCGAGCAAGTCCTCTGGGCGCCGGTGGCCACGCCATGAGCGCTAGGAGCGGACAAAGCACGCTGCGGACTCCGCAGGATCTATTGGGGGCAGGCCTGATTGGCGCAGGTGGGCTCGATGCGGCCGCCGAAGTCGCAGCGCGCTATGCCGTCGCCATCACGCCGGCCATGGCAGAGCTGATCGATCACACCGATCCAAATGATCCCATCGCCCGCCAGTTCGTGCCGGATGCCCGCGAACTCGAAACGCGTCCCGAGGAACGTGCCGATCCGATCGGCGACGACGTGCACTCGCCCGTGCCGGGTATCGTGCATCGCTATCCCGATCGCGTCTTGCTGAAGGCGACGCACGTGTGCCCGGTGTACTGCCGCTTCTGTTTCCGCCGCGAGATGGTAGGGCCGGGTGGCGAGCAGGCACTTGCGGGGCCGAAGCTAGCCGCGGCACTCGACTACATTCGCGGGAACCCGGCTATTCACGAGGTCATCGTCACCGGCGGTGATCCGCTAGTGCTGGCGCCGCGGCGCATCGCCGAGATCGCACGCGGTCTTTCGAACATTCCGCACGTCCAGATCATCCGCTGGCATTCGCGCGTTCCCGTGGTCGATCCGGGGCGAATTACGCCGGCTCTAGTCGAAGCCCTTCGTGCGCCCGAGAAGGCTGTGTGGATCGCCGTTCACGCGAACCATGTGCGCGAGCTGACGGATGCTGCCCGAGCCGCAATTCGGCGCCTCGCGGCGGCCGGCCTCCCGCTCGTCAGCCAGACGGTCCTTCTCAAGGACATCAACGATAATGCCGAGACGCTGGCCGAGCTGTTCCGCGCGTTCGTGGCGCTCGGCGTGAAGCCTTACTACCTCCATCACGCCGATCTCGCGCCGGGCACGGCCCATTTCCGCACGTCGATTGCCGAGGGGCAGGCCATCATGCGCGCGCTCAGGGGCCGCGTTTCGGGCCTCGCGCTGCCGACCTACGTCCTCGATGTGCCGGGCGGCTTCGGCAAGGTCCCAGTCGGACCCGACTACGTGCGAGATGCCGCCATGGTCGAGGACGTCAACAGTCAGACCCATCCGTATCCGCCGGCCCCCATCGACAAGGGCTGACTTTCCGCTACCTCACTGCGCCGCTTGGTGTAAGGTGCGCGCCGCCTAAAGAAACGTCAGGGGAAATGCCGTGGAATTCAAGATCGCCAAGCGCCTGCAGCGCGTCGAGCCTTCGCCAAGTATCGTCGCTGCGCAGCGCGCGCGCGAGCTGAGGGCCCAGGGCCGCGATATCGTCGCCCTCTCGACCGGCGAGCCCGATTTCCCAACGCCGGCCCATATCATCGAGGCCGCCGCCGCGGCCGCGAAGCGCGGCGAGACCAAGTACACTGCCATCCCCGGCACGCTCGAGCTGCGCGCGGCGCTTGCCGCCAAGCTCAAGCGCGAGAACGGCGTCGACTACACGACCGACGAGGTCATGGTCTCGACGGGCGGCAAGCAGGCGATTTTCAACGCGATCGTCGCGACCATGGAAGCGGGCGACGAGGCGGTCATCCCGGCGCCCTTCTGGATCGCGTATTCGGATACGGTGCTCTATGCGGGCGCGAAACCGGTCGTCGTGCCCTGCCCGGCCGAGACGAAGTTCAAGATCACACCCGAGATGCTGGAGCGCGCCATCACGCCCGCGACGCGCTGGCTCGTGCTGAACTCGCCGTCGAACCCATCCGGGGCCGTCTACACGCGCGAGGATTATCTCGGCCTCGCCGAGGTGCTGCGCCGCCACCCGCACGTGGCGGTCATGGTCGACGAAATGTACGAACACATCGTCTTCGACGGGCACACCTGCGAGAGCTTCGTCGCCGTATGCCCGGACATGAAGGACCGCTCGGTCATCATCAACGGTGTTTCCAAGACCTACTCGATGACCGGCTGGCGCATAGGCTTCTCCGCTGGGCCGGCAAAGCTGATCAAGGAGATGTCGAAGCTGCAGGCGCAGGTGACATCGGGCCCATCTTCGGTCGGGCAGGCAGCGGCGCTCGCCGCGCTCACCGGCCCGCAGGACTCAGTGGAACAGTATCGTGCCGCCTTCGAGGAGCGCCGCGACCTCGTCGTCTCCATGCTGAACCAGGCCAAGGGCATTACGTGCGTGAAGCCGGCCGGCGCCTTCTATGCTTTCCCGAGCTGCGCGGGGCTCATCGGCAAGCGGACGCCCGAGGGCAAAGTCATCGAGAACGACCGCGATTTCGTCATGTATCTCATGAACGGAGAGGGGGTCGCGGCCGTGCACGGGGCAGCCTATGGTGTCTCGCCGCACTTCCGCTTGTCCTTTGCCGCGTCGACCGAGGACATCACGCGCGCCTGTGAGCGCATTCAGCGGGCCTGCGCGGCGCTGCGATAAACCGAGAAACGACGGAGGAAGCACGTAATGGCCAAACTGCGCGTAGGCATTCTGGGGTTCGGCGAGGCTGGCCAGAGCGTGGCCACCGGTTTGAAGAAGTCGGCGACGGCCGAGCATCCGATCGAGATCTCGACCTGGGACATCCTGCTCCCGAGCAACGAGAAGGGCGCGCCGCTCAAGGCTGCGGCCGACACGATCGGCGTTCGCACCGTCGGCAGCGCCGCCGAGCTGGCGCAGGCGAGCGACATCATACTGAGCCTCGTGACGACGGAAGAGAGCCTCGTCGCGGCTGGCCAGATGGCGCCGCACATCGTAAAGGGCACGCTCTTCCTCGACTGCAATTCGACTTCGCCGGGTATGAAGCGCGATGTCGCGAAGACGATCACGGCCGGTGGCGGACGCTCGGTCGAAGCAGCGGTGATGGATCTCGTGCCGCGCTCGCAGCACAAGGTGCCGATGCTGCTCGCCGGCAAGGATGCCGAGGAGCTGATCAGCAAGCTTGCGCCCTACGGCGTCGACATGAAGCCCGTCGGCGACGACATCGGTGCGGCCTCCACGATCAAGATGTGCCGCAGCGTATTCATGAAGGGCCTCGATGCCATCCTCATGGAGTGCATGGTCGCGGCCGAGACGGCGGGCGTGACCGATCGGATCGTGTCGTCGCTGCAGGTGACGATTCCCGAGGTCAACTGGCCCGTCTTTATCGGCAAAAAGCTCGGCGGCGCCGCGCAGCACTCGGGCCGGCGCGCGGGCGAAATGCGCGAGGTGGCGACGACGCTGCGTGAGCTCGGCCTTGATCCGACGATGGCGGAGGCCACGTCGCGGCGCCTGCAGTGGTGCGCCGATCTCGGGATGAAGGAGCGTGCTGCCGCGACGCGCGTGCCGTCATCGATCACTGAGTTCGTCGATGACGTACGTGCCGGCCTCGCGGCGCAGTTGTCGCCTAAAGCTGCCGAATAGCGGATGCTGCGGATCACCGAGCTACGGCTGCCGCTTGATCATCCGGAGGACGACCTTCGGAAGGCAGTGGCGACGCGGCTCGGGGTTTCATCCGCGGATCTGTTGAGCTTCAAAGTGTTTCGGCGCGCCTGGGATGCGCGCAAGAAATCCGCGATCAAGCTTGTCTACACGATCGACGCTGAGGTGCGTGACGAAGCCCATGTGCGGGCACGACTGAAGGACGACCGGCACGTCAATCCGTCACCCGATACAACTTACAAATTCGTCGCGCGCGCGCCGGAGCGCGTGGAAAAGCGCCCGGTCGTGATCGGCACGGGCCCGTGTGGGTTCATGTGCGCGCTCGTGCTGGCGCAGATGGGTTTTCGTCCGATCGTTCTCGAGCGCGGCAGGGTGGTGCGCGAGCGCACCAAGGACACCTGGGGCCTTTGGCGGCGCGGCGTGCTCGATCCGACGTCCAACGCGCAATTCGGTGAGGGCGGTGCCGGCACGTTCTCCGATGGCAAGCTGCACAGCGGCATCAGCGATGCGCGCCACCAGGGGCGCAAGGTGCTGACCGAGTTCGTCAGGGCCGGTGCGCCAGATGAAATCCTCTACGTCGCGAAGCCGCACATAGGCACGTTCCGATTGGTCACCGTCGTCGAGAACGTGCGCGCGGAGATCGAGGCGCTCGGCGGCGAATACCGCTTCGGCACGAAGGTCATCGATCTCGACATCGCGGACGATGGTAGCGGAAAGCGCCACGTGCGCGGCGTCGTGCTGGAAGATGGCAGTACGATAGAGACCGATCATGTCGTGCTCGCCATCGGGCACAGTGCGCGCGATACTTTCGAGATGCTGCACGCGCGCGGCGTGACGATCATTCCGAAGCCCTTCTCGATCGGCTTGCGCATCGAGCATCCGCAATCGCTGATCGACCGATGTATGTTCGGGCCATCTGCTGGGAATCCAATTCTAGGCGCGGCGGACTATCATATCGTCCATCACGCCAGTAACGGCCGCTCGGTCTACAGCTTCTGCATGTGTCCGGGCGGAACCGTCGTCGCGGCGACCTCCGAACCGGGCTGCGTCGTGACGAACGGCATGAGCCAGTATTCGCGTGCCGAGCGCAACGCGAATGCGGGCATCGTCGTCGGCATCACGCCGGATGAGGACTATCCATGCGGACCGCTTGCAGGGATTGCCTTTCAGCGCCTCTGGGAAAAGAAGGCATTCGAAGCCGGTGGCAGTACGTACGCGGCGCCAGCTCAGCGCGTCGGTGACTTTCTCGCCGGCCGCGCGTCGACGTCACTCGGAGATGTCGTGCCGAGCTACAAGCCGGGCGTCACGCCGAGCGATCTTGCGCAATGCCTGCCCGAGTTCGCAGTGACGGCCATCCGCGAGGCGCTGCAGGCCTTCGACAAGCGCATTCCCGGTTTCTCGATGGCTGACGCCGTGATGACGGGTGTAGAGACGCGCACATCCTCACCGATCCGCATTCCGCGCGGCGAAGACTATCAGAGCGTCAACACGCGCGGCCTCTATCCGGGTGGCGAAGGCGCTGGATTCGCCGGTGGCATTCTATCGGCGGGCGTCGACGGCATCCGCGTCGCCGAAGCGCTTGCGCTCAGTTTTGCCCTCAGTTCTGCCAAGGATTGAAGGCTGGCTCGGTCGTGGTCTTCCAAGACTTCTGATCTGCCGCTGCCGGCTGCTGCTTGGCAGGTACCTTCGCCGCGGGCCTCGCAGGCGCCGGTGTTTCGGCGCGCGGCATGGACCGGAGGCCAAGGCAGCGGACAAAAGCGTCCGAGTTCGCCATGCGTCCGCGCAGGCGCGAAGCGAGCACGGAGGTGATGCGTCCCGGCTCGCCGGCGTCGCGGGCAATAGGGTTCGGTAGCGTCGCGGCGAGCAGCGTTGCTTCGTGCGCGGTGAGACGCGAGGCCGGCTTGTCGAAGTGGTAGTACGATGCGGCCTCGGCGCCGAAGATGCCCGGCCCCCACTCGGCGATGTTCAAATAGACCTCGAGAATGCGCCGCTTGGGCCAGAACGCGTCGATCGTCAAGGCGACCGGGATCTCGATGGCCTTGCGGATATAGCTGCGCGACGACCACAGGAAGAGGTTCTTCGCCGTCTGCATGGTGATCGTGCTGCCACCGCGCGACTCGTTCATGGCCTCGTAGAGCGCGCCCCAGTCCACACCCTGGTGCTGGCAGAAGCGTGCATCCTCCGACGTGATGACTGCGCGCTGGAGAGAGGACGAGATGCTGGTGAGCGGCACCGGTGCATAGATCACCGGCTGGCCCGAGAGGCGCGTCGCTATCATGAGCGCCGAGCGCGGCGGATCGATCCAGCGGTAGGCGACGATCAGCGCCATCACGAGCACCGCGTAGCCGACGACGAGGCCCATCAGGATGAGAATTGTGCGGCGAATCCGGCGAGGCCACACCGCACGCGGCGTCGGTGCCATGGTCGACGTGGGAGGCGCCGGTACATCGAGAGTGGGCTGGCTTGCGGACGCGATGGAGGCGGCGACCATAGGCGCGGCTGCGAGCGGCGCCGCAGTCCGGGGTAGGGGCGGCGGACTGTTGGCGGGCTCCAACGAGGGTGGCGGCGCCTGCGGAGCAAGCGGCGCATCACCACTTTCGAGGCGAAGTTCGGGTGCGGGCACAGCCGCGAAGGCGGAGCCGAAGGCAAAGTCCGCTGTGCGCGAGGCGACAGGCATCACGCGCGGTAACAGCTCAGGTGCGGGTATCTCCGGCCAAGGCGCATCCGGCTGCACGGCCGCGGTCTCAACGCCCCATCCTTCCGTCGGCGCAGCTTCCGATTGCACGTCGTGCGGCTGGGGGGGCGCCACTGAAGGCGGCTCAAGGGCGGTCTCAAGTCCTGGCTCGATCGGGGACGCATCCGCGGGTTCCGTCGCCGGCTCGGCCCGAGTCTCGGCGACGGGTTCGATGGATCGCTCGACAGGTGACGCGGACGCCGGCTCGGCGGGCGGCGCTATTTCGGGATCGGGCACAGGTGCGGCCACAGGCTCTCTGGGCGGCCCCGTAAGGGGGACGGCATCAGGCGGCTCCTCGCCCGGTCCAGCAGGTGGGCCTCTATAGTCGCTCATGTTCCGTATTTAGCTTATGAAACGCTCGTGACGCCCCGAAGAGAGCATCATAAGAATGGCGCCGGAGCGGCGCACGTATCTAGCGGTTGGATGGTTCACAGGGAATAGGGCCAAGGAAGTAGAAATGGCTTTCGAGGAACGGCTGGGCGAGATCGCGGCGCTTGTGGAAATCCGCCTTGCCGCGCTGCTCGGCCAGGACACTCTGGGTGCGACACCTCCAGTGCTGGGCGGTGCCATGCGCCATGCCGTATTGGGCGGCGGCAAGCGCTTCCGGCCATTTCTCGTCATCGAGGGGGCGCGTGTGCTCGGCCTCCCCGATACGGCCGCAGTGGATGCGGCCTGCGCCATCGAGTGCCTGCACTGCTATTCGCTTGTGCACGACGATCTTCCGGCCATGGACAACGACGAGCTACGTCGCGGCCAGCCGACCGTGTGGAAAGCTTTCGACGAGGCGACCGGAATCCTCGCGGGCGACGCCCTCCTGACCTTCGCCTTCGAGTTGCTGGCTCGGCCGTCGACCCACGCCGATGCGGCCGTGCGGGCTGCCCTGGTGCTCGGCCTCGCGGGGGCTGGCGGCCCGGCTGGCATGGTCGGCGGACAGGTGATCGACCTCGCGTCGGAGAAGGGAGTGGCCTCAGGTCTGCACACACTCGACGGTGTGACCACGATCCAGCGTATGAAGACCGGCGCGCTCATACGCTTCTCGGCCGAGGCCGGCGCGATCCTGGCCAGTGCCGCGCCCGAGCATCGCCGTGCGCTCCGCACATACGGCGAGATCCTCGGCGCTGCCTTCCAGATTGCCGATGATCTCCTCGATGCCGAAGGCGATGCGCACGCGACCGGCAAGGCCGTCGGCAAGGATGCGGCGGCCGGCAAGGCCACATTCGTCACGGTGCTCGGCGTCGAGGGGGCCCGCTCACGGCTCGCCGAGCTGAACGCGGAAGCCCGTGCTTCGCTCGCGCCGTTCGGCAATGCCGCCGGCCATCTCATGGCTGCCATCGACTTCGTGAGCAGCCGGCGCGGCTGAGGGTGGATATGCTTTAGGTCCAATGCCATAGTGGACCCATCGGTCTCGCTAGATGGACCAGAGGCGAAGCTGGGAGGCAACGCTAGTGTGATGATCGAGAAATTCGCCAGATCTCGTGGTTCGGCATCGAGCGAATTTCTCGATCTGAATCACACGAGCAAATCTAAGATTCTAGTGTCCCTTTTGATTCCGAAGTTCGCTCGGGACACCAGCATCGAGGTTAAGCGAACTTCGGAATCGGGACACTAGCGCATGAATTTCACCGAGCACGCCGGCAAGGCCGTCCTGCGCGCCGCCGGCATTCCGACACCCGAAGGCATAGTGGCGCGCACACCGGAGGACGTGGCGGATGCCGCGCGCCGTATCGGCAAGTGTGTCGTCAAAGCGCAAGTCCCGACCGGCAAACGCGGCAAGGCTGGCGGCATCAAGCTCGCTGCGACGCCGGACGATGCCGCCAACCACGCGCGCGCGATCCTCGGCATGACGATCGGCGATCACAAGGTCGATCACGTGCTGGTCGATCCGCAGGTCAACATCGCGCGCGAGATGTATGCGGCTGTGCTCAACGATCCAGAGACGCAGGGACCGCTCGTTCTGTTCTCGCCTGAAGGCGGCATGGACATCGAGGACATTGCCGCCGAGCATCCGGACGCGCTGCTGCGGCTGCCCATCAATATCATCAAGGGTGTCGACGAGGAGGCACTTGCCGCGGCTGTACGGCGCTACGATCCGCCGGCCGCGAGCGCCATCACGGACATTCTCGTCAAGCTTTACGAGGCCTATCGCGCGAGCGACGCGGAACTCATCGAGATCAACCCGCTCGTCCAGATGCGCGACGGGCATTTCGTGGCGCTCGACTGCAAGCTGACCGTCGATGACAGTGCACTGACGCGCCAGGAGGCGCTGGCGCCAACGGGCACGCCCGACAAGACGACGGATCTTGAGGCGCGCGCCAAGGCGCTGCACCTCAAGTACATCGAACTCGACGGTGAAGTCGGCGTGCTCGCGAACGGCGCCGGCCTCACCATGACGACCATGGATGCGATCCGCCACTTCGGCGGTCAGCCTGCGAACTTCATGGAGATTGGTGGCGACAGCTACACGAAGGCCGTTCCGGCGCTGGAAATCGTGCTCGCGAACCGCAATGTGAAGGCGCTGCTCGTCAACTTCTGCGGGGCGTTCGCACGCACGGACGTCATGGCCGAGGGCGTGATCAACGCCTGGCTCCACCTCAAGCCGAAGATCCCGATCGTCTTCACGATCCACGGTACGGGCGAGGATGAAGCCATTGCCATGGTGCGCGATCGGCTCGGCATCGAGCCCTATGATCTCATGGATGATGCCGTGAAGGCCGCAGTCGCGGCGGCGAAGGGGGCGCGCGCATGATCATCGGCAGCAATGACACCGTGCTGGTGCAGGGCATCACCGGCAAGCAGGGCACGTTCTGGTCGGAGCGCATGCGCGACTACGGCACAAAGGTCATCGGCGGCGTCAATCCGCGCCGTGCCGGCGAGCGCCATCTCGATCTGCCCGTGTGGGCCTCGGCGCAGGATGCGGCAAAGGACCAGAAGATCGACGCGGCGGTAATGTTCGTGCCGCCGTTCGGCGTGAAGGAAGCCGCGCTCGACATTATTGCCGCCGGTATCCGCAAGATCGTCTGCCTCACCGAGCACGTGCCGGTACAGGACACGATGTACTTTCTTGCAGCGGCGCGCGAGCGCGGCGCGCGGGTAATCGGCCCGAACACGGCCGGGCTCGTGACGACAGGCGTGAATTTCGTCGGCTTCATGCCGGCCTTCAATGCGCGCGTGTTCCAGAAGGGCGATATCGGTGTCATCTCGCGCTCGGGTTCGCTCGGCACGCTGCTGTGCCTCAATCTCGTGCAGGCTGGGCTCGGCATTTCCTCGTTCGTCGGCATCGGCGGCGATCCGATCATCGGCACCACGACGCGCGATGCGCTCATCTCGCTCGACAAGGATCCGGCGACGAAGGCGATCGCGCTCGTCGGTGAGATCGGTGGTGCGATGGAGGAGGCGGCTGCCGAGTACGCGGCGAGCATGAAGAAGCCGGTTGCTGCGTTCATCGCGGGTGCCGCCGCGCCGCCCGGCAAGAAGATGGGCCACGCAGGCGCGATTGTGATGGGCGACCGCGGCACTTACGCGGGCAAGAAGGCGGCGCTGGAAGAGGCGGGCGTCACGGTCTGCGCGACGCCGAACGAGGTGCCGGGCGTGCTCAAGGCGCGGCTGAAGCGGTAACGTCAGCGCCTAAGGATGCGTTCGATTGCCGGGATGAGCTCATCGTAGTGCTCGATGACGGCGTCGGGCGCGAGATGGCGGACGTGCACATCCGTATAGCCGAACGTCACCGCGACGACCGGGATGCCCGCGGCCTTCGCCGTGTCGATGTCGGTCTTGCTGTCGCCAACCATGATCGCGCGCTTAGGGTCGCCGCCGGCCATGCGGATGGCGCCGATGAGGTGGTCCGGATGTGGCTTGCAGACGGGAAATGTGTCGCGGCCTGCCAGAGCGGCAAAGCGCTGTCGCAATCTAAGATCAGCGAGCAGCTGTTCGGACAGGGCGGCCTGCTTGTTCGTGCAGACGGCGAGGCGCGCGCCACGCGCGGTAAGCGTGTCCAGTGATGCCTCGAGCCCTGGATAGGGGTGGCTCGTCGCGGCGATGTTGGTGGAGTAGTAGGCGAGGAAGCGCTTCAGGTAGGCCGCACCCTCGTCTGAGGTTACCTCGCGTCCGTGAAGGCGGAAGCCTTCCTTGATCATCGCAGCGGCGCCGAAACTGATGGTCGGCCTTATGAGTTCCGGCGCGACAGGGGCCAAGTTGACGGCGGCGAGCACGTGGTTCGTCGCGGCGATGAGGTCCGGCGCGGTCTCGACGAGCGTCCCGTCGAGGTCGAAGGCTACCGTTAGATCCTGCATGAGCGGGTGTCCTTGAGGCGCTTGCTCATGCAAGCCAACTGCTGTAGTGTGAACAGAAAGAGAACATGCGCTTCCAGTCCGGTCGCTGCCAGGGCCACCCCTGCGGCGAGGATAGCGTGCATAAGCATCGCTTCGCCGCGAACCGTGACCGGTTAGCGCGTACTCTGTACTGGACGAATCGGGCTCCCGGAAGCCGGCGCAGCGGCGCGGCTGATGCCGTGCGCGAGCGCAGCTCGGGGGCCAAAGCAAAGGAGTGAGACTATGGCCGGTTCCGTGAACAAGGTGATCCTGATCGGCAATCTCGGTAAGGATCCCGAGATCCGTCGCACGCAGGACGGGCGGCCGATCGCCAATCTCAGGATTGCGACCAGCGAAAGCTGGCGCGACAAGAACTCCGGCGAGCGCCGCGAGAAAACCGAGTGGCATTCGGTTGTGATCTTCAACGAGGCCCTCTGCAAGGTCGTCGAGCAGTACGTGAAGAAGGGCTCGAAGGTCTACATCGAGGGGGCGCTGCAGACGCGCAAATGGCAGGACCAGCAGGGCCAGGAGCGTTACTCCACCGAGGTCGTCCTGCAGGGTTTCAATGCCGTGCTGACGATGCTCGATGGCCGTCCCGGCGGCGGTATGAGCGACAGCGCCCAGTCGGACTATGGTTCTGACAACGGCGGCGGCTACAATGAGCCTCCGCGCCGTTCGGGCGGTGGTGGTGGCGGCGGGAGCAAGGGCGGCTTCGACAAGAAGCTCGACGACGAAATCCCGTTCTGAGGCGGCAGCTGGCTTGGCGCGACCAAGTCCGGCTACGCGTTCCTCAGATGGCACGCGACAGCGTGGCCGTTGGCGCCCACTTTCAGCTCAGGCTTCTCGTTCGCGCAGAGGGGAAGCTGGCGGATCGGGCAGCGTGTGTGGAAGTGGCAGCCCGTCGGCGGGTTGATCGGGTTCGGCACATCCCCCTGCAGCATCACGCGCTTGCGCTTCACCGACGGATCGGGAATTGGCACGGCCGAGAGCAGCGCCTCGGTGTAGGGGTGCTTCGGGTTCGTGTAGAGGTCGCGCGCCGTCGCGACCTCGACGATGCGCCCAAGGTACATGACCGCGACGCGCGTCGAGATGTGCTCGACGACCGAGAGGTCGTGGGCGATGAACAGATACGTCAGGCCAAACTGCTCCTGCAGATCCTCGAGCAGATTGATGACCTGGGCCTGGATCGACACATCGAGCGCCGATACGGGCTCGTCGCAGACGATCAGCTTCGGCTCGACGGCAAGTGCGCGCGCGATCCCGATGCGCTGACGCTGACCGCCCGAGAACTCGTGTGGAAAGCGGCGCATGTGATCGGGCTGCAGGCCGACGCGCTCCAGGAGCTCGACGACGCGCGCTTCCAAGGCCTTGCGATCGGCTGCGAGACCGTGAATGACCAGCGCTTCGCCGATGATCGCGCCGACAGTCATGCGCGGATTGAGCGACGCGAATGGATCCTGGAAGATGATCTGCATGTCGCGGGCGACAGCGCGCAGGTCGCTCTTGCCCATCGCCGCAACATCCTTGCCTTCGAACAAGACCTCGCCCGAGGTCGGCTCGATGAGGCGAAGAATGCAGCGACCCGTCGTCGACTTGCCGCAGCCGGACTCGCCCACAAGTCCGAGCGTCTCGCCTTGCTCGATATGAAAGCTCACGCCATCGACTGCGTGCACGCGATCGACCACGCGCGAAAGCACGCCCCCGCGGATGGGAAACTGCTTGACGAGATTGTTCACGGTCAGCAGCGGCTTCGTCATCGGGAGTGCGGCTCCATGTCGGTCACTCTGGTGCAGTCGCTCATTGGGACGCTCATTAGGGCTCAGGCGCTGTCGTTCAGTCGTAGAGGATGCATGCGACCTTGTGGCCGGGCTCGATTTCGCGCAGTGGCGGTTGCGCCTTGGTGCAGTCCTCGCGGGCGAAGCGGCATCGCGCGGCGAAGCGACAGCCGGGCGGTGGTCTCAGCAGGCTCGGCACCGTGCCACCAATCGCTTCGAGCCGCACCTTCTGCGTTGCGGCAGTGTCGATGCGCGGGATCGAGCGGATGAGGCCCTGCGTGTAGGGATGGCGCGGCTTGGCGAAGAGCTGCTCGACGCCGGCTTCCTCCACGACCTTGCCGGCATACATCACGACGACGCGCTGCGCCGTCTCTGCGACGACGCCCATGGCGTGGGTGATCAGCATGATCGCCATGCCGAGCTGCGATTTCATATCCTGCAGCAGCTCGAGGATCTGGGCCTGGATGGTGACGTCGAGCGCCGTCGTCGGCTCGTCCGCGATCAGCAGCTTGGGATTGCACGAGAGCGCCATGGCGATCATCACGCGCTGGCGCATGCCGCCGGAGAACTGGTGTGGGTAGTCGTGGACGCGGCGTTGCGGATTGGGAATGCGCACGAGATTGAGCATTTCGATCGTGCGCTCGATCGCGGCCTTGCGACCGAGGCCTTCATGGCGACGCACGACCTCCGCAATCTGCTCGCCAACGGTGTAGACCGGGTTGAGTGACGTCATGGGCTCCTGGAAGATGATCGCGATCTCCTTGGAGCGAATATTGTCCATCTCCTGCGTGGGCAGCGGGATGAGGTCGCGGCCCTGCCAGAGGATCTGGCCGCTGACGAACTTGCCGGGCGGCATAGCGATGAGCTTGAGCACAGAGAGCGCCGTCACCGTCTTGCCGCAGCCGGACTCGCCGACGACACAGACGGTCTCGCCGCGCGAGATCGAGAGGCTCACGCCATCGACTGCACGCACCATGCCGTCATCGGTCTTGAAATGTGTCTCGAGACCCCGAATCTCGAGCAAAGGCTGGTCCATACCGTCTCCCCGATGCGCGGAATGAAGCGCGCTATTTGTGCATGGCCTCGAGCTTTTGGCCGTCCGGATCGTTCACGAAGGCTGCGTAGTAGATGGCATAGGACGCCGGCGCGCGGCTGGAGACCTCGACGCCAAAGGACAAGTGACCGAGCATCGAGCGGGAAGTGTTCGGCGGCGCGTCGGTCACGTCGGCCTCACAGAACGCGGCGGGGATCGAGGGCGTCGCGTAGTCCGTCGCCGATGAAGTTGATCGTCAGCACGGTCAGGAAGATCGCGGCGCCGGGGAAGAGCGCCCAATGTGGTGCGAAGTCGAGGTTGTCCTTGGCGTCGAACAGCAGGCGCCCCCAGGTCGGGATGTCGGGCGGGAAGCCGAGCCCGAGGAAGGAAAGCGTCGACTCCGCGATGATCGCGGCCGCGACGTCGATCGTGCCGGCGACGATGACCGGTCCGAGCGCATTGGGGAGGATGTGGCGCACGACCTGGCGAACCTTGGAGGCGCCGAGCGCGCGCGCCGCTTCGACGAACTCCTTCTCGCGCAGCGACAGGAACTGGGCGCGCACGAGACGCGCGACGGGCATCCATCGGAGCCCGCCGATTACGATCACGATCAGAATGAAGGTGCCGCCCTCAGGACCGAACGTGCCTTTGAGCGTATCGCGGAAGAGGTAGATGACGAGCAGCAGCAGCGGGAGCTGCGGAAGCGACAGAAAGAGGTCGGTGAGCCACATGAGTGCCGAGCCGACCCAGCCGCGCGACATGCCGGCGATCGCACCGATGATCGTCCCGACGAAGATCGCGACGAACATGGCGGCAAGGCCGACTGCGAGCGAGATGCGCCCGCCGTAGAGCATGCGCGCGAGCAGATCTTGGCCGAGATCATCCGTACCCAAGGGGTGCTTCCACGAGGGCCCCTGCAAGGTGGCGGCGAAATCGATCTGATTGATCGGGATACGCCAGAAGAACGGCCCGATCAGGATGGCGAGCACCATGAGGCTGAGAATGAAGGCGCTGATGACCGCGAGCTTGTGCCGGCGAAAGCGGCGCCACGCCTCGCGTGTCGGCGAGAACGTCGGCGCGCGCGTTTGCACGGGTGCAGCAGCTTCAGCGGAAGGTGATGCGAGGGTCGAGCCAGCCATACAGGATATCGGCGATCAGGTTGAAGAGGACGACGAGACAGGCGAACACGAACGTCACGGCCATGATGACCGGCGTATCGTTGGCGAGGATAGAGCTGATGAGCAGCGATCCGATGCCGGGGATGCGGAAGATCTGCTCGGTCACGATGGCGCCACCGAAGATCGCCGGCATCTGGAGGGCGACGAGCGTGACGACAGGGATGAGCGCATTGCGCACGACATGCTTGACGATGACGACCCGCTCGCCAAGGCCCTTCGCGCGCGCCGTCGTCACGTAGTCGAGGCGGATCACGTCGAGGACGGCCGAACGGACATAGCGCACGAGCGAGGCGCCCTGGAAGAGACCGAGCACGGCGATCGGCATGAGCGCTTGGCGGACATGCTCCCAGTACCATCGCCAGCCCACCGCCTTTATGTCCGCCTGATAGACGAACGGCAGCCAGTCGAGCCAGATGCTGAAGACGAGGATGAAGAGCAGGCCGGTGAAGAAGGTCGGCAGTGAGAAGCCGATGAAGGCAAGCGTGTTCGCGATCTGATCGAAGACCGAGTAGGGCCGTGTTGCCGCTATGACGCCGACCGGGATCGCGATCAGGAGCGCCAGAATCTGCGACGAGCCGATCACGAACAGTGTCACGCCAAGGCGCTGCAGTATGAGCTGATCGACGTTGATACGGCTGACGAAGGAGTAGCCCCAGTCGCCCTGGGCCATGGCCGTGATCCAGCGGACGTAGCGCACCGCCACTGGATCATCGAGGCCGAACTTGGCGCGCAGTGCCATCCGAACCTCGGGCGGCACTGCAGGATTTGTCGCGAGTTCCTCGAAGGGATCTCCTGGCGCGAGCGCCAGGACCGTAAAGAGCACCACGCTAATGCCGAGCAGGCTCGGAATGGCGATCAGAAGCCGGCGCAGGATGTAGTATCCCATCTGTTATTGCGTCCGTTCTCGAGTCCGAGCCTGTCGGTCGTCGCGCCTCACCCTTCCCTGTACCACCGGGCAATCGCCCACGTGTCGTTGTCCCAGCCGCTGATGTCCGCGCGCAGCGTCTTGGAGCGTGCGTGGGCGCGAGGACGATAGACGACCGGAATGATCACGCCGCGCTCTTCGCCAACGACGATGTCATTCATCCTGATGAACATCGCCGCCCGCTTCACGGGATCCAGCTCGCCCTGGGAGTCACGGAAAAGCTTGTCATACTCTTCGTCACGGAAGCGCGAGGGATTGCGGCCCTGCCACTTGTTCTCTTTGGTCGACGATTCCCACGAGCAGTACTGGTTCATGAACCGCTCGGCATCGGGCTGCGACATGGTCGTCGTGTACATCTGCATGTCGGCGTAGAACTTCGGATAGGTATCCGGGTTGCCCACATCCGAGGAGAAGAAGACCGATGCGACCACCGACTTCAACTCGAGATCGATGCCGGCCTGCTGGGCCGCCTGCTTTACGATCGCCTGGTTCTTCTGGCGCGGCGCGTTGATCGACGTCTGGTAGACGAACTTCAGCTTGACGCCGCCCTTCTCACGGATGCCGTCGGAGCCCTTCTTCCAGCCGGCCTTGTCGAGGATCTCGTTCGCCTTGGCGACATTGAACTCAAACTTGGTGTTCTTGGAGCGGAAGCGCTCCGGATTATTGAGGAAGTTCGCGGTCGCAACGCCTGTACGCCCGTAGATGTGATCCTCGACCGACTTGCGGTCGACGAGCAGCATCATGGCCCGGCGCACGGCGGCGTCCGAGAACGCGGGATGCTTGGTCTTGAGGCTCGAGCGCTCGCCATCGACTTCTGTCCAGGGATCGGTGGTGTTGAGCTGGATGAACTCGATGTTGCCGCCAGGGACAACGTGGACCTCGCCCTTGCCGCCGGTTTCGAGGCGCTTCAGGATCGCGTCCTCGACCTGCATGTTCCATGCATAGTCGTACTCGCCCGTCTGCAGTACGGCACGCGCGGCGGATACAGCGTCACCGCCGCCCTTCAGCTCGAGCGTGTCGAAGTAGGGCTGGTTCGCAACGTGATAGTCCGGATTAGCCTCAGCCCGGATCATGTCGCCCGGCTTGAAGTCGACGAACTTGAAGGCACTGGTGCCGACCGGCTTGAGGTTGGTCGGGGCCTCGCGGGACTTCGCGCCCTTGTAGTCGACGAAGAGGTGCTTCGGAATGATCATGCCGGCGTTGCCGACGAACGCATCCGCCCAGAACGGCGTCGGCTTGTCGAAGGTGATGCGGACGGTGAAGTCGTCGACCTTCTCGACCTTGATGTCCTTATACGTGCCGCTCCAGACGGTGGCCGTGGCGGGGTCTGCGTTGAACTCCCAATTGAAGACGACATCGTCTGCCGTGAAGGGCTTGCCGTCGTGCCACTTCACGCCTTGCTTGAGCTTCCAGATAACCGACTTGCCGTCCGCGGCGAGACCGCCGTTCTCGCGGCTCGGGATCTCGGCCGCGAGTGCGGGGAAAAGGTTGCCGTCCGCGTCCCAGCCAGCGAGCGGCTCATAGAAGATGCGCGAGCCGTCCTGATCCTTTGTGCCCGTTGCGAAGTGGGGATTGAGGAGTGTCGGCGCCTGCCACCAGAGGATCCGCAGCGCACCGCCGCCACCGCGCTTCGTCGGCTTATAGTTGAACTTCGTGTCGGCGCGCGCGACGCCAACGAAGTCGAGCATCTGGCTGGCCATCGGCGCAGTCAGCCCGAGCGCCAGCATCCGATTGACGAAGGAGCGGCGTGTGAGCTTGCCGTCCTTCACCTTGTCGATCAGTGCACGCAGCTCATGCTCTTTCATGGGGATCACTCCAGCGGTGTTGAGTTTGCCCGTTTAGCCGAGCAGGCGCTCGGCACGGTGTGACGGTTGTCTTCTTGTATGCCATCAAATCAGCCCGGCCCGGATCGGTCAATGAGGCTCGGTGGGACAAGCTTATTGTGGAGTGCACTTTCTCTCCGCTAGATTTGCCGGAAGAAACGGCGACTGCAGCGCGCAAAAGAAGCATCTCCAGGGAGGCGCATTATGGTTTCAACGCTGGGCGAGGTCCTACCCTTTGCTGCACGACGCTATGGCGATCGTACGGCTCTGATCATCGGCAGCGATCAGCTCACGTATCGGCAGCTTGATGAAGCCTCCAATGCATTCGCGAACGGACTTGTCGGTGCGGGCGTGCAGCCCGGCGATCGTGTGACTTTGTACGGACCGAACGCCATCGAATGGATGGTCGCGTACTTCGCGATTGCGAAGACCGGCGCAGTGGTCAATCCGATCAACGTGATGCTGACGCCGACCGAGGTCTCGTTCATCGTTCAGGACTCCGGCGCCCGAGTCATTGTCGCCTCGGCGGACAAGGCCGAGCCCCTCATGAGCCTCAGGGGGAAGGGCGAACTGACGGAGATCGTCACCTGGGGCGGAACACCGCCGACCGGCGCTATACCCTTCGATCTCTGGCTCCAACTCGGGGCGGCGCGCTTCGATGCCGTGCGGCGTTTGCCGAAGGACGTGGGCGCGATTTGCTACACCTCCGGCACGACGGGGCATCCCAAGGGCGCCGTTCAGCAACACCGCTCGATCGTTACCGCCGCCTACGCCGCAGCAATGATGAACACGCGCACGGCGGGCGATACCATCGTGTCGCCACTGCCTTCTCCGCACGTCTATTCGAGCTGCGTATTTAATGCGGCCTTCCTCGTCGGCGCGAAGATGGTCATCCTGCCTCGCTTCAGCGAAGAAGGCATGTTCGCCGCCATTCAGGAACACCGCGCGACGATCATCGATAGTGTTCCGACGGCCTATTACTACATGCTCGCCCACCCGAAATTCGAGCGTTACGACCTCTCCTCGCTGACCCGATGCACCGTTGGCGGACAGACGCTGCCGGTGGCGAAATCGCTCGAATGGACGGAGCGCACGGGTGCGCCGGTGCTCGAGCTGTGGGGCATGACCGAGCTTGCCGGCGCCGCGACGTTTAATCCGTTCTACGGCATCAACAAGCCGGGCACGATCGGCGTGCCGATCCCCGGATTTTCCTGCAAGATCGTCGACGTCACCGATGCCGAGAAGGAGATGCCGGCTGGCGAGCGTGGCGAGCTGATGGTCAAGGGCCTCATGGTCATGGACGGCTACTACGGCAACGAGGCGAGCACACGCGATACCCTGCGTCCGGATGGCTGGATGCACACGGGCGACATCGCGACCGTCGACGAGGACGGCTACTACACGATCGTCGATCGCAAGAAGGACATGATCCTGACGGCCGGCTTCAACGTCTATCCGGCCGAGCTCGAGCGCATTCTATGCGGACATCCCTCGGTGGCACTGGCGGCTGTGCGGGGCGTGCCGGACGAGGCGAAGGGCGAGTTGGCCAAGGCCTATGTGATGCTGAAGCCCGGCGCGGCGGCAAGCGGCAGGGAGCTGGCCGACCACTGCCGCAAGCATCTCGCAGCCTACAAGATCCCGCGCGGCGTTCAGTTCGTGGACAGCGTCCCGATCACGTCTTCGGGCAAGATCATGCGCCGCCTGCTCTCGGATATCGACGACGGTCGCGTCGTGCTCGACGAGGTGGCTGTCACGCGACCGGGCTGAGCGCGGCGGTGACCTACTTCCCGCCGCCTCGCCGCGACGTGCCGGCGAAGTAGCCGAGCCACGACCAGCCCGCGCCGAGGATGAAGGAGAGGACGAAGATTCCCGGAAACAGCCTCGGGTGATCGGGCGAAAGCCCGAGCTTCATGATGAGCCACGCGAAGGCCACGCCCGCGACGCCCGCGGCGAACGCACCGACAATGATCTTCTGTGGCTGATCGGCAAATCGGCCGATGAGATAACCGGCCACGATTGTGCCGGGGTTCATCACCGCGTGGGTGATGATCTCGATCAGGTCTGGCGGAATATTACGAAACATGAGCACCGGGCTCCTCGGTGCGCGTCAGGTCTTGTTGGCCTTGGCCGCGATCTCGTCCTTGAGCTTCTCTTCCTCATACTGAATGAACCACCCGACCATCTGCCGCCAGAGTGCCTCGCACATATCGGGCGGGATGCCTTTCTCCTCGGCGAGCTTGCGCACGCGGTCGAACACCTGCTGGTTGCGCCAGGGTACGTTGGCTTCCTGGTTGAGGCCGAGCTTGATCTGCCAGGCCCGCTCGACGTAGCCGAAACGCTCGGCGATCATGCTGACGAGCATCTGGTCGCAACGGTCGATCTCGACGCGCACCTCGGATAGATCCTTGCAATCCTGGGGCGGGCGTCCTGTCGGGGCTGTGCTCATTGCGGCCTCTTGCTTGATCATTGCATGTCGGAAAATGGAGCCGCCGATGCGCCCGGCCCTTACGGCAACGCGCGCATCGGCGGTCAAGGGACTTACTTCTTGGCCGAACGCTCGGCCAGCACCTTGCGGGCGATGCGGAAGCATTCAACGCCAGCCGGGAAGCCCGCGTAGATCGCAATCTGGTGAAGGATGGCTTTCAACTCGTCCTGGGTCACGCCGTTGTTGAGGGCGCCGTTCAGGTGAAGCTCCCATTCGTGCATACGCCCGAGGGAGGCGAGCATGGTGAGATTCATCATGGAGCGGGTCTTCGGGGGGATCGTCGCATCGCCCCAGATCTTGCCCCAGCAGAACTCGTTCAGCATGTCCTGGAAGTCAGCATTGAACGCGTCCGCGGTCGAAAGGCTCTTCTCGACGTATTCTGCGCCAAGCGTCGCCTTGCGTGCCTTGAGACCCTTCTCCCACAACTCGCGATCCATATTCTTCTCCCGGAGTTTCCTCGCCCCATCGCCATTGATGTGGCCCGGGGGCGACTTTTGACACCCTTTGGCCCAGGCCTCAAGCCGTCGTGCGGAAGCGCATCTCTGTTGCGCTCTGATCACAATTGGCGGCGCTGACCCAAGATGCCCCAGGGTTCGCCCCGATGCCGCCAGAATGTGCGCATCATTACGTGACCATTGGGTGGGATACGGGTGCCGGCTGGGTTACAGGCGGCCTGACTATTTCGAGAGTGTGATTGGGTGATGCGTAGCCTACCCGTATTCATCATTGCTGCACGACGAACGGCCATCGGACGGGTCGGCGGCCTGCACCGGCAGCGCCGTGTCGAGGATCTGTCTGCGCTCGTGGTCGAGGCGGTTCTGCGGGACGTCGGTGTCGACGCCGGAAAGGTCGACGAGATCATCGTCGGCAACTGCACGGCCGGCGATAACCCCGCGCGTCTCATAGCGCTCGCTTCGGGCCTATCCGTGCGAGCAGCAGCGGCGACCGTCGACCAGCAGTGCGCCTCCGGCCTCGAGGCGATCCTCTCCTCCGCGCGGCGGATTGCGGCTGGCGAGGCAGAGATCGTTGTCGCTGGCGGAGTCGAATCCCTTTCGACCGCACCGTGGCGCATAGCCAAGCCGCGCAGCCTCTTCCAGACACCCCATTTCATCCGGCCAGAGCCAACCGATGCTTCGCCCATGGCGGAGCATGTGCCGATAATCTCCTGCGAGAAGTTGGCGCTGCGTCTTGGCATCTCGCGCGCCGAGCAGGATGCCTGGACCCTGGCATCGCATCGCAAGGCTGACGATGCCCGAGAGGCGCGCCGCTTCGTCGGTGAAATCGTTCCGCTTCGTACGACGACGGAAGAGGCGCGCGATCAGAGCGCCGTCGGACCCGATGCTGACGACCTCGACGATCTGGAACCGATCGTCGGCGATATGGGCACGCTTACGCCCGGCAACATCAGCACGCTGCATGACGGCGCAGCCTTCGTGCTCGCGGTTTCGGAGGCCGAATGGGAACGGCGCGGTCGCCCGCCGGCACTGAGGCTCGTCGCCAATGCTGCCCTCGGCGTCGAGCCGGGTCTCGAAGCGGAGGCGCCAATCGCGGCCGTGCAGAAGCTCTATGGCCGCATCGATGGTCTCGATCGGGGTGCCATTTCGCTTTTCGAGTTGAGCGAGGCGTCGGCCGTGCAGGCGATCGCACTCGGCCGCCAACTTGGTCTCGATGAGGCGAAGATCAACCCGGACGGCGGGGCCGTTGTCCGCGGCCATCCGCTCGGCGCGGCGGGTGCGGTGCTCGTGACGCGGCTGTTCTCCCGGCTCATCCGCAACGACGTTACGCGCGGTGGCCGTTATGGCGTGGCGGCACTCGGGGCCAAGGGTGGACTGGGTCTTGCAGCGCTGTTCGAGCGCACCTGAGTCGGCTGACGCCCGTTCGTCCCATCACAGTACCGCCCCAGTGCAGGCACCCGCAGGCCTCATTCTCGGCGTGAATTCGCCGCCGGACGTGGTTAATGTTCCGCGCGAGGGCAACGTGCACGTGTGTGCAGGTTCGGGCGGAGTGGTGGATGGCGAACGTTGATGTGGTCGCGATCTCGCGGTGGTTGTCGTCGTCCGAGTTTCTTTGGAACGCCCTTGTTCTGATCGGTGTGCTCGTCGCGCTGAGAGTGGCCGCGCAGATGCTGCGGGGTGGGGTTTCCGAGACCATCAAGAGCGCTTTCACGACGAACTGGCAGCTCACGGTCCTTGCCACCAGCGCCGTCCTTCTCTCGATTGCCTCCGGCCATCGTACCTGGGACGGCATGAGCCAGTTCACGGGCGACTCCGTGATGTCGGCACTGATTACAGCCGGCATCCAGGGCGTCATGCTGATCATCGCCTGGCTGATCGGTGAAAGTTTCGCCGCCGGTCTTGCCTCGGGCCGAGCCAAAGCTGCGCATGGGATCGTCCGCCGGGTTTCTGGCGGCATCGCCGGTCTTGTCGTCGGTGGGATCATCTTCGCCGCCGCGGCGGTGCTCGCCGCGCTCTATCTCGGCCTCATCGATCCAAGCCGCCCGGTCTGGGGCTTTGCCGCTCAGGACAAATTCGTACAGCAGGTGGCGTTCGTTTCCGTGGCCGTGATGCTCATCGGGCCGCTCTTCATGGCGCGCAGCGGTGGCATCATCGGCGACTACGCCAATGGCCTCCGTATCATCCTCGGCAATGCCGTTCTGTGGGTGATGTTCCTCGCCTGCGCGGGAACGAGCGTCTTCTTCTCGTACATCTCGCTCTTCGACTCGATCTTCCCGGCGGCTGAGCGCGTGCGCGCCGCCGAGATCCGCGCGATCAATCAGGTATCCGGCATCGTCTCCGATATCGGTGAGACGGCGACCCGGCGGCGCATCACCGAGGCCGAGGCGCTCTTTAAGTCTGAGGCCTGGGCATCTTACGAGCGCGAGCTCGACAAGGCCGCGCGTCTCGCCTCGAGCGCGCCTGACAAGATCCGCGAGGAGATGGTGCGCGCGCTCCGAGATCAGGAGAGCCGCATCGCGCGTCTCGAAGAGCAGCGTGCCAACGCTTCCGGCGGGCAGGCCGGTCTCGCGCAGCGCAAGACGGCACTCAGCGAGGAACTCACCCGCCTGACGGCCGAGCGGCCCGAGGTTGCGGTTGCCGTGCAGGAGCAGAAGGCTGTCGTCAGCGGCATCGAGAAGCGGCTCGACGAGCAGCGCGCGAAGGTGATGGCCGAGGAGAAGGGCGTCGAAGGCTCGGGGAAATCGGGCCGCGGCCAGTTCTGGCGCGCCGCGCGTGACGAAGAGGGCAAGATCCAGGCCGAGATGCAGGTCGCGCGCGAGCGGCTGAAGGGCCACGAGACGCGCCTCACCGGCATCGATCGTCGTATCGCGACGGCGCGCGCTGAGGTCGCGCAGATCGATGGCGATCTCGCCAAGCTCATCGGCGAAGCCGAGACAGCGCAGCGGATGATCGCGGTCGCTAAGACCGCAGGCACCGGCGACCGACAGGAAATGACGGATCCCTCTGCGACTGCAGCGGCACTCGAGCGCGAGCGCCAGAATTTCCGCCAGAAACCTGAGCAGGCGACGCTTGCCAGTCTACAGTCGATTTGCACGACCCTGCAGGGCGTGAGCATGAAAGTTGCGTCGTTGCGCAATGAAGCCGCGGCTATCGATTGTGATCCCAAGCAGGCGACTGAGGCTGCGGCACCGGTGTTTGCGCTCAATGCGGGCCTTGCCGCGTACGCGCAGAACTGCGCAGGTGGTGACCGCTTGCCGCAGACGAGCGGCACGGACGGCTTGCTCACATTCGGCCGCAAGTGCCTGCAGGACTCAGGTCTCGCTTCTCGTGAGGCTGCTCCGCTCGCAGCGCGCTTCTCTGCACTTGATCTCTCGCGTGACGACAAGGCACACAAGTTCGTCGTCAGCGCCAATGCCTTCTCTGACGGTAACCGCCTCGCCTACATAGCGCTCGCCATCGCGATCGGCATCGACTCGTTGATCCTCATGGCGGCGCTGTTCGGTGCTGGCGCCGTGCGCTCGCCGCTGACCGACCTCGATGGCGTCAACGACCTGACACCCGAGCAGCTAGAGGCGGCGATCGACGCGACGCTCATGCAGACGGCCGAGCCGGCGCGCACGCTCTCGGCGCTTCTCCAGGCGCAGCGGCCGATCGCGGGGACGGGCGGATACACGTCGGAGATCTGGATCGACGATCATGATCCGCTCGCCGACGACATGCGCGCCGTGCTGACGGCGGGCGCTTCTATTGGTGCCGTGCGCCCGTTCGGCGATGGCCGCACGCAGTTCCAGATCAAGACTGGTCTCTCGCGCTATATCGCCATCGCGCAAAAAAAGAAGTGGCCGAAGAAGAGCGAGGAAGCCGCGCGTCGCGATCTGCTGAAGGTACTCGGCGTAGCTCTGCTGCCGCAACCGAAGGAGAACGCCGAGGCGGTGATCGAGGAACTGCATCCAATATCGGATGTTGCTGGGTTCGCTGCTGAGGTAAACGTCAACACGCTCATCGACAACTCGCGGCTGCGTTTGGTGCGCGGCGTGTTGGGGGCAGGCGCGACGGTTTCGGGTGCCGTGCTGCGCGATCAGCGGAACGACGCCCGCTATTATGTGAGCAGCGACTTCTATCGCACGCTGCTTCTCATGCGTGCTGGCGAGTTCGGCGGCAGGGGGCCATCACCGGCCGCGATCCAGGATCAGCGTCGCGTGCAGGCAGGCGGTGCGCTGCGCGAGGAGCAGCTGCAGCTCTCCAGTGGCGATCCACTGCCGCGTGGCCTGACGCAGCGGATCAGCAGCTTATCGCATGCGCCCGCTCAGCCAGCCGTGAGGGATCTTGCGCTTGCGGATTGCATCGACGGATTAGTCGAGCGTCTTGGCATGGATGCGGATTTTGAACTGATCCGCTGGCTTGTCGAAGATGCCGAGCAACGCCCCAAGAGCGCAGGGGATGCCCTCGAGAAGCTGATGACAACGCGCACGGTGCTCGGTGATCAGCTCAGGATCCTGGAGAAGTCGCATAAGGACCAGCTCGATCGCGAGACGGAGCGGTTCGAGCGCGAGATGGGGCATGGCGATGCGAAGCGCGCGCAGACGATCGGCGACGCTGCCAATGCCGTCCACAATACTCTGCCGATCCTTATGCTGCTTCCTGGCGGGGCGTTCGAGATGATGCTCCGCCAGTGCCTCGAAGAGCTCGACGCTGCCGGCGCTGCTGACAATGGCCATCGCGATGTCGATCACCGCCTGCAGAAGCACCTGCGGAGGCTCTCCAACGATCTCGCCCAGCAGGACAGAGCTACCCACGAGTCGTGGGGATTGGTTGGGGACTTGCTCGCGAACTACGACGAGCAGCGTCCCACCCTCTCGGTCGTTGGCGGCGGGGCCTGATCAACACTTCAGCAAGTCCGCACATTGGACCTGCAGACACCGACTCCACCTATAAGGGACGCCGCCAGTATCGGCGCCTACCAGGGTCGCGAGCCATAGTAGCTGTGACTATAGCCGTAGCTTCCGAGATAGCCGTAACTCCCGCCAAAATTATTGAAGTCCCAGACGCGATCTGCGTAGCGCTCGCCAGCAAAGCCGTAGACTCTGCGGCCATAGCCGTAGCTTGGGCCGCGATAGACGTAGTTTCGGCCGCGATAGCGGTAGTTTCCGCCACGATTGCCGTAGTTTCGGTCACGATAGCGGAGGTCGTATTGCACTTGCTGAACGTGGTTGTCGGCCGCAATCGAAGCTGCCGACGGTGAAAGCGGCGCCGCGGAAGTGCTCGCTGCTCCAATGCCGACCATCGCTACGCTTACCAATCCGATTGAAAATAGATGTCTCATGGCCATCACCTTTCGAGCTGGTAGGGGCCGACTGCTGCAATAGTCGGACTACTGATGCTTGGCATATTGGCGGCGCGACCGAAATGAGGGCGTCAGAAAATGCTTAAGAGAGAGCGCGTTACAAATTCTTGTAGTTTTTGGAAGTAAATGAAAAAGCAGGGTTTCGCCCTTGACGGCGGCGCCCTGCTTGCCACATCTGCGTGGCATCGCCGTTGTCTTGCGGGATCAGCAACTCGTGGGCGATGAAGAACAGGGTAATCCGATGACGACGTCAGCGGCCCGCCGGGCCACGATCGACCGCCAGACGAAGGAAACGCGCATCTCGGCGAGCCTCAACCTCGATGGGACGGGCGCCTACGACATTGCGACCGGCGTCGGTTTCCTCGATCACATGCTCGAGCAGCTCGCTCGCCACTCCCTGATCGACATCGAGCTCAAGGCCGAGGGTGACCTCCACATCGACTTCCACCACACGGTCGAGGACTGCGGGATCGTGCTGGGTCAGGCGCTCGTCAAGGCGCTCGGCGACAAGCGCGGCATCACACGCTATGCGAGCGTCCATCTCCCCATGGACGAGGCGATGACGCGCGTCGCGATCGACGTCTCCGGCCGGCCATATCTCATTTGGGACGTGACCTTCTCGCGCCCGAAGCTCGGCGAGATGGATACCGAGCTCTTCCGAGAGTGGTTTCAGGCCTTCGCCCAGAATGCCGGCATCACTCTGCACGTCGCCAACCTCTATGGCGAGAACAACCACCATATTGCCGAGACGTGCTACAAGGGGCTTGCCCGCGCGCTCCGGGAGGCGATCGCAATCGATCCCCGCCAGGAGCAGCGCGTTCCCTCGACCAAGGGTACGCTCTCAGTTTGAGCGCTTGGCCTCGGGGCTGCACGCGAGGAGTTGAGCGTTGCGCGTCTACACCGTGCATGAAGCTAAGGATCCGCCCTCGGACCGGCTCGACCGCGCCGAGGCCTTGCGCTTCGTCCGCGACGGCTTCTCGTGGACCGCGGCGATTTTCGCTCCGCTCTGGCTGCTCCTGCGCGGCTTCTGGCTGGCCCTGTTCGCTTACATCGTCGTAGTTGCGGCCCTTGTGTTCGGTCTGCGCGCACTCGGTGTCAGCGACGAGGTGAGCTCGCTCGTCTTTCTCGCCCTCCACATTCTGATCGGTTTCGAGGTCGACACAATCGAGCGCTGGACACTGCGGCGCAGGGGCTGGGAAATGATCGGCACTGTTGCCGGCCGCGATGTCGCCGAGTGCGAGCGACGTTTCTTCGATTCCTGGCTGCCGGATCAGCCGATGCTGCGCCCTGAGACGCTTTCGGTCTCGCAGATCACGGGCAGTGGTGAGGCATCGATGCCGCTCGGCGGTATTCGGCGCGATACCGGGCGCGTCGGCGGCTGGCGATCGGCCTTTCCTTTTGGCGCGCGGCGGTGAATAAGGCTGCCATGCCGCGCACAACCATCATCGACTACGGCTCGGGAAACTTGCACTCGGCGCTGAAGGCCTTCGAGCGGGCAGCGCGCGAGGGCAGCGTGGGCTGCGAAATCGTGCTGACGTCGGACCCGGATGTAGTGGCGTCGGCGGATCGCGTCGTGCTGCCGGGGGTCGGTGCCTTCGCAGATTGTTATCGGGGTCTGCACCGCGTCGATGGAATGCGTGATGCGCTCGAACTCGCTGTGCGCAAGAAGGGCCGGCCGTTCCTCGGCATTTGTGTGGGCATGCAGCTCATGGCGAGCCGAGGTCTCGAGCACGGCGTCCACGAGGGGCTCGGCTGGATCGGTGGCGAGGTCGATGCGATCCGCCCGTCCGACCCCGCTCTCAAGATCCCCCACATGGGGTGGAATACGTTGGATGTCCGCCGGCCCCACCCGCTTCTTGCGGGCATCGCGACCGGCTCAGAGGGGTTGCACGCCTACTTCGTGCACTCCTACCACCTGACGCCGGCCGATCCTGCGGATCTCGTGGCGGTGACCAACTACGGCGGGCCGGTCACGGCCATGGTTGCGCGCGATAATCTTGCCGGGACCCAGTTTCATCCCGAGAAGAGCCAGCGCCTCGGTCTCGCGCTGATCGCGAACTTCCTCAACTGGCAGCCCTGAGCGGCGTCGGCTCGTCCAGCACCTCACCCTGCGGGAACGCGGCATCGGCGGGCGCCGGGAACGCGACGACGTTGCTCGCTGCAGCGTCCTCGTCACGGCGGCGGCGACGGAACCAGCGCAGACCGGTGTTGCGGAAGGCGGCTTCCTCGCGCACAGCCTGAACGAGCAGGCCGTCGTGCTCGTCGAGGAGGCGCGCCAAGCGGCCCTCGATCGTGTCCTGGCTCGTGTCCGTACGAAGGTACCAGACATTGGCGAGCGGGCGCGCCCAGGCCTCGCCGAGAGACATGATCGCGTCTGCGAGGTAGGGCTGGTTCATGGCGGGATTGGCGAGGTCGTAGGAGACGAGGTAGGTGCGCATGGCGGGGGTCCGTTGCCTTCTGCGTCAAGGGTGAGAACGTAGAAAGAACATGCGCTGATTCGGCCGTTTGGTCGATCAGAAGTTTATCGTTTGTTCTCGTGCGCGCAAGCTGTTCGCACGGCTCGCCAGCGCGGCTTGCTCTAGTCGCTCGCGTGACTGACTTTACTGCCGTCCTGGCGCACTTCCTGGACGACCTGAAAGCCCTCGAACTGCGACGGCCCGGCGACGAGCGTCTGCGTGCTTTCGTTGCCTGCGCGAGCGTGCGCCTTTCGGAAGGCCTCGGATTTTGTCCAGCCGACGAAGTCCTCGTAGCTCTGCCAGATCGTGTGCGAGGCATAGAGTTGAACGTCGTCGTGCTCGGGCCCGCGCAGCAGATGAAAGGCGACGAAGCCTGGAACCTCGTGGAGATAGCTGTCGCGACTCGTCCAGACCTTCTCGAAGTCCTTCGCCCGCTCCTTGATCACGCGAAAGCGGTTCATGGCGATGTACATCGTTTGCTCCTTGGGTCCTATGCCTCCCCGGGGCAAGTTGGCGATCTGCCAAGGATAGCATGAGGATCCGGCCGCCAGGGACACGGGCGGGGCCTGCGGTTTCGTGGCACACGCATTCTTCTTGACCATTCGAGTCAAGTATATGAAGGATGCCGTATGGAATGTTCTGGAGAGTGCTTGGAGATGACTTCGCAGGGTCCCGAAGGGGCTCAATCTGGTGCCGGGGGGCCTCCCCGCAGCCAGGAGCCGATACGGATCGAGCTTGCCGACCTGCTTCACGGGCGGCGCGAGGCCATCATCGTGCACAACGGGGCAGATTATCGCCTGCGCGTTACGTCGAACGGCAAGCTCATCCTGACCAAGTAGCGGGGGGTTGTTCTCCGTGGCACTAGGCTTCGTTTAGGCCTGTCTCGCCAAGGGGCTGTAGGTGCGGTAGATATGCGCGGCTGGCCTCCAAGTCACGGTCTGGCCGGCACGAATGGAAGGCAACGTAGGCAAACTCGGATCAGTCGAGGCTCTGGCACCATGCGGCTCAACAAATCGACCGGCGATGCCATCCGGATCCTGATTGCCTGCGCCCGCGCGGAAGGCGCGCTGGTGAAGGTCGTCGATCTCTCGTCATCGCTCGACATCACCATGCAGAACGTCTTCAAGATCGTGCACATTCTCTCGCGATCAGGGCTGACGGCAGCCGTACGTGGACGCCACGGCGGTATCCGCCTGAGCCGGCCTGCCGACGCGATCTTCATCGGTGATATCGTGCGCGCGATGGAAACGACCGAGCCTGCGCTGGATACCGGTGCGGGCGTGACGCGTGTGCTCGATGATGCGCTCGAGGCCTTCATCGCCGTACTCGATCGCCATTCGCTGACTGACATGGTCGCACGCGAGGCCTCCAGCGTGACGGACAGCGCAAAATCCGCATCGCGCAGTGGACGCGCGCCTGCAAAATCACGTGGCAAATCGTCTCGCAAGCCGTTGCAGTCTACTCCCGCGCGCTCTGTACGCGTCGAGCGACCAGGGCGCGCGTCGCCGCCAAAATCGTGATGTGCGAGGGGCTTCGCGGCGTCTACGTCCAATCGCCGCGTAGCACTTTATATTTAGAAGAATTCCAATCGCTTAAGTGATTGATCCCGCCCCTTGACAGGCGCGCGTGCGCAGGTATTTCTCTACCCATACAGTACAGTTTTAACTGCTCAGACCCGGGGCCTTGACCCCCGAGACACTGGAGCCTGACATGAGTCTGCCCGCCTCCTTGGGCGCATTGGCTGCGGCCCTCGCGCTTTCTTCTCTGACCATGAGCGCCGCTTCGGCCGCCGATAAGGTCAACATCTACTCCTACCGCCAGCCGCAGCTCATCGATCCGCTGCTCAAGGCCTTCACGGCCAAGACCGGCATCGAGACCAACATCATCTTCGCCAACGCGGGCCTCGAGGAGCGCATTCAAGCCGAGGGCGCCAACAGCCCCGCGGATGTGCTGTTCACCGTCGACATCGGGCGACTGACCGAAGCCAAGGAGCGCGGCATTACGGCCGGCGTCAACGTGGCGGACGTCAAGGAGCTTGCCGCCATCCCGGCCAACTTCCGCGATCCTGAGGGCCACTGGTTCGGCCTGACGCTGCGCGGGCGCGTGATTTACGCCTCCAAGGAGCGCGTCAAGCAGGATGCCATCACGTATGCCGAACTCGCCGATCCCAAGTGGAAGGGCAAGATCTGCACGCGCTCCGGCCAGCACGTCTACAACGTGTCACTGATCGCCTCCGTGCTCGCTCACAAAGGTGAGGCGGCCACGGAAGCATGGCTCAAGGGTGTGCGGGACAACCTTGCACGCAAGCCCGCGGGCGGTGACCGTGAGCAGGTGCGCGACGTCCAGGCCGGCCTCTGCGACATCGCGATCGGCAACACCTACTACATGGCCGCGATGCTCAAGGATCCAAAGCAGAAAGAGTGGGCGGACAGCGTCAGGATTATCTTCCCCGATGCAGCCGCGGCGGGCACGCATGTGAACGTCTCCGGTGTCTCGTTGATCAAGAGTGCGCCGAACAAGGCTGCAGCCCTCAAGCTGATGGCGTTCCTTGCCTCGGAAGAGGGGCAGAGGCTCTATGCCGAAGCCAACAGCGAGTACCCGATCGATCCGAAGGTGCCGCCAACCGAGATCGTGCAGAGCTGGGGCAAGCTCGCGCCGGACAAGATGCCGCTCGCGGACATCGCCGCTCAGCGCAAGAAGGCCTCGGAACTCGTCGATAAGGTCAAGTTCGACGCAGGTCCCGGTACCTGAGACGAGCCCCAGGGATAGGCGCCACCGAACGGTAGCTGCGTCATGACAATGCTCAAAGATCGGGACGATACAGCGGCTGGGCCGGCGCGGTTCAGCTACGTGCCGGATCTGTCTGGCGCCGACCGTCTGGTCGCGCTCGGCTTCCGCCACTGGGTCGCCGGCTATCAAACGAGCGACATCGCCTGCTGGGAACAGGCATGGCGTCTCTTCGAAGCCGAACTCGGGGCAAAGGCCGCGCGCCGGATTGTCGGTGATCTGTCGTGCTGGGTTCGCGCTATCACCGCTGCAAGCCGGCGCGAGATCGAGGTCTTTCCTGGTCCATGTCGCGGTTTCTGCCGTGACGAGTGCGTCGCTGTATCGCTTGTCGCGTCTATGCAACATGGCGTATGCCCGGCGCTGCAGGCCTGTACGAAGGCACTCCTCGAAAATTGCGACTGCGAGGATGTGATGGGCCAGTCGTGTGCGCTTGCCGCGACGCTCAGAGAGAACGGCCTGGAGTTGTCGCCCGATTGGCCGATGCGTCTACTCGACGGCCAGCGCAGGACATGTGCGGTTGGTGGACCCAACCGGCTGGAGCGTCTTTCATGATTGTCTGCCACTGCAATGTAATTAGCGACGCGGACATCGGACGGGCGCTGCTGTACCTGCTGAACCTGCCGGACGCTCCGATCCCGACACCGGGCCTCGTCTATCGCACGCTCAACCAGCGCTTCAATTGCTGCTCGTGCGCGCCGCTCGCCGTCGAGACGATCTATGCGGCCATGGAGCGCCTCGAGAAGCAGGGCCTCGTCTGCCCCTACCGTTCGGCGGCGACGAAGAAGCAGCTCGCACGCCTCTCCGGGCGCAAGAAATCGCGCGTCGCCGCCGCCGAGACGGCCTGAACAACAGAGCGAGCAAGCAGCCGAATGCGGGACCGCACGAATAGGTCCGCCGATGGCCCGCGCCTCAAGCGCCCGGCCGTTGATTTGCGCGTCACGCCGCTCGCGACCGAGCCGCCGGCCCGCGCTTCGTCACGCTACAAGATCTGGGAGATCCAGGGCGGGCTGCAATGCTCGATCGTCGGCACCTGCCTTTCTCACGAGGATCTCGTCGCCATTGGTCGCAAGGCTGGTGTCCGTCCGCGTGAGGGCGCCCGCGGCTATGAGGTTCACAGCTACTTCGTCCAGCAGGTCGGCAAGGACGGCAAGATTGCACGCGCTGTGCAGAAGGTGTTGGACCAGCGTCATGCCGGGATGATCCGGCGCGTGCAGGCCGCGCGCGAGGAAGCCGAGCTGACGCGGCTCTGGGAAGAAGAGTTCGACGCCGGGCGCGTGGCCGGCGCCTACTGGGCCTTCATGAGCGCAGCGCACGCCCCGGCGGCACTCGGCACGCGCATCTTTGGCGATGTCCATATGGCAAGCCACGTGCTGGGTCGCGTGACGCACCAGAATGCTAGTCGCGCGAGCGAGCTGCAGGCACGCCTCGATGATCTCGAGGCCAAGCTACTGCGCCAGGCCGAGCGGCATCGCCAGATCGTCAACGAGCGCGATGCGGCGCGGGCACAGCTCAGTGAGGCGGCGCATACGTCGGCGCCGTCTGTGGCCTTGCCCGGCGGTCGTGAGCGCCGCTCTGACCAGCCTCCCGCTCGACGCGAGCGAGCGCTGACCGTTGCCCGCGAGCGTGCGCGTGCTGCCGAGAGGATGCTCGCCGATCTTCAGCAGCAGCTCGAACGCCTGCGTTGGCAGCAGCGAATGCGAGGCACGAGCAGCGCACCTGTTTGCCCAGCCGCCGAGGTCTGCGACGAGACCGTTCGGACCTCGATCGCGCGGCGCATCCTCTACATCGGCGGTCGCAGCGGTGCGATCGAAAACCTGCGCCGCGTTGCCTCGCGCATGGGCGCAGAGCTTATGCACCACGACGGCGGCGAAGAGCACGCGCTGGTTCGCATCGACGGCATGATCGAGGGCTGTGATGCCGTGGTCTGCCCCATCGACTGCGTGAGCCATTCAGCTTGCCTAAGAGCAAAAGTCCTATGCCGGAAATTCGCTAAACCCTTCTTGCCATTGAGATCCGCCGGAGCGACGTCCTTTGAGCGTGCGGTTATGTCATTGACGGCGCGCGCCAGTTAGGCTCTTTAGTGTCGTTCTAAAATCGCCCGACGCACGCGGAGGATCGACATGAAGGGGAAGAAGCCTGTTCTTGATATTTTGAACGAGGCATTGAAACTTGAGCTGGGGGCGATCAATCAGTATTGGCTGCACTACCGGCTGCTCGATGACTGGGGCTTCACGAAGCTTGCCAAGAAGGAGCGCGCCGAATCCATCGAGGAAATGGAGCACGCCGACAAGCTGGTCACCCGGATCATCTTCCTCGAGGGGCATCCGAACCTGCAGCATGTCGCCCCCCTCATGATCGGCCAGAATATCAAGGAAGTTCTGGAGTGCGATCTCAAGGGCGAGTACGTCGCGCGCGATCTCTACATGCAGGGCCGCGAGCTTTGCCGGAAGGAAGAGGACTACGTCTCCATGCACCTCTTCGAGGAGTTGCTGAAGGACGAAGAGGGACACATCGATTTCCTCGAGACCCAGCTTGATCTCCTCGGCAAGATCGGTGTCGAGAACTACGGTCAGCTCCAGTCTGGATCGGCTGACGAGCACGACTGACCAAAATGCCACCGCGCGCCGTCGCTTTAGCGGCGGCGCCGGTCAGCTTCTCAGTTGAGATTTGGCAGCTCGAGCACGACGTCCTCGACCTGAACTTCGATCTTCACGGCGCCGGCTCGCTTGAAGTTCAGCGTGACCGGGAAGTAGTCGTAGGCGTCGACCACTTTGTTGAAGCCGATTACGCGCAGATAGACGCTCTTCGTCGAAAGCTCGACGCGCGCACCTGGCTTGATCTCGACCTCCTTGTGTGGACCGCTTTTCACATGGCGCAGTTCGATGCGCTGTGCGTGCGGCGACGATGCGCCGGTCAGGACATCCACGGACTTGCCTGTGTTTCTGATCACCATCAGCACGGCCAGATCGAAGGGCGGCTTGGCATCGGTCATGTCGCCAGCCCAGGGATGATCGATCTGCAGCGTCTTGGTCGTGATGCGGTGCGCGTCCGCGGCGGGCGTCAGGGCCATCAGAATAGTGGCCGCGAGGAGGGCTGGTCTAAGCATGGACGCGCGACTTCAATCGATCTCAGGATAGAGTAGAAGCTTGGCGGAACAATGCGATAGCGCCGAAGGCTCTGCCAGCCGCGCATTGATAGGTGCGCGCAGCTGTCCTGTCCAGTCGATCTCTTCTCGCAGTGGTAAACGCGATCTGCCTATCGCCCTGCGAATGTAAAGCGCCGGCCTATGGGGACTGAGCCCAACAGGCCGGCGCAGATGATGTGCAGCTCTGGTCGATTGCTACTTCTTCTGGACGCGATAGGGCTGGTGGCAGGCGGCGCAGTTCTTGGTTACCTCGCCATATGCGGCCTTGAATGCATCGGCGCCATTCGCGGCAGCCTTCTGGGCCGCCGTCGCATCGCTGGCGAGCTTCGCGCCCTTGTCTTCAAAGTCCTTGAAGCTTTCCCAGATTTTCGGCGAGGCCGTCGTTTCGCCGCCGGTCTCGGAACCCTTCGGGAAAAGCTTGGCGAAGGCGGCCCAGCTCGTCGCGATCGTGCCCATTGCCTCGCCAGCCTTGGCGGCGTCGAAGGGTACCTCACCCTTGACCATCTGAGAGCCGGTCTTGCTGGCCCCGCCGACCGCCTTCATCAACGCTTTGCGCTGGCCAACCGCGTCCTGTGCGACGACGGTGACGCCAGTGGCGCCAACGGCGATCGTCGCGAGAACGGCGACCCCCGCCAACACACTCGATTTCATCATACGGATGCTCCCTGCCACGTTGGTCCGAGGCCCCACTCGGGATGGACGCCTTATCTATAACGACTCTAATCCGGCGAAACAGGGGGGCTGCTGCTTAAAGGTTTCGTGATCGGCGCTTGAGCGCGATGTGCGTCTGCGAACATGCACAGGACGGCGACCCTGCGCCCTTGGTGCGCACCACATCTGCTGTCACAATAGGCGCGGCTGCGGTGCTTCGGGGGGCAGGGCCATCCGGCTCTGGACGAATTCAGCACATGGATACTTTTGTTTTCGCGGTCATGCTGTTCGCTGCCGCGCTGCACGCAGGCTGGAATGCGCTTCTCAAGCTGCGCGTCGAGCCGCGCATCGCAAGCACGCTGCTAGGGATCGCCGGTGGGCTGGTCGCGCTGCCGTTCTGCCTGATCTTGCCGCTGCCGGCCGTCGAAGCGTGGCCCTATCTCGTGGCATCGGGACTGATCCATCTCGTCTACTTTCAATCGCTCGGCATTGCCTACGAGACGGGCGATCTTGGACAGGTCTATCCTCTCGCGCGCGGTAGCGCACCGTTGCTGACCGCGATCGGCGCGCTGCTCTTCGTCGGCGAGGGCATCGGCATCTTCGGCTGGATAGGTGTCACGACCCTCGCGCTCGGTGTGGTGCTGCTCTCGCTGAAGGGCGCGCGCGATTCCAGCCGGATCGAGGGAAGAGCCGTAGGCTTTGCCTTGCTGACGGCCGCTTCTATCGGGGCATACACGGTCATTGATGGTATGGGCGTCCGCCTGTCAGGACACGTGGGCGCATATATCGCTTGGAACTTCGTGGCCGGTGCCATCGTGCTCAGCGTCTATGGCGGCTGGCGCTGGCGTGGCGGCCTTGTGACCGCCTTTACAGGCTCTGCCCGGATGCTGTTGCTCGGCGCGGCCATGTCGATCGGCTCCTATGGCATTGCGCTCTGGGCCATGACACAGGCGCCGATCGCGATCGTCGGCGCGATGCGCGAGACGAGCGTGCTCTTTGCGGCGCTGATCGGCGTGGTCTTCCTCGGCGAGCCGCTGCTGCGGTTGCGCGTCATCGCCGGCGCGATGGTGCTGCTGGGTGTGGTGTTGCTGCGGCTGGCTTAGTTGGCGCTTTCCCCTTCTCCTAGCGTGCGGGGAGAGGGGATGGTTCTCTAGCAACCCGCGACGCACTCAAGCTCGCGCGATGGCCGCTGCGGGCATAGCACCACGGCTGAAAGCGACAGCACCCCTTCCCAGCGGACCGCGGTAAGACAACAAAGGCCGCCTCGGCTTCCCGAAGCGGCCTCCGTATTGCGTAGTTGCCTGAGCGGCGGGCTTACATGCCCATGCCACCCATGCCGCCCATGCCACCGCCGTGATCGTGGCCGCCGTGGCTGTCCTTCTTCGGCGCCTCTGCAACGCCCGCTTCAGTGGTGATGAGTAGCGAAGCGATCGAAGCAGCATCCTGCAGCGCGGTGCGCACGACCTTGGCCGGGTCGATGATGCCCTTCTCGATCATGTCGCCGTACTCGTCGCCCTGAGCGTCGTAGCCGAAGGTCTGGCCGCGCGACTCGAGCACCTTACCGACGACGATCGAACCCTCGACGCCGGCGTTCTCGGCGATCTGGCGGATCGGCGCCTGGAGTGCACGGCGCACGATCTGGATACCGGCTTCCTGGTCGTCGTTCTCGCCCTTGACGGTGATCGTCTGCGTCGCCTTGAGGAGCGCAACGCCACCACCCGGGACGATGCCTTCCTCGACGGCGGCGCGGGTCGCATTGAGCGCGTCATCGACGCGGTCCTTGCGCTCCTTCACCTCGACTTCCGTCGCACCACCGACCTTGATCACCGCAACGCCGCCGGCGAGCTTCGCCAGACGCTCCTGCAGCTTCTCACGGTCGTAGTCCGAGGTCGTCTCTTCGATCTGGACCTTGATCTGGTTGACGCGGGCCTCGATGTCCTTCTTCTTGCCGGCGCCGTCGACGACCGTCGTGTTCTCCTTGTCGATCGAGACGCGCTTGGCGCGGCCGAGCATGTCGAGGGTCACGGTCTCGAGCTTGATGCCGAGGTCCTCGGAGATGACCTGGCCGTTCGTCAGGACGGCGATGTCCTCGAGCATGGCCTTGCGGCGATCGCCGAAGCCCGGAGCCTTCACGGCCGCAATCTTCAAGCCACCGCGCAGCTTGTTCACGACGAGCGTGGCGAGCGCCTCACCCTCGACCTCTTCCGCGATGATGAGGAGCGGCTTGCCCGTCTGAACGACGGCCTCGAGGAGCGGCAGCATCGGCTGCAGGCCCGAGAGCTTCTTCTCGTGGATGAGGATGTAGGGATCGTCGAGCTCGGCGATCATCTTGTCAGCGTTGGTGATGAAGTACGGCGACAGGTAGCCGCGATCGAACTGCATGCCCTCGACGACGTTCAGCTCGGTCTCGAGGCTCTTCGCCTCCTCGACCGTGATCACGCCCTCGTTGCCGACCTTCTGCATGGCCTCGGCGATCATCTTGCCGATGGCGCTCTCGCCGTTGGCCGAGATGGTGCCGACCTGGGCGATCTCGTCCGAGTTCTTGACCTTCTTGGAGCGCTTCTTGATCTCCTCGACGACCTGGGCGACGGCCTTGTCGATGCCGCGCTTCAGATCCATCGGGTTCATGCCGGCCGCAACCGACTTCAGGCCCTCGCGGACGATCGCCTGCGTGAGGACGGTGGCCGTCGTCGTGCCGTCACCGGCAACGTCGTTGGTCTTCGAGGCCACTTCGCGCACCATCTGGGCGCCCATGTTCTCGAACTTGTCCTCGAGCTCGATCTCCTTCGCGACCGTCACGCCGTCCTTGGTCGTGCGCGGAGCGCCGAAAGACTTCTCGATGATGACGTTGCGGCCCTTGGGGCCGAGCGTCACCTTCACGGCATTGGCGAGGATGTCGACGCCGCGCATCATGCGCTCGCGGGCGTCAGCGGAAAACTTTACGTCTTTAGCTGCCATGTGCAGGTTTCCTGGTGGGGTAGAAGGAATTTCGTTCTTTGGAAGAGAGGCCGGGGATCGGCTCGATTACTTGTCGAGCACGCCCATGATGTCGCTCTCCTTCATGATCAGCAGCTCTTTGCCGTCGATCTTGACCTCGGTGCCCGACCACTTGCCGAACAGCACCTTGTCGCCCTTCTTGACGTCGAGGGGAACGAGCTTGCCGCTCTCGTCGCGGGCGCCCGGGCCGACGGCGGTCACTTCACCCTGCTGCGGCTTCTCGGCAGCGGTGTCGGGAATGATGATGCCGCCAGCGGTCTTGGTCTCGCTGTCGGTGCGACGCACGACCACGCGGTCGTGAAGGGGGCGGAACTTCATGGAGGGCCTGCTCCGAATTGGGTTTTGCTATGGTTTTGGGGAGCCGCGGGGTGCGGCCGCCGGCGGCTGTTAGCACTCCTTAATCGAGAGTGCCAGTCGCCGTCGCAGCAGGTAGCTGCGCAAGCCAGGGCTTGTCAAGGATTTTGCCGCCGAAATTGCGGCGCTGGAACTAGGAACCGACGATCTGACCCTGTGGTTCTTGCTGATTGGTTAACGGCGCCCGGCCATGGGCGGGTCTCGCTCAGAATTTGGTAAGAAATTGGCCGTCGGCGCTTATTTCCCGGCTAAAGCAACGGACTTGAAATTCGCCTCACCTCGATGCCAGGCAGGGCGCGAATTTCAAGTCCAAAGTTGCTTTAGAAGCTTCTGAATCTTAAGCGTCTTTGGACCTTAAATGCGACTACGAGGTCGATCCCAACCGTGGGTCGCATTCAAGGTCCGACGCTTTAGCGCCGCGAGAGCAGGAACACCGCCTTCTCGCCGAGCAGGTTATGGATGGTCAGCGGCAGGCGCACCCACGTGCCGAGCTGCTGGCCCGAGACATTGAACGCCACCGCGCGCTCGACCTTGGCATCGACCAGCCGGCAGAGGTCGGCGAAGTCCTTGATCGTGCACAGGTGTGCGTTCGGCGTGTCGTACCAGGTGTCGGGTAGGTGTTCAGTGACGGGCATCCGACCGGTCGCAATGAACTTTGCGCGCACCTTCCAGTGCCCGAAATTCGGGAACGAGACGATCGCGTGGCGGCCGATCCTGAGCAGGTTGGCGAGCACCTTCTTCGGATTGCGCGTCGCCTGGATGGTGAGCGAGAGGATCGCGTAGTCGAAGGCGTCGTCGGGATAAGCGTCGAGATCCTGGTCGGCATCACCCTGAATGACCGACAGGCCACGCGCCACGCACGCATTGACGCGGTCGCGCTCGATTTCGACGCCGCGCGCATCGACATCCTTGCGGTCGGCGAGGAGCTGCAGCAGTGCGCCATCGCCGCAGCCGACATCGAGCACACGGGCGCCGGGCTTGATCAAGTTCGCGATCAGCAGGTGATCGACGCGCGGCGTCACAATAGATTGTTCGTCCTGTCTCGCGAGCATCAGGCGCTCCTTGCCGGCGCAATGCCGAGCCGGGCTGCGGCGGAATTGATGAAGCCGGTGATCGTCCTGAAGAGCACGGGCTCGTCGAGCAAGAAGGCGTCGTGGCCTTTGTCGCTTTCCACCTCGACGAAGCTGACGTTCGCGGCGACCGCATTCAGTGCCTGCACGATCTTGCGGTTCTCATGCGTCGGATAGAGCCAGTCGCTCGTGAACGATACGACGCAAAAGCGCGCCTTGGTGCCGCGGAAGGCATTCGCGAGCACGCCGTCGAATTCGCCCGCGAGGTCGAAGTAATCCATCGCGCGCGTAATGTAGAGATAGCTGTTGGCGTCGAAGCGATCGACGAATGTCGAACCCTGGTGGCGCAGGTAGCTCTCCACCTGGAAGTCGGCGTTGAAGGAAAACGTGCGCGCGTCGCGATCCTGCAGGTTGCGTCCGAACTTCGCGTGCAGCGCCGTTTCCGAGAGATACGTGATATGCGCGGCCATGCGCGCGACGGCGAGGCCGCGGCGCGGCACACGCCCTGCGGACTGGTAGCGACCGTCCGCCCATTCGGGATCCGCCATGACGGCTTGCCGGCCCACTTCGTGGAAGGCGATGTTCTGGGCCGAATGCCATGCCGCTGTCGCGATCGGGATCGCGCAATGGAGGCGATCACTATGGTGCGCGGCCCACTCCAGCACCTGCATGCCGCCCATGGAGCCGCCGACGACGGCGAACAGTTGATCGATGCTGAGATGATCGATCAGTCGCACCTGTGCACGCACCATGTCGCGGATCGTGATGACGGGAAAGTCGAGGCCGTAGTGCAGCCCGGTGGCCGGATTGATCGAAGCCGGACCCGTCGAGCCCATGCAGCCGCCGAGAATATTCGGGCAGATGACGAAGAAGCGGTTCGTGTCGATCGGCTTGCCGGGGCCGACCATCTCTTCCCACCAGCCGGGCTTGCCAGTCACGGGATGCTGGCGCAGCACGTACTGGTCGCCGGTCAGGGCATGGCAGATAAGGATCGCGTTCGACTTCGTGGCATTGAGCGTGCCCTCCGTGTCGTAGGCGACGGTGAAAGGGCCAAGGGACTTGCCGCAGTCGAGCGGTAGGGGGTCGGAAGCCGGGAACGTGACTGATGGGCTCGTCGGCGAGAGCGCCTCTTCGAGCGCTGTTCGCTTCAAGATCTCGGGTGATGGCGCTGCCGCCAAGGGCGAGGTGGCTCTTCGGCTCGGCTCGGTCGATACGCCCGCCATGCATCCTCCGCGCGGTCGGCTGGAGCCGACACAAAAAACCGGACTCGGGGCCGGCCATGGATGCCGTGCTCAACCGAAATCCGGATGCGCGCGGCCTCTTTAGCGAGTTGTTTAACGTGGCTGCAAGCCGGCCGGCCAAATCACCACGGATGAAAAGCTAATATGTAAGCTTGCGATCGAACGTCAAGTATCGATTGCGACGTTGCTGTGCTGCCCTCGTAGTGCGGGCAACACGCTCCGCCTGACCTATCTTCGGGCTGCCACCGCCCGCAGGCGGATCCTACACGTCCGGCAGCTCAGGCTAGACAAGTTACGTTATAACATCTAATAGCTGATGCGCTGGGTGGGAGCATGGGAGCGTGCTGATGCGGCAGTCGATTGCACGGATGGGGGCGCTGGCGGCGCTCGGGCTCGTTTTCGCTGGCGGCAGCGCGCGTGCGGACGACCTGAGCGTCGTCACGACCATAAAGCCGATCCACTCCATTGCTGCCGCCGTTATGGCAGGAGTGGCGACGCCCAAGCTCCTGATCGACAGCGCCGCCTCGCCGCATACCTTCAGCCTCAAGCCGTCTGATGCGAAGACGCTGGCGGGGGCGCGCGTCGTGTTCCGTGTCTCGGACGGCCTCGAGCCGTTCATGATCAAAGTGATCCGCTCGTTGCCCGACACAGTCCATGTCGCGACGCTCGAGAAAGTGCCCGGCCTGACACTCTATCCGATGCGTACTGGCGGCACGTTCGAAAATCACGACCATGGCCACGGCAAGGGCGGCAAGCACAAGCACTCTCATGCGCACGCCGACGAAAAGAACGCGACCGACGGCCACCTCTTCCTCGATCCCGTGAACGCTTCATTGATTGCGTCCCACATGGCCGAAGTGCTGAGCAAGGCGCACCCTGTTGGCGCCGGCCGCTTCAAGGCCAATGCCGAAGCCTTCGGTGGCGAGATGCGAACGCTGGTTGCCGAGCTGGAGGCCAAGACGAAGGCGCTCGCAGGCCGGCCGTTCATCGTCTTTCACGATGCTTATCAGTATTTCGAGCGCCGCTTCGGGCTCGAGGCGACAGGCTCGGTCACGGTAAGCCCCGAGGTCGCGCCGAGTGCCAAGCGCCTGTCGGCGCTCCGTCGCAAAATCAGCGAGCTGAAAGCGGTCTGCGTCTTCTCCGAGCCGCAGTTCGAGCCACGGCTCGTTGTGACGATCACGGAGAAGACGGCGGCCCGGCGCGGTGTGCTCGACCCGCTCGGCGTGTCGATCCCAGCAGGGCCGACGCACTACGCGACGCTGCTGCGCAATCTCGCAGCAGATCTCGATGCGTGTTTGAAGGGTTGAAGCGCGCCGCGCCTATTCGGCGGCGAGCTGCGTGGATGCGGGGGTAGTGGCTTCGCGCGGCTGCAGCTTGGCGACGAGGCGCTGACCGTAGTCGACAGCACGATCGGCCACCAGCGTGCGCTGACGGTCGAGTGTAATCATGTGATAGCTGTCTTCCAGCACCACGACGTCGACGAGGCCCCCGAGCTGCCGCTGAATCTCTGTCGTGTTCGAGAGATCGGCCTGGTCGTCGTTGCGCGGATGGAAGATGAGCGTCGGCTGCTTCACCGCCGCGAGCTCCTTGCGCACGGCGCTGCGCAGCGAGCGAAGCTCCCAAAGCATGGAGCCGCTGCGGCCGAAGACGTCCTTCATGGAGCGGCCTTCACCCTGCAGCGAATCGAGCGCGAACTGGCGGATGCGCTCGTCCTTGATGCCGTATGGCGCCGTCTCGGCAAAATTGAAGAAGTTCACGATCTGCTTCTGCGGCACATACTTCATCATGCGCAGCACGCGCGGCACGGCCCAGCCGTTCGGCCAGAGCGTCGGCGCAAAGAGCACCGTCGAAGCAACGGTATCCGGCCGCTCCGCCGCGAGATGGAGCGCCAGAAGCGCACCCGATGACAGGCCGCCGACGACGACCGTATCGCAACGCGCGCTGAGTTCGTCGTGCGCGGCAGCGACGCTGTCGTACCAGTCCTGCCAGGTCGTGGCATTTAGCTCGGCCTCGGTGCCGCCGTGGCCCTCGAGAAGCGGGCAATACACTGCAAAGCCGGCTCGGGTCAGACCCTGGGCGACAAAGCGCAGCTCGATAGGCGTCCCGCCGAGGCCGTGGACGAGGAGAAAACCGACGCGGCCGTTCTCGCCGAAGCCCGGTTGGTCATAGACATACCGGTCGGTCGCAATGTTTTTGGCCGTACTCTCTACTGCATGCATGATTGAGATCATGTCCTTTTTGGCTTCCGCCTCGGCGCGCCGGTCACCTTCGCAACCCCAGCTCCGGCCGCCGCTCCGTATTCGGGAGCGGGCGCCTCACGCGTCAAACGATCCTCATGGCCTCTAGTTGCGCGTCACGCGCGTGATGAGCGCATCGAGCAGGCGGATTGCCAGATCGATTTCGCTTTTCGAAATATGGAGGCTGGGTGCAAGGGTGATGACGTTCTTGTACCAGCCGCCGATATCCAGCACGAGGCCATACTTGCGGCCATCGACCTCGATGTCGCCCTTCAGGCCTTCGTCCACCATCAGGTCCACGAGCCGCTTCGACGGCGTGAAGCTGTCGTGCGCCTCGCAGATTTCGGCGCGCAGCGCGAGGCCAAGGCCGTCCACGTCGCCGATGACCTTGTGGCGCTTCTGGAGATCCTTGAGGCCCTCGAGGAAGTACTTGCCCTTCTCCGCGACCATGGCCTCGTAGTCGGTCTCGGCCAGCATGTGCATGACTTCGAGCGCGACGCCGGTGCCCATGGGATTGGAATTGAAGGTCGAGTGCGTCGAGCCCGGCGGGAAGATGGTCGGATTGATCAACTCCTCGCGGGCCCAAACGCCGGCCAACGGGTTGAGGCCGTTGGTAATCGCCTTGCCGAAGACGATGATGTCGGGCTTCACGCCGAAGTGCTCGATCGACCAGAGCTTGCCGGTGCGGTAGACGCCCATCTGGATTTCGTCGGCGACGAGCAGGATGCCGTGGTCGTCGAGGACCTTCTTGATGCCCTTGAAGAAGTTCGGCGGCGGAATGACGTAGCCGCCCGTGCCCTGAATTGGCTCGACGTAGAAGGCAGCATATTCAGACTCGCCGACCTTCGCATCCCACACGCCATTGTATTCGCTCTCGAAGAGGCGGGCGAACTTCTGCACGCAGAGCTCGCCGTATTCCTCCTTCGACATGCCCTTCGGGCCGCGGAAATGATACGGGAACTCGATGAACTGCGCGCGCTCCCCGAAGTGGCCGTAGCGGCGGCGATAGCGGTACGACGAGGTGATCGCGGAGGCGCCGAGCGTGCGGCCGTGATAGCCGCCCTCGAACGCGAACATCAGGCTCTTGCCCTGCTTGAAGTTGCGCACGAGCTTGAGGCTGTCTTCGACGGCCTGTGCGCCACCGACATTGAAGTGAACGCGGCCCTTCATGCCGAACTTCTTCTCGGCATCCTGCGCAATGATCGTCGCAAGCTCGACCTTCTCGCGATGAAGATATTGCGAGGCGACCTGCGGAAGGCGCTCAAGCGTGCGGTGCACGGCGTTGTTCAGGCGCGGGTTGCGATAGCCGAAGTTGACGGCCGAGTACCACATCTGGATGTCGAGGAACTCGCGGCCCTGCTCGTCGTACATGAACGAGCCCTCGCAGCGATCGAAGATCTTCGGCGGGTTGGTGTAGTGCACCGTGTCGCCGTGCGAGCAGTAGACGTTCTCGAGCGCCAGGATCTCTTCCTCTGTCCTCGGCGTGGCAGAGCCCGATGCCGTATTGGCGCCGGCATCGTTCCAGTGGATGGACTTGTCCATGGGCTACTCGTCTCTTTGTTGTTCGGTAAGGATCATCGGACCGTCTTCGACGCGGCCGGCGCGGTCGTCGAGCCAGCGGAGGAAGATGTCGGTCGCTTCATCGAAGTTCGAGATCGCAAAATGCGGGAGCGCATTCTTGCGGCAGTGCTCGACCAGGGAGCTCTTGGCGAGCACAAGGTCGGCACGACCCGAGACGCAGAAGTCGCTGCGGCCGTCGCCGACCACCACACGGACCGAGCCACGGGCCGCTTCCGCGAACTGGCATTTGCAGTTGCCAGACAGCGGCTGGCAGTCGCCCCGTGCATGGGGGAAGGTAAGCCGCCAGCGATCCGATCCGACCGCCTGGAGGCGGTTGGCGCGAAAGGGCAGATTGAGGCCGGCGCGCTTCAGGACAGTGCCGACTGTCCGGTCGAGGCCATCCGAGACAACCATGACGTCGAGATCGCGCGCCTTGCATTCCCCAATGAAGGGAACGAAGCCGGGGTCGATCTCGATCGATTCCACGAACTCGTCATATTGCTGTGGTGACGCCTTGATCAGATCGATCTGGCGCACGAGGCACTCGCGCGAACCGATGCGGCCCGCCTGCCAGTCGGCTTCAATATCAAGCCAGCCTGGCTCGGCGAAACGCTCGAGCAGCGCGTCTGTCGTATCTACCGTTGCGATTGTCCCGTCGAAATCGACGAGCACGCAGCACTTCAAGCGACTACTCGACACGTCGTTGGAACTCTTTGATTGTGTCCGATGATTTGGGGTTGCTACCCCAAAGACCGAATTTCTACAACTCTTTTGGGGTAACGCGCAGCGAGGGCCGCCGTTTTTCGTTAATGGCTGCCCGCCGATTGTATCGACTTGCTCAAGATCATCCTCAGCAAACACAATTTGCATTCGGATTGATCTGAACTATCCCGTTGTTGCGACCCCAATTTTCCCGCTTCTAAGGGCAAATCAGCCTATTGCAGCCGATTGTTTGCCCTGTTTGGTAAGTCGGCATCGGCAGCCGCGTGTTCAAGCCTTGGATAGTGATCGGTTCGTAACAGGTATTTGTATGCTTGAGAGAAGTGCGGCCTGCGGCGCCGGAGAGCAAAGGCGACATCCGACACCGAAACGCAATGAGATGTTCTGTCGCGCGGCCAAACGTGCCCTGGTGTCAGCGCCCAATAGCGACGTAGTTTAACCAATGTAACCGGGCACGGAGCTATGGCGCGTAATTCACGAATTTCCGAGACTTACCGGCGCCGTTTGCGGCTTTCGTCGCGCGATGTTTTCGTCGCGGCGATCGTAACGGCATTGGCCGGTATTGCTATTGGCACGGCGCTATGGAAGCCCACTGCGCAGGGCCCTCATTCGGTCGAGATCAAAACGACCCCCTAGCCTTAAGTCGGTTGCCCGGAGAGGGCAGTCGGATTAACCTTTTGTTCCGGAATTGCCGCGAGGAAGCCCGCATGGCTGGCCTGCAGAGGATGCAGTTCGCGGCACTGCAGCAATAATCTGTCAACAATTGGTGAGCGGCCCCTATGACTCCAATGCGAGTGACCGCGGCGGCGGGCTTCATCTCTTTTCTTATGGTGCTGCCAGCACTCGGCCAGAGCACTGGGCCTGCCGACGGTGGGGTTCAGCGTAATGACCAGTCCGTGCGGTCCGAGCCGGCGCCTCCTGCCGCCAGGGATGCGCAGCCCTCGCGCGAGCCGCAGGCCAAGCCGCCCGCCCGGGCAGACGAGTTCGACCCGCCGCCGTCTGGCTGCCAGTTTCGCGGCAACAAGCTCGATCTGCTCGTCTGATGAGGTGAGCGGCCCGGAGCGGGCCCGTCCGGTCAGTTGCTCTTTGCGGTTGCTTCGGAAGCGCTGCCTGCCTCGAGGCGCTTGGGCGCGGCCTTGGCCTTAGCGGTCGTCGTCGCGCGCTTCTTGGTGCGAGCCTTCTTTTGTCCTTTGGTCGGCACGGCGCGCGCCTGACGCTTACTGTTGCAGGCAAACGAAAGCACGAGTTCGCGTACGCTGCGCGGCGTCGACGTCTCGGCGCTCACCGGGACAGAATCGACTGTCGCGTTCGAGAGCAGCTCCTTCCAGCCGTAGTTGCGAAATCCGTGCTCGAGCAGGCTCGCCGCACGAAGGCTGCGGTCGCGCGACGTGTACTCGCCGAGCACGACGGCTGCGAGCCGCCGGTTGTCGCGCGTCGCGGTGGCGACGACGTTGAAGCCCGAATCGCAGATGAAGCCGGTTTTCAATCCGTCGGCGCCTTCATACGTGCGCAGCAGGCCGTTGTGTGTTCTGAGGCGCCGGCGGCCGATCTGCATATCGGCCATCGTCCACAATTCCTGCTGGTCCGGAAAATCTGCGAGGACGGCGCGCGTCAGCCGCGCGAGATCGCGCGCCGTGGTCACCTGCTCGGGCGCCGGCAGGCCGTGTGGATTGACGAAGCGCGTCTGAGTCATGCCGAGCTTGAGCGCCGTCTCGTTCATCGACCGCACGAAGGCTTCTTCCGTGCCGCCGATCGCTTCCGCGAGCATGACTGCGGCATCGTTCGCCGACTTCACGATCAGCGCCCTCAGCGCGAGATTGACGGAGATCTCGGCGCCGACGGGCAAGCCGAGCTTGCTCGGCGGCTGCGCGTGGGCGTTGACGCTCACGGGAATCTTCTGATCGAGCTTGATCGTGTTGGTTTTCAGGGCATCGAAGACGAGATAGGCCGTCATGATCTTGGTCAGCGATGCCGGATGCCACGGCTGATCCTGATCCTCGGCATAGAGAACCCGGCCATTGGCCGCATCGAACAGCAGCGCTGGTCCGGCCGCCGCGGAGCCCGACCATCCGAGCATCAACGCCAGCGCAATGGCGGTCTTCCGCACGACCATTCTGATTGGCCCTCTCCGAATTCCGCACATGTGGCGGCCAATGCCGAATCTGATCGGCACAACAGGCCGCCGGCCAGCCGATCAACTCACGACGGCAGCGATATTATCCCGCGAAACTGTACTGTAGCCTGATCCGCGGGCTCTTTCATGGCCAAGTTGCGGAATTGGCAAAGGGAGCGGTCATTCGCCGCTCCCCGCGGCCGCAAAGACACGATCGGAAACGCAACCTCATTCCCAATTCTATTTCTTCGCGCGGTCCGGGTAGCTGCGTGCCATGCCATCGCGGACGTCGTTCTGAATGCCGTATTGGGCGAAGGGATAGCGAAAGCCGTTCTTCGCCAGCGCCTCCATGCCGATGATTGCCTTGGAAAGCTGGTCGGGCGGCAGTGCCATGAGCATCTCGTCGTCGAGGACGCCGCCGTATCGCCGCTCGGCGAAGCAGGGGATCGAAAGCGACGGCTCGCGCTTCGTGAGCGCCCGGCCCCAGCTGTCCGCGCAGGCGCTCTCGCCGACCACGCCCCAGTCGAACTTCTTGTAGCCCGCCCACTGCAGGCCATTGATGAAGTACATCATGGCGCCCGGCGTCGCGTAGAAGAGCACGATGTCCGGCGGATCGAGGCGGCCTGCTGCGAGCGGTGCCACGACCAGTGCGTCGTACTTGCCATCGGGTACGCAATGCATGGCCGCCTGGTGCTCGCGTGCATCCTCCGGCGTCGAGAACCACACGTTCACCATGTGGGCGCCGGACGTCCATTTCGGATCCTTGGCATTGCCGAGACCGACGACAGCGCGGCACTGCGCGCCAACGAGATCGTCCGAGGTGATGCCGACCGTCCAACCCAGCCGCGAAGCCTGCGCGACGACCTGGTCGAGCGTGTGCACGGACTTCGGGCGGCGGATGCGCGGGATCGCCTCCATATCCGCTCGATCTTCGAACATCTTCATGGCGAAGGGGAACGATCGCAGCCGCAGAAGGCGTTCGAGGTCGCCGGCGAGTTTCGCGTAGTCGAATGAGGTCGCCGTGGGCTCGGAGAGGGCGGTCATGGTCATTTCCTCGATCCAGAACTTTTGATGTCGGTCGATATTGTGCCCTCGCCTCGCGCTGTGCAAGGTGCCGCCCCATGCTGAGGAGGAGGCCTGATGCTCAAGGCTGGCGATCTGGTTCTAAGGCGCGCCGCTCGTACCGATCTGGATGCGGTCCTTACCCTTCAGCGCGCCGCCTATGCGCGCAATCGCGAGATGCTCGGCGTAGAGCCCATGCCGCTCATGGCCGACTATGAAGCCATCTTCCGTGACTACGAGGTGTGGGTCACGGCTGATGGGCCCATTGCCGGGGTGCTGATCCTCGAGCCGCGCGCCGATGATCTGCTGATCTGGAGCATCGCCACGGATCCGCAGCGCCAGCAGAGCCGCCTCGGACACAAAATGCTCACGGCGGCCGATGAGCGTGCGCGTGAACTCGGTGTTGGCACCGTCCGCCTCTATACAGGCACGGTGCTGCGCCATCTGGTCGACTGGTACACGCGCAATGGATTTGTCACCGAGCGCATCGAGCCATTGAGCGACCGGTCCGTGACGCACATGGTGAAATACCTGGATGCGCGGCCATCGACAGTAGACTGACGGGCGTTCGCGGGCCAGAGTCCCGACGGGATAGCGTATTCACAACAGCGGGGGGAGTGCCATGTTCCCACTGTCCAAGATGCTTGCCTCCTTCGTGAAGGTTGGCACCCTCAATGTGGTCGATGCCGAGGGTAAGACGCATGTGTTCGGCGGCGTGAAGCCCGGGCCGAGCGCGAACATGAAGCTCACCGATCCGAGCCTGTACAGAAAGCTCTTCTTCAATCCCGAGCTGCATGCGGGCGAAGCCTACATGGATGGCCGCATGACTTTCCCGGATACGGGATTGCGCGCCTTCCTGACGCTCTTCTCGGTCAACCGTCTTTCACTCGGCAATCAGCCGCTGCAGCGCGTGCTGCGCGGCGTTTCACGGAGCTTGAAGCGTTTCCAGCAGGCGAACCCGATCGGCAAGGCGCAGAAGAACGTCGCGCATCACTACGATCTCGGCAACGCTTTCTACGAGCTCTTTCTCGACAAGGAGCTCTTCTACTCGTGCGCATATTTCCGCGACGAGAGCGAGACGCTCGAAGCGGCGCAGATCAACAAGTGTCGCCTCATCGCCGCGAAGCTCTGTCTGAAGCCCGGCATGAAGGTGCTCGACATCGGCTCCGGCTGGGGCGGGCTCGCGCGTTATCTCGCGCGCGTTGCTGATGTAGAAGTCACGGGCGTGACGCTTTCGAAGGAGCAATACGCGCTCGCCGTCGAGCGCACGAAAGCTGCGGGCCTCGAGGGGCGGGTCAAGTTCGCGCTCCAGGATTATCGCCAGCTTACGACGAAGTTCGATCGCATCGTCTCAGTCGGGATGTTCGAGCACGTCGGCGTTGGTCACTACGGTGAGTTCTTCGCCAAAGTGAATGAGCTCATGCCCGACGACGGCCTCATGCTGCTCCACTCGATCGGCAAGATGAGCCCGCCTGGCACTGCGAGCCCGTGGCTCAGGAAGTACATCTTTCCCGGCGCGTACTCGCCAGCACTGTCGGAAGTCTTCCCGGCAACGGAGAACAACGGCCTCTGGGTGACGGATCTCGAATTCTTGCGCGTGCACTACGCAACGACACTCAAGCATTGGCATCAGCGCTTCGAGGCGAACCGCGCGCGAATCGCTCAGATGTACGACGAGCGTTTCTGCCGCATGTGGGAATTCTACCTGATCAGCGCAGAGATGATGTTCCGCACGGGCTCACAGGAAGTCTTCCACATGCAGCTCTCAAGGAGGCGCGACACAGCACCGATCGTCCGCGACTATGCGACGGATGTGCAGCGCGAATACGAGCGCATCGAACGCGAGCGCGGGATCGGCCTCGTTTAGGCCGCGCCGTTGGGCGCTGGCTTACGCCGCGCACGTTCGCGTTTTGCGGTGTTCGTCATCTTGCCTGCGGTGGCGTCGAGCTTCCGCTGCGCCGCACTGAAAGTGTCGCGCAGCGCAATGAAGACGTCCGTGTAGTCTCCCTCGCTATTGATCACGATCGGCTGTTGTCCGGGCATGCCGATATCGATCTTCACCGCGAACATCTTGGCGCGTGCATCCGTCCGGTTCGGCGATGTGATCACGACGCGCGCGTGCGTGATACGGTCGAAATGGCCATGAAGGCGGGCGAACTTCTCCTGAATGCGGGCCTCGAGCGCTTCGCTCTTGTCGACTCCGTGAAAGGAGATCTCGAGGGGTGTCGTCATGCTAAGGCAACCTTTCTCATGCGGTTGATCGGCCGGCCATACTATGGACGTGGGTGAGGGGCTCGGCCGGATCAAGAGCCTCGATCAATTTCTTGCGCCCGGCCTTGCGTTCGATCATTGCGGCGGCGTGCATGATGCTTTCATAGTGGGACAGCACCTCCATTTCTTCAGGGGTTCCCATGAGCGGTATATTCTTCGTTACGGGCGGCTCGCGTGGCATTGGGGCTGCGGCTGCGCGCCTTGCGGCGGAGCGTGGCTATGACGTTGCGCTCACCTACATCGGGCGCAAGGTTTCGGCCGAAAGCGTGGTCGCCGATGTCGAGCGTATGGGCCGCCGTGCCGTCGCAATTCAGTGCGATATTGCAGATCCGGTCGCGATCCGCATTGCGTTCGAAGCCGTGGATCGCACGTTCGGCCGCCTCGATGCCTTCTTCAACAACGCGGGCATTCTCTGGCCGCACACGCGCTTCGTCGATATCTCGACTGAGCAACTCGCGCGCACGCTTGCCGTCAATCTCGCCGGCCCATTTCTTGCCAACCAGCAAGCCATTCGGCGCATGTCGACGCGTCTCGGCGGTAAGGGCGGCGCGATCGTCAACATGTCGTCGATGGCCGCGCGTCTCGGTGGCGCCTTCGAGTGCGTGGACTACGCGGTGTCCAAGGGCGGCATGGACACGATGACGATCGGCCTCGCGAAGGAGCACGCAGCGGAGGGCATCCGCGTCAATGGTGTGCGGCCGGGCGTGATCGAAACGGACATTCACGCGAGCGCCGGCGATCCGGGCCGCGTTGCGCGGGTTGCCTCGAGTGTGCCGGTGGGGCGCGGTGGCACGGCGCGCGAGGTCGCAGAGACTGTGCTCTGGCTCTGCTCGCCGGAGGCGTCCTATGTGACGGGCGTGACGATCGACGTTGCGGGCGGTCGCGGACTGTGAGCCGTTGTCGGCGTCACGCGCTCCCGCAGAAGCCGTGGGCCTTCACAACGCGCTTGTCGGATGGCGGGAACTTGGTGAGGCGATCCGCCGGCCGCACGGGACGGCGCACGAGCTCACCGCCGCAATTGGGGCATCGTCCGCCGGGCAGGCGATGCTCCGCACAATCCGTGCAGAACGTGCACTCGAACGAGCAGATCAGCGCATCCGGTGCATCGGCCGGGAGGTCCTTATTACAGCATTCACAGTTCGGTCTGAGTGCCAGCATTTCGAACCTCCCGCATCAATCAATCAGAAGAAAGCCTGCAGCCCGGTCTGGGCGCGGCCGAGGATGAGCGCGTGCACGTCATGCGCGCCCTCATAGGTGTTGACCGTCTCGAGGTTCGCCGCGTGACGCATCACGTGGTACTCGATCTGGATGCCGTTGCCGCCGTGCATATCGCGCGCGACGCGGGCGATATCGAGCGCCTTGCCGCAGTTGTTGCGCTTGATGATCGAGATCGCTTCCGGCGCGAGGCGGCCCTCGTCGAACAGACGGCCGCAGCGAAGCGCTGCCTGGAGACCGAGTGAAATCTCAGTCTGCATGTCGGCGAGCTTCTTCTGGACGAGCTGCGTTGCCGCGAGCGGACGGCCGAACTGCTTCCTGTCGAGCGTGTACTGGCGCGCGCGATGCCAGCAATCCTCTGCTGCGCCCATCGCGCCCCAGGCAATGCCGTAGCGCGCACGATTGAGACAGCCGAACGGCCCCTTGAGACCCGATACATTCGGCAGCATCGCGCTTTCCGGCACGACGACGCCGTCCATCACGACCTCGCCCGTAATCGAGCAGCGCAGGCTCAGCTTGCCGCCGATCTTGGGCGCCGAGAGCCCCTTCATGCCCTTCTCGAGAATGAATCCGCGGATCTCGTCATTGTGTGCGGCCGACTTCGCCCACACGACGAACACGTCGGCAATGGGCGCGTTAGAGATCCAGGTCTTGTTGCCCGTCAGGCGATAGCCGTCCGCCACCTTCTCGGCGCGCGTCTTCATCCCACCCGGATCGGAGCCCGCATCCGGCTCGGTCAGGCCGAAACAGCCGACGTACTCGCCGCTCGCGAGCTTCGGCAGATACTTCATGCGCTGCTCTTCCGAGCCGTACGCATGGATCGGGTACATCACGAGCGAGGACTGCACCGAATTCATCGAGCGATAGCCCGAGTCGACCCGCTCGACCTCGCGCGCAACGAGGCCATAAGAGACGTAGTTCGCGCCCGCACAGCCGTACTTCTCGGGGATCGTCACGCCAAGGAGGCCGAGCGCACCCATCTCGGTGAAGATCTCGCGATCCGTGCGCTCTTCGAGGTAGGAGGAAATGACGCGGGAGGCGAGCTTGTCCTGGCAGTAGTCCCGCGCCGTGTCGCGGATCATTCGCTCGTCTTCGGTGAGTTGCTCCTCGATGAGGAACGGGTCGTCCCACTGAAAGGCTGAGCGAGAGGCCTTGGCAGCTTTGTCCTGCATGATCCAAATTTCCTGGTTCGTCGAAAGTTGAGAGGCACGTTCGCTGATCACTTTATCACTTCGATGAGGTCCTTGAACTCCTTCGTGTCGCCGCGGCCGAGCCATTCGAAGGCGACCATCTCGTGCGTCACGATGTGAGCGCCGGCCCGTTCGAGGCGCCGGATGGCGTGGTCGCGCACGTCGGCCGCGCGCGAGCCCACTGCATCTGCAACCAGGAAGACATCGAGACCAGCGGCGATCAGGTCGAGCGAAGTTTGCCCGACGCAGACATGCGCCTCCATGCCGGCGACGACGACTTGGGTGTGTCCCTCGTCCCGGAGCGCCTGGATGCGCGCACGAATGGCCTGATCCTGCCACGAGGAGAAGGCAATCTTGCCGAGGGCAGCCGTTTCATTGCCGAGCGCGATCAAGATTTGCGGCGCGGTGGGTCCGAGACCCTTTGGATAGTGCTCGGTCAGGGTCACCGGGACATCGAGGCGCCGGGCATAGCGAGCAAGGCGCGCGCAGTTCGCCGTTACGATCTCGCCATCTGCGACATGAGGCGCGAGGCGATCCTGAATATCGATCAGCAACAGTTGCGCGCGGCCGCGGTCCATGAGCATGTCGCTCTCCCTACCCTGACGGCTGGGTCTTGTTCTAAGCTACCGGCATTGCTATATAAATGGCCGGTCGCACGGATGGCGGAAGAGGTGCCGCCGGCCACCGCCGCCGAAGTCAAGAAAAAAGTTACGACCGGGCTTGTATCGGCTGCGGGTAACCTCTATAAGAGGCGTCCGAAACACATCCAAGCGAAAGTCGACATTGCAGCAGGCGGGACTAGAAACCCGGGAACTGCGTTGTCGGCTGCTCTTCGTTTGCGATGTCCGTTGCGGCGCGGACTGCGGGGTCTCGCGAAGGCCAATCCACCTGAAAGTGAATGCCTGACCGTATTCGAGGTGGACCTCGAGGGGTGTAGCTCAATTGGTAGAGCGTCGGTCTCCAAAACCGAAGGTTGGGGGTTCGAGACCCTCCGCCCCTGCCAATTCACCCCGATACGAGAGCGGTGTTCGCGGCGGTAGGATTTTGAGCGTGAGCGTCCTCGTTGGTCCTCTCGCCACGGACAGGCAGGGAATGAAAGCTGATGGCGAGAACGAACCCTTTCGAATTTCTCCAGCAGGTGCGGCAGGAAACGGCCAAGGTTACCTGGCCGACGTGGAAGGAAGTCTGGATCACGACGGCCATGGTGCTCGTCATGGTCACCCTCGCCGCGATATTTTTTACGCTTGTGGATCAAGGAATTGGTTGGTTCGTGCAGCTTGTGCTGAACGCGTTCCGCTGACGGGGCGGCCGGTCGTCGGTTGGGCCGTTCCGGCGCGTATGGGTTAGTTGACAGCAGGGCAGCATGGCAAAGCGCTGGTACATCGTTCACGCCTACTCGAACTTCGAGAAGAAGGTCGCGGAGGCCATCAAAGAGCGGGCAAGGGCCGCAAGCCTCGATCACCTCTTCGAGGAGGTGCTGGTCCCGTCGGAAGACGTCATCGAGATGCGCCGCGGCCGCAAGGTCCACTCCGAGCGCAAGCTTTTCCCGAGCTACGTGCTCGTGAAGATGGAGATGACGGACCCGGCGTTCCTGCTGATCAAGAACACGCCGAAGGTGACGGGCTTCCTCGGCGCGGACAACAAGGCAGTTCCGATCTCGGAAGAGGAGGCCATGCGGATCCTCAACCAGGTCAAGGAAGGCGTCGAGCGGCCGAAGCCGACCGTTACCTTCGAGATTGGCGAGCAGGTCAAGGTGGCGGACGGGCCGTTCGCGAGCTTCAGCGGACTGGTCGAGGAAGTCGACGAGGAGCGGTCCCGCCTCAAGGTGGCGGTTTCGATCTTTGGACGGCCGACGCCAGTGGAGCTGGAATTCACACAGGTCGAGAAGACAGGATGAGCCGGGGCCGGCCGGGGTCGGTCGGGTGGACACAAGAAAGGCGACCGCTTCTCGTGAGGTAAGGCCGCTAGTGATGACAGAATCGGCACGATGCGAAGTCTGGATGGCGCAAGCCAACGGCCTCGTGTCGCGTCTGTGCGGGAGGGCTGAAGCCGGCCCGATTGACCGCTAACCCTGGGGGCTTTGCCTCCGAACGTAGTGACAGGGGATAGAGTAGAAAGATGGCGAAAAAGATAGACGGTTACATCAATCTGCAGGTGAAGGCCGGCCAGGCCAATCCTGCACCGCCGATTGGGCCTGCGCTCGGTCAGCGCGGCGTGAACATCATGGAGTTCTGCAAGTCCTTCAATGCCAAGACGAAGGACATGGAGCAGGGCACCCCGATCCCGGTCAAGATCACGGTCTTCTCCGATCGCTCTTTCACCTTCGAGATGAAGACGCCGCCGGCGTCGCACTTCCTCAAGAAGGCGGCAGGCATCGAGTCGGGCTCAAAGGAGACCGGCCGCTCCGTTGCTGGCAGCGTGACGATGGCCCAGGTGCGCGACATCGCCAAGGTCAAGATGAAGGACCTCAACACCGACGACCTCGAAGCCGCTGCGCGAATCATCGCCGGTTCGGCACGGTCGATGGGCCTCAGGGTGACGGAGTAAGGGCGATGGCAGCACCGAGCAAGGAAGTCATCAAGGCGACGCGCGTCGCTGGCGGCAAGCGCCTCGCGAAGCTCCAGGCGACTGTGGATCCCAACAAGAGCTATGACATCGACGAAGCTGTGAAGCTCGTGAAGTCGAATGCCAAGGCGAAGTTCGACGAGACCGTCGAGATCGCCATGAACCTCGGCGTCGATCCGCGCCATGCAGACCAGATGGTCCGCGGCGTGTGCAACCTGCCGCACGGCTCCGGCCGCACGCAGCGCGTTGCGGTGTTCGCGCGTGGCCCGAAGGCCGAGGAGGCGAAGGCTGCCGGTGCCGACATCGTTGGCGCGGAGGACCTCGTCGAGCAGGTCGGCAAGGGCGTCATCAACTTCGACCGCTGCATCGCGACGCCGGACATGATGGGTCTCGTCGGGCGCCTCGGTAAGGTGCTCGGTCCGCGCGGCCTCATGCCGAACCCGCGCGTCGGCACGGTGACCATGGACGTCAAGGCGGCTGTCGCGGGCGCCAAGGGTGGCGCCGTCGAGTTCCGAGTCGAGAAGTCGGGCATCATCCACGCCGGCGTCGGCAAGGCCAGCTTCACCGAGCAGGCCCTCGCCGAGAATATCAAGGCGTTCGTCGACGCGGTCGTGAAGGCGCGTCCGGCAGGTGCGAAGGGCACCTACCTGAAGCGCGTTGCCGTGACCTCCACGCAGGGTCCGGGCGTCAAGCTCGACACTGCGAGCGTAACGAGCGGTACGGCCGGACCGGTCTGACCGCTGGAGTGAGAATTCCAGGTCGCGAGACCTGGGAGAGGAGAGAAGGCCCAGGCCCTCTCTCCGACCTGTCCGAGATTGCTGGTGGTGGCCTCGGTCACCTTAAGCCAATTGGGCCAGCATGAGATGGGAGACGGCCGGAAGCCGGCGCTCTGACGAGCGCTCCTTCGCTGCAAGGTGAGGGCCGGTTCGAGCCTCTTGGGAAGCGCCGTGCCGTCGGTTTCGACGCGCGGGCGGACAGGAACCGCAGCGTCGCCGCAGCTAGGGACCGAAATGTCCCCTGCTCCCGGCGGCAAGGTGCAACCCGCGAGCCCATCCGCAAGGGTGTGCTCGCACGATGGAGAGTGTAGCCAGGTGGATAGAGCTGCCAAGCAAGAGCTCGTCACGACGCTCCACGACGTGTTCAAGGACACGGGCGTGATTGTCGTGGCCCACTACGCCGGCATGACCGTCGCCCAGATGACCGACTTCCGCAAGCGCATGAAAGAGGCTGGCGGAACGGTCAAGGTGGCGAAGAACACGCTGGCGGTACTGGCGCTCAAGGAGACCAACTCAGAGGGCATCTCGAAGTTGTTCAAGGGGCAAACAGTCATTGCCTACTCGAGCGACCCGATGGTGGCCGCGAGGATTGCCGTCAAGTACAGCCGGGAAAACGAGAAGCTCGTGATCCTCGGCGGTGCGATGGGGAGCAACATCCTCGACTCCGCAAGCGTCAAAGCACTCGCCGATCTCCCCTCGCTGGACGAGCTGAGGGCGAAGCTCATCGGTCTCCTCAACGCGCCGGCGACGAAGATCGCCCGCACGATCAAGGAGCCGGGAGCCAAGCTCGCACGCGTCATCCAGGCGCAGGCGAGCAAGGGCGAAGCTGCTTGAGAAGTGGTGCGGCGCTGATCGCCGCGAGCCGAATGAACATCAGAGCCTGGACCGCTGAGCGGTTCGAACCGAACTCAAGGAAACTGACATGACCGATCTCGCAAAAATCGTCGACGACCTGTCGAAGCTGACCGTTCTCGAGGCGGCTGAGCTCGCCAAGATGCTGGAAGAGAAGTGGGGCGTCTCGGCTGCGGCCGCTGTCGCCGTTGCCGCCGCACCGGCTGGTGGCGCCGCTGCCGCCGTCGAGGAGCAGACGGAGTTCACCGTCATCCTCAAGGCGGCCGGCGACAAGAAGATCAACGTCATCAAGGAGGTCCGCGCCATCACCGGTCTCGGCCTCAAGGAGGCGAAGGATCTCGTCGAGGCTGGCGGCAAGACCGTCAAGGAAGGCGTCACGAAGGACGAGGCTGCAAAGCTCAAGAAGCAGCTCGAGGACCAGGGCGCTCAGGTCGAAGTGAAGTAATGCGGGTGCTCAGGTCGGCCTCCTTGCGGGGCCGACCCGGGCAACTCCCCCGAGGGCCCCGCTGCGGTGAGCACTGCAAGGGACTTTCCGGCGAGTTGCACGAGGATCGGCCGAGAACGGCCGGTCCCGCGCCCCGAGAGATGACATTCAGGAGATGCGCCGATGGGAGGCCAGTCCCATCCCGGCATCTCAGACGCGAGAGGAGCACACATGGCTGAAAACTTCACCGGCCGCAGGCGGATGAGGAAGCGGTTTGGCTCGATCGCCGAAGTGGCGGAGATGCCGAACCTGATCGAGGTGCAGAAGAGCTCCTACGATGACTTCCTGATGGTCAAGGAGCCGGCCGGCGGTCGTCCTGAGACCGGCCTGCAGGCGGTGTTCAAGTCGGTGTTCCCGATCTCGGACTTCTCGGGTAAGGCGACGCTCGAGTTCGTCCGCTATGATTTCGACCCGCCGAAGTTTGACGTCGACGAGTGCCAGCAGCGCGACATGACATACGCAGCACCGCTGCGCGTGAAGTTGCGCCTCATCGTGTTCGATATCAACGAGGAGACTGGCTCGCGCTCGATCAAGGGCGTGAAGGAGCAGGACGTCTATATGGGCGATATGCCGTTCATGACTCAGAACGGCACGTTCGTCATCAACGGCACCGAGCGCGTCATCGTCTCGCAGATGCACCGCTCGCCGGGCGTCTTCTTCGATCATGACCGCGGCCGCACGCACGCCTCCGGCAAGCTGTTGTTCGCTGCCCGCATCATTCCCTATCGCGGCTCTTGGCTCGACTTCGAGTTCGATGCCAAGGACGTCGTTTATGTGCGCATCGACCGCCGCCGCAAGCTGCCGGTGACGACGCTGCTTTATGCCCTCGGTCTCGACGACGAGCAGATCCTCGGCACGTTCTACGGCTCGATCCTCGTCCGCCGGACCAAGAAGGGGTGGACGATGCCGTTCATCCCCGAGAAGATGCGCGGCGTGACGCCGGTGGCCGACATCGTCGACGCCAAGTCCGGGACTGTCGTCGCCAAGGCCGGCGAGAAGGTGTCCGTGCGCCGTGCGCGCGAGCTTGCCGAGAGTGGCGTCAAGGAAGTCCTGATCGCGCCCGAGGATCTTGTCGGCAAGTATCTCGCCGAGGACATCGTCGATCTCTCGACGGGTCAGATCTATGGCGAAGCGGCGAATGAGCTCGACCAGAAGCTGCTCGACAGGCTGACCGAGGCCGGCGTTGCCGAGTTTACCGTTCTCGACATCGATCACGTGACCGTCGGCGATCACATCCGCCTGACGCTCAAGGTCGACAAGAACGCCAACCGCGACGAGGCACTCCTCGACATCTACCGCGTCATGCGCCCCGGCGAGCCGCCGACCATCGATGCCGCCGAGACGCTCTTCCATGGCCTGATGTTCGATTCCGAGCGCTATGATCTCTCGGCCGTCGGCCGCGTGAAGATGAACATGCGCCTTGGCGACATCAAGGACTTCGTTCCGGCAGAGGATACGGTCCGCGTTCTGCGGCCCCAGGACATCCTGGCGGTCGTGCGCACGCTCGTCGATCTGCGCGACGGCAAGGGCGAGATCGACGACATCGACCATCTCGGCAACCGGCGCGTGCGCTCGGTCGGCGAGTTGATGGAGAACCAGTATCGCATCGGCCTCCTGCGCATGGAACGCGCGATCAAGGAGCGCATGAGTTCGGTCGACATCGACACGGTCATGCCGCAGGATCTGATCAACGCGAAGCCGGCCGCTGCGGCCGTGCGCGAGTTCTTCGGCTCCTCGCAGCTCTCGCAGTTCATGGACCAGACGAACCCGCTCTCCGAGATCACGCACAAGCGGCGTCTCTCGGCGCTGGGTCCCGGTGGTCTCACGCGTGAGCGCGCGGGCTTCGAGGTCCGCGACGTGCATCCGACGCACTATGGCCGCATCTGCCCGATCGAGACGCCGGAAGGCCCGAACATCGGCCTCATCAACTCGCTCGCAACGTTCGCGCGCGTGAACAAGTACGGCTTCATCGAGAGCCCCTACCGCAAGGTCAAGGACGGTCGTGTGACCGACGAGGTCGTGTACCTCTCCGCCATGGAGGAGATGCGCCATCACGTCGCTCAGGCCAATGCCGAGATCGACGCCAAGGGCAAGCTCACCGGGGACCTCATCACCTGCCGCGTGCAGGGTGACGTTGTGCTCGTGAGCCCGGACAAGGTCGACTACATCGACGTGAGCCCGAAGCAGCTCGTGTCGGTCGCCGCCGCGCTCATCCCGTTCCTCGAGAACGACGACGCCAACCGCGCCCTCATGGGCTCGAACATGCAGCGTCAGGCTGTGCCGCTGCTCCGCGCCGAGGCGCCGCTCGTCGGCACCGGCATGGAGGAGGTGGTCGCGCGTGACTCCGGCGCCGCCATCGCCGCACGCCGCACGGGTATCGTCGATCAGGTGGACGCGACACGTATCGTCGTCCGCGCAACGGAGGAAACCGATCCTTCGAAGCCGGGCGTCGACATCTATCGCCTGCGCAAGTTCCAGCGCTCGAACCAGAACACCTGCATCAACCAGCGTCCGCTCGTGACGGTGGGCGATCATGTGCAGGCCGGCGAGATCATCGCCGACGGTCCTTCGACGGACCTCGGTGATCTCGCGCTCGGTAAGAACGTGCTCGTCGCGTTCATGCCGTGGATGGGCTACAACTTCGAGGACTCGATCCTACTCTCCGAGCGCGTCGTCTCCGCCGACATCTTCACCTCGATCCACATCGAGGAGTTCGAGCTCAGCGCTCGCGACACGAAGCTCGGCCCTGAGGAGATCACGCGCGATATTCCGAACGTCTCGGAAGAGGCGCTGAAGAATCTCGACGAAGCCGGTATCGTCTACATCGGTGCAGAGGTCCAGCCGGGCGACATCCTCGTCGGCAAGATCACGCCGAAGGGCGAAAGCCCGATGACGCCGGAAGAGAAGCTGCTCCGCGCCATCTTCGGCGAGAAGGCCTCCGACGTGCGTGACACGTCGCTGCGTCTCCCGCCGGGTGTGGCGGGCACGGTTGTCGAGGTGCGCGTCTTCAATCGCCATGGCGTCGAGAAGGACGAGCGCGCCATGTCGATCGAGCGCGAGGAGATCGAGCGTCTCGCCAAGGACCGCGATGACGAGCTCCAGATCCTCGACCGCAACGTCTACGGCCGTCTGCGCGAAGCTCTCATGGGCCGTGAGGTCTCGAAGGGGCCGAAGGGCGCACGCAAGGGTACGGAGATCAACGACGAGATCCTCGCCGACATCCCGCGCAGCCAGTGGTGGGAGATCGGTCTCAAGGACGAGAAGGCCATGGCCGCGGTCGAGGCCATCGGTAAGCAGTACGAGGACGCCAAGAAGAGCCTCGAGCGCCGCTTCGTCGACAAGGTCGAGAAGCTGCAGCGTGGTGACGAACTGCCGCCCGGCGTGATGAAGATGGTCAAAGTCTTCGTCGCCGTGAAGCGGAAGATCCAGCCGGGCGACAAGATGGCCGGCCGTCACGGCAACAAGGGCGTCGTCTCGCAGATCGTGCCTGTCGAGGACATGCCGTTCCTCGAGGACGGCACACACGTCGACGTCGTGCTCAATCCGCTCGGCGTGCCTTCGCGCATGAACGTCGGGCAGATTCTTGAAACGCATCTCGGCTGGGCCTGCCGCGGTCTTGGTCGTGCGATCGACGACGCGCTCGCGCAGTTCCATGCGAGCGGTGAAGCCGAGGCGCTGCGGAAGCAGATCACCTCCATCTACGGCGAAGGCGATGGCCTCTCCAAGATGAAGGACGACGAGCTCGAGGCCCTCGGCGAGCAGCTCAAGACCGGCGTGCCGATCGCGACGCCCGTGTTCGACGGTGCGCGCGAGCCGGATATCGTCGAGATGCTCAAGAAGGCGGGCTTCGATACATCGGGCCAGGTGACGCTCCGCGACGGGCGGACCGGCGATCCCTTCGATCGCAAGGTCACGGTCGGCTACAAGTACATCCTGAAGCTGCACCACCTCGTCGACGACAAGATCCATGCCCGTTCGATTGGCCCCTACTCGCTCGTCACCCAGCAGCCGCTCGGTGGTAAGGCGCAGTTCGGTGGCCAGCGTTTCGGCGAAATGGAGGTTTGGGCGCTCGAAGCCTACGGTGCCGCGTACACGCTGCAGGAGATGCTGACCGTCAAGTCGGACGACGTCGCGGGTCGCACCAAGGCCTACGAGTCGATCGTGCGCGGCGACGACGCCTTCGAGGCAGGCATCCCCGAGAGCTTCAACGTGCTCGTGAAGGAGATGCGCGCCCTCGGCCTCAACGTCGAGCTGGTCAACAGCGAGACGGCGCAGATCGAGGACGAGACTCCAGCGGAACCCGGCTCGCAGCCGCAGCTTCCGTCCGCCGCCGAGTGATGAATAAGCCGCCGCCCATTGCGTATGGGCGGCGGTCCCTACAGCCGATGTGCCACCTGTCCGGCTGAAGCAGAAAGAACAGATCGCGCGCCCCATTCCGGATCTCGGGCGCGCTGAACGATCAGGATCCGACCATCAGGGACGCCGCCCCCGTCCCGATCGAGGAGTGACGCGATGAACGAAATTCCGAACATCTTCAAACCGCAGGTTCAGCTCCCCGTCTTCGACCAGATCCGCATCTCGATCGCGAGCCCGAAGGACATCCATTCGTGGTCGTTCGGCGAGATCAAGAAGCCCGAGACAATCAACTATCGTACGTTTAAGCCGGAGCGCGACGGTCTCTTCTGCGCGCGCATCTTCGGACCGATCAAGGACTACGAGTGCTTGTGCGGCAAGTACAAGCGCATGAAGTACAAGGGCCTGATCTGCGAAAAGTGCGGCGTCGAGGTGACGCTCGCCAAGGTGCGCCGCGAGCGCATGGGCCACATCGAGCTCGCAGCACCCGTCGCTCACATCTGGTTCCTGAAGTCGCTGCCGTCGCGCATCGGCCTTCTGCTCGACATGACGCTCAAGGATCTCGAGCGCGTGCTCTATTTCGAGAGCTACATCGTGATCGAGCCGGGCGTTTCGCCGTTCAAGGAGAAGCAGCTCCTGAATGAGGACCAGTATCACGCGGCCATCGAGGAGCATGGTGCCGACGCCTTCACGGCCGGCATCGGCGCCGAGGCGATCCGCGAGATCCTTTCCGCGATGGATCTCCCCAGGATCAAGGACGAGATCCGCCAGGAGATCGCCGAGGCCACGACGGAGCTGAAGCCGAAGAAGCTCGCGAAGCGTCTGAAGGTGATCGAGGCCTTCATCGAGAGCGGCAACCGCCCCGAGTGGATGATCCTGACGGTCGTCCCGGTGATCCCGCCCGAGCTGCGCCCGCTGGTGCCGCTCGATGGCGGTCGCTTCGCCACGTCCGATCTCAATGATCTCTATCGCCGCGTCATCAACCGCAACAACCGCCTGAAGCGGCTCATCGAGCTGCGTGCGCCGGACATCATCATCCGCAACGAGAAGCGCATGCTTCAGGAAGCGGTCGATGCGCTGTTCGACAACGGCCGCCGCGGTCGCGTCATCACGGGTGCCAACAAGCGTCCGCTGAAGTCGCTCGCCGACATGCTCAAGGGCAAGCAGGGTCGGTTCCGCCAGAACCTGCTCGGCAAGCGCGTCGACTACTCCGGTCGTTCGGTCATCGTCGTCGGGCCTGAGCTCAAGCTGCACCAGTGCGGCCTGCCGAAGAAGATGGCGCTCGAACTCTTCAAGCCGTTCATCTACGCACGCCTTCAGGCCCTCGGCCAGGCGGCGACTGTGAAGCAAGCGAAGAAGCTCGTCGAGAAAGAGAAGGGTGAAGTCTGGGATGTGCTCGACGAGGTTATTCGCGAGCACCCGGTCATGCTCAACCGCGCGCCGACGCTGCATCGCCTCGGCATTCAGGCTTTCGAGCCGGTGCTGATCGAAGGCAAGGCCATTCAGCTCCATCCGCTGGTCTGCGCGGCCTTCAACGCCGACTTCGACGGCGACCAGATGGCCGTGCACGTTCCGCTGTCGCTCGAGGCACAGCTCGAGGCGCGCGTGCTGATGATGTCGACGAACAACATCCTGCATCCGGCCAACGGCTCGCCGATCATCGTGCCGAGCCAGGACATCGTGCTCGGGCTCTACTACGTCTCGATCATGAGCGAGAAGGAGCCGGGCGAAGGGATGCTGCTCGGCTCAGTTTCCGAGGCACGTCACGCGCTCGACGCTGGCGCCGTTACCCTGCATGCCAAGGTGCGTGGTCGCGTCATCTCGAACGATGCGGAGGGCAATGAGGTCTCGGAGATCGTCGAGACGACTCCCGGTCGCATGCTGCTCGGCGAGCTTCTGCCGAAGCGGCCCGGCGTGCGCTTTGCGCTCGTCAATCAGCTGCTGACGAAGAAGGCCATCTCGGGCCTGATCGATGCCGTCTACCGTAACTGCGGTCAGAAGGACACGGTCATCTTCTGCGACCGCATCATGGGTCTCGGCTTCTATCACGCCTTCAAGGCGGGCATCTCGTTCGGCAAGGACGACATGCTCATCCCGAACACCAAGACGGCGATCGTCGAGGCGACGCGGGGAGAGGTGCGTGACTTCGAGCAGCAGTATCAGGACGGCCTGATCACCCAGCTCGAGAAGTACAACAAGGTGGTCGACGCCTGGTCGAAGTGCACGGACCGCATCGCGAAGGAGATGATGGATCGCATCTCGGCAGCCCAGGTCGACCAGAAGTCGGGCCGGCAGCTTCCGGTGAACTCTGTTTACATGATGAGCCACTCCGGTGCGCGTGGCTCGCCGACGCAGATGAAGCAGCTCGCGGGTATGCGCGGCCTCATGACCAAGCCTTCGGGCGAGATCATCGAGACGCCGATCATCTCGAACTTCAAGGAAGGTCTCTCCGTTCTCGAGTACTTCAACTCGACGCACGGTGCGCGTAAGGGCCTTGCCGACACGGCGCTGAAGACGGCCAACTCCGGCTATCTGACGCGTCGCCTCGTGGACGTTGCACAGGATTGCATTATCACCGAGGAGGACTGCGGCACCGATCACGGCATCAGCGTGCAGGCGGTTGTCGACTCGGGCGAAGTCATCGTGCCGCTGTCCGCGCGCGTGCTGGGCCGTACGGCGGCCGAGGACGTGCTCGATCCGGCCACCAAGGAGGTCATCATCCCCTCCGGCACGCTCATGGTGGAGCGGGAGATCGAGCTGGTCGACAAGGCGCAGGTGCAGGAGATCCGCATTCGTTCCGTGCTCACGTGCGAGACCGAGATCGGTGTCTGCGCGAAGTGCTACGGGCGCGATCTCGCGCGGGGCACGCCGGTGAACATCGGCGAGGCGGTCGGCGTCATCGCCGCCCAGTCGATCGGCGAGCCGGGTACGCAGCTCACCATGCGCACGTTCCACATTGGTGGCGTCGCCCAGACGGTCGATCAGTCGTTCATCGAGTCGAACTTCAACGGCACGGTGCGCATCAAGAACCGCAGCGTCGTTCGCGACAGCCAGAACCGCCTCATAGCCATGGCTCGCGCCACGGCGATCGTGATCTTCGATCAGGGCGGCAAGGAGCTTGCGACACACAAGGTGCCGTACGGCGCCCGCCTGCACGTCGACGAAGGAGACACTGTGAAGCGCGGCACGCGCCTCGCGCAGTGGGATCCATACACCCGGCCGATCATGTCCGAGGTGGACGGAGTGGTCGACTTCGAGGATCTCGTCGAGAACGTCTCGGTCAACGAGCAGACGGACGAGGTCAAGGGCACGACGAACCGCGTCGTCATGGACTGGCGCGCGAGCCCGCGTGGCCAGGATCTGAAGCCAGCGGTCGTGATCAAGGATGGCAAGGGTGGCAAGAACGTGAAGCTCGCGCGTGGCGGTGATGCCCGTGCGCTGCTCCCCGTAGATGCCGTGCTCTCGGTCGACCGTAGCGCGAAGGTCAAGGCCGGCGACGTGCTTGCCCGTATCCCGGTGGCGTCGGCGAAATCTGGCGACATCACGGGCGGTCTGCCGCGCGTTGCTGAACTCTTCGAGGCGCGTCGTCCAAAGGATCACGCGATCATCGCCGAGGTATCGGGCACGGTCGAGTTCGGCAAGGACTACAAGAACAAGCAGCGGATCACGATCCGTCCCGACGACGAGAGCACTGCACCTGTCGAGTACCTCATTCCGCGCGGCAAGAGCCTTGCCGTGCAGCATGGCGACCGCGTCGAGAAGGGCGACTTCGTCTACGACGGCCACCCGGCACCGCACGACATCCTTGCCATCAAGGGTGTCGAGGAGCTGGCGCGCTACCTGATCAAGGAAGTCCAGGACGTCTATCGTCTGCAGGGCGTGACGATCAACGACAAGCACATCGAGGTGATCGTTCGTCAGATGCTGCAGAAGATCGAGATCGAGGATCCGGGTGAGAGCCTGCATCTCCTCAAGGGCGAGCAGGTCGACAAGGCCGAGCTCGACGAGGAGAACCTGCGCCTCCACAAGGAGGGCAAGCGTCCGGCCTCGGGCAAGCCTGTTCTGCTCGGCATCACGAAGGCGTCGCTGCAGACGAACAGCTTCATCTCGGCGGCGTCGTTCCAGGAGACGACGCGCGTGCTCACCGAGGCTGCCGTCAACGGCAAGGTGGACACGCTCGAGGGTCTCAAGGAGAACGTGATCGTCGGCCGTCTGATCCCGGCCGGTACGGGCGGCATGCTGCGCCGACTGCGTCGCGTCGCGGCAAAGCGGGACGAGATGATCGCAGCCGAGAAGGCGCGCCTCGCGTCCGAGCGCTCGCTGTCCGGCCCCGAGGAAGGTGCCGGCGCGCCGGCCCGCCGTCGCCGGCGGACCACGGAAGAAGCCGCGGAGTAAGCGGTTTTCCATTGCGATCTGGCCATCGCAAGCCGGTTCTGGCAAAGCACAAGGGCCGGAGCATCACTGCTCCGGCCCTTTGTCATGTCTGCTTCCCGGGGCGCGCCCTCAATGAAAGACCACATCCGCCGGCGATGGCTGCAGGGACTGTCGATCGCCGCCGGCGCGGCGCTGGCGCTTATCGGTGTGCGCTTCGGACTGGTGCCGCGGTCGGCGGCGGGCTTCTTTGGCATCGACACGCCGCAGGGCCCCACGCATCTGCACTATGTGATTGCCGTGCGCGACATCTGGCTGGGCCTGCTTCTGATAGCCTTCGCGCTGTTGTGCGACTGGCGGAGCATGGCTCTCTGGCTCGCTTTCGGTGCTGCCGTTTGCTTCGTCGATGCAGTGATCGTCGCGGATGCCACGGCACGGACCGGTCCGCTACTCTTTCATGTCATGTCGGGCATCTACTGCGCAGTGCTGGCGATCATGTGCTGGGGTGAGGTGCGCCGCGCTGCATCGCTTCCCAAACTGTGAGCGCCTGCCGCGTCTCGGCGACGTCATGCACGCGAAAGATCTGTACGCCCTGAGCAACGCCCGCAAGCGCCGCCGCGAGCGAGCCCGGCACGCGTTCGCGGGCATCCTTCGCGCCGCTCAACATGCCGATGAAGCTTTTCCGCGAAGCGCCGAGCAGGACGGGCGCGCCGAGCCCGTGGAACAGCGTCAGCCCCGCCAGCAGCTCCAGATTGTGCGCGAGCGTCTTGCCGAAACCGATGCCAGGATCGATGACGAGACGCTCACGCGCGATACCTGCAGCCTCGCAATCCATGATGCGCGATTCCAGCCAATCGCACACATCGAGCAGGCAATCGCCGTAACGCGGCGCTGCCTGCATGGTGCGCGGGTCTCCCTGCGCGTGCATGAGGATGACCGGTGCGTCCGATGCCGCCGCAACTCTCATGCATTCAGGCTCGTAGGTCAGAGCGGCGACGTCGTTGATGATGTGCGCACCGGCCGCCAGCGCGCGGTCCATGACCTCGGCTTTGCGCGTGTCGATGGAGATCAGTGCCTTTGTCTGGCCGGACAGACCCTCGATCACGGGGATCACGCGGGCGAGTTCCTCCTCGATCGGTACGGGTTGTGCACCCGGTCGGGTGGACTCCCCGCCGATATCCAGAATGTCGGCGCCTTCGCTCTCGAGCCGCAGCGCATGTTCGATCGCCGACTGCGCCGACACGAACGCACCACCATCCGAAAAACTGTCCGGCGTGACGTTAACGATGCCCATGAGGCGCGGCCGATCCAGCGTCAGTCCCGCGAGTGACGGGCGCGCCGTTTCGTGGCGCGAAAGCTGCTCTGCGACCGAAGCATCTTGGCTCGCGCGCCGCCGCACCTCCAATGCGGTCAGATGCTGAACGTCATCGCGAGCTGAGCCACTGCGATGGATCAGCTCGGCTGCAGCGGCCGTGAGATCCGTGCGCCCAGCGACGCGGATCGTGTCGCCCAGCTCCGTGCGGTCGGGCGTCAACACGGCGGTCGGGCGCAGGTAGGTGCGGGACTTCACTGTCGACTTCATTCACGCGTCCGCCAAAGCGCTATGGCGCGGGATACCAGTAGCTTGCGTCGATCTCAGGCGAGAAGAAAAAGGGATTGCTCGCATCCTCCGCAGAGAACTTCTGCGCCGACCGTCGAATATCTCGCTGCCTGCGCCACCACGCGTCTGCCTCGCGTAAGAGAGCCGCTGGTGACCAGCTCTGCTCAGGCAGCCGGTAATTCCAATAGGACTGATTGAACTCGTTTGCTATCAGCTTGCGGCATTCGGCCAGCGGTAGCGGGCGGCTACGCGCGTAAAAATCCGAGATGAAGCTCCAGGCGAACTGTTGCATGGCTTCGGCCTGTTTGCCGTCGACGCCATCTGGCGCCCAGGCGCCGACCGGCGAGCGGCCGTAGATCGCGGCGTAACTGACAAGTGCCATGTAGTACTTGCCGAGTGAGGTCAGGTGGACATCGTCGCTGAGGAAGCGGTCGACAGTTTCGCGCGGGCTGCCAGCTGTGATGCCGGGCAGGCCTTTGCCCTCCGTCGCGCGTGCGATGAGCTCGGCGAGCGCGAGGCCGGCGGGCAGCGGCGTGATGCGGTCCTTGCGGCCCGCGTGCTCGAGCGAAATGTTGATGCGCGTCGCAGCGCACTGCCAGATTGGCGAGGCCTTGCGCTCGTAGGCAATCCAACTCGCCGGCGCGCTCTTGTTGAGCAGGCTGAGCCAGGACTCATAGAAATACGTCCTTCCCTGTGGATTGCCGGAGATAAAGACGTCGTGGTAGTGGCGCAGCATCCGCACAGTGTCGAGCCACAGGTACGAGATCAGCAGCCCGTGCATCTCGGTGATGAGCAGGACGTCGTAGGGCTTGCCGCCCGTCGTCTTGGGGCTGCGCAGCTCAGCGACCACGTCCAGGTCCGAGCCGTCCTTGTTGTCACCCTGCCGGTAGCCCGGCCAATCGGACGCCTGCGGGTTCTCGCCGCGCGTCCGCCGCTGGATCGACGAACCGACCACATACTGGCGGTTCCACACGTGCGCAGCACCGAGGCTCCGCGCGATGGCCTCGAGGTAGTCGGGTATTGGCTGATCCGTCAGGCTGTGGCCTGACACGAAGACGGTTGCTTCGTTGCGCTCGACCTGCTGCGGCCATGGTGGCGGCTGTGGCTCGGCGGCGGCGACACCCTGGGTGCTCATGACAAGGCCGATAAGAAGGCCGGCGATTTGCGCGGCGCTGAGGCTGTTTGGGCGGGAGACTGAAGCGGCGAACATGGCTCTCGCGCTGGAGGTTTCGAGGTTGAGTGCGATACACTAGCACGCGACAGATGACACGCTGCACAGAGCCTGCAACAGAGCCTTAACGCACTTCGGGCCCACCGCAAGGCAGGCCCGAAGAAGTTACTGTGACGAGCAAGGAACCTTAGGTCGGCTGCGGTTCCATGCCGGCATCGGATTCCGGCCGCGAGGGACGCGCCTGGCCGGCGACGGGAACTGCCGAGCCGGTCGGCCCCTTGGTTGCGTCGTCGTCGGTCGGGCGCACAATCTTCTCGCCGCGCATGACCGCGAGGCACTCATCGCCCGAAATGGTCTCGTGCTCCATGAGCGCCTGCGCCACGGCCTCGAGCTTGTCACGGTTTGCGCCAAGCACCTCCCAGGCCTTGGCCTGAGCGCCGGTGACGATGCGCCGGATCTCCTCGTCGATCAGCTTGGCCGTCTCCTCGGACATGTTCTGGCGCTGCGTGATCGCGTGGCCGAGGAAGACCTCCTGCTGGTTGTCCGTGTAGCGCAGCGGCCCGAGCTTGTCGCTCATACCCCACTCGGTGACCATGCTGCGCGCGAGGCCAGTTGCCTGCGTGATGTCGCTCGAAGCACCAGTGTTGAGGTGCTCTATGCCGTAGATGATCTGCTCGGCGACGCGGCCGCCGAACGTCATGACCAGACGCGCCTCGCACCACTGCTTGGAGTAGCTGAGCTTGTCGCGCTCGGGCAGGCTCATCGTGACGCCAAGGGCGCGCCCGCGCGGAATGATCGTCACTTTGTGCAGCGGGTCATTGCCGGGCACGAGCAGGTTGAGGATCGCGTGGCCGGCCTCGTGATAGGCCGTTGCGAGCTTCTCCTCCTCGGTCATGGCCATCGAGCGCCGCTCGGCACCCATCATGACCTTGTCCTTGGCATCCTCGAACTCGACCTGCGTGACCATGCGCTTCGAGCGCCGGGCGGCGAGGAGAGCGGCTTCGTTGACGAGGTTGGCGAGGTCGGCGCCCGAGAAGCCGGGCGTGCCGCGCGCAATCGTCTTCGGATCGACGTCCGGCGCCAGCGGCACCTTCCGCATATGCACGCGCAGGATCTTCTCGCGGCCGACGACGTCCGGGTTCGGCACCGTGATCTGCCGGTCGAAGCGCCCGGGGCGCAGCAGTGCCGGGTCGAGAACGTCCGGCCGGTTCGTGGCGGCGAGGATGATGATGCCCTCGTTGGCCTCGAAGCCGTCCATCTCGACGAGGAGCTGGTTCAGCGTCTGCTCGCGCTCGTCGTTGCCACCGCCGAGGCCTGCGCCACGGTGACGGCCGACGGCGTCGATTTCGTCGATGAAGATGATGCACGGCGCATTCTTCTTCGCCTGATCGAACATGTCGCGCACGCGGCTTGCGCCGACGCCGACGAACATCTCGACGAAGTCCGAGCCCGAGATCGTGAAGAACGGCACGTTCGCTTCGCCGGCAACGGCGCGCGCGATGAGCGTCTTACCTGTGCCGGGCGGGCCGACGAGCAGGCAGCCGCGCGGGATGCGCCCGCCGAGCTTCTGGAACTTCTGCGGGTCACGGAGGAACTCGACGATCTCCTGCAGGTCGACCTTGGCTTCGTCGACGCCGGCGACGTCCTCGAAGGTCACGCGACCATGGCGCTCCGTCAGCAGCTTGGCCTTGGATTTGCCGAAGCCCATGGCCCGACCGCCACCCGACTGCATCTGGCGCATGAAGAAGATCCACACCGCGATGAGAAGCAGCATGGGGAACCACGACAGCAGGACGTTGAAGATCGACGGGACGTCCTCGTCCTTCGGCCGCGCCGAGATGCGCACGCCCTTCTTGTTGAGCCGCTCGACGAGGTTCGGATCATCCGGCGCGAAGCTCGTGAAGGACCGCGATTTGTCGGAGTACTGACCAGTCAGGCGGTTGCCCTGGATGGTCACCTCGGAGACGTTGCCGGCATCCACCTGGGCCAGCAGCTCCGTATAGCTGATCTCGTTCCCGCGCCGCGTCTGGGACGGGTTCTGAAACATATTGAACAACGCAATCAAAAGCAGGCCGATGATGACCCAGATCGCGAAGTTCCGGAAATGCGTGTTCATTTGCACCCCTTCCTGGTGGCACCAGATCGTGCGTCAGCGGCGTTCAAACCCGCACGGATCGCATGGCCTCGGGAAGGCCCGGTCCACAAGTGCTGGGCTTAAGATAGGTTGGACAACCGTGTTTGCCAAGAATTGGTGCACGAATCGTACCTTACGATCCGGATCTTGCGCAAAAGCGGTGAACGCGGCCCAGCGGATCATCTAAAGCCGCCCGCCGCGCGCCAGCCTGTGTCCTTGCCGAGAGCTGGTATTACCTACAATTTCAGCTCTAGGCATCATTACATTTGCGTCATGATGACGCTCGCGAGCATCGCTAGCAGCAGCCCCAGGCCGACCGCTAGGGGCCAGTGGCTCGGCGGCCCCTGACCCTCGCCGATCCGCGGGGTGGCAATTGCGTTGGGCACCTCGTCGTCCGGGCTGGCCGGCGCGACGCTACCGAGGATGCGGGCGGCGAGCACCGTGGCATTGTCCTGGCGCGGCAGCTTGCTCGAAAGGACCGCTGCGACCAATGCGCCAGCCATCACCTCCGCGCCTTGCGCGACGCTCTCTCCGATGACGCGCGAGACCTCGGCATCGCTCAGCGTATTGAGCCCGTCGCTAGCCAGCAGAACCACGTCTCCGACCGCGAGGGCCACATCGTCAACCGGGCAATCCATCTCTTCGATGGTCCGGCCCAAGAGGGCCGATGCGAGCAGCGAGCGGGACCCGAGCACCGCGGGATCGTCGGGTGCAAAGCCCTGCCTGATCATGATGCCGGCCTGTGAATGGTCGGCATTGAGCTTCGCCAGCCGACCGCGCCGCCAGACAAAAAGATGGCTGTCGCCGACGCTGATCCATCGCACGCGCCCCTCGGCAATCACCGCGGCAACTGCCGTACTCCCCATGCTGCGTTCGCCATCCGTGGGATCGCTGGCATCGCGGATGCGATGGTTGGCGTCCTCTATGGCCTCGAGGAGCGCGCTGCGCCGATCTTCCGCTAAGACGAAGGCGCCGCTCGTTGCGCGATCGCGGAATGTATCGATGACGAGGCCCGCGGCCTCGGCACCATTGGCATGACCGCCAAGGCCATCGGCCAGAACGAGCAGCGCCGTATCACCACGGACGCCGAGGCGCACGACGACCGCCGCGTCCTGCTGCTCGGCCCGCGCGCCAATGGTCTCAGCCTCGGCGATGTCCAGCTCGATCATGCGCTGAAGTGTGCGCTCTACGGCTGCGTCTGTCCAACGGCCCTGCTGGGTCAGGACTCGATTGCGATGTTGTCGATGAGGCGCGCCTTGCCGAGCCACGCCGCCACGAGAACGCGGCCCGCGCCCTTCTTGGGATCGTAAGCCCCGAGCGTCGCCGCATCGCGCACAGCGATATAGTCGATCTTCTGGAAGCCGCCGGCCGTGAGCCGCCGCGCCGCTTCCGCACACGCGACATCGGCATTGCCGCCTTCCAGAACATGCGCCGCGACACCGCTGATTACCTCATGAATGAGCGGTGCCGTGCGGCGCTCCTCAGCCGACAGGTAGCGATTGCGGCTCGACATGGCGAGACCGTCCGCCTCGCGCACGGTCGGCGCGCCAACAATCGAGAGTGGCATGTCGAGATCGCGCACGATCTGGCGGATCACGGCGAGCTGCTGGAAATCCTTCTCGCCGAACACGGCAACGTCCGGCGTCACCTGCTGGAAGAGCTTCGTACACACGGTGGCGACGCCGCCGAAAAAGTGCTGACGGAAATCCGTTTCGAGCCCTTCGGCTGCGCCCGCCGGCACGACGCGTGTCGCAAAGCCTTCGGGGTACATCTCGGGCGCCGTCGGTGCCCACACGAGATGGCAGTCGGCTCCGGCGAGCTTTGCAACGTCGTCGTCGAACGTGCGCGGGTAGGTGGAAAAATCCTCGTTCGGCGCGAACTGCGTCGGATTGACGAAGATCGACGTGACGATGCGGTCGCATGTCTGCTGCGCGATGCGCACGAGTGAGATGTGCCCCTCGTGCAGTGCGCCCATGGTCGGCACGAGGCCGATGCGATGCCCCTCGCTGCGCCACGTGCGCACGCGCAATCTGAGATCGGCAACGGTGGCACTGACAGGGATCGGGTACGTGGACATGACTGGCTCCCGGGCGCACGGCGCGTCCTTGCGCACACGTGCTTCGATCGGCCGTCGGCCAGTAGAAGTCAAGGTGCCGCGGGCTGATCGCGCTCGCTATGGTTTCACGATGTCCGCGGGAGCAGGAACGTCAGCAGGCCAAGCGCCGGGATCCAAGCCACGAGCTTGAAGACGGCGACGATGCCGACCCAGTCGGCGAGCAGGCCGAGGGCGGCAGCCGCAAGACCGCCGAGCCCGAAGGCCAGACCGTAGAACAGGCCGCCGACGAGGCCCACGCGATGGGGCACGAGGTCGATCGCATAGATCAGGATCGCCGAGAACGCACTTGCCATGATCAGGCTGATGATCACGCTCAGCACGCCGGTCCAGAAGAGGTCTGCGTAGGGCAGAATGAGCGCGAAGGGCAGCGCGCCGAGGATCGAGATCCAGATCACGCGGTGGCGTCCAATGCGGTCACCGACCATGCCGCCGATGATCACGCCTATGGCGCCGACCACGAGGTAAAGGAACAGCATGACCTGCGAGAGCTGCACCGACACACCGAAGCGCTCGATCAGATAGAACGTGTAGTAGGACGTGAACGCGGCCGTGTAGGCGTTCTTCGACAGGAGGATCAGGATGAGGATCGCCATCGCGAACAGCACGTGGCGGGTCGGCAGCATGGGGCCGGCGGCGGTCGCGCTCGTTCCCTTGCTTGGCGAGGCCGCGGCGGCCGCCGCCTGCTCACGTCGCATCTCGGCATATCGCGCGCCTGTCCAGGCCATGAGCACCATCGCAACCAGCGCAACCACAGACACCCAGGCAAGGCTCTGCTGTCCGCGCGGCACCACGAGCATCGCCGCGAGCAGCGGTCCTGCCGCATAGCCGACGTGGCCGCCGATCTGGAAGACGCCCTGGGCGAGACCTTGCTGGCCGGCAGCCGCGTGGCGCGCCATGCGTGTTGCCTCGGGATGGAATACGGCCGAGCCGAGCCCGATCATGGCCGCCGAAAGCAGGATCATCGCGTAGTTCGGCGCGAACGACAGGCCGAAGAGCCCGATGAGCGTCGCAGCCATGCCGGCGACCATCGCGTAGGGCCAAGGCCGCGCGTCGGTGACGTGGCCGAGGATCGGCTGCAGCAGCGATGAGGTGACCTGGAAGGCCAGCGTGATGAGGCCGATCTGCGCAAAGTCCAGATGGTACGCCTCTTTGATGAGAGGGTACATGGCCGGGATCATCGACTGGATGAGGTCGTTGAGCAGGTGCGCCCCGCTCAAGGCGACCAGGATCGGCAGCAGCGGCCGGGATGCGGCATTGGCGAGGGTGGCTGTCATGGCCGGGGAGGAATGATCCGCGCCGCACGGGCAGTCAACTGACATTTCAGCGGCGCATAGCGGGCATTCAGGGCGGGCTGGCGCTTTGTCCGGACTGCTTACGGCAGGGCCTCCGTCCTCCACAACGTCACTCTAATCCCCCCATGCGCGACGGGGGCGGTGGTCGGCAGGAAGGGAAGGCCGGTTGCCTTGGCGAGCCGGGCTTCGTTCGTGATCAGGCCCACGCGCCAGCCGGCAAACCGCGTGCGCAGCGTTTCGCCGAGCGCGCGGTAGAGGGCTTCGACGCGCTTCTTGTCGCCGACGCGGTCGCCATAGGGCGCATTCGCGATGACGAGGCCGGGCGGTCCCGGCGGCGGCACGAGATCGCTGATGGCGTGCTGGCGGAAGTCGATGAGGTTGGCAACGCCCGCGCGCGCGGCATTGGCACGGCTCATTTCGATGGCGCCGTCATCCCGATCGCTGCCGTAGAAATGGACCGCGGACTTCGCCACCGGCGCTGCACGACGCATCTCATCCCATACGGTCGCATCGAAGGTCACGAGCTGCTCGAAGGCGAAGTGGCGCTCGCGGCCCGGCTTCAGGCCAGCGGCGATCTCCGCCGCCTCGATGACGAACGTCCCCGAGCCGCACATCGGATCGACGACGGGCTCCGTCCCCGTATAGCCACACTGGCGCAGGAACAGCGCGGCCATCGTCTCGCGCATGGGGGCTTTGGCGACCGCCTCCTTGAAACCGCGCTTGTGCAGAAGCTCGCCCGACGTATCGACGCTGATCGTGCAAAGGTCGTTCTCGATGCGCGCCATTACCGTGACGGCAGCATCATCCGCTGCAGGCGCGCCAAGTCTCTCGCTGATCGCATTCTGGATGCGCTGGGTCGCCGCGCCGGAGTGATAGATCTTCGACTTCCGGCAGGTCACCTCGACGCGGAACGGCACATCGGTGCGCAGAACCGAGCCCCAAGGTACGCGACGCGCAAGCTTCTCGAGCTCGGTGAGCTGAACGACACGGAACGCGCCGATGCGGGCCAGTACCTTGTTCGCGCCCCGCACTTCGAGATTCGCGCGCCAGGCATCGCGCCAGTTCCCATTGACCGTCACGCCGCCCGCGACTTGCTTCGCGGCTCTGAAGCGAAGCGATTTCACTTCCTCCCACAGCACGGCTTCCAGGCCCGGCGCTGTCGCCAGCAAAATCTCGAAATGGTCGGTGGGAGGCATCCGTGCCAGTTCCGGGCGAACTCTTCGCGCGCTCCAACGTTACTCAGGTGAGTCCCAATAGCATGGGAGGTGTAAGAGTATGTTCGATTATTTGAAATCCCTGATCTGGCCCGACGAGACGACTGATGCCGACGAGCGGCGACGTCACGAGACCGAACAGGACGTGCAGGCGCGCAAGCTCGAAATGGATGAGCCTATGGAAGGTGCCGGCGCGCTGCTCGCTGGCGAGCATAACAGGTCCGAGACCGAGGAGAACCTCGAGCGGGCAACGCGCGAAAGCGAGAGGTAAGGCGGCCCGTAAGACGGCTGGCGAAGCTTCGACTCACTCCAGCGGTGCAAGTCGCGTGTCGAGGGCGAGCACGAGGCACCAGTGCGGCTCGAACGTGGCGCCCATGGGCCAAACGTTGGCGCGATAGGCATCGAGTAGGCCGGCCTCGTACTGCTTGAACCAGCTCTTCTGACAGAGGATGAACTTCGTCGCGGCGTAGATCGACTCGCGGTCGATGATACAGAGCACCGTCATCTCGGGATGACGGTCGAGGTAGGCCTGCACGGCCACCATGAGCGTCGGGTAGCCGGGGTGCAGCATGTCATCGAGCACGATGACGCCGCCGTCGCCGATCACAGCGGTTGCAAGCTCCAGATCCTTGGTCAGCGCTGCCTGCGTGTGCTCGCCATCGACATGAATGAGGCGCACCTTCTGGCCGTTGAGCTTCGCGAGAAGCTCCCCCGGCGCCATTTTGTTGCTGTCGGCTTTCCACGTGATCCGCTTCTCGGCCGGCACGCCCTGGCGCACGCAGTTCGCTTCGAAGCGATCGATCACCTGCGGGTTTGGCCATTCGAATATGTCGATGCCGAGTGCGCGCTCGCCATCCTTGAGCGCCTTGGCGAGTGCTATGAAAAAGCGCCCCTCGAACGCGCCGAGCTCAGCGACCGGTCCTTTGACGCCAAGCCCCGACTGGATGCGCATGAGCCCGCAGCAGATGCCCGCCGCGAAGCGCGAGGACATGCCGATGACCTTGTCGTAGCTCTCTTCCAGATAGGCATCGACGGCGGGGATGCCGGAGCCGACAGTCTGCGGTGCCGTCATGCTGAATTCCTTGCTGCATTCCTAGAAACCATAGAGCGCGGCGCGCTCCGGGTCTTTTGTCGCCACGAGCCGGGCGAGGTCCACGATCACCTTCGCCTGCTTCCACGTCGCGTCGTCCTGGAACTTGCCGTCGACGATCGCGGCGCCCGTGCCGTCCGGCATGGCGGCGAGAATCTTCTTCGCAAATGCGACTTCATCAGGGTCGGGGCTGAAAACGCGCTTGGCAATGTCGATCTGCGTCGGGTGCAACGACCAGGCGCCGAGACAACCCTGGAGGAACGAATTACGGAACTGCGATTCGCACGCCGCGAGATCCGAGAAGTCGCCGAACGGCCCGTAGAACGGCTTGATGCCGACGCTGAGGCAGGCATCGACCATCTTCTGCACGGTGTAGTGCCAGAGATCCTGCTGGGCAAATGCGCGCTTGCTGCCGTCCGTCGTCGGATCGGCGATGACGCCGTAGTCGGGATGGCCGCCGCCGACGCGAGTCGTTTTCATGCCGCGTGAGGCCGCGAGATCGGCCGGGCCGAGGCTCATGCCATGCATCCGGGGGGAGGCCGTCGCGATCGCCTCGACATTCTTCACGCCCTCGGCCGTCTCGAGGATGGCGTGGATGAGAATGGGCTTCTTGATGCCGTTCTTCGCTTCGAGCTGGGCGAGGAGCTGGTCCAGGTAGTGGACGTCCCATGGTCCTTCGACCTTGGGCAGCATCATGACATCCAGCTTGTGTCCGACGGCCGGCACGATCGCCATGATGTCATCCAGACCCCAGGGCGAGTTCAGACAGTTGATGCGGGTCCACAGTCCCGTGCTGCCGAAATCATTGGCCTGTGCCATCTCGATGAAACCAGCCCGCGCATTCTCCTTCTGATCGGCGGGAATGGCGTCCTCGAGATTGCCGAGCACGACGTCGACCTGAGTGATGATCTCGGGCAGGCGGGCGCGGATCTTCGCATTGTGCGGCGGCACGAAGTGGATCATCCGCTCGAGCCGCACGGGAAGCTGGCGGTAGGGCTCGGGAGCGCCGGTCGCGAGAGGTGCAAAAAATTTTGCCGGAGTACGGGTCACGCTCATGGGGCGCCGGGTCCTCGCTTGATGGGGCCTGCTAGTGTCCCGATACCGAAGTTCGCCTACCCTCAATACTGGCGTATCGAGCGAACTTCGGAATCAAAAGGGACACCAGAATCGTAGCTTTGCTGTGTGATTCCGATCGAGAAATTCGCTCGGAGCCGAGCCGCGTGTGATGGCGAATTTCTCGATCATCACACGAGCTTCCTTGTAGCGTGGCGTTCGCACATGCGAAAGGCGATGGTGAGGGTGGTGTGCTGGAAGAGCGGGCACGAGGCGCTGCCCTCAGCTTTCGTCCTTGGCGTCTGTCTCGGCAACCCAGCGGGTGTTCCACCACATCCACTGCTCGGGGTTCTCGCGAATCCAGCCCTCGAAGACGGCGAACATGGCCGCGGTGAGCGCCTTGGTGTCGGCCGTGCGAGCGGTTGTCTTCGGAAGCGGCACTTCGGTGAGATCGAGACGGAAGCGGCTTTCGGTGTCGATCCTGCGGCAGAGGCCCATCCACACGCGAGCGCCGAGGTGCCGCGCGATCATGGCCGGGACGGGTGTGACGCGCGTGTGGCGTCCCAGGAACGGCACCACGACCCCGCGCCGCTCATAGTGGTCGCTGACGAAGCCGATCGCGCCGCTCTGGCGGACGTGGTCGACGAGCAGGCGCGCAGTCTTGTGGCCGCTTCCGGCCTCGGTCTCGGCACCCTTGCCGAGCAGGCCCGAGGGATAAAGAGGCGCGCGCTGTTCGCGCAGAAGCCGATCAAGATAGGGATTGGCCAGCGGCCGATAGACTCCCGCCGGCGCGACGCCGAACTTGGTCATCGGCCAGATTGCGAGCTCCCAGTTGCCGATGTGCGCGGTCACGCCGACTTGCGAGCTGGACGCCAGCATCTCAGTCCGCCAGTGCGCCTCGTTCGTGATTTCGAGCCGCGAGGGATCCGCCAGGATGCGATCGATGTAGAAGGTCTCGGCGAAGACGCGGCCCATGTTCGCCCACATGGCGCGGGCAATTGCCTTGCGATCGTCGGTACTGCGCTCGGGAAAGGCAATGGCGAGGTTCTCGAGCGCGCGTCGGTTCTGGCGGAGCCAGGGGCCGACGATCCCGCAAACCGCAGCGACGAAACCGACCCCGATCCGCATCGGCAGCGCGCGGAAGAGTTTGATCGCAATCCAGACGAGCGCGAATTCGAGGCGGTACTTGATGTCGCGCACGCGGCCTATCGCACGCCTGGGTGGGTGCGTGACCGGGCTTTCCGTCTGCGGGCGTACAACCTGATCCATTCCTTTAGGACCACCGCCTGTTGGACCACATCCACTGCTCCGGCGCTTCCCGGACCCAGGCCTCGAACTCACTCTGCATCTTCGTCGTGATCCACTTCACGTCATCAGCCTGGCTTGCCGTGCGCGGCACTCTGAGTTCTTTGATATCGATGGTGAAGCGGCTCTGGTTGCCAACGCGGAGACATCGGGCGAGCCAGATGCGTGCTCCGACCCGGCGCGCGATCATGGCCGGGATGACCACCGAGGACGCTGGCTTGCCGAAGAACGGCACCGGCATGCCATATTTGTCATAGAGATCACAGACTAATCCGAGCCGTCCCCCCTTGCGCACGAAATCCATGATGATGCGCGCTGTCTTCTGCCCCTCCTCCGGGCTCCCGTCGATGCGGCCTTTGCCCAGCAGTCCGGCGGGGTAAAGATCCTTGCGCTGGTGCCGCAGATAGGCATCCACATAAGGGTTGTTTACGCTGCGATAGACGGCGGCAGGGTTGGCGCCCGCGACGGTCAGCGGCCAAATGGCGAGCTCCCAGTTGCCCATGTGCAGCGACACGCCAATGGCCGGCCCGACCTTGTCCTTGTAGCGGGTGAACACCTGCTGATTCAGGATCTCGATGCGGTCAGGCTCACTGATCAACCGGTCGATCTGCATGGTCTCGGCCATCACGCGCCCGAGGTTCCCCCACATGGCGCGGGCAATCGCATCGCGCTCGGCATCGCTCTTTTCGGGAAATGCGATCGCCAGATTGTCGAGCGCGCGTTGATGGCGCCGGTTCAGCGGCGCGATCTTTTGCCATGCCCATGCCGACAGGTTGGCCGCGGTATCGAGGGGCATCAGGCGCACGAACGCAACGAGCAGGCGCAGCGCGGCGTACTCGAGCCGGTAGCGAAGATCCCTGAGCAGCACGTTCATGAAGCTCCGACGCTCCGGTCTCGCTTCTCCTATTCAGCGAGGCCGATGGCACTCTGTTCCTGGCGGCTTTCCCGATCTTGCGGGGCGGCACCTGGGACTTTGCGGACCGAATGGCGCCGACCGGGCGGCCCCGTCAACCCTTCGCGGTGCCACAACAGTGGGTTTTGACGATGTCATGTGGACGAATTACATGCCACTATGTCTTTGGCGCCGCATGGGGAATGTCGAGGCGCTGGTCTGCTGTGTGCCAGTCGAGGCGCGTGGTATAGCCGCAACATGAAACTGGTGTCTCCGCAACACATATGACCATTCCGATCATCGAGCGCGCCGGCCCGCTTCTCGAGCGGTATCGCGTGCTACTCTGCGACGTCTGGGGCGTCGTCCACGACGGTATCAGGGCCTATCCGGGCGCGAATGACGCTCTCCCGCGGTTTCGTCGGGGTGGCGGCATCGTCGTGCTGGTGTCCAACGCCCCGAGGCCGGGGCCCTCGGTCGCCCATCTTCTCGACGAGAAGGCCGTCGTTCGCGAGACTTGGGACGACATCGTTACGTCCGGCGATATTGCCCTCAGCCACATTGCGGAAGCCGGATACAAGCGCCTCTACCGCATTGGGCCCGAACGGCGGGACATTGCCTTTTTCGAGGGGCTCCCCGGGCCGCACGCGCCAATGGACGAGGCCGAGGCGATTGTCTGCACCGGCCTCAACCGCGATCGTCAGGAGCAGCCCGAGGCCTATCTGCCCGTGCTGGAGCAAGCCCTTGAGCGGCGCCTGCCGTTTATTTGCGCCAATCCGGACCTCGCGGTGCATGTGGGCGACGATCTACTCCCCTGCGCTGGGGCCATCGCTGCGCTTTACGAGGAGCGCGGAGGACCGGTGTTCTGGGCGGGCAAGCCGCATCCTGTGGCCTACCAGACGGCACTCGAGCGCGCGGCCAAGCTCGTCGGCGGGCCGGTCGATCGGTCAGCGGTCCTCGCCATCGGCGATGCCGTCCGAACCGACCTCGCATCTGCCGTGGGGGCTGGCGTCGACGCGCTCCTCATCGCCGGTGGCCTCCATCGCGACGACGTTGTCGCCAACGGAGCCATCGACCCCGGTCGCCTCGCCGATCTGCTCGCGCCGCCCTCGCCGCGGCCGGTGGCCGCGATGGTCCACCTCACGTGGTGAGGCAGCCTGCCTGAAGAAACCCCAGCGGTACCTGCTGCCTTAAGGTGCGCAGCAGGCTTCGGCGTGCTAACAGTCCCCTGTTTCCGCCCAATGCCTTGGGCCTGACGGCGCTGAGCGGCCCGCCGCGGTCTCCAGCCGAGAGACGGGGTAATTCCTGAATGGGTATCAGCAGGTTTTTCATCGATCGGCCGATCTTTGCTGCCGTCGTCTCACTGTTCATCACGATCGTCGGCGGCATCGCCTATATGGGCCTGCCGGTCACCCAGTTCCCCGAGATCTCGCCGCCGACCATCACGGTCTCGGCCACGTATCCGGGTGCGGGCGCCCAAACCGTCGCCGATACCGTCGCTGCCGTGATCGAGCAGGAGATCAACGGCGTCGACGGGATGATCTACATGTATTCCCAGTCGACGCAGCAAGGCACGATGTCGGTCACCGTGACCTTCGACGTCGGCTACGACATCGACAAGGCGCAGGTGCTCGTGCAGAACCGCGTCGCCGCCGCTGAGCCGCGCTTGCCAGAAGAGGTGCGCCGATCCGGCGTGCAGGTGCGCAAGAATTCGCCCGACCTGCTGCTCGTCGTGCACATGGTGTCGCCCGACAGCACGTACGATCAGGTCTACATCTCTAACTACGCCCTGCTGAATGTGCGCGACGTACTCGCCCGTATTCCGGGCGTCGGCGAGGTCAACGCATTCGGCGCGCGCGAGTATTCCATGCGCGTCTGGCTCGATCCAGAGCGGATCGCAGCGCTGAACCTCACCGCGGAGGAGGTCCTGATTGCGCTGCGTCAGCAGAACGTCCAGGTCGCGGGCGGCGCCATCGGCGAGCCGCCGATGCCCAGTCAGGGAGCCTTCGAGCAGTCGCTGCAGCTTCGCGGTCGCCTTCTCGATGCACGCGAGTTCGAGGAGATCGTCATCAAGACGGGCGTCGACGGACGCACGGTGAAGCTCAAGGACGTGGCACGCGTCGAGCTCGGCGCCATCTCCTACAACACCTACGGCTACATGGATCGCGTCCCGGCAACCGTGCTCGCCGTGACCCAGGCGCCTGGCAGTGACGCATTGAAGACGGCGCGCGTGGTCATGGACACCATGGCCCAGATCGCCCCGAACTTCCCGAAGGGCCTTGAGTATCGGATCATCTACAATCCGACCGAGTTCATCGAGGTCTCGATCAAAGCGTTGATGCTCACGATCCTTGAGGCGATCGCGCTGGTCGTGCTCGTGATCATCATCTTTCTGCAGACATGGCGCGCGACGCTGGTGCCTTTGCTGGCAATTCCGATCTCCCTTGTCGGGACATGCGCCGTGATGCTGGCGCTCGGCTATTCGATCAACTCGCTCACGCTGTTCGGTCTCGTGCTCTCCGTTGGCATCGTGGTCGACGATGCGATCGTGGTGGTTGAGAACGTGGAGCGGCGATTGCGTGAGGGGCTCTCGCCCATGGAGGCCGCGCGCGCCACCATGGACGAGGTTGGCGCCGCGCTGATCGCCATCGCGCTGGTGCTCGTCGCCGTGTTCGTGCCATCGGCCTTCGTCGGTGGCATTACGGGCGCGTTCTTCCGGCAGTTCGCCGTCACCATCGCGACGGCGACGATCATTTCGGTGTTCGTCTCGCTGACGCTCTCGCCGTCGCTCTGCGCCCGTCTCTTCAAGCCGCATGAGGACCACGATGCGGCACGGCATGGCCGCAAGTCGGTCGTCGAGATCATCATGTGGCCCATCCACGCCGGCTTTGGACTTTTCAATCGTGGATTTGCCGCATTGGAGCGGGGCTACGGGCACTTCGTTCGCGCCTTGTCGTGGACCGCGCCCATCATGCTTGTGATCTATGCCGGGTTGATGGCGGCCGCGGTCATGCTCGTGATGGCGACGCCGACGGGGTTCATTCCCGCGACGGACCGCGGCATCGTCACCATCTCCATGACGCTTCCGCCGGGCGCCTCGATCGAGCGCACCAACGAGGTGTTCAAGGAAGCCAATGAGATCATTCTTTCGACACCCGGATACAAGCACACGTCGGGTTTTGTCGGCCGCTCAGGCGCGACATTCTCGAACTCGTCGAATGCGGCAGCCCTGTTCAGCGTGCTCGAGAACCATGACGAGCGCGACAGGCTGGGCCTGACCATCGATTCCATGACCAGCGACATCCGCAATCGTCTGTCCGCGATCAAGGATGCGCAGGTGCTCGTTTTTGTGCCGCCTGCCGTGCGCGGCATGGGCAATGCGAGCGGTTTCTCGATGCGGCTGCAGGATCGCCAGGCTCTGGGCTCGGCAGCCCTCTACAAGGCGTCACAGGATCTGATCGACCGGGCGCGGCAGACGCCTGGCATCTCCAATATCTTCACTACGTTCCAGATCTCGACGCCGCAGGTCTTCGTTGATGTCGATCGCGTGAAGGCGCAAATGCTGCGCGTGCCCGTCGGCACCATATTCGAGGCGCTGCGCGTATACATGGGTTCGGCCTACGTCAACGACTTCAATATGTTCGGACGGCCCTACAAGCTTGTCGTGCAGGCGGACGCCGGCTTCCGTGCCGATCCCGACAACATATCGCGCATTCGCGTGCGCAATGCCGATGGCCAGATGGTGCCGCTCGGTTCGCTCGTCACGTTCCGGGAACAATCTGGACCCGAGCGCGTGCCGCGCTACAACCTTTTCCCGACGGTCGAGATCAATGGCTCGGCCGCGACGGGCGTCTCCTCCGGGCAAGCGCTCGACATCATGCAGAAGATTGCAGCCGACGTTCTGCCCCCCGGCGTGACTTTCGAATGGACGGATCTTTCCTACCAGGAGAAGAAGGCGGGCCGGACCGGCTACATCATCTTCGTGCTATCTGTCCTCTTCGTGTTCCTCGCCCTTGCCGCGCAGTACGAGAGCTGGGCGCTGCCATTCTCGATCATCCTCATCGTGCCGATGTGCCTCCTCGCGGCGACCTTCGGCGTGTGGATGGAAGGGAAGGAGATCAACATCCTCACGCAGATATCCTTCGTCGTGCTGATCGGCCTCGCGTCAAAGAATGCGATTCTCATCGTTGAATTCGCGCGCCAGCAGGAGGAAATGGGCAAGGATATCGTCGAAGCCACCGTGGAGGCGTGCCGCATGCGCCTGCGGCCCATCATCATGACCTCGCTGGCATTCACGCTCGGCGTGGTGCCGCTCTATATGGCGACGGGCGCCGGCTACGAGATGCGCCAGGCGCTTGGTATCGCCGTGTTCTGGGGCATGATCGGCGTGACGATGTTCGGCCTCGTCTTCACGCCGGTCTTCTACATCGTAATCCGCAGGCTCACGGATTGGCGGCGTGCGCGGCGGGCGGCGCGGCATGGCCACGGGACCGCCTCCGCAACGCCCGCCGAGTAGGGCCGGCGTCCGGCGAACCAACCAATGCCGCTCGCGTCTGATCTGCCGATCGAGGAAGCGCTGCCTGAGATCGCGGCCGCGCTCGCGTCCGGCCCCTCCGCCGTACTCGTTGCTTCTCCGGGTGCCGGCAAGACGACGCGGGTGCCGCTCGCGCTTCTCGATGAGCTTTGGCTCGCAGACCGCAAGATCCTCGTGCTTGAACCGCGCCGCCTCGCAGCGCGTGCGGCAGCGGAGCGCATGGCATTCTTGCTCGGCGAGAAAGTCGGCGATCGCGTCGGCCTTCGCGCGCGGCTGGACACGCGCGTTGGCCCACGGACTCGCATCGAAGTCGTCACCGAGGGAGTTTTCACGAGGCTGATCCTCGCCGATCCGGAGCTTTCGGGCATTGGCGCGATCCTCTTCGACGAGTTCCACGAGCGCTCGCTCGACGCCGACCTCGGGCTCGCACTCGCGCTCGATGCCCGCGCGGGCCTGCGTGAGGATCTACGCATTCTCGTCATGTCCGCGACGCTTGATGGCGCGCGCGTGGCCGAGCTGCTCGGCGATGGTGCGCCGGTCATCACCAGCGAGGGGCGCGCCTTTCCTGTCGCGACGCGCTATCTCGGACAGGGCACAGGTGCGCGCATCGAGGAGAGAATGGCGGATGCCGTCCAATCGGCCCTGGCGAACGAAGCCGGATCGATCCTCGCTTTCCTTCCAGGTCAAGGCGAGATCGTCCGCACGGCAGAGCGCCTCAATGAGCGGCCGCTGCCGCCCGACGTGGATGTGGTGCAGTTGTTCGGCGCGCTCGATGCCCGTACGCAGGCGCGCGCGATCGAACCGCCGCCCCCGGGCAAGCGTAAAGTCGTACTCGCGACCTCCATTGCGGAGACGTCGATAACTATCGACGGCGTGCGCGTCGTCATCGACAGCGGTCTCGAGCGCGTGCCGCGCTATGAGCCGGACGTCGGTATAACGCGGCTCGAGACGCAGCGGGTTTCGCGTGCATCAGCAGATCAGCGCCGTGGTCGCGCCGGCCGCACGGAGCCGGGCATCTGCCTGCGCCTGTGGGACGAGCCGCAGACCGCGGGTCTTCTGCCGTTCCGCGCGCCGGAGATCCGGGCCGCAGATCTATCGGGTCTCCTTCTTGATTGTGCAGCCTGGGGTGTCACCGATCCGATGACACTTTCCTGGCTCGATCCGCCACCGGTCGGGGCTTTGTCGGCAGCGCGCGAAGAACTCGTCGCGATCGGCGCACTCAGCGGTGACGGCAAGCTTACGGACACTGGGCACCGCCTGCGCCGTCTGCCACTCCCGCCGCGTCTCGCACGCATGATCGTCGATGCCGCCAAGATCGGCGAGGCGGCACGTGCAGCTCAGATCGCGGCGGTCCTTGTCGAGCGCGGTCTCGGCGGTAACGCAACGGATCTCGATCAGCGCCTGTCAACTCTAACGCGTGATCGGGCGCGGCGCGCGAGCGATATGCGAGCCCTCGCACGCAACTGGGCCAAGGAAGCTGAGAGCAACGTGTCAGCTACTACGGGCGACTCGTCCTCAACCGCCTCTCTGCTCGCGCTCGCCTATCCTGATCGTCTCGCCATGTCGCGGGGCGCACCCGGCCAATACTTGCTGGCGAATGGCCGCGCCGCTGCACTCGATGCCGCAGATCCGCTCGCGTTGGCGCGGTTTTTGGTGGTGGCGGAAGTCGCCGGCAGTGCCGCGCGGGCGCGCATTCTGGTCGCTGCTGCGACGAACGAGGCTGACATCCGCACGATCGCAGCAGATCGTATTGAACTGACCGAGGCCAGCGAGTTCGAGCCGGCGATCGCCGCCGTTCGCACGCGACGCACGGAGCGCCTCGGCGCCATCACGCTACGCTCCGAACCGCGTCCGACGAAGCCGGGCCCAGAGGTCGCGGCGCTGCTCGCGCGCGGCATTGCCGGGCTCGGCATTGGCCGCCTGCCCTGGAGCCGAGCTCAGCAACAGCTTCGCGCCCGCATTGCGTTCGTATGCGCGGCGGGTGGCAGCGGCGGGTGGCCAGATCTCTCGGATGCGGCTCTCGCAGCCACCGCCGAAGACTGGCTCGCGCCGTTTCTTGGCAATGCAACCTCGCTCGCGGGCATCGATGCGGATGTCCTCGGCACCGCGCTCGATGCGCTCGTGCCGTGGAATGCGCGCCAGCGTCTCGACGAGCTGGCGCCGCCCCACTTCACCGCGCCGACCGGCAATCGCCATGCCATCGACTACGAGGGTGAAGGCGCGCCAGCCCTGGCCATCCGCGTGCAGGAGCTGTTCGGCCTTGCGACGCATCCCGCGATTGCGGACGGGCGCCTCCCACTGACACTGCACCTGCTCTCGCCAGCTCATCGCCCGATCCAGATCACGCGTGATCTTCCGGGCTTCTGGGCCGGCTCATGGGCCGACGTGCGAGCCGACATGCGCGGGCGCTATCCGAAGCATCCCTGGCCCGAGGATCCGCGCTCGGCCGCGCCGACCAGCCGCGCCAAACCTCGCGGGACCTGACGCTTGCGGCGAATGGTGCCGCGCCGTCGCGCGCGAACTCGCATATGATGTGCGCCATGCAGCCGAATACAGTGAATGCCCCGACCGTCCCCGACGCGCCGCCCGACAATTGGGTGCACCGCTACGCGCCGTCGTGGTTTCGACCCTACGCCCGTCTCGCTCGATTCGACCGGCCGATCGGTGGTTGGCTGTTGCTCTTTCCCTGCCTGTGGTCGCTGGCGCTCGCCGAGCACGCCAATGGTGCCGCGTACCCGTCCATCTGGTTCGCCATCCTGTTCTTGATCGGCGCCTTCGTCATGCGTGGCGCCGGCTGCACGTATAACGACATCGTCGATCGCGACATCGATGCAGGCGTCGCGCGCACGCGCGGCCGGCCGATTCCTTCTGGAGAGGTGAGCGCGCAGGCGGCGGTGGCGTTCATGCTGCTGCAATGCCTGATCGGGCTCGTCGTCCTGCTGCAGTTCAACTGGTTCACGGTCGTGCTCGGAGCCTCGTCGCTTCTGCTGGTCGCCATCTACCCCTTCATGAAGCGCATCACCAACTGGCCTCAGCTCGTGCTCGGGTTGACCTTCAAGTGGGGTGCGCTCGTCGGTTGGACGGCTGCGCGTGGTACGCTCGAGTGGCCGGCAATCCTGCTCTATCTCGGCTGCGTCACGTGGACGATCGCCTACGATACGCTCTACGCCCACCAGGACAAGGAGGACGACCTCACTCTCGGCCTCGGGTCCACCGCGCTGCGCTTCGGCGAGCAGACCAAAGCTTGGGTCAGTGGCTTCTACGCCTTCGCGATTGTGACTTGGGTGCTGGCCGCATGGCTCGCCGGCGTCGGGGCACTCGGAATGCTCGGCCTCGCCGCAGCTGCACTGCACATGGCGTGGCAGGTCGCGACGCTCGACATCTCGAATCCCGAAAACTGCCTCCGCCGATTCAAGTCGAATCGCGACCTCGGCTGGATCGTGTTCATCGGGTTCGTGGCGGACATGCTTGTCCGTGCCAGCTGAGTGGGCCGGTGCCGTGGTGCGTAGCACCAAAAACGGGCTTGGCGTGCAATTCCGTCATGTGTACCGACTAGACCGGATTTGACAGCCAGCGCCAAGGTGCCAGCCAATGACCGATCAGAAACCCCGCCAGCTCCTCCACCTCGTCTTTGGGGGTGAGTTGTCCGATATCGCCAAGCACGAATTCACCGACCTCGACAAGCTCGACATCGTTGGCATCTACCCGAACTACGCCGAAGCGCACAAAGCCTGGAAAGCGGCGGCCCAGAAGACGGTCGACAACGCCCAGATGCGCTATTTCATCGTGCACATGCACCGCCTGCTCGACCCCGTCGAGGACGGCCCGCCGAAGGGGTGAGGTTAGGGCCATGCGCGGGTGGGCGCCATACCGCACCGCGCCTTGCATGATGGGGCTGGCCGGTCTAGCACTACGGCCAACCCTTCCCGCATCTGGACAAACGACGGCGGTTCCCCATGGCGACTCATAATCTGCTCCTGCTCCCCGGCGACGGCATCGGCCCCGAGGTGATGTCCGAGGTCGACCGCCTCGTCTCGTTCCTCGCCAAGAAGTCCAAAGTCGAGTTCAAGACAGAGCAGGCACTCTGCGGCGGATGCTCCATCGACAAGCACGGCACGCCTCTGACCGAGGAGGTTCTCGCCAAGGCCAAGGCCGCGGACGCCATCATCTTCGGCTCGGTCGGTGGGCCGAAGTGGGACAAGGTCGCCTACGAAATCCGCCCCGAGGCCGGTCTGCTGCGGCTCCGCAAGGAACTGGACCTCTTCGCGAACCTGCGCCCGGCCATTTGCTATCCGGCGCTCGCCGAGGCTTCGAGCCTAAAGCGGGAACTCGTCGAGGGCCTCGACATTCTCATCTTGCGCGAGCTGACGGGCGGCACCTACTTCGGCGAGCCGAAGGAGATCGTGACTCTCGAGAACGGCCAGAAGCGCGCTGTAGATACGACTGTCTACACGACGCACGAGATCGAGCGCATTGCCCGCGTCGCCTTCGACCTCGCGAGGAAGCGCAACAACAAGGTGCATTCCGCAGAGAAGCGCAACGTCATGAAGACGGGCGTGCTGTGGAACCAGGTCGTGACAGCTGTGCACGCCGCCGAGGCCAAGGACGTCGAGCTGCAGCACATTCTCGCCGATGCCTGCTCCATGCAGCTCGTGCGCAACCCGAAGCAGTTCGACGTGATTGTTTGCGACAACCTTTTCGGCGACATGCTCTCCGATCAGGCCGCGATGCTCGCCGGCTCACTCGGGATGCTGCCGTCGGCCTCGCTCGGCGCACCCGACTCCAAGACCGGCATTCCGAAGGCGCTGTACGAGCCGATCCACGGCTCGGCGCCGGACATTGCAGGCAAGGGCATCGCAAATCCGATTGCGCAGATGGCATCGTTTGGCATGGCGCTGCGTTACTCCTGCAATATGGTCAAGGAGGCGGACCTCATCGACAAGGCGATCGCCAACACGCTCGCCCAGGGCTACCGCACGGCCGACATTATGCAGCCGAACATGCGCAGCGTCGGCACGACCGAGATGGGCAAGGCCATCGTCACGGAGCTGGAGCGCCTGATCGGCTAACTCCAAAGGGGGAAGGAGACTTGATGCCGTCATCGCCCCGTCCTCTGCACTCGTTTTCCGGCACAGGCTCGGCAGCGGCGACGCTGCCGGCCGTCCCCGATCGCCAGAACTGGCGCGACATCCATTTCACGTCCCGCGACGGCCTCCGCCTCTACGCGCGGCACTATCCGGCTCCGGGTTCATCCCTGCGTCCGGTGCTCTGCCTCGCCGGCCTCACGCGCAACAGCCGCGATTTCCATCAGCTTGCGAGCGTCCTTTCGAGCCCCGAGCAATCTGCGCCGCGCCACGTCTATACGGTCGACTACCGTGGACGGGGGCGCTCTGCGTACGATCCCGACTGGCGCAACTATCAGGTCATGAACGAGCTGCTCGACGTGCTCGATTTCATGACGATCGAGGGGCTTAGCGACACCGCGATCGTCGGCACCTCGCGCGGTGGTATCCTGGCCATGATCATGGCGGCCGTGCGCCCAGGCAATATCGGCGCGGTGGTCCTCAATGACATCGGCCCGCTCATCGAGCGCGAAGGCTTGCTCAGGATCGTGAGCTATGTCGGGCGTATCCCGCTGCCGGCGACTTGGACCGAGGCGGGTGAGCTCGCCCGTTCATTAGGCCAACGTCAGTTCCCTGCCGTTTCGGATGACATGTGGGAAGAGCTGGCGCGCCAGCAATACAACGACGAGAGTGGCCGCCCCTCACCGGGCTATGACCAGGAGTTGAACCGCACGGCCTCGATCCTCGATGGTCCCCTGCCCGAGCTCTGGCCCCAGTTCAAGGCGCTTTCACGCGTTCCCGTCCTGGTTCTGCGCGGGGAGCTTTCGGACATCCTGAGTGTGGCAACGGCCGAGCGGATGCAGCGCGAGCATCCCGATCTTACACTGCTGACCGTACCCGGGCAGGGCCACGCGCCGATCCTGCGCGACGACCTCAGCCTCCAAGCCATCATGGGCTTCCTTGTCCGCGCTGACGCATCGTGGGCTGGCCATCATGTTGGCTAGTGTGCTTATCCTTAAGTTCGCCACCGCGCGATGCTCGTGTCTTGGGCGAACGTCGGCATCAGAAGGACACTAGAACTATTATCCTTCCAGCGTGATTGGGATCGAGAAATTCGCTGGATACCGTGCTGCAAGATATGGGGAGTGGCACTGCCGGATTTTGCGCTCGGGAGTGTATTTCGCGCTTCGGAATATTGCGGGTCAGCCGCCAGATCATCGCTCGTCGGCTTCCGCACCCTCTTGACGGCTACTCTGGTTGGACAAACTGGCCACCCGTCGCTCTGCGACAGTTTTGTCGTGCAGGGACGCCTTGTTCGATAACGTTGTTCATGCCAATTGTCGGCGCGCCGATACAGGGTCGGTAATGGTAATCTACGGGCCCTTGGCTCGTGGGAGGGGCGATGGCGCAGACAGTCATATGTGTGAAGTGGGGCACTCGGTATCCCGCAACGTATGTGAACTGTCTGTGGTCGATGATCCGACGAAATACGAAACGCGATACCCAGCTCATTTGCTTTACGGACGATCCTACGGGTGTGCACCCGGATGTCGTCACACGTCCTATCCCCGAGGTGCGGCTTCCTCCTGCCAATGCCCTTCAGACGTGGCGCAAGTTGACCTTCTGGCAGGAAGGCATCGATTGCCTTTCAGACAATGTCCTCTTCATCGATCTCGATGTGGTCATCACGGGCTCGGTGGATGCGTTCTTCGACTTCAAGCCCGAGGCTACATTCTGCGTCATCGAGAACTGGACGCAGGCCGGCCAGAATATCGGAAACACGTCGGTCTATCGGTTTCGCGTCGGCGCGCACACCTACATCTATGATCAGGTGCAGGCCGACCCCGATGGTGTCGTGAGAAAGTATGCGAACGAGCAGACGTACATTTCCCGAATTGTGAAGAGCATGGAATTCTGGCCCGCCGAGTGGTGCGTTAGCTTCAAGCACTCGCTGATGCCGATGTGGCCCCTGAATTTCTTCCAGACCGCCAGACTGCCGCCCGAGACAAAGGTCGTCTGCTTCACCGGCCACCCCGATCCTGACGAGGCGCGCGACGGCATTTGGCCCGCGCCCTGGTACAAGCGGATCTACAAGCACGTCAGGCCAACGCCGTGGATTGCTGAGAACTGGCGCGAGGATTGAACGCCGCGCTCACGGGGCTTCGGGCGGCGCCGCGTACATCCACTTGATGAGATAGCCCGCCGGCAGCACCCATGCGACGCCGGCGATAGCGTAGAAAATCAGCTCTACGATCTTTCCGCCGCCTGGCAGCACAGCGGCCGCGGCCAGCATCACAAGCAGCGAATAGATGATCAGGACGATGAGCAGCAGTATCGTCCCGACGAGTTTTCTGGTGCGTGCGCGCATGATGGCCTTCAGTCGAATACGATCATCTGGCGGACGACGGCAGCATCGGCGAGCCGGTCGAAGCCCTCGTTGACCTCGTCGAGCTTGATGAGAGCACTGCGCAGGCGATCGACCGGTAGCTTGCGGTCCTTATAGAGGTTGATGTAGCGCGGTACGTCGCGCGCGATGACGCAGCCGCCCATGTAACTTCCCTTTACCGTGCGGCCGTCCTGGACCATCTGATAGTGATTGACCGGGAACTGCGCGGTCGCCGGCGAGAGCCCAGCGGAAACCGTCTGTCCGCCGCGCACCGTAATCTTGTAGGCGAGCTCCATGGCCTTGATCGAGCCGGCCATCTCGAAGGAGCTGTCCACGCCACCATCTGTCGCCGCGAGTATGCGATCGACGCAATCGGCATCCTTGGCGTTGAAGGTATCCGTCGCGCCGAGCTGACGGGCGAGCGCGAGCTTCTCGTCGGAGACGTCGACCGCGAGAATGCGTCCCGCGCCCGCAACGATCGCGCCGAGCAGGCACGAGAGACCGACACCTCCAAGGCCGACCACCGCGACCGTCTCGCCCGGCTTCACGTTCGCCGTGTTCACGGCCGCGCCGACGCCCGTGACGACCGCGCAACCGAACAGCGCCGCGTCGTGCATCGGTACGTCCGATGGGATCTTCTGCACGGAATTGCGCGGCACCACCGCATACTCGGCGAAGCACGAAAGCCCCGAGTTGTGCGCGATCGACTGGCCGTTGAGGCTGAGGCGACGTCCGCCTGTCGCGAGATCGCCCTTCTGGCGGGCTGCATTGAAGGTCGTGCAGAGGAACGGCCGCTGCGAAATGCACTGACGGCAGCTCCCGCAGCTCGGCGCGAAGATGAAGACGACGGCATCGCCCGGCTTGATGTCCGTCACGCCTGCCCCGACTTCGGCTACGACGCCCGCGCCTTCGTGTCCGACCACCATCGGCAGGGGACGCGGCCGCACGCCCTCGATGGTGGAGAGATCCGAATGACAGAGGCCCGCGGCCTTGACCTGGACCAGCACTTCGCCGGCGCGTGGCCCTTCGAGATCGAGGGTCTCGATCCTGAGCGGCCGGCTCTGGGCGTAAGGGCGCGGCAGGCCCTGCTCGTAAAGGACGGCACCTCTGATCTTCATGTCTCGCGCTTCCTCCTGATAAGGCTGGCCGCACGTTAGCCCACTCGGCGCGCCTTCGCGAGGCTTGGCGGTGCAGTGCCGCGATGCGCTGTTCGTGGGCGACGGAGAAACTCAGATCTCGACGACCTCGCCGGGCTGCACGGCGCGGAACCGTTCGGCCGCGATGCCCCGCTGCGAGAGGGCCGCGGCGAGGTCCTGGGGTGGCGCATCCCGTGCCTCGGTCGTGAGCTGGAATGTGCCCCAGTGGTGTCCGAGCGCCATCTCGGCCCCGCAATACTGGAAGGCCTCGGCCGCATCGTCGGGATTCATGTGCTGGTGCCTCATGAACCAGCGCGGTTCGTACGCGCCGATCGGGAGCAGCGCGAGGCGGATGCCCGGATGGCGCGCTCCGACGTGGCGGAAAGTGCTGCCATCGCCAAGGCCGCTGTCTCCGACTGCGTAGATGCGTCCGGCCGGCGTCTCGATGACGAAGCTTGCCCAGAGTGCGTGCCGGCGATCGCGGGCGCCGCGCGCCGACCAATGCTGCGTCGGCTCCGCGTGCACGGCGATGCCGTTTTCGAGGTCCGTGCGGTCGCCCCAGTCGACGGCCGTTGCCACGAGGTCCGGTATGCCCTGGCGCATGATCGTGTCGTTGCCGAGGGGCGTGATGATTTGCGGTCTGTCGCGCGCCCAGAGCCGCGCGAGTGTCGGGATGTCGAGATGATCGTAGTGGTTGTGCGTCACGAGCACGGCGTGAATCTGTGGCAAGTCCTCGAACCGGATGCCGGGTGCGCAGCAGCGCGTCGGCCCCCAGCTTGCGAACGGGCTCGCGCGCACCGACCAGTGCGGATCGACCAGCAGATTGAGGCCGCCCGACTGGATCAGCCAGCTCGCGTGTCCAACGAATGCGACACGCGCTTTTGGGCCCGTCACCTCATGCGGCGGCTTGTCGGCGAACGGGCTTTCGACGTGCGCCGGCCATTTCTCCCACTTCTCCATGAAATAGAGCTGGAGGACACGGTGGACGCCGCGCGGCTGCTTCCCTGCGGGGTTGAAGAACAGCGTGCCATCGAAGTGGTCGCTGGCTGGGCCCTGGTAATAGGCGTTGGCGCGACCATTCCCGAGCATGGCAAATCCCCCGATCCCGAACACGCCGGTAGCCGAAAGCATTTTGATCAAGCGCCGCCGTGTCGGACGCATGGATTCCCTCCCCGCCTCGACGTCCTCGCGCCTCGGCTTGCGCCGTGCGCATGGCTCGCCGATTGTGTCGTCCGCGCTGGTAGCGCATCATAAATCCGGACACAATCGCCTGAATCCTCAAAACTCCGCGACACCGGGGAAGGAAGACGCTTCGATGGCAAAGAACCAGATCACCGGCCGCTCGGCCTTCCTCTCGGTGCTCAAGGATGAGGGCGTCACGCACCTTTTCGGCAATCCCGGCACGACCGAGCTGCCGATCATGCACGCGCTCGCGGAGCACCCCGACCTCACCTACGTGATGGCCATGCAGGAAAGCCTCGTCGTCGCCATGGCGGATGGCTACTCGCGCGCCTCGGGCCAGCTCACGGCCTGCAACGTGCACGTTGCGCCCGGCCTCGGCAATGCGCTCGGCTCGCTCTACAATGCGAAGTTCACCGGCACGCCGATCATCCTCACGGCTGGCCAGCAGGAGCAGGGCCACGGCCTTACCGAGCCGTTGCTCTACGACAATCTCGTTCCCATGGCCGAGCCGCTCGTCAAATGGGCGATCGAGGTCACGCGCCTCGAGGATCTTCCGCGCATTATGCGCCGCGCCGCCAAGGTCGCCATGACGCCGCCGACGGGGCCCGTCTTCATCTCGCTGCCGGGCGACATCCTCAACATGGAAGGCGGCATTGATCTTGGCTCATCGACGCGTGTCGACACCCGCGTGCGTCCTTCCGATGAGGTGCTTGAGGCGCTCGCGGCCCGCATTCTGAAGGCCGAGCGTCCGGTCATCATCGTCGGCGACGAGATCGTGAAGAGCGATGCGCTCAAGGAAGCCGCAGAGTTCGCCGAGGCCTTCGGTTGCCCCGTGCTGCAGCAGAGCGTTTCTTACGGTGCCCACTTCCTCTCCGAGAGCCCCTGCTACATTGGCGGGCTCAATCGCGAGCAGCCGGATGTCCGCGCGGCGCTCTCTCCCTACGATCTGATGATCGTCCTCGGCGCCGACCCGATCCGCATGTCCGTGTGGAGCGAGGTCGATCCGATGCCGCCCGGTCTCGCGATGATTCAGATCGGTCTCAACGACTGGGATCTCGCGAAGAACTATTCGGCAGAAATGGCCGTCCGCGCCGATGTGCGCGAGACCCTGCGCGCGCTGACGCCGGCCCTCGTCGAGAAGGGCGGTAAGGCGCTCAAGGATCGCGCCGAGAAGTCGCTCGCCGATCTCCAGGAGAAGAACTGGACGGCGAAGCGCAAGAAGCTCGTCGCGACGATCGACGCCCGTGAGATCGTGAAAGGCAAGCCGATTGACCCTGACTTCATGACGCTCAGGATCGTCGAGTCGATTCCAAAGGACGCCGTGGTCGTCAACGAGTCGCTGACAAGCGGCCGCCTGCTCAACAGCCTTCTCGCGTACCGCGACCGCTTTGGCTATCACGGCCTCGCCTCCGGCGGCATCGGCTGGAGCGTGCCGGCTTCGGTCGGCATCTCCATGGCGCAGAAGGACCGCCCCGTTGTGTGCGTCGTCGGCGATGGCTCGGCGATGTATTCCATTCAGGCGCTCTGGACGGCCGCGCACCACAAGCTGCCGATCACCTACATCATCTGCAACAATGGCGGCTACCGGATCATCAAGCAGCGCCTCAAGCTGTTCCATAAGAACGAGCAGTTCGTCGGCATGGACTTTGTCGAGCCGGCTGTCGACTTCACAGCCCTCGCGAAGTCCATGGGTCTCGAGGCGCACCGCATCACCGACCCTGCCGCCCTCGAGCCGGCGATCCGCAAGGCGACGACAACGCCCGGCGCCAAGCTCCTCGAGGTCGTCGTCGAGGGGCATGTGTAGAGGCTCAGTGGCCTGCGAGGAGATTCTTCGCAGGCCCGTCGCTCGGGCGTAGGTAGTCGTTCCGGCCCCGGGTGCGCCCGACGGGCAATCGAGTTTTAGTCAGGCACGAGCGAAAGCCCGTCAGTGGCCGAGGCGCTCGCCGCAATTCACGGGCTTCGTCAGTTCGAAGCTGGTGCCGGTGCTGTCAGCCGGGCATGTGCCGTGTCATTGACAAGCGGCCACGACCCCCTTAACTGATGCCCGCCTGCCCAGATGGCGGAATTGGTAGACGCACTAGTTTCAGGTACTAGCGGGTAACACCGTGGAGGTTCGAGTCCTCTTCTGGGCACCATCCCATTGAAAATGCGAGCGATTTCAGAATGCTGAGTCGTCTCAATGGGTTCGCCACTCCTCAGGTCTGCAGGAGAAGTGCACAGGACGTGATCGGCCATATGTTTCGGCCTTGGGGCCATACAAAGACGGGCATCCTCTAATAGCGCGCCCGGCTCCCGGCAGACCACGAAAAGCAGCCGAGCCGAGCGTTCGGGCCTCATCCTCGGCTACTTAAGAACAGTCACAAGGACGCGCGTCGGAGGTTCCCGACTGAGGACAACCGTCGAGCGGCAGGAACTTTTCTGCCGTGCCGCAATTTGACGGGTATGTCGCAAGCGTGTCTGCTCGAAATTGTCCGCGTAACGGTTCGCAAGGAGCCCTCAGGCGTTCTCGTGGCCAGCAGCCCGGATCTGCCTGGCCCCATCGCTGTTGAGGTTGATGCAAGCCGACTCGCGAGGTCCGTTCCCGAGCGCATTCGGGCGTGGTTCGAAGCGGATGGATGCGCGGTGCGTGTGGAAAGGTGCGAAGGTCGCGTGGCCGCGTTGTCGGCCTGGAGGGTCGAGGCGTTGGATGGCGCCCGCGGTGCGCGAGATCCAGTACCGAAGCCCAATCCTCCTCCGCCATTGCCGCCGTCGATCGACCCATCGCACCCCGACGGCGATCCTCCCCCTCCTCCGCCCATGCCGGTGCCTGATCTCCCGCCGCCCGGGCGACCTCCGCCTCGCGATCCAGATCCTACTCGGTGACGGGAGACCGCGCGCTCGTGCCCGAGGCGATGCCGAGTCGACGTCACCCAACAAGGGACACACTCCCATGGACAGAAGGCAACATCTCTACGACGTCACCAAAGGCTTCAAGACTGCGATGCTCGTCACCAGGGCGCAGGATGGAAGCTTCCACGCACGCCCCATGGCCGTGGCCGAGATTAAGCCGGATGCGGATGCTTACTTCTCGACCAGTCTCGCATCACCAAAGATCGCCGAGCTGCAAGAAAATCCCAACGTGCTCATCACCTTTCAGAGCAGCTCCGAGTTCGCGACGATCCAAGGGACGGCAACAATCGTGCGCGATCGCGCTGAGATCGATCGCTTATGGTCCGAAGCTTGGCGGATATGGTTTCCGGACGGCAAGGACGATCCCGATCTTTGTCTGTTGAAGATTTCGGCTGAAAGCGGCGAGTATTGGGATACCAGTGGTCTTGAGGGCATCAAGTTCATGTTCGAGAGTCTGAAGGCGCGCATTGCGGGCCGGACGCCGGAAAAGAGCGAAGTGCAGAACGCGAAGATTCAACTCTGAACCCGTACTAGCTCGTTGTGGTGGCCTCCAGGTTGGGCTCCCAACGCGCATCCGAGTCTCGGCGCAACAGCGGAAGGGTTGCCAGGGCTCAGCTCGGTCGCTATTGACGGACTGAGCTGAGGGAAGGATGGCTGCGAGCGAGTCCATACCGCGGGATGTCAGAGAATTCCTGCTCAAGACGATCGCTTCAGTTGCGGAACTCGAAGCGCTATTGCTCATGCGCCGCGAGGCTGCTTGCTGGGACGCAGATGCCTTGGCTCAGAGACTGTATGTCTCACCTGCGGAAGCGGAGCGCGTGCTTCGTACATTGATGAGCCTGGGTTTCGTGAACAAGGACGCCCAGGGATACCGCTACCATTGTTCTTCCGTTGAGGTGGATGCAATGGTCGAGAGGACCGCTGAAGTTCATGCGCGCCAGCTCATTGCGGTCACTAAGCTAATCCACGACCATGGTCGCAAAATTCGACGCTTTGCCGACGCCTTCAGGTTTCGGAGAGACTCATGAGCATGGCGGTGCTGATCTATAGCCTCTGCACTCTCACCGCCTTCGCGTGCGCTTGCCTCTTGCTGCGGGCCTACCGACGCAGCCAATACCGATTGCTGCTCTGGAGCGGACTTTGCTTCGCGGGTTTGACGCTGAACAATGTCCTGCTGGTTGCGGACAAACTGGTCTTTCCGCACATAGACTTGGCTCCGGCGCGTTTCGCATCGGCATTTGCGGCGATGGCGATACTGATTTATGGCCTTGTCTGGGATGCCGAGTAATGGGAGCGGTGATTTCAGGGGCCGTGGCAATGGCGTCGGCGGTCGCGGCGCTGTTCTTCCTTAAGTACTGGCGCCAAACGCGCGATCGCTTCTTCCTGATGTTTGCTCTGGCGTTTGCCATCGACAGTGCGGGACGATTCACACTCGCGCTCATTGGCGCTGCAGAGAATTACGAGCCCTACACCTACCTGACGCGCCTTTTCACGTTTGGCCTGATTATTGCGGCTGTGATCGACAAGAACAGCTCACAAAATTCCGACTGAGGTCGGAACTTTCGAACCCTCGGATGCGTTTTGACGCCCAGTGGGGATGTGGGCTGCGTTCGCGGTCCGCTGTTATCCGCTCGCGCGCCAACGTAGGGGGATTTGTCATGGGTAACCCAGCTGAGGGCGTGGCTGCCGAAGGCGGACGTTCTCAGCATTCCGAACATGGTCTCGTGGAGCTTCTCACCGCGCTCCAGGCGGTTCGAGAGGGGGATTTCTCGGTAAGGATGCCGGGTGATCAAGCCGGGCTGTTCGGCAAAGTTTGCGATACCTTGAACGATATCGTGGCCACCAACGCGCGGATGGCACACGAGCTTGAAACCGTTGGGCAGGTGGTCGGAAAGGATGGTCGAACCCGACGCAGGGTACGACTGGGTGTGGCGAGTGGCGCCTGGGGCGAGATGGAGTACTCGGTCAACTCGCTCATCGATGATCTCTTGTGGCCGACCGGCGAGGTCACCCGAACCATCGAAGCAGTGGCGCAAGGCAATCTTCTGCAGACGATGCGGCTCGACGTCGACGGGCGCCATCTCAAGGGCGAGTTTCTTCGAACTGCAACGATCGTCAACACGATGATCAAGCAGTTGTCGGTCTTCACATCGGAGGTGACGCGCGTTGCCCGAGAGGTCGGAACCGACGGCAAGCTAGGTGGTCAAGCTCAAGTTCGAGAGGTAACCGGCGTCTGGAAGGACTTGACCGAGAGCGTCAACTCCATGGCGTCCAACCTCACGGCGCAGGTTCGCAACATCGCGGATGTGACAATTGCCGTCGCTAACGGCGATCTGTCCAAGAAAATCACGGTCGATGTCCGCGGCGAAATTCTGCTGCTCAAGGAAGCCATCAATACGATGGTCGATCAGCTGCGATCGTTCGCCGCCGAAGTGACGCGCGTTGCGCGCGAAGTGGGCACGGAGGGGCGACTCGGCGGACAGGCGGTGGTCCCGGGCGTCGGCGGCACGTGGAAGGACCTCACGGACAACGTCAACCTGCTCGCGGCCAATCTTACCACGCAGGTCCGCAACATTGCAGAGGTCACCACAGCCGTTGCGCGAGGAGATCTCTCGCGGAAGATCACCGTCGATGTGCAAGGTGAGATCCTCGAGCTCAAAAACACCATCAACACGATGGTGGATCAGCTCAATGGCTTCGCCTCGGAAGTCACGCGCGTCGCGCGCGAGGTCGGCACCGAAGGCCAGCTTGGGGGGCAGGCCACCGTTCCAGGCGTGGCGGGCACGTGGAAGGACTTGACTGACAATGTCAACTCGATGGCCGGCAATCTGACCGGTCAGGTGCGCAACATTGCCGATGTGGCGACGGCCATCGCCAACGGCGATCTATCCAAGCAAATCACGGTCAATGTCTCTGGCGAGATGCTGCAGCTCAAGGAAACCATCAACACGATGGTCGACCAGCTCAACGGATTTGCCTCGGAAGTCACGCGTGTCGCGCGCGAGGTTGGTACCGAGGGCCGGCTTGGCGGCCAAGCAGATGTCCAGGGTGTCGCGGGGACCTGGAAGGACCTGACCGACAGCGTCAACTCGATGGCTTCGAACCTCACGACGCAGGTCCGCAATATCGCAGAGGTGTCGACCGCGATCGCGAGCGGCGACCTGTCGAAGAAGATTGATGTCGATGCGCGCGGTGAGGTGCGCGAGCTCAAGGAGACCATCAACACGATGGTCGATCAGCTCAATGCCTTCGCGGGCGAGGTGACGCGCGTTGCGCGCGAGGTCGGCACTGAAGGAAAGCTCGGAGGTCAGGCCGTCGTTCGCGGCGTCGCGGGTACGTGGAAAGACCTGACCGACAACGTCAACTCCATGGCCGGTAATTTGACCGGCCAAGTCCGCAGCATTGCAGAGGTGGCCACGGCCGTCGCCCAAGGAGATCTCTCCAAAAAGATCGCTGTCAGCGCGAGCGGCGAAATTCTGACGCTCGCGCAGACCTTCAACACCATGGTCGACCAGCTCAACGCCTTCGCCGCCGAGGTGACGCGTGTCGCGCGCGAGGTCGGTACGGACGGTAAACTTGGCGGACAGGCGATCGTTCCCGGCGTCGCCGGAACATGGAAGGACCTCACTGACAGCGTGAATTCCATGGCCGGCAATCTCACCGATCAGGTGCGTAATATTGCTGAAGTGGCTACGGCGATTGCGCGCGGCGATCTCTCGCGGAAGATCACCGTTGATGTTCAAGGTGAAATCCTTCAGCTGAAGGAAACCTTGAACACGATGGTCGACCAGCTGAACCGCTTCGCGGGTGAAGTCACGCGCGTTGCGCGGGAGGTTGGCACCGATGGCCGGCTCGGCGGCCAGGCCAATGTGCCCGGCGTTGCCGGCACGTGGAAGGACTTGACCGACAGCGTCAACTCGATGGCCTCGAATCTCACGGCGCAGGTCCGAAACATCGCCGAAGTCACGACCGCGGTGGCGCGAGGCGACCTGTCTCGCAAAATTACGGTGGACGTCAAGGGAGAGATCCTCGAGCTGAAGGACACCATCAACACGATGGTGGACCAGCTCAATTCGTTTGCCTCTGAGGTGACGCGCGTCGCCCGCGAAGTGGGCACAGAGGGGAAGCTCGGAGGGCAGGCCACTGTGCCGGATGTTGCGGGCACGTGGAAGGATCTGACGGACAGCGTGAATTTCATGGCCGGCAATCTCACCGCCCAGGTGCGCAATATCGCGGAGGTCGCGACGTCCATTGCGAGCGGTGACCTCTCCAAAAAGATTACGGTCGATGTGCGCGGCGAAATCCTTCAGCTCAAGGAGACGCTGAATACAATGGTTGAGCAGCTTCGGTCCTTTGCGGCCGAGGTGACGCGCGTTGCGCGCGAAGTCGGAACGGAGGGGCGGCTCGGCGGTCAGGCTGTGGTTCCAGGTGTCGGCGGGACCTGGAAGGATCTCACGGACAACGTCAATCTGCTCGCAGCCAATCTCACGACTCAAGTGCGCAATATCGCGGAGGTCACGACGGCCGTTGCTCGAGGTGACTTGTCTCGCAAAATCACGGTCGACGTGAAGGGCGAGATCCTGGAGCTCAAGAACACCATCAATACGATGGTGGATCAGCTCAATGGCTTTGCGTCGGAAGTTACACGCGTTGCGCGCGAGGTTGGGACGGAAGGCCGGCTCGGCGGGCAGGCGACAGTGCCTGGCGTCGCCGGCACATGGAAGGATCTGACCGACACCGTAAACGACATGGCGGCCAACCTGACCGAGCAGGTTCGCGGCATCGTCAAGGTGGTGACCGCCGTCGCGGGCGGCGATCTCAAGCAGCGGCTCACCGTCAAATCGAAGGGCGAAGTCGCGGCGCTCGCCGAGACGATCAACGGCATGACGGAGACACTCGCAATATTTGCAGACCAGGTGACGACCGTTGCGCGTGAAGTCGGTGTTGACGGACGTCTCGGCGGTCAGGCCGACGTGCCAGGTGCGGCCGGCACGTGGAAGGACCTCACGGGCAACGTCAACCTGCTGGCAGAAAACCTCACCAACCAGGTTCGCGCCATTGCGGAGGTCGCGACTGCCGTTACCGAAGGAGATCTCACGCGCTCAATTCAGGTCGAGGCACGAGGAGAGGTCGCCGAGCTCAAGGACTACATCAATACGATGATCGGCAATCTCCGCCTCACCACGGAGCGCAACACCGAGCAGGACTGGCTGAAGACGAACCTCGCGCGCTTTACAGGCATGCTGCAGGGGCAGCGAGATCTCGTGACGGTCGGCAAGACTCTCCTTTCAAGGCTTGTGCCGCTCGTTAAGGCCCATCAAGGGGTCATCTATCGGGTCAGCAACGAGGCGCGGGCAAAGCCGCTCAAGCTGCTCGCTACATACGGAGACGCCGTCGAGGACGGATTCGCGGTCGAGCTGGCATTGGGCGCTGGGCTCATCGGGCAGTGCGCCGTCGACAAGCAGAGCATTTTGCTCGGCGACATTCCTCGAGACACTGTTCGCATTGATGCCGGACTGATCAAGGCAGTTCCACGCAGTGTTGCCGTCATCCCCGTATCCTTCGAAGACCAGATCAAAGCTGTCATATCGATATCGTCTCTGAATGAGTTCGAGCCGATCCATCTGACCTTTCTCGAGCAGCTCACGGCGAACATTGGCATCGTCTTCAACAGTATCGAGGCGACGATGCGGACGGAGAGCCTGCTCTCGCAGTCGCAGACGCTCGCCACCGAGCTGCAAAGCCAGCAAACAGAGCTGCAGCAGACAAACGATCAGCTCGAACTCAAGGCGCAACAGCTGGCGGAGCGCAATGTCGAGGTGGAGCGCAAGAATGAGGAAATCGATCTGGCGCGACGGGCCGTTGAGGAAAAGGCCGCGGAGCTGGCTCTCACGTCTCGCTACAAGTCCGAATTCCTCGCCAATATGTCTCATGAGCTGCGGACGCCGCTGAACAGCATCCTCATCCTCAGTCAGCAGCTTTCCGAAAATCCCGACGGCAATCTGTCGGAAAGACAGGTGGAGTTCGCTCGCACCGTCTTGAGTGCCGGAACCGATCTGCTCAATCTCATCAGCGACATCCTCGATCTGTCGAAGATCGAGTCCGGCACCGTCACCGTAGACGCTGAAGAAATCTCCTTGCTTGGCCTCCTCGAGACGGTGGCGCGGCCGTTCCGCCACGAAGCGGAACGCCGACATCTCACGTTCGAGGTCAAGCTGGATCAGGCGCTAGGAAAGTTCATCCATACCGATTCCAAGCGGCTTCAGCAGATTCTCAAGAATCTGCTGTCGAACGCGTTCAAGTTCACATCGCAAGGCAGCGTTCGCATTTCCGCTTTCCCCGCCGATCGCGGATGGCCTGCGGAGCACCCGACACTCGGCGCATCGCCGGTTGTTGCCCTCGAGGTCTCCGATAGTGGGATTGGAATTCCGCTCGACAAGCAAAAGCTTGTCTTCGAGGCATTTCAGCAGGCGGATGCGAGCACGAGCCGGAAGTACGGTGGTACGGGGCTCGGTCTGGCGATCAGCCGTGAGCTTGCCCACCTCTTAGGGGGTGAGATTCAACTTCGCAGCGAATCCGGTGTCGGCAGCACGTTCACTCTATTCCTGCCGCTTCGATACTCAGGCATGATGAATCGGGAGACGCGTTCGGATGAACACATCGGGCGACTGGAGACTTTGCCCACCTCAGCAGTCTCTGAATCAGCGCCGCTTCTACTTGACGATGATCGCGATGACATCGGCCCCGGTGACGAGGTCCTTCTCATTGTCGAGGATGACCCCGTATTTGCGCAGAGCTTGACGGATGTCGCACGTCGCAATCACTTCAAGGTGTTGCGGGCGTCTCGAGGTAGAGATGCCCTGTCGCTGGCATTTGACTACAATCCAACGGCAATCTCCCTCGACGTGTTCCTTCCGGACATGGTGGGCTGGTCCGTCCTCGGTGAACTCAAGCGAAACCAGCTAACCCGGCACATACCCGTTCAGCTCGTGACGATGGATGAAGACCGCAATCTCGGTCTCTCCCGCGGGGCTTTCGCTCATCTTGGGAAGCCGACATCTTCGGAAGAGCTCGAGCGTGCGCTGAGGCGGATGAGGGCACTCGCCCGCAACGAACGTCGCCGGCTCCTCATCGTAGAGGACGATGCGCGCGAGCGGTCGAGCATTTCAGAACTGCTGGCCCATGACGACGTGGATATCGCGGCTGTGGGAACTGGAGAAGAGGCGCTCTCCAGGCTGCGAGAGGGGGTGGTTCACTGCGTCGTTCTGGACCTGAAGCTACCTGACATGACGGGCTTTGAGGTGCTCGAGCAGATGCGCGAAAGCGCAGAGCTATCGCAGGTGCCGGTGGTCGTGTTCACGGGGCGCGCGCTCACTGCCGAGGAAGACAGCAAACTTCGCCGACTTGCGAGGACGATAATCATCAAAGGCGTTGAGTCGGCCGAGCGCCTCCTGGATGAGACGGCACTGTTTCTTCATCTCAATATCGCCAACCTTGCGTCCGACAAGCAGGAGCTGCTCAAGCGGCTTCACGGAAGTGACCAGGACATTGTGGGTAAGACCGTCCTTGTCGTCGATGATGATGCACGCAACATCTTCGCGCTGAGCAGCGTGCTGGAGCGTCGTGGCATGGTTGTGCTCACTGCCACGACTGGGCGAGAGGCCATCGACGCGATCGATTGCCGCGAAGTCTCCATAGTGCTCATGGACATCATGATGCCCGAGATGGATGGCTATCAGACGATGCGAGAAATCCGCAGCCGGGAGCAACACGGGCAACTTCCAATTATTGCGCTCACGGCGAAAGCCATGAAGGGCGATCGGGAAAAATGTCTGGAGGCCGGCGCGTCGGATTACCTGGCGAAGCCTGTCGATACGGACCAGCTCCTCTCTGCGTTGCGAATTTGGCTGCACAGGTGATCGAATGAGCGTTCAGCAGCGCGACGCCATCCTTCTGGTCGACGACCAGCCTCAGAAGATTCTGACCTATCACGCGATCTTGGAGAGTCTCGGAGAAACCTTGATATCGGCGGGTTCGGCACAAGAAGCCCTGGCCGTACTGGTCAAGTCGGAGGTTGCGGTCATCCTTATGGACGTATGCCTTCCTGACATCGACGGCTTCGAATTGGCGGCCATGATCAGGCAGCATCCCCGGCACGAAAAGACTGCGATCATTTTCGTGTCCGGCGTTCGGCTTAGCCAAGATGATCTTGTGAAGGGCTACAAGATCGGCGCCGTCGACTACGTTCCCGTGCCGGTCGAGCCGGAAATCCTGAAGGCTAAGGTCAGAGTATTTGTAGATCTTCATCGCAAGACCAAACTGCTGAGGGGGATCAACGAAGAGCTTGAAACCCGCGTCGCCGAGCGCACGCATCAGCTCGAGACGACAAACGAAATGTTGGCTCGGAGTGAGGAGCGCTTAAGGCTCGCCGCCGAAGCGGCGCAGTTTGCCAGCTATGAGTTTGATGTTGACGAGCAGCGATTTCAGTGGTCGCAGAATGCGCGAGATTTGCTGCGCATCCCCTCAGGGGGGCTCGGTACGCTTGAAGAGGTTCTGAGGATAGTCCAACCGTCCGACCGCAGGAAACTGCTGCACCGCTTCACCAGATTTTATGACGACGAGCGGCCCATTGAGATGGAGTTCAGGGTCGCGGAAAACGCGGCTCAGGGGCTATGGCTGTCCGACAGGAGCAAGGTCGTTACAAGTAGCTCCGGCAAGCCGCAGCGTATTGTCGGGACGTTCCTCGACATCTCCATGCGCAAGGAGGCGGAAGAGCATCAGACCTTGCTCATGGGTGAGCTGGATCACCGCGTGAAGAATGTCTTGGCCAATGTTTTGGCGATTGCGAGGTTGTCGAGCGCCGGCGCAACTTCAGTTGCTCCGTATGTCTCGGCACTGCAGGGACGACTTCAGTCCATGAGTGCGGCACACGATCTTCTTCGCCAATGCGATTGGCGAGGGGCCGATCTCCATCGCCTCGTCTCTGTCACCTTGGAGCCTTTCAGCGCGAATGCCAAGAATATCGCGATCGAGGGTGACGCAGTCATGCTGCCCGCACGGACAGCACAGTCGCTCGCGCTCGTCCTTCACGAGTTGACGACCAATGCTGTCAAGCATGGAGCTCTATCCTCCGCGCAGGGGCGGGTTTCGATTTCCTGGAGGTCCAGTGACACCGCAGGCGACGTTCCTCGTTTCTGGCTCTCCTGGAAGGAGAATGGCGGGCCGCGAGTCGTGGAGCCGAAGCAGCGAGGCTTTGGCCTTACGGTCTTGAAGTCTGCGGCATCGGAATTGGGCGGCAGTGCAAACCTGACCTTTGAAGACGACGGTATTCTCTTCGAGTTCGAGAGATCACTCACTCCAGCGAGCGATGCGCCGTTTCGGATCAGTCAGCTCCCAAGGCCTGAGATGGAGCAGGATGCGACGATCTCACGGCGTGTGCTCGTGGTGGAGGACGAACTTCTTGTGGGTTTGCAATTGAGCCAGGATCTGGAAGATCAGGGCTACTGCGTCATCGGTCCTGCCTGCACGATCGAGCAAGGCATCGAGCTCGTGCAGGAGGGTGGCATTGATTGCGCCCTGATCGATGTCAGGCTTGGCGATGCCACGAGCAGCCCGATCGCCAGCCTGCTCCGCGAGAGGGATATTCCCTTCGCATTGACGACGGGGTTCGATGAGCAGCACCCGATGGACAATGTGTTCGAGGGTGCGCCGAGGCTCAACAAGCCCTACAACGCGAGCTCAATCGGCCTTCTGCTGCAGAACCTCCGCTAACCGTGGCGCAGGATTGCTGAGCGAGAGCTTGCTCCTGACCGCATGGCGAGGCGGCAGGGCGATCACACTCCCCCCCGCGTCGCTCCGCTGACATAGTGGGTTGCGGGGATAACGCTACGCCCACCATTTTCCGCAACGCGTTCACGTGGTTTCCTCCTCCCGCCAATGGGAGTGTTCTCGAATTGCCACGCATACCGAGCATCTTTTGCGCGTCGGCGTACGTAAATGAAGTGTCACTTGTCCATTAACCCGAATCAGCGACTTGTCAGTTCAGGGGAAGTGCGCAGCTGCGCATCGTACGGTCTTCAAATGGAGCCGTGCCGCGGAGCATCTGCGCCAACGAAGGCGACGACACCATGAACACCTTTGCTTTGAAAATCGCTGCCGCAGTGGTTGGGCTGGCTTATGCAACTGCGACGCCAACCCTCGCGCAGGGTAAGGGCGGCTATAAGGATGGCGGCTACATCGAGCAGCCGACCTGGATCGCGACGTACACCGGCGCGGATTGGGCGAAGGACTCGTTCTACACCTATTCCGGTGCAGTGGTCTCGCTGCAGCGCGACCTGTCGCGCAGCGGCTGGGTAGCCCAGGTCTTCGCGGGCTACGGCTCTTATGAGTACCACAACCCCAGCATCGCTGGCGGTCGAGTCGATGGTGATGTCTCGCAGCTCGCAGCCATGCTCGGCTACCTGTGGGTGCGGCCCGGCGTGGCCTTCGGCCTCTATGCCGGTGGCGACTGGACCGATCACGATCTGACGCCCAACGATCCATCCAACAGTGTTCGCGGCAGCGAGTTCGGCCTTCGTGTCGGCGCTGACCTCCGACTCATTGGGCCCGGCTACTATGTATCTCTCGAGGGCTACTACTCGACAGGTTTCGACAGCTACTGGACGCGCGCTCGCGCCGGCATCAACACCGGGCGGTTCATCATCGGTCCTGAAGGTGGCGCGCTTGGCAACGAGGGCTTCGACGCACAGCGCATCGGTGCCTTCGTGATGTTCAAGCTGGACATGTTCGGCACCAGGAACCCCGCTGAGCTGACGGTCCACGGCGGATATCAGTTCGTCAGCGGTGACAACAACAGCTCCTTCGTCGGTTCTTCCGCTGGTGGTGAAGGCGCTTACGTCGGCTTCAACCTCGGCATGGCATTCTGATCTGACCTTCCAGTCAGGCACGACGAGGCGCCCCTCCGGGCGCCTCGTTGCTTTTGGGGACCGCTACTCCGCGGCCTGAAGCGTCGGACTTGCTGGCGGTGGCGAGGCCGGGGCTGTCGTGCGCCCGAGGCTCGGCAGACCCAGTCTCTTGGCGCGCCCCCAGCCCGTGAACTGTCCGCAGAGCACCGCGAACAGCGTGCGCAGCGAGATCCAGAAGATAAGCTGGCGGTAGTAGAAGCGCTGGACCACGGTCAGGGGCAGCAGGCGCCAATTGCCGGACTCGCGATGCAGCCAAAGAGCGACCGCGGCGAAGGCGAGTTCGAGCACCTGGAAGATGCCCCAGTAGGACAGGATCTCGACCGTGCGCGCCGAAAGGAACGCGCCGCCGTGGTTGGAATAGGCCCACGCATCCGAGATGAAAGCCCCGACGAGCAGTGCGTCCATGATCGGCGCGAAGAGCGTGAAGACGAACTGGAACACGACGATGTTCGGGATCGTGAACCACTTGAGCCCATTGGCGCCGCGCTGGAAGTAGACGTCCCGGTGCTTGAACGCGACCTGGATCATGCCGAACATCCAGCGGAAACGCTGCTTGTTGAACTCGCGGATCTTCTCGGGCGCCTCCGTCACGGAGAGTGCGCGCGGCTCGTTGCGCACGATCCAGCCGGCACGCGCGATCTTGAAGGTCATGTCGGCGTCTTCAGCGCAGGTATCGGTGTCGTAAAGGCCGACTTCCAGCACTGCGCTGCGGCGCCAGGCGCCGATGGCGCCTGGAACGACCGCGATGCCATTGACGATCTCGAACGCGCGGCGGTCCATGCTCTGGGCCGTGAGATACTCGAGAGCCTGGAAGCGCGATAGCAAGGTCGATCGATTGCCGACGGTGACGACACCGGCGACGGCACCGACCTTGCCGTCGTGGAAGTGGGCAAGGAGAATATCGAGCGCATCGGGAGCGAGGCGGGTGTCGGCGTCGATGCAGACCACGACGTCGACATTGGTCCGCTCGATTGCGTAGTTGAGCGCGCTCGACTTTCCGCCGTTCCGCTTCGTGAGGAGACGCACGCGCGGATTATTGCCGTACGCTTGGGAGACGACCTCGAAGGTGCGGTCCGTCGAGCCATCGTCCATGACGATGATCTCGAAGTCCCGATTGCGCGAGCGGAGGAGGGACTCGATGCTGTCGACGATGACGCGCTCTTCATTGTGCGCTGGTACGATGACCGCAAAGCTCGGCTGCCGCCGCGCGATCGATGACAGCGGCTTTTCGATCCGCGACTGGCGATAGGCGACGAAGCCGATGATCAGCAGCCGCCCGATGCCGAGCACGATGCCGGTCACGAACATGAACTTCAGGAAATTGTTGAAGCCGAGCATCATCGTGAAGCCGATGCCGTTGACGTAGGGCACGACATTCGTGCCTTCGGCAAGCGTCGGCATGAGCTCGTTACGCTCGAGGCCGAGCAGTTCGTGGATAGTAACGAAGCGATAGCCGTCGGCCTGGAGCTGATCGATGATCTGCGGCAGCGCGGCGATGGTCTGGGAGCGGTCGCCGCCGCCGTCATGGAGCAGCACGACATTGCCGCTGCGCAGCGTGGCGTAGGAGACCGTGCGCCGTACGATCTCGTCGACGCCCGGGCGCCCCCAGTCGAGCGGATCGATGCGCTGGCCAATCGTGATGTAGCCGAGCGCCGCGGATGAGAGCAGTGTGCGTGCCTGCGTCGAAGTCTCCGGCTCGATGTCACGCACGAATGGTGGGCGAAACAGCGCGGTGCGGATGCCGAGCCTCGATTCCAGGACGCGCTGCGTCGCGTTGAGCTCGAGATCGAGCTGGGCGCTCGGAATTTCGCTGAGATCGGGGTGCGTGAACGTGTGGTTGCCGATGTCGTGCCCTTCGTCGTAGATGCGCTTGAGGATTGCCGGCTCCATGGCCGCAGCCGTACCAAGCACGAAGAAGCTGGCCTTGACGCCCTTTTCCTTCAGAACATCCAGGATCGGGGGCGTGTAGAGGCGCGATGGGCCATCATCGAACGTGAGCGCGATCACCTTGTCCTGGTTGAGTCCGAAGCGAGAAATGATCATCGGCTTCGGAACCGAGACGATCGCCTGGTTCGTGATGAGGTTCGACTTGGGGAGATGCGTGACCGAGCGCTTGCCGACGCTCGGCTGGTTCATGAATTTCAGAACCTCGCCCTTGCCGGTGTAGGTGACCTCTGTGCCCGGATCGAGGGCTTCCAGCGCTGCGAGCGCGGCGTCATCGGGAGCCCGCCCCTTGGCGAACGTCGCCCAGATGGTCGGATCCTCGGTGCCGAGCCGCCACAGCGCCAGCCCGCCGGGCTCCATCGCGAGAGCGGCAGCAACCTGATTGAACATGGTGACGCCGTCGAGCATCCAGACGGTGTGCGTCGCGCCTGTGCTCTTCTCGCCGTAGGAGAACGTCGAATTGAGTGCGTGGCCGTCGAATGTGAAGGTGGCGCCGGAGCGATCCAGCACGTCCCACATTTCGCGGATCGAGACGATCCTGCCGTGACCCGGGCGCTCCCAATCGATGGCATAGGAACCTATCGCGACGATCAGCTTGCTGCCGTGCGTGGTCGCGAAGTGCTTGTCGAGCGTCGTCTCGAACCACACCTGCGAGGCGATCGGGCCAGCGCGCTCGTGGACCGCGTGCTGGTCGTAGACGAGAAGGACGACGCGATCCACCGCCTCGATGACCTGGTGGAAATGCGAGGGCTCTGTGTAGGCCGGAACGACGGAGAAGAGCTGACGGCGGTCGGCCGCGAGCACGGCTTTCAGTTCGCTCAGGAACGCGACGAGGTGCTGCTGGTCGGCGTCGGCGACTTCCTTGAAATCGACGACGATGCCGTCGAAGTTACCCTTGGCAACGTAGTTCTTAATGTTGCGAACGAGGCGCGCACGGGCTTCCGGGGACGTGAGGACGCGAGCGGTCGCTTCGCCCTGCCAAGCGCGAGACCGCGGGTCATAGTTGTTGATGACCGGCATGACCTTGAGATGCGGCGCATTGATCGTGAGCCAGGCGTCGACGTTCTGCTGCTCACGCTCGTCGTCGAGCTCGACCTCGCCCTGATCGCCGGAGAGGTGCAGCCACTCGGGCATCAACCCGTCGAGCTGCTTCGCCGCGGTTCTCAGCGACAAGAAGCTGTTCTTGTCCCAGTTGACGTAGAACGCGAAGCGGTCAGTGCCCGACGTCGCTTTGTCGACGCGCGAGCGGGCGTGCGCGAGATTGATTGCCGGACCAGTGCGCGTCGGCGTGCGGTGTGCGACCGCAAGCACCGACAGATATTCGCGCTCGAGGTTGAGCTTGACCGATGGTAGCGCGGGCGTCGTGGCGACGCTGACGCCAAAGACGGTCACGAGGCCGCCGACAAAGGCGATGAGAAGGCCGAGAAGGCTATAGACCACCGGCGACCGACGCCCGGAGGCATCGAAGAAAACCTGCTTGCTCTTGTCCGACATGTTGTCCGGTCTGACCCCGACCGCACTGAGCCTTTGGGCTTGGCGGTGTGCGCTGCTGTGCTGGGTCGGCCGGACGGGCGCTTCTGCTGTCTGGCAGACCCGTCAGAACGGAACGCAAGTTAGGGACCGGTTAGGAGCTGTCCGCGATGGGACACGTGGCAAACAAGAGTTAAGTTTAACAGAATGTAAATGTGCGGAAATGGCTGCAAAAAGTACGTGCGGCGACTTGCGTCGCCGCACGGCCGCATATGAGGCGGGGGCTTGCTCAAGAGCGGCGTGGCCATGCAGAACGAAATAGTTCTGCACGGCCTTAGTGCGGAGAGAGCAGGTGGGTTAGAGGCGAATCTCCACGAGCGGCTTGCGATCGCCGAGGATGAAGGCGACCGACTCGAGCACCGCCGCATTGGTGTTGACGTCCATGATCCGGGGCGGGCGGCCCGAAGCCTCGTAGACGCCGGGATGGAAGCCAAATCCGCCGCTCGGCGCCTTCGTCACGATGAAGTTGCGAAGCTTCGCGGCATAGTCGTCGCCCCGCTCGGCGAGCCAGAGATAGGCCGCCTTGCTCGACGTCATGCGGTAGGTCTCGGCAAAGTCATTGGTGGCCCACCGGCGCTCGGTTACCACGGCGTCGACAGGCCAACGCGGCCCGGCGTAAGAGTCGAGGTTGTACCCCTGGTAGGTAAACCACGGCTGCTTGTCGATGGGCGTTTCCGACACGCTGGTCAAACGTCCCGTTTCGGCATAGCGCTCCTGCTGTGCCGCGTAGAGCGCATCCGCGAGAATACGCGAACGCGCCGAGTGACCGAACTCGACGGCCTCGTTGGTGTGGGGCTCGCTGGCGATGGGGCCGACGGCGGCGACATGCTCGATGAAGGCCTGGCGTGCACCTTCATCGTCGACTTTCAGCTCGCGATCGAAGCCTGTGTCGATTTCGATGTCCCAAAGTGCGTAGGCCCGGGCGATATAGTGGATGTAATTGAAGCAACGTGCCTCATAGCGGGCCGAGGACTTGATGTCGTACGGCTGGCCCTTGCTGACCGTCGCGGCGATGTTCCAGCGGGCAACCTGCTGCTTCGCCCCGTAGGCGCCGTTCGTGACCTTGTCGAGAATGTGCAGGGCCGCCAGCAGTCGGCCCGTATCGGTCGTGTCATATCCGCCTTCGGCGGCACTGCCGCCGACGATCTGCGTACGATAGTTGGGGAGCGACAGCTGGCCCCAGCGGAACGTGGCGTTCCTGAGGTAAGTCATGACCGCCCGCATCCGCTGATCGAATTCTTTCTCGTCGATGATTCCGATCGAACGTGCGGAGAGGTAGGCGAGTATGAGTGATCCCGCATCCCACATGGTCAGGATATTATAGCGGCCGATGCTATTCCCCTCCGGCCACATGGCTGCCGGCACCAGTCCGTGGGGAGCGCCGGGCGTCTTCGTGGTGAAGTACTGCCAGGCGATCTCGGCGTCCCGCTTCAAGGAGGTAGCCAATGGACCGTCCACTTGGTTTCCTGCATTCGCCGAGCTGAAGAAGCCCTGGGCGGAAAGCGTACCAGCGAAGCACAGCCCTGCCCGGATTGCATCACGGCGTGACATACGCATAGCTAATTTGTCCCAATCAGGAACGCCTGGAAGAGGTGGCGTTCAGGTTTCATTTCCGATGCGATGGACAGTGCAGGGACAATGCCGAACCGGCTTAGCGGCGGCAGATCCGTAGGAGGAGACAATGAGCCAGGCGAAACCCCGGCCGTTTACGTTGAGCGTCCCGGATGGCGATATTGCGGACCTGAGGGAGCGGCTGGCGCGCACGCGCTGGCCAGACGAGCCCCCTCTCGCGGCATGGTCCACGGGCGCGAGCCTCGCCTATGTGAAAGGCCTCACCGACTATTGGCGGGCCGGGTTCGACTGGAGGCCTTGGGAAGCAAAGCTGAATGGCTTCCGCCAGTTCACGGTGCCGATCCGCGGCATCGACCTTCACTTCATCCATGAGCCTGGCCGTGGGCCCAATCCCATTCCGCTGCTCATCTCGCACGGCTGGCCGGGCTCGGTGTTCGAGTTCCACGACCTGATCCATCGCCTGACGGATCGCTTCACGGTCATAGCGCCATCGTTGCCGGGCTACACGCTATCGTTCAAACCGGGACAGGAGCGCTTCGGCGCCGAGGAGATCGCCGACCTCTACGTGGAGCTGATGACGAACGTGCTCGGTTACGACAGGTTCGCCTACCAGGGTGGTGACTGGGGCGCCTCGATCGGCTCGATCATGGCCTACAGGAACCCAGAGCGCCTCATCGGTCTGCATCTCAATTTGCTGGCTGTGCGTCGCGATCCTGCGCTGATCGCGAACCCGACGCCCGAGGAGAAGCAGTTCCTCGACGAGCTCAACGAATTCCTGAAGGAGGAGACGGGCTACCAGTGGATCCAGGGGACGCGCCCGCAGACGCTCGCCTTCGGCCTGACGGATTCGCCATCCGGTCTTGCCGCGTGGATTGCGGAGAAGTTCCACCGCTGGACGGACAACAACGGCAGTCCCGAGGATGCTGTCAGCCGCGACGAGATGCTGGCGAACATCTCGCTTTACTGGTTCACAGGCGCGATCGGCTCGGCCTTCTGGCCGTACTACTCCCGCTTGCATCGCCCATGGTTCCTCCCTCTCGGGGAGACCATAAAGGTGCCGACCGGCTACGCGGCATTCCCACGGGAGATCCTGCGGCCGCCGCGCTCGCTCGCAGCCAAGACGTACGTCGACATCCGCCGCTGGACCGTGATGCCGAATGGCGGCCACTTCGCCGCGCTGGAGCAGCCGGAAGGGCTCGCGCGCGAGATCCACGCCTTCTTCGGCGATCTCGTGAGCTAGGGCCCAGAGCAAGCATTTTGAGCGCACGCGAGCCGCGCGCCAGACCATGGCGCGTGGTGCCCTCCGAGCCACACACCGAGCTGTGCACAGGTTACCCACCGTCGAGTGCCTGCGCTCAGATTGACCCCCCTTTATGCGGTGACTAGACGAGATTGTGGCTTAATTGTGCGTGCGTTGATCAGATGGGGGCGTTCGTGAGCTCGAGGAAAGCAATCTTCTCTGCGGCTTTGACCGGCGGCATTTTCGCCATTGCGGTTACCGCGATGACTGGCTGCGCGTCGGCGCAGTCGCGCTGGCAGGCCGAGGCGCATAATGACACCATAGCGGCGCAGGCACGTCAGCATCGCCGGGTGGTTCGCCAACAGGAGCGGGCGGCAGAGCTGAGGCAGGAAAAGAGGCAGATCCGCCGCGCACGCGTCATCCGCACCGCGCCGGTTGTGGACGCGGACAAGTGCCGTCCGCAGCTCGCGGTCGTCGGTGACCAGTACGCTAGCGAGAGCGGTGCGCAGGGCGAGGCCGACAAGGCCTGGATGCAGACGGCGCGCTGGCAGTGGGGCGAGCGCTATATGGCGCGCGAGCACGCGAACGATGCGACCTACGAGTGCGGCCGCTCGTCGGTCGGCTCGGTCATCGGGCAGGTCTTCTATCGCTGCCGTCTGACGGCGAAGCCGTGTCGCCCGGACGCATCGCCAGGCAAGTAAGCCAGCACCGCGCCCAGACTTCGGACGCGCAGGATAATTGTCGAGCAGGCGGCAAATTGGATTTGCCGCCTGTTGTCGTTCGTCCAGCGGCGCGCCCTCGTGATGCCCTGATCGTCGGCCCAGTCTCCTGGCGGCTGAGGGATGGCGCTCCAGGGTAGCAAGCATGAATGACGAGGCATGGCGGGCCGAGGCCGACAGCACCAGTGCCATCGGGGATGTGCGCCGTCGAGATGTCTGGCTCGCAGCGCTCAAGCGCCACTCGGAACGCTGGGTCCTGCCGCTGCCGTTCGGCCGCCTGTGGCATGAGCTGCTGCTGTTCGGCGTGCTGCAAGCATGGGCTTGCCTCTTCGCCGGCATCCTGCTCCTCGCGATCGTCGTGACGAAGTTCGGGTGGCCGACCGGTGCGCCGATCGCGCGCTACGACTTCCTGTTTCTGGTTGCGCTCGCGACGCAGGGCGCCCTGCTTGCGCTGAAGATGGAGCGGATCGAGGAAGCCAAGGTCATCCTGATCTTCCATGTCGTCGCGACGATCATGGAGCTTTTCAAAACGGCCATGGGATCGTGGATTTATCCAGAGGCGAACCTCATTCGCATCGCCGGCGTGCCGCTGTTCTCGGGCTTCATGTACTCCGCTGTCGGCAGCTACATCGCGCGGTGCTGGCGGCTGTTCGACTTCCGATTCTCGAACTACCCACCGATCTGGACGACGTGGCTGCTCGCGGCGCTCATCTACGCGAACTTCTTCACGCATCACTACGTCGTCGACCTGCGCTACGGCCTCTTTGCCTTCGCGGCGGTGATCTACGGCCGTACCGTCATCCACTTCACGATCGACCAGGAGTCGCGCCGGATGCCGCTCCTGCTCGGCTTCTTCCTCGTCTCGCTCTTCATCTGGTTCGCGGAGAATATCAGTTCGTTCTCTGCCATCTGGCTCTATCCGCACCAGCTCAAGGCATGGTCGCCGGTAACCATCGGCAAGCTCGGCTCGTGGTTCCTCCTGATGATCATCAGCTTCGTGCTCGTCGCCTCGGTCCATGCCCCGCGACCGCTGGATACCGGCAAGCGCCGCAGCTGAATGCTGTTGGACGGCAAGAAAGAGCAACCGCACGCGCGTGATCTGGACCGGCGTCAGTTTGGCGCCAACGATTTCCGCCTCAATTCGTGCCATGTATGCGAGAAGCAACGAAGATTGGAGACTTCTCGCATGTACGGCGACCGGACCGGCGCAGTTCGCGTGCAGGGATCGTCGCGGTTCCGTTGGGCATATCGCCCTGTGCGCCACGCTTTTGCCCTCTTCCGGCGGCCACCATGGCGCCGCCTGTCACAGGCATCAACAGGCCGGCACCCAACGGGGGAGGCGCCAACCACGGGTCAGGCGCCCGGGCGCCGCGGTGAGACGTCAAAGACGCGAGCCCGCGGCGCCATCGTTCGACTTAGTGTGGTTGCCGCGCTGGCGACAGTCCTCCTCTTCGCTCCCATTGCAGTGCTCGAGCTGACCGCGCGCTTGTCGGCACCGCCGAGCCTCGAGCGCGCCGGGCACGCCTCGACAATCGTGCTCGATCGCCGCGATCGCCTCCTGCGCGCCTTCACGACACCGGATGGCATCTGGCGCTTGCCCGTCGCGGTCGGTGATGTCGATACGCGCTATCTCGACATGCTGCTCGCTTTCGAGGATCGACGATTTCGCTCCCACAATGGCGTCGATTTTCTGGCGACGCTCAGGGCCGGCTGGCAGTTCGTCAGCCACGGTCGCATTGTCTCGGGATCCTCGACACTCACCATGCAGACGGCGCGCCTGCTGAGCGGCGAGCATCCGCGCACGCTATCGGGCAAACTCGCACAGATGGTCCGCGCGCGACAGCTCGAGCTGAAGCTCACGAAGGACGAGATACTGGATCTCTATCTGCTGCTCGCGCCCTTTGGCGGCAACATCGAAGGTGTGCGCGCGGCGTCGCTCGCTTACTTCGGCAAGGAACCCCGGCGGCTCTCGCCCGGCGAGGCGGCACTGTTGGTGGCACTTCCGCAGAGTCCTGCCATGCGCCGGCCCGATCGCAATCCGGAGAATGCCCGGCGTGCGCGCGATCGCGTGCTCGCGCGGGCGGTGGAGTCCGGCGTCGTTAAGGAGGAGGAGGCACGCCTTGCGCTTTCCGAGGTAGTGCCGACAGCGCGCCGGGCGTTCGGGATGCTCGCCCCGCATCTCGCCGAGAGCGAGGTCGCGCGATTGCCGGATAAGCGCGTTCATCGCCTGACGCTTGATCGCGACGCCCAGACGGCGCTGGAGCGAGTTGCACGCGAGCATACCGAGGCACTGGGCTCGCGTCTCTCGAGTGCCGTGCTGGCCCTCGATCACACGACTGGAGACATCCTCGCCTATGTCGGGTCGGCGGATTACTTCGACACAGGCCGGCTCGGTGCGATCGACATGGTGCAGGCCGTGCGCTCGCCAGGCTCGACGCTGAAGCCGATCATCTACGGCCTCGCGTTCGAGGCGGGGCGCGCGCATCCGGAAACGCTGATCGACGACCGGCCGACGCGCTTCGGTACGTACAATCCTAAGAACTTCGATCAGGGATTCCGCGGTACGGTTTCGATCCGCGAGGCGCTCGGCCTCTCGCTGAACATTCCAGCAGTACAGGTGCTTTCCGAGATCGGGCCCGCGCGCCTCAACGGTAGGCTGCGTCGCGCCGGCATCCAGACGGAGCTTCCGGCAGGTGCGCAGCCGACGCTCGCCATTGCGCTCGGAGGCATTGGCCTGAGGCTGCAGGACCTGGGCGTGCTCTATGCGGGTCTCGCGAGTGGCGGGCGCACGATGGAGCTCAACTATGTGCGCGGCGAGCGACGCGTGCTCGCGAAGGCGCCGCCGCGGCTTCTGTCGCCGGTTGCGGCATGGTACGTGACCGACATCCTCAAGGATGCTCCGCCGCCGGCCAACGCGCGGGGCGGGCGCATCGCCTACAAGACCGGGACGTCCTACGGCTACCGCGATGCCTGGGCCATCGGCTATGACGGCAAGCACGTCATTGCCGTGTGGATCGGCCGCGCTGATGGTACGGCGACGCCAGGGCTCAGTGGGCATACGGCTGCGGCGCCGCTGCTGTTCGATGCCTTCGCACGCATCGCCGAGAAGACGACGGCCTTGCCCGCGGCTCCCCCAGGCGTAATCCGCGCCACGAGCGGTACGCTGCCGCCGCCACTCCGGCGCTTCGGCAATGATGCCCAGCCGCAGGACGTCGCGACATTTGTCGAGCCGCTCGTGCGCATCGCCTTTCCACCGGACCGCGCCGAGCTCGAGCACGATGACGGGGATGACGCGGCCGTGACGCTGAAGGCCGAGGGTGGTGCGCTGCCACTGACGTGGCTCGCCGATGGCGCGCCCATTTCGTCCGATCCTCAGAGGCGCGAGGTGGAGTGGCGCCCGGATGGCCGCGGTTTCATGCGCATTACGGTCATCGACGCCAAAGGCAAGAGCGATCGCGTCGATATCCGCTTGAAGTAGCGACTAGACCTAAGCGGGCGGCACAGTGCCGGCGCGCGGGTCGATCGGCACGAGCTTGTCGAGCCCGGTCAGATCCTCGAAGGCTGCACCCGCTGCGAGTAAGGCGGCCTCGCCGCGCGGTGGGGCGACAAGCTGCAACCCGACGGGCCGGCCGTACTGGTCGAAGCCGCATGGCACTGCGAGCGATGGCACGCCCATGAGAGTCGGGATTGCCGTGATCAATGAGCCGCCGAGATAGTGCTCGACAACTTTGCCGTCGATCTTTTCGGGCATGCGCCGCGTGACGTCGAACGCAGGTGTTGAGGAGCCCGGCGTGATCAGCAGGTCGTAGGTCTCGAAGAAGGCGGCGACGCGCCTGTAGAAGGCCGCGCGCTCGCGTTCAGCCCATCCAATGCGCGACGGTGTCGCCTCGAGCCCGAGTTTGGTGTTCCAGATGATGTCCTGCTTGAACTTGTCGGGGTATTGCGCGATCTGCAACTCGCGATCGACCACGTAGGACTGCGCGCGCAAGATCATAAAGGCATCGGCGATCTGGCCGACGTCGGGCGTCGCCTCCTCGACCGTGGCGCCGAGCTCCTTGAAGCGCAGGGCGGCCTTGGCGCAGATCTCGCGCGTCTCGCTGTCCATGGGCGCGGTGCCGCCGAAGTCGGCCGACCACGCGACGCGGCGCGGCAACCTGCGCGCGGCCACCGCGTCACTGAAGGACTGCGCGGGAGCGTCGAAGGTCTGGGGATCGCGCGGGCAGAAGCCGGCCATGCTGTCGAGGAAGAGGGCGACGTCGGGTACGTTGCGCGCCATGGGACCTTGCACGGAGAGCGGCGCGTAGAGGTTGTTCGACGTGCCGCGCGTGACGCGCCCCGGCGACGGCCTGAGGCCTACGACGCTGCAGTAGGTCGCCGGTCGCCTCAGGCTGCCCGCATGGTCGCTGCCGTGCGCGAGCCATGCCTCGCCCGCCGCGAGCGAGGATGCGCCACCACCTGTCGAGCCACCGCAGGTCAGCGATGTGTTCCACGGATTGGTCGTGCGTCCGAAGACCTCGTTGAAGGTCGAGCCGCCTGAGCCGAACTCCGGCGTGTTCGATTTTGCGATGACGATGCCGCCCTTGCGCTCGATGCGCTCGACGAGCGGGTGCGAGGCCGCCGGCACGTGGTCCTTGAAGATCGGCGAGCCATAGGTCGTGCGTACGCCCGCCACGTCGGTGAGATCCTTAATGGTCACTGGCAGACCGGCGAGCCAGCCCGCCTCGCCCTCGGCCTCGCGTCGCTCGCCCCGCATGAGCGCACGGGCGTGATCGCGTGCGCGGTCGAGGCAAAGCGTCGGTAGGGCATTGAGCGCGTCCTCACATGCCGCGATCCGCTTCTCGGCGGCATCGATGAGATCGAGCGGGGTGATTTCCTTCTTGCTGAGGCGGCGCACGGCCTCGCGGGCCGTCATGCGGATGAGCTCGTCGGTCATTGTCGTGGTCCCTCGTGCAACTCAGCGGCCGCGCGCCGCGCCGATTCTGTCCAGCGGTCCGACCGCGCGCTCCAGCATCGGCACGACCTCCCCGGCGAAGCGCTCGATGGATTTCAGTGCCGTCGCAAACGGCGAGGCCCCGCCCTGGAACTGGAGCAGCATGTGCACCGGCTCTGCTGCGCGGATCAGTGCCGCCATGCGCTCGGCGACGGAAGAGGCATCGCCAACGAGCAGCGAATTTGCGAGCACATCGAGCGGCGGCTCGCCGTCGTAGGGCTTCTCGATGAGCATGGCGCCGTCGATCAGCTCCTCGCGGCGACGCAGGCTCTGCGAGAGGCGGATCTGATGGCGGACGTTGTCGACGAAATCGGCTGCCTCGGCCTTGCTGTCGGTAATGCAGACGTGGCGCAAGGGCGCGATGGCCGTGCGCTTCGGATCGAGGCCCTGTTCGGCATAGATCTCGCCAATGCGGGCCTTCACATCCGTGAGCTGGGCAACTGAGGCGTGCCGCGGCGTCAGCATAATCGGCCAGCCCTTGCGTGCGGCGAGGCCTTGAAGGGTGCGATTATCACCCGCAATCCAGATGTCGGGCAGCTTGCTGACCGGGCGCGGGGCGATATGCGTCTCGGGAAGCTGCCAGTAGCGGCCCTTATGAGTGAACGTCTCCCCGCCGAAGGCCTTTTCGAGGATTTCGACGAACTCGACGAGCTTCGGGGCTGAATCCGCGAGGTCCTCGCCAAAGCGCTCGAACTCATAGGGCTGATAGCCGCTGCCGATGCCGAGGACGAGGCGGCCATGCGTGAGCTGATCGATCATCCCGATTTCCGAGGCTAGCCGGACGGGATCATAGAGAGGGACGACGACCACGCCGGTCGCAAGTTTGATTCGCGAGGTCTCGCCGGCAAGCCTGGCGACCATCATCAGCGGCGAGGGGCATGTGCAATAATTCGAGAAATGATGTTCGGCGAACCAGGCGATATCGAACCCGGCTGCTTCTGCCGCCTTTACCTGGGCGATCGCACCATCATAGAGCGCAGCCGCCGCTGTCCCGGGCGTGCGGTAGCCCATGAGATTGAAGATACCGAAGTTCATGGGTGCGCCTCACCGCTTTCTCGCCGGCAGGTTGATCCCGCATCGACGGCCTCGCCAATGCCGGGCTGCCGGCAGTTTGTCCGAGGTTGGGAGGCAATGGAACCCCGCGGGAGGACGGCTGCGCCGCGCTCGCGGAGGGACATACATGCTAATTCGGCTTATCGGGGCTGCAGATGGGCCCCCCAAAAAATAAATCGACCGGGGCCGCGATCGAACGGCACCGGTCGACTGGGACATAAAAAACGCGGCGAGCGACTACGGGAAATCGCTCTAGGCGCGCTTGCGTGCGGCCGGCTTGCGGGCAGCGGCCTTCTTGGCGGGGGCGCGGCGGGTCTTCGCCGCAGCGGTCTTGCGGCGGGCCGGGCCAGCCCGCTTCGTGGCGGTCTTCTTCACTGCGCGCTTCGCAGGGGTCTTCTTCGCGGTCTTCTTCACGGCAACCTTCTTCGGAGCCGCCTTCTTCGTGGTCTTCTTTGCAACCTTAGCCATGTTGATATCTCCTATCTCTTCCCGGTAGCAAGTCACTCGCCTGTCAAGACGAATCGTGTCCACTTGCAAGGACGAATTTGGGATTCGGTGGTTAATGGGAAGTTAATGAAATCAAATCTCGATACTCGGCCGAGATAATCGGAATAAATTTTCGTGCCGCTTTCTGTAATCCAAAAATGCAAGTAACGCAATAAAATCGGCCATATTCATTCGATCGCACATGCATCTGGACGGCCTCGAAAATTTCGCGCAAGAATGTGCATGAAAAAGCGCGTGAGCGCGCTGTCGAGGGCAAACAAGTGGTCGAAATCGAGCGCGTTGCGCGAATCATGCGCGAGGTTGCGGCAGAAGAAATCTTGCCGCGCTGGCGTAATCTTGCAGGTGCAGATGTCGTCGAGAAGAGCGGTCCGAGCGACATCGTGACGGTCGCGGATCGTGCTGCAGAGGTGCAGCTCTCGCGTCGTCTTGCAGAGATCATTCCCGACTCGCGCGTCGTCGGCGAGGAAGGTGTGCACGCCGATCCGGCTGTCTTGAAGCACTTCGCGAGCGGCGATCCTGTCTGGGTGATTGATCCGATCGATGGCACGAGCGCCTTCGCCAAGGGCGAGACGGCATTCGCGGTGATGGTCGCGCTCGTGCGCGGCGAGGAGCTCATCGCGGGATGGATCCTTGCGCCCGCAAGTGGCGAGATGCACATGGGTGAGCGCGGAAGTGGTGTCTGGCGCGTCCGCCATGGCGGTGTCGAGCCGTTGGCGCGTCCGGCAATTCCCACGCGGCAAAAGGAGCTGATCGGTCTCCTCGGTCGCCGCCACATGAGCGATGCGCGTCGCGCCGAGATCAAGTCGCGTGGCGAGGCCTTTGCCGATCTCCAGAACGTGTCGTGTGCTGGTCTGGACTATCCGCGGCTGCTCTCCGGCAGCGCGCATTTCGCGATCTACAACAAATCCGAGCCCTGGGATCATCTGCCGGGCCTTGCGCTCGCGAGCGAGCTCGGCTTCGTCTACTCGAAGCATGACGGCAGTACCTATCTGCCGGGTGACAGCACGGGTGGGCTGGTCATCGCGCCGAGCGAGGATGCCGCTGCCGACATTCGCCGGCTCTTGCTTGGCTGAGGTCGGTCAGCTCCCCGGCAGGACGAGGATCTTCGGTTTTTTCGGCAGCGTCGCGCGCGACACGACCAAGGTCGGGACCTCGCTCATCTCGACGTCAAATACCGGGCGCGCCTCGTGGAGGAAACGCTCCAGCGTGTAGGACGAGAAGTAGTGCATCGGGATCATGAGCGGTGCCCTCAGCGCCTGCAGAACCTCCATCATGCCCTGCACATCGAGCGTGAAGCTGCCGTCGACCGGCACCAGCACCACATCGAGCTGGCCGATCTGGGCGAGCTGCTGGGTGGTCAGCGTGTGGTGCAGGTGGCCGAGATGCCCGATGCAGAGGTTGCCGGTCTCGAACACAAAGATTGAGTTGCCCCAGACATCGGTGCCGCCCGAGTAGCTGCGGATGTTCGTCGGGACGTTACGGACCCGCACATCCTCGAGGGTGATGTCGTGCCGGGCGTGACCGCCCTCGGGATTCCAGCCCCGCAGAACGTGGCGGATCGAGGGATCTGGGTGATTGGTGTAGTGGGTCGAGTGGGCCCGGTTCATGGTCACGATCTCGGGGATCACGGCTGGGCGCACGTAGTCGTTGTAGTCCGTCGCGATGCGAATGCCGCGCTGTGTCTCGAGCAGGAACGTCGAGTGACCGACGTAGCTGATCCGCGTCTCGCCGATCTTCAGCTGAGCTTTCTGGATCAGTGGGGGCAGTGTAATGCCGCCGGGGCCGCGGCGGACCGGCGCTTCGGCAAGGGCGAGGCAGAGGTCCGGGGCGATCCTGTCTTGAGAGGGGGCTTGGGCTCTGGTCGGAGGTGCCGCGAGGATCAGCAGCGCTGCCGGCAGGAGAGATAAGGCGGCAGCAACGAGCAATGTCCTCACGCGCATAGAGACCTCCAAGTCTGTTACGCCATCACGCGGCAGCCCCACTCGCCCTCAATGCCGCTATCTCATTCTCGCTAAGGCCCGCCTCTCGCAGGATCACATCTGTGTGTTGACCGAGTGCGGGGCCCGGACCTGGCCGACGGGGAGTAGCGTGACCGATCTGGAAGGGCGCCGCCAGGGTCAGTGGCATTTCGGGTGTGTCGGTTTGCACGACCGAGCGTGCGGCGACGGCCTGGGCGTCCTCGGGAATGTCCTGGAGCCTGTTGATGCGCGAATGGGGAACGGCGCGGGCTTTCAGCAGTCGGTTCCAGTGGGCGAATGGCCGTTTGCGAATGGCTTCGTCGAGGATTTCCGTGAGCGCGATGGAATGGGCATGGCGATCGCTCCGTCCGGCGAAGCGTGGGTCGGCGATGAGATCGGTTCGCTCGATCATCTCCAGGATGGCCGGCCAGTCGCGGGTTTCGTTCGTGACGTTGATCTGGAGCCAGCGGTCGTCGGAGGTCAGGTAGATATTGGCGAGGGCCGAGCGGGGACGCTCCCGCGGCGGGCGGTTAGGAAGATACGACCCGACCAGCGCAGCTTGGGCATAGACGCCGTTCGACCAGAGGCCATTGGCGAGCAGGTTGCTCGCGACCCAGGTGCCCTTGCCCGTGCGCGCGCGGTCGATGAGGGCCAGAAGAATGGCTGAGAGGAGCGCCATGGCAGAGGGGCGATCGCCCTGTGCGGGAAGCGCGAAGCCTGGCGGCTGTCCCTCGAAATGGATGGCATCGAGGAGGCCTGAACGCGCGAAGTAGGCGTTGCTGTCGTAGCCCGGCTGGTCCTTGTCGGCGCCTTCTTCGCCGTAGCCCGAGAAGGACGCGTAGATCAGCCGCGGGTTGCGCGCGGAGACTTCCTCGTAGCTGAGGCGCAGGCGCGCGCGCACGGGAAAGGGGTAGTTGGTGATCAGTATGTCAGCGGTGTCGATCAGCCGATCGAGCGCGGCGCGGCCTTGCGGGTGCTTGAGGTCGAGCGCAATCGAGCGCTTGTTTCGGGCATCGAGGTGCCAGGGATAGTTGACCTCAGATTTGGGGAAGCTCGTGAGATTGATGTTGCTGCGATGAGGGTCGCCCTCTCCCGGCGGCTCCACCTTGATGACATCGGCACCATAGTCGCCGAGGACAACGGCCGCAGCGGGCGCGGCAATGAACGAGCTGACATCGAGGACACGCAGGCCATCCAGGGGAAGCGAGGTCGTCATCGGGATCCGTGTGTCTGCCTTCTGCCGCAGCCCAGAGCTTAGCGGCGCTACCCAATGCTGCCTAGAGTGCGATACGCTTTGGCAAAGAACCAGCAACCGGGAGGAAGACGAAGATGGGCGCGACAGGTGGCGATTGGCTGGGCCTTAGCGGCCGCATTGCGGTGGTGACGGGCGGGGCGAGCGGTATCGGGCGGGCCGCGGCCAACAGTCTATCGAGCGTGGGGGCAGCCGTTGCACTCCTCGACATCAATCTCGAAGGCGCCAAGGCCGCAGCCCAAGCGATCGCCGAGACGGGTGGCAGGGCAATCGCCGTTTCCTGCGACACGACGAGCGAGGCGAGCATCGCCGCTGCGCGCAAGGAAGTCGAGGCAGCGTTGGGCGGGGCCGACATCCTCGTCAACAACGCGGGCATTCTGCGCCCGGGCGGACTCGACAAGCTCTCACTTGCGGATTGGAACAAGATCCTCGCAGTGAACCTGACCGGCTACCTGCTCGCGGCGCAGTCCTTCGGCGAGGGCATGCGCCAGCGCAAGCGTGGCGCGATGGTGCACATTGCCTCGATCGCCGCGACCGAGCCGCAGCCGTTCTCGGGCGCCTACAGCACGGCCAAGGCCGGCGTGCACATGCTCTCGCGACAGCTCGCCTATGAGTGGGGCCCCGAGGGTGTGCGCTCGAATGTCGTGAGCCCCGGTTTCGTGCGCACGGCGCTGAGCGAGAGCTATTACCAGGTGCCGGGTGTGCTGGAGGCCCGCTCGAAGCTCGTCCCGATCGGCCGGGTTGCGACGGGCGATGACCTCGCGCAGGTCATCACGTTCCTCGTCTCGGACCGGGCAGGATATGTGAACGGCACGGAAGTGCTGGTCGATGGCGGCGCCAATACGATCCTCATGGGCCAAGTCCCGCGCCCGGGCTACGAGCGGGCGAACTGAGCGACGAGACCGCCGCTAGCGCGCCTTCTGCGCCCGGCGGCCGACAGCCCCTTCGATCAGAGCAACGAGGCGGCTCTCGTCGCGCGCCTCGAGCTTGAGGCGGATCGGCAGCGCTCTTGCCTGCGCATGAAGCTCGGCGAGGGCACCGTCCCCGCCGGCGAGGCGGACGCGGTCCTTTTCCGTGGTGACAAGCGTCGCGCCGTGCGTGCGCGCGAGATCGAGCAGGCGGCCGGCATCGGCGGACGTGAAGGCGTGGTGATCCGGAAAATCGACCTTCGCGACGAGGTTGGCGCCTAAGGCAGCCAGCGTCGCGAAGAACCGTTCCGGCACGCCGATGCCCGCGAAGGCAACCATGGGCGCCGCTGCGAGCCAGTCGGTCGCGCCGCCAGGGACGATGCGGCCCTCGAGCACCGGCCCCTCGAAGTCGTGTCGCAGCCGCTCGGCGAAATCACTCTTTCCTGGGCTCTCCGTGGAGCCGCGGTTGACGATCACCGCATCGACCAGATCGAGCTGGAAATCCAGAGGCGCCCGGAGGGGGCCTGCCGGGATGACTTGGCCATTGCCGACGCCGCGTGCGCCATCGACGACCGCGAGGGTCAGGTCTTTCGCGAGGCCGGGGTTCTGCAGGCCGTCGTCCATGACGATGAGATCGGCGGGTGCCCTGCCCTCGGCGGCGCCTGCAGCAATGGCGCGCGCGCCCGTCGCCCGGTCGCGGCAGATGAGTGTCGGGCATGAAGCGGCCAGGAGCAGCGGCTCGTCGCCGACATCGCGGGCCCGGTCGCGCGCGGGATCGACCCAGTGCGGACCGGCGAGGCGGCCGCCGTAGCCGCGCGAGAGAAAGGCGCATGCGAGCCCCATGCCGCCGGCGAGTGCGGCGATCTCGAGCGCGAGCGGCGTCTTGCCGGCGCCGCCCGCCGTGAAATTTCCGATGCAGATGACGGGGACAGGCGCGCGGAACGGCGTGGCGCGCGCGAATCGTCGCTGCACGAGCGTTCCCCAGAGCGAGCCGAGTGGTCCGAGCAGCCGGCTCACGGGACCGCAAGAGGGGGAATACCACCAGCTGGGCTCGCGCATTGTCACCGGCCGGCGTCCTCGCGTTCGTCATTGCCCAGCACGTCGCGGAACCATTTTGGGCAGGGCTGCTTGTAGCAAGTTGGTGACAGTTTCACAGTCCGTACAAAATGGGATTTGACATGCGCTACGCCAGCTCTACAAGCTCCGCGCATCGGGACCAAATCGGTCCCGGGTTCGGGGGGCATGGACGAGGCGCCGCGGGAATGCGGACCGGCTCCAGATCTCTCGGGCGATCGTCGTCTTCCAAGAACGCGCGTCCATCATGATCCGCAAGACAGCGCGGGACGGTGACTGGAGACCACCTGCGCATGTCCGCCAGGACAGAATGCTCGCACTGCGGGGCCAAGTGCACCTTGCCCTCGATCACCTCACTTTTCTCTCGAAAATGCTGAATAGCTGGAGACAAGTATCATGATGCTCGTCGCTACGTCCGTGCGTGCCAGCGCGATCGAAGGCGTTGGCGTATTTGCAGTGGACTTCATCCCGGCGGGGACGCCGATCTGGGCGCTCGACGAGCGCTTCGACAAAGTCTTCACCGAGGAAGAGGTCGCTAGCTTCCCGAAGAACGTCCAAGACTACTTCGAGCGCTACGGCTATCCGCACATGGAGCGAGATGGCTTCGTCGTGCTCGAGCTCGACAACGGACGCTTCATGAACCACAGCCTGACGCCGAATACCGACTTCACGCGGCCGGACGTCGGCTACGCCATCGCAGACATCCACCCGGGCGACGAACTCATCTGCAATTACTTCGAGTTCGATCGCACGTTCCGGGGGTTCGAGATCGCCGAGCCGGCCTACTCCGTTCAAAAGCCGAACGGTGTCGGCGCGGGGATCAGCGCGAGCCTTTGAGCTTTGCGTAGCGCACTGCTGGGGCCTTGGGGCCCCGGCAGTACCGCGGCAAGCGGTCGCTCCGCGGTCGACGGGTGCCCTGCGATTCGCCGCCTTCGAAGAACTGGAGCCGCTGGGGACCTCTCCCGTCTGCGGGTCACGACCAGTTCAATTGGCGTCTGGCGCCGAAATGCCGTAATGCTTCAGCCCAATAATGTCAGTCGGGCCCATCGGCCGTATAGTCGGGGCGCTGGCGACTTGTCCTTGCGGTGAAGGAGAACGACGTGACGGCGACACCTATTGCCTTCCTTGTGCGCAATCTCAATCGCCGGGCAGTCCTGCTCGGCGCGGCGAGCGTCGCCGCGCTCTCGGCCGTTATGGGAAGCGCGCCCGTCCTGGCGCAACGCCGCAGTGAGCGGGGGCCGGACCAGGTGCCAGTCGAGGCGCTGATGAAGCCCGGCGCTCTACCCGAGCTGACGGTCGGTAAAGCCGATGCGCCGGTTACCGTCGTCGAGTACGCCTCGATGACCTGTGGCCATTGCGCCAATTTCCACAACAATGTGTATCCGGCGCTCAAAGAGAAATACATCGACACGGGCAAGGTGCGGTTCGTCTTCCGCGAATTCCCGCTCGACAATCTGGCAGCCGCCGCCTCGTTGCTCGCGCGATGCGCGGGCGGGGATGCGACGCAGGCCATGATCAGCGCGCTCTTCAAGACCCAGGAGAAGTGGGCCTTCGTGCGAGGCAATCCGGTGCCGGAGCTGTTCAAGGTCGCCCAGCAGGCGGGGTTCACGCAGGAACGCTTCGACACCTGCATCAAGGACCAGACCACGCTCGATCAGATGATCTCCGCCCGCCAGCACGCGAGCGAGGAGTTCGGCGTCAACGCCACGCCGACGTTCTTCATCAACGGAAAGCGCTTCCGCGGCCGGACGGACACCATCGAGGCGTTCGACCAGGCGCTGGCGCCCTTCCTCGGCGGCTGAGAACTCAGTGCGCGCCCGCCTGCCAAGTGGCACGTCGATTCGCGCGCGGTCGCGGCACGCCGTCATGGCGATCGTCGCGCTTGGGGTGGCCCTGGCGCTCGCAGGCTGCTCGGGTGAGGCAATGAACGCCCTCGATCCGGGGCGCGCGCCGACGGCCCTGACATTGGAGACGGCTGCCGTTGGGGCGGCGGCTCGTCCGCCAGAGCCCGCATTCGATCCGTTTTCCGACAGCCCAGCGACGTCCGTACCGATGCGTCAGGTCATTGAGAACCCGACGCTCGCCGAGGTCATGCGGCCTGGGCCGCTCCCCGAGTTCACGATCGGGCGCGCGGACGCGCCCGTCACCGTCATCAAGTACGCGTCGCTCACCTGCCCCTTTTGCCGTCGCTTCCAGTCCGAGGTGTTCCCGGTGCTGAAGCGGGACTACATCGACAAGGGTAAGGTGCGCTTTATCATCCGCGAGTTCCCCATCGGCAAGACCAGCGGCATGGCGACGATCGCGCTGCGCTGCGCGCCGATGGACCGCTACCTGGAGCTGTACGCGCGCTTTCTTTCAATGCAGGCGCAGTGGGTATCGCAGGAGGTACGGACCGAGCCGATCCTCAAGGTCGCACAAGGTGTCGGCTTGACGGCGGCCGAATTTGACAAGTGCCGCCAGAATCACGGCATGATCAGTGCCCTGAACCAGGTCAAAGACCGTGGTCGGGAGCTTGGGGTGATCGGGACGCCGAACTTCTTCGTCAACGGGCGGCTGGTCAAGAAAACGCTCGATTTGGCCGAGCTTCGAGAGATCATCGATCCCCTGATTGCAGGTCCGGCTGTAGCCGCGACACCGGTATCCGTGCCGCGTTGAGCATTTTTCCGTATATGGCGTTCCGACAGGGACTGATCCACCGCTTTATGGGCGGAGGCTGACGTGCAGATCACGCGACTCCGGCTGCTCGGCTTCAAATCATTCGTGGAGCCGACCGAGCTCGTCATCGAGAAGGGTTTGACCGGCGTTGTCGGGCCGAACGGTTGCGGCAAGTCGAACCTGCTCGAGGCGCTTCGCTGGGTCATGGGCGAGACGTCCTACAAATCCATGCGCGCCTCCACCATGGAGGACGTGATCTTCTCTGGGACGAACGCCCGGCCGGCCCGCAACATGGCCGAGGTCACGATTTCGATCGACAATGCTGCGCGCACGGCACCCGCCGAGCTCAACGACTCCGACGTGCTCGAGGTCACGCGTCGTATCGAGCGCGATGCCGGCTCGGCTTATCGTGTCAATGGTGGCGAGGTCCGCGCGCGCGACATCAAGCTGCTGTTCGAGGATGCATCGACCGGAGCCCGCTCACCCTCGCTCGTGCGCCAGGGGCAGATTGCGGAGATCGTCAACGCGAAGCCCGAGCAGCGCCGGCGCATTCTTGAGGACGCGGCGGGCATCGCCGGTCTGCACAGCCGCCGGCATGAGGCGGAGCTGCGCCTCAGGGCCGCCGAAGGCAACCTCGCGCGCGTCAATGACGTGCTCGGCCAGCTCACGAGCCAGATCGAGGCGCTGAAACGCCAGACGCGACAGGCCAAACGCTACCGCGAGCTGTCCGGCGAGATCCGCAAGGCCGAGGCGCTGCTGCTTCACCTCTCGTGGACGACTGCCCAGGCCGAAGTCGTCGCCACCGAGGCAGCCCTCTGGCAGGGCCTCGGCGCCCTCGCCGCGGCAACGGAGCGCGAGGCCGCCCTCGTCGTCGAGGAAGCCGAGCGCGCGTCGGCGATTGATCCACTCCGCGAGAACGAGGCGCGCCGCGGGGCAGCGCTTTCACGCGTCCGCATTGAGCAGGAAAATTTCGAGAAAGAGGCGCGACGTCTCGCCGAGCGCCAGCGCGAACTCGAAGCGCGCGCCGAGCAGATGCGTCGCGACATCGAGCGCGAGCAGCAGCAACTCGCCGAAGCGCGCGCGATCCTCGAGCGCCTCGCGGCTGAAGCCGAGACGATTACCGGTGAGGCCGAGGCCGGTCACCACGCCGAGGAAGAGACCCGCGCGCGCCTGGACGATGCCGAGGCGAAGCTTGGCGAGGCCCAGGCGCGGCTCACTGAGGTGACGGCCCGCGCCATCGAAGCGCGCACGCGCCGCCGCAGCCTCGAGAGCGCACACGCTGAGCGCCTCGGACAGGTCAAGCGCATAGAAGGTCAGCTCGCTTCTCTCGCGACGCAGGCGCGTGAGATCGCTGCCCGCGCACCGGATGCCGAGCGTCTCCAGCAACTCAGCGAAGCCGGTCAGCGTCTCATGCGCGATGCGGCCGGCCTCGAGGACGAGGCGCTTGCGGCCGAGGAACGCGCAGCCGAACTTGCCCTCGAAGCGCGAGCGCGTGAACAAGCGAGCCAGGCCGCGCTGCTGACGGCCGGCCAGCTTCGCACGGAAGTCGAGACGCTCGCGAAGCTGCTGCTTCCCATGCGCGATGATGGCCTGCCGCCGATGATCGACGAGCTTCGCGTGGCGCCCGGGTATGAGCGCGCGCTCGGCGCGGCGCTTGGCGATGATCTCGATGCGCCGATCGCGGAAGAGGCGGACATGCACTGGCGCCGTGTCGGCCGCGCCGCGGACGATCCGCCCCTGCCGGTCGGCGTTCACCCGCTTGCGCTCGAAGTTGATGCGCCGCCGGAGCTGGCGCGACGGCTTGCGCAGATCGGAGTCGTTGCGCGTGTGGACGGGCGTCTGATGCAGCCCTATCTGCGGCCCGGGCAGCGGCTCGTGTCGCCGGAAGGCGATCTCTGGCGCTGGGACGGTTTTACGGTCGCAGCCACGGCGCCGACGGCGGCAGCTTTGCGGCTCGCCGAGCGCAACAGGTTGTCCGAGCTTGAAGTGCTCGAGGACGGGGCGCGGCGCGAGTCCGATGATCTGGCCTCTGTGGCGCGCACGGCGCGCGAGGCGCACCGCGTTGCCGAAGGCGAGGAGCGTCGCCTGCGGCAGGCAGGCCGCGAGACCCAGGCCGAGCTTGCGCGCGCGCGCGAAAGTCTCACTGTGATCGAGCGTCAAGCGCGCGAGACTGAGCAGCGCCTCGCGGCCGTTGCAGAGAACCGCACGTCAGCCGAGGTGGCTCTCGTCGAAGCCAAAGAGCGCCTTGCGGAGAGCGAGGCCGCGATCGAGGCGCTGGATGATGACGATGCGCTCGAAGCCGAGGTCGCGACCGCCGAGCGCGTGACGACGGGGCATCGAGGCACTGTCGGCGAAATCCGCCAGATGCTCGGGCGACTGGAGCGCGACTCGCACGTTCGCGCCGAGCGGCTCAATGCTATGGGCGTGGAGCGCGCGCGCTGGGAGGTGCGTTGCGAGGCGGCGGGCAGCCACGTCGCCACGCTGAGCGAGCGCATGAGCGAGACGGAGAGCGAACTCGCCGAGATGACCGAGCTCCCGGCTGAGATCGAGGCGCAGCGCGTAAGGCTGCACGACCAGATCGAGGCCGCGGAAAGTGCGCGCAGTGCTGCCGCGGATCAGCTGGCTGAAGCCCAGTCCGCGCATCGCGAGAGCCAGCAGGCGCTCCGGGCGGCACAGGCTGCCGTCGCCGATCAGCGCGAAACGCGCGCGCGCGCCGAGGCAAAGCTGGAGGCCGCGCGCCAGAAGCGCTCGGAAGAAGCGCACCGCATTCGCGAGACGATGAATTGTGCGCCGGAAGCTTGTCTTGCGCTTGCTGAGGTTGAGCCTGAAGCAAACCTGCCTGCGCTTGCGGAGGTCGATCGCTCGCTACAGCGTTTGAAGGCGGACCGCGAGCGGCTCGGCGGCGTCAATCTTGCGGCCGACGATGAACTGCAGAAGCTCAACGAGCAGTTCGCGACCATGGATCTAGAGCGGCTCGATGTCGAGCAGGCGATCAACAAGCTGCGCGGCGCGATCGGCCAGCTCAATCGCGAGGCGAAGAAGCGCCTCGGCGAGGCCTTCGATCAGGTGAACGGCCACTTCCAGCGACTGTTCGGGACGCTGTTCGGTGGTGGCGAGGCGCGCCTCGAGATGATCGAGAGCGAGGAGGATCCGCTCGAGGGCGGCCTCGAGATCATCGCCCGGCCTCCCGGCAAGAAGCCGGCGACGCTCTCGTTGCTCTCCGGCGGTGAGCAGACGCTCACCGCGCTGTCGCTGATCTTCGCGGTGTTCCTGACGAACCCCTCGCCCATCTGCGTGCTCGACGAGGTGGACGCGCCGCTCGATGACGCGAACGTCGATCGCTTCTGCTCGATGATGGAGCGCATGGCGTCGGAGACTGAGACGCGCTTCCTTGTCATCACGCACCACCCGATGACCATGGCGCGAATGGATCGCCTGTTCGGCGTGACCATGGCCGAGCGCGGCGTCTCGCAGCTCGTCTCGGTCGACCTCGCAACCGCCGAGCGGATCATCGAGAACGGACACGAAGGCGCTCAAGCCGGAGCGGCGTGAAGTTCGGCGCAGCTTGCGCCCTTCCCCAGCCTCCTATATTCACATTTGCGAATATACTGGTGTGGCCCATCGCGCGCCGGGAGGGGAATATGAGAGAAATGATCGTCGAGAAAGGCCCGCTGTGGCTGGCGATCGGCGGCCTCGTCATTGGCTTCGTGTTCGGTGCCGCGGTGTTCCGCACGAACTTCTGCACCATGGGGTCGGTCTCCGACATCGTGAACCTCGGCGACTGGCGCCGCTTCCGCGCGTGGGTGCTGTCTGCCGTCGTCGCCATCGCGGGCGCGCAGACACTTCACTGGCTCGGCGTCGTCGATCTGACCAAGTCGATGTATCTCGGCGCGACCTTCAACTGGGTCGGCCACATTGCCGGTGGCTTGATCTTCGGTTTCGGCATGGTCTTCGCGGGCGGCTGCCCAAGCCGCAATCTCGCGCGCGCAGGCGGTGGGGATATGCGTTCGCTTCTCACGCTCGTCGTGGTCGGCATCTTTGCCTACATGACCATTGGTGGACTCCTTGGCCCCGCGCGCGCGGCAATAGAGCAGGCAACGAACTTTTCGCTGCCGACGGCGACACAAGGCATTGGCGATCTTGTCGATCGTGCCTTGGCGCTCTCTGCTGGCTTCGGGCGCATCTTCGCGTCGTGGATCATCGTCGTCGCCGGGCTCGCCTACTGCTTCAAGGACGCCGAGTTCCGGTCCTCGCCCGTGCACATTTGGTCGGGCATCGCCGTTGGTCTCTGTGTCGTTGCTGGCTGGGCGCTGACTGGCCTTGCCTTCGATGAGCTTGCGGAGCGGCCCACGGCGCCGATCTCGCTCACCTACGTTCGCCCGAGCGGGGACGCGCTCGAATGGCTGCAGCGTTTCACGGCGGCGCCCATGCCGGGCTTCGGCGTAGCGACGGTGTTCGGCGCGATCCTCGGCGCGTTCGCTGCGGCGAAGGCCATGGGGCGGTTCCGGCTTCTCACGTTCTCGGATCCTGGCGATACCTCGCGCAGCCTGCTGGGTGCAGCCATGATGGGTATCGGTGGCGTGATGGCGCTCGGCTGCACAGTCGGTCAGGGCATCACGGGCGTCTCGACGCTCGCGCTCGGCTCGTTCGTCACGTTCGCGGCGATCGTTGCGGGCGCGGTCGTCGGCCTTAAAGCGCTCGAACGCTGGCTGATGTCCGAGGTTTGATCGCCTTGGACTGCTGAAAGCAAAATGACCGGCCTCGCGGCCGGTCATTTCGTTCGAGCACTACGTTGCGAGGCTCAGTACGTCTTCGGCTTGGCGACCTCGCCGCCACCGCGTACGTCCTTGATCGCCTGCGCCGCCGCGACGGCGAGCAGGCGCGCGTCGTTGAGGATCGTGCAGAAGTGAAATCCCTGCTCGAAGCGGGTGAGCGCCGTCTTGGGGCCGTCGGTATGCACGCCGGCAATGAGGCCCTTCTCGCGGGTCTTCTTGGCGATGAGCTTGATCGCATCGACAACTTCGGGGTCCGAGGGATCGAGCGTCGGCGGCTTGCCGTGCGCCATGGAGAGATCCGACGGACCGACGTAGACGCCGCTTAGGCCCTTCACGCTCAGGATCTCGTCGAGGTTCTTGAGGCCGTCGCGCGTCTCGATCATGGCGAGCAGCAGGACTTCCTCGTTGGCGCCCTGCCAGTAGTCGGCACCGCCGTACTGTACGGCGCGGTTCGGCCCCATCGACCGGCCACCGATTGGCGGATAGCGGCCAGCCGAAACGAACTGCTCAGCCTCGGCCTTGTTGTTGATCATCGGGCAGATGATGCCGTAGGCGCCCGCGTCGAGCATCTTCATGATGATGCCAGGTTCGTTCCACGGTACGCGCGCCATGGGCACGGCGTTCGTGGTCGAGATGGCCTGCATCATGCCGACGGCCGCCTGATAGTCGACCGCGCCGTGTTGGAGGTCGATGGTGACCGCCTCCCAGCCCTGATGCGCCATGATCTCGGCCGAGTAGGAATTGGGAATGGCGAGCCAGCCATTGAGGCACTTCGTGCCGGCCGCAATGGCCTTCTTGAGTTCGTTCTTGCGCATCGAGGTTTCCTTCCCTGGGGATCATTCGTGGGGCGCCCGAGACGCCGTGCCGGGCAATATAGTGGCCTGCGCGGCAGTTGGCTCGACGAGAATCGCATGGGCGGACGGCCGCGGTGGTTTGGCCGCCGTCCGGGTCAATTGCCCCGGATGGTGTCCCAGGCCCAGGTGAGCGTGCCGGTGACGATCGAGAGGGCAATCCGCGCCGCGATCGTGAAGCCCATGAAGGCGAGTTGGCGCTCTTCCAGCAGGACACGGATCCAGTTGTTGTATTCGGGAGAGAGGCCTCGCGTGATGAGCCAGGTCTTGAGACCGCTGGCCGCGTCGAGGATCTGGTTCATGGTGTCGGGATACTTGAGGAACACGAACCCGAACGCGATCGCCCCAAGTACAAGCGAGAGGAAGATGTTGCCCGTTGAAAACAGCAGCCGTCGCATGATCATGACAGCCCCTCCTGTCATTAGCTGGAATGCTCCCCCACGCGCACTGTACCTGCGATCAGCAACGCGCGGGAGGGCAAAACAGTCTCGTAAGTGGGGGAAGAGCCGTCAGACGTCGAGGTTCGCGACGCTCAAGGCGTTTTCCTGGATGAACTCGCGGCGCGGCTCGACGACGTCGCCCATCAGTTTGGAAAAGATCTCATCTGCCTCGTCGAGGTCACCGATCTTCACCTGCAGGAGCGTGCGCGCATCCTTGTCGAGAGTCGTTTCCCAGAGCTGCTCCGGGTTCATCTCGCCGAGGCCTTTGTAGCGCTGCAGCGAGAGCCCCTTGCGGCCGACCTCGTAGACGGCATCGAGCAGGGCGCGCGGGCCGGACACGAAAGTTTCACCGTCCTTGCGCTTGAGCGAGGCCGTCTGCCCATAGATTTCGTGCAGATGAGCGCGGCGATCGTTCAGTCGGCGCGCTTCCACGGACTGGAGCAGCGATCGGTCGAGCGTGTGGCTCTCGGTGACGCCGCGCACCTCGCGGCGGAAGTTGAAGCCCTCATTGCCGAAGCGGCCGCTCCAGCCCTTTTCGGTCTCTTCCGCGATGGTGTCGAGGTGAGCAGCGATCTGCTCGGCCTTGGCCGTTGCACTGACCGCGGAGAGCAGCAACTCCGGATCGAAGGCGCCCCCGATCGCCGCCTGCTCGACGACGAAGCGGGAGTAGCGCGAGTGCAGGTCTTCGATGACGCGCGCGACGCCGCGTGCCTGCTCGACGATGTCGCGCAGATCATTCCCCGTGCGCTGCTCGCCCGAGCCGAGGTTCAGGATGGCGCCTTCAAGGCCGCTTTCGATGAGATAGTCCTCGAGCGCGCGCTGGTCCTTGAGGTAGGCCTCGCTCTTACCTTTGGAGACTTTGTAGAGCGGTGGCTGGGCGATGTAGAGGTGCCCCTTCTGCACGAGCTCGGGCATCTGGCGGTAGAAGAACGTCAGCAGCAACGTGCGGATGTGCGCGCCGTCGACGTCGGCGTCCGTCATGATGATGATCTTGTGGTAGCGCAGCTTCTCAAGATTGAAGCCGCCATCGTCGCCGCGCCCGATGCCCGTGCCAAGCGCGGTGATGAGCGTGCCGATCTCCTGGCTGGAGAGCATCTTGTCCATGCGCGCGCGCTCGACGTTGAGGATCTTGCCGCGGATGGGAAGCACTGCCTGGAATTCGCGGTTGCGGCCCTGCTTGGCCGATCCACCTGCAGAGTCGCCCTCGACGATGAACATCTCCGTCACGACGGGATCGCGACTCTTGCACTCGGCGAGCTTGCCGGGCAGCGAGTTCATGTTGAGCGCGCCCTTGCGGGTGATTTCGCGGGCCTTGCGTGCGGCTTCACGTGCCTGCGCGGCCTGCACGATCTTGTAGATGATCGCCTTGCTCTCGCGCGGATGCTCCTCGAACCAGGCAGCGAGCTGCTCGCCGACGATGCTTTCGACGACCGGCTTGACCTCGGACGAGACGAGCTTGTCCTTCGTCTGGCTGGAGAACTTGGGATCTGGCACCTTCACCGAGAGCACGCACGTCAAACCTTCGCGCGAGTCCTCGCCGGTGAGGTCGACCTTCTCCTTCTTCGCGATGCCGCTCTCATCCGCGTACTTGTTGATGATGCGGGTGAGCGCGGCGCGGAAGCCCGCGAGATGCGTGCCGCCGTCGCGCTGTGGGATGTTGTTCGTGAAGCAGAGGACGTTCTCGTGGTAGCTGTCGTTCCACCAGAGCGCGACCTCGGCCGTAATGCCGTCCCGCTCTGCGCGGATCATGATCGGCTCGGTGATCGCTTCGAGCGATTTCTTCGAGCGGTCGAGGAACTTGACGAAGGCCGCGGTGCCGCCGTCGTAGACGAGCGTCTGCTGCTTGACGTCCGCATGGCGCGCATCGGTCAGCACGATCTTGGCGCCCGAGTTTAGGAACGCAAGCTCACGCAGGCGATGCTCGAGCGTACCGTAGTCGAACTCGACCATGGTGAAGGTAGCAGGGCTCGGCAGGAACGACACCTCGGTGCCCTTCTGGCCGGGGGCCTCGCCGACAACCTTGAGCGGCGCCACCGGGACGCCGTCGTGGAACTCGATCGTGTGCTCTTTGTCGTGGCGCCAGATGCGCGCCTTGAGCCACGTTGAGAGCGCATTGACGACCGACACGCCGACGCCGTGCAGCCCGCCCGAGACCTTGTAGGAATTCTGGTCGAACTTGCCGCCCGCGTGCAGCTCGGTGAACACGATTTCGGCTGCCGAGCGCTTCGGGTCGTTGTCGTCGTCCTGCTTGATGCCGACCGGGATGCCGCGGCCATTGTCGCGCACCGTCACCGAGCCGTCGGCGTTGAGCGTGACATGGCATTCCGTGCCGTAGCCGGCCAGGATCTCGTCGATCGCGTTGTCCACGACCTCGTAGACCATGTGGTGCAGGCCGGAGCCGTCATCGGTGTCGCCGATGTACATGCCGGGGCGCTTGCGCACGGCATCGAGCCCCTTGAGCATCTTGATGGCGTCCTCGCCATAGTCGTCAGCGCCGTTGCGCTCTGGGGCCGGCGTAGCACTCATGTCGGAGGTGTCCTGGAGGTCCGTATTTGCTGGATATTCTTATATCACGACTATGGGCGAAACGGGTGCGAAATCGTACGTCCTGCGACATGATTTCCAACGGTAAAATGTCTTTGGAATCATAGCGTTATGACGGCGTTGAACAGCCTCAGGAATGTCAGGGGGATTGGGATGTTCAAAGCGTGCCCAAAGTGAGCCATTGGGCGCGCTCTCCGAGAGCCGAAAAGGCTTCCCGGTCTGTGCCCGTCATCCAGGCCTGCGTCCCGATCGCGACGATCTCGTCGAAGAGCGCCGCACGCCGCGCCGCGTCCAGATGGGCGGCGATTTCATCGAGCAGCAGGATGGGGGCCGCCCCCTGCCGGCGCTCGGCCATCAGCTCGGCATGGGCGAGGATAAGGCCGACGAGAAGGGCCTTCTGCTCGCCCGTCGAGCACTGGCGGGCCGGGGCATCCTTGGGCCCATGGCCGACGACGAGATCGCTGCGGTGGGGGCCATCGAGGGCACGGCCGGCGCCGCGGTCGCGCTCGCGGACGCTGGCGAGCGTGCGGGCGTACATGTCCTCCACCTCGACGGCGGGGCGCATGGCAAGCGCGGCTTCGAGGTCGCCTTCGAGCCCCAGCTTCGCCCAAGGAAAGGCGGATGCCGTTGCCCGGTCACGGCGCGCTTCGATCATGGTCGCGAGCGCGGCGACGGTTTGCGCGCGCGCGGCTGCGATGGCGACGCCGGTCTCGGCCATCACGATCTCCAGGCCTTCGAGCCGCGCATTGTCGCGCACGCCCTCTTCGAGCAGGCGATTGCGCTGCGCCATGGCGCGCTCGAAATGATTGACGCGCGTGCGGTAGCCGGGGTCGAAGCAGAGGATCATGCGGTCGAGAAAACGGCGACGATCCCCACCTGCGCCGGTGAAGAGCCCATCCATGGCGGGCGTCAGCCAGACCATCTCTACGTAGTCGGCAAGAATGCCGGAGCCGCTCTGAGTCTCGCCGTCGATGCGGACCGTGCGCCCCGTTCGGCTCGAGGCTGCGCTGACGCCGGTGAGGCCCGTGCCAATGTCGACCGGCCCGATCGGCGTGTGCACGCGAGCAGCGACGGCCCAGGCATCCGCGCCGCGCCGCGCGATCTCGGGATAGGGGGCGCGTCTCAGGCCCTGGCCCGGCGCGAGCAGCGATATCGCCTCGATGAGGTTGGTTTTTCCGGCACCGTTCGGTCCCGTCAGCACGACCGGACGCGCGTCGAACGTCCGCGACAGGTGCGCATGATTGCGGAAATCGGTGAGCGCCAGACGCTCGACCCAGACAAGTGGGCCGGCGTGCGGAGCCGCAATGCTGGACACTTCGGCCATGCCTTCGTGCGTCGTCACACCCGCATCGGCATCAGCACGTAGAGGGCGCTCTCGTCGCCGACGTCCTTGAGGATTGTTGGCGAGCCCGGATCAGAGAGCAGGAACTTGAGCGAGTCGCTCTCGAGCTGACCGGAAATATCGAGCAGATATCGCGCGTTGAAGCCGATCTCCATGGCTGGTGCGGAGAACTGCGCTTCGACCTCCTCGGTCGCGCTGCCGCCGTCCGGGTTGTTCACGGAGAGAACGAGCTTGCCCGATGCGATGTTGAGTTTAACCGCGCGCACGCGCTCGCTGGCGATGGTCGAGACGCGATCGACGGCACCCATGAATACCTGGCTCGAGACCTCGAGCACTTTGTCGTTCGACTGCGGGATGACCCGGCCATAGTCGGGGAAGGTGCCATCGACGAGCTTCGAGGTCATCGTGATGGGGCCGATCTCGACGCGCACCTTGGCCGGCGAGACCTCGACGCGCACGGGCGCATCGCTCGCCTCGATGAGGCGGTAGAGCTCGTGCACGGTTTTGCGCGGAACGATGACGCCCGGCATCCCGTCGACGCCTGTCGGCTGGTCGAGGTCGAACTGGGCGAGGCGGTGGCCGTCCGTCGCGACGGCACGCAGCTTCGCCTTGCCGCCGCTTTTCGCGGGGTGAAGGTAGATGCCGTTGAGGTAGTAGCGCGTCTCTTCCGTCGAGATCGCAAAGCGGGTCTTCTCGATGAGCCTCTTCAAGTCGCCCGAGGCGATCTCGAAGCTGTGCGACATCTGCCCAGCAGCAAGGTCGGGGAAGTCATCGGCCGGCAACGCCTGCAGCGCAAAGCGTGCGTGGCCCGCCGTGATCGACACGCGCTCGCGCTCGGGCTCGCGCTCGATGCGGATTTGAACGCCATCGGGGAGCTTGCGCACGATGTCGTGGAGCATATGGGCGGGGACAGTCACGGCGCCGGGCGTCGCGACATTGGCGGAAACGCTCTCGACGACCTCGCGCTCGAGGTCGGTCGCCTTGAGCTGGAGGCCCTCGGCGTTGGCCCTGAGGAGGACGTTGGACAGGATCGGGATCGTCGTCCTTTTCTCGACGACGCTGGCGACATGGCCGAGTGCGCGCAGAAGGTCGCCACGTTCGATGACAAACCGCATTTTAGCCCACCTACCTATCCGTCCCGGCGCCCGCAGACAGCAAAACCCCCGACGCACAACATCTGTATGCCGAGTCCGCCAACGACGATTCGTTGTCGCTCAAACTTGGACTTCCCGCGCTCGTTTGGCAAGCGGATCGGCACTGTTGCCACAGGACGTTGATCCGAAAGGCCGAACCGGTCACGAACCGCTGCGGGTCGCGAACGCTGTGGACCAGAGGCGAACGGTGCCGTCGGCGCCTGCCGATGCGAGCGTCGCGCCGTCCGGGGCGAAGCTGAGTGCGCGGACCTCGCTGGCGTGCCCGCTAAAAGTGCGCGGCGGCCGGGGCCGCGACATGTCCCAGAGGCGGACGCGGCCATCGCGGCCGGCAGTGGCGAGCCAGCGCCCATCGCCCGAGAAGGCGAGCGAGGTTGCGGCGCCCTTGTGTGCCTGAATGGACCGTTCGATGCGGCGCGTGGACATCGACCAGATGCGCACGTTGCCGGCAAGGTCGCCCGAGGCGAGCTGGCGGCCATCCGGCGTAAAGGCCAGGGCGACAACGTGGTCCCGATGCCCGCGATAGACGCGCGTCTCGGCGAGCGTCTCGCCACTCCAGATGCGGACCGTGCGGTCGGCGCCGCCCGAGGCAATCAGATTGCGCGCGGCGGAGAATGCCACCGTCTGAACCGCATTCTCGTGGCCGTCGAAGACGTGCACGGGCAGGACCGGGGTGCGGGCGTCGAGCAGGGTGAGTTTCCAGTCATTACTGGCGGTGAGAATGCGCTCAGGCGAGCCCGCGAACGACACAGACCAGATGTCGGCCTCGTTGCGTTTGAAGGCGGCGACGCGCAAGCCGTACTCGAGATCCCAGATCGTGACGCGCCCTTCCTTGTGGCCAGTCACAGCGCGGGTCGGTCCGACGGCAAGGGATGTCGCTCGGCCGGCGTCGAGTTCGATCGAACGGAACAATTTCCGCCCGCCGTCCTGCCAGATCTTGAGCGTCGCGTCCTCGCCCGTCGTCACGATGAAGCGCCCGTCCGGGGTGTGTCCGACGCCGGTGATGCCGCCCTTGTGGCCCCTGATCTCCCCGACCTGGGGTGATGCCGCGACGGTGCCGCTGGAGACGGTCCCGGCACCCTGCCGTTCCATGCGCGGTGGGGCGTTCTGGTAGGCCACCGCAAGCCACGCGAAGCCGAAGCCAATCGCAGCCTTGAAGAGCAGCGGGCGCCATGAGCGCTTCTTCTTCGGACGCGTAAGCTTGGGCGCGCGGCGCGGTACTGGCACTGGTAGATTCGCCTTCGGTGACGCCTCGACGACGGTGACTGCAGGTGTTGGTGCGGGCTTGGCCGGTGCGGCTGCCGGCATGGGCTTTGGTGGCTCCTTTGCCTTTGCTTCCGCACGGCGCGCGCGCCATTCGCTGAAGAGCGCTGCCACTTTTCCTTCGGAGATTGGTCGGCGGGGCGCATCCTCGGGCAGAGGTGCAGCCTCGCTGGCAGCAGCCATTGCCGGTTTCTTCTTGGCCTCTCTGGCCTCCTTGACGATCTTGGGAACCGCCGCTTCGCGCTCGTCCGCGCGCTCCTTGGCCTTAGCAGCGGCTTTGGCCTTCGCTTTCCGCGCCGCGCCATCGGTCTTGGGTGATGTGACGGGCTCGGGGACTACGACTTCTGGCTCCGCAGCCGGTTCGGGCTTTCCGGCCGGCGCCATGAGCTGCTTGCGCCAAGAGTCTATCGAGCGCGGGCGGGACGTGATGTCGAGCGTGAGCGCAGCATCGATCGCCGCGAGAAAACCGGGCCGGTACGAGCTGATCGCGGCGTCGCGCGCCGGCACGAGCTCGTCAGCGACCATGCGTGAAGGGGCGTCCGGCGGGCGCTTCCCGGTCACCGCCTGATAGAGCGTGGCGCCGAGCGAGTAGATATCGGTCCACGGGCCCTGCTGGCGGGCGTTCGACGCGTACTGCTCGTAAGGACTGTAGCCTGGCTTCACGAGCGCGGAGACCGTGCGCGAGTGTTGCGCGATGTCGCCGCGCGCGGAGCCGAAGTCGATCAACACCGGCGAGCCGTCGCTGCGGATGATGATGTTGTCCGGTGCGATGTCTCGGTGGAGGAAATCGGAAGCGTGGAGGAGCGCCAGCGCGTCCAGCAGCGGCGGTACAACACGGTCGAGCTCGTGCTGGCGCGGCGCGCGGCCAAGGCTCTTGAGCCAGGCCTTGAAGCTCTTGCCGTCCTCGTAGTGCAGGACGATGAAGCCCGAGTTCGCCTCGCGGAAGAAGCGGTAGACGCGGACGATGTTGGGATGGTCGAAGCGGGCGAGCGTGCGTGCCTCGTCGAGGAAGCGATCGAGGCCCCACTGATAGTCGCCCGTGCAATCCTCGGAGCGGGGTTGCGCGGCCTGCCTGTTGTCGCGCACGGCGAAATCGACCGGGAAGTACTCCTTGATCGTCACCATCCGTGCGAGCGGAACTTCCTCGGCGAGATAGGTGATGCCGAAGCCGCCCGCGCCGAGGACGCGCTCGATTCGATAATCGTCCGCGAGGCGCGTGCCTGACGGCAAGGCGGCGAGATTTGTCATGCCGGCCGCCGTCGCGGCTGGCGAAATGAATCACGCCCGCCGAGATCGCGGCGCGCGCTCGATCTCGCACGTCCCGTGCCTGTTGTTGCCCTCACGGAACCCCGGCCTCCGCGGTTGTCGGCAAGAAACAAGGTCAGGTGACCGAATCCTTCCCGGAAGTGGCCATACAGCGACGTCGATTTGCCGGCAACAATGTGGCGGAAGGACGGGACAATTGAGCGAACACTTGTCCTTCAGCTCGCCAGGAGATGAACAAGCAATTCAGCACGCATTCAGGCGCCCAGGACTAATTTCATTCTCAACGCTGGGACGTTGCGGAAGTACACAGGAGTGAAGAATGAAGCGAGCTCTACTTGCTGCAGTACTGGGTGGACTGATTACAGTGGTAGGCGGCGCGTTTACAGCACAGGCAGCGCCGATTACGGCGCCGAAGAGCATCGAGGCCGGCACTAATCTTGTGCAGGCCACGGGCTATGGCTATGAGTATCGCCATCGTCGCCATGCTCACCGACACCATCACCATTGGCGTCGCCCGGTTGTCCGCTGGGACTACTACGTTGCCCCGCGCCGTTATGTGAGGCCGCACTATTACCGCGTGCACCCGCACCACCGGCACTGGTCGGACCGCTATCACCGGCGGCACTACCACTAAGACTGACGGTTAAAGGGACGGTCGGTCGGCATCGCCGGCCGGCCGTTTCCTTTTGTGGTCTAACGCTCGCGATTGACTGATCCGTCGCTGTGTCGTGCGCTGGACGCGCAGGGCCCATGCTGCTGCCGTATTCAGCCCTTGGCCGCGTTTGCCGCTACCTGCAGCGCTGCTAATGTGCCGCTCACATTCCACAAGAGCGGAGACAGCACCGGCATGGCGACGATCGCGCGGCGGGCCCCGGTTGGCAACGACATCCTAGAACGCCTCAAGAGCGTCGTCGGGCCGGCCGGTACCATTGATGATCCTTCGGACATCGCAACCTATTGTCGTGCCTGGCGCGGCATCTGGGTCGGTGATGCGCCGCTCGTCCTGCGTCCGTCAAGTGTCGAGGAGGTCGCCGCACTCGTACGCATCTGCGCGGAGACAGGCACCGCAATTGTCCCGCAAGGCGGCATCACCGGGCTCACGGGTGCCAGCCAGCCGCACGATGATCGCAGCGAGGTCATCATCTCGACGCAGCGCATGAAGCGCATCCGCGGCATCGACACAGCGAACGACACGATGACCGTCGACGCCGGTGTCATCCTCAAAGAGATCCAGCAGGCGGCATCCGACGCCAACCGCCTCTTCCCGCTGAGCCTCGGCGCCGAGGGCTCGTGTCAGATCGGCGGCAACATCTCGACGAATGCCGGCGGCAATCAAGTTCTGCGGTACGGCAACACGCGCAACCTCGTGCTCGGCCTCGAGGTCGTGCTGGCGAATGGCGAAATCTGGAGCGGCCTGCGCGGCCTGCGCAAGGACAACACAGGCTACGACATGAAGCAGCTCTTCATCGGCGCCGAAGGCACGCTCGGCATCATCACCGGCGCGACGCTGCGCCTCTTCCCGAAGCCCTCCGACACGATCAGCGCCTACATTGGCATCGAAAGCCCGACGGCTGCCGTCGAGCTGCTGTCGCTCCTGCGCGGCAAGCTTGGCGAATCGATCTCTGCCTTCGAGCTGATGCGTCGTGCGATCATCGACCTGCTGCTCAAGGGCGTTCCCGGGCACAGCGATCCCATCCCGAGCGTCCATCCGTGGTACGTGCTGATGGAAGTCGCTGGCCAGGGCGAGCCGGGTACGCTCAACGGGCCGCTTGCCGATGCGCTGGGCGCTGCAATGGAAGCCGGGCTCGTGCGCGATGCCATGATCACGACTTCGGGTGAGCAGGCGCGCAAGCTCTGGAAGATGCGCGAGGACCTCGCAGAGGCGCAGAAGTCTGCGGGCGGCTCGATCGCGCACGACATTTCGGTGCCGCTCTCGCGCATTCCGGAATTCATCGAGAAGGCCGATGCGGCCGTCGAGAAAGCGTATCCCGGTGTGCGCCACTGCTGCTTCGGTCACGTCGGCGACGGCAATCTGCATTACAATCCGATCCGCCCGGTTGACTGGACGTACGAGCAGTTCCACGCCGAGTATCCGAACATGAACAAGATCGTGCACGACATCGTCGTGGCGCTCGGCGGCTCGATCAGCGCGGAGCACGGCATCGGCCGTCTGCGAATGGAGGAGAACTACCGCTACAAGAGCCCAGTCGAAATCGGCATGATGGCGGCTGTGAAGAAGGCGCTCGATCCCAAGAACATCATGAACCCCGGCAAGGTGCTGCGCGGCTGAAGCGGCGCAATGCACGGCGCGGTTCGACAAGCATTCAAGAAACGGAGGAAACGAATATGGCACGCATCGGCTTCATCGGCCTCGGCAACATGGGGCTGCCCATGGCGGGTAACCTCGTCAAGGTGGGCCATCAAGTCCTCGGCTTCGATCTCGTCAATTCCAACGTCGAGAAGGCCGTAGCGCGCAAGGTCGAGAAGGCCAATGCCGCCATCGACGTCGCGAAGAACGCCGACTGCGTCATCACCATGCTCCCGGCTGGAAAGCACGTGCTCGAGGTGTGGGGCAGTGGTCTGCTGGCGGCAGCAAAGCCCGGCACGATCTTCATCGACTGCTCGACGATCGACGTCGCCTCGGCGCGCAAGGCGCACGACATGGCAGCAAAGGCGGGGATGCTTTCACTCGATGCGCCTGTCTCGGGCGGTGTTGGTGGCGCCGAGGGCGCGACGCTGACGCTGATGGTCGGTGGCACCAAGGATGCCTTCGCCAAGGGCCAGCCGATACTCTCGGGCGTCGGCAAGAAAGTTGTCCATTGCGGCGATCCCGGTGCTGGCCAGTCCGCGAAGATCTGCAACAACATGATGCTCGCGATCACGATGATCGGCACGTGCGAGGCCTTCAATCTCGCCGAGAAGCTCGGCCTCTCGCACGAGGCTCTCTTCGATGTCGCCTCGACTTCGTCAGGGCAGAGCTGGGCTGTCACGACCTACTGCCCTGTGCCCGGCCCCGTGCCGACGTCGCCAGCCAACAACCATTACAAGCCGGGATTTGCCGCTGCGCTCATGCAGAAGGATCTGGGTCTCGCGCAGGAAGCATCCCGCGGCGCCGGCGCGTCGACGCCGATGGGTGCGGCTGCGAGCCAGCTCTACAATCTGTTCGTTTCGCAGGGCCACGGCGGAGATGACTTCTCCGGCATCATCAACATGATCCGCGGAAAGGCCTAAGCCATGGCAAACATCGCATTCATCGGCCTCGGTAACATGGGCGGCTACATGTCGGCCAACTTGGTGAAGGCGCAGCACAAGGTGCGCGGCTTCGATCTCGTCGCAGACCTGCGCGCAGCTGCCGAGCGCGAGGGCGTGCAGATTGCGTCGTCGGCGCAGGATGCCGTGAAGGGCGCCGAGGTCGTCATCACCATGCTGCCCCAGGGTCAGCATGTGCTGAGCGTCTGGCGCGACATCATCGAGGCCGTGCCGGCTGGCGCGCTGATGATCGACTGCTCGACGATCGACGTTGCGAGCGCGCGCGAAGCGCACGCCATTGCTGCTGCGCGAGGCCTCGATGTCGTCGATGCGCCCGTGTCGGGCGGCACTGCCGGTGCGAAGGCTGCGACGCTGACGCTAATGGTCGGTGGTGCCATGCAGGTCGTCGCACGTGCGCGACCAATCCTCGAAAAGGTTGGCAGCAAGGTCGTGCACTGCGGCGAGGCCGGCATGGGGCAGGCGGCCAAGATCTGCAACAACATGATGGCCGGCATCAACATGGTGGCGGCATCTGAGGGCTTCGCGCTCGCCGAGCGCCTCGGCCTCTCGGCGCAGGCTCTGTTCGATGTCGTCTCGACGTCGTCGGGGCAATCGGCGGCTGTTACCGGCTTTTGTCCTGTGCCGGGGCTCGTCGAGCGCTCCGTCTCGAACAACGACTACAAGCCGGGCTTCGCGCTTGCGCTCATGCTCAAGGACTTGAAGCTCGCGCAGTCCGCGGCAGCGTCGGCCGGTGCGACGAGCCCGATGGGGGCGCTCGCCGTGCAGCTCTATGCGCTGCATGCGCTGGCAGGCCAGGACGGCAAGGACTTCTCGCACATCTACACAATGATCCGCGGCGCCGGGAAGTAGTTTGGCCAACGCGCGGAGAGGGAGCACTTCGATGACGACGATCGACTACTACATGACGCTGAACAGCCCGTGGACATACCTCGGTTCGGCGTTGTTCGCCGAGATCGCGGCGCGTCACAAGGCGACAGTGCGCATCAAGCCGACCAAGTACAGCGAGGTCTTCCCGAAGACGGGTGGCCTGCCGCTGCCGAAGCGATCACCCGAGCGGCGCGCCTATCGCATGATGGAGCTCAAGCGCTGGCGAGACTTTCGCGGCGTGCCGATAAACCTCGAGCCGAAGCACTTCCCTTCGGATGAGTCTCTCGGCAGCCGCCTCGTGATCGCGGCGGCGTTGCAGGGCAAGGATGCGTGTCGGTTGGCGCAGGAGCTCGGCCGCTCGATCTGGGAGCTTGAGGGCAACCTTGGCGATGAGGCGGTCGTCGCGGCGGCAGCCAAGCGAGCGGGGCTCGATGCGGCGGCCATCCGCAAGGCTGGCCCCTCTGATGAGGAGCTCGATCGGATCCACAACCAGAATACGGCCGAGGCGCTAGAGCGCGGCGTTTTCGGTGCGCCAAGCTACGTGCTGCCGTCGGGCGAGTTCTTCTGGGGCCAGGACCGGCTCGAGTTCCTCGACCGCGCGCTGGCCAAGGGCTAGCAGAAGCGCGCCAAGCGGCGGGCCTCTGCCGCGCCGGGCCGCGAGCGGGCGGTAGCGCTATTGCTGATTTCGCGATGGATGATGTTGGCCGTCGCTGCGACGGCTGGGCAAGTCATAGAGCGTGACGGCGGATGAGCCCGGGCATCCGCAGCGAGGCAAAGCGCCAGAATGGCCATGACGATGATCAGGGCGATGCTTGCGGGCAGCTCCAGTGTCGACATGTCGGCACTCCCAAATGTTTTGCTCTGCTCGGAGCCTGCGGTCGCGCGACCGCAACTATGGATTGCATATATTTCACGATTGCAATCATTGGGAGTATTACTCTGGTTACGAGTTCCCTCGGGCTGTGCTGACAATTTTACAGATCCGATCGCAGGAGATGCTGCTGCAAGATGCGTGACCGCGACGGCTGCTCGTGCGACAGGTGGTCATCGCACTTTGTCCAGGAGCGCCGATGCGGGTCATCGTCCGAGCGAACGATCCAGTGCTCATTAGCTTCGTCGAAGCGCTGTTCCGAGAAGCCGGCATCGCTGTGCACATCGCTGACACCCACATGAGCATCACCGAAGGCTCCATCGGTGTCTTTCCGCGTCGCGTGCTCGTGCTGGAGGAGGATTGGCCGCGCGCGGCGCAGATTCTCGAGGAGGCCGATCTCGGCCAGTGGATCGTGCGCGAAGGAGCGCGGCGGCGTGAGGCGCCCCCTGACGGTAAGCCCTGAGCGCAGCGGGCCGAGTCATGAGCGAAGCGGAAGCAGTCACACTCACGGATGACGCCTTTCTTGGGGGTGCGCTGAGCATTCTGCAGCCTGCGGGCGGCTACCGCGCCGGTCTCGATGCGGTGCTTCTCGCAGCGGCGTGCGGCGCGTCGGCCGGTGAGGGCGCGCGTGTGCTCGATGCTGGTGCCGGCGTCGGCGTGGCTGGCCTTTGTGTGGCGCGCCGCGTCACCGACGCACAGGTGTCGCTTATCGAGCGCGAGCCGGCGCTCGTAGAGATCGCTCGCCAGAACGTTGCGCGAAATGGGCTCGAGGCGCGTGTTCGCGTCGTTGCCCTAGACGTCGAAGAAGGCGGTGCTGCCATTAATCGCGTGCAGGCGGCCGCTTCGATGGAGGGCGTGTCAGCTGGCGCCTTCACGCACGTCATCGCCAATCCACCCTACTTCGCCGAGGGCCGCGGGACCCGGCCGCCAAGTCATCTCAAGGCCGCATCGCACCAGATGGCGGATGGCGCTCTCGATCAGTGGTGCCGCTTTCTCGCCACCGCCGCAGCGAACGACGGCCGCGTGACGATCATCCATCGCGCGGAGGCACTGGCGGAGCTACTGGACGGACTGGGCCGTCGTTTTGGTGCGCTCCGCGTACTGCCGCTCCATTCGCGCACAGGCGAGGCGGCGTACCGCGTCATCATCCAGGGACGCAAAGGCAGCCGGGCGCCGCTTAGCCTTCTCCAGGGCATGGTGCTGCACGGCGAAGGTCACGCATTCGCCCCGGCCATCGACGCGGTACTGCGTCATGGCGCTGCGCTCGATTGGTAACGAGGGGGCCGGTCGAGCGCTTGGCCGCAACATCAAGAGCCGCTATGGTTGTCTCGACGGCGGCGCCCTGTGTGCCCCGCGCCGCTCCGCGTCTCCAGCGCGAGCATGTTCAAGCCAATTCGGGAAGGATCAAGCATCATGGCCATCAAGGTCGGTGACAAGCTGCCGGACGCGACGTTCAACACGATGAGCCCCGAGGGGCCGAAGCCGATGACCACGGCCGATGTCTTCGGCGGCAAGAAGGTCGTCCTCTTCGCCGTGCCGGGCGCGTTCACGCCGACGTGCCACAACACGCATCTGCCGGGCTTCATCCAGATGGCTGGCGACATGAAGTCGAAGGGCATCGACACGATTGCCTGCGTCTCGGTCAACGACGTGTTCGTGCTCAACGCGTGGGCGAAGCAGACGGGCGCCGAGGGCAAGATTCTATTCCTTGCGGACGGTTCGGCGGACTTCACGAAGAAGATCGGCCTCGAGTTCGACCTCACCGCTCGCGGTCTCGGCGTGCGTTCGCGGCGCTACTCGATGGTCATCGAGAATGGCGTCGTGAAGTCGGTGAACCTCGAGGAAGGCGCGACGGTCGACAAGTCGAGCGCGGCGACGGTTTGCGGGATGCTCTAAGCACTCGCAGTCAGACGAATTGAATCGAAACGGCCGGGCTTGCCCCGGCCGTTTTTGTTTCGGTGCCCGCGATGGAGCGTGGCGACTTCACCTGCGCTTCCAGCGCTCGGCCAACGTGCCGATGACGCCCCTTGGCATGTAGATGATGAAGAGCACCAGCAGCAGGCCGTAAATGAAGGTGTCGAGGGCCAGCGCGCTCTGGCCGAGAAGCTTGCTCAGTGTCTCGGAGCCGCGCAGGCCGACGCGCAGCGTTTCGGCGAGCACCTGCGTGAAGACGGCGCCGAAGGTCGGCCCGAACAGCGACCAGATGCCGCCGGCGATGACCGCGAAGACGATGTTGAGCGAGACGCCGAGCCCGGCGATCGTATCGGGGCCGATGTACATCTGGTACTGGCCGTAGATGGCGCCGCCAAAGGCGCACATGGCGGACGACAGCGCTGTGATCTTGAGCTTCTCGCGCGTCACGTTGATGCCGACCGAAGCGGCGGCATCCTCGTCCTGGGAGGCAGCATCGAGCGCGTAGCGGTCCATGCTGCGGTCGACCTTGATCCAGATCATCAGGCCGATGAGCCAGATGGCCAGCACGATGTAGTAGGCGAGCACGCGGTTTGGCTCGAACTGAAAGGCGTAGAGCGAGAGGCCATCGCCGTAGCGCGCCGGCTGCGTGCCGAGCGAGCCGCCCGTCCAGTCACGCAGACCGACGATGCACAGCCGCACGAACTCGGTGAAGGCGAGAGTCAGTAGCGCGAAGTAGTGGCCCGTGATCCGCATGCGAAAGCACGGGTAACCAACGAGCAGGCCCGCGATGGTCGCAACGAGCATCGCGACCGGTATGCCGATCCATGGCGTGATGCCGGCGAAGTTCCACAGCAGCACGGTGACGTACGCGCCGATGCCGGTGAATGCGCCATGGCCGAGGGAGGTGAGTCCGAAGCGCCCCATCAGCGACCAGCCGGTGTAGATGAATGCCCAGATGAGGATCTGGATGACGAGGTGGAGGTAGTAGCGATCCGTCCCCGGGAAGATCATCTTCACCAGGAGCGGAAGCAGCAGGAGGACGACGAGCCCGACCGCCCAGGCAATGTGCTTTTGGGTGATCATGACTTGGCTCCGAAGAGGCCCTGCGGCCGGACGAAGATGACGAGCATGAAGAACAGGAAGGCGACCGCGTAGCCCCACTCTGTCGCGACGCAGGATCCGCCGACCGTGATGAACTGGGCGATGATAAAGGCGGCGACGAAGCCGCCGACCATGTTGCCGAGGCCGCCGAGCACGCAGATCATGAACGTGAGCGGGCCGAACTGCAGTCCGATCTGCGGATAAATGTCGTACTGCAGGACCATCAGGCAGGCAGCGAGGCCGGCAAGACCACCGCCGATCGCGGAAGTTGCGAGGTAGATCTTCTTCTGGTCGACGCCCATGAGCGGCATGATCTGGCGGTCCTGCGAGATCGCGCGGATCGCGGTGCCGATGTAAGTGCGTGTGAGGAACTGCCAGAGCAGGATCATTGCCCCGAGCGCGACGGCGAACGTGATGATGCGGCTCCATGCAAAGCTCATGTCGCCGAAGTTCACGGAGCCGAGCCGAATGCCGAGGTTCCGGAATTCGATGCCGAACGCCATGGTCGCGGCGGCTTGGAGCAGGAACAGCACACCGCCCGTGACGAGGAGCTGGTTGATCGGGGGCTGGTCGAGCACTGGCCGTATGACGAGATAATGCAGGATCGCGCCAGCGCACGCAACGAGAGCGATGGCCAGCAGGAATGAGAGTGGCAAGGGTATGCCGGCCACCTGCACGAAGTAGAAGATCGCGTACATGCCGACCATGACGAGCTCGGCGTAGCAGATCCACACGACGTCGATGACGCCGAAGATGAGGTTGAGGCCGAGCGCCAGGAGAGCGAGCAAACCGGCAAGCAGCACGCCGTTGAGCAGCGCCTCGACAAAGAAGATGTCGAGCGAGCAATCGAGACTCGAGAAAAACCCAAACATCCCCTTCTCCCCTCGCGGCTCGCTCTGCTGGCGGCCCTCAATCCCGTCAATTGTTCCGCGGCATGTGCGGTCAAATGCCCATGTACGCCTTGCGAATATCGTCGCTCGCGGCGAGCTCGGCCGAGCTGCCCGACTGCACGATGCGGCCGACCTCGAGCAGGTAGGCGCGATCGGCGACCTTGAGGACCTGCGAGACGTTCTGCTCCACGATCAGGACCGTATAGCCCTCCGATCGAATGCGGCGGACGAGTTCGAAGACCTGCTGAACAATGACTGGCGCGAGGCCCATCGAGGGCTCGTCGAGCAGGACGAGCTTCGGCTTGCTCATGAGCGCACGGCCGATCGCGCACATCTGCTGCTCGCCGCCGGACATAGTGCCGGCGAGCTGACTGCGGCGCTCCTTGAGACGCGGGAAGAGGCCGTAGACATAGTCGAGGCGCTCGGCAAAGTGCGCGCGCGCCGAAGGAATGAAGGCCCCGAGCCTCAGGTTGTCCTCGACCGAAAGGCGCGGGAAGAGCCGGCGGCTTTCGGGAACGTGCGCAATTCCGAGCTCGATGATCTTGTGCGGCGGCGTCGTGCGCAGATCCGCGCCTTCCATCGTCATCGAGCCCGAGGACGCCGACAGCATCCCTGAGATGACGCGCATGAGCGTGGTCTTGCCAGCGCCGTTGGCGCCGATCACGGCCACCGCCTCGCCGGCGTTGACCCGCATCGAGATGCCGAACAAGGCCTGGAAAGCCCCGTAGCCAGCATCAACGTTCTTGAGGTCCAGCATCTCCGCCCGCCCTTAGTGCTCGCTCTCGCCGAGGTAGACCTCGACGACGCGCTTGTCCGTCTGTGCATTCGCCGGCTTGCCGTCGAAGATCTTCTCCCCGTGATCGAGCACGACAACGCGATCGACGACGCGCATGAGCACGCCCATGATGTGCTCGACCCAGACGATGGTGATGCCCTTCTCCTTGCGGATGCGCTCCAGCATGTCCGCAGCCTGGTCCATCTCGCTGTGGTCGAGGCCGTTGAGGCTTTCGTCCGCGAGCAGGAGGCGCGGCCCCGTTGCGAGGGCGCGGGCGAGCTCAAGCTTCTTCAGGGATGCGGCCCCGAGGCCATCCGTTCTCGTTTCCGCGTCTGTAGGCAGGCCGACCATGGCGAGAGATTCTTCGGCCTTGGCCCAGCACTGGCTGCGCGAGAGATGCGCGTTCGAGCCGAAGTGAGCCGAGAGCGCGACGTTCTCCAGCAGCGAGAGATTGCGAAAGGGTCGCGGGATCTGGAACGTGCGGGCGATGCCCCTGTGGCAAACCTGATTGGCGGTAAGGCCGCCGATCTCGCCACCTTCGAAGGCGATGTTGCCTGCAGTGGGCGTGTACATGCCGGCGATACAGTTGAAAGTCGTGCTCTTGCCCGAGCCGTTCGGTCCGATGAGACCGAGGATCTCTCCCTCAGCGACTTCGAACGAGACGTTGCTCACGGCGGTAAAGCCACCGAATTGCTTGGTCAGGCCATCGACTTTGAGCATCGCCATGCGCGAAGGCACCCGAAATTCGAGGTGAAGAGGAGCAAAGTAGGCGCAGCATCAGGCTGCCGCTGCCGCTCCTTCTACGGAGCGGCAGCGATCATGCGTTCAACGCGGTCATTAGCGTGCGTACGCGTGGCCCTTGGGGAAGGGAAGGACCGGATCGATCGTGCGCAGGTTCGACGGCCATGCGATCTTCGTCACGCCGTCCACATACTGCATCACGACGGGGCTCGAACGCTCGTTCTGGCCCGACATCTGATGGCCCGGCGGGAAGAACTTCACGCCATAGCCCTGGATGGTCCCGCCATTGGGAATGTCGGTCTCGAGTGCGGCCTTGCGCAGCGCCTCAGGATCGAATCCGCCGTGCTTCTTGATTGCGCGCGGCAGCACGTCGGTCAGGAAAATCCACTGCTGGTTGAAGCCCATGGAAGCGTGCGGCGGCACTTCGGAGACTTTCGTCTCGGCCTTGTAGCGCTTCACCATCTCGGCTGTGACGTCGCCGATCCCGGATGCGAGCGACTTGGGATCGAGGAGCTGAGCGGCAACCGGATCGACGTTGTAGAAGAAGTTGACGTCGCCCTTGAAGGTCTCGATCAGCTTGTCGATCTGGCCGTAGCCCGCACCGTGGCCGATCAGCGCGTCGAACTTCAGGCCCGCTTCCTTGGACTGGCGCAGGAAGAGCGTGATGTCCGGGTTGTAGCCCGTGTGGAGGATGATGTCCGGCCGTGCGCGACGAAGCTTAGTAACGAGCGCCGAAAGGTCGGTCGAGGTCGCGGCGTAGCCTTCCTTGTGCGCGATCTTGATGCCGAGTTCCTTGCACGTCGCTTCGTTGCCGGCCGCAACGCCCGTGCCGTACGGGCCGTCCTCATAGAGGATGGCGACGCTGATGTCCTTCGGGTCCTTGCCGAGCTTGGCCTTGGCATTCTCGGCGATGAACCTGCACGACGCCTCGCCGAACTGGTCCGAATGGACCTGCGAGCGGAAGACGTACTGCAGCTTCTTGTCTTTCAGCACTGCAGAAGCAACGCAGACGTTGGCCCACATGAAGCGCTTTGCGGCATCGACCTTGGCGGCCATGGGCACGCAGTGCGCCGAGGAGAACACGCCCATCAGCGCGTCGACCTTGACCTCGTTCAGGAGTCGCTCGGCCTCGTTGATCGCAACGTCGGTCTTCGACTGCGCGTCGGCGAAAGTGGCGACAATCTTGTGCCCCTCGACGCCACCGCGCTCGTTGATCATGTCGACGGCGATCTTGGTCGCGATCGCTGCCGGCAGCGAGCCGCCGCCCGCGAAGGGGCCGGTGTAGTCGTAAATGATGCCAAGCTTGATTTCTTTTTGAGCGGCTGCCGGCAAACTGGCGCTGGCGACCAGTCCGATCGCCGCTGCGCAGGCCGCAGCAGACTTCAAGAACTTCATGGTGTGTCCTACTCCCTAGGCGTTTTTCACTCGGTTGAACCCGATGTTCCGTATTGCCCGGTAACTTGGAGAAGGACGCCCCCTGATGTCAATTGCTTTTCAGGGGAGCTTGCAGCCACGCGAGCCTGGGTTTCCTGCACGATATTCAGGCGCTCATTGCCGACGAAAGTCGCGGAGCAATCGGGTGGTATGCGCGGCGCGCCTCGGATATACCTTGCGCGGGAGATGAAACTGTCCCCGGCGGGACGTGGCGGACGCACGGGAAGGGACTGAATGCAGGACAAGCTGTCGAGGCCAGCGTCCGAAGAGGGCGCCCCCGGCGAAGGTCCGGCGCGGCCCGCGATCGTGGAAGCGGTCGAGGTCCATCGCTGGCGCCTCGGCGCGCGGCTGCGAAACTACTTCCTGACCGGCCTCGTTGTCGTCGGCCCCGTCACCATCACGATTTACATCGCCTGGTACGTCATCAACATCGTCGACCGATGGGTGAAGCCGTACATTCCCCACATCTACAATCCGGACACCTATCTGCCCTTCGCCGTGCCGGGTATCGGCCTTGTGTTCGCGATCCTGATGCTGACCATGATCGGGGCGCTGGCGGCGAACCTGCTCGGCCGCTCACTCATCAGCGCCGGCGAGATGATGCTCGATCGGATGCCGATCGTGCGCAATCTCTATCGCGCGCTGAAACAGATTTTCGAGAGCGTCCTCAGCGTGACGACACCGGAGCAGCCCTTTCAGAAGGTTGGCCTGATGGAGTTCCCCTCCAAGGGCATCTGGTCGATCGTGTTCGTCACGGGCGAGGCGGCCAAGCAGATCGCCGTGCTCAATCCGAATGACGATCTGATCAGCGTCTTCATGCCGACGGGAATGCTGCCGCCTACGGGATTTGTCTGCTTCGTGCCGCGCGCGAGCGTCACAATCATCGGCATGAGCGTCGAGGACGCCGCGAAGATCGTCATCTCGGCCGGCATGGTCAATCCCGAGACGCAGTTGCGCTTGCGCGAGCTTCGCGAGAAAGCGGCAGTGCCCGGAGATGGTAAAGCGGTGGGCTAGTCACGACCCGTTGGCGTCGATGCCGAGATAGGCATCGAAGACTGACCAGAAATGCTGCCGCGCCGCGTCGCTCTCCTGCAGGATTTCGTGCTCCGACTGTGGGATTGCGACGTGCGCGCCGATCTTCAGGCGGCTCGCGAACGCTTCGATCGCGCGTGACGATACGACCCGGTCATTGGCTGCGCTGACGAGCAGCAACGGCACCTGTACGCGACGCGCAAACATCGAGTCCGTGACCATGTCGCACGAGCGGTAGGCCGCCCGCGTCCAGCCTAGTGTCGGATAGCCGAGTGCGAGCTCGGGCGCGGCTTCGATGATCTGGCGATTGCGGTGGAAGCGCTCGCGGTCCGAGGTCAGCGTATTGCCTTCGAACGGCATGGTCTCGGCGGGTTGGTCGCCCCCGGTCGGAACATAGCGCGTCGAGAAGCCGAGAAGGCACGCCGCCTCGACATAGAAGCGCACGAGCCCACCAGGAAACCGCTGCTTGTCGGCTATGATCTCGAGCATGGGCGCGCACAGGACGATGCGCTCGAACCATGAGCCGCTGATGACCGAATGGCGCGCGAGGACATTGCCACCCATGGAATGCGCGAGGGCGTAGTAGGGCGGCGGGCACTCGGGAAGCACCACCTGCTGCATGAAGGCTGCGAGGTCGCGATCGAACTCGCTGAAGTCCTTGATATGACCTTTGCGCGGGTTCGCCAGTGCCCGGTGCGAGCCGCCTTGGCCACGCCAGTCGTGAATGGCGACGGCAAAGCCGCGCCGTCTCAGATCGGCGATGACCTCGAAGTACTTCTCGATGTACTCGCCGCGGCCCGAGAACACACAGAATGTGCCGCGAGCCGGACCGCGCGTCGCGCTCCAGCGCGCGTAGCGCAGCAGCGCGCCGTCGTAGCCAGGAAAGTCGCCGCTTATTGCACTACTGGGAACCGGGTTCTTCGCGAGCGAGACCAGGGTCATGCATCACCGGCGATTTGAGTGGAGTTCGTGCGAATCAGACGGGCCGCCAGTTTAGCAAGCTGCGCGCGCCGCCGCAGGAGCTTTCCGGTATCGGCTCGCGAAAGACTTACGGCAGAGGCTGAGGCCCCTGCCGTCGAAATGCTCATCTGTGCAATTAGAGAGCGCTCAGCGCAGGTACGGCCCGTACCCGTAGTAGCGCCGAGGTCCGTATGCGTATGGGCCGCCTGGTACGGGCGCAAGCGGACGTGCGGAGACGACGTCACCCGAGCAGCGATCGATCTTCAGGCGATAGGGCAATCCGTTTGGCCGCCGCGCCTCGACAACGGAAACGTCGCGGCGCACGTCGATCTCCCGGAAGTCCTGCCAGCCCTCGCGGTACAGGCGATCACGGATCACATGACGCGGCGTGCAGTCGTAGGCAAACCGGTCCTGGTAGCCATACACGCGTGCTGGCGGTGCAAGGCGCTTGTCGTCGTAGTCGTCGTCTTCGACTGCGTAGCGCTCTTCGATCTGTTCCTTCTCAACATAACGCCGCGCGATGCGCCCGGGTGGCGGGCCGTAGAGATCGCGATAGCGCTGGTCCTCGTACGCCGATCTGTAGCGATCGGACGGTTCGCCGTAACCCAAGTCTGCGGCGCGCGCGGGTGTACCCCCCGCCAGTGTAAATAGGGCGATGGCGCCGGTCGCCATAGCGATCAGTCTCATTGCCTCGATCCTCCTGGAGCTGCTGGTGTCCCTGCCGGCCAAAGGCTCGCGCCACAAGCGATCCTCGGCCTGCTCACGCCTCCCTCCGATGGCAGGGTGACGGCGCCACCATGAACGCAGTCTGCAAGCTGCATTCATGTCGCATTCATCCAGAACACCGGCGCCCTTGATTAGTTGCTACGATTGCGGAACGCTGATGGCGAACCGACAAATCATGAGCTGAGGTGGACACGTGTTTCAGGACGGACTGCTGAAGGGAAAGCGCATTCTGGTGACGGGCGGCGGCACGGGGCTCGGTGCGGCCATGGGCCGGCGCTTTCTGGAGCTTGGCGCCGATCTCGTCATCTGCGGCAGGCGCGCGGATGTTCTCGAAGAAACCGCTGCACGCTTCAAGAGCGAGACTGGCGGCAATGTGATGAGTGTCACCTGCGATGTGCGCGATGCTGCTGCGGTCGAGGCGATGATGGATCGCATCTGGGAGAGCGGGCCACTCGATTGTCTTCTCAACAACGCGGCCGGTAATTTCATCGCCGAGACACACAAGCTGTCCCCGCGCGCGATCGACGCGATCCTCAATACGGTGCTGCACGGCTCGGCGTACTGCACGGTCGCAGCCGGCCGTCGCTGGATTGAAGCAGGGCGGCGGAACTGCTGCGTGCTCTCCATACTCACGCTGTCGGCGCTCAAGGGCGCAGCCTTCCGCGTTCCCTCGGCCATGGCCAAGGCGGGCGTGCTGGCGATGATCCGCAGTCTCGCCGTGGAATGGGGCCCGAAGGGCATTCGCACAGTCGCAATTGCGCCGGGGCCGTTCCCGACGAGCGGCGCCTCGCAGCGGCTGACGCCGGGCGGCGGCGACTCTGTCACCGATCGCGAGATTCCTCTGCGACGCAACGGCGAGCATATCGAGCTTGCGAACCTCGCCGCCTTCCTTCTCTCGGACATGGCGGGTTACATCACGGGCGAATGCATTGCCATTGATGGCGGCAAGCAGTTCATGAGTGATGCCGGGAGCCGCACGGTCGAACTCATGAACTGGACGGATGAAGATTGGGCACGCATGCGCGCGCAGGCCACGGGAAAGCGCTGATACACAGCGCTTGAAGTGCCGAATCGCTCTCGAAAGATACAAACCGCAAGCGCTCAGTGAGGTTTCATTAAGCTTAATAATTCACAGTGCCCCCAGTTGAGTTACGGGGGCGCTGCGTTTGCGGTGAGTAGAGCGTGAGCTTCGATTGGCGTCAGTGGTCGAGTCGATTTTCCAGCAAGTTTTTGACCGGATGGAGAAATCCGCCGTTCCGTGGAGCCGAGGCGACTGCGCAGTCTGACACCGCGTCGCCAGTTTCGCCGGCGACTTGCGGGCTCCTCGTCGCCCTAATCTTCGCAAGCCATTATGCCCTGACCGGTGATTTCTGGACCGCTGCGCTGCTCGCGGCGTCCATCGCCGGCGCGATTGCGGCCGTGGCGCTCATCAAGACCCATCGCGCGACGCTCGCTGAGCTCGAGGCGTGCCACGACGTCCACAATCTCGTCGCCGATAACTCCGCTGACCTCGTGACGCGGCATGATGCGGATGGGACAATTGCCTACGCCTCGCCTGCAGCGAACGCCCTGCTCGGTGTATCGCCCGCGCTCATTATGCGCCGTGGATTGACGGCGGGGATGAGCGTCGGCAATGCCGCACGCTGCCAGGAGGCGATTTCACAGTGCCTTGAAATTGGCGCGCCGACTTCGGTGGAAGTCGAGATCAGTGTGGGCGGTGCCGCACGTTGGATCGAGCTGCGGTGCAAGCCGCTCCCCGGCGGCGACGGCGCTGTCGCCGTCATGCGAGATGTCACCGCGCGGCGCTGGCACGCCATCGCCATGCGGCAGGCGCGCGAAGAGGCCGAGAGCGCGAGCCGGGCGAAGTCCGCTTTCATTGCCACCATCAGCCATGAGCTGAGGACGCCACTCAACGCCATTATCGGCTTCTCGGAGATGCTGCATCGCGAGCTCAGCGCTGACGCAGGCGCCGCGCGTCACGCCGACTACAGCCGCATCATTCGCGAGAGTGGCGAGCATCTCATGAGTCTCGTCAAGGACCTGCTCGATGTCTCGAAGATCGAGGCCGGCCGGCTCACGATCTGCACCGAGCCTTTCCGCGCGCCCGACATGATTGCGAGCAGCATCGATACGCTGCGGCCAGCCATCGCGGCGAAGGCGATCACGCTTGATGTTTCCGTAGCCGACGATCTCTGTGACATGGACGCGGACCAGCGGGCGTGCAAGCAGATGCTAATGAATTTGCTGTCGAACGCCTGCAAGTTCACCCCTCACGGAGGCCACATTGAGCTCGATGCGAAGGTCGACGGAAGCAATGTAATTCTCGCAGTGCGCGACAACGGCATCGGCATCGCGCCCGACCACCTCGCGCGGCTCGGCGAGCCCTTCTATCAGGTGGATTCTGCTCATTCGCGCCAGCTCGACGGAGCCGGGCTGGGCCTCGCGATCGTGCGCGGCCTTGTTGGGCTGCATGGTGGACGGCTCGAGATCGAGAGCGCGATTGGCGAGGGTTCGTGCTTCAGGCTCGTGCTCCCGCTCGACAGCGAAGTTCACAGCGCGGATCAGGTAGCGGGCGATGAGGCCCCCCCGCAGATCGAGTTGCCCGCGCCAGAAGCCTCGCCAGCGCCGCCCATCGCGCTCGTCGCCTGAGTTTCGAAGCTACTTGGAATGGAGTTGCGTGACATGGTCAGAGCTCGTGATGCACGGATTGCCGGTGCGCTTATCGTGGTGCTGACCGGTGGTGTCGTCTGGAATGTCGCGTATCTGCAAGAAGCCCCGCGGGATCGCCGCAGGGCCGTCGTTCCGGTCGGTGTGCACGTGCCGCTGCCGGGCACGCAGCCGGCAGCCGAGACGCGCCGCTCCCAAGGCCCCATGACGCTGTCGCTCGCATCGTTGATCGAGCAGAGTGAGGGGCGCGCGCAGGAAATGCCGGCGAGCACGCCACCTGCTGCGACAGGACAACCGACCCGCATGTCAGGCATCGGCCAGTTGCTCGACAAGCTCGTCGGCGCCGAGCCACAGTCGCTTCAGGTCGCGCCGCTGACCGCGACTTCTCCGGCTGGGCTCGTCCGCGAGGTGCAGGCGGCGCTGGCGGCGCGCGGCTACGAGCCGGGTCCGGCTGACGGTGAGGCGGGCCCGATCACGCGTGCTGCAATCCTGGCTTTCGAGCATGACTATGGCCTCGCCGCCACGGCAGAGACCAGCGAAGCGCTCCTTGCCTCGCTTCGCGCGCCGGGACAGCGGGTGTCGGGCGGCGCACGCTGGCAAAATCCGAGCGAGGCCGCCTCTGGCCTCGTCCGGGCAGTCCAGCAACATCTTATCGCCACCGGCTATCTGAAGGGCCAGCCGAGCGGCGTGCCTGATGCCGCGACAATTGCGGCGATCCGCGCATTCGAAACGGCCCACCGGCTCGCGCCGACAGGCCGCATCTCTGCGCCGCTCGTGGCGCGGCTGCAGCAGAACCGTGCCAGGGTGGCTGCGGGGCAGTAAGAGCGCTTACTCGGCCGCCATCATGGGCGGATCGGACGGCATCGCGTCGAGCATCCCGAGCGCGTGCAGATAGACGTCGAGGATCGCCTCTTCCTCGTCGCGATCGTCCTTCGGCTGCTTCCTGAGGCGCAGCACCATCTTCATGATCTTCGGGTCGAAGCCCATTGCCTTGGCTTCGGCGAACTTGTCGCGGATGTCCGCAGCCAGCGCCTTCTTCTCTTCCTCGAGGCGCTCGAGTTGCTCGATGAGCTGGCGCAACTGAGCCTGCGCGGATGCTTGAAGCGACGTCATATCCTTACCCCACCATTGGACGAGCGTGTCGCGCACGCAACTCTTGTCGTGATGCGCACGAGCGCTGCTGCAATGCCCTCGCAGCGACTCAGTACGCATCAGCGACGGTAGGGGCGCAGCGCGACCGCAGCAAGGCGCGGTCAGGGCTGCTGTGTGTCTTGGGGAGAACGCGGGATAAGTAGGAGGGGCGCCTTTACAACGTGGCGCCGCCTCCTTGTGGAACTACGCCGCTTTTGCGGATTTCAGCGCGCGAATCGCGACGTCCCAGGCATTGAGCGTCTTTGCGACGTCCGCCTCGGTATGAGCGAGCGAGAGATAGTACTTGCTCTCACCCTTCAGGATGCCCTGCTCCAGCAGAGAGCGATTGATCGCGCCCTGCATCTTGGCATCGCTGCGCAGCGTGCTCCGATAATCGCGGATGTCGCCCTCGGCGAAGATCACGTCGAAGAGTGGTGGCTCGCCGATGACCTGAGCGGGAAGCTTCGCCGCTTTGATGCGCTCGGAAATACCGTCCATGAGCGCACGGCCCGTCGCGAAGAGCTTGTCGTAGGCGCCTGGCTCGTTGAGGATCTCCATGGTCGCAAGCCCAGCGGCAGATGCTACCGGGTTGCCCGAAAGCGTGCCGATCTGCACCGTGAAGTCCTCTTCGCCAACGGCCGCCTTGTCGAAGTGGCGCATGATCTCGGTCTTGCCCGCGATAGCCGCGAGCGGGAAGCCGCCGCCGATGACCTTGCCGAATGTCGCGAGATCCGGCGTCACGCCGTAGTAGGCCTGTGCGCCGCCGTAGGCGAAGCGGAAGCCCGTCACGACTTCGTCGAAAATGAGCACGATGCCGTTCTGCTCGGTGATCTTCCTCAGGCCTTCGAGGAAACCGGGCTTCGGCGGAATGAGGCGCTGGAAGGGCTCGACGATGATCGCCGCGATCTCCTTGCCGTGCTGGGAGACGAGGCTCTCGACAGCGGCGAGATCATTGAACGGCGCGACGATCATCTCCTCACGAATGGCTTTCGGAATGCCGGCCGAATCCGGCACTGCAGCGGGGAAATTTGCGAGGCGCTTCGGCGCGAGGCTCATGAGCCCGTAGTCGCTCATGCCGTGATAGCCGCCCTCGAATTTCAGGATCTTGTCGCGCCGCTTGTAGGCGCGCGCGACGCGCATCGCGTAGAGGTCGGCTTCCGAGCCGGAGGAAACGAACCGCACTTGCTCAGCGCACGGCACAGCTGCGACGATCTCCTCGGCGAGCCGGATGCCTTGAGCATTATTGACGAAGAAGGTCGTCCCGAGCGGCACCTGCTCCAGTACCGCCGCCTCGACCTTCGGGTGGCAGTGGCCGACCAGCATGGGGCCTGAGCCAAGCAGATAGTCAATGTACTCGTTCCCGGAGACGTCCCAGACGTGCCCGCCCTTGCCGCGCGCGATCACGATGTCGAGCGCGGTATTGCCGAACGTGCCGGCCGGTAGGACCTTGCGCGCCCGGTCGGCAAGCTCGATCTCGTCAGCACTGCGTTGCATTTGGCTCATCTCGGGGCTCCCCATGTTCATGTCTGGACAGGTGACAGCGTGTTTGGGGCGAGCTTAGACTGGCGCCACACGCAATTGAAGCCGTGGATTGTGCATGGGCGCGTACCGCTCCTCGTGCACCTTGCCGCGCCGCAGCCAACCTGAGGAAACGACCATGCCTATCGTCCCCGCCGATCGACTGACTGCCATCGCCAGCACGCTGCTGCAGAGCGCGGGTGCCTCGAAGGAAGAGGGCGATACCGTGGCAAAGGGCTGCGTCGCCGCCAATCTCGCGGGCCATGATAGCCACGGCGTCATCGCGATCCCGACCTACATCGATCGCATGGGCAAGGGCCACATCGTCCCCGGCGCGCCCTTCGAGATCAAGCAGGAGAGCGCGACGACGACCGTCGTCGACGGCAACTGGGGTTTTGGCTTCGTCGTTGCCGAGAAGACGGCGAAGCTCACAATGGAGAAGGCGAAGAAGTCGAACGTCGCAGCGGCGACGATCCTGCGCCAGAGCCACGTCGGTCGTCTCGGCGCCTACCCGCTCATGGCGGCTCGCGAAGGCTTCATCGCGATCATGACGGCTGACAGCGGCCGCAGTCCGAAGGCCGTCGCGCCGTTCGGCGGCAAGGAGGCGCGACTCGGCACGAATCCAATCTCGATCGCAATTCCCTCCGATCTCGACGGCCCGTTCGTGCTCGACATGGCGACGTCAGGTGTCGCCGTCGGCAAGATCAAGCTTGCGCAGGCCAAGGGCACGAAGATTCCCGAGGGCTGGATCGTCAACAAGGACGGCAAGCCGACGACCGATCCCTTCGATTACGACAAGGGCGGCGTTCTGCTTCCGCTCGGTGGTGCGGAGGGCTTCAAGGGATCCGGTCTCTCGGCAGTCGTCGAAGTTCTCTCTGCCGTGCTGCCCGGTCTCGGTTTCGGCGTCGATCCGACCGGCCGTCACAACGACGGCTGCTTCCTCGCCATGTTCAAGGTCGAGGCCTTCCGTCCGCTCGCGCAATTCAAGGCGGAAGTTGCGGACTTCGCGCGCTATCTGAAGGCGACGCCTCCGGCCGAGGGCTACTCGGAAGTCATGTATCCCGGCGAGGTCGAGTACCGGCGCGAGCAGGAGCGTCTCAAGAACGGCATCGATGTCGACGCCAAGACCTGGAAGGCCTTCGGCGACCTAGCCACGAAGTACGGGAAGGAAGGCCTCGTCGCCTGACAAGTACGCGAAGTAGCATTCAAGACGCGGTTCAGCATTCGATTTTCGGTGCTGAACCGCGGTAGTTTTCGCCGTTCTGTATAAGTGCTTTCACTGGCCGCTCAGCGGAACCATTTTCCTCCTCGGTCGTTCATTTCCCATCACGACTTTTCGAGGAGTTAAGTCCATGAAAGCCTCAGTCCTTGCGGCTTGTGCCGCGCTTCTGATGTCGTCATCAGCGATCGCTCAGACGACCACGACGACGCCAGCTCCGGCGACGCCGCCGGCGGCGACCCAACCTCCGCCTGCGACACCGCCTGCGCGCACGCCAAGTGGCGAAACGACTCAGATGAAGTCGCAGGCGCCGACGGAAGAGGTCAAGGGCGTCTGGAACGTCAAGGACTTCATGCGCAGCCGTGTCTACAACATGAACGGCGAACGCATTGGCGATGTGAATGACATCATCATCGATGACGGGCGCGTGACGGCGATCATTCTCGGCGTCGGCGGCTTCCTCGGCATCGGCGAGAAGGAAGTGTCGATGGCGCCCGATCAGGTGAAGCGCATGCTTCACACCGACGGTCAGGCGTATTTCACCGTCAACTCCACCAAGGATCAGCTTTTGGCTGCGCCCGAGTACGTGAGACCGGCTAAGGCGACGACACGACAGGCGCCTGCGCCGACCGGTACTGGCGGCGGCACGACCCGCTAGATCGAATGATGAAGGGGCGCCGCGAGGCGCCTCTTCCGCTCCAGCACTCGACTCAACATAATCTCAAACAGAAATGGAGGACCAAATGGCCTCGGCAACACAGCATCCCAATCATCAGCTCATCTCGAGCGAGGATGTCGAAGGCACGAACGTATTCGGTGCAGGCGACACGAAGGTCGGCGAGATCGACCATCTCATGATCGACAAGCTCTCGGGCAAGGTCACGTACGCCGTGATGAGCTTCGGCGGTTTTCTCGGCCTCGGCCACAGCCACTATCCCGTGCCTTGGGCCGCGCTGAAGTACGATACCGCGATCGGCGGCTATCGTACCGGCATTACGCAGCAGCAACTCCAGGACGCGCCCGAGTTCAGCGATGACGAGTGGGGCGATCGCAACTGGGAGACTCGCACGCACCAGCACTACGGCGTGCCGATGTACTGATAAGTCGCCTAGTCTCGAGACTCGATGCGTCCGCCGGGAAACCGGCGGACGCATTTGCATTTGTCGGCCCGCAGGCGCTGACCTAGTGTCGTTTTATAGAACGAAAAGATCGTAGGGAGCGGGCAATGGCCATCATCGACGCGCAAGTGCACCTTTGGGCGAAAGGCACGCCGACCCACCTGCATCTCGAGCGGCCCTATCTCGCGGACGAGGCCATTCGCGGCATGGATGCGGCCGGCGTCGCCGGTGCCGTCCTGCATCCTCCCATGTGGGATCCGGATTCGAACGAGCTGGCCGTCGAGGCCGTGAAGGCCTACCCCGGTCGCTTCGCGATTCTCGGAAATTTCCCGCTGGACAAGCCCGAGAGCCGCGCCCTTGTGCCGACGTGGAAGCAGCGGCCGGGCATGCTCGGCCTGCGCTTCTATTTCAGTGCGCCCGAAAAGCGGAACTGGCCGCTCGATGGCACCATCGACTGGCTATGGCCCGCAGCAGAGAGGGCGGGATTACCTGTTGCCCTGCTCGCGGATCACTGGCTTCCGCGACTTGGTGAGGTAGCGGCACGTCATCCCGGCCTGATGCTGATCGTGGACCACATGGGTGCCGAGCGCATCTTCAAGGGCGGTGATGCAGCTTTCGCGAACATGCAGGAGCTGACGGCGCTCGCGAAGCTGCCCAATGTCGCCGTGAAGTTGACGGGCGGTCCGTTCTATGCCGACGACGCGTATCCCTTCAGGAGCCTGCACAAGCACTATCGCGCGCTCTACGACGCGTTCGGCCCGCAGCGGCTCTTCTGGGGCACAGACATCACCAAGATGCCGTGCTCGTGGCAGCAGTGCGTCTCGCATTTCCAGGAAATCGATTGGATGCCCGCGGCGGACAAGAAGCTCATCATGGGCGATGCGCTCTGCGACTGGATCGGCTGGAAGCGCTAGCTTTGCGCCGCGCGCGCGAGCGTCACGGCCACCGTCGCCACGATGTCGGCGACGGTGGCGCCGCGCGAGAGATCGGAAACGGGCTTGGCAAAACCCTGCAGAAAGGGGCCGATGGCCTGGGCACCGGCAAGTTCCTGGGTGAGCTTGTAGCCGATGTTGCCGGAGTCGAGATCGGGGAAGACAAGCACGTTGGCGCGGCCGGCGACGGTGCTTTCCTCCTTCACTTTCTTCGCCGCGACGGCGGCAGAAAGTGCAGCATCCGCCTGCAGCTCGCCGTCGACCATGAGGCGAGGCACGCGCGCTCTGATCAACGCGAGCGCCGAGCGCACTTTGTCGACGCGCGGGTGCGTCGCGCTGCCATGCGTCGAGAACGAGAGGAGTGCCACGCGTGCTGGCGTGCCGAGCAGGATCTCAGCGCTCGCAGCCGAGGCAACCGCGATGTCGGCAAGCTCTTCCGGGCCCGGATCGGCATTGACGGCGCAGTCCGCGAAAATCAGTGCGCGGGGCTCTACGTTGTCGCGGCCCGGCACCATCATCAGAAAGTAGCTCGAGGGCGTGTCAATATTGGGGGCCGGTCCGATGGTCATCAGGCCCGCCTCGATGACGCGGCGCGTCGGATTGGCGACGCCTGCGATCAATGCATCGGCTTCACCGATCGCGACAAGTGCGCCGCCAAAGTAGAGCGGCTTCCTCACGAGGCGGGCGGCGGTGCGCTCATTCATGCGCTCGCGGGTGGCGGCTATGTGGGAGGCGAGCGCGGGACCGGCGCCATCGCTCTCCGGATTGCGGACGTCGATCGCGTCCTCAGGCGCTTCCAAGGCCCTGAGCGCGGCCTGCACGGAAGTGACGTCCACTGCCAGGATAATGGGGCGGGCGAGGCCCTCGCGCGCAATTTCGGCGGCCGCGGCAATAATGCGCTGGTCCTCGCCCTCCGGCAGGACCACACGGAGCCCGCGGCCCTTTACTGCGGCCTTGCACGACGCAATGATATCCATCCGCGCCCCCTTCACCCTGCCCTTGGACTTTGAATGCACTTGTAGGCGATGGCAGGATTGGTGCAAGTACCGTTCCGGGAATTGATACGAAACGGCTCGGGAGGCAGACCATGACCGAACCAAGCAACGAGCCCCGCATCTACCGGGGTCTCAAGGACGTGTATTTCGAGCGCTCGGGCACGACCTTCATCGACGGCAAGGCGGGGGAGCTGCGCTATCGCGGCTATTCCATTCACGACCTCGCGGCGCATTCGTGCTTCGAGGAGACGGCTTACCTGTTGATCCATGGCGAGTTGCCGACGGCCGCTGAGCTCAAGGCATTCGACGCCGAGATCAAGGCTGCCCGCACGCTGCCCGCAGAGATCCTCGACGTGATCCGGCTGGTGCAGCGCGCTCATCCCATGGACGTGCTGCGGACGTCGGTCTCCGCGCTCGCGGCATTTGATCCCGAGACGGCGGATACGTCGCGTGCCGCGACCATCCGCAAGGGCGTGCGGCTTTCATCGCAGGTGCCGATGATCGTTGCAGCGCATGAGCGCATTCGTAATGGATTAGCGCCTCTGGCGCCCGATCCGACGCTCGAGCATGCGGCGAACTTCCTTTGGATGCTGAAGGGAGAGAAGCCCTCGGAGGACGCGGCAAAGCTGCTCGACACGGATCTCGTGCTTCACGCGGAGCACGGGTCCAACGCGTCGTCTTTCACGGCGCGCGTGGTGATCGGCACGGACGCGAACATCCATGCCGCGATGACGGCAGCAATCGCTGCGCTCTCGGGACCCGCGCACGGCGGGGCCGCCGAGGACGTCATGCGCATGGCCGAGGAGATTGGCGACCCGGCGAATACGGCTGCTTATGTCAAGGCGAAGCGCGCGGCGAAAGAGCCGATCACCGGGTTCGGCCATCGTGTATATCGAGCGGAGGATCCGCGCGCGCGGCACATGCGCGAGGGCGTCAAGCGGCTGTCGAAGGAGATGGGCGAGCCGAAGTGGTACGAGATTCTCGAGTCCGTTGTCGCTGAAATGAAGCCTTACGCGCGGCACGGCGTAAACGTGAATGTCGATTTCTACTCGGGCGTGATCTACTACCTGCACAAAATCCCGAAGGACCTTTTCGTGCCAATTTTTGCGGTCGGTCGTGTTCCTGGTTGGACCGTGCAGGTCATCGAGCAACTCGACAACAACATTCTCATACGCCCGCTCACACTCTATACGGGACCGGAGCAGCGACCCTACGTGCCGGTCGGCCAGCGCGGCTGACTGTGCGCCTCGCGCATCGGAAAGCAGAAAGGCCAGCCTTGCGGCTGGCCTTTCTCGTTCAGCACCTTCGAGGCGCTATCTCGCGGTTACCAGTAGCGGCATTCGTTATAGCGATTGCGCCAGTACCGGCTGCCCGTGCGCTGCCACTTGCGATAGTAGTAGCCGCAGCCGCGGTAGTAGGAGCCGCCATAGTAGCCGGCGCCATACAGGAACGGCAGACCAGCACCGATAACGATGCCGCGTCGCCAGCCACGGCCGTGACGACGACCGCCGTAGTACGCATAGTTCCGGCCATAGCCTCTCCCGCCGCGGAAGCCGCGGTGGCTATACATGCGCCCGCCTCTGAAGCCGCGGCCACCAAAGGAACGACCGCCCCGGAAGCTGTGGCCTCTGAAACCGCCGCCTCTGCCGACGCTGCGGCCGCCACCGCGGCGAACCTGCTCGACCGCGCTGTCCGGGGTTGCCATCTTCGGTGCGATGGATGGTGCGGCGCTCGTAGTGGTGGCCTGACCGGGCATAAGCAGCAGCCCCGCGGCGGCCACCGCGGATATTGCGAGAATCCTGAACATTCGGAACACTCTCCTTCGACTTTTCCGACATTAACCCGGCGTAATTTTAAAACTGGCGGCTTCCATGATTAATTTCAAGCAGAAATTCTCAATATTCGCCATGAACACTTATTCATGCTCGGAGATTATCATCGATTTGGGATAAGTCCGGCGCGATTTGCACTGCAATTGTTGCCCTACGGCGCCAACAGTGACCCGAAATACACGCTGGCGAGTGCGCGATCCCGCACCATTTGGCTGCTCGCCATTTCGGCTGCGACGCGTCCTTCGACCAGTAGGAGCGATCGCGGGCAGAGCTTTTCGACGGCAGAGATCTTGTGCTCGATGAGCAGGATTGTCGTCTCGGTGCCGAAAGCGCTGCCGAGCAGCGAGACCACGGCCTCCGCCTCGGCCTGCGAAAGGCCCGCGGTCGGCTCGTCCGCGAGCAGGAGGCGCGGCTTTTGTGCGATGGCGCGTGCGATCTCGAGGCGCCGCTGCTCGTAGAAGCCGAGATCTCCGGCGAGCACATCATGCTTCTCTGCGAGGCCCACAATCTCGAGAGCGGCGTTCGCTTTCTGCCGTGCCTCCCGTGAGGTCGCGCCAGGCGCTGCGATAGTCGGCAGAACATTGTCGAGCACGCTCAGTCGGTAAAAGAGCCGTAGGGACTGAAACGTCCGCGCTACACCCGCCGCAGCAATGCGATGTGGTGGCAGGCGAGAAATCTCGCGCCCATCGAGGCGGATCGAGCCGGCGGCAATGCCGACGAGTCCGGAG